>MDSW01116407.1_pt1 | contig 283300 bp, 296 predicted proteins | sample 811171 | NCBI WGS metagenome assembly MDSW01 (sample SAMN05326641, study PRJNA326480) | marine metagenome | isolation source: seawater | place: Atlantic Ocean: North West | collected 2012 | reverse complement strand
GTTGTGATTTGCGGATAAACCTTAGTCGGTTACACTAGTCATCATCATGTATGTGACGTTTATGCTGTTGTGATTTGCGGATAAACCTTAGTCGGTTACACTTGAGAACTGATCGTTCTAAAAACCGTAACGGTTGTGATTTGCGGATAAACCTTAGTCGGTTACACTAAGCGATCAAAGAAGTCTCAGGAACCTACAGTTGTGATTTGCGGATAAACCTTAGTCGGTTACACTGATACGAGCATGGCACCATTAACAGCAAGCGTTGTGATTTGCGGATAAACCTTAGTCGGTTACACTTTCTGCTATGCAGCTCGCATCTGTACGCGCGTTGTGATTTGCGGATAAACCTTAGTCGGTTACACTATCCTCAATATAAGATGTTGTTTTTGTTTGCAAAGCCCCACTTTAGTTTTAAAAGAATTGAAGCTGAAGGGGGGCTTGTTCAATCGGTTTTCTTTTGTTTCCAAAAAACACCTCTATTCGCCCAAATTGTTTATCGGTTATTTTAATAATCCTAACTTCTCCGTCATCGGGCAAGGTTGATTTAACTCGCGAAGCATGGACATGTGCGTTCTCATCACTGCTACTGTGTCGTATATAAACAGAGTATTGCATCATTGTGAACCCATCTTCTATTAATGATTTTCTAAACCGTGTGTATTCCTTCCTTGCTGCTTTAGTATCTGTTGGCAGGTCGAACATTACTATAATCCACATGGTATTCAGCCCGCCAAAACTCACGGCAGCTACCTCACCTGCTTTACGGGGTAAACAAGGTTTTTTACCTCCTTGTTGTAGCAGCGTTTTAAATTGGCTGTTAAGTAATGCAGCATGACCATTAGTGGCATTTTTTTATTTTCATACTTAACAGGCTCACTTAAAAGACCTAGAAGCACTTGCTTAGTTTGCTGGTTTACTTCTAGTTCACCTTGCTTAGCAAGTTGATAAACCAGTATATCCACCCATGCTCTAAAGGGCTCCATTATGTCATCAGCCAAACAGAGGGCATTATATTGATTGCTATGAAAAAGCCCGAGCGTAGGGTGTAGGCCAGCACCACAGATGCTTCTTGCTACGGCAGCCCTTATAATTGAATAACCGTAATTGAGCAGGCTATTAATGCCTTCCATATCCACATTGCGCCTAAAGTCATCTCCAAATAATAAACGCCAATAAACTTGTGCGGCAATCGCCTCGCAATTTGTGCTATCCCCTGTTTTTACTTGTGCTGCTATTCGATCTAAACGACTTGTGTTTTTACCTAAAGCAGTAAGGGTTTTTACTTGTTCAATAATTTTCTGCTGAACAATTTGCTGCCATAGGCGTTTTCGAGTGGGTTCTGTTATTGTGATTTGCTGCTTTAATATTTTATTAGGTAGTGAATGACTTTCTGCAATTGGCAAAATAACGGAGTAAGGCAAGTGCTTTTCATCGCAAAAGATAATAATCACCTTATCTTTTTGACAATGAATGATCACTTGTTGAGTTAACACGATTGCGGGGTGTTGCAAAATCAACACGCCCAAATCTTCTATCGGCACTTGCCCAACCGTTTCGCCTTGCTTATCGATTAATAATTGCTTGTTTTTTAAATGAAGGTAAGCCGCCTCACTGATATCAATGGTTCGTTTTATCATCAGCACAGACCCCGATGGCATTAATGAAATGTTTCTTTAATCCGTTTCTCATTAACGCGGTAATCGACTTCCTAATACCTTCTATTTTATTCTCAATTGTAGAAGAAGTATTCAGCCGCAATGTTAGGCCACTAGGTACTTCAAGCTTTTGAACCCGATAGTAAATCCTCCCGCCCCCATCAACGCTAACACTCACCAAATCATTAATATGCAAGGCCATAATAAACTGCCATTCATCGCCATGGTCTACCTTAACGAGCGGTAGCTTTTTACCTTCTGGGTTTAATTTGCTTTGAATACCTTTGGCTCGATGGCTGGCTTGCATCATGGTGACAAATTCGCCTTTATACTTCCCTGTTTCTATATTTTGAATAATTTCGACATGGTGCATATTGCCATACGACATATATTTAAAGACCTTGCCTGATTTATCTTTTATACTTACTTTATTTTGCTCTAGTTTCTTTAAAGTGGTGTTTGACTGTAAAACACGCACGCGCTTAATAGGCGTTTTGCCATCTTTATGCATTACTTTTATATTATCTGCAAAGGCTTTCTTAGGGTCGTTATCGTACTGCTCCAAATGATTAAGCACTATTAACTTTATCGTATCATCCACTATTTGCTTCGCATTTTTTACTGTGAAGTCAGGCGTTAAGTTCTTTCGGTAAACTAAGCCACCGTGTTTTTCGATATAGCCGGCACCTGTTTCTTCATGTAATGCACCAGATAGCTTCCTATTGCTAGCATGAGAAACAATCATCTGCTCTAAACGCTCCGCAAGTTCATTTCGTATATTTGGATAAGGCGGTTCAATTTTAAGTTTATCTCGCTCAATTTGCTTAACCGCTTTTGTGTACAAGCTCCGTGATGTGGCCGCAATAACCACGGCGTCTATTGCATGATGTCTATGATCTGTTCGATCTTTTTTCTCCACTTCACCAATAAGGTCATTAAAGCCCCACTGGTGTCGGATTTGCGAAACAACCGAACCTTTTGTGACAGAGACATTACTATTCCCAACAAGCTCCGCCATATAATCTAAAGCAAGTTTTGAAATATAGCGGGTATCGTTTAACTGAGAGGATATAAAATCCCTTTTTTGCAAGTCTGCTTCTGTTTGATGAAAACGTTTTACTTTTGAATCCACACCTTTCCATTTACTAATTGCCTGAGTGATTTGCATCCACTTTTCTACATTACCACTCCACGCATCTTTTGGTGTTCGATCGCCTTTATTTCGGTTCTCTGCTACATAACAAAGTACTTTGTTCATATAAGAATCATCAAGGCTTTTCTTAAACGGTAAGATGTGGTCTATTTCAACGGAAGATGTAAAAACAGAATGAAGCGGAATCATTTCGTTACTGTAGGCGCAACGGCGATTTTGCTCTTCCCAAAGACGGTATTTTATCTTGTCGTCATAACTTGGGTATTTACCAAGATTCAAGCCTTTGTATGCTTCAACAGCGCCTTCATTCGCTTTTTTGTTTTTATTCTGCCGAGCTTCGTTTTCCTTATAACGCTTGGTATTCATTTCCAGATCGCGCGCCATTTCTATACGAATGATGTCGGGCTTACCGTATTCCTTTATAAGTGCGTTAACCACCCGTTTTAATTCGTGCATGGCTTTGTTTACTATCGGGTTGCTGGTTTCAAGCGGCGCACCAAGTTTATTACTAACTTCCTGCTCTTTGATTTCATCACTATAGCCTGCTGCTTGTAACGCGCCTAACTCGCCAGTCTGTTGGTCTTTTTTACTGTATATAAGCCCTTGCTGTAAAAAAGGAAGTAGTTTGTTAATCGCTTTTAATGAAAGGTTGCTGTGGCTCGGTTCAAACTCAAGTAAACATAACTTTATAGCCACTTCAGCACCCAAGCCCCAATGTTTAATAAGCCTTGTTTTTAAAGCCGACTTTTTCTTAATTGATAACAGGTCTTCTACTAAATTAAATTGCTCTTTATCTGAATAATTATCCCACCGGTCTTTTAACACATTCCTAATTTCACACGCTGTGATATTACCTTTTAGGTTTTTTGCTTCTAAATTAATTTTGGTTAATTTGTCTAAACCTAATAGTTTTTTTAACGCTGTTATTGTGATTTTTGGGTGTTGTTCAAAATATTCTATTAACTTCTGCCTATCTGCTTGAGTAAAAGCTAACCATTGATCTGTTTGGCGCTCAAAATACTGCAAATTATTCACATCTTGAAGATATCTAAAACGCTGCACCTCAAGCCTTGCCATTGATGCTCGATTGTTTTTAGGCTCTAGCGAACATTTGCCAATTCTGTCTTTTTTAAGCTTTAAAGGGCGCTGATAAAAAATAATTTCTTTTACCCCTTTGTTGTCCTCCATAAAATCAGCTGGAAGGTCTGAAAAAAATTGTTGTTGCTGCTGCCATATTAAATCAAGCTCGTCTTTATACATGGCTCTATCAGTACGAAGGTGGCCACCTTCATGACTTCTATTGCGTTTACAAACCCCTTTATCAAGTTGATGAAGATATTCCCCAAGAGTTCGCGCGCCTGATAGAGTAATGGCTTTTCTTACTTCGCTAATATCAGCTTTAAAAGCCCCTTCTTCTTTGTCTTGCGTAGGTTTATCTTCAATTTCATTCAGGTAAGCGATAGTGTCAGGGTCATCAATCAAGTCACCAGCGACTTGCTTTTTTGTACTTAAAAAACCACGCCTAGCAACAAAGTGTAGTAACACACGCCCTAGTTCATAGCGCGTTAGCTTTTCATCTAAGGCTTTACTTCTTAGTTCGTAAGGGTCACCCAGCTCATTTAAAATGATTTCAGGTTGATGGTTTCTTAGTAATTCGTTTGATAACAAATCTAAGGAGACTAAATAGTTAAGCATCCGCTGCTTGCGCCTTGCTCTACGTTGTAGCACTCGCCTGCCAAGTCGCATATCACGCCGCTTTACATTCTTTGGTGTTGGAACTTTTTCTTCGACTGCTTTAGTGAAAATTCTGCTTCCAATATCAATAATACTATTAGCTTCACCATTAACTTCTTCAAGTAAAGCCCAGCCTATAGAATTGCTGCCTAAATCTAGTCCTAATATTTTCTTGCCCATTTATCTTCCCTGAATATATAATATTTTTAATAGTGTAACCGACTAAGGCTTATCGAATTGCTTTTCATACCAATGAAATTGATTTTTCGTAGGCAACGCTTTCAAGCGACCAAAGCCCTCCCAGCGGGGGCTTTTTATTATGTTCGATATTACTCACGTTTAAAAAAGCGTTTTTCACAGTTTTTTATGATGAAAGAGCTATGACGAGTTTACCCATTTCATCAAACAAGTGGTTTGAATAAAATTATTTATTATCTCCCCGGCAGAGATGGAAAAATCACAACTGGCCTTGGCGAAGAAATAACCTCTTTAGAATATGGGATTGAAGGTCGCTAAACACCCTGATTATACAAAAACCTTTCCCTCCAAGAACAACTTGATTTAATTGCAAGTGGTCTGCAAAAAAATTTTGGAATGACGTTTCAAAAGTATTTCTGTATCTTATGATTGCTACCTGTTAATGCATATCGTATATAATCTAAATCCTTACCCGGGAGTTATCTTACTAATCTCGCCTGTTCTTAGTGGCGTTATAAACAAAGCTACTTTACGTTACTATTGCCCAGCTTGACCCATAAACTTATAAAGCTGGTAGAAACAAAACATTTTCCAGTCCCAAACCATATTGAAATTCATGTTGATGAAAAGTACTGGCAAAACCCGTACGAAAGAGTCATTCAATTTAGTGATACTGTTCAGGGTAAATATGTTGCTCGCAATTACGTTTAAAGGGTTTTGAAACGGTATGGGACGTTAAGAAATGAGTTTATGGAGGCTGAGAGCGGAATCGAACCGCTGTACACGGCTTTGCAGGCCGCTGCATAACCACTCTGCCACTCAGCCAGAGAGGGCTTATATGAGAAAGTCGTGGTGGTGACACGGCTTAAAATTTGGAGCGGGAAACGAGATTCGAACTCGCGACCCCAACCTTGGCAAGGTTGTGCTCTACCACTGAGCTATTCCCGCTTTGAGGCCGTGTATTCTATCTTTCGTAGCAAAACTGTCAAGTCAGAATCCCTACTATTTTTTAAATTGAGGGAGTGCCAGCTGTATATACTGCCACATTGACCAAATTGTTAAAAGGGCCGCTATGTATATCGCTACAATACCAATTGTGCGAATTGAAAAACCAAAAAGGCTCTCGTTATACAGCAAACAAAGGATGGATGTCATTTGAAATCCGGTTTTATATTTTCCAACCCAAGACACTTTTACAACAGAACGTTGCCCTATTTCTGCCATCCATTCCCGTAGCGAGGCCACTGATACTTCACGGGCAATAATAATAGCCGCCGGTATAGCGATATAAGCTATTGGATCAGCCTGCACAATTAATACTAATATAATCACGACCATTAACTTATCCGCGACTGGGTCTAAGAATTCACCAAAAGCTGTCTGAAGATTTAACTTTCTTGCTAAAAAACCATCAAACCAGTCCGTGATAGAGGCGACAATAAAGATAACTGTGCACCATAATCTCGAATCTTCTATTGGAAGATAAAAAACAATCATGATGACCGGTATGGAGGCAATGCGTAGCAGCGTTAAAATGGTTGGAATATTAAGAATCATTCAACAAAAATTATCATTACATTTACGGCATAGTACCATTTTATCCACTCACTCCGTCATGAAAAAAGTTATACACCCGTTGCGCTAAGGATTTACTGATTCCATCAACCGTGCACAGGTCATCCACACCGGCCGATTGAATTTCGCGCAATCCACCAAATTGCTTCAGCAATTGCTGACGACGCTTCGGACCCAGCCCTTCAATTTCTTCCAATGTAGATTTTTTCTTAACTTTTCCGCGTTGTTGCCGGTGTCCACTGATGGCAAAACGATGTGCCTCGTCTCTGATTTGTTGAACGATTAATAGAGCGGGGTCATCAGACGGAACAATGAGGGTTTTTCCATCGCTCGCGCGATAGATTTTTTCCATACCCACTTTTCTGTCACTGCCTTTTGATATTCCAATCACCACAACATCTGAATAATGAATATCTTTCAGCGCATTAGTAACCGCATGAACCTGGCCTTTACCGCCATCTATGATAAGTACATCTGGTGCTATGTGCTGATTTTTTTTGGCGCGAACAAATCGGCGAGTCACTGCTTGTGATAAGGCCGCATAATCATCCCCCGCTATTACACCGGTAATATTAAACCGTCTGTAATCTGATTTTAGCGGCCCTTCTTCATTCAGTACAACACATGAAGCTACCGTTTGTTCCCCTTGTAAATGACTGATGTCAAAACACTCTAAACGATTAATGTCCCGTTCCACGCCCAATAATACTGCTAGCTTTTTCAAACGTCTTTTGGTGTTTTCTCGGCTCTCCAATCGTTGGGTTAAGGCTGTTGTTGCATTATCTTTTGCCATTTTAAGCCAACGAGCCCTGTCCCCTCGTGGTTTTTGAATTAACGCTATTCGTCTTTCAGCTTGTGTTTCTAAAACTTGTTGAATTAAATCCCGCTCTGACAAGTCATGGCTCAATATAATCGCTTTTGGAAATTTTTTATCAAGATAAAACTGCATTAAGAAGGCGGTAAGCACTTCACCTTCTCTTTTTCCTAGCGGTACTTTAGGGAAAAATGTCCGATGACCCAAATGTTGCCCATTTCGGATAAAAAACACTTGTACGCAGGCTATGTTCTGTTGAATGTTACACGCTACGACATCAATATCTCCCTCATTCCCGCTGACATATTGCCTCTCCATTATTTTTCTTAATTGTGCAATCTGGTCGCGGTAATGTGCCGCTTTTTCAAAATTCAAACGCTCTGCCGCACGTTCCATTTTTTTTACCAGTCCGGTTATTAGTCGTTTGTTTTTGCCTTCGAGAAACAGCACAGTATGATCCACATCGTCCTGATACTCTTGTGGGCTAATAAGCCCAACACAAGGCGCTGTGCAGCGTTTAATTTGATATTGCAAACACGGCCTTGATCTGTTTTTAAAATAACTGTCATCACATTGTCTAACTGGAAACAGTTTTTGTAATACATGCAAGCTTTCTCGGACAGCACCAGCACTGGGGTAAGGGCCAAAATAACGACCTTTTTTGGTCTTAGCGCCCCGATGGAATATTAATTTTGGAAATTCTTGGTGTGATGACAAATAAATATAAGGGTAACTTTTATCATCCCTCAGGCAGATATTGTATCTTGGCTTTAATTTTTTAATGAGTTGGTTTTCAAGGAGTAAAGCCTCACCTTCGGTATGTGTTACAACAATATCAATGCGTTGGACATGTGACAACATCAGCTGCTTCTTAGCATCCTTATCTGTCTTATTAAAATAGCTGGAGACTCTTTTTTTTAGGTTCTTTGCCTTACCTACATAAATGCAATTATCTTGGCGATCGATCATTTGATAAACGCCCGGCTTTTGCGTTAGCGTTTTAAGGAAATGTTCGCTATCAAATTTTGTTGAGTCATCCTTCTTATCCATAGAGGCTAGTTTACTTATTTATTGGCCCTATGGGCACCTTTGAACATGCCCATTGTCATTCATTCTTTTTGATAAATCTGTAAACACAAAAAAAGCCCCGTTTCAGGGGCTTTTCATAGATTCTACGGCTTATTTCTTTTTGTTTACTGTTGATGATGACATGACTTTTTTAAACAAACCTTCCTGCATTTCTTTAAAAACTTCCATATTGCGATTTGCTAGAGATGCCATCATCGTGAAGGGATCTGCGGCCTGTTCCAGCTGGCTTCTTACCTTGGATCTTTGCTCGGCAATGAGCTTTACTGAATTTTCCAGGTACTTTGCAAAGTTATGCTGAAAAGGATCACCATAAAAACGAATAAGCTGCTCTAACATCTCGGCACTCATTATCGGTTCACCATCTTCTTCCTGCTCTAAAATAATTTGCAGTAATACACTACGCGTTAAGTCCTCTTTAGATTTAGCGTCAAGCACCTTTATCGGCTCGCGCTCAATAATAAGCTGACGCACATCATTGAGGGTTACATATTTACTAATTTCCGTATCATACAAGCGACGGTTAGGGTACTTTTTAATAATACGGGAATTAGTCATAGTGTATTACCCCAGCAATTATCTCTTTATTCTACTTCCTTCATACTCAAACGGACACGACCTTGGCGATCTACTTCTAAAACCTTCACTTTAACTACATCACCTTCTGATAACTCATCACTTACTTTTTCAACACGTTCAGCTGAAATTTGTGAAATATGAACAAGACCATCTTTCCCAGGCAAGATTGACACAAAAGCACCGAAATCCATTAATCGAACCACTTTACCTTCATAAACCCTACCCACTTCCACTTCTGCTGTAATGTCTTCGATACGCTTTAGTGCTTTCTCGCCAGCTTCACGATCTACAGAAGCTACTTTAACAACGCCTTCATCAGAAATATCAATCGCCGCACCGGTTTCTTCTGTAATCGCACGAATCGTTACACCACCTTTACCGATCACATCTCTAATTTTAGCTGGATCAATTTTAAGGGTCAAAATACGAGGCGCAAAATCAGACATTTCTGTTCGCCCAGCAGATAATTCGGTGTTCATTTTTTCTAAAATATGTAACCGCCCTGCTTTCGCTTGCTCTAGTGCAGTCGACATAATTTCGTGCGTGATGCCCTGGATTTTAATGTCCATTTGTAACGCTGTTACACCAGAATCTGTGCCTGACACTTTAAAGTCCATATCACCTAAGTGATCTTCATCACCCAGAATATCTGACAAGACTGCAAAATCGTCACCTTCTTTGATAAGCCCCATTGCAATACCCGCAACAGGTGCTTTCGTTGGTACACCCGCATCCATCAGCGCTAAACTGGTACCACAGGTACTGGCCATTGAACTTGAGCCATTAGATTCAGTTACTTCAGATACAACACGCAAAACATAGGAAAACTCTTCCTGACTGGGTAAAACCGCTTGAATACCTCGTTTAGCTAAACGACCATGACCAATTTCACGTCTTTTTGGAGAGCCAACAAAACCTGTTTCGCCAACACAAAATGGAGGGAAGTTATAATGCAACATAAAATTATCACGGTACTCGCCCTCAACCGCATCAATCATTTGCGCATCGCGATCTGTACCCAATGTGGCCACAACCAAGGCCTGCGTTTCGCCTCGTGTGAACAAGGCTGAACCATGCGCACGGGGTAAAACACCAGTACGCACATGAATATCACGGACAGTTGATAAATCACGGCCATCAATACGTTTATTGGTTGAAAGCACTAACTCACGGACATGCTTCTTTTCTAATGAAGCAAAAATATCTGCAACTTCTTCGGCCTCTTCAGCCTCAAACTGCGCCAACACGTCTGCACGGACTTCTTTTAACTTTGCTTGACGATCCAATTTAACCAATACCGTGTAGGCTTCTGCTATACCGGCTGTTGCAAGTTCGGCAACCTTATCAACCAACGCTTGATCCTTCTCTACTGCAACCCACTCCATGCGAGGTTTGCCCGTTTCAGCTGCAAACTCATTGATAGCATTAATGGCATCTTGCATTTGCTCATGGCCATACGTAACGGCGCCCAACATAACATCTTCAGAGAGGCAATCTGCTTCAGACTCTACCATTAAGACAGCTTCAGCAGTACCTGCCACGACCAAGTCCAGCTGGGATTCAGACATCGCTGTTTTTGATGGGTTTAAAACATAATCGCCATCAATATAACCGACTCGTGCTGCGCCAATGGGCCCTTCAAACGGCAAGCCTGAGATAGCTAACGCTGCTGATGCACCCAGCAAAGCAGGAATATCCGGGTCTACTTCGGGGTTTAGCGAAATAACCGTTGCAATAATTTGAGTTTCGTTTTTATACCCTTTTGGGAACAAAGGGCGGATGGGGCGATCAATAAGCCGAGAAGTCAACGTTTCCTTTTCACTCGGGCGTCCTTCTCGCTTAAAAAAACCGCCTGGAATTTTACCTGCGGCATATGCTTTTTCTTGATAGTTGACGGTTAACGGAAAGAATGAGTTATTTTCTCCACCTTCTCGTTGACCAACCGCGGTAACCATAACAACGGTACCATCAATCTCAACTAAAACTGCACCGTCTGCTTGACGGGCAATTTCGCCTGTTTCAAAAGAAACGGTTTGATTGCCGAACTGAAACTCTTTTTTTACTGATTTCACTATTTGTCTGCCTATTAATTATCTATTTTCTTAATCCTAAACGCGCAATGAGTGCACGGTAACGTTCTACGTCTTTACCTTTTAAGTAATCCAAAAGTTTACGGCGGCGGTTAATGATTCTTAACAAACCTTGACGTGAGTGGTGATCTTTTTTGTTCTCAGAAAAATGCGGTGTCAAATGATTAATTCTCCCCGTTAACAAAGCAATTTGGACCTCTGGAGACCCTGTATCACCTTCTGATAACGCATATTCTTTAACAATCTCTTGCTTTTGTTCTGTACCGAACGACATATTTACTCCACTTTCTATAATATTAATCTTGAAAAAACAGCACATTGTACTCCATCGCTCTAAGAGCTAACAAGCTTTATGATGAAACCGTCGCCTGTATTTACGCAAAAATTCTTACTGGTGCCAAATAGTTACCTTCAAGCCACTTGCCCAAGCCAAAAATATCGCCATTGGCATCATATAAACGAATCAATGGACTTGGGGCTAAATCAACTAATTGGATCCGGCGTCCAAAACATAAATCACTTGTTTCTTCTCGATTACATCTCACCAGAGGGTAGTCTTGCAACGCCATATCGAGGCTTTTCAACTGTTGATCCAACGGATCAAAGTCACCGTTTAGTTGCTCTAATTGATAAATCGTTACGGCGTCTTCCAATTCAAACGGCCCTGTTTTAATACGCCTTAAAAAAGTAACATGAGCACCGCAACCCAGTTTTTCACCCAAGTCTTCCGCTAAAGTGCGAACATAGGTTCCTTTTGTGCAACAGACTTCAAGGGTCAAGCTGTCGCTTGTTTTAGAGAGCAGTGATAGCGATTTGATCGTCACACCTCTGGCCGGTCGCTCAACAACTTGGCCCGCTCTTGCCAAATCATATAAACGTTGCCCTTTGTGTTTAAGTGCTGAATACATGGGAGGCACTTGTTGAATATCGCCTGTAAAGGCTTGCAAGAGAGCCGCTATTTGTTGCTCACTGATGTCAGGCACCTCTCTTTTGTGAACCACACGACCCTCAGCATCACCTGTGTCGGTTGTTTCTCCAAGTTTCATCGTGAATTGGTAGGTTTTATCTGAAGCCAGTAGATATGGTGATACTTTGGTGCCATGTCCTAGACAAATAGGCAAAACACCCGATGCCAAGGGGTCCAGGCTGCCTGTATGGCCCACTTTTTTAGCGTCGTATAATCGTTTAATAATTTGCACCGCTCGATTGGAAGAAATATTAAGCGGTTTATCTAGAATAAGAATTCCACTAATATCGCGCCCTCTCTTTTTTCGATCGGCCACTGATTATTTCTCATTTTCAGGATCGGTCGCTTTAAGCAACGCGTCCATTTTAATACCTTGCTCAATAGACTCATCCAGGAAAAAGCGCAATTCAGGCACCATACGCATGCGCATGCGTTTCGATACCATACCGTGTATATAATTAGATGCTCGATTTAGGGCCTTAACGCTAGACGATTTGCTGTCCTTGTCATTCGTTGTTAAGACACTGACAAAAACCTTAGCGACCGCCAGGTCTTTTGTGACCTCAACATCACTGACTGTTACAAAGCCAACATCAGGGTCTTTAAGATCACGCCGTATCACTTCGGCTAGCTCCCTTTGTAATTGGCGGGCAACTCGCTGAAAACGTAAAAACTCTCTAGGCATTAATCGCGCACACTACAATTTACGTTTTACTTCAACACGCTCAAAGACTTCTATCTGATCGCCTTCCTGGACATCATTGTAATTCTTCACGCCGATACCGCATTCCATGCCATTTTTAACTTCTTGAACATCATCTTTAAAACGTCTCAACGATTCAAGCTGACCTTCGAAAATAACAACATTTTCACGTAGCACACGAATCGGCAGGTCTTTCTTAACGTAACCTTCGGTTACCATACAACCCGCAATTGCACCTAATTTTGGCGATTTAAATACATCACGCACATTCGCAATACCAACGATCTGTTCTTTAATATCAGGAGCTAATAAACCGGACAAGGCATCGCGTACATCATCAATCACATCATAAATAATGCTGTAGTAACGTACTGAAACACCGCGATTTTCAATCATACGTCTCGCACTTGCATCCGCACGGGTATTGAAACCAACAATGAGCGCATCTGAAGCAGCGGCTAGATTAACGTCACTTTCATTAATGCCACCGACACCACCGGCGACAATTGATACTTTCACTTCGTCTGTTGAAAGGTTCACAAGTGACGCCTTTAAGGCCTCTAAACTACCATGGACATCCGTTTTCAATAATATATTGAGTGTCGCACTGTCCCCTTCTTCCATTTGTGAAAAAGCTTGCTCGAGTTTCGCTGCCTGCTGTTTTGCTTGCCTTGCCTGCTTCGATTTATTTTGACGGAATTCAGCAATTTCGCGGGCTTTACGTTCGTTTGGCGCCGCATAAACTTCCTCGCCTGCTTCGGTAGCACTTGAAAGCCCTAACACTTCAACAGGTACGGCAGGTGTCGCAGATTTAATAGCCTTGCCGTTCTCATCGAACATGGCTTTTACACGCCCATGTGCCTCACCAGCAACTAGGTAATCACCCATATTTAATGTGCCTTTCTGCACAAGGATGGTGGCTACAGCCCCCCTGCCTTTGTCTAGACGAGACTCAACAATAACGCCGGTTGCCGCCACATCAACTGGCGCAGACAGCTCTAATAATTCAGCCTGTAAAGCGATCGCTTCTAACAGCTCATCTATCCCTTGACCGGTCAATGCAGAGATATTAACAAATTGCGTATCTCCACCCCAATCTTCAGGGGTTACTTCAATCGAAGCAAGTTCATTCTTAACTCGATCCGGTTGAGCGCCTTCTTTGTCCATTTTATTGACAGCGACAATAATCGGCACACCGGCCGCCCGTGCATGTTCAACGGCCTCTTTTGTTTGCGGCATAACGCCGTCATCTGCTGCAACAACCAAAATGACCAAATCGGTAATCTGGGCACCACGCGCTCGCATGGCTGTGAATGCCGCATGCCCGGGTGTATCGATAAAAGTTACCATGCTATCACCTTGTTTCACACGGTAAGCACCAATATGTTGAGTAATACCACCTGATTCACCCGCTGCAACACGACTTTCTCTAATATAATCGAGTAATGAGGTTTTTCCGTGATCTACATGCCCCATAATGGTCACCACGGGACCACGTGGCACCTCTTCACCATCTTTTTGTATAACATCAGCCAATAACTCAGCCTGAATGTCTTCATCACTCCGTAAAATGGCTTTGTGACCCATCTCTTCAACCACAATAACAGCGGTATCTTGGTCGAGCGCCTGGTTAATAGTCGCCATTGTGCCCAAGCCCATCAATGTTTTAATGACTTCACCCGCTTTAACCTTCATTCGTTGAGCAAGGTCAGACACGATAATACTTTCAGGGATTTCTACATCATAAACAATTGTCTTCGTAGGCACTTCAAAACCATGTTTTTCACCCGACTCAAGGCGAATATCACCGGCCTTATTAGCCCCCTTCTTTTTGATACGTCGTGGCTTCTTATCTATATGTAAAATGCCGCCATCAAACTTAGAGCTGCCTTTTTTCTTATCTGGCTTTCTTGCTGCCTCACGGGCTTTCTTGGCATCCGCTTCTGCTTTTATTCTTGCCATCACTTCGGGGCTAGCCATTCTGCTTTCTTTATCAGCAGGTTCGGGGGTTTTCTCCTTTTCGGCCGCCGCTAACTTGGCCGCTTCTTCTGCAGCCTGTTTTGCAGCCGCTGCTTCTTCCGCTGCTTTTTTAGCCGCTTCAGCCGCCCTTTCTTCTTCAAGTTTGGCTTGCTTTTCAGCCTCAAGTTTATCCTTAACTTCTTGCTGTTTATTGAGCCTTTCTTGTTCTTTTTCTCTTACAGCTTCTTGTTCTTCTACCAATTTTTGATGTGCTTCAGCGGCCTTTTCCGCCTCTAATAACTCATCCGAGCTCAAACCTGTTGCTATTTCATCTGCAGAGCGCCCAGGACCTTTCTTTTTTCGCACTTCAATACTGACCGAACCAGCACCACGCCCTTTGGTTTGTTTTAACTCCGTTACTTCAGGCTTACGCCTTTTAAGCGTCATTGTTTTCTTCGGCCTGGTAATATCTGCTTTCGCTTTTCCATGACTTTCTCGAAGATGGGCTAATAACTTCACCTTATCGTCTTCACTAAGCGTGGAGCTTATAGTTTTACCTTTTACACCTGCATCTTTAAGTTGCTCTACTAACTTTTCAGCAGTCGTCCCGACTACTGTTGCTAAATGTTGAACTGTAATATCTGCCATACTTCTTTCTCCAAAGAGTTTGTTGCTTACTCAGCAAACCAGGGTTCACGTGCTTTCATAATTAGTGCTGTGGCACGTTCTTCATCCATCTCTATCATTTCGAGTAATTCATCCGTCGCCAGTTCAGCCAAATCATTCATTGTTACCACTTCTTTACTGGCCAACTGGTATGCCAGTTCTCGATCCATTCCATCCATTTCAAGCAGGTCTTTCGCTGGCTCGTGTTCTTCCAATACCTCTTCAGAAGCAATCGCTTTAATCAGATAAGCATCTTTTGCACGTTGTAAAAGCTCTTCTGCGATCTCTTCATCGAACTCTTCAATCTCGGCGAGGTCTTCCAAAGCAGCGAAATTGATGTCCTCAATTGTTGTGTATCCTTCTTGAACGAGGATCAGGGCTACATCCTCATCCACATCAAGATCAACCATTAATTGCTGAGCATAAGCTTCGGCTTCTGACGAATTTTGTTCATCAGCTTGCGTTTCACTCATAACATTTAATTTCCAACCGGTTAGTTCACTGGCTAACCGAACATTTTGGCCGCCTCGACCAATGGCTTGTGACAAGCTGTCATCTTTTACTGATACATCCATGCTGTGTTTGTCTTCATCCACAACAATCGCAACCACTTCGGCCGGTGACATCGCATTAATTACAAACTGGGCTTCATTTTCATCCCATAAAATAATATCTACACGCTCTCCCGCCAATTCATTCGACACGGCTTGAACGCGCGAACCGCGCATGCCAACACAGGCACCAACCGGATCCAAACGCTGATCACGCGTGCGAACAGCAATTTTTGCTCGTGAACCCGGGTCTCTCGCTGCGCCTAAAATTTCAATTAAACCGTCCCCTACTTCAGGCACTTCAAGCTTAAAAAGAGCAATTAGTAATTCTGATGCACTTCTTGAAACGGTTAATTGAGGACCCCGTGTGGTTTCTTGAACTTCTTTCAAATATCCTCGGATCCTGTCACCTGTTCTGACCGGCTCTCTTGGAATCATTTCTTCTCGAGGAATAATGGCATCAGCGGTTCCTTCAAGATCAACAAAAACATTCCCGCGTTCAATACGCTTAATGACGCCCGTAACAAGCTCGCCCACTTTATCCTTGTATAAATCGTAAACTTTTCCTCGTTCAGCTTCTCTAACTTTTTGGACAATCACCTGTTTCGCGGCTTGCGCGCCAATTCTGCCAAAATCAGCTGACTGAATAGGTTCTTCTATAAAACCACCAATAACGGCTTCTGGGTCTTTGCTTTGTGCGTCTTCAAGTAAAATTTGAGCATCGGGGTTTTCCAAACCGCCCTCGAACTCTGGATTTGCCTCAACGACCTCCCATCGGCGAAAAGATTCGTAATCTCCACTTGAACGATCAATTTCAACACGAACGGCGATATCTCCTTGATACAGTTTTTTGGTTGCCATTTCCAAGGCTGACTCAATGGCCTCAAAAAGAATGCCACGATCAATTTCTTTTTCATTAGAAACAACATCTACAACCATTAAAATTTCTTTATTAGCCATCTTTAAACCCTGATAATAAATTTTTAAAATTTAACCACTAATCTAGCTTTTTTGATAAGAGAGAAAGGAATTTCAATTTCCTCATCATCGACGTGCAAATGAACTGTCTCATTTTGCACCTCTAAAATATCACCTGTAAAACGTCGTTGCCCCTCTATGGTCGCCTGACGCAACTCCAGTTTGACCGTAGACCCTTTGAAACGCTCAAAATGTTCCAATTCAAACAGTGGACGTTCTAGACCCGGCGAGGAAACCTCTAGCCTGTATTGCCCGCTAATAGGGTCTTCAACATCCAAAATGCCACTGATCTGGTGGCTGACCTTTGAACAATCATCAACCAGAATACCCTTTTCTGAATCAATATAAACCAATAAAACAGACGATTTACCTTGACCGGTCAATTCGGCACCTACAAATTCATAACCCAGTCCTATAACAGCAGGTTTTATTAGCTCTAATATTTTAGCTGGTGCTTGATTCATCGCTATCCATCACGTACAAAAAAAGGGCCAGAGCCCCATCGAATACTTTAATTTTTACCTAACACTTTCATTTTAAAAAAGTTTGCCAGGGATAAAACAAAAATACCCCTAGTGGGGTACCATGTATACATTGGTAGCGGGGGCAGGATTTGAACCTACGACCTTCGGGTTATGAGCCCGACGAGCTACCAAGCTGCTCCACCCCGCGTCCATTTAGGTGCAAAATGATACTAGATGAACCTTCATTTTACAATCTAAATTAAAACTTATTTTGAGCTTTCTTTTTAGACAATTAAATTAATGGCATATAAACACGCTGCGGACATCAAGCCTGCCGCCAGGTCATCCGCCATGATACCGACCCCGCCCTTTACTTTCCTGTCCAGCCAACTTATGGGCCACGGTTTGGCAATATCAAACAATCTAAACAACATAAAACCCACAATGACATTTTGCCAACTAAACGCCACCCAGTACATTGTTAACAAATAGCCTGCTATTTCATCCCAAACTATACCGCCATGATCATGCACACCGATCTCTTTTGCAGTCTTCCCACAGATCCAACAACCCGCCGTAATAACAAGCAGCAACACCGGTAAATAAAAATCTGGAAAAAAAACCAGTAAATAATAAACAGGTATCGCGACCAATGTACCCATGGTGCCTGGCGCTTTTGTTGACAGCCCGGAACCAAAGCCAAACGCTAACAGGTGCACCGGATGGCTTAACAATTGTTTAAAAGATGGCGTTTTATTCGACATTAAAGTGATCATATCCTTTGTTGAGTGTTTTTACTTCGCCATGTGCTGTTGCCACCCTTAACCCTTTTTCTTTCTCAATAACCCCAATCTTTGAGATATTAAACGGCGTTAAGTGGCTTAATGAAGCCACCTCCATTTTTTTTGGCAAGGTAAAACATAATTCATAATCATCACCCGTTGAATAAGGCCAAAAAACATCACCGATCTGTTCAATATGTTGATGAACAGATGGAGCCAATGGCAACTTTTCATTCCAAACCTTGGCGCCCACACCACTGGCTTTAAGCACATGGTTTAAATCAGCCGATAACCCATCGGAAATATCTATACACGAGGTCGCCATCTCCAATAAAGCCTTACCCAGATTAATACGAGGCGTCGGCCTTAGAAAAGCCTGCAAATCATTATCATCAATATTAGAGAGGCCTTCCTTGGCTTTTATTAAGCCCAACCCTGCACTGCCAATATTTCCTGATACACAGAGATGATCGCCGACCTGAGCACCCGATCGAGTTAATCGATGATGCTTGGGTAACAACCCCATGATGTTGACTGTAATTGATAACGGACCACGAGTCGTGTCACCACCAATTAGGTGCAGGGCATATTGCTTGGCTAAATCAAAAAAACCCTGGCTAAATGAGGACAACCAAGCTTTATCAACACGAGGCATGGTAATCGCTAATGAAACCCAGGCAGGTGTCGCTCCCATGGAAGCCAAATCACTTAAATTAACAGCCAATGCTTTATGCCCTAACAACGCAGCATCACTCTTTGGTAAAAAATGCACCCCTTCTACCAAGGTGTCCGTGCTAACAGCCAACTGTTTTCCAGAGGGCACTTCTAGTACAGCACAATCATCACCAATGCCCATTACAGGTGGCCTGCCTAAGTCAGAATGGAGCGTAAAATACTCTTCTATGATAGAAAACTCAGACGATGACATGACGTCGACTTAGCCTGCTTTTTTCTTGCCTTTTAACTTCGCCTTCATTTCAATCGCCCTGTTTTTTTGCGCCAATTTATCCATTACACTATTCACATAGGCATGGCTCTTTTCAGAGCCAAAATTTTTCGCTAAATTTATAGATTCGTTAATGGCCACTCGATAGGGCACTTCCGGCTTATAAAGCAACTCATAAGCACCCAAACGCAAGATGGCTTTTTCAATCGGATCGATTTTTTCAACATCACGTGCCGTAAATTCACTAATGGCCTCGTCCAAATCACCAAACTTATCAACAACACCGGTCAACAAAAGCTCAAAATAAGCTTTATGATACTTGGGTGTTTCAGGGTCTTTTTCAAACTGATCGCAAATTTCAGTTAAATTCTGGCCTGTCATTTGCCATTGATATAACGCTTGAAGTGCTACCTGCCTTGCATTACTTTTTGGTGAACTCATTCGGCGTCTATCACCTTAAGTACATTGACCATTTCAATTGCCGCTAACGCCGCTTCTGCACCCTTATTACCTGCTTTGGTGCCTGCTCGTTCAATGGCCTGTTCAATAGAATCCACCGTCAGCACTCCGAAGGTAACTGGGGTGTCTGCTTGTAGTGACACCGTTGCTAATCCCTTGGTCACTTCAGCAGAAACATATTCAAAATGGGGTGTGCCGCCACGGATAACTGCGCCCAAACCAATGATCGCATCATATTTTTTCTTCCCAGCTAAACGCTGTGCTGCGAGAGGCATTTCAAATGCGCCCGGCACTTTAACCACATCAATATTTTTAATGTCAGCACCCTGTCTAACAAGAGTATCAATTGCACCCCCTTCTAATTGATCAACAATAAAACTGTTAAAACGACCGACTAGTAAGCAGAAGCGCGCATCGCGCACGATCATATTTCCTTCAATTAATTTTGCCTCAGACATAGTAACCCTTTGTTATGTGTACGTGTAACGTTAAATATGAGCAACTTCGCTTAGAGAAACGGGTTAGCTCTGTTCAGATAAAAAATGTACGATCAGTATATCAGTGTTCTAATCCAATGAAACATGTTCAACAATCTCAATGTCAAACCCTGTTAATCCTGAATATTTAGTTGCTGTGCCCAGTAGTTTTAAGTTTTTAATTCCCAATTCCGTTAAGATTTGACAACCCACACCCACTTCTCTGGAATCAACCATTGGCTTCGTATTTTGTGCTGACACCCCTTTTTGTTTCAGCTCTTGCTCATGAATAAATTCAACAATTGATTGATTATCTTCTTTATTTCGAATCAAAATTAAAGCGCCTCGCCCTTCTTGCGCTATCTTGCGCATCACGCTGGGTAAAGGATAATGATCACTTCCCTTGGCATGCAGTAGATCAGCCAAGGTACTTTGCGCATTTACCCTCACTAACACGGGTTCATCGGTGCATACATCACCATACGTTAATGCTAAATGAAGTTTATTATCAATTTCATCCTGAAAAGCATGCAATCTAAAATCACCATACTTGGTTGGGTAATGACAACTGCTAACGCACTCAATCGTTTTTTCATTTTGAATGCGGTAATGAATCAAGTCTGCAATCGTCCCTATTTTTAATTCGTGCTTTTCCGCGAATTTTTTTAAATCATCTCGACGCGCCATCGAGCCATCATCATTTAAAATTTCAACAATAACGGCGGCCGGTTCTGCACCGGCCAATCGCGCTAAATCACAACCTGCTTCAGTATGGCCGGTTCGATTTAATACCCCACCTGGTTGCGCCATCAATGGAAAAATATGCCCTGGCTGAACCAGATCTATGGGTTTAGCATCGGGTTTTACAGCCGCCAAAATAGTCGCTGCTCGATCCGCAGCAGAAATACCGGTTGTTACACCTTCAGCTGCCTCAATGGACACGGTGAAATTTGTTGAATAGGCCGCTTGGTTATCATTGACCATCAGGGGTAAACGAAGCTGCTGGCAACGTTCACGAGTGAGTGTCAGACAGATCAGTCCTCGTCCATAGCTGGCCATAAAATTGATATCTTGCGGGCGAACATGCTCGGCGAGCATCAAAAGATCACCTTCATTTTCGCGATCCTCGTCATCCATAATAATGACTATTTTGCCTTGCCTTAAATCATCAATGATTTCTTTGGTCGTATTCATATCTTTTTATTATCTTATGATTGACACGTATTGTAGCCGATTCGCCTTGGTTTCTTTTCAGGTTATTTAACGAAGCCGCTGTCTTCCAGCAACTTTTTGTAGTTTACCGATGCTGGATTCTTCGACTCACCCAACATTAATCGCTCCAAATAACGTGCGATGACATCCACTTCAAGATTCACCACATCACCGACTTCTCGGTAGCCCAGTGTTGTCATCTCAAGCGTATGCGGCACTATGTTGACAGAGAACGACGAATCATCAACCTTATTCACCGTTAAACTGATGCCATCAATACAAATAGAGCCTTTTTGCGCCACGTATCGAGCCAAGTCTTTCGGCAGACTAAAAGTAAAACGAATTGAACGCGCATCTGCTTTACGCTCAATCACCCGCCCAACGCCGTCAACATGTCCACTGACTAAATGACCACCCAAGCGCGTTTGTGCCTGCAATGCACATTCCAAATTAACCGGTGAGCCTACCGTTACGTCGCCCATAGTGGTTGCGGATAAAGTTTCATTTGAAACATCGGCGACAAACTGCTGTGGCATTAACTCAATGGCCGTCAAACAGACGCCATTAACCGCAATGCTATCACCCAATTGGGCATCGCTTAAATCTAAATCGGCCGTATCTACCGTTAAACGGACATCACCTTGTTGCTGTTCAATCCCCTTGATTTTGCCGACTGCTTGAATGATCCCGGTAAACATTTAGTCCTCTTTTTTTACGTCGTAAGTTAGCTTTACATCTTCATCCAATTGTTCCATACCCACATATTTCAATTGAACCCTATCAGATAGTGTTGACACTGTTGGCATTGAGAAAGCACCACGAGCCTCTGTGCCCAACACACTGGGCGCCATGTAAATAATCAACTCATCAATCATGCCCATCTGCATAAACGCGCCATTTAATAGAGCACCCGCTTCGATCATCACGCTGTTCAACGCTTGCATTGCCAACCAGGTTTCTACTGCATGCAGATCTACCTGACCTTTCTCATTGGCATCGACTATAACAACACCGCAACCGGCCTTCTTTAACGCCAAGACTGCTGGCTCATCATGACTACATGTTAGTATTGTCACTTCAGAGCCTTCTTTGAAAACCGCTGCATCAAGCGGCGTTTTTAACGTTGAATCGAGAATAACGATACGCGGTTGTGTAACGCTTAATCCGCCCAAACCCTCTCTTGCTGTCAATTTAGGATTATCGGCAAGAACCGTCCCAACACCCGTCAGCACAATATCACTTTGCGCGCGTAAACGATGAACATCTTGGCGAGCCTTAAAACCGGTTATCCACTGGCTTTCACCTGAAGCCATCGCTGTTCGACCATCAAGGCTCATGGCAACTTTGCTCGTCATATACGGTTTACCTGTCATCATTTTATGACAGAAGGATTTGTTCAATGCTTGCGCTTGGTTTTTCAGCAAACCACACGACACCGTGACACCCGCTTCTCGCAACTTTGACATGCCCATGCCTGCCACCAATGGGTTAGGGTCTTGCATAGCAATGATGACATGATTGACTCCTGCTTCAATCAAAGCTTCAGCGCACGGCGGGGTTTTACCGTGATGACTGCACGGTTCTAACGTAACATAAACCGTTGCCCCGCTGGCATTAACCCCTGCTTTTTTCAGCGCATGAACTTCGGCATGAGGTTCGCCAGCTTTTTCATGCCAGCCCTCACCAACAATGTCACCCTTCTTGACAATGACACACCCAACGCAAGGGTTTGGTTTGGTGCTGTATTGCCCTAATGCCGCCAATTCCAATGCTCGAGCCATGTAGCGATGATCATCAGACGAAAACATCACCATCTGGAACTATTCCTTACCAATAACAGCAGACAATGTCAGCTGTTCATTTTTATCTTCCTTCTCCAACGCATCAATCACTTCTCTGAATGCATTAATGTCTTCGAAACTTTTATAAACAGAAGCAAAACGAACATAAGCCACGTGATCAAGATTCTCTAATTCTTCCATGACTAATTCTCCAATCTTCATGGAAGGCACTTCTCGTTCACCGAGAGATAAAAGACGCTTTTTGATTCGACTCATGGCCGCATCAATGTCCTCACTTTTAACCGGACGTTTTTCCAGTGCCCGTAAAAAACCCGCACTGAGTTTTTCTTCCCAAAACGGTTCTCGAACACCATCACTTTTCACCACTCTAGGGAGGTTTAGTTCAGCCGTTTCGAAAGTGGTAAAACGCTCTTTACAAGCAACGCATTCACGTCTTCTGCGCACGCTGTCCCCTTCGCCAGCCAGGCGAGAATCGATCACTTTAGTATCATGATCACCGCAAAAGGGACACTGCACCGCCTTAAACCTTAGTCAGCGTAAACGGGCAAACGATCACAAATAGCCAATACATTTTCTTTAACTGTTTGTTGAACACTCTCGTTTTCAATATCATCTAAAATATCACACATCCAACCCGCCAGGTCTTTACTGTCTTGTTCTGTAAAGCCTCGGGTTGTAATCGCTGGCGCACCTAACCTGATACCACTGGTCACAAATGGTGATTGTGGATCATTTGGTACGGAGTTCTTATTCGTCGTGATATTGGCTTGCTCTAAAGCCGCTTCTGCCGCTTTCCCTGTTAAGCCTTTATCTATTAAATCCACCAAAAACAAATGGTTATCCGTGCCGCCGGACACAATATTGTATCCACGCGCAATAAATGTATCGGCCATTGCGCTTGCGTTAATCTTTACTTGCTTTTGATACGCTTTAAACTCGTCTGTCAACGCTTCTTTAAACGCAACGGCTTTTGCTGCAATAACATGCATTAGTGGGCCACCTTGTGTCCCAGGGAAAACCATTGAATTCAGTTTCTTCTCAATGTCGGGGTTAGACTTAGCCAAAATTAGCCCACCACGTGGACCGCGTAAAGTTTTGTGCGTTGTTGAAGTCGTGACATCTGCAATTTGCACGGGGCTTGGGTACTCACCTGCTGCTACTAAGCCAGCAATATGCGCCATATCAACAAACAAATACGCACCCACTGAATCGGCAATATCACGGAATTTTTGCCAATCCATCACACGAGAATACGCTGAAAATCCCGCCACGATCATTTTAGGCTTGTGCTCATTTGCTAAGGCTTGGATTTCATCGTAATCAACCTCGCCGGTTGCTTCGTTCAAGCCATACTGAACAGCATTGAATATTTTGCCTGAAAAATTAACTTTCGCACCGTGTGTCAAGTGACCACCATGCGCCAGACTCATGCCCAAAATCGTATCGCCCGCTTGTAACAAAGCGAAATAAACCGCTGCATTGGCTTGAGAACCCGCATGCGGCTGTACATTAGCATAATCCGCACCGAATAACTCCTTAACACGATCAATGGCTAATTGCTCAGCAATGTCCACATACTCACACCCACCGTAATATCGCTTACCGGGGTAACCTTCAGCATATTTATTGGTTAGCATAGAACCTTGCGCTTGCATCACACGTGGACTGGCATAGTTTTCAGACGCAATCAACTCAATGTGATCCTCTTGGCGCTGCTCTTCTTGTTGAATAGACGCCCAAAGTTCGTCATCAAATCCTTCAATCTTCATGCTTTTAGTGTACATTTTATTTTCCCGTGCTTTTTTGCAAAGTAATGCTATTTAATAAGGCCGGCAATTTTACATCATATAGTGCTTTCAACGCTATTTTTTAAGATAAAAACACAAGTAGCACTTTTCAAAAAATCCTCTCTCGGTAATACTAAGCGGCTCATTAATCAATCGAAAATCAACCATGGCTCAATACATTTACACAATGAATCGCGTGAGCAAAGTCGTACCGCCTAAACGCCAAATTCTTACCGATATTTCCCTCTCGTTTTTTCCTGGCGCAAAAATTGGTGTATTAGGGCTCAATGGCGCGGGCAAATCCACACTGTTAAAAATCATGGCAGGGCTCGATACCGACATTGAAGGCGAGGCAAGGCCACAACCCGGCATAAAGATTGGCTACTTATCTCAAGAACCTCAATTAGACGAGAGCAAAGATGTTCGCGGCAACATAGAAGAAGCCTTAGGTGATTTAACATCTGCGCAAGCCGAGTTAGACGCAGTATACGCTGCTTATGCCGAACCAGATGCCGATTTTGATGCCTTAGCCGCCCGCCAGGCTGAGCTGGAAAACATCCTACAAGCAGGTGACGGGCACGATACGGATCGCACGATGGAAATCGCCGCAGATGCCTTACGTCTCCCACCATGGGATGCAGATGTTAGCAAACTCTCAGGCGGTGAAAAACGCCGAGTCGCCTTATGTAAGCTACTGCTATCAAAACCCGATATGTTACTGCTGGACGAACCCACCAACCACTTAGACGCGGAATCTGTTGCATGGTTGGAACGTTTTTTACACGACTTTACGGGCACTGTGGTGGCCGTTACTCATGATCGTTATTTCCTCGATAATGTGGCGGGTTGGATTTTAGAGCTCGATCGTGGACGCGGTATCCCTTGGGAAGGGAATTACTCATCTTGGCTCGAACAAAAAGACGCGCGTCTTGAACAAGAACAAAAAGCTGATGCTTCTCGCAAACGCTCGATCAAAAAAGAATTGGAATGGGTACGAACAAACCCTAAAGGCCGACATGCAAAAAGCAAAGCACGGATGGCTCGATTCGATGAATTGCAAACTAAAGAATTCCAACAACGCAGTGAAACTCAAGAAATTTATATTCCCCCTGGCCCTCGACTAGGTGATTCCGTTATCGAAGCCATTAATGTTAGTAAAGCCTTTGGCGACCGCGTCTTGTACGACAACCTGAATTTCAGGCTTCCTCAAGGTGGCATTGTGGGCATTATCGGTGCTAATGGTGCGGGTAAATCCACCTTATTTAAAATGATGGGGGGGTTAGAAGAACCAACGAGTGGAGAAATTAAAATAGGTGAAACCGTCAAACTCGCTTACGTTGATCAATCCCGCGATAACTTGGACGACAACAAAACTGTTTGGGAAGAGCTGTCAGGTGGGCTTGATGTCATTACCGTTGGCACGTACGAAACCCCTTCACGCGCTTATGTCGGTCGCTTTAATTTTAAAGGTTCCGACCAACAAAAACGCATGGGCGATCTATCTGGCGGTGAACGTAATCGTGTGCATCTCGCAAAAGTTCTTAAAGAAGGTGGCAATGTTCTCTTACTGGATGAGCCCACGAATGATTTAGACATTGAAACACTGCGTGCACTGGAAGAAGCCCTACTCAGCTTCCCTGGCTGCGCTGTTGTTATTTCCCATGACCGGTGGTTTCTTGACCGTATTGCCACGCATATGCTGGCGTTTGAAGGTGACAGTAAAGTCGTTTGGTTTGAAGGCAATTATGAAGAGTACGAAACAGACCTTAAACGCCGCTTAGGCGCTGAAGCCGATCAACCTAAACGGCTTAAGTATAAAAAGCTAGCCGGCTCATAATAGCGTCGTTTTGTAAGAAATTAACGAATTACCTTTGTTCGTAAACCGACTTCTCGTGTTAATTCATCACCTCGACAAGTCGGTTTAACTGCCGTTCCTTTATCGCTTTTGAAGTATGCTGAGTGCGAGCCTTTACGTGTTGCCCAGCAAAGTTAAAGGGCACATTGAATATTTCACCTTACTATTTTTTAACGCTGACAGGTCAAGCTCTCTTCAACTAAGACGTTTATTAATGCGTTTAAACAAGTTTATCGCCTGGGAACATAAGCCAAGTTTTGGTGCCAAAAATCAACCACATAATTGATACGCGCCCGAAGCAGTTCTCTATAGGCAGGTAAATCACTCAAGTGAATCCAGCGACACTCTATAATGCCTTCTTCATTTTGAGGAACCGTTTCATCGTCTTCACTGTCATATTCCATTAAATACCAATGCGTTTTTTTTAGGTATTTCACCCCGCCATGGGTGGTCGTGTGAAAAGTTGAAACGAGTTTTCCTTTGATCGATAATTTATTAGGGTCCAACCCCGTCTCTTCTTCTACTTCTCTAATAGCAGCTGTTTCTTTTGATTGGCCGGGTTCAATTCGCCCTTTAGGCATATCCCATTTACCCCGCTTAAACATCAGTAAAACGTGGTGACTTCTATTACGCACTAAGCCGCCTGCTGACTCTATCACCGGAAGCCCAATTGTTTCCTCCAGATTCATTCTTTTTTTACCTTTATCATTCTTATTGTGTTTACCCATGTGCATGCTAGTTCTTAAAATAAAAAGACCTTACCCTTTTAATTCTTTAAGCACGGCAAGTTGCTTCATCGTCAAACCGCTAAATTTAACGCCGGCTATATCAATACTTTGCGATTTAATAACATCTTCTCCGGTCAACGGTTGAAAATCTTTATGACCAAAAAGTCTCACCAAGTGTAGCATGGTCGTTAAGCGAGCCTCTTTTTTATTATTCGCATTAACAATAATCCAAGGAGATCGATTTGATGAAGTCCGCTCAAACATTTGTTCCTTAAATTTGGTAAAAATATGCCATTTCTCTCGAGCCTTTAGGTCATTATTAGAAAATTTCCAGAAAGTTAGCGGGTTTTTAATTCTGTCTTCAAATCGGAAAAGCTGTGTATCTTCTCGTATGGATAAATAAAACTTAACCAACATCAACCCGTCGTCGATTAAAGCGTGCTCCCAATTAAGCACTTTCCCCATAAAATATTTGTACTGACTTTCGGAACAATACCCCATAGCGGGTTCAATCATCGCGCGGGTGTACCAGGAACGATCAAAAAAAACAATTTCCCTTTCTTTTGGCATGTGCTTAGCGTAGCGCCTAAACCAGTTTTTAGATTCTTTTTTTGTTGGTATACCCAGTTCAACCGTTCTAAAATGTGCCGGCATCATGTTTTCATTAAAGCGCTTGATAGTCGACCCTTTTCCCGCCGCATCTCGCCCTTCAAACACAATAGCTAAACGCCCCTTTTTAGCAACAATTGATTGTTGAATTTTCAATAATTCAACTTGTAAACGCCGTTTTTCAACCTGATAGTCTTTTTCCGTTATATCCTGATAAGGTGTTTCTACCGCCTTGATTTTCTTTAACTTCATACGCAATGAGAAAATGATTTAATCGATTTGATGCACCATCTTATCAGTTTATTATGATATTTTTGTGACAGTAGATTTAACGACCAAAAGAGAAAAACTAATTCAAGTTTGTCGTCGCAAACCCTTTTCTAATAACGCCTTCTTGAAAATGTTTTTTTCGATTTATATTAAAGGCCTCAGGCGCAATGATGCCTTGGATACGAAGCGGTTTACCCTTAGAATCCGTTAGCACTTTATCAAGGTTAACGACCATTTCCTTTACCGGATTCATATAACGATCCATGATCGTCATTACTCTGGGTCGTAGCTTTGATTCTTCATTAACCTCCAACACCAAGGCAATACGGTTATCGCTAAGTTGCACATAACATCCCGGCGGGAAGACACCCAAACTTTCTATAAATTTACTCACTAAGGGCCGATCAAATTGTTGACCAGCTTGTTGATAAAGAATTTTTGTCGCTTCCAGATGCGTCATTCCTTTTTTATAAACCTTATCACTCGTCAGGGCATCATAGGTATCGGCTATAGCCACAACGTTAGAATAAAAAGAGACACCCGAATCTTTTAAACCTTGAGGATAACCCTGTCCTTTTATCCTCTCATGATGCGTTAAGGCTGTTTCTATCGCGCCATAAAACATGTTGTCACTAGATTTAAGCAACTCTGCACCCAACGTTGTATGAGTTTTCATGATCTCAAGCTCATCTGGATCTAATTCAGCCGGTTTATTAAGAATGGACACCGGAATTAACATTTTCCCCATATCGTGCATCATTCCACATAAACCCAAGTTCCTTAATTCCTGTTCGGGCAAGCCAATATGGCGCCCAAGCACAATAGACAACATGCTGACATTTAAACTGTGCTGAGCGGTATATTCATCTTTATTTTTTAACTGCATGAGCCATAAATGAGCATCCGGAGATTTCAAAATACTGTTCACCGATGAGGCAACAGATTCTTTGGCTAACTTAGCATCTATACCGCCACCATTTCTGACCTTTGTCATGAAGTCGGTGATTAAACGATGTGTCGCTTGGTAATGACGAGTTGCACTGCGGATTTCTTTTTCGAAAGAACCCCGTTTTTTTGACGGTTTACCTAACAAGATCTGGTTGTTTGCCAACCGACTTTTCGCTGATAAACTCAGTTTGCTTTCTCGAGCCTGGTCAACATAAACGTAATAACAAATATTTTTTAGTACGTTAAGCTCTCGTTCGGTTTTTATATTAAAGCCTTGAAGTTTAAAGGGTGACTCAATCCAAGGGCGATCAAGCTGAGCAACGTACATGCCCATTGCTAAATTATCTGTTCGGACATACGTTAACTCAGACTCCAAGATGCCTTTAGTTGCCTGAGGGGTTGGCACTTTTTTCCTAAAGAGCTTGAGAACCCAATCAATCATAATCCATTGCCTGATTCCAGTTTGGTCAGATAGAACTTATCCTCTAAAAAGTATAAGACGACATGCCAGTCTCTCTGAATTTTTTTTACGTCAATGTTTCATTTCTTAGAAGTATGTCACAAATAATTGATCTTATTAAAGATTTCAAACACCTCCTTGTGATTAAAGTCGGGTTTTTAATCGTGATATGAATGGGAGCTCGATCATTGTTACAAGCAGTCATGTAAAAAGCATCACCGATGGTTCACGTTACTGAAGAACTCCTCATTTCACTAAACACGGAGCTGACTTATTCCTAAAATTGAAACCCCGGTGTTGATTGAGAAATCGCTTGTTCATCCTCACTCATCTCAATGGAGATATCATCAAATAAAGGCGTGGAAAGGTAACGCTCACCGGTATCGGGCAACATACATAAAATTGTTGAACCTGCTGCAGCCTGTTCAGCAACCCTTATTGCGCCGGCCAGTGTTGCCCCCGCAGAAATTCCTACAAAAATCCCTTCCTTCATTGCCAAGTCTTTAGAACATTGGATCGCTTCTTTACCATTAATGGTGAGCAACCCATCAATTCTTGACCCGTCAACCACGTCTGATGTTAGTTTTGGAATAAAGTCTGGAGTCCAGCCTTGTATTGGGTGAGGCGAAAAATCAGGATGACTTGCCGCATCACCTTGTGCAGTACCACTTGACAATAAAGCAGCAAGTTCAGGTTCACAAACGATGATGTTTGTTTTCGGGCTTTTTGTTTTTAATACGCTAGAGACACCATTTAATGTTCCCCCCGTCCCGTAACCGGTCACCCAATAATCCAGCGTAGTATCTGAGAAATCATCTAAAATTTCCTCAGCGGTTGTTTTTATATGCATCTGTGCATTTGCTGGGTTCTCAAATTGTTTAGATTGCCACCACCCGTGTTTTTTGGCCAACTCATCCGCTTTTTTAACCATCCCGGTTCCCTTTTCAGCAGCAGGCGTTAAGACCACTTTTGCGCCTAAAAAGCGCATTAACTTTCGTCGTTCAACACTGAAGCTTTCTGACATGGTAATCACCAGCGGGTAACCTTTTTGAGCGCATACCATGGCTAAGCCTATGCCCGTATTGCCACTTGTTGCCTCCACAACAGTTTGCCCTGGCGTTAGTTCCCCTCGACGTTCGGCATCTTCAATAACGCCCAATGCGAGCCGGTCTTTAACAGAGCCCATCGGGTTAAACGCTTCAATTTTGACAAATAAATTAATACCTTTTGGGGCTAACTTATTAATACGGACAACCGGCGTATGACCAATTGTTTCAAGAATATTTTCGTAACGCTTACCCATTGTTATTCTCCTGTTCAGTAAAGGTTTTACTTTCGGCGCACCTAATGTACACCTGAAATTAATTCATTGCCAATTTCCAGTACCTCACTGACCAAATCATTGGCATGGTGCCAATCTGTTCTTGCACCTAAGAAACAAGGGCGAATGACAAATTTATCTCCAACCATTGTTGTACTGGGGATATTCACCCCATTTTTCATCAGTTGCCGATGAATGGTTTTGTTAAGGGCATTTAAATCACTCGCTTTTTCATGCACATAACGAAAACAACAAATCGAGAGGGTTGGTTCAAGTGCAAGTTCTAAATTTGGATGTTCTGCGGCCTGAGCAGCTACTTGCCTTGCCATTGCATTGTGGCGACAGATACGTTCCGTCATCCCCTCAACTCCAATTTCACGAATCAACGCCCAAACAATGGCCCCACGTGCTGGAGCAGACAGCTCTACACCAAGATCATAATAAGGCACACCCATTCCATCCATTGAGTTTTCGACCTGTTCTTCTTTCACCGTTGTACTTTCAAGATAATCAGCGGCCCCTTGTGTAAAGGTATCGTACAACGCCTGATAGTGCTTAACAAAGGTTGCTCCTATACCAACGGGGGCTCCCAGCCATTTATGCGCATCTACGGTGACTGAATCAGCCAGCTCGATGCCTTTATATAAATGGGCCACCTGAGGGTCCAATCGGCCTGGCAAACCATAAGCTCCATCCACATGAAACCACACATGATGCTCACGAGCGATTTCAGCAATTGCTTCTATCGGGTCAATAGCGCCCGTATTCGTGCTCCCAGCATTGGCCACAATTGCCACCGGTAACGCTCCCTTGGCTTTATCCTCTTGAAGTTGCCTTTTTAATGCGTCGGGACACATTCGCAGCTTCTGGTCTAACTGAACATGCACCATCGCATTGCGCCCCATACCTAAAACAGCCACGGCTCTGTGGACTGTGTGGTGGCTTTGCCCTGTAGCATATACTCGACAGGCCCGCTGCACCCCTTCAGCCGAGGCATCGATACCTATTTGCTGAAAGGCCCATTGTCTAGCTGCCCCCAATCCTATTAAATTTGCCGTTGAACCGCCGCTACTCAACACACCCTGCATGCCACGCGACAAATTAAACATATCCGCCAACCAATCCAATGCCACGCCCTCTAAATAATTAAAGGCCGTCAGGCCTACGCGTTGTGGGGAAGCAGTAATACCCGCCAGGGTGGCTATTGAGCCCATATCAGTCGCCGCTGTCGTAATATAGGACGTACACCCTGGTTTTGCTATTTGAGAACCATTGGGAATAATGTGCTCTCCAAATTCTTCAATGACTTTTTCAGCGCCAATCCCTTTTTTAGGCACAGGGCCGCTCAGTGCAGCTTGCCAGCTTTCTGCATTGCGCATTGCATCAGGGTGCTCAAACCGTTGAAACTGTTCCAAATATGTAACTAAACGATTAAATAAGAAAGAAAGGTTGTCACACTCAGCTTGTTCTTTTTTCATCAAACTTTTAGGAAATTATTGTTGTATATTGCAGCTATTCAAGACGACCCATTAAATGGGCGAGCTCGCCTGAACGGTTAATTTAGCAAGGTAATCATAATGGGGGCCGTGTTGAATAATCTCACATTCAAAACCACTTTGCTGTGCAGCATCTATTAATAATTCCTCTGAAACATATAACCAACGAAAGGGCGCCCCTTTTATTTTCTTGTACGATAAATTGAACTCAACTTCACCGTGGTATTTATCATTGAGGTCTATCAAGTAAGAACCGTCGTCCTCTTCGTACATATAAATTAAATCAGAGCTGTCCAATAAAATTTGGCCATTGGGGGCTAATAAAGTTTTTGCCTTCTTGAAGAAGGCATCAAAGCCATCCAGCGTTTTAACTAAGCCAATACCATTCATAAGAAAAAGCAAGGTATCAAAGGCGCCTTCATTAAATTCAAAAAAGTCAGCGAGTTTCACTTTAGAAAGCCCACGTTTTTGCATCACCGAAACAGAATGTGGCGACACATCTATCGCTGTGACATCCATGCCATTTTGCTGCAAATATAAACTGTGTGAACCGGCGCCGGCACCCACGTCTAAAACTTTTCCACTGGCTTGTTGTAAAGCGACTCGCTCCAACTGAGGGCATTCATCAAATGATCTAAAGAAATAACTCGGCGCAAGTGTATCTTTTTCTGCAATATCCATCTCCACCTGAATGTTCGTGTCCTCCGATGTTTGATAGAAATCGAGCAGTGCAGATCCAATGGGGTCTTCGTGTTTATTGATCAGCATCAATCAACTATCTACTTTTCTTTTACCGCTACAACATCGCCTAAAGATTGGATATACGCGACCAACCCATCCAGCTCTTTACCGTTGATATTGGCAAACGAGGGCATCATCATGCCGCCTTGTTGAATCACCTTTTTCATTTCATCGGCTAACATGACTGATGTACTTAAATCAAAAAACAGGCCAAATTTGCCCATCCCATCGTCTCCATGACAAGCAGCACACGCTTCACGGTAAATTTGCGCTCCGTTTGCCCCAGCGGCCGGTTGATAATCACTTGCCATCAAAACTGTAGGCATCAACATCAACACCAATAATAGCTTTTTCATTTAATTTTTCTCTTTTTGGACCCGTTGCTTCTTTTTTTCTATACGGTGTTGTTCGATTAACTCTTTCATTTCACCGCCTATATGCTCTTCACCCCGCTCTTTGGCTAAGTCAATTTGATGTTGGCGTTCAATATAGCGGGCTTTTTGCTCGGCATTTGTTTTATCAAAGCAATGATGGCAGCTAATCCCCTGCTGATAATGTTCATGTAATTTATCTTCAACAGTAATCGGCATACGGCAAGCATAACATTGGTCATATTGCCCTTTTTCTAACTGATGATTAACTGAAACACGGTTATCAAATACAAAACACTCACCTTCCCACTGCGAATCACTTTCGGGCACGTCTTCCAGGTACTTTAATATCCCTCCCTCCAAATGAAACACTTCATCAAACCCTTGTTGTTTAAGATATGCAGTTGACTTTTCACAACGGATCCCACCGGTACAAAACATGGCCACTTTCTTATGTTTTTGAGGGTCAATATTCTTTTTTACATACCCTGGAAACTCGCGAAAAGTTTCTGTTTTAGGGTTTAACGCGCCCTTAAATGTCCCAATCGCCACCTCATAATCATTTCGCGTATCCACCAACAAAACATCTGGATCATTAATTAGCGCATTCCATTCTTTAGGTTTAATATAAGTGCCGACAATGTGATTAGGGTCTATGTCTTCCACACCCATCGTAACAATTTCCTTTTTCAATTTAACCTTGGTTCGATTGAAAGGCTGCTCATCAACATATGATTCTTTATGTACGAGCGTTTTAAATTCGTTTTTATTTTTTAACCAAGCTAACAGATGGTCAGTCGCCTCACGCTTACCGGCAACGGTGCCATTAATACCCTCGGCAGCCAGCAGCAAAGTTCCTTTAATACCATGGTGCCGCATCAGTTTTAACAGGGGCTGCTTTAGAGCGGTATAATCTTCTAATCGTACAAAGTGGTAGAGTGCGCAAACAACGTATTGCTGATCTTTCATGGCTGTCCTCAAGTTAGAGCTCGCTGGAACGTAAATCCAGTGCTATAGCGAATCATTATATCAAATGGAGACCTTGCTAAAGAACTCTCAAGGCCCATAAACATTATCTCTTTAGATTGAATCCTGTAGGCAAAAACTTAAACAACCGTTTGCTTTTTTTGATTTAGCTCATTGACTCAAGTAGCGCTATTCACCGATAGTTTAAACGCTAAAAACGCTCTTCGAGCCGGTTTAACATGACACAGGAGATTAACAATGGCATTTTTAACACATGGATTATCCATTGGTATTGAAAGAATGAATACCCACTTCTTTCTCACACTCAAGGCGGTTGGCAAACTTACCCATGAAGATTACACCGTCATCACCCCTATGATTGACTCTGCTTTAGCCACCGTTAAGGAACCAAAGGTTAACATATTAATTGATGCCACTGATCTGAAAGGGTGGGAACTGAGGGCCGCGTGGGATGATTTCAAACTTCGCCTAAAACATGGCTCCGAATTCGATAAAATAGCAATTTATGGCAATAAAAATTGGCAAAAAATTAACACCAAGCTCGGTTCATGGTTTATTTCTGGTGACGTTCAGTATTTCGACCATTTACACGATGCGCTGAGTTGGTTAGATGTATAACAACACACAAATCTTGCTCTTTTTTTAAAATCGTTCGACATCAACCTCGCTAAGAACTACACGACAACATAGAGCAGCCTACTTTGTATTTTGCCCAGTCTGGCCTCTTTTGATTGAGGTGTTCTTTATCGGGTTGCTCCTCGTAAGGTTGACTTAGCACCTTAAGCAATTCATTGACCATACTATGATCACCTTGCTCTGCTTTATCTATTGCCAACTGTGCCAGGTAATTTCTTAAAACATATTTGGGGTTAACGTTATCCATTAACGTTTTTCGTTCTAGAGCACTGGCCGGGTCTTGTTGACTTCGTTGAGCATAGTGCTCAAGCCATTCGGTGATCATTTTTTCTGATTCTTTATCCATTTCTTCAGCATAAAAGGCCGGCCTTAGTTGCTCTAAAGCCTCGACTGCCTTAAACGTATCACGGTGTAATTGAACGTCCGAAAGCCGCCTGAAGAAAATAGTCATGTCGGTTTCGAAAGCATTAAAAAACAACAATAATTGCTTGATCAGTTGATTATCCTCTACCCGTTGAACCGATGAAAAGCCCAACTTTTGGGTCATCATTCTCAACCATTTTCTGGCATAACGGTCTGCATAAGCATTCAGTGCTTTTTCTAACGGCTCAACTTCATCGATTAGCGGGTAAATGGCATTGGCCAACTGGTAAAGATTCCAATGTGCTATTTGAGATTGCTGTCCAAAAGCATACCGGTGATGCGTCGCATCTGTCGTGTTAGGCGTCCAATTCAAGTCATAGGGCTCTAACCAACCATAGGGTCCATAATCAATGGTTAAACCCAAGATCGACATATTATCGGTATTCATCACGCCATGTACAAAACCAACGCGCATCCATTCCACCACCATATCGCAAGTCAATCGACACACTTCCTCAAACCATTGGATATAGGTCAATGTGCTCGGTTCGGGCAAATGTGGAAAATCCGTGATGATTGTATGATCAACAAACTGCTTTAATAATTGAGCATCTTGTTGCGCATAGTATTGAAAATGGCCAAAACGAGTAAAAGAGGGGGCCAATCGGCACACAACCGCTCCAGGTTCTGGAGCAGGGTTGCCATCATAAAGCATATCACGCACAACCTCTTCACCCGTGCTCAACAAACTTAGTGCACGTGTTGTGGGCACGCCAAGGTGATACATGGCTTCACTGCATAAAAACTCTCTGACAGAAGAACGCAGAACAGCCAAACCATCTGCTGTTCTTGAATAAGGTGTTGGGCCAGCACCCTTTAATTGTAACGCCCATCTGTCCCCTTTTTTATTGACGATTTCACCCAGATTGATTGCTCGACCATCGCCTAACTGTCCCGCCCAATGACCAAATTGGTGACCGCCATAGCTGGTTGAATAAGTCGCCATTCCGTTTAACTGCTCATTACCTGCAAAGATTTGAGTAAAGCGCTCGCTTTCACAATCTTCTTTAGTCAAATCCAATAATTGCGCAGCCTCCTTTGAATAACTTACCAATGATGGTGAGGCCATCTTCTTCGGTTTTACCCAGGAGTAACATGCGCCTTGAACTTGTCGAGGGTAGTTATCAACAATGCTATCAGCCGGTAATTGCTGCACAAATTGATTATCAAATGTCATACCTTTCATAAAACAGATCCTTCTGGTTGTAAGTCGGCAAATATAAAACCCTCTCGCTCCACTACGTCCCCTGTTGAAATATTTATTGGTTTTTTGAACATGGGGCCCGCGTAGGTAAAGCTATGGAATTCACCATTTTCACCACATGGATCAATACCGTCTGGCAAATCATCTAAAAACTGTTGATTAAACTCTCTACCAGCGAAATTTGCAGATAATTTATTGGGATCAATGCAAGTAATCCGCGTTTTTAATCCAGCATCAATCATCTTCTGCGCCAACTTCTCAGTCGGTTCTAACCACAATGGAAACATGGGTGTTAATCCCGTTCCTTTTAAATTCTCTTCACGGTATTGGCGAATATCTTCTAAAAACAAGTCACCAAACGCCATATGCGTCGCACCTATCTGTTGAATGGAATCAAAAAAACCATCCATCGCTTGATTATATTTCTCGTTACTGCACGGGTGAGGAATATTAATAATGTGTAACGGCAAATTGGCAGCGGCTGCTTGTTGTTCCAATAACACAAGACGAACGGCATGCATTGCAACCCGTTGATGCGTCTGATTAACCGTTGTAACCAGACCTAACAACTCAACGTCGCTCCTTTGCTGAAGTGTGTATAAAGTCCACGCGCTGTCTTTCCCACTGCTCCACGATAGAAGAGTTTTTTTCATGCGCATCACATATCACTTCTCAAGGTGTACTTCAAAATTTTCTATTTTCGCTCTGATAGCCTCCGGTATAGCGGCACTTTGCTGTTTCACCATATCAAACCATACCATGACCCCTTTGCTTGTTGACGCAGGTTCTTCTTCCCCTTCAACATAAATATTGGCCAGGATAGTGGCACTTTTATTACTAATTTTACTGATACGGCTTCGTACCTCAAGCAAGGCGGGATAGTGCACTTGTTGCAAATAACTGCACTGTATATCGGCTAAAACCCAGCCGGATTCCATACCGGCCTTCAGGTTTAAGTCCATCACATCGCCACAATAAGCCACTCGGCCAGATTCAATATAGCGAACAAATTCAACGTTATTAATGTGCCCGTATACATCCGCATCTCCCCAACGAACAGATAATGGAAATACGTGTGAAAAATCTTGCTTACTCATTGACCGCCCCTTTATCCGTTAAAAAAAATTCATTTGAGTTTGCTATTATACCTCTTTGCATAAGAGACATTTTTAGTCTAACTGTATTAAATATGCGCATTAATAAAAATAATAAATGCTTATTGTTAAGTTTATTTCTCTGCTTCTTCTTAAAGAGTGCACCTGACGTTTTAGCCGACACTTCTCCGGACAAAATCAATACGCCCTTAGCTGAGCACAGCCTTGAAAATGGCCGAGTTAAAAGCCTGATTATGGAGATGTTTCCCACGGCCACGCATATTGGTAAAAAAGATAACAAACAATCTGTATGGCCTGTATACATGAGATCACAAAGAGTGGGTTATGCTTTCGAAAGTAAAGATTTTACCCAAATACAAGGGTTTGCCGGGGACATTATTAATTTGCTCATTGGCCTTGATAATGAAGGAAAATTGAAGGGTGTGAGCATATTATTTCAGCATGAGCCCATCTTTATGCATGGCCTAGGCCCCGAAGCCTTCGATAAATTTCTTTCTCAATACCCGGGGCACTTCGTTTCTGAACGAATTATTGTGGATAGCGGCCGTTCTCATTCTGTTACTTCTAACAGTGGAGGCGGCCTGATTTTTGATGGTGTTACCAAAGCAACCGTATCTGTTATCGCTGCAAATGACACATTGTTAACTTCAGCCCTAGAAGTGGCTCGCAAGGTATTGGGTAAATTTATTCAAGCAGCGTCCTCGCAACCCAAAATGGACCTGTTTGAACCCCTTTCTTGGCAACAATTATTAGACAAAAAATTTGTTGGGCATTGGACAGTGACGCGGGATCAGCTTGAAAATAAACTGGGAAGAAAGCTGACAGATTACCCCGATTATGGTTTTGAAGACCCCGATATGAAGGTTATCTCCGAGGTTTACTATGCCTACTTAAATCCGCCAATCATCGGAAAGAATATTTTAGGTGAACGGGACTATGCGCGGTTATTAGAAACAATTGAACCGGGGGAACACGTTATTGGCGTGATGTCTAAAGGGCCTTATGATTATTTAGAAGAGGGGTTCAGGCCGGGAAAAGTACCAACGCGCCTCTCCTTCTACCAGAATGAACTCCCTGTCTTGATCAGGGATATGGATTTTTTCCGGTTTTTTGAGAAAACCCTCCCCGAGACCATCCCTGATTTGCCTAATTTTAAATTATTAAAAATTAGTGGGCATGCCGGTTTCAACCCAGCCCAACCCCTCACCATTCAGATGAATTACGATTTACGCCAAAATCATTTAATAGGCGATAACATCAATCAACGTAGCCACCACCAACTCCCTTCGACCCTTTTTATTAAAACAGACGCTCTTGAAGAAAAGCCCGAACCCATTTGGAAGCGTTTATGGCATTCAAGACTCGTTGAAATTTTCATCACTCTTGCCTCTTTAACGGTACTGAGCTTGATATTTATTAAACAACGGACTTTATCTAAATACCCCAGACTTATTCGTTATGGCCGCTGGGCATTTTTATTCTTCACACTGTTTTTTCTTGGCTTTTATGCGCAAGGACAATTATCCGTTGTGAATATTTACACTGTTCTACTCTCATTAAAGGATGGTTTTAAGCTTGATGTCTTTCTGTTAGACCCTATCTTGTTTATTCTTTGGCTTTATACATTTATCACGCTATTTATCTGGGGAAGAGGTGTCTTTTGTGGTTGGTTATGCCCCTTTGGCGCCTTACAAGAAATGATTGCCTGGGTGGCTAAAACATTAAAAATCCCTCAATTCAAACTCACAGCGCCTTCTCACCAAAAATTACAAAATTTAAAATACTTTATTGTGACGGTTCTTTGCGTTATTTGTTTTTATGATTTGGCATTAGCTCAAACTTTGTCGGAAATAGAGCCCTTTAAAACCACGATTACTTTGGGGTTTGACAGAGAATGGTATTTTGTTGTCTTTGCTGTGGGTCTTTTGGCTATCGGCCTGTTTGTTCATAAATTCTATTGCCGATATGTCTGCCCTCTTGGAGCCGGCCTAGCCATTTTAGGACGTTTTCATTTGTTTAAATGGTTAGATCGGAGAAAAGACTGCGGCAAACCTTGCCAAGTTTGCCATGTACGTTGCGGCATCAAAGCCATTAAGAAAACAGGGCAAATAGATTATAGCGAGTGTATCCAATGTCTGGAGTGTCTTGTTATCTATAACGATCAGCAACAATGCGCCCCCGTTATGCTTAAAAACAAACGAGCCTTCAAACCAGCCGTTAAATGACCTTAATGCGCTTTGTTTTATCTACAAACAGAATAAGTCCTGTTTCGTCTTGCATAAATACAGCTCAACAATTGATTTTCATCTCACTCTATTGGACACCGCGTTCTATTTCACCTTGTTTATTTAAAACACGCTTAACAATTTTACCTGTGCCATTTTTAGGTAAGGCATCCATAAAGACGACTTTTCTCGGCACTTCGTAATTCCCTAAGTGTTGGCGGCACCAGCGACGAATATCCGCAGACTCTATTTCAAAGCCTTCTTTCAAGGCGATATAAGCCACAGGGATTTCACCATGTAATTTATCAGCTTGACCTATCACTGCAGCTTCTAGAACGGCCTCATAGCGATACAGTACTTCTTCGATAATTCTTGGATAAACATTCATGCCGTTGACAATAATCATGTCTTTTTTTCGATCAAGAATACTGAAATAGCCCTCTTCATCTTCTGTTCCCAAATCACCCGTTAAGAACCAGTCTTCAAAGAATGAGGCTTCCGTCGCCTCTGGTAACTTCCAATAGCCTTTCATAACATTATCACCTCGAACAGCTATTTCACCGATTTGGCCTAATGGCCTTTCTTCACCCTGCTCATCAAGAATTTTCATTTCTACACGTGGCACCGGTTTTCCTACCGTTCCCACTTTTCTAACACCCCCTACAGGATTCACACAAGTGACCGGGGAACATTCCGTTGGCCCATCTCCTTCATAAATAGCCACACCAAATTTTTCTTCAAAACGCTTTAATACATCGACAGGCATTGACGCACCCCCCGACACACATAGTTTTATTGAGTTAAAGCGCTTTGCTTTATCATCCGATGTATTCAGTAAGACGTTATACATACTTGGCACTCCGAGAAAAACAGTGCTTTGTGTTGCCTCTATTGTATGAAGTAAATTGTCAGGCTCAAATTTAGCAATCGGTACAAAGCAGCAGCCGTGTGTTAAGGGCGTTAACATGCCAACAGTGGCAGCAAAAGCGTGAAACATCGGCAGCACCAGGATAATTTTTTCTTTTCCGGCTTGCCACTTCATCGCTTCAAAAACGCTGGCCGTGTTACTAACCAAATTTTGATGCGTTAACATTGCTCCTTTTGGCTTACCCGTGGTTCCTGACGTATATAAAATCGCAACCAAATCATTTTTCGGGTCAATGGGTATTTCAGGGAGAACGCCATCATTATCAAGAAAGCGCTCCCAATCTATTGCTTCTTTCGAGCCAGAACCGACACAAATACTCAATATAGGGAAACGGAGGGCATTTAAAATATCATGCGTGTTAGTTTGAAAGGCCTCATGATAAATTATGCCAGTGACGTTCGCATTGTCCATGACATAAACAATTTCAGCAGGCTTTTGCAGCAAATTAATCGGCACAACAACCGCTCCGGCTTTTACAATCCCCATATACGCGATTGCAAATTCCAGACTATTAATGCAATACAAGGCGATCCTGTCACCTTTTACAACGCCCTGTTTCAATAGCCCAACAGCACATTGATCGGATGCTTTTTTTAATTCTAAAAAAGTATGAGATTGATCGTTACTGATAAGCGCTGAACAATCCGCATATTTATTCGCTGTTGCATTTAAAACTTCAATTAACGACAGTTCAGTCATCACACTGATGCTCTCTTACATATGATTAATAAGTCTGTCATTTTTGACTCCTCCATTTCATTTAATCGCTTATTAAGCGTCATTATCTGTTTTTTATAGAATAATTTTGTTCGACATTATGCACCAAGTCTCTATACATTTGATGGGCAAGTAACTCTTTTGAAAAAACGGTTCCTTGCCTAATCAGGTAATAAAAAATAACCCGAAGTTGAAACAATGACAAGGCGTAATGATCTGACAAATCAGGCTCTTCAATAACGGGTAAATCAGGAAATTGTTCTCTAAGATTTGTAACAAACAAACCACTGCCATTCTTGCTCAATGGCCGACCACGGGGCGATTTAATCAGCACTGTATTTAATCCGCAACTCGGAGAACCAGGCACCAGAACAAAACCGGATAAAAAACTTAAACCAGCCACCTGCCGATCACAAAAATTCTGTAGTTGGCTGGTGACATCTAATGAACTGTCATCTCGGCCAAGTGCTTTAAGGCCGTTAGGACATTTAACCAACTCGATCGGTGGCCTAGGAATAGATAAGCCGGATTCAACTTCTGGGCAGACTGAGTAGAACTCAAAGCAATCTGCTAAATGCAAATGGCAGGTTCCTGAGGATTTTGACCGGCCATCATAACGCACTGGATCACCCATCAAGCAACGACTCATTCCAATTATAATCGGCAAAAACACCTCTGTTAATTTATGAATACCGACCCGATGTCTAGCAATGACACTGCGTTCTCAGTAACTTATCTTAACAACTGACTTATTATGCAGGCTGAACAACCTACTTATTTAACCAGTTTTAAAGCTGGTTTTTTAGTCGCTTTCTTTTCAGGCGGTGTCTCAGGATCTGGTGGCACATCATCTCCAAATTGTTCGTCGAACATCATCCCTTTTCCGTTTTCTTTAGCATAGGTTGCCAATACAGCGGCAACAGGAATATATATATGCTCTGATTGACCGGAAAACCGGGCTGAAAATGAAACCACTTCATTATCTAGCGCCCAATTAGTTACAGCACTTGGGTGCGTATTTAAGATAATTCGGCCCTCCGAAATATAGGCCTTTGGTACAGACACACCCTCATAATGCGCATTGACCAGCAGGTAAGGAGTCAAACCATTATCCAGTATCCATTCATGCAATGAACGAATTAAATAAGGTTTTAAAGGTGTCATAAAATACCTAAGAAGCCATCAATAAATGACTTTCCATCATATCAACTTCTTCTTTGCTCATGCTTTCTTGGAAAGTTTCACGTTTAGTGACTCGAGCAATATAATCTTTAATTGCTTTGGCTTCGCTCGGCAACTCAATACCGTAAAAGGGCAAACGCCAGAGTAAAGGTGCTAAGACACCATCCACTAATGTAAATTCATCACTTAAGAAGTATTTATTCGCTTCAAATAAAGGAATCGCCGCAATAAGGTTCTCTCTCAGCAGCTTTTTTGCTTTAGCCGCTTTCTTTTCACCTGCATTAACAATGTCATCAAGCAAGGTGTACCAATCTTGATCAATACGATGAATCATCAAACGAGAACGTGCTCTAGAAACAGGATCAATCGGATACAGCGGTGGATGTGGAAATCGCTCATCCAAGTATTCCATAATAATCCTCGAATTAAACAGTGCTAAATCTCTATCAATAAGGATGGGTAACGTCCCATAAGGGTTTAGCTCCTGAAGGTCTTCAGGAAACTCTGCAGTATTTATAAACTCAACCTCAGCAGAAGCACTTTTTTCACACAAAACAAAACGAGTTCGGTGGCTATAGTGACACACAGGGTCTGCAAAAAGTGTCATGATTGATTTTCTGTTAAGTGCGTTGATCATATTTTGTCCAATTTATTAAATGTAAAAAAGAGCTTTGTGTTTTCACAAAGCTCTTAATCTTTAAATTCTGCTTGCTTTTTTAATGGATATCTTTCCAATATTCTTTCTTCAAGAAATAGAAGATGCCGAACATAACCAAGATAAACATTAAGACTTTCCAACCCAATCTTTGACGTTCAAGTTTTGCAGGTTCTCCCATGTAGACCATAAAATTAACAAGGTCATTCATGGCCTTATCAAATTCTTTTTCATTCATCCGGCCTGGTTCTGCAATTTCCAACCGGGCAATCACTTTCTTGACAGTACCATCTTCAAGCTCGACATCTTTATAAACCGCTTTTTGCAATCCTTGGAGATCGGACAATACATGAGGCATACCCACTTTTGGGAATAAAGCATTGTCGACACCAAAGGGCCTTGATTCATCAATATAAAAACTTTTTAGATAAGTATAAAGCCAGTCTGCCCCGCGGGAACGCGCAATTAATGACAAATCAGGTGGATTAACACCAAACCATTTCTCTGCATCTTTTGGCCGCATTGAAATGGTCATGCCATCAAATATTTTTTCACCCGTAAACATCAAATTCAGCTCAACCAATTCCGGTGAAATACCCAGGTCTTTCCCCGTACGAGAATACCTGAGTTGCTTCGCGGAATGACAACTTAAGCAATAATTTACAAAATACTTAGCCCCTCTTTGTAAAGAGGCTTTATTTTCCAGATTAATATTTGCAGATTGCAACTCAATATTTGTGCCACCGGCCGCCAGTAACTGCGACGAGAACAATACCAATAAAACGATACTCAGCTTTTTCATTTCTCTTCTACCCTTTCTGGAACATATTTATCTTGACCTATATTTGAATAAAACGGCATCAATAGGAAGAAAGCAAAATAAATCAATGAGAAAATCCTTGAGAACCAAGTTCCTACTTCCGTAACAGGCTGCATACCGAAATAACCCAAACCGATAAAGCTGATACAGAAGGCATAGATGGAAGCTTTAAATACAGGGCCTCTGTAGCGAATTGATTTATTGACGCCTCTGTCAAGCCAAGGCAATAAGAATAAAACAAAAATGGCGCCCGCCATCGCAACCACACCTAAGAACTTATCAGGAACCGCCCTTAAGATTGCATAAAAAGGCGTGAAATACCAAACAGGCGCAATATGCTCAGGTGTTTTCAAAGGATCAGCAGGGACAAAATTAGCATGCTCCAAGAAATACCCCCCCATCTCAGGCATATAGAAAATGATCAGAGCAAAGATAAACATAAACACGGCCACACCCACCAAATCTTTTACAGAATAATAAGGGTGGAAAGGAATACCATCTAAGGGCACGCCTTTATCATCTTTATGCTTTTTAATTTCAATTCCTTCTGGGTTGTTTGAACCAACTGCATGTAAGGCAACAATGTGCATAAACACCAGAATAACCAGTACCAAGGGTATCGCAATCACATGGAAAGCAAAAAAGCGGTTAAGCGTTGCATCAGAAATAACATAATCACCTCTTAGCCATAACGCCAAATCTTCTCCAACATAGGGAATGGCTCCAAACAAAGACACAATCACTTGAGCCCCCCAATACGACATTTGACCCCAAGGCAATAAATAGCCCATGAAAGCCTCTGCCATAAGCGCCACATAAATGATCATGCCGAAAGTCCATACCAATTCACGTGGTTTCTTAAACGAGCCATATACAAGCCCTCGAAACATATGCAGATACACAACAACAAAAAAAGCAGATGCTCCTGTTGAGTGCATGTAGCGAATTAACCAGCCCCATTCCACATCACGCATGATGTATTCAACCGAGTCAAAGGCCAACTTAGCATCAGGTTTGTAATTTATCGTTAGGAAAATGCCAGTGATAATTTGGTTCACCAAAACCAATATGGCTAATGACCCGAAATAATACATCCAATTAAAATTTTTCGGCGCATAGTATTCTGCCAGATGTTCGTTCCAGACTTTACTCAGCGGGAAGCGGTCATCCATCCAACCCAATGCACTTTTTAACATACGACTCATTATGCTTGCCCTCCTGACGAACCGATTAATATTTTAGTTTCCGTCACATATTCATGCGGCGGCACAACTAAGTTTAAAGGTGCAGGCACCCCTGCATAAACACGCCCTGACAAATCAAACAAAGAACCATGGCAAGGGCAGAAAAACCCTCCTTTCCAGGCAGGCCCTAAGTCATCAGGAGCAACTTCAGGTCTATACGTTGGCGAACAACCAAGATGGGTACAGATCCCAACGGCTAAAAAGACTTCAGGCTTTATTGATCGGCCAACATTTTTACAGGACTCAGGTTGCTCAGACTCATTGGAATCTGGATCCCTTAAGATATCGGTCATTTCGGCAATTTCAGCCAAGGATTGTTCACTGCGCTTAAGAACCCAAACAGGTTTTCCACGCCATTCGACACGAATTAGCTGCCCTAATTCTAATTTTGAAATATCAACCTCAACCGGCGCACCTGCTGCCTTTGCTCGATCACTTGGATTCATTGACGCTATAAAGGGAACCGCTACATATGCAGCACCAACACCCGTGACTGCAGTCGCTGCAGCTGTTAAAAAAAGACGCCTGCGCTTATCTACCACCTGTTCGCTCATCTAAATCTCCATAAAATCATCGTAAATTACGCATGCAAGTTTTGCACGGCACTTATTGACAGAATTTTATCATATTTTTATTTTTATTTGCTTGTCAAACACGGCTCGAAAGGAAAAAATCCGGCTGAGGCGCACGCCTTAAGCTCTTCTATTTTAGAATTGACCCTATTTTTTCAAAAAACAGATCATTTTCTGAACGTGTGCCGACTGTGACACGCAGACATTCATCTGGCAACCCGGGCACATGCCCCATTTTTTTTATTAACACACCCGCTTCTTTTAACTCTTCAAAAACTCGTTCGGCAGAATCCGAGAGCAACGAAAATAAAATAAAATTAGCCTCGCTCGGAAAAACCCTGACAACCGATAATGAAGAAAGTTTTTTGAGCAAACGTTCTCGTTGATTACAAAGAATAGCGGCCTGACCATCCAACACATCCATATGTTTAAAAGCAAATGTCGCTGTTAGCTGGGTAAAAATATTGATGTTGTAAGGCAGGCGTATTTTTTCCAGATCATCCGTCAGATTATTATGGCCAACAAGAAAACCAAGGCGCAATCCAGCTAAACCAAGTTTTGAAACCGTACGCAAGACTATTAAATTTTCATGCTCTGACACACGATTCAAAAAACTTTTCCGCGCAAAGGGCTGATAAGCCTCATCAATCACGACCAACCCATTAGCTGCGTTGAGAATAGCCCGTATATCTTCATCATGAAACAAATTAGCGGTTGGATTATTCGGGTAAGCCAAAAAAATCACCGCAGGATCATGCCGTTCTATCTCAGAGATCATCGTCGGCACATCCAGGCTAAAATCTCCATTTAAAGGAACGCTGACAAAAGGCAAACTTAAAGACGTTGCGATATGCCGGTACATGACAAAACTCGGGGTGGGCGCCATGATGCTGGCACCTTGATGCATTGCCATTAATATCAGTTGTATCAACTCATCAGAACCATTCCCTAACACAACGCCCAATTCTGACGGTACACCAAAGCAATGGCGTAAACTGGCAACCAATTCTTTTGCGGAGGGGTCTGGATACCTATTGGGTTCAGCATCTGACAACAACTGAAGCCATTCTTCTTTCATTTCTATTGGCCAGGCAAAAGGGTTTTCCATCGCATCTAATTTTACCAAGCCAGTAGCCTCAGGCACATGATAGGCTGACATTGCCCGTATTTCTGGACGAACCAGGCTCTCTAATTTTTTATTATTTTTTGACACGACTAAGTTATTTTAACCGGCGGTATTCAGCTGATTTTGCATGCGCAGTTAATGCCTCACCATGCGCCAAAACAGATGCTGTTACTGATAATTCCGATGCGCCTTTTTCACTGCAGTTAATGAGGCTACTGCGTTTTTGAAAATCATAAACACCCAGCGGCGATGAAAACCGCGCTGTTCTAGATGTTGGTAAGACATGATTTGGACCGGCACAGTAATCACCGAGTGATTCAGGCGTATATCGCCCGACAAATATCGCCCCCGCATGACGAATCTCATCGGCCCATTGCTCGGCATTATCAACCGATAACTCTAAATGCTCAGGAGAAATTTTATTCACGATCTCTATCGCTTGCTCTTTTGTTTCTGCATAAATAAAACAGCCTCTTTTCTCTAACGAGGCCTTAATCACATCCGATCGTTCCATCTGAGGCAGCCATTTAGCCATACTATCTCTTACCTTTTCAATGAAGTGATTATCCAAAGAAATCAGTATTGATTGTGCATTTTCATCATGCTCTGCTTGTGAGAATAAATCCATCGCTATCCAATCAGGGTGGGTCTTACCATCACACACCACAAGAATTTCTGATGGTCCAGCAACCATATCAATACCCACATGACCAAAGACCATTTTTTTTGCCGTGGCAACATAAATATTTCCTGGCCCAACGATTTTATCTACTTTCGGTACCGTATTTGTTCCATAAGCCAGTGCCGCCACCGCTTGTGCACCACCGATTCTAATGACCTTATCGACACCGGCCAACCAGGCTGCCGCAAGCACGATTGAATTCAACTCACCTTTCGGGGTTGGCGTTACCATCACTATTTCCGAAACACCCGCTACTTTAGCAGGGATAACATTCATTAAAACTGATGAAGGATACGCGGCTTTACCTCCCGGCACGTACACGCCAACTCGCTCCAGCGGAGTGACTTTTTGACCCAGTTTATTTCCAAACTCATCGGTAAAATCCCATGATTGAATTTTTTGATGTTCAGCGTACTGACGAATCCTATCAGCAGCTAAATTTAATGCTTTCGATTGTTCATCAGGCAATTGATTCCAAGCCTCTTCAAGCTGTTGGCGATCAACCAGCAAATCATCAACCGTCGTCGTCCACTGATCAAAAACCTTTGTATAAGACAGCAGGGCCGAATCCCCGTGTTGACGAATTTCATTTATTATTTCTTCAACAGCCCGGGTGATTGAGCTATCTTCAACTTCGCTCCAATCTAAAACATCATCCAGTTGCTGATTAAAACAAGAACCAGTCGCCTCTAAAGTCTTAATCTTCATTCATCAACGCCTATTCTCAACAGCAGACTCCAGCTTTTTAACGAGTGTTTTTATTTGCTGATATTTCATTTTCATCGACGCTTTATTGATCACCAACCTTGAGCTGATATTCATAATAAGATCTAAAGGTTCCATGCCGTTTGCCTTCAACGTATTACCGGTATCAACCAGGTCAACAATACAATCAGCCAGGCCAACAATCGGTGCCAATTCCATGGAGCCATACAACTTGATGATCTCGGCTTGTTGGCCTCTATTTGCAAAATACTGCTCTGTTAAAGATACATATTTAGAAGCAACACGAATTTTACCCGTTGGTAATATTTTTCCCTTGACAACAGCTGTCATTAAACGACATTTTGCGATGTTGAGATCTAAAGGCTCATAGAGATTGTCACTGCCATGCTCCACTAAAGTATCTTTACCGGTAATACCAACGTCGGCCGCGCCATATTCAACGAATGTCGGCACATCGGTAGCTCGTATGATGACTAAATTCACCTCACCACACACACTGGGAACAATAAGTTTACGAGTTTCTGATAAGTTCTCAGATGGCTCAATACCTGCCTCGGCCAATAAAGGGAGCGTGTCTTTTAAAATTCGACCTTTCGAAATAGCAATGGTGAGCATTAACTTAACTCGGTACCCGGCGAATCTGCCCGCCCAATAAAGCGGTTTTCTCTTCGATACATTCGTACCCCCTATCGATGTGGTAAATTCGCTCAATAATCGTTTCACCTTTCGACACCAAACCTGCGATAACAAGGCTAGCGGATGCCCTGAGGTCAGTAGCCATAACAGTAGCACCCTCAAGCATTTCTTTACCCACACACACCGCCGTATTACCCTCCAGTTTAATATCTGCACCTAAACGCTGCAGTTCATGGACATGCATGAAACGGTTTTCAAAAATCGTTTCCGTAATCATGGCCGTGCCCTCAGCCAAAGCATTTAAAACCATAAATTGTGCTTGCATATCTGTTGGGAACCCGGGGTATGGCGCTGTTTTAAATGAAACAGCTTTCGCTCGCCGACCTTTCATGTCCAATTCAATCCAGTCCTCACCGATGACCAATTCAGCACCTGCCTCCTGAAGTTTAGACAGCACCATATCCAAAGTACCAGGATCAACGTCCTTCACCTTAATTTTACCACCCGTTGTCGCAGCCGCGACCAGATATGTGCCGGCCTCAATCCTATCTGGAAGAATGTTATAAACCAGTCCTCTCTTCGCCAGTGATTCAACGCCTTCAATGATCAATGTATCAGTGCCGATACCTGAAATTTTCGCACCCAGCTCATTTAAGAAATGCGCCAAATCGCTCACCTCTGGTTCACGAGCTGCATTCTCAATAATGGTTGTTCCTTCTGCCAGTGTAGCGGCCATCATTAAGTTTTCAGTACCCGTCACTGTAACCACATCCAACACCAAGCGTGCACCTTTTAATCGCTCGCACGAGGCATGAATGTAACCATTTTCAACGCGAATATCAGCACCCATCGCCTCTAGGCCTTTTAAATGTATATTCACTGGGCGTGATCCAATAGCGCAACCACCGGGCAACGACACTTCTGCCTCACCAAAGCGCGCTAGCAAAGGCCCCAAAACTATAATCGACGCACGCATGGTTTTTACCAGTTCATAGGGTGCTTTGAAAGATGAAATCGTCGAAGAATCCACCTGGACTCTCACTTTTTCATCCACCGATAAAGTGACTCCCATTTGTCCTAACAGGCTCATTGTCGTTGTAATATCATGCAAGTGCGGCACATTACCAATAACCACTGGGTTCTCAGCAAGCAAAGCACCCGCCAAGATGGGTAATGCTGCATTTTTTGCCCCCGAAATGCGTATCTCTCCGGAAAGCGGCCCGTTACCTTGAATAATTAACTTATCCATCTTTAAATATACCTTCGATAAAATTTTTAAATGCCGTTAAATGATTGGCAAGATGTCATCAAGACCGCTCACTTGAGCGATATCCATCATTTGTTTTGGCATTCCTTGAAATGAAATAGTCTGACCCGTTTTTTTTGCCATCACCATCCATTCAATTAACAAGGCTAACCCCGCGCTATCGGTTTTCTCAACAGCACTCAAATTAAAAACAAGTGCATCTTTACCCGCAAAAAATGGCCTAGAATGTTCCAACATATCGCTGACTAAATCAAAGCCCAACGTACCTGACACCGCTATGATGCCTTCATCGTTTTTTTCCAGCTGCGCGTTACTCATTACCAACCCTGACTTGCCGTAAAAACTATTCTTTTGATGCACTATTGAACAAGAACTGCCCAATAATTTGTTCTAACACCAAAGCGGACTGAGTTAACTCAATTTCACTCCCATTCACCAACACATCTTCTTCACCACCTGGCTCAAGACCAATGAACTGTTCCCCCAATAAACCTGCCGTTAAAATACTGGCATTCGTATCCAAAGGTAGTTGATTATATTGGGCTTCGATATTCATCGTGACCACTGCTTCAAAAGATTCAGGATCAAAGTCAATAGCCTTTACTCGACCTATATTGACGCCCGCCATAGACACTGGGGCACGTACTTTTAAGCTACCAATATTCTCAAAATTTGCTTTAACGTCGTAACCCTCCTCACCACCAACATTGCTCAGATTGCTGACCTCCATAGATAAAAAGAACATCGCAACAAAGCCAATAGCCACAAAAAAACCCACTAATACTTCAATTGATCTTGATATATGCATCTTTAGATATCTCCAAACATCAATGCCGTTAAAATAAAATCTAACAATAAAATAGCAAACGCCGAATGAACAACTGTTCGTGTAGTTGCTCGCCCCACCCCTTCAGAGGTCGGTATGGCATCATAGCCTTCAAAAATGGCAATCCATGTCACCACCCAGCCAAAAACCACACTCTTGATCAGGCCATTCATAACATCTTCACTAAAGTCAATTTTAGCCTGCATCTGAGCCCAAAAACCGCCTTCATCAATACCCAGTAAACCAACGCCTATGAAATACCCACCCACAATACCAACGGCTGAAAAAATCGTTGCTAACAATGGCATAGAAATGAGCCCTGCCAAAAAACGAGGCGCCATAATTCTTTTAACAGGATCGACAGCCATCATTTCCATGCCGGATATTTGCTCTGTGGCCTTCATCAATCCAATTTCAGCGGTTAACGCAGATCCGGCTCGTCCAGCAAATAACAAGGCCGTGACCACTGGCCCTAGCTCCCTGATAAGCGAAGCTGACACCATCACCCCCAACATGCCTTCAGCACCAAAGTCTGACAAGGTGTAAAAGCCCTGCAAGGCAAGCACCATCCCTACAAAAAGACCCGATATAACAATCAATGAGAAACTTAAAACGCCCACCGAATGCATCTGCGCAATCAGCAAGCGAGGCCGCACAATAACACTCGGAACACTGAATACGATATTAACGAAGAAAAGAGATCCCCGACCCAATCGTTCGAACATGCTTATTGATACGGCACCTAATCGTTGCAAATAACTTAGCATATTAGAGTCACCTTTATACTCAACTTTCTATCCCCAACAAATCTTTAGCGTAATCCTCCGCCGCATAATGAAAATGCACCGGTCCGTCCGCCATGCCTTGCATAAACTGCTGCGACCACTCAGAGTCTGAATTTGCCAATTGTTCAGGTGACCCGTGTTCCATCACCTTACCGGCAGATACCAAGTAAACATAGTCTGCTATCGCGCATGTTTCTTTTACATCATGCGAAACAACAATACTCGACAAGCCCAACGCATTATTAAGCAAACGAATAAGCCGCACTAGGACACCCATAGAAATAGGGTCTTGTCCCGTGAAAGGCTCGTCATACATAATCATCATAGGATCCAAAGCGATGGCACGCGCCAAGGCCACGCGTCTCGCCATGCCACCCGATAACTCCGCTGGCATCAGATACCTGGCACCCCGCAAGCCAACGGCATTTAACTTCATTAGCACCAAATGACGAATCATCGACTCGGGCAACGTCGTATGTTCTCGCAATGGAAACGCAACATTATCAAACACCGAAATATCCGTTAACAGCGCGCCACTTTGAAACAGCATCCCCATTTTTTTTCGTAACTGGTAAAGTTGCTTACGCTTCAGTTGATGCACATTTTGCCCGTCAACTTCTATAGAGCCAGACGATGGCTTTAATTGACCACCAATCAGCTTTAGCAGGGTTGTTTTACCTGTTCCACTCGGCCCCATAATGGCGGTGACTTTTCCACGCTGAAAGTCCATATCCACACCGTCAAAAATAAGCTTTGACCCGCGTGAAAAATGAACATCTCTAACTTTTATGAATGGAGTTGTCTCTGCCAATTCCGCTCCCCTATTATGTTCCAGCATAAGTTAATGCTGATCCGTGCGTATAAATAAACGAAACATTGTCCCTACCTTATTAATCTACGTCAATCCGAACTTATAATATTTACGACTTAACATTTTGAATTTCATTTAAACTTTAAGTTTTAGCGCTTAAGTTTTTTGCAATTCATTATTCTATGCGACAATGAATTTTTGCGATGACTAATACAGTCCCTCATACAGTCTTATGCTTCTATTTTTAGCTGCTCTTGTTGCAGGCTTTTTCTTTTTAATTTTTTCCGCTGATTTTTTCGTCAAAGGCACATCCGCTATTGCTCGAAACCTTGGTGTCCCTCCTTTGATTATTGGGCTGACCATTGTTGGCTTAGGCACCTCAGCACCCGAAATGCTGGTAGCAGGCATGGCATCTATTCAGGGCAACACAGGGCTTGCAACCGGTAATGCCATTGGCTCAAATATCGCAAATATCGGCTTAGTCCTTGGCGCAACAGCCTTGACCGCCCCAATTCTATTACAATCTTCGCTACTAAAGCGTGAATTCCCTATTCTAATGGCCATTTCGATGGCGAGTTACCTGCTTGTTATCGATGGACACCTATCGAGGTTGGATGGCCTCGTGCTTATCACGGGGCTTGGAATCTTCCTCTATTGGTTATTACGAAGTGCTCAACAGACCAAAAAACAAAGCAAAGATATTCTTGCCACTGAATTTGAGGAAGAGATTCCAACTAACTTAAGTACAAAAGTTGCTTCTTTCTATGCCATCTCAGGGCTCGTTACCCTGATCGCCAGCTCAAAACTACTCGTGTGGGCAGCCGTTAATATTGCCATTTTCTTCGGCGTTAGTGATTTAGTTATTGGCTTAACCATCATCGCCATTGGCACGAGCTTGCCAGAATTGGCAGCGTCTATAATGAGCGTTATTAAAAAAGAGCCTGATCTGGCCGTTGGTAATATTATCGGTTCAAATGCCTTTAATTTATTAGCGGTCTTATGCTTACCCGGTCTTTTATACCCTAATTCAGTAGACACTCAGCTGGTTACTCGTGATTTTCCCATTATGCTTGGCTTTACCTTGCTTCTATTTTTTTTCTCGTACAGCTTTAATGGCGAACCCAAGATCAACCGTTTTAAAGGTGGGCTTTTTGTGCTATTTTTTGCTGCCTATCTCAGCAAGGTATATTTAGACACCTTAGGAACCTAGCTCAACCAGACACCGACCCTATATGTCCGACAAAAAAAACCATCGCGCACAGCTTAAACGATTAGGTTTAGCTGTTATAAAAACGGAAACTGAAGCTATAGCGAACCTGACCGACCAAGTTGATGAAAATTTCATCAATGGATGCGAGCTTATGCTTCAATGTACGGGCAAAATTGTTGTTATTGGCATGGGCAAATCCGGGCACATTGGAAATAAAATTGCAGCCACACTCGCTAGCACGGGCACACCCGCTTTCTTTATCCATCCCGGCGAAGCCAGTCACGGCGATCTCGGTATGATTACCCGTAACGATGTTGCGTTAGCACTTTCAAACTCGGGTGAGACAGCGGAAGTGTTAACCATTTTACCTATACTCAAGCGCCTGGGTATTCCGCTCATTTCGATCACTGGCAACCCTCATTCAACGTTAGCCAATATGTCTGACGCACCAATTAACGCCAGCATTACTCAAGAAGCCTGTCCGTTAGGACTCGCCCCAACATCAAGCACCACTGCGGCTCTTGTGATGGGGGATGCCTTGGCCATTGCGTTACTTGAAGCGCGCGGTTTCACTGAAGCGGATTTTGCGCTATCACACCCCGGCGGCAGTCTAGGCAGACGATTACTGCTTCATGTTCGCGACATCATGCACACTGGCGATAACATCCCACTGGTTGAAGAGACTGCGCTTGTGAGTACCGCTTTACTTGAAATGACTGAAAAAAAACTCGGCATGACGGCCATCGTTAATCAACAAGGTCATTTAACAGGTATTTTTACCGATGGAGATTTACGGCGTATGCTTAAAAATATCACCGACATACACACAACCCCAATAAAACAAGTCATGACTCAAGGCGGCACCACAATTAGTTCAGAAAAGTTAGCCGTTGAAGCCCTACAATTAATGCAAGATAAAAAAATCAACTCTCTCCTCGTCACCGATGATAATAAACTGGTAGGCGCACTTAATATGCACGATATGCTTAAAGCAGGGCTGTCATGATAGAACTGAGCAAGGATTTTCAGCAACGTGCAAAAGATATCCTGTGCGTTATCTTTGATGTCGATGGTGTTTTGACGGATGGAAAATTATTCTTTGACCTGAAAGGCAAAGAATATAAATCCTTTCATGCTCAAGATGGTCAAGGACTCAAGCTATTACAACAAAATGGAATTGAGGTGGCCGTTATTTCTGGTCGTTCTTCGCCAATTGTTGACCGCCGAATGAAAGGTCTTGGCATCGCCCATGTATACCAAGGCCAAGAAAACAAAACGGCCGCCTTTAATGATCTACTCAACAAACTCAACTTAACACCCGATCAAGTCACGCATGTTGGTGATGACCTGCCCGATTTAGCACTGATGTCACAGGCTCGTCTTGCCATTGCCGTACAGGATGCCAACCCATCTATACTGCCCTACTGCCATGCTCAAACAAGCCGCTGCGGTGGCCAGGGTGCGGCAAGAGAAGTTTGCGACACTATCCTCGCTGCTCAGGGTAAGCTGGACACTGCAGTTCAGCTCTTTACTGACATTTAGTCTCATTGATGAAACCACTTAGGATTATTGTATTAACTCTTCTTGCCATTAGTACTTGGTGGCTAGCCTTTACGCAAGAACCCAAGCCGGTTGAAAAGGCAGCAAAACCCGGCCATAAAATTGATTATTTTGTTAATCATTTCGAAGCGCTTAATATGACCTTAACAGGCAAACCAAAACAACGGCTTAAGGCAGAATCGATGCGACATTTCATCGATGATGACAGCACCGAAATGACCCATCCCATCATGACCATGTACGCACCTGATAAGCCAGATTTACACATTCGTTCAGAAACTGGCTACATTTCATCAGACGGCGAGCTTGTGCTACTCAATGGAGCAGTCAACATTAAGCGCGATGCGTTTAAAAATACGGCTCCACTTGAAATTGATACACATCATTTACGCGTCCAATTACCCAATGACTTTGCTGAGACCGATGAATTTGTCAAAATAAAATCAGGCAAAAACACCATAGAGGGGACAGGATTAAGGGCACACTTTCGCGAGCCCATTAATATTAAAATACTGGAACAAGCACGAGGCCATCATGAAATCAATTAAGTTAATATTCGCCTTTATCACCTTGATAACATTCTTTTTATCAACGAGTGCCTGGGCGCTCAGTTCAGACAAGAACAAGCCTGTAGAAGTTGAGGCCGATAGCTTCAATTTGGATGATGCAAAAAAAGTGACGATCTACTCGGGGAATGTCATCATAACGCAGGGGAGTATGGAAATTATGGCTGATAAAGTCACCATTTATGGCGCCCAAGGCAACACAGAGAAAGTCATCGCCATTGGTAAGCCTGTTAAGTTCAAACAGCAGCCAGATGGAAAGCAAGGGCTGATACGTGGCGAGGCCAATCAATTTAATTACCTGGTTACTAAAGATACCCTGGTGTTATTGGATAAGGCCACCTTATGGCAGAATGGCAACACTTTCAGTAGTGACCGAATTGAATATGACAGCAAACGTTCGGTTGTTAAGGCGGGCGACAAAAAAACAAACTCCACCCGTGTGAAAGTAACCTTGGAGCCCGCAAAAAAATAATGAGCACGCTACGCACGCAAAATATTTGCAAACAGTTCAACAATAGAAAAGTCGTCGACAACGTCAGCATTGATGTAAAAAGCGGTGAAGTCGTTGGCTTGTTAGGCCCAAATGGCGCAGGCAAAACAACCAGTTTTTACATGACCGTTGGTTTAATAAAACCCGACAGCGGTGACATCTTTCTCGATGACAGCAACATAACCCATAGTCCCATGCATGATCGAGCGCGGCAAGGACTGGGTTATTTACCACAAGAAGCCTCCATCTTTAGAAAATTAAGTGTCGAAGATAATATCCGTGCCGTCTTACAAACCCGGAAAGCATTATCACCCGGGCAACAAGAATTAGTGCTTGATGAATTATTGCAAGAATTTGCGATGACTCACCTGCGATCACAAAGTGCCTTAGCCCTTTCAGGCGGTGAAAGAAGGCGACTAGAAATAGCGCGTGCACTGGCTACAGAACCGCGATTTATACTTCTCGACGAACCTTTCGCGGGTGTGGACCCGATCTCTGTCATTGATATTCAAAAAATTATTCACCACTTAACCGAACGGGATATTGGCGTTCTTATCACAGATCATAATGTCAGAGAAACACTTGGCACGTGCGATCGAGCTTATATCCTAAATAACGGTACCGTTATCACTGAAGGGTCAGCCAAAGACATTCTGGAAAACCCTGAAGTTCGCGATGTATACTTAGGGCATGAATTTCGCATGTAAATGAAATTAAAATGATTCGTTATTGTGCAAAATGGGCTAAACTTACCGCATGAGATGTAAGAATTTTTTTATCCCTTTACGCAGCAGGCAATATCAATGAAGCAGTCTTTACAGCTTCGAATGGGTCAACATCTAACGATGACCCCTCAGCTGCAACAAGCTATTCGCTTATTGCAATTATCCACTTTGGAACTACAACAAGAAATTCAAACCGTTCTGGATGGTAATATGATGCTTGAGGTTCCAGATGAAGAACCCATTGTTCATCAAGAAAACGAGTCTAAAAGCACAGCCGCTTCGTCCGATGAAAAAACCAGCGAAGGCTCACAAGACCTTTTACCTGATGAACTAGCGATTGATACCTCTTGGGATGATATTTATGACCTCACTCCAACACCGGGGCTTAACTCATCACCAGAAACCAGCTCACCTGACCCAGGCAGCATCAATTCTGCAAAACAGACTTTGCATGATCATTTAATCTGGCAAATGGAGTTAACGAATTTCTCAGATACTGACCGGGCTATCGCCACCGCAATAATTGACAGTATCGATGATAATGGTTATCTCAATTCAACACCCGAACACATTCATCAACACCTGTGCCAACAACTAGATGATTTAGACCTTGATGAGGTGGTGGCTGTTTTACATAAAATACAATCTTTTGACCCCATCGGTGTCGGTGCGATCGACCTGCAAGACTGTCTGCTTGTTCAACTTAAACAATTACCGCAAACCACACCGTTTTTACCCCTTGCTATTGAATTAGTCAGTGATTGTATGGCCGCGTTGGGTTCCCAAGACAGTGCAAAACTAAAGCGTCATCTTGGCATTGATGACGAAACACTCAAGCAAGTTATCTCCCTCATTCAACAGCTCAATCCACGACCAGGGTCTGGCGTTGAGGAAACTCATATTGAATACATCACACCGGATGTGTATGTCAGGAAGATAAAGGGGCAATGGCAAGTCACCATCAACGGCGACATTTCAACCAATATTCGCATTAACCCGTTTTATCAAACCCTTATTAAGCGCGGCGACAAAAGCACAGACACACAAACCATGAAAAACCATTTGCAAGAAGCACGTTGGTTTTTAAAAAGTCTGCAAAGCCGAAACGAAACATTGATGCTGGTTGCTCAAGAAATTGTAAATCGTCAACATGAATTTCTTGAGCATGGTGCCATCGCCATGAAACCGATGGTACTTCGTGATATAGCTGAAGCAGTTGACATGCATGAATCAACCATTTCTCGTGTTACGACAAATAAATACATGCATACACCAAACGGCATTTTTGAATTGAAACATTTCTTTTCAAGTCATGTTTCAACCGATAGCGGTGGTGAATGCTCAGCCACTGCCATTCGAGCCTTTATTAAAGAACTGGTTGATAACGAAAATCCAAAAAAACCGCTCAGTGATAACAAAATGGCCGCTATTCTAGGAGAAAGAGGCATTAACGTTGCGAGAAGAACTATCGCGAAATACCGTGAAGCTATTTCGATCCCCCCTTCCAGTCAAAGGAAACGAATCCTTTGATCATTTCCCACCTTAACAGGAGAATAATATGCAATTAGACCTATCAGGCCACCATGTTGAGATTACCGATGCTATTCGAGAATACACAAACACAAAGTTTGGCAAAATTAAACGTCACTTTGATAAAGTCATCGATATTCATGTTGTCCTATCTGTTGAAAAACTGGAGCAAAAAGCAGAAGCCACTATTCAACTCAACGGCACAAAAATCTTTGCTGAAGACACTCAAGAAAACATGTATGCCGCCATTGATACCTTAGTCGACAAACTAGACCGGCAGGTGATTAAACATAAAGAAAAAACCAAAGCTCACCGTTAATAAAAAAATAGGGCCGACCTTGTCGTCGGCCTTTTTACTCAGCCTATGAAACTTATCATCGTTAGCGGTTTATCGGGTTCTGGAAAAAGCGTCACGTTAGATACTCTAGAAGATGCGGGATTTTACTGTATCGATAACCTTCCCATCGCTTTATTATCCAACTTTGTAACTCTGCTAACGGATTCTACAAATACGCTATTTCATAAAACCGCCGTCGGTATCGATGCGCGAAGCGACCCCTCGTCATTAAATAACGTGACTGCCTTTATTGAACAATTAAAAAATCACCGCATCGACTACGAGGTTATTTTTCTTAGGGCCAGTAAAGACAGTCTATTAAAACGATTCAGCGAAACTCGGCGAAAACACCCCCTCTCGAACAAGGACACCTCACTTGATGAAGCGATCGATCTTGAAATAGATAAATTAAGCTTAATCGCAAGTCACGCCAGCCTTCAAATTGATACCTCTCATAGCAATGTGCATGAATTACGCGACATTATTAGGCAGCGTGTTAGTTTCAATAGAGGACAGGGGCTTTCTCTCCAAATCATGTCCTTTGGTTATAAACACGGGGCACCCAATGATGTTGATTTTGTGTTTGATGCCCGGTGCCTACCCAATCCGTATTGGGAACCTAATTTAAGGTCTTATAGCGGCCTGGACACCCCGGTTGTCGACTTTTTAGACGATAAAGAACTTATCCAAGAATACCTGAAAGATACCCTTCAATTCCTAACCCGTTGGATACCTGAATTCATTAATACAAATCGTAACTATTTATCCATTGCCATTGGATGCACGGGCGGGCAACATCGATCCGTTTACTTGGCTGAAAAATTAGCACACCACCTTACATCGCAACAACTCAATGTGATGACTCGGCATCGTGAACTCAGGTAAAAAAATCACCCTGCTTTATATCTGCTAAATAACAAAGCCCTTCTTGCTGGATTACTGCTAGAATATCCAGCAATCACAACACGTTTTTTTATCGATATGTCCGCTTCTCCACAACACGAGAATACCCATGAACACCTACGTTTACTCGCGGGTAATCTCGACAGTGGCGCGCTTTCAAAAATAAAAGCCCAGGTTAATGGGCTGCATCCGGCTGAAATAGCCAACCTTCTGGAGTCACTCCCGTTACAGAATCGGCGCATTGTCTGGGAACTTATCAACCCTGAATTTGCAGGTGATATTTTAGTTGAGGTTAATGATGAGGTCCGCTTAGGGCTTATCGAACATACTGATGAGGAAGATCTTGTAACTGCTGCCGGCTCAATGGAAACAGATGATTTAGCCGATATTTTTGAAGACCTTCCTGAAGCCGTTCTTCACCAAGTCGTCCGCTCCATGTCTAATCAAGACAGGAGACGACTCCAATCCGTCATGTCTTATGATGAAAATAGTGCCGGCGGGTTAATGAATCCCGATATGGTCACTATTCGCCCGGACGTAGACCTTGATGTGGTTTTAAGGTATTTAAGGCAGCACGGTGAGCTGCCTGCTAACACCGATAAATTGTTTGTCGTTGACCGAGACGACCGTTATTTAGGCATCTTAAATATTACTGACCTGCTGACAAACAGTAAAAAAGAATCCGTTCGCGACACGATGATCACGGATCAAAAAGCATTGCCACCCAGTTTATCAGCGAACGAAGTGGCCTTGTTTTTTGAGGATTACAACCTCGTCTCAGCCCCTGTTGTGGATGAAAAAAATCAACTTTTAGGTCGTATCACCGTCGATGATGTTGTTGACGTTATCCGCGATGAAGCTGACCGCTCTCTTCTAAGTCTTGCTGGTTTGGATGAAGATAATGATATGTTTGCTCCCGTTCCCCGAAGCGCCAGACGTCGTTCTGTCTGGTTGGGAATAAACTTATTGACAGCCTTGCTGGCCGCTTGGGTGATTGGCCTTTTTGCTGAAACCATCGAACAAATTGTCGCGCTTGCCGTTCTTATGCCCATCGTTGCCAGTATGGGCGGCATTGCCGGCAGCCAGACCTTAATGCTTGTTATTCGTGGTATTGCACTGAATCAAATTGGTCATACCAACGCACGTTGGTTACTTTGGAAGGAGCTGGCCGTCGGCAGTTTAAATGGTCTTCTTTGGGCCAGTGTTGTTGCTGCCATTACCGGTTTTTGGTTTCAAAGTACCGCTCTCGGCTTTTTAATTGCCGCGTCTCTGATTATTAACTTAGTGTTTGCCGCACTGGCCGGTGCGACCATTCCTTTGACCTTAAAGCGCCTGAACATTGACCCGGCCATTGCTGGCGGCGTCATTTTAACCACTGTCACCGATGTGATCGGTTTCTTCTCTTTTTTAGGCCTCGCGACACTCTTTTTAACTTAATATAAACGGCAAGCAAATCACGAACCGGCTATCGTCATTTCGCTGATTAAAATAGACCCAGTACGCGTGTTCCCTCTTAAATCAACATCATTCCCTACCGCAACAATAGATCGATAAATATCCTTCAAATGACCTGCTATCGTCACCTCTTCAACAGGAAATTGAATCTTACCTTGTTCCACCCAAAAACCTGCCGCACCTCGGGAATAATCCCCCGTCATTGTGTTAACGCCTTGACCAATCAATTCGGTTACCAGAAGGCCAGTTCCCATTTCTTTAAGCATTCCTTCAAAATCTAACGCGCCGGACTTTACCGTTAAATTATGAATGCCGCCGGCATTCGCTGTACTTTTCATGCCTAACTTACGTGCAGCGTAACTGTTTAATACGTATCCGTCTAAAACCCCAGCACTGACGATATTTCTTTCAGCCGTTGCCACACCCTCAGCATCATAGGAAGCACTGCCTAATGCTTTTGATAATAAAGGCTGTTCGTATATATCAATGAAAGAAGGAAAAATCTGCTGCCCTAAACTATCCAATAAAAACGAGGATTTTCGATATAAATTCCCACCCTTAATGGCTGAAATAAAATGACCTATCAAACCACCGCCAACTTCAGCAGCGAACATGACAGGGCTTTTTCTGGTGCTGATCGGTTGTGAGCCCAACCGTTTGATCGTTCTTTCTGATGCCCTTTTACCCACCTTTTCAGGTGAGTCTAGATCACTCGCACATCGGGCAACGGTATACCAATAATCACGTTGCATAGCGCCTTCTTGTTCACCGATAACAGAGCAGCTCATGCTGTGACGGCTTGACGCATAACCGTGATTAAACCCAAGACTATTCGCAAGCACACGTATCCCTTCAAAGGTATGGATACTTGCCCCTTCAGAATTCGTTATTTTTTTATCATAAAATCGCGCGGCATTTTCGCATTCTATTGCCATCTCAATGGCTTTTTCTGCCTCAATATCCCAGGGGTGATATAACGATAGTTCTGGAAACTCCGTTGCCAATTGCGCTTTTTCTGGCAAGCCTGCAAAGGGATCTTCTTCTGCATATTGAGCGATGGCACATGCAGCAGACACCATTTCTTTTATGGATGCTGAGTCAAGCTTTGTTGAACTGGCTGTCCCTTTCCTTTTACCTTTATAAACGGTAATGCCAACCCCTTGATCTCGATGATGTTCAATCGTTTCAATATCGCCCATGCGTGCGTTAACAGACAGCCCTTGCCCAACACTGAGTGCCGTTTCAACTTCGTCAGCCCCTTGCTTTTTTGCCTCTGATAAAATATCTGAAGCGACATCCTTTAACCGGTTCAGCTGATCATTTTCTTGCTCACTTGCCGTTGATGTTTTCACTGAATTAGGCATGTGTACCTCCAACGGTGAGACCATCCACTTTGAGTGTTGGTTGACCAACGCCAACGGGGACACTCTGCCCGTCTTTTCCACACGTTCCGACACCCTGATCCAACTGCAAATCATTACCCACCATGCTCACTTTGGTTAATACATCGGGGCCGTTACCGATTAACGTTGCGCCCTTGACAGGCGACGTTACTTTTCCATTTTTTATTAAGTACGCTTCACTGGCTGAAAAAACAAACTTCCCAGAGGTGATATCAACCTGTCCACCGGCGAAATTAACCGCATATAACCCATTTTGCACCGATGATAAAATATCAGCCGGTTCGCTGTCTCCTGCTAACATATAGGTATTCGTCATTCTCGGCATTGGTAAATGCGCATATGACTCGCGACGCCCATTTCCCGTTGTATCATGCCCCATCAAACGCGCATTCATCCTATCGTGCATATAACCCTTCAAAACCCCATTTTCTATTAATGTTGTACACTGTGTTTTTGTGCCTTCATCGTCAACTGACAACGAACCTCGCCTGTTCTCTAATGTGCCATCATCAACCACTGTGCATAACGGCGATGCAACTTTTTCTCCCAGCCGATTGCTAAAAGCCGAACTGCCTTTACGGTTAAAATCACCCTCTAGCCCATGACCAATAGCCTCGTGCAAAAGAATACCCGGCCAACCCGATCCCAGAACAACCGTCATTGTTCCTGCAGGCGCTTCCACAGCTTCTAAATTCACTAAAGCAAGACGTACCGCCTCCTGTGCATAACTCATGGCTCGATCATTTTCTATAAAATATTCATACCCCTGACGAGCACCACCACCTGAACTCCCTTGTTCACGACGACCATTTTCTTCCACTATAACCGTCACATTCATACGAACCAACGGACGAATATCGCTACTAATATGGCCATCTTCTGTGAGCACCAGCATCACCTCATGTACACCTACTAGGCTAATCACCACCTGTTCAATGCGTGAATCCATTTGACGGGTTTGTTGATCTAAACGCTTTAAGAAAGAAACTTTCTCTTCTCGACCCATCGTACTCAAAGGATCAATGGGGTCATACAAGGCGGGCACCTGATTAAAAGAAGCAGGCTTTAAAATAGCCGACTGGCCAACACTCGCAATGGACTTTACTTGTTTCGCCGCCTCTAGCATATTGGGCAAGGCCAACTCTTCACTGTAAGCAAAACCGGTTTTTTCGCCACTGACCGCACGTAAACCAACACCTTGCTCTATGTTGAAATAGCCCTCTTTAACAATACCATCTTCTAGCACCCAAGACTCACTGCGAGAGTTTTGAAAGTAAATATCGGCTTGGTCGATACGGTTGGATAATAAATGACCCATCACTTGATCTAAATCGCTAATAGATAAGCCCACGGGTTGAAGAATGATGCTTTCTGCTTGTTGAATTGAATCGTTCATTGACTTCTCTTTTTAAAGCCGTCTATGCTGAATAGCCGGCAAACTTGTTCTAATGTTGATGAGTGTTGATTTTTTTAGTGTTCCTGTGGCGATACCTTCCTTTACGGACAATTCAGACAAGACCTTTCCCCAAGGATCGACAATCATACTATGCCCATATGTTGCGCGGCCATTGTTATGAACCCCACCTTGATTTGCTGCAATCAAATAACACGCGTTTTCAACCGCTCTTGTTCGACATAATAACGCCCAATGCGCCTGACCCGTTGTTTCGGTAAAGGCTGAAGGCGCTACGATAAATTCAGCCCCTTGTTGTATTAATTCACGGTACAGTTCTGGAAAACGTAAGTCATAACAAATAGACAAACCCATGACACCAAAAGGGGTCTTAACCACAACGGGTTGGTCACCGGCTAAAAAAGTATCTGATTCACGATAACGCCCTTTATCATCTGAAATATCTGCATCGAATAGATGTATTTTATGATAGTGTGCCACCTGTTCACCAACAGGGTTGTACACCAAACAAGTCGCATAAACCTTATCATCCCGCGTTGATTTGATTGGCATAGAACCCGCTACTATCCAACAATCATTTTCGTTCGCTACCTTACTTAAGAACGATTGAATGTCTCCCTCTCCCAATGTTTCTGAAATGGAAAAAAGCTGCCCAGCGTGCTTAGGCATCAAGCCAAAATTTTCTGGCAAAACAACCAATTGTGCTCCGTTAGAAACCGCCTGATTAATGAGACCGTTGGCTGTTTTTAAATTGTCCTTCAGTTGATCAGATGAGACCATCTGAATTGCTGAAACTTTCAACTCTTCCATCATGTTTATTTTTTATTCAAGTAATGATTGAGACGGGGCTTTTGATGCAGATGATTGACCCACTGTCGCATCAAGAACAGGTGTTAAGGCATCACCCACCATGCCAAATATTTTACCACCCGGTTGGCTAATTTGTTTTACCTTTGGGTCTCGCCATGGACCACTCACTTGATATTGATAACCCGTCAGTTGGTTCACCGTTTTACCCGCAATTTTTTGAACAATATACACCGCCGCTCCCACTAAAGGGCCACCAGCAATCGCCCCCGCCAGTGGTAAACTTTCTGTTGTCTTAGGCGTCACGGTGATCAGCTGGTTGAGTTCTTCTTTCGCCAAGTTAATTTGCCCTTGAAAATCCAGACGGGACGAGGGACTTTCTAAATAGAAACGATCCGTATTTGCCACACCGCTCAGTAAGTTAAAACGGCCTTTTATTTTGTCGAAACTTAGCCCTTTTTGCACCAAATCACTGAAATCAAGCTGCAGGCGTCTTTGTAGGGTATTTAAACTCAGCAAACCAAAAACCCGCCCGATACCCGGTTCGATGTCTAACAAACGGCCTTGTTCAGACTTTAATTCTACGTACCCATTCAAGAAGTCCTTTGAAAAATCCTGAGGATCGCCTGGCCAGTTTAGATCAAAGTAGATATCGGCGGGCGCATCTTTTAACTTAGATGTCATGCCTGTCTCTTTTAACAAAGAACCCAAAGATTGACTATTAAGACGGCCTTTCAAACCGGTCACGCTTTTTTCTATATTGACTTCCCATGCTCCATTAGCCTTAAAATTATCGCGTGCTGATGTGAGGGAAAGCTGCTCGATGACCATGCCATTCGTTTTTCTACGTAAAGCCAACGCTAACTCACCTAACTGCGATGTGCCGATAAAAAACTCTTTACTGCTAAGGTCAATATTAGGCACCTCTGCGGGGTTTAAAGGCGGTTTTTTATTGCGATAAGCCCCCCCCTCGATGGATGGCAGCTTCAACACATCTAAATCCAGGCTGATTTTATTCTCGCCACTCAGATCATCAGGCACCTGATATCTACCCGAAAAATTACGGCCACTCAATGTTCCTGACCAGATTGATTTTTTATGATGCCCGGTCACATGAACTTGCTCAACTAGTGTGTCAAGCCAATGTAACTCATGGACGTTTAGATTGACCTGATTCACTATTGAATAACTCACTGCCTGATGTTTTTCAAAACCCAGCGCTTTTTGCCAGTCACTGATATTTAGCTGCTTCAGTGTTCCCGATAACTGAATACCTGATCTCTCTGGTAAGGCCGCCTTAGTTGTACCAAAATGAATATCCGCTCTTCCAAGTTCAAATTTGTTGGGCGTCTTCTCATTAAATAAGAAATGCGTTTTCAACTCATCACCATAGTTTGCTGTAACAGGCAGTGAATTACCGCCTATTTTCAGCACTGCTTCAAAGGATTTTTTTGTATTTTTTGGCTTACCCACAGGCGCTGGCAAGTCAACACTGACTCCTTCGAGGTGACTGCTAAGCGTAATGGTCGATTCCCCTTTACCCGCCGTATGCGGAAAATCAACGTGTATTTTGGCCAAGCTACGTCCATCTACATATGCCCATAAATCAGAAGGCACTTCTTTTGATATTTGAGTGATATTGAGATGACTTTGGCCCAATATAACCGTCTTTTTCCCATCAGACCGAATAGTCGCATCGAGCTGTTCACCCATAAAACGTCCCTTAATAGAGGCCCCACTTAACCCCTGCTCATCGTAATTAATTTGGCCTTGAATATCATTTATCGCCAAATCAATAGTTGGAAAAACCAGGGTGTTATTTTGTAAACGCAATGTAGCGGCGACTGTTTCTTCGAGTTTTTTCCTCAGTGGAATACCCAAGTCCAACTCTATAACAGAAGGGCCAGAAATTTTACTGTGTTTCAACAAGGTACTGAGCCGCTCTTTTAAAGGAGACTGTTTAAAAAAAGCATACAAACCGCTGATATCATCGTTAAGTTGCCCTTTAACTCGCAAATAAGGGTCTGTTTTGAAGTCCTTAATCTCAACGAAAGCCTGTTCAATGTTATTTCCAGAAATAGAACCGGTCTGCCCGAAAACCTTCATTCCTTGATTTTTAAATTCCACCTCTGCTGTAAGATCTATAACATCAGGCCACCGGTCACCATAATGTAAATGAACATTTTCTGTCTCAAATAACACTTGGAAAACACCGTTATTTTGGCGATAGGGGAAATCTGATAAAGGACCTTTGAACAATAGCCCTCCGCCTTCTTTAATATCACCGGCTATAAATGCCTTATCCAGCCAATGAACAACCTCTTTATCCATAATCCCGACGGGTAAATATTGAGAAGTGAAACGACTATCCGCCTGGCTAAAATTTGTTTGCAAATCAATGGATGCGTTGTCAGCGGTCGTTGGCAGATGCAGCATCATTCGGGACTGCGTCTTTACATGGGGTGAATTCAAACGAATGAAATCTGTCTTTATCAGCCAACCCGTCTCATCCTGCGCCCATGTCAGCTGACCATCTAAACTATCCACAAGAATAGGATCTCTAAAAAGACCTTGAAAATAGATCGAGCCTTCCTTAACGGCCAAGTTCAACCAACCCTTATCTTGCGTTGAGCATCCGGTGCCTGAAAAGTGGCTCATCTTAGGGAGTAATCCATAAGCTAGAGTCGACACCTTTTCAAGTTCTCCACAAGCAGCCCATGCCACTGAATTTTCACCTTGGTGCACTGAAAAACTGGCCTTATTTAATAAACCGCTGACCTTCGTTTCTTTAAGAACTGAAAGAAATGACTGATCTAACACTTTTGAATATTGTAAAAGATGTGACATGGCTTCTAAATTAATGCCATCCACGGCTGCACTAATAGAGTAACCTTCTTTTTGTTCAGCGCTATAGCGCACATTAAATTGGCTCTGCTCTTGTTCCGTCATCTCTGTTTTAAAAGCCAAATTCTTAGCATATAGAGACCAGCCATTTAATAGCTTGTTCCAAGCAAATTGACCACTAAAATTAGAGACGTTCAAGGTTTCAGCCTCTTGCTGCAAACGAGCCTCTTTGACTGCAAGGTTTCCTTTTACCTGTGACAAAGCTGCTGCCTCCCAGTGACTCCACAGCTCGATATCACCCTCTCCTTGTTGGATAGAGAGCTTATCCAGATTTAGCCGCGATAGATACTTATCCAGTTTAATTTTCTTGGCTTTAAAGTAGGCCTTGGCATTCCAATCTGCAGTCGATAAAACATCCCCGATCACCTCAATGGCTAAGACAAACGAGCCACCCGTCTCTTTTGGCATATTGGCTATCACTTTAAGCGTATGCTCTTGCCCATTGTTCTGAAAAACAACCTGAGCTTGATCAAGCGTTACGTCCGGCAAATCCCGCAAATCATCCTGCCAAATAATTTGGCTATCGATAATTTCAAAGCGACGACCTTCTAATAACCAGGAAAAATCACCCGAGGAGTCACCACTCTCTTGATCGCTCGATAAACCAATTATAGAAAAACGCCCATCATCAAGTCGCTTTATCTTTATAGCACTATCAACAAGGGTTATTTGACTTGGTTTGAGATCGCCTGAAAAAAAATTCAGCGGATTAAAAGAGAGGCGTATTTCGCCAATGCTTAACGTATTTGTTTGATGGTTTAATTCATCCAAACGAACTTTCTTTAAGCTTAATTGAGGTTTAAATCCTTCCATCCTGGCCGATAAACCAGAAATTTGAACATCGCCCGCCATTTCTTCTGATAAATAAACTTCCAAATCATTTTTGTAGGCAGGGATATCTTCTAAAATAAAACGCGCGGTAGCGATGAAAACCGCTAACAAGATAAGGCTTACAGTAAAAACCCAAAGCAAGGAATGCCCAAAAAGTCGCACTTTACTCATTTTAAAAAAACGACTCGACCTTAAACCAGAACGACATCATATTGCTCTTGCGTATATTCATTTTCTGCCCTAAATCGAATTCGTATACCAACAAAAGATTCCAGGTCAGCCAAGGTTGTGGACTCTTCATCAAGCAACATCTCAACCACCGCATTTGAGGCTAATACCAACAACTCTTTTGCTTCATATTGGCGGGCATCTCTGATAATTTCACGAAAAATTTCATAGCAGGTTGTTTCCGGTGTTCGGACCATACCTGAGCCGGAGCAAATCGGACAGGGTTCACACATCACCCTTTCCAAGCTCTCCCGGGTCCGCATGCGAGTCATCTCAACCAAGCCCAATTCGGACACACTGCTGATGGTATATTTTGCATGGTCATTACTCATCGCTTTTTCTAACGCGTTCAACACGGCCACTTTGTGGCCATCATCTTGCATATCAATAAAGTCAATAATAATAATGCCGCCCAGGTTTCTAAGCCGTAGTTGACGAGCGGTCACCTGTGCCGCCTCCATATTCGTTTTGAAAACAGTTTGCTCTTGATTACCTCGGCCTAAATAACTGCCGGTATTCACATCAACCGTTGTCATGGCTTCTGTTTGATCAAACACCAAATGCCCGCCTGATTTTAAAGGCACTTTTCTTTCCAAGGCAGCCTTAATCTCAGACTCAATACTGTACATATCAAATAAGGGGCGATGCCCTCTATACAATTCCAGCAAACCTTCTACTTCAGGCATGAACTTCTGCGAGAAATCGACCATGCGCTCAAAATTAGTCCTCGAATCGATAACAATTTTAGTCACCGATGTTTGATACCAATCCCTTAAGATTCTTAATGCAAGTGGCAGGTCTTCGTAAATTAACCCAAGTGACACCTCACCAATTTGAAGGCTTATCTCCTCCCAAAGTTTATTGAGAAACAACATATCTGCACGAATACTCGCCTCTTCAACCCCTTCAGACGCCGTTCTAGCAATATACCCACCTGAATAGCCCTGCTCCTTAAATACTTCCATGCAGGCCAACAACCTTTCTCGCTCAATCTCACCTTCTAATTGTTGAGATAAGGCCAGTTTTTCTGAATAAGGCAAAAACACTTGATAACGCGAAGGAATCGAAAGGCTCATCGTTAAACGAGGTCCTTTTGTTCCTATGGGTGCCTTTAACACTTGAACAACAACCTTCTGGCCCTGTTGTAAAAAACGTTCTATCCCTTTTTCATCTGACGGTGTTTCACCCGAAACCAACACATCAGATGCATGCAAAAAACCCGCTCGACCTATGCCTATATCGACAAATGCCGCCTGAATACCCGGCATAATACGGCACACTTCTCCACGATATACATTCCCTACAATATCTCGCTTACGTTGACGCTCAATGATCAATTCCTGCAAAACCCCGTTTTCGAGGACCGCAACGCGTGTTTCAGGTGGCGTTATATTGATCAGGATTTCATCGCTCATGGTATTTCAATCGAATATTTAAGGTGACTAACTGTTAAATCGGTAGATTATTTTAATTATGCATCATTTTTTTATTAATGCGATTCTACTCCTATTAACCGCTCGAATTGATCAATACTTTCATTAAAATCAGACCTTAAACTTATTAACCCATTAAGTAATAGCAATCAAAGCAGCCTGCGCCATACCCAACCTGCCTCTCTAACGTCAATCAATGCGATTCAGTTTTAGCTGATAACGAATCCATGTTCTTTAAGCAGTTGAGCGGTTTCGTAGAGTGGAAGCCCCATCACCCCTGAATAACTCCCTTCTAATCGACTGATAAACATGGCCGCTTTACCTTGTATCGCATAAGCGCCTGCCTTACCCAAGGACTCACCGGTGGCCCAATACCATTCAAGCTCATGCTCTGTTATTTCTGCAAACGTCAATTTACTTTGACTCACAACACAAACTTGATGCTGCCCGACTAATGCAACCGACGTTAATACAGTATGGGTGGTACCAGACAGTTTCCTCAACATCGCTAGAGCATGCGCTTTATTATTGGGCTTCCCCAAAATTTCTCCATTGATGATAACGGCGGTATCAGAACCCAAGGCATACGTCTCTCTTGCAGGGTAAAAAGCTTTTGCTGCCTTCGCCTTTGCAATGGCTAACCGTATGACATAATCATTCGGTGCTTCACCAAAATGAGGCGTTTCATCAATATCGACCGCCTTCGTTTCAAACCCGATCCCGATCTGCTTTAACAGTTCAGCTCGGCGCGGTGAAGCTGAAGCTAATATTAGCGATTTCATTTATTCTCTATGGTATGGGTGGTTATTCATCAAACTCCAACCCCTGTACAACTGCTCAGCTAATATGACTCGAACCAAGGGATGAGGGAATGTTAATGGCGACAAACACCATTGTTCATTAGCTCTGTTTAAACAGTCAGCTGACAAACCGTCTGGACCACCTATCAGGAAAATAATAGACGGATTAATGCCCTGCCATGCAGATAATTTTTTTGCCAGATCCGCTGTAGACCATGCTTTTCCCTTCACCTCGAGTGCCACTACGTAGTCATTCTCTTTAATCAAAGACAGAATCTTTTTTCCTTCCGTTTCCTTAATTTTATTCAATTGACTTTGTTTAGTTCTTTTAGCGGGAGGGATTTCTATGGTTTCAATTGAGCATTCACGAGGCATCCGCTTTGCGTATTCCTGATAACCAGCCGCTACCCAACCAGGCATTTTTTGACCGACGGCTAAAATCTTCAACTTCATCAGCACCCTTCGCTTTTACGAAAAAAAGCGGCTCAACTGAAGCCGCTTTTTATTACCTTTGCCAACCTTGGTACCTGCAAATTAGAAACGCCTTTATCTAACATTTAATGGCGTCAAGGTTATTTCTACACGCCTGTTTTGAGCGCGACCTTCTTTAGTTGAATTACTGGCAATGGGGCTTTGTTCGCCATAGCCCATCACATTAAAACGTTGACTTTCAACACCTTGTGAACGTAGATAACTCGCCACACTTTGTGCACGCTGCTCAGATAAACTCTGGTTATATGCGGCATCACCGACACTATCTGTATGCCCAACAACGGTTACCATGGTATCTGAATATTCTTTAAGAACAATTGCAACAGAATCAAGCACTTGATAAAAACCTGCATTGATATTTGAGCTATCGGTATTAAAGGTGACGTTACCTGGCATATTCAAAATAAGGTTATTACCAACACGACTCACACTCACTCCAGTACCGCTGAGGCGCTGACGCAATTTAGCCTCTTGAACATCCATATAATAACCAACGCCACCGCCAGCCGCCGCTCCCAGTGCTGCACCTTTCAGTGCCGTACGCCTATCACCTTTCATCGCACCCACAATAGCGCCTGTTACTGCACCAACCCCAGCACCAATGGCTGCTTTACTGGTTTGCTGCTCTTGGGTATATGGGTTAACGGTTGTACAACCTGCCATCGCGAAAGTTAAACTGGCTGCTAACCCTATGGCTAATTTTCTATTTTTCATCATTTTCTCCCTGTTTTACGTACGGCTAACGTCCATCATTTATTGACCTGACATCTAACCACTGTCACTGCTATCTATCTTAAACCACTTAAATGAACAAACCATGAACTTCATCACTCTTTATACTTCTGCGTCAACGGCCCATAATTTTTCAAGCTGATAGAACTCTCGAATTTTAGGTTGCATAACATGAACAATAATATTGCCTAAATCGATTAACACCCATTCACCCGAATCCATTCCTTCAACACCTAACGGAATTAAGCCCTGTTTTTTTGACGCCATAGACACGTCCATTGCCAGCGACTTTACGTGGCGATTTGATGAACCTGTCACAATCACTATGTGATCCGCAAACGAGCATTTATCGCGCACATCAATCACATCAATTTGCTGACCTTTTTTCTCATCAAGAGCATCTATCACTATTGATAACAAGGGCTCTGCCATATTTTATCTATCCTATCTTCTAATGATTTTCATGACTGGTAAAAATGCCGGTTATTAATAACCTCTAGGCATTCTGCTGTTAACATGTTTTTTACCGTTTTGTTTTCTTTAAGTCGTTGCCTGATCTGCGTTGCGGAAATATTCGCCGCTGTGACAGGCTGTACAAAGATTTTACCATGTGTTCGTTGCCTTAGTTGTGACTTATCTACCGTTAAAAAAGGGGCAACATAGTGTTCAATTTTCGAGTTGAATTGATTGTCAAAACCCGCACGATCTGTAACAACTATATGCGCTAAATTGATCATCTCTTCCCACCGATCCCAGGACATTAAACCATTGAATGCCTCCATGCCCAATATTAATACAAGTGAACTCGTTGGGCTTTGTTGTCGAAAACCAAACAGGGTATCGACCATGTAACTGGGACCACTCCTTTCCATTTCGCTACGATCCGCTACTAGATTTGGATAACCTTGGACAGCCAACGTTAACAAAGAAAACCGCTCTTCTGCCGCAAGGGTGGGGCTGATTCGATGAGGTGGTTTTGCTGACAGCACCATTCTCACTTCATCCAATCCCAGACATTTTTGCACCTCGCTTGCCGCGGTCAAGTGCCCAAGATGAATGGGATCAAAGGTCCCGCCATAAATACCCAAAAATTTGGCCATGAGTCAGCGTCTCTCAACATCCATTTTATGAAGAATACCCTTCTACTGGCGGATATGTCCTTCACCCAGCACGATATACTTTTGTGTTGTCAAGCCGACCAAACCAACCGGCCCTCTTGCATGTAATTTATTGGTGCTGATACCAATTTCACCGCCCAAGCCATATTCAAACCCATCAGCAAACCGTGTTGACGCATTAACCATCACAGAACTTGAATCAACTTCACGTAAAAAACGCATCGCTTTTGAGTAATCAGTTGTTACGATTGATTCCGTATGGCCAGAGCCATGGTGGTGAATATGATCCATGGCCGCGTCCATATCATCGACAACTCGAATAGATAAAATGGGGGCCAGGTATTCTTCATCCCAGTCGGCTTCCTTGGCTTGAACACAGTCCGATAGGATATTGCAGGTTCTTTCACACCCTCGTAATTCAACATTCTCGGCAGCATACAAACCCGCTAATTCGGGTAAAATATCATTGGCAATCGGCTCAGCTACCAGCAAAGTTTCCATGGTATTGCAGGTCCCATACCGTTGTGTTTTTGCATTAAACGCAATAGATTTTGCCATCTCCTTATCGGCTAAATCATCGATGTACACATGGCAAACCCCATGCAAATGTTTAATAACAGGAACACGTGCATCTTTAGTCACCCGTTCTATTAGACCTTTTCCACCTCGCGGGATAATCACATCGACAAAGCCTTCCATCGTAATCAACTCACCCACCGCATGGCGATCTGTTGTCTCTACAACCTGAACTACCTCTGCTGGCAAACCCACGGCTTCTAACCCATTTGCAATACAATTTGCAACGGCCTTATTTGAGTGCTTAGCCTCAGAACCGCCGCGTAAAATACTCGCATTCCCCGACTTAAGGCATAATGCTGCTGCATCGGCAGTAACATTAGGTCGTGATTCGTAAATGATACCAATGACCCCTAAAGGCACTCGCATCTGCCCTACTTTGATGCCCGAAGGACGAGAATTAATCTGGCTTATTTCGCCAACAGGATCAGGCAAAGACGCGATTTGGTGCAACCCTTCTGCCATGGCAAGTACGCGTTCTTCATTAAGTTCTAAACGGTCTAACAACGCTGCATCCAGCCCGCGCTCTTTACCCGCCACCCTGTCCAAATGATTAGCCTGCAATATAGCCGCTTGTTGGTTCTTAATTTCTTCGGCTATCGCTTCCAGCGCTTTATTTTTGATGCCGGTGTCTGCATTTGCTATTACACGAGCCGCACGTTTAGCACGCTCACCTAAGCCCTGCATGTATTCAATTAACTCACTCATTTTTTACCTTGGTAGTCTATATTTTTAGTCGTGATTATACCGCGACTAACGCGTACTGTTGTAATCGCCTTGGTTCACAAAAAGCCAGGCAAATTTGTTCAATAACAAGCCATTCATCCCCGTCTTCCACCCCTTTGGTGATGCGCTCAGCTTTTGCACACGCCCGTATCAAGCTTTGCCACTCGGTTAAACTGCCACGAGAAAGCGCGTTTAAATAACTTCTTTTCTTGTTATTCCAAACTTTATATTTTTTTAGTGTCGACTCAATTCGACCGCTGGTTTTTTTTTCGAAACTTAAACTGGCCAATATGCGAAGTTCTCGCATCAACGCCCATAAAACAACAGGCGCCGCCAGCTTTTCACCTAACAAGCCTTTTAAAATTTGCAGTGTTCTCGTTGTATCTCCGGCCAATAAACTGTCGGTCAATTTAAAAACATCATAGCGAGCATTATCTGCCACTGCATCAGTAATATCGTCCATTGATAGCTCAACCGAGCCAAAAAGGATATGCAACTTTTCTATTTCCTGATCGGCCGCCAGCAAATTTCCTTCAACACTATCAGCTAACAATTTAAGACCTTGTTGATTAGTCGCCATTCCTTTGCGATCTAATCGATGCTTTAACCACTGAAGCAGTTTATGGTCATTAAGTGGCCATACTTGAGCGATGACGCCATGCTGATCTATCGATTTAAACCACTTCGACGATTTAGAAGCGCCATCAAGTTTACCGCTCACAATGATCAAGACATTGTCTGCAGATAATTCAGAAACAACCTCACTAATAACCTTAGCACCCTCTCGCCCTGGTTTCCCTGATGGAAGATTTAATTCAATTAAATTTTTATCTGCGAAGAGTGATTGACTTAAGCAAGCAGTGATTAATTGATTCCAATCAAATACGCCTTCAACGTGGAACACTTCACGATTAAGAAACCCGGCCTCTCGAGCTTTTTTCCGAATAAGATCAACTGCCTCACCTTGTTGCAAAGGCTCATCACCAGAGACCAAATACACCGGCATCAACTGCTTATCAAGGACATGAGAGAGTTGCTTAACGTCGTCTAATTGCATAGAAAGCCGCTTTGTACCAGCCCGTTGATTAGGCTAATTGACCGCAGAACCCGGTTTTAACGCCTGTATTCGTCTTAAGATTTGTTGCGCGGCATCTCGCTTTAAATCTCGTGAAATAACGACCGACTCATTTGTACGACCAATCACATCATTTTCATCATCAATGAAATCACGAACTAACAATAAGGTCTCATTATCTAAAAGTACGTCGCCATTAGATTTTACCAAGCTGTAAACAACCGCGTACTGCATTTCAGACTCACGGACTTTACCCCTTGAATCAACACTCAATGTTCTATTGTCAGACTCTTCTTTTTTAATGACCAATACAGCATCAGCGTCCGTACGGTTTTGAACAACCTCGGCAGAATACCCAAGCATTTCACTCAAATCCCTCACTAAATGACTGTGTTGAGAGCCTGCAATATAAATTTTTTGAAGCTCTTCGGGCAAATCAACCGCACCACGCAGTTTAAAGCCACAGGCCATGAGACTGACCGATAAAAGGCAAAGCATTGTCATTGAACGTAACATCACAAAAGAGCCTGTTTGAGTATTCATATGTTTGAATCCGTTAAATAACGATATTTACCAACTTCTTAGGCACAATAATAACCTTTCGGACAGGCTGACCGTTAATAAATTTATCGACATTCTCTTCTGACACAGCAAGTTGTTCGATACTGTCTTTCGACGCATCTGCTGCTACTGTTATTTTCCCTCGTAACTTTCCATTCACTTGTACCACCATTTGAATCTCTTCCAGCACCGTGGCCGTCGCATCAAATTCAGGCCATGACGCTCCAATCAGGTCATCCTGATGGCCTAAGGCTTGCCACATTTCATCGCAAACATGAGGAATGATCGGTGACAACATCAAGACGATTAATTCTAAACATTCTTGCCGTAGCGCATGCGCCACAGTTGTTTCAGCTTTAAATTTAGACACCGCATTCAATAATTCCATGTTTGCAGCAATGGCCGTATTAAATGTTAAACGGCGACCTAAATCGTCATTTACCTTGCTTAAGGTTTCGTGGGTTTGACGACGCAGCATTTTTTCTTCGCTCGACAATTGTTCAACTGCATAACCTTCTGAAGGGCCGACATCGACGTGCTCTTTTACTTGACGCCATAACCGACGAATAAATCGAAACGAGCCCTCTACCGCCTTATCTGACCACTCCAGTGATTGTTCTGGCGGCGCGGCAAACATAGTAAACAAGCGAACAGTATCCGCGCCATATTTTTCAATTAACTCTTGTGGGTCAACTGTATTGCCTTTCGATTTTGACATTTTAGTGCCATCTTTTAACACCATGCCTTGCGTTAACAGGTTCTTAAACGGCTCATCACACGACAGCAGCCCCATATCGCGCAAAAGCTTGGTGTAAAACCGCGAATATAGAAGGTGCAAAATAGCATGCTCAATCCCTCCCACATACTGGTCAACAGGCAACCAATAATTCGCACGCTGATCTAACATCGCCTGGTCATTATCTGCACAACAATATCGCGCAAAGTACCATGACGATTCCATAAAGGTATCAAACGTATCCGTTTCCCTTTTCGCTTTGCCGCCACACGTTGGGCAATCGGCCTTCATAAAGGCTTCATGCTGAGCCAAAGGAGACCCCACACCCTCAAGTGACACCTCTTTGGGTAAAACAACAGGTAATTGCTCGTCGGGCACTGGCACAGTGCCACATGCTTCACAATAAATAACAGGGACGGGGGTTCCCCAATAGCGCTGGCGAGAAATACCCCAATCGCGTAAACGGTAATTAACGGTCTTTTCGCCCTTGCCTTTGTCTTTTAATGATTGAGCTATCGCATCAAAGGCCTGCTGAAAACTCAATCCATTAAATTCACCCGAATTGATCAGTGTCCCCTTACCCGTAAACGCTTGTTTGCTAATATCGATTTCGTTTGTCTCATCCGACGTAACAACCTGTTGGATTTTTAAACCGTATTTACGGGCAAATTCAAAATCACGTTGATCATGTGCAGGAACGGACATCACCGCACCTGTGCCGTAATGCATTAACACAAAATTAGCAATCCAAACTGGAACAACGTCACCGGTTAGAGGGTGTATCGCTTTAAGGCCTGAATCCACACCTTTCTTTTCCATGGTTTCCATCGCTGCTTCCGAGGTTTCCATGGTTTTACATTCTTCCAAAAACGCGGATACTTCCACATTATTATTAGCTGCTTCAAGAGCTAAAGGATGTTCAGCCGCCACAGCAAGATAGGTCACACCCATTAACGTATCAGGCCGTGTCGTATACACAGAGACTGTTTTATCAAGGCCTTGAATATTAAATGTCAGCTCTACGCCTTCAGAGCGGCCAATCCAGTTTTGTTGCATCATGCGCACTTGCTCTGGCCAACCTTCAAGCTCTTTTAACGAACTCAATAACTCTTCAGCATAGTTTGTAATACGCATAAACCATTGAGAAATTTCCCTTTTTACGACTTCGTGATCACAGCGCCAACAACAACCATTAATAACCTGTTCATTCGCTAACACCGTATTACAATCTGGGCACCAGTTCAGTGGCGATGTTTTCTTATACACTAAGTCCTTTTCGAGCAAGCGAGTAAAAAACCATTGTTCCCAACGATAATAATCTTCGTGGCAAGTGGTCACTTCTCGTTTCCAGTCATAACCAAAACCCAGCTGTTTAAGCTGATTACGCATATAGTCAATATTATCTGTCGTCCAATCACCGGGGTGGACACCGTGTTTCATGGCGGCATTTTCAGCAGGCAATCCAAAGGCGTCCCAACCCATTGGCTGCATCACATTTTTACCTTTCATGCGTTGATAACGGCTGATAACGTCACCAATCGTATAATTACGTACGTGCCCCATATGTAATCGCCCACTGGGGTAGGGAAACATTGACAAACAGTAGTACTTTTCCTTCGTCGTCTCTTCAGACACGTCAAAAGCGCCTGTAGACTGCCATTTATCTTGAACACGCTTTTCTATAAGGGAAGGTTGATATTCTTCTTGCATTTTTCTACCGTCGGACACACTATTAAACAAGGTGGGTAGAATACCTTAGCCACCCCTAAATCTAAAGTTGAATTAGGGAAAACAGGGCTTTATTGACTTACACTGAATGAAACATTGAACTTTATAACAAAAATAACCCGGTCAATCGCCCTGTCTACGCGGTTTGAGAATAGAATTTAAACGTTAAAAGCAAAAGGTCAATCAGCTATGAATCGAGTTATTTTCAATAAGAAAGGAGGGGTTGGAAAGTCCACCATTACGTGTAACTTAGCGGCTATTAGCGCTTCCAAGGGCAAACGAACTTTAGTGATAGACCTTGATACACAGGGCAACTCAACCCACTATTTACTTGGCTACCGAACGGATGAGCTCGAATCGACACTGGCTGATTTTTATAGCAGCACCCTCAATGTTAGTTTGTTCCCTAAAGACTTCAGCGAGTTTATTTATGAGACAGACACACCCAATTTATATGTCATGCCTTCCCACCCAGACATGGACAACTTACACGCTAAACTAGAGTCTCGCTACAAAATATACAAATTGAAAGAAGCGCTCTCTACCATGGACGCGTTTGATAATGTTTTCATTGATACGCCGCCTGCACTCAACTTTTATACTCGGTCGGCCCTCATCGCCGCTAATCACTGCATTATTCCTTTTGACTGCGATGTTTTTTCAAAACAAGCCCTGTACTCCTTACTGGACACGGTCGCTGAAGTTAAAGCAGACCATAATCCCGAACTTAACATTGAGGGCATTGTGGTCAACCAATTTCAATCAAGAGCAAACTTACCTGCTCAGTTGGTCGATGAACTGATCGCTGATAAGCTAAAATTATTTAAAACAAAAATATCGCCCTCAGTAAAAATTCGTGAATCGCACAGTGCCTGCCAGCCAATGATTGCCTATGCGCCAACACATAAAGTCACAGAGGAATTTAAGCGTTTATATCAAGAGTTACAGAAAAAATAATTGCATTAGCATGCAAAGTTAAGTTAAAACAATGGATTGATTCATCCGATTGATAGAGCAAAGACGGGGTCGCCTCTGACCAATGAATCTTCATCCTAAAATATAATAAAAACTCATCCACTCAGGTCATCATGAAAAAAATATTTGGATTATTTGGCGGGTCAAAAAAAGGACCTCTAACAGCAACGATTCAACCTTCTGGGCAAACGTTTGAAGTCCCCAAGAACAACACCTTATTACAAACAGCGCTGAATGCAGGTGTTAATTTTCCGTTTCATTGTACCGTTGGCACATGCGGAAATTGCCGCTGCAAATTAGTTGAGGGCGATGTTAAAGCCATCATGGATTTCTCATATACTTTGTCCGAAGCTGAACTAGACGAGGGTTATATCCTTGCCTGTCAAAGTTTATTGAAGTCCGATGTTGTTATTGAACTTGAAACCGATGAGCATCAACCTGCGCATCCTTTAGAAACCTTTAAGGGCACCATTAGCAACACCCGGATGTTAACGCACGACATCATGGAAGTCGTCGTAGAACTTGATCGCACCATTCAATTTAGTGCTGGACAATTTGCCGATATTGGCCTCGAGGGATTTTCTCGCCACCGCAGCTATTCATTTGCCAATGCACCTGAGCAAAATGGCCAAAAAACACTGAGTTTTCACGTTAGAAATGTACCGGGTGGAGATTATACTCAATGGCTTTTTGAAAAGGATCGCAAAGGAGAAAGTTTCGAGCTGCATGGCCCCAGTGGCGCATTCTGGCTAAGAACCTCTGAAGCCCCCATCCTCGGCATTGCGGGTGGTAGTGGCATGGCACCCTTAAAGTCCATTTTAGATGATGCTTTTAATAACAACATCAAACGCCCCGTCACCTACCTATTTGGTGCCAGAACCCAACGCGATTTATATTGCCTGGATGAAATGAAAACATTAGAGGAAAAATGGCCTGCTACTTTTAAATTCATCCCCGTCTTATCTGAAGAACCGGATGATTCAGATTGGGCAGGCAAACGCGGGTTAGTCACTGATTTTATTAACGATGAAACGGCGGGCTTCTCTGTTTCCGAAAGCCACGCCTATTTATGCGGCCCGCCGGGCATGATCGACGCAACGCTCGTAAAACTGGAGCAAGCCAATGTCAGCTTAAACCACATTCACTACGATAAATTTTTAGATTCCAGGCAATTGGAGAATTAACGCTACATATCCCTGAGCTGGTCAACGTCAAAGTATTCTTCGGTGACCTTTCCCCCACGATTTTCCCAGTCGGGTGTTATTGTGATGAGGTTTAATCGCTTATTAAACTCATTGTACACGGTGATGTGGTCCCATTGCGCATCACCATCAAAGGGCCGCCAAGATCGACTATCATCCCATGTTCGATAGGGTTCTCCGCGTTTATCTGACATTTCTTGATATTGCGCATAATACAATTCTTGATCAATATAGATCGTTCTTTTTTTGTATTGATACCGGCCTTTTTTATCTTCAATCTCTAACACCCAAACCGGCCTTAATTCCATTTCCATATCAAGCCAGGCGCACTGACCTTCATCCATTGTCGCAGACCGGTATACATACCCTGTTTCGGGCGAAGCTAAAATGAGCTTTTCACCCAACAAGCGATATTCACAGGTTTCTCTATCTGTTTTTCCCCAATACGCACGCCAATCATCCCACGTGACCTCTAACCCATAATACATTGGGTCTTGCGCATCATTTCCCGACAAAGTTCGAGTGCGTCGCATACTTGGAATGAAGATCCTAAAACTATCCTTATCATGACCTCTTGCAGTACGTTGCCTAACCGCAGCAATACCGGAAACATCGTTTGGGGAAACAACAAGCAAGGCGCCTCCCTCAATAAACTTTTCTTTATCATCTACGCTGCCCAAAGGCTCTATTCGTTGACGGCCATGAAATTTTTGCCACCAAATAAACCCCGTGTATTGAACATCTAAATGACCTTCTGCATCGCAGGAATTTGAAACCATCGGGTCAAATATTAACGTCTCCGAGCCCACACCATGCGCGATAAAAGACCAATTCAATTCCAGGCCATTTTTAGGGTGAAGATAGGGTATCGCACTGGCCGTTTGATCATTTAGCAACGTCGCGCTACCATCAGGGTTTACCAGCGTACTGTTATCATCCGTCAATGGAGTGAGTCCTTTGCCCTGAATCGCCAAAGTGGCTTTTAGCACTCCCTCATTCATGTAGTACGTATTAGTCGGCACAATGCTTATTTGTCGAACAAATCCCTGATCAGCCCGCAGGCTATTTAAATAAGCTCGTGGCAAATACTCCGATAACCAGGGGTATTCCTCAACATTCTGTTTATTAATCGTTAATCCAGGTTGAAGCTCTTTTGGTAAAGAATAGTTAGCCAAAATATCATAGGCATCGTAACCTCGTAGTTGCTTCCAACGTTTTGCTAATGCGACAGCTCGCTCGTCACTAATCGCATCCAACCATTTAGCGTGCCGCTCATGCCCCATGCTCTGTACAAAATTCGTCCAATGCGCTATGGCTCGGTTTGTTTCAGCCTGAGTCATTGAAACAACAGCAAACAGCATCACAGCGAATAATGCTTTAATAATCATCTGCATTTACGTTTTGCCATCACGCTTAAAAAAACCAAACGCGATCATACTGAAGGCAATTGCCAAAATAAGCCACCATCCACCTTTTACAAAAGGTGTCGCGCCTTGGAGTGGAACAATCTCTCCGTTTAAGGTTACGCGCTTAAACATCGGCGCCTGACCAATTATTTGACCAGCAGGGTCCACAATAGCCGTCAACCCTGTGTTTGTTGAACGAAGCAGGTAACGGCCACTTTCAAGCGCCCGCATTCGGGCCATTTGAAGATGCTGGTACGGTGCTATTGTCTCGCCAAACCACGTGTCATTACTGACATTCACCAAATAAGCTGCTTGTGGTAGACCCTCTAGGGAGGTTTGTTGAAACACATCTTCATAGCAGATGGAGGAGGCAAATGGATAACCTGCTCCTTGCAACAAAACTTGTTCTTTTTCCCCCGCTGAAAAATCAGACATTGGGATTTGTAAAAAGTTAAGAATAACCGTTGAGAAGGGTTTCAAGGGCATATATTCACCCAATGGCACCAAATGGCGCTTAAAGTAAAAACGCTCAGGATACCGAACACTGTACAATCCGTTGAAGTAAAGACTATCCCCTTCGGGCATAACCGGCAAGCCTAAAACAATATCACTGTTTTGACGCTCCGCTTCACTTTTAACTTTAGGTATAAAGCTGTCCTTTACATGGTGAAAAAAAGCTGGGATGGCTGTTTCAGGCCAAACAATCAAATCAACATCCTGCTGCTGCCTTGTCATTTGAAAATAAATATCCAGATTTTTTTGGTAAAAGGATCGTTGCCATTTAATTTCCTGTGGAATATTCCCCTGCACTAAGGCCACTTTAATTGGCGAACCCATCGGGCGAGTCCATTCCACCTTGTCCAGCATGAAACCACTCAACCAACTGATCGATAAAATCGAAACCGCCATCACCTTATGTTTTTTTACGGTTGCCGTCAAAAAAAGTAAAACAGCCCCAACCGATAACACAACAAACCAGGAAACACCTAAAACACCGAAGATGGGAGCCCAACCTGATAGCGCTGTATCGATCTGACTAAATCCTAAAGAAATCCAAGGAAAACCGGTGAACAAGACCCCTCTTAGTACTTCTAGCCCCACCCACAAACTCGGCATGACTAATACATATCGAATCACTGCGTTTTGCTTAAAAAACCGATTCATGAGATATGCAAATAGCGCCGTATAAAGCGCAAGAATCGCCACCATGCCCAACATGATAATAACGGCCAACCATAAAGGGGCGTGAGCAAAATGGTGAATACTAAAATACACCCAATACACGCCGTGGCCAAAATAACCCCAACCAAACGCATAACCGGCAAGGGCGCTTTTTGAAGGTGCTAAAGGACGAAGAATCTGTAAAAACAGAATGAGAGAGAGCATTGCCATAAACGGCAGATCATAGGGCGAAAATGCTAACGGAAGCAGCGCACCTGCCAACAACGCCGCAGTTATGCATACAAACTGCCTGGAGCTATTCAACGCTTCATCCCATTATTGTTCAGGCGTCTCGTCTTCTGACGGTTCCAGAATTGTCATGCGAAGCAGGTGAACACGACGGTTATCCGCCCTCAGTACTTCAAAAAGGAATTGATCAATTTGAGTTTTCTCGCCATGTTCAGGAACATGACCGAAACTTTTAACGACCAGACCGCCCACAGTACCAATATCATCTTCTGAATAATTGGTTTCAAAGCGTTCATCAAAGTCAGCAATTTCGGTTATTGCTTTGATATTAAACTCGTGCTCATCTCGTTGAAGAATAAAGGCTTCTTCATCAAAATCATGCTCATCCTCAATTTCACCAACAATCTGTTCCAACACGTCTTCAATTGTAATGAGGCCTGCCACAGAGCCATATTCATCAATCACTATAGCCATATGGTTTCTGTTTGCACGAAATTCGTGCAACATCACATTTAAACGCTTGCTCTCTGGAACAAAAATTGCCGGGTGCATCACATCTTTAACATCAAACTTTTGTTCTTCAGTGGTTAGTGCGTAACTTAGTAGATCTTTGGCCAATAATATACCGACCACTTGTGATGATTCCTCATCTTGGACAGGAAAACGAGAGTGAGCCGAGTCGGTCACGCGTGGGAAAATGTCTTTTAACTCGGCCTCGCGAGGGATAAAAACGATCTGTGACCGGGGAATCATAATGTCTCGAACTTGTAATTCGGAAACTTGCATGACGCCCTCAATCATCGCCAAGGCATCTTGCCCAAGCAGGTCTCTTTTTTCGGCGTCACGCATTAATTGCACCAAGTCCTCGCGATCTTTAGGCTCTCCCATCAGAGCCTGTCCTAATCGTTCTATCCAAGAACGACTTTCAATTTTTTCGTTTTGTGGTTGATTCATTTTATTGCTCAGCTTTCGTAGGGGTTACTGATGCCGATACTCTTTAACAGTTCTATTTCTAACGCTTCCATGACTTCTGCATCGTCTTGATTGATATGGTCGTACCCTTGGAGATGCAAGCAACCATGAATAACCATATGCGCCCAATGCGCTAGCAATTTTTTGCCTTGCTGAGAGGCTTCCTCCAAGACAACTGGCGCACAAATAACTAAATCTCCCAATACATTATTAGATAACGCTTCTTCAGGCAAATCCAACGGGCGTTCAAAAGGAAAACTCAATACATTGGTCGGCCCTTTTTTCTGACGATAGGTTTGATTTAATTCAGTAGACTCAGCCTCATCCACCAGCCTTAGCAAAACTTCGGCGTCTTTGTTTTGCTGTGTTGCCAATGCTACCCACTGAGTTAAGGAGGAGTGATCGGGCAATTCAGCACATTCGGTCGCTGTTTGCACCACAATACTCATGATTCGGTATGCTTCTCATAGGCCAAAACAATTTTTTGCACAATGGGGTGCCTCACCACGTCTTTACTATTAAATTGTGTAAAACTAATACCTTTAATATCACCCAATATTTTCATCACTAATTTCAACCCCGACTCGGTCTGTCTGGGCAAATCTATTTGAGTAATATCACCGGTTACAACGACGGTGGAACCATAACCAATCCGTGTTAAAAACATCTTGATTTGCTCGGCTGTTGTGTTTTGAGCTTCATCTAAAATAATAAAGGCTTCGCTGAGCGTTCTACCTCGCATAAAAGCTAGAGGGGCCACTTCTATGACTTTCCGTTCGATAAGTTTTTCTACACGTTCAACACCGAGCATTTCATATAAAGCATCATACAAAGGCCTTAAATATGGGTTAATTTTTTCACTTAAATCGCCCGGTAAAAAACCTAAACGTTCTCCTGCTTCAACGGCTGGACGCGCTAAAATAATTCGCGACACTTTTTCTGATTCTAACGCCTCAACCGCACTCGCAACGGCCAAATATGTTTTGCCTGTACCGCCTGGCCCAATTCCGAAAACCACATCATTATGGGCAATACTTTTAACGTAAGCCTGTTGATTTTTACCTCGCGGCTTGATGATTTTTTTTCTCGTATGGATAACAACAGAGTCATCCAAAGGTGCTGATTCTTCAACATCCATTTGCGTTTCCTGCATAAGTAAATGTACCTTTTCGGGAGTTAACTGGTCGGTTTCTGTCGTTTGGTAGAGTCCCTTGATGGCTGTCACTGCCTGTTTAACATGTGACTCAACACCGGCCACATTAAATTGATGGCCTCGGTGCTTGATATCAACATTTAAATACTTTTCCAATTGAATGATATGCTCATTAAATTGGCCACAAAGGCTTGCTAAACGCTTGTTATTAACAGGCTTTAAAGTGACCTCAACGGTTTTAATTTCTTTGTTCAATTTATAACGCTGAGCGCCTTTCATCCATTTGATTAACGTTTTTTATATCCGCTTTTATCATTCGCCCTCTCAACGAATTGGGTAAGGCTTCGGTAATAAGCACATCAACAAATTGCCCTGCTAACCGTGTATGGCCGGCAAAATTCACCACGCGGTTGTTTTCAGTACGCCCTGTCATTTGCAACGAGTTTTTCTTTGACTCACCTTCTACTAAAATTCGTTGAGTTGTTCCGACCATGCGATGAGAAATCTCTGTCGACTGTTGATTGATCAGCTCCTGTAATCGCTCAAGCCGTTGTTTTTTTACCGCCATATCAATATCATCTGGCATATCGGATGCTGGCGTTCCAGGACGGGCACTAAAAATAAAGCTGAAGGACACATCAAACCCTATTTCTTCTATCAATTTCATGGTCTCTTCAAATTCCTCATCTGTCTCTTGAGGAAAACCGACAATAAAATCTGATGAAAAACTCATATTAGGGCGAATGCTTTTAAGCCTCTTAAGCTTTTCAATATACAACTCTATTTCGTGACCTCGCTTCATTCTTGCAAGCACGCTATTACTGCCACTTTGGACAGGTAAATGAAGGTGGTCAACCAATTCTGGAATCTCTTCGTAGGCTTGAATCAGGCTTTCTGAAAATTCTTTAGGATGGGAAGTGGTGTAGCGTATTCGATCAATGCCCTCAATCGCAGCGACATAATGGAGTAATAAAGCAAAATCAGCCATTTCACCATCGGCCATTTCACCGTAATAGGCATTCACATTTTGCCCCAGCAGGTTCACTTCACGAACGCCTTGTGAAGCCAATATGGACACCTCGGCAATCACATCGTCTAAAGGCCGACTCACTTCCTCACCCCGCGTATACGGCACCACGCAAAATGTGCAATATTTACTACAGCCTTCCATAATGGATACAAAAGCTTTCGGCCCCTCTGCTCGTGGCTCGGGTAAGTTATCAAATTTTTCTATTTCCGGAAAAGAAATGTCTATTACCAATTGCTTTTTAGTTTGCGCTTCTTTCAGCATCATTGGCAAACGGTGCAAGGTTTGAGGGCCAAACACCACGTCCACATAGGGTGCTCTACGACGAATAACTTTACCTTCCTGACTGGCAACACAGCCCCCGACACCAATCAGCATATCAGGTTTTTTTTCTTTTAATAAACGCCAACGCCCCAGTTGGTGAAAAACTCGCTCTTGGGCTTTTTCACGAATTGAACAGGTATTAAGCAGCAACACATCTGCGTCACTCTCATTTTCGGTTAATTCCAGGTCGTGCGAAACGGCCAGCACATCCGCCATTTTTTCAGAATCATATTCATTCATCTGGCAGCCGTGGGTTCGTATAAATAATTTCTTAGTCATAGGGGCACATTTTAACATGCAATGTATAGCAATCGTTCAACTCGGACCGCCTCCTTTTTTCACCATCATGCCTTTTGAGGGGTTATACCCCCAAACGGCCAAAGCCATGAACACAATAAAGGCCATAAAGGTATAGGAAAAGGCATATAAATTGAACTGCCCATATAAGGCAAAGCGCAAGAGTTCAACTGCTTGTGAAAATGGATTATAACTCGCCAAGGTGAACAATAACTCACTCGATTCTTTAATTTTCCACAAAGGATATAACGCTGTCGACATGAAGAACATTGGAAAAATCACAAAATTCATAACCCCTGCAAAATTTTCTAGCTGGTTGATAAATGATGATAATAACATCCCAAGAGCACCCAACATCAGTCCTGCTAAAACCAGAGCAGGAAATAACGTTATATAACCGTGCCACGGTGCATGAATATCATAAAACCAGGCAATCAGGAGAAACACATAAGCTTGAAGAATAGAAACAAAGGTCCCCGCCATCAGTTTTCCCATTAGAAGAAACCACCGCGGCAGCGGAGTCACCAACAGTGTTTTCATGCTCCCCATTTCACGGTCGTAAACCATCGATAACGAGCTTTGCATGCCATTAAAAAACAAAATCATGCCAATTAACCCAACCGTGATGTACACCTCATACAAAATATAGGTTTCATAAGGCGGGATAATGGCAATACCCAGTGTTGAGCGAAAACCAGCCGCAAAAACAAATAACCAAACCAAGGGCCTAACTAGGGCAGCGACAAAACGTTCACGTTGAAGTAAAAAACGCCATAGTTCACGTTTAATAATGCCTTTTAGTGCCAATATTGCATGTAGCCCATTCATACAGACCCAACTCGCGTTAAACGCCGAAATGTTTGCGATATGCTTTCTGTCGAGTCCCCATCACACACACGACTGACGCTCCCTTGTGCTTTAATTTCACCCTCATGGAGCACAATGAGCTGATCGGTCGGTTTAATTTCATCAATTAAATGAGTCGCCCAAAGAACGGATAAATCATGATGCTCGCACAAACTGTGCACATGATCCACAATCCCTTTACGACTGGCCACATCTAAGCCCACCGTGGGTTCGTCAAGTAATAGTAATTTAGGTTTATGCAACAAGGCTCTTGCGATTTCTACTCGCCGACGATGCCCACCATTGAGTTGGCGAACCTTCTCATCTTGGCGATCCAACATACCCAGTCTGTCAAGTTCTTCTTCAATACGAGCACTTGCCTGTTTACGCTTCATACCGTGCAGTGAAGCGTGATAAAACAAATTCTGTGCAACACTTAAATCCATGTCGAGCGTTGTTTGCTGAAACACCACACCCAAGTCAGCCAAGGCTCGACAAGGCTGTTTTCTCACATTAATGCCATTAATGAGTATGTCACCCTCTCGACTGCTGTATAAGTGAGTAATTAATGAAAATAAAGTCGTTTTACCTGCACCGTTAGGGCCCAACAATATCGTACAGTCGCCCTTCCTAACTGAAAAATTAACGTCCCTTAGCGCCACTTTCAGGCCATAAGCATAACTCAGCCCTTGTACCACCAATGAATGATCCGAAGAAGATCGCATTATTTAACAGCAAGACCCCAAGGGTAAGGACCCACGCGAACAGATTTTGTAACCTTTAGATCCGCCAGTTCTATTATTGAAATATCATTACTTACGCCATTGGTTGTATACAGGCGCTGCATATCAGGAGAAAAAGCCAAGTTCCACACACGTTGTCCAACCAACAGATACTTGATAACCGACATTGTTTTAATATCCACCACCGCCACCCGATTAGCCGGACCTAATGCAACAAAAAGCATTTCATTATTTGGATGAGCCAACACCCCTACCGGTTGAACCAACGCTTTATCAACACCTGCTATTTCAAAAAACATTGTGTCGACAACCTGTTTGCTCGCCACATCTAGACGAGACAATGAGCCTGCAATTTCAGAACTCACGAACAGTGACTCACCATCAATAGAAAACTCAGCGGCTCTCGGTCTCGGATCAACCAACGTATTTGCTTTTACCTTTTGCTCAGCAGGGTCAATCCAATGCACCATATTGGTGGTTTCAGAGGTATTGGCAACCCATTTTCCGTCCCCAGATATCGCTATACCTTCTGGTTCCACGCCAACCGCTATTTCAGCAATCGCTTTTTGATTACTCAAATCGATGACCGTTACCCGATTACCATCTTCATTAGACACATACAGCCATTGGCCATTTGGGTGAATCTTAAACAATTCGGGGTCATCACCTGAAGGCAAGGCACCCACTACCTTCAAGGTCTGAGTATCTAAAATCTGAATCGTATCATCATCACTTGTTGCGATATATAACAAGGTTTTATCCTTGCCAAACGCGACTCCTCTAGGGCGTTGTCCTACGGGCACAGTATTCAACAACTGACCTGTTTCTCCATCAACAATCGCAACGGCATTATCCTTTTCCAAGGTAACAAACAACGTGTCGGCACTACCTGTGGTTGATGAAAGAAGCAACGCGATAACTATAAAATAATGTTTCATAATTTAGTGAATTTATCTAAAACGTACAGTTCGATTCAGGTTTATCATACCCCAACGTATCCAAATAAGTACGGGGATGTAAAAATTCTTTATGCGGCAATACCGACACCATTGATCGTGGCGTGGCTAATAAAATCGGCTGACGAAGTTGATGATTCCATTTTCTAAAGGTCAGTTTAACGCCCTTAAAACCCGCCAAGCTAAATTGCTCACTCAACAAATAGTCTTTTATCTCGTGTAAGTTTATGCTATTGGTACGTGTGACCGCCTCACCAATCGCTCGTACCGCCAGCCACGAAGCATAATCCACATCATTCATCCAACGGCCAGCCTGTTTATAGAACCGATTCTGCATTTGAACTGCACCCCATCGCTCATGCGTTCTATGCCACGCCCTTGGCACCAGGCCTTGTGTCCCAATAACCGGGCGAGGCAACCAGGTGTTCATCGTCAAATACTCACCAAATAAACCTTTTACATCAGCCACTGCCAAAACATCGTATTCCATGCCTTGGGTAAAAACAGGAATGTCTTTTTGAGCAGTTCGCCGAGCATCGTGATCAAAATTCCAGGTTTTTTCTTCAACAATTTTAATGCCGAAACGCTTTGCAGAACGTTTCAACGCTTTAGTGGCCTCATTATCCTCAGCATCCCTTCCTTTAATGAGCAACCAGTCTGTCCACCTTTTTTTAAGCATCCACTGCGCAAGCGCATCCGCCTTCATTGCTTCACTTGGAATCAGGTGAAATAAGTGACTACTACAACCAGAATTTCTCAGCTCACTGGCCGTTGAAGAAACGTTAAACAACAAAACATCCTTTTTTTCTGCTTTTGCCGACAAGTTTTTAATCATCGACGTTTGCACATCAACAATCACATATTGATACCCTTCATTTAAAAGTGCGTCAAACATTCGTTGAACATCACCACCAACCGGTACTTCTACAGTCTTTAATTGATAAGAATGACCGGTAAAAAGCCCTGTTGTGTTGTTATCCTTCACCCCCAGAACAGCTCCTTGGATACCCTCATCTGTTAAAGCGGGATCAAGGTTTGACAAGGCCGGTTGAACTGGCATGTTTTCTACTAAAAAGGCTATTTTTATATCCACGTTATTAGCAAAACTCTGGGTCAGAAAAAAGCTCAGAAAAAAGCTCAGCCATAGCTCTTTTTTTCTTTTCATTATTTTTCTTTTCATTTCTCCTAGACACCCTCTAATCACTTACGCTTTAACGGCTTTTCACAGCATCACCCGCTGACAAGCAAATATCTTAAATCATTTTAGCTTTAAAATGATTTAAACACTGCTTCAAATGTTTTTAGCGTTTAGAATACGAATCAAAAAAAAGCGACCCATAAGGGTCGCCAAGAGGAGGAGAACATTATTACATTGAGCAACAAACTGAGAACAGAGCTGCAGTAACAATGTAGGTGCCATATTATACTGCTCTGCAACATTTGTCAACGCTAATTTAACAAAATAATAATATAAAATTTAACTCTTTGTAATTTAAAGGGTTTTATAACCTTAAACGCAATAATAAAACATAATGAATATTAAATATTCGGCTGAACACCCTGCCTTAGACGTCATTGAGCGCCACCCCAAAAAAATCACGCGTAAACCTCTCTTGTTTATTCATGGCGCCAATATGTCAGCTTGGTGCTGGGACGAATACTTCATGCCTTTTTTCACAAACCTTGGCCACCCTACTTATGCCATCAACCTTCGTGGACATGGGAAAAGCGGTGGGAGTGCTATGCTAGCGACAAACAGCATAGCCGATTATGTCCATGACCTTCAGCGAGTGATCGAACGCATTGGCGAACCCCCTATCCTTATTGGCCACTCTTTAGGCGGCTTGATCATTCAAAAATATATTGAAAAAGAAACCGTTCCCGCCTGTGTGTTGATGGCCACGGTACCTGTTGATGGGCTTATCCCTTCCATCATAGATTTGGCGTTCAACCCCACTTTTTATATGCAAATGAATCTGACTGAATTAATGGGCAGCTGGTTTTCACCCATTGACGTTACCCGAAAATCTGTTTTTTCTGGACACGTAGATGACGACGTTGTTATTCGTTACTGTGCTGAAATGCAGCAAGGTTCGCCTAAAGCCTTGCTCGATACATTGTGGTTGGGTTTACCCACTCACAAAAACCCTTTTCGTATACCTATGTTAGCGCTTAGCGCTGATGAGGACACGTTCTTCAGGCCTGCACATATCAGAAAAACAGCCAAGGCTTATAGCGCTGATTACCTCAACATGAAGAAAACGGGGCACACAATGATGATCGATGCCCATTGGCGTGAAAGTGCAGAAGCCATCAATAGTTGGTTCGAAAAAAACTCGCCATTTATGAATTGAGGTTGCACAGCAAAAGGGCGTCCACCGTTTGCACCCTTTTATTGCGACCAAAGCTTTCAGTCTGCATTACACTGGCTTCATTTTGCTCTTTTCAACGATCATATGAAGCTCCTTCAAAATCACCGATAACTGTTCTATTTCAATTTCATTTTCAGCTTGAATGGTTGAAATTAAATGTAAATAACGGTCAATTTCAGCTCGGTTAGTTGAGCACCAATCACTGACCCATTTTGCAGTTGTATCGTGTTTATTAGAATGCAGGAAGATTGCCCTCAATAAAGCCCGATTTTCAGCGTGCAAATCATCGCGTAACGCTGACCTTGCGAGTGACTGCCAATAATTTCTACGAGGCAAACGACTGATACAACCATGTAACCAATTAAGCTTCAGCTCTTCACTGACTGCCGAATAGACTGCTAACACATCTTCTTTACCTCGCTTAACAACACTATTAACCGCAATAATATCAAGCGATAAAAATTCTAGCTCTAGACCCGCCACTTTTTTTGCTAAGTTTTCGGCAACGCCCGCTTCTTGATAACGAAATGCACGCTGATCCACAGCGTCTTTTACAGTCTGTGACGCATAATCAAGCATTTTTTTCCCTATCAAGCCGACACTATCAGAAAATTCGCTAACAACGGCTTCAATGGACATCATCTGCGATCGATTTCTTTGCAACCAATACATGGTTCGCTCGATGAGTTTTCGTACATCCATCAACATATCGACTTGGACATTTGGCGAGACCTGGTTATCCAGCATTTCAATATCGTTCCACAATCCTGCCGTATTGAAAATATCACATGCGATTTTGTAATTTTTAATCCCCTCATCAATAGTTGCACCCGCCTCATCTCGCATTCTAAAAGCAAACGAAGGGCCTAAGCGATTCACCAAGCTATTCACCACTTGATTAATAACAATTTCATCTCGCAAACGGTGTTCTTCAATGGAAGAAATAAAGGGCTGACTTAAATTTGATGGAAAGTAATCCAATAAGTCTTGTTTAAAAGCCTTGTCTTGAATAATCAACGAACCATTCAGTAATTCTTTTAACAATAACTTGCTATAAGCAAAAACAACGGCTAATTCAGGGCGATACAACCCCTCTCCTTTAGCTTTTCGCTCTTCTAATAGTTCCTGATCGGGTAAAAACTCAACAGCGCGATCTAATCGGCCTTCATTTCCCAATTGATTAATCAAACGAGCATGCACTTCCAACATATCAGCAGCTTGACTTTCAACCATCGTAATGGCCTGTGTTTGCAAATAATTATTTTTCAGCACCAACTGAGCCACTTTCTCTGTCATTTTTTCTAACAGAACATTACGTTGCTTAACCGTCATATCTCCCTGCTCAACTAGCTTGTTAAGCAATATTTTGATATTGACTTCGTGATCCGAACAATCTACGCCTGCTGCATTATCAATGGCATCTGTATTAATACGCCCTTTAACCGCGTATTCAATGCGGCCCAATTGTGTAAAGCCCAGGTTACCGCCTTCCCCTATAACTTTGCAGCGCAGTTCATCTGCATTAATCCTTAATGAATCATTAGCGCGATCACCCACATCAGCCTGACTTTCATGCCTTGATTTAACGTACGTTCCTATCCCACCATTCCACAGCAAATCTACCGGGGCTTTTAACATGGCTTGAATCAGCTCATTGGGTGTTAACATTTGCGCCTTTACATCCAGCACTTTTCTAATTTGCGGGCTTAGCGTAATAGACTTTTCGGTTCGTGAAAAAACGCCCCCTCCTTTTGAAATTAACGTTTTGTCGTAATCAAGCCAACTTGAACGAGGCAAATTAAATAAACGCTCACGCTCTTTAAATGATTGCTCTGTCTCAGGGTTAGGGTCTAGAAAAATATGCATATGATTAAAGGCCCCCACAAGGCGAATTTTTTCAGATAACAACATCCCATTGCCGAAAACATCTCCCCCCATATCTCCGATCCCGATGACATCAAAGGGCGTTTTTTGGGTATCAAGACCTAGCTCTCTAAAGTGACGCTTCACCGACTCCCAAGCGCCTTTAGCAGTAATGCCCATTTTTTTGTGGTCATAGCCTACCGACCCCCCTGAAGCAAAGGCATCACCCAACCAAAAACCATGTTTAACCGCTATGTCATTGGCAATATCAGAAAATGTAGCCGTGCCCTTATCTGCCGCCACAACCAAATAAGGGTCATCAGAGTCATAACGAACCACATTTTCTGGCGGCAATACTTTTTCGTCTTTCAGGTTGTCGGTAATCTCAATTAAAGCACCAATAAAAATTCGATAACACGCAACCACTTCGTCCATCATCTGCTCACGTGATATACCCTCTAAAGAGCGCTTTACAATAAAACCTCCTTTCGCACCACTCGGGACAATCACGGCATTTTTAGACATTTGCGCTTTCATCAGCCCCAAAATTTCTGTTCTAAAGTCCTCCTTTCGATCTGACCAACGTAACCCGCCACGGGCAACTGAGCCACCTCGAAGGTGGACGCCTTCTACACGTGGCGAATAGACATAAATTTCAAATTTTGGTCTCGGTGAAGGAAGGTCAGTGATGACTTCAGGATTCAGTTTAAATGCAAGGTAAGGCACGCCTTCTTCATCAACACTAGATTGATAGTAATTTGTGCGTAATGTTGATTGAATTAAGTTTAAATATCGCCGAAGAATTCTATCTTCATCTAGCGACTCTACTTTTTCAATTTCAGCAATAATGTCGGCTTCTAATTGACCGATTTTTGTCGCTTTAGATTTCACCGAGGGATCAAATTTGGTTTCAAATAAGCGCACTAATTGAGCCGCTATTTTTGAATTATTTTGTAGCGTCTTTTGAATGTAGTCCTGACTAAACGTTATGCCTGCTTGACGTAAATACAAGTAATAAGCCCGAAGCAGTGTAATTTGCTTCCAGTCGAGATTCGCTCTGATAACGAGCTGATTAAACCCGTCATTTTCAACTTGCCCTACCCAGACTCGTTCAAAAACTGATTGAAAATTTTCTTTAATGCTTTTTATTGCGGGCAATTCCGCGTTATACACTAAACCGAAATCATGTATCCAGCAACTGGCCCCTTTTTTGATATCCGTTATTTCAAAAGGACGCTCATCAAATACGGTGACCCCCATATTTTCCAGAATCGGTAACGTTTGAGACAAGGGCGCAGGAGTTGCCTTATTTATCAATTTGAATTGCAGCCCTTTGCCATGTGACTCGAGTGGTTGATACAACGATAATTGAATATTTTGTTCGGGGTGAGTATTTAAAAACTCCGCCTTTTCAATATCGGCTACGGCAAATCTTGCTGGATAATTATCTTTATACGCTGGGGTAAAACCTTCAGCGTATCGATTCCAAAAACTGGTGCCGATAGTCTCGCCATGTTGATGGACCAAAAAAGACAATAATTCGTCTTTCCAGTCTCTTAAAACGTCGACAATTTGATTTTCGATTTCATTCACATCAAATTGCCCATCCCAATCCGTCCTGGTGTGCACCATAAAATGGACACGAGCAAAAATGGATTCGCTGAATTGAACGTTAAAATCCACGCTATCGGCTTGTAATTGATTCTGAATAATCAATTCCATTTTCTTTCTAGCCGAGGTGTTATATCGATCCCTCGGAACATACACCATCATGGAAACAAACCGTCCGTATCGGTCACTTCTTGCGAAAACCCGAATCCGTTGCCGTTCTTTCAATTTCAAAACACCCAACGCCAAACTCAATAGCTGTTCGTCATTGGAATGAAACAGCTCATCTCTGGGTAAATCTTCTAATACATTCATCAAAGATTTGCCACTGTGGCTTTTTTCTTTGAACTTTGAATGGGCAAATACTTTCGCTATTTTTTTTCGAATCAGCGGTAATTCACCGACTCTTACTAAATATGCCGACGATGTATACAGCCCCAAGAAACGATATTCACCCACCATCTCACCGTCAGCATTAAACTTTTTCACGCCCACATAATCCATGTAAGCAGGGCGATGAACTATTGATTTAGTGGTGGCTTTCGTCACCACAAGCGGACAGGGTTCACTCATGAAATCGCACGCTGTCTCCGTCATCGGTATGACATCTATGTCGGGTATTGACGCTAAATCATCCCGTAAAATGCCACGACCTGAGCCCTCGATAATTTTAAACCCTCCTGGCTCTTGATCCTTCGCCAGCTCATATTCTCGACAACCAAGAAACAAAAAGTTATCGTCTTCTAACCAATTTAAAAAAGCTAATGCCTCATCAATATCCTGGTTTTTATCCTTTGGCGAACACGTTTTTAATGCCGTTGCAGATTGCTTTAACTTTTCAACGCAGGCCATCCAATCTTCATTTACAACTGTATTGTAGGTAATGACTTTTTTTACTTGCTCAGCAAGTTTTTTAAGGCCATGGCCAGCAGAATTTTGCCGATCAACTTCCAAACGAATCAGCGACTCACTCACGACTTTACTGTTGCTTTTTGATTGTTTAAGAACACCTGCTTTATCACGCACCACATCAATGATGGGGTGAACAATCAAATGGCAGGTTAAGCCACTTTCGTTTAAATTCATGGTTAATGAATTCAGTAAAAAAGGACGATCTACAGTGACTACTTCAATAATACTGTGGGCAGATTGCCAGCCATGTGTCTCAAGGTCGGGGTTGTAAACATTAATTTTAGACTCCCTGTCTTGCCGGCATTGCGCCAAATTCCAATGAGCAATGGCTGCACCATACAAATCTTCTAGCTCTCTTTCGGCCAAGTCTTCCCAAGCGACATCTTGATAATATTCTTCTACAAACGATTTAATACTTGGCGCTTCTTTTTTATCAAACCGCTGATAAATAATTTTTTCTAGTTGTGAAAAAAATTTTTCTTTTTCTTTTGACTCGGTCACCGGTGTCATCTCCTCATTTATCTTAAAAATGAGTATAGGAGATATTCAAAGATTTGCTTGCCTCTTCAGCCAGCGTTACAAGGGCTTTTCAAGCAACATCAAAGGTCGTCTAAACAGAGTGAACAGATTGCTCTTTAAAAAATTTCACGCCAAAAGTCAGGCTTTCAGAAATAGATCACTGACTCGTGCTTTGCTGCTTCAAAAACGTTTCGAGCTTTTCTTGTCCATTACCTTCAAACGATATAAATTTTAAATTGAAGTTAAATTTATCTTGAGATAAACGATAACTGTTTTGAACACTACACGTCGCCCGAAATTCAGCACCCGCCAAGTCAAGCTCAACAGATAATAGAAGCGGTTTCTCAGGACTTAACTGATACCCCGACGGCATGATCACTTGCGCCGTTATCTGATCACAATAAAGGCCTAATCCACCAGCAGAAATATTTTCACAACGCGCCAACAAATTCGAATATTCATCCGTTTTTAACCGAATATCTCTTCGGTATACCACCCTGACATATTGTCGTTCATATACTCTCATAAGCACCTAAGGTTGCCCCACGTTCATACTCGATGACAATAGCGCTTTTAATCTAGCAATTTCACCTATTGTGACTGAAATTAATACAGCATCAATTGAGTTGATACTCAGCTTGCCAATAGCGATTAAACATTAATTTTTAGACAACGATTTACCGCTAGATTTATTCATTCGTCACTGCGCCGTTATCAGCCAAGTTTTTTATTTTTACTGGTCTAAACACCCTTCAATATCAATAAAATAAAGCATTTTCCTCATTTACTTTACTACAAATCGAGGCTTTTTTCTTGCTCACTTTGCATCCCAACGGTACCATTAATTTTTAAACAACCGCCATGCTTCATCTAAGTGAAAAAAATTCTTTTAATTGCCACTGTCTCTTTTATTTTTCTCAACAACGTCGCCTACGCCAGAGAAGCCTTGCGACTGGCCACAACGACCAGTACCGAAAATTCCGGTCTGTTATCCGAACTCTTACCTGCTTTTACTAAACAAACTCAAATCCATGTAGATGTAATTGCCGTCGGAACCGGCAAAGCGCTGCAAATGGCAAGAAATGGAGATGCTGATGTCGTGATGGTTCATGCTAGACAAGCTGAAAATGTTTTCATCGCTGAAGGTTTTGGTGTAAACAGGCGCGACGTCATGGAGAATGACTTTATAATTGTTGGCCCTGTCAAAGACCCTGCCAACATCCGCGGAATAAAAAGCACCCTTAAAGCACTAGAAAAAATTGCCGATAAGCGTGTTACCTTTATTTCTCGTGGCGATCAATCTGGCACCCATAAAAAAGAACGTGCCATCTGGAAGCATGCTCAAATTAACCCCCAAGGGCCATGGTACAAAGAAGCTGGGCAAGGCATGGGAAAAATTTTGTTAATGGCCAATGAAATGGGGGCCTATACCCTAACTGATCGAGGCACGTGGTTAGCTTACAAAGACAAGTTATCGCTCACTGTCCTCAACGAGGGCGGTATCTTACTAAAAAACCCTTATGGCATTATTGCTGTTAACCCTGCGTTGCATAAAGACATTCAATATTTAAAGGCAATGTCGCTGATAGCCTGGATTACATCGCCGACGGGTCAAACACTCATCGATAATTTTCAAAAAAATGGTCAGCGCTTATTTTACCCAACGGCCATAAAGACCGTCATCGCCGGTGAATGATCTCAGCCAAGCCAGTGCATCTGCCTTTCACTTGCTTCTGAGCGGTAATAGTGAGATATGGGAAATTATCTCACTCTCTTTTGGTGTTTCTTTTTCCGCTATTTTAATCGCTACGCCGTTTGCTCTCCTCATTGCATTCGTTCTTGCTTTTTTTAAATTCCCATTTCGTCGGGCGCTTATTTCCCTTTTTAATACATTTATGTCTGTTCCGGCTGTGATTATTGGCCTTTCGTTGTACCTCATTTTATCGCGTAGCGGCCCTCTGGGTGATTTGCGACTCCTGTTCACGAGTAAAGCCATGATTATCGGCCAAATTATGCTCAGCTTTCCTCTTTTGGTTGCCATGGCTCATGCCTCATTTCAAGCAGCTGATCGACGAGCCTGGGAAACCGCGATTACGTTGGGAGCAAGACCGTTCAGAGCACTTTTCACACTAATGTATGAGGTGCGTTTTGGTTTAATAGCAGCCGTTGTTGCCGGTTTTGGTCGCGTAGTCGCGGAAATTGGCTGCTCTATGATGGTTGGCGGTAATATCTTGCATTCAACGCGCAATATTCCAACCGCCATCGCCTTAGAAACCAGCAAAGGGGAATTTGCCCAAGGAATTGCCTTAGGCATGGTTCTACTTGTTCTCTCTTTAGGTTTGAATGCAGGCGTTTCTATTTTTCAAGGGAAAGGTGATTTACACACATGAATCATTTAATTGAATATAGAAACATCGTGATAAGTTTATCCGGAAAATTAATTTTAAACGTAAACCAACTTGCAGTACCCAGCCATCGCTGCACGCTCCTAACGGGTAAAAACGGTTCTGGTAAAACCACTTTATTTAAAATAATGAGCGGCTTACTCAAGCCTCATTCTTGCTCCATCCACTATCAAGGCCTAGATTTATCATGGAAACAGGCCAAACACTTTATTCAGAAAGATATTATTTATTTACATCAACAACCTTATTTATTTGATGCCAGCGTCGTTGACAACATTGCCTATGGGCTTTACAGAGCGGGGGAAAACAAAACCAATGCCCATAAAAAGGTTATTCAAGCCTTAGAATGGGCTGATTTATCACATCTAGCGCATCGTTCTGCCAAGCAGCTATCCGGCGGGGAAAAGCAACGCGTTGCCCTCACTCGTGCACGCATTTTATCACCACGTTTATTGCTACTGGATGAACCAACTGCCAGCATGGATACTGATGCAAAAAAACAAACCAGTTTGTTATTACAACGTCTCAAAGCCGAGGGTATCAGCATTATAGTCAGTAGCCACGAAGCCCAAACCATTGAAGAAATAGCCGACCATCACTTCCATCTTGAACAGGGAGATATTATTAAAGCCCCCGCCAAATCCAACAAAATAACAAAGTTAAACTTAGCAAAGAAGATGCAATAAAATGAGTATGCTAGATACACAAAGCAGTTGCGACGATGAAAAGGAATTCGGCACCCTGAGCGTCGACGACGCACGACAAAAAATGTTAAGTGCGGTTACTGAAAAGGCGGTTTGCGAACAAGTCCATCTAACCGATGCCATTGACAGAACGCTTGCCAAGCCAATCATCTCACCCATCAATGTCCCTTCGCACCGCAACTCCGCCGTTGATGGCTACGCTATTGCGCACATTGATTTACCTAAAAAAGGCGACATAAAAACGCTTAACGTCGTTGCTCGTGTCGTTGCAGGCCACCCTTATCAAGGCAGCTTAAAAAAAGGCGAATGCATTCAAATAATGACCGGCGCTCAAATGCCAAGTTCCGCTGACACCGTGATCATGCAAGAGCATGTTGAAGTACATGGTGACATTATCCATATTGATGCACGGCATCAAGCAGGACAAAATGTTCGTCAAGCTGGCGAAGACATTAAAAAAGGTGCCGTGGTCTTAGAAGCAGGGATAAAACTAACACCGCCTCAAATCGGCCTGATCGCTTCATTAGGCATTGCAGACGTGCATGTAAAAACGCCACTTGTCGCGGCTGTATTTTCGACAGGCGATGAGGTACTTAACCTAGGTGAGGCACCCGCCGAAGCTTGCATTTACGACAGCAATCGATACAGCCTTATGGCCGCCCTAAAAAAAGTGGGTTGCAACGTATTAGACATGGGCATCATTCCTGATGAGCCTGAACAATTAAAAACCGCTTTCGAAATGGCCTCACAAAATGCCGATGTGATTTTTACTTCTGGAGGTGTCTCCGTCGGTGCTGCTGATTACACCAAACAAGTCCTCGCGAAAGCCGGCTCTATAAACTTCTGGAAAGTTGCCATGAAGCCAGGCCGGCCTGTTGCTTTTGGACACATTAACAAGACAACTTTTTTTGGCTTACCCGGAAACCCTGTAGCCGTGATGGTAACTTTTTATCAATTTGCCTTACCTTGCTTGCAAAAAATGCTAGGCCTTAACCATCCATTAGTAAATCCAATCATAAAGGCAAAAAGCACGCATAGCATTCGAAAGATTGCCGGTCGTACAGAATTTCAACGTGGCTTTTTATCAAAAGGAGAAGATGGCGCATGGGAAGTGAGCACGACGGGACAACAAGGTTCTGGCATATTACGTTCGATGAGTGAGGCTAATGCATTTATTCTTCTTGAACATCATCAATCAACCGTCCATGAAGGCGAGTCAGTGCTCGTCCAGCCCTTTTCCGGCCTCTTTTAACCGCTCACTTACAAAGCGAAACCTTATGGTTGGTCTAATATTTGACTTGGATGGATCACATTAATTGACCAATATCGACCTCTTTTTTTTGGCCATCCCCTCACTTCAATGTCTCGGCCCCTATAGTTTTCTATCGACTGAAAGTACGGGAAGTTCTTTCTGCTAATCCAGACATAAAAATCATCATCCAGCCAAAGCTTTGCTCCCTTTTGTAACCGTGTTAAGCCCCCTACTTTGCCACTAATACGCCCCCATTGCCCTGATTGTCTCGCTTTTATCAGCGCCACGTTTCTTACTTCGTACGCATCTAAAGACCATATACCCAGCCCACGCTCCTCAGCGACAGATTGAGCCCTTATGAAATTATCTACATACTTAAGATTAGGTGGGTGAATTGCCACCGTAGCATATCCTTGTCGTAATATTTCTAAATTAATATGTAAGCCATTTTCCAAGAAAAGGTGAGCCAACCTGCGACCGTATCGATCTTCGAGTTCCACGTCCCGTTCAATTTGTACTCGCTTGTTAAGTATCAAATTTTTCAAAAAGGTTTTTGCCTTTACCCCTCCCTCATCAGAAACGCTACCGTTATAGCCAACTTCCGGCGCATTAATCCCTAATAAACGTACTTTATCTCCATTACTCAATATAACGGTATCACCGTCAATCACCTTAACAATTGATTCAAGCGGCTCCGCGTAAACGGGCCAAAAAGCGTTTAAAAACACCAAAGAGAAAATTATTGCCAACAGATAATTCACATACCGTGGCTTTACCGCTACTTTTCTAATTTTTTTATTAATATAATCAATTCCCATATTTAATAACCCATTAGCCTATAATTAGCGCCAGCATTTAAATTATTTATTGACAGCCCATAATAACAGGTAGATTTACGTTGTACTCTCGCATTCAAAACCGGCTTAAAAAACTCACCGATAAACACCAAGGCAATGCCATTTGTGGCGGATTAAAAGGTATCGAAAAAGAAAGTTTACGTGTGACCGCTGAAGGGAAAATAGCACAAACCATTCACCCTGAAGGTTTGGGTTCAGCTTTAACTAACCCCTATATCACGACGGATTACTCCGAAGCCTTGTTGGAGTTCATTACCCCACCTTTCAGTAAAACAACCGAAGCGTTGAATTTTATGGAAGCCGTGCATTCCTACACTTATCAGCACATCGGCCATGAAATGCTATGGGGCACGAGTATGCCGTGCATCGTTGATGGCGACCTAAGCATCCCTATTGCTCAGTATGGCAAATCAAACATCGGACAGATGAAACACATTTACCGCGTTGGTTTGTGGCACCGCTATGGTCGAAGCATGCAAGCTATTGCAGGCATCCATTTTAATTATTCATTACCGGAAAAGTTTTGGCCTATTTATCAATCCATTGAGCAGGATTCTCAGTGTATGCAGGATTTTATTTCTCAATCCTATATGGACATGGCTCGTAATCTGCATCGTTATGGCTGGTTAATTTTATACTTATTTGGTGCTTCACCTGCTATTTGCAAATCATTCGTTAAAGGTTCACCTCACCTTTTTGACGAATTTGATGCTGGCACCTTGTATAAGCCTTACAGCACTTCTTTACGAATGAGTGATATTGGCTACAAAAATGACAGTCAATCTGAAATCAATATTTCTTATAACAACCTTAATGATTACGTTAATCGCCTGACAAAGGCAACTCAGACCCCTTTTTCTGACTATGAGGCCATTGGCGTAAAAGATAACGAAGGGCACTACAAGCAACTTAACGCAAATACCTTACAAATTGAAAATGAATACTACAGTAATGTAAGACCTAAACAAATTACCGAGTCTGGTGAACGGCCGAGTGAAGCCTTAAAAAAGCGTGGGGTTCGTTATATTGAGTTACGTTCCGTTGACTTAAACCCTTTTGATCCCACCGGTATTAATGAACAACAATTATATTTCTTGGAAGCCTTCATGGTTTTTTGCCTGCTAGCCGATAGCCCCGCTCTTTCATCCGATGATAAAGCTTGCGTCGATCGAAACTTAACGCTGGTTGCTTCCGAAGGAAGAAAACCTAACTTGCAGTTAAGTCGAAACAACCACTTGATCAGCTTAAAGAACTGGGGCTTAGAACTGTGCGAACAGATGATTGAATTATGCAAAATTCTTGATTCTGGTGACAAAAACCAACCCTATACCACTTCCCTAAACATGCAAATAGCCAAGCTAAATGATGTTGACCTCACGCCGTCCGCCTTGGTATTACATTCCATGAAAAAACAGGGTTTGCCATTTTTTAAATTTGCTATGGAGAAGGCAAAAGAGCATCACACTTACTTCAATGATCACCAACTAACACAAGAGCAACAAACTTTTTTTGATCAAGCAAGTCAAGCTTCAATAATGAAGCAACAGCAAATTGAACTAAGTGATACAACTGGGCTCGAGGAATTCTTGCAACACTACTTTTCCCAAGGCCAGTGATTCATCATTGATAAAATTCCATTAAAACCTAAAACACCAACACTTCTATTGATATCGCTATTTAGAATTTTTGAAATTTTCAATATTTGATACACTTCTATATCACCCATCTAAATCAATCATATGAGCATTCAATCACTGCAAAAAGAACTCAGCGAAAAACAACCTCGGGACATCTTGAAAGCCATTTATGCCCGTATGCAAGATTTAGCCATCTCCTTTAGTGGTGCAGAGGATGTTGTTCTAATAGACATGGCTTGTAAATTAGGCTTAAAGCCACATGTATTTACTTTAGACACAGGGCGACTTCACCCAGAGACTTACCAATATATTCAAACGGTGATGGATCACTACAAAATTAAAATAACCATTTTATCGCCCGATACTGAAGCTTTGCAAAAACTAACATACGAAAAAGGTCTGTACAGTTTTTACCAGGATGGCCACAAAGAATGTTGTGGCATTAGAAAGGTCGACCCTTTAAAGCAACATTTAGCCGGTTTATCTGGCTGGATAACCGGGCAAAGACGAGATCAAAGCAAAGCCACCCGTGACAGCTTATCAGTTGCAGAGGTTGACACGACTTTTAGCGGAAAAAATGCCGAATTATTAAAATTTAACCCACTATGTCATTGGACCTCCGAAGAGGTCTGGGCTTATATCCTCGCCTTGGAGGTTCCCTTTAATCCGCTGCACAATAGAGGGTTTATCAGCATTGGATGTGAGCCTTGCACAAGGCCTACACTCCCACACCAAGACCCGAGAGAAGGTCGTTGGTGGTGGGAAGAAGCTGAAAGTAAAGAATGTGGCTTACATTCAAGCTTAACTCAGCCGACCTAATCTGTACTAAACCGAACCGTTAATAATGCGGTAAAGTAATGTCGTTAAACAAGGCATCTATCGCCCCCTGATCCTTTAATTCCATCGCCTTATTCAACATGTCTTTCTTTAAGTGTGGTGCGAACAGGCGAATAAAATCGTACATATAGCCCCGTAAAAATGTATCTTTTCGGATGCCGATTTTCGTCACACTTTTTCCAAACAAATGCCCTGCATCAAGGGCTACCAAATCAGCGTCCATTTTCGGATCATATGCCATACGGGCTACAATACCGACCCCTAATCCAAGTCGCACATATGTTTTAATCACATCCGCATCAACAGCTGTAAGCGCAATATCAGGGCTTAAGTGTTCACTATTGAAAGCGTCGTCTAATTTTGACCGACCAGTAAACCCAAATACATAAGTAATCAGCGGATAACGGGCAATATCTTGAAGCGATAACTGACCAACTGTTGTTAATTCATGCCCTTTCGGAACCAAAATACAGCGGTCCCAAGAATAACATGGCAACATGATAAGGTTTTCAAATAATTCCAGAGCTTCGGTAGCAATGGCTAAATCAACTTTACCTTGTGAAACCATTTCTGAAATTTGTACTGGCGTACCCTGTTGAATATCCAGGCTGACATCAGGTTTGTTCTGCATGAATGTTTTGATGACTGGCGGTAATGCATAACGAGCTTGGGTATGTGTCGTCGCTATAGACAATATTCCTTTACTTTCATCTCGATATTCTTTTGCAATATTCTTTATATTCTCAGCTTGCATCAACATTTCACCTGCAATTGAAACAATTTGCCGACCGGCCGGTGTCATATCCGTTAAATGCTTACCGTTACGCGTAAATATAGGAATACCCAATTCTTCTTCAAGTATACGAATTTGTTTACTTATACCTGGCTGAGATGTATAAATAGATTCCGCAGTGGCAGAAACATTTAAGTTATTTTTTGACACTTCCCAGATATAACGTAATTGCTGTAATTTCATAGCTCCATATCTTTTTTTGTTATAAATATAGAAATATATATTCCTTTTTATTATAAGGGAATTGACTTATATTACAAGCCATATTCTAAGACGTGGACCCCAATTGGATTTATTACATATATTAGCTGGAGCAGTGGTTGGTTTTGTCATCGGCCTAACGGGCGTTGGTGGTGGCTCATTGATGACCCCCTTGCTGGTACTAGGGTTTAATATTCAACCTGCTATCGCTGTAGGCACTGATTTATTATATGCAGCCATCACAAAAGCAAGCGGTGTTTGGTCCCACCAAAAACTCAAAAACATAGAATGGTCAATCGTTAAAAACCTAAGTCTTGGTAGCTTACCGGGATCAATATTGTGCATCTATGCGATACAATATTTCGACCTATCAGGAGAAGTATTTGAACGCCTGATATCAATTGCTCTTGGATTTATGCTGATCCTTACATCAGTCGTCATTCTATTTAAAGAAAAACTCAATAAGCATTTTAAAAAACCTATCAATTACCAGCCAAGCCCGTTCACAATTATTGTTCTCGGACTGATTCTGGGTATCCTGGTGACTCTTTCATCTGTCGGTGCCGGTGCTATCGGCGGTGCTATTTTATTACTGCTCTACCCGGCTCTAAAGACAAGAAAGATAGTTGGTACCGATATCGCTCATGCGGTCCCATTAACGGCAGTCGCTGGGCTAGGACATTTTCAATTGGGAAATATAGACTTTAACTTACTTGCCAGCTTAATAATAGGCTCACTGCCTGCGATATATATCGGCACAATGGTTGGGGAAAAACTTCCAGAAAAGACACTTAAATTTATTGTTGCCAGCATCCTGCTTCTTATCGGAATCAAGTTTGCTATATAAAAGACACAGATAATTTTTAAGCTGAAATGAGAAATTGCATATAATATCAAAAGTATTTAAATCAATAAGGAATAAAAAATGACATTCGTAGTAACCGAATCATGTATCAAGTGTAAATACACCGATTGTGTAGATGTTTGCCCGGTAGATTGCTTTCATGAAGGCCCGAACTTCTTAGTAATTGACCCTGATGAGTGTATTGACTGCACGTTATGTGAACCAGAATGCCCCGTCGAAGCCATTTATTCTGAGGATGAACTACCTGAAGGGCAAGAACAGTTTATCAAGCTAAATGCTGAATTATCTCTAGAATGGCCTGTAATAACAGACGTTAAAGACCCTCTCGATGATGCAGATGAATGGGCAAAAAAAGAAAATAAAGTAGATTACCTTGAAAGATAGATAATTTATCTTAAATATAAAAAAACCGGGTTTAACCCGGTTTTTTTATATTTAAGACTCTTCAGAATCCTCTAACTGATCAGTCACCCGATCAACCAATTCTATATAAGCCATTGGAGCAGCATCACCTGAACGATAACCGCATTTTAGTATGCGTAAGTATCCACCAGGACGCTCTTTATACCTCGGTGCCAGTTCATTAAAAAGTTTAGTGACACTCTCTCTGTCACGTAGACGTGAGAAAACCAAACGACGCTTAGCAACAGAATCAATCTTAGAAGCAGTGATTAACGGCTCAACAAAACGACGCAACTCTTTCGCTTTAGGTACTGTTGTTTTAATAACTTCATGATCAATTAATGAATTTGCCATGTTTTTAAACATAGCTTTTCGGTGACTGCTATTACGATTAAGCTGTCTACCTGATTTACGATGACGCATAGTTAAATCCTTAAAATTAAATTTAAGAGGCTGCTCTATCACTAGTAATTAAACTAGAGGGAGGCCAATTTTCAAGACGAATACCTAAAGACATACCTTTCGAAGCAAGCACATCTTTAATTTCTGTTAGTGATTTCTTTCCTAAATTAGGTGCTTTCAACAACTCAACTTCAGTACGCTGAATCAAGTCACCAATATAGAAAATTTGTTCTGCTTTAAGGCAATTGGCAGAGCGAACAGTCAACTCTAGATCATCCACTGGTCTTAAAAGAATTGGGTCAAACTCTGGTTCTTTAGGTTCTTCAGGAATATCAACAATATCTTTTAAATCAACAAAAACAGCGATATGGTGGTGCAAAATGGTTGCAGCCGCTCTGATGGCTTCTTCAGGATCGACAGTGCCATTCGTTTCGAGTTCAATGATCAGCTTATCTAAGTTAGTACGTTGCTCAACACGAGCGGTGTCAACATTATAAGAAATTCTTTTAATCGGACTAAAAGAAGCATCCAATAATAAAGTACCTATGGGTAAATCTTCATCATCCTGTTGACGAGAAGCCGCTGTTTGATAGCCAGAACCGCTTTCTACTTTAATAGACATAGAAAGGCTTCCATTGGTCGTCAGATTGGCAATAACAAGCTCTGGATTAATAATTTCAACGTCATGATCCGTTTGTATATCTGCCGCCGTTACTTGCCCTTCTCCTTTTTTTTCAATCGTAAGAAAAGCTTCATTTTTGGAATTTAGAGTGACCGCTAAATTTTTAAGGTTTAGCATAATATCGATGACGTCTTCCTGTACTCCATCAATAGTGGTGTACTCGTGTAAAACGCCTTCAATTTTTATTTCAGTAACAGCACAACCGGGTATAGACGACAATAAAACGCGCCTTAATGCATTACCCAAAGTATGTCCGTATCCACGCTCCATTGGTTCGATAGTAACTTTTGAACATGTAGGAGAAATTGACTGAACTCCTGTCACTTTAGGTTGTAAAAAACCAGAAAGTAAATTTTGCATTATATTTCCTCTTTCAAAGATTACTTAGAATACAGCTCAACAACTAAATGTTCATTGATCTCAGCTGGTAAGTCAGATCTTTCTGGCTTAGTCTTGAATGTACCTTGCATTTTTTTAATATCAAGCTCAATCCACTCGGGAATACCACGCTGCTCAACAAATTCAAGTGCAGATTTAATTCGGTTCTGGTTTTTAGCACTCTCCTTAACTTCAACGACATCATCTGAACTAACTTGAAATGAAGGAATGTTGACACGGACACCATTAACGACAATTCCATTATGTCTGACGAGTTGTCTTGCTTCAGAACGAGAAGAAGCAAAGCCCATCCGATAAACCACATTATCTAGGCGACACTCAAGTAATTGTAAAAGGTTCTCACCAGTTGATCCTTTTATTCTAGCAGCCTCAGTATAATAACCACGGAATTGCTTCTCTAAAACACCGTATGTACGACGAAGTTTCTGCTTTTCTCGCAATTGCAACGCATAATCAGATAAGCGAGTACGTCTTTGGCCATGTTGGCCAGGTGGGTATGCTCTTTTTTCAATAGCACATTTTGCTGTATAGCATTTTTCGCCTTTTAAAAAAAGTTTTTCGCCTTCACGACGACATAAACGACATTTTGAATCAGTATATTTAGCCATAGTTATTTCCTAGTTACACACGTCGTTTCTTAGGTGGACGACAACCGTTATGTGGAATAGGCGTCACATCCTCAATATAAGTAATGTTGAAACCAATATTGTTAAGCGCACGTACAGCAGATTCTCGACCAGGACCAGGACCTTTGATTCTAACTTCAAGATTTTTCATTCCAAATTCTTTAACAACTTCACCCGCACGCTCAGCAGCAACTTGTGCAGCAAAAGGCGTACTTTTACGTGACCCTCTAAATCCAGAACCGCCAGCAGTCGCCCAAGATAACGCATTACCTTTTCTATCAGTAATCGTTACAATCGTATTGTTAAATGTAGCGTGGACATGAACAATTCCATCCACGACATTTTTTTTAACTTTCTTTTTACTACGACTTGTTTTAGCCATACGTCAAATATCCTTTAATTAAATCTTATTTTCTAATTGGTTTACGAGGACCTTTACGGGTTCGTGCATTTGTTTTTGTACGCTGACCACGGACAGGTAAGCTTCTACGATGGCGAATCCCTCTGAAACAGCCTAAGTCTAGTAGGCGTTTAATGTTCATTGAGACTTCACGACGCAAATCGCCTTCTATCAAATATTTCCCAACTTCAGTACGAACAAGCTCCAACTGATCTTCTGAAAGATCGCGCACTTTAGTAGTCGTAACAATTCCAGCGGCATCACATATGGCTTTAGATCTTGTCAGACCGATGCCATAAATTGAAGTCAATGAAATAACAATGTGCTTATTATCAGGTATATTAATACCGGCAATACGTGCCATTAATTCTCTCCGTTAATTTGGCCAGTAGAAAACCGGCAATTTTAATCTTTATTTTGAATAACTACAAGTTATAAAACTAGCCTTGGCGCTGTTTATGTCGTCCATCTTTGCAAATAATGCGGACGACCCTGTTTCTGCGTACAACTTTACAATTACGACAAATCTTTTTTACTGATGCTCTTACTTTCATTATTTACTCCTGCTAACCTCAGTTTAAGTTTTTTTAAGGTTTGCTTTTTTCATTAAACCTTCATATTGCTGAGACATTAAGTGCGATTGCATCTGAGCAATAAAATCCATGACAACAACAACAATGATCAATAAAGATGTTCCACCAAAATAAAAAGGAACATTCCAATAGACAATTAAAAACTCTGGGAGCAAACAGACTGCAGTGATATACATTGCTCCCAACAACGTTAACTTTGTCACGACTGCATCAATGTACTTTGTCGTTTGCTCACCAGGGCGGATACCCGGGATAAATGCACCTGACTTTTTTAAATTATCTGACGTATCCCTCGAATTAAAAACTAACGCCGTATAAAAAAAACAAAAGAAGATTATCGCTGTTGCATACAGCAACACATAAATCGGTTGACCAGGCGATAACATTGATGAAATATCTTGCAACCAATTCATTCCTGCATTATTTCCAAACCATCCAGCAATGGTGGATGGAAACAGAATAATACTAGAGGCAAATATTGGAGGAATCACACCAGCCATATTCAACTTTAGCGGCAAAAAACTAGATTGGCCAGCGACCATTTTATTACCTTGTTGACGTTTGGCATAATTAATTTTTATTCTTCTTTGCGCACGCTCAACAAAAATAACAAAGGCAGTAACTGCGACAGCCACCAGAAATAGCATAATAACCATGAAGGCATTCATTTCGCCTGTTCTTACCAGCTCAAGGGTGCCACCAATCGCGCTTGGTAATCCAGCAACAATACCCGCAAAGATGAGTATAGAAATACCGTTACCAATCCCTCTTTCTGTTACCTGCTCGCCTAACCACATAAGGAACAAAGTACCGCTCACTAACGTTACAACAGCAGTAAACATGAACGCAAAACCTGGGTTAAAAACAACAGGCAAGCCGCCTGCCGATTGACCCTGAATAGCCGATGCCACACCAATGGCCTGAAAAGTAGCTAATACGACAGTAAAATAACGCGTATATTGAGTTATTTTTCTTTTACCCGATTCACCTTCTTTCTTTAATTGCTCAAATTTAGGCACAACAGAGGTCATCAACTGAATAATAATTGACGCTGATATATAAGGCATGATACCTAAGGCAAATATACTCAATCGTTTAAGTGCACCACCAGAAAACATATTAAACATGTCTAAAATCGTTCCGGCTTGTTGTTCAAACATGATTGATAATGCTTTAGGGTCTATCCCAGGCACAGGAACATGTGCACCTATTCTAAAAACGAATAAAGCGCCTAATACGAAAAAAATTCTATTTCGTAACTCACCTATATTATTTATGCCACCACCAGAAGTTGCAGCTGACGAACCGAGGGAACTCATTATTTAAGCTATTGAGCCGCCAGCAGCTTCTATTGATTTAGCAGCACCCGATGTAACAGAAATTCCTTCTAGCTTTACTGCAGATTTAATTTCACCAGATAAAATGACTTTAACTTTTTTTGTACATGCTGGAACAATATTGCTAGCAATCAACGCCTCAACTGTAATGACTTCAACGTCGATATTTTCCAGTTCGTTTAGTCTTACTTGAGCGGTGAGTCGTTTTTTTGATGACGTGAAGCCAATTTTAGGCAAACGACGCTGAATTGGCATTTGACCCCCTTCGAAGCCAATCTTTGGCATACCTCCTGAACGTGACTTTTGTCCTTTATGACCTCTACCACAAGTTTTACCTAAACCTGAACCTATACCTCGTCCGACACGTTTAGCATTTTTTTTACTTCCTGTAGCAGGCTTAATTGTATTTAATAACATATTTAAATCTCTTCAACGTTGAGCATGTAGTTAATCTTGTTAACCATGCCTCTATTTTCTGGTGTGTCGATGACTTCGACAGTCTGATGCATTTTACGTAGACCAAGCCCGGCAACACACGCTTTATGAGACGCAAGACGACCGTTTTTGCTACGAATCAACGTTACTTTTAATTTTTTATCACTCATCATATCTACCCAATAATATCAGCAACTGCTTTGCCACGTTTCATGGCCACAGATTCAGCATTCGTCATATCAGACAAGCCTTTAATGGTTGCTCTAACGACGTTTGCAGGATTGTTGCTTCCAACACATTTTGCCAGCACATCATGTACGCCTACCACTTCAAAAACAGCACGCATAGCACCACCCGCAATAATCCCTGTACCTTCAGAAGCGGGTTTCATAAAAATTTCAGCAGAACCATACTTCGAGGTAATAGGGTACTGAAGAGTATGCCCACTCAAATTAACGGTGACCATATTTTTACGTGCTTGCTCCATCGCCTTTTGTATTGCCACAGGCACTTCGCGAGCTTTACTTATTCCAAAACCAATTCGTCCTTTTCCATCACCAACCACGGTAAGCGCAGAAAATCTAAATTGACGACCACCTTTTACCACTTTCGAAATCCTTCGAACAGTTATTAATTTTTCTTGTAGTTCGTCTTGTTGGTTATTTTGTATTGGTGCTGTAGCCATAATTGCCTCTAAAATTCTAATCCATTTTCACGAGCTGCATCTGCAAGTGCTTTGACTCGGCCATGAAATTTGTAGCCTGAACGATCAAAAGCCACTTGTTTAATGCCCGCTTCGATTGCACGCTCAGCAATCGCTTTACCTACTACACTTGCTGCATCGATATTGCCACAATTTTTTAATGATGACTGGATATCGCTTACAAGTGTGGAGGCAGATACTAATACCTTCGAGCCATCACATGTTAAAATTTGAGCATAAATATGACGCGGTGATCTATGCACACTTAAACGTGCTTTACCGCTTTCTTTAATACGAGATCTTGTTTTCGTTGCTCTTCGCAAACGTGATGTTTTCTTATCCATTATCCTGCCTATTTCTTCTTAGCTTCTTTCATAACAACATGCTCACCAACATATCTAATGCCTTTACCTTTGTAAGGCTCAGGTGAACGGTAAGCACGAATATCAGCAGCGACTTGTCCTACTAATTGCTTATCACACCCTTTAACAACTATTTCTGTCTGTGAAGGTGTTTCAATCGTAACGCCATCGGGTATCGGGTGCTCTACTGGATGCGAGAACCCCAATGTTAAATTGAGTACTTTACCTTTTACTTGAGTACGATATCCTACGCCGCGCAATTCTAATTTTTTTTCAAAACCTGTCGTAACGCCAACAACCATATTATTAACAAGAGACCTTTGTGTTCCAGTTAACGCATTGGAGGATTTGGCATTATTGTTTGGTTTGAATGAAAGAACATTTTCATCAATTTCAATATTAACACAGTCGAAAAGATCACAACTTAATTCGCCATTCTTACCTTTAACAGTCAACTTCCCGTTAGTATTTTTAAACTCTACACCAGCAGGCAATTCGACAGGGCTATTTGCTATTCTTGACATAATTAAACCTAATTTAACTTACATAACATAGAACTTCACCGCCAAGGCCTTCTGCTCTTGCCGCTCTATCGGCCAAAAGCCCTTTAGATGTGGAAATAATAGCCACGCCTAAACCACCTTTAACCCTGGGAAGTTCATCTTTTGATTTATAAATCCGCAAACCAGGCTTACTTACACGGTCAATTGACTCAATAACTGGCTTACCTTGAAAATATTTTAAACTTATTTCTAGTTCAGGCTTATTTGGAGACTCTTCAATTTTGGTTGAACCTAAAACAAACCCCTCTTCCTCTAAAATATTAGCCAACGCCAATTTTTTTGTAGAAAACGGCATTCTGACAGAAACTTTAGTAGCAGATTGCGCATTACGAATGCGCGTTAGCATATCTGCTATTGGATCACTCATGCTCATATTAATACTCCTCTTTTACCAGCTGGCCTTGGATAAACCTGGCACATCACCACGCATTGTTGATTCACGTAATTTATTACGCCCCAGTCCAAATTTGCGGTAGTAACCATGCGGTCTTCCAGTAATATTACAGCGATTCCGCAAACGAGAAGCGCTTGAATCTCTTGGTAACGAGGCCAGTTTTGCTTGTGCCTTATCCACTTCTTCAATTGAGGACTTAGGATTTCTAATTACTTCCTTTAATTCCGCTCTTTTTGCGGCATACTTTGCGACTAAACGTATCCTTTTATTTTCTCTTGCTATCATTGATTTTTTAGCCATGACTTAACCCTGTTGTTTAATAGGAAAATTAAAAGCTTTTAATAATGCACGGCCTTGCTCATCATTTTTAGCTGTCGTAGTAATTGCAATGTCCAGTCCACGCAACGTATCAATCTTATCGTAATCAATTTCAGGAAAAATAATCTGCTCAGTTATACCTAACGAGTAATTCCCTCTTCCATCAAACGATTTATCACTTAAGCCACGAAAGTCTCTAATTCTTGGAATAGCAATTGAAATCAAGCGTTGAAGAAAATCGTACATGCGATCGTTTCTCAGTGTTACTTTGCAACCAATTGGCATTTCATCACGAATTTTAAAACCAGCAATTGATTTTTTTGCATAGGTAACAATAGGCTTTTGACTCGATATTTTTTCGAGATCCGACACTGCATTTTGTATCACTTTTTTATCAGCAACAGCCTCGCCAACACCCATATTTAATGTTATTTTGGTAATCTTTGGTACTTCCATAACAGTTTTAAGATTTAGCTCTTGAAGCAGTGCAGGAGCAATTTCTTTTTTATAACGATCTTCTAAAATTGACATATCTTTTCTCTGTTAACTTAGGCGTCTAGCATTTCATTGTTAGATTTATAAAAACGAACTTTCTTGCCATCTTCAAGAAACTTAAAGCCCACTCTGTCTGCTTTTTGAGTTTGCTTATTGTAGATAGCAACATTTGAAATATCGATAGGCATTTGCTTATCAACGATACCGCCTTCTACCCCTTTGTTAGGATTTGGTTTTTGGTGTTTCTTTACTGTATTAATTCCTTCAACAAGCAATTTTGTAGAAGAAACCATAGACAGTACCTGGCCCTTTTTACCTTTATCTTTTCCGGCTATAACAATAACCTCATCACCTTTCTTAATTTTATTCATAATTATTGAACTCGTTAAATGACTTCAGGAGCTAAGGAAATAATTTTCATAAACTTCTCATTTCTTAGCTCACGAGTAACAGGACCAAAAATGCGCGTCCCAATGGGTTGTAAATTTGCGTTTAAAAGAACGGCGGCATTGCCATCAAAACGAATTGCAGACCCATCAGAACGACGTATCGCTTTTTTTGTTCTTACTACCACAGCATTATGGACATCGCCTTTTTTTACTTTCCCACGCGGAATAGCATCTTTGATACTTACCTTAATGATGTCACCAATTTTTGCATAACGCTTATGCGAACCGCCAAGCACCTTAATGCACATAACATTTCGCGCACCGCTATTATCGGCAACATCAAGTCTTGTCTGCATTTGAATCATTACTTACTCCAACTAACTCTATTTTGATTTTTCAATAATTTCGTGAAGCTTCCATGTTTTCGATTTAGAAATCGGCCGACATGCCACTAATGAAACAACATCACCTTCAGCGCATTCATTCGCTTCATCATGAGCGCTATACTTTGTACTTCTTTTAATCACTTTGCCATACAAAGGGTGCTTAACTTGACGAGTAACGTTAACCGTGATTGTTTTATTACCCTTATTACTTGTCACAACACCAGAGATAGTTCTAAGAGTTTGTTCTTTTTCGCTCATTTCGATTCACCTGATTGTTCATTCAAAATGGTTTTAATACGTGCGATATCACCACGAACCAAGCCAAATTGATGTACTTGATTTAATTGACCAGTCCCTTCTTGCATCCGTAAGTTAAACTGTTCTTTTCTAAGTTCTAGAAGCAACTCATTCAATTCCTGAACTGTTTTTTCTCTTAATTCTGATGCTTTCATTACATTATCGTCCGTTCAGCAAATTTAGTTTTAAAAGGTAGCTTTGCAGCAGCAAGTTGAAAAGCTTCTTGCGCCAGTTCTTTAGAAACACCTTGTAATTCAAATAACATGGTACCAGGCTTTATTTGAGCCACCCAAAACTCTACACTGCCTTTCCCTTTACCCATCCGAACTTCTAATGGTTTTTTAGTAATCGGCTTATCAGGAAAGACTCTAATCCAAACCTTACCACCCCGTTTAATATGCCGAGTAATAGTTCTACGTCCAGCCTCAATCTGACGAGCCGTCATTCTCCCGCGTTCAACAGATTTAAGGCCAAATTCACCAAAACTCACACTACTGCCACGATGAGCTAAACCCGTATTTCTATTTTTGTGCGACTTTCTAAATTTCGTTCTTTTTGGTTGTAACATCTTAGATACCTACTCTCCTACTGCTTCCTTAGAACCTAAGTTTGGCAGTGCGGATTTTTCATCAAAAACTTCGCCCTTAAAAATCCAAACCTTAATACCCAAAATCCCATAAGTTGTAAGCGCTTCAGTAAAGCCATAATCAATATCTGCGCGGAGAGTGTGGAGCGGAACTCGCCCTTCACGGTACCATTCATTTCGAGCAATATCAGCACCATTCAAACGACCACTGACTTTAATTTTAATGCCCTCAGCACCCAGGCGCATGGTGTTTGTGACCGCACGCTTCATTGCACGTCTAAACATAATCCGGCGTTCCAATTGCTGGGCAACACTTTCAGCAACTAACAATGCATCTAACTCTGGCTTACGTATCTCTTCAACATTAATTTGAACAGGCACACCCATAATTTTGCTAACTTCAGCACGAAGCGAGTCAACATCACCGCCTTTTTTACCAATAACAATACCAGGACGAGCCGTATGAATTGTTACCTGAGCGTTACCAGCAGGCCTATTAATTTGTATTTTGCTGACAGACGCCGCCATTAATTTCTTTTTTAAGAAATCCCTGGCGATTAAATCTTGTTTAAGCATGTCAGGATAAGCCTGTGAACTGGCGTACCAACGCGAATTCCAATCTTTAACAATTCCAAGTCGTATGCCTGTTGGATGTACTTTTTGACCCATATCTATTTACTCTTTATTTAGTATCACTAACTTCTATAGTTAGATGGCAATTTCTTTTTAAAATTCTATTTCCTCGCCCTTTTGCTCGAGCTTGAAATCGTTTATATGTAGGCGCTTCATCAACAAAGACAGTAGATATAAATAGTTCGTCTATATCTGCCCCCTCATTGTGTTCAGCATTCGCAATAGCAGAATTTAATAGTTTTTTAAAACTATCAGCTGCTTTCCTTGTGCTAAAGGTCAACAAATTTAGCGCACTTTCAACATCCATCCCTCTGATTTGATTAGCGACAAGGCGACCTTTTTGGGCTGAGAAATTCGCGTTTTTTAATTTTGCTTTAACTTCCATTCTGACACCGTTACTTATCTTGATTTCTTATCAACAACATGGCCACGGTAGGTACGTGTTAGTGCAAACTCACCTAGCTTATGCCCAACCATATTTTCTGTAATTAATACAGGCATATGTTGCCTACCATTGTGAATAGCTATCGTTAAACCAACCATCGCGGGCGAGATCATTGAACGTCGCGACCAAGTTTTAATTGGTCTCCTGTTATTACTTTCTACGGCAGCTTCCACTTTCTTCATTAAATGAAGGTCAGTAAAAGGGCCTTTTTTTATGGATCTAGGCACAATATATCCTTAACGTTTAGTTCTATTTCTAACAATTAATTTATCAGTACGCTTATTTTTACGCGTTTTATAGCCTTTTGTAGGCATACCCCAAGGTGAAACCGGATGACGACCACCGGACGTTCTACCCTCACCACCCCCATGCGGGTGATCCACAGGGTTCATTGCAACACCACGGACAGTCGGCCTAACCCCTCTCCAGCGTTTAGCACCCGCTTTACCTAAGGAAATTAAACTATGCTCTGAATTACCTACTTCACCAATGACAGCTCTACATTCAGATAAAACTTTTCTCATTTCACCAGAACGCAATCTTAAGGTGACATGATTACCTTCTCTCGCCACAATCTGCACAACAGCACCTGCACTACGGGCAATTTGAGCACCCTTATTGGGTTTAAGTTCCACACAATGAACTTGAGTACCAACGGGGATATTCCGCATCGGTAGGCAATTACCAATTGTTATTGGAGCTACTTCGGAGGAAATAACTTCATTTCCAACGTTTAGATTCTTTGGTGCAATGATGTATCGTCTTTCGCCGTCATTATATAGTATTAGCGCAATATTAGCAGTTCTATTTGGGTCATATTGGATACTTTCTACTTTACCTGGTACATCAAATTTATTTCTCTTAAAGTCGATGATTCGGTAATGTTGTTTATGCCCCCCACCACGGTGCCTTGTTGTGATTCGTCCATTGTTATTTCTGCCACCCGATTTGCTCTTTTTAGAAAGCAAAGGCGCGTATGGACCAGACTTACTTAATTCACTATTATTAACTCGAACAACAAAACGAGAGCCTGGTGATGTTGGTTTTGATTTTACAATTGCCATAAGATTATTTAACTTCTAATTAAGCAGAAATAAATTCTATTTCTTGCCCAGATTTAATTCGAACATACGCTTTTTTAGTATCTGATCTTTTACCAAGACTTCTACCAAAGCGTTTGACCTTACCCTTTACGTTTAATGTTTTTACAGACTCAACCTCTACGTCAAAGAGCTTTTCGACCGCAGATTTGATTTCTGATTTATTCGCTCGACTATCAACCTTAAATACATATTGATTACTGTTATCAGCGGCTATTGAACTTTTCTCGGTCACAACAGGTGCTGTAATTAGTTGCAATAAAAACTCTTGATTCATTTTAAACGCTCCTCAATCAACGCTACCGCATCTTTTGTCATACAAACATTTTCATAAGAGAGCAAAGATACCGGGTCAATCTCATATGCTGTGCAGACATCGACTTTATGAATATTTCTGCTGGCAAGATGAAGGTTTTTATCCTCTGCTGCCAACACAAATAACACGCTAGACAAGCCTTTATTTTTTAGCATATCACTTACTAACTTCGTTTTTGGCTGATCAATATTAATCTCATCAACAATGAGCAACCTTTCTTGGCGTGCAAGTTCAGATAAAATGCAACGCATACCGGATGCATACATTTTTTTATTCAGTTTTTTACTGTAATCCTGTGGTTTAGCAGCAAATGTAACGCCACCACTACGCCAAATTGGACTTCTAATCGTGCCTGCACGAGCACGGCCTGTTCCTTTTTGTTTCCAAGGCTTTATGCCACCACCGCTCACTTCAGAACGTGTTTTCTGAGCACGAGTTCCAGCCCTGGCATTTGCCATATACGTTACAACGAGTTGGTGAATAATACCTTCGTTATAGTCTTGACCAAAAACGGCTTCAGAAATATTTTTACCTAAGACAGGCGATTCTGTATTCATAATATTTGCCTATTTATTTTTTTTGACAGCAGGTGTTATAACGATGTCACTGTTTTTAGCACCTGGAATCGCACCCTTAATCAACACCACTGATTTTTCAGTGTCAATTTGTACAATCTCAAGGTTTTGAGTCGTCACGCGTTCATTACCCATGTGACCAGACATCTTTTTACCCTTAAGTACACGACCAGGCGTTTGACACTGACCAATAGAGCCAGGTGCGCGGTGAGACAGGGAGTTACCATGTGTTGCATCTTGCATCTGAAAGTTATGACGTTTAATCACACCCGCATACCCTTTACCAATGCTTTGACCTCGGACATCAATTTTTTGTCCGTTTTCAAACATATCTAGAGAAAGATCTGAACCCACTTCAAGCTCTGAATCTTGCTCAAGCCTAAATTCCCATAAGCCTCTCCCAGCATCAACACCTGCTTTAGTGAATTGACCTATTTCGGCTTTATTGACCCGTGAATTCTTAACACTACCTGTTGTCACCTGCACTGCAGAATAGCCATCAGATTCTTGACTTAATACTCGTGTAATACGGTTCGGCAAAATATGTACTACAGAAACAGGAATCGATTCACCCTCTTCTGTAAATAATCTTGTCATACCGCATTTACGGCCTACTAAACCTAAAGACATGATTTATCCTTTCTTTTATCGTTAGAGTTGAATTAATTCAACTTAATTTGAACGTCAACACCTGCTGACAAATCTAGCTTCATCAATGCATCAACTGTCTTATCAGTTGGCTCAACTATATCCATCATACGTTTATGTGTGCGAAGCTCATATTGGTCTCTTGCATCTTTGTTTACATGCGGTGAAATCAGCACAGTAAACCGCTCTTTCTTTGTCGGCAATGGAATAGGACCCATTACTTGAGCACCTGTTCTTTTTGCTGTTTCTACTATTTCACGTGCAGCATGATCAATTAATCGATGATCAAAACCTTTTAAACGTATTCTTATGGATTGTTTAGACATTTTAATTACTCAATAATTTTAGCAACAACACCGGCACCTACAGTTCGGCCGCCTTCACGAATCGCGAAGCGTAAGCCTTCTTCCATCGCAATCGGGTTGATTAGTTTAACTGTCATTTGTACGTTATCACCGGGCATGACCATTTCGACACCTTCTGGCAGATCACAAGCACCTGTTACGTCCGTTGTTCTGAAATAGAATTGTGGACGGTAGCCATTGAAGAACGGTGTATGACGACCCCCTTCGTCTTTGCCCAGTACGTATACTTCGGCTTCGAAGTGTGTATGCGGGGTAATGGAACCAGGCTTGGCGAGCACTTGACCACGCTCGACTTCTTCTCGCTTGGTTCCACGTAGTAAGATACCAACGTTATCGCCTGCTTCGCCTTGATCAAGGAGTTTGCGGAACATTTCGACACCGGTGCATGTTGTTGTTGCGGTTTCTTTGATGCCAACGATTTCGATTTCTTCACCCACTTTGATCACTCCACGCTCAATTCGACCAGTAACCACTGTGCCACGGCCTGAGATTGAGAAGACGTCTTCTACGGGCATGATGAAGTCGCCATCGACGGCACGCTCTGGCAAGGGGATGTAGGAATCCAGGGCTTCAACGAGTTTTCTAACTGCAGGCGCACCGATTTCTGAGGTGTCGCCTTCTAGCGCTTTAAGCGCTGAGCCTGTAATAATTGGTGTGTCATCGCCTGGGAATTCGTACATATCTAAGAGTTCGCGTACTTCCATTTCAACGAGCTCCAGTAGTTCTTCGTCATCGACCATGTCGGCTTTGTTTAGGAAGACGACAATGTATGGAACACCCACCTGGCGTGACAATAAGATATGCTCACGTGTTTGTGGCATGGGGCCGTCGGCTGCTGAACAAACGAGGATAGCGCCGTCCATTTGAGCGGCACCTGTGATCATGTTTTTTACGTAATCGGCGTGACCTGGGCAGTCTACGTGTGCGTAGTGACGTGTATCTGATTCATATTCTACGTGTGAGGTGGCAATCGTGATACCGCGCTCGCGCTCTTCTGGGGCGTTGTCAATCTCATCAAATGCTTTGACTTCTCCACCCATCGCTTCTGCCATGACTTTTGTGAGCGCCGCCGTTAACGTTGTTTTACCGTGATCAACGTGACCAATTGTGCCTACGTTTACATGGGGTTTATTTCTTTCAAATTTTTCTTTAGACATTACACACCTATTATTAAAAATTAATTTAAATTGAAACCACAGTCACATCTACAAACCAGTACAACTGGAGCCCATAATCGGAATTGAACCGATGGCCTCTTCCTTACCAAGGAAGTGCTCTACCACTGAGCTATATGGGCATAACCCATGCCGCGATGGAGCGGGTGATGGGAATCGAACCCACGTTAGAAGCTTGGGAAGCTCCGGTTCTACCATTGAACTACACCCGCGGTCATTTCGGCTCTATACAAAACTGGTGGAGGGGGGAGGATTCGAACCTCCGAAGGCTGAGCCGTCAGATTTACAGTCTGATCCCTTTGGCCGCTCGGGAACCCCTCCGAAATTAGCAGGCTATTCTCTTGTATTTAGATTTAGCTGTCAACAAAGAAAACGTTTAGCTTTTAAGTTTTTCTTCCGTATGCAGTTTTTGCATAACAGACGGGTACTCACCACTACATATTGCAGGAATTTGCACCATTACCCGATCCATTGCATAACCAAGCAAATCCTTTTCTTCTTTAGAAGGCTCTTTTAGCACATAATCAACGACTTTGTTATGGCCCTTTGGGCGACCTATCCCGATGCGCAGCCGATAAAAGTTCTTTGAGGATAAATGCGCAATGATATCCCTCAGGCCATTATGGCCGCCGTGACCGCCTCCCATCTTCAGGCGAACTTCACCTGTATTAATATCCAACTCATCATGAATAATCAAAATTTCTTCTGTCGGAATATCAAAATATTTAGCACCCGCCACCACAGATTGACCACTTTTATTCATATAGGTTTGCGGCTTAAGTAATCGAACCATCTTGCCTTCAATAGAACACTTCGCCACATCAGCTTTGAATTTTGCTTCGTATTTAAAGCTTCCACCATAGTACTCAGCTATCGAATCTATCATTAAAAACCCGGCATTATGCCGGGTTTTTTTATAGTTATCGCCTGGGTTACCCAAACCGACAATCAGTGAAATCATGCGCTATTCGCCAGATTCCTCTTCAGCACCGTCACTCGCTTCACCTTCTGCTTCCCCAGCATCATCTTCAGCTAATGTCGCTCTATTTGCCTGAATAGCCACCACTTGAAGGTCATGATCCTCACCTTGGGATAAGGCGACAATATCCAACCCTTTTGGCAATTTAATATCTGATAAATGCAAACTCTCACCAATCTCTAGCGCCGACACATCTACCTCGATAAATTCCGGCAGATCTTTTGGTAAGCACTGAACTTCAATATCAACTAAATCATGCGTTACAACACCGCCTTGTTTTGCACCCGGCGCTATTTCTTCGCCAACAAAATGAAGAGGCACATGTACTTTTAATTTTTCTTTCATATCAACACGCATAAAGTCTGCATGCATCAAAATGCTTTTTGCTGGATGTCGCTGTAACGCTTTGATGATAACGTCTTCTTTTTTTCCCTCAACATCAATAGATAAGATATGCGAAAAAAACGCTTCATTTTCAGTGCTATGTAATAACTGATTATGAGCCAAGGTGATAGAAACCGGCTCTTTACCCGCTCCATAAATTACAGCTGGAACCATGTCTTGTCTGCGCAATCGACGCGTTGCACCTTTACCCAAATCTTCGCGAATTGATGCTGTCAATTCAAAGCTGATACTCATCTAACCTTCTCCAAAAATAATATTTAATTTCGCTAAACAGCACATTTTGCCATATTTTTTAATCCACGTATAGCGAACTTACCGAATCACCGTCCACCATCCGACGAATGGTCTCTGCCAACATTTCTGCAATACCCAGCTGACGAACTCTATCACACGCCAAGGCCGACTCGCTTAGGGGGATGGTATCTGTAACAACTAGCTCATCTAGCACGGAATTAGAGATATTATCTATTGCTTTTCCTGATAACACAGGATGCGTACAATAAGCTTTCACACTTATAGCGCCATTCTCTTTTAAAGCCTTTGCAGCCAAGCATAGCGTGCCCGCCGTATCCACTAGGTCATCAACAATCACGCATTCTCTGCCACTAACATCACCAATGATGTTCATTACCTTAGACACATTTGCTTTAGGCCGCCTTTTATCAATGATAGCCAAATCAGCATCGTCCAAACGCTTTGCTATTGCTCTAGCTCTAACAACGCCGCCCACGTCAGGCGAAACAATCATTAAATTTTCAGTTTTTCTTCTCCATATATCGCTTAACAACAAGGGAGATGCATAAACATTATCAACGGGAATATCAAAAAAACCCTGAATTTGATCGGCATGCAAATCAACTGTTAACACATGATCAGCACCTGCTGTATCGATCATTTTTGCCACCAGTTTTGAAGTAATAGGAACGCGAGCGGAACGAGGGCGACGGTCTTGCCGCGCATAACCATAGTATGGAATAACAGCCGTAATTCGACTGGCACACGCTCTTTTTAGCGCATCAATCATTACCAGGAGTTCCATTAAGTGATTATTGGTCGGCGCACATGTCGGCTGAATAACAAAAACTTCTTTTCCACGTACATTTTCGCCAATCTCAACCATGACCTCGCCATCACTAAATATTTCGACGCTGGCTCTACCCAAACTAATATTAAGATGACGCACAACATCTTTAGCTAAGGCCATATTTGCATTTCCAGCAAACACCATGATGCGATTATCTATCACACTAAACTCCTACTAAAGAAAAATAAGACATGAACATACACTATAAGAATGGCTGGGGCGCCAGGATTCGAACCTGGGATGCGGAGATCAAAACCCCGTGCCTTAACCACTTGGCCACGCCCCAAACTTTATGGCTGCAGATTATACCTGATTTGCTCGATTAAAAAACTGTTTAAGCGACTTCTGTAAGGGCGATTCATTAATACCTCGCACAACCCACTTACTCCAGCTATCAGGTAATTTATCTGACAGCGACACGGCTTCTTGCCGATTCATGCATTTTGCAAACAAACTAGAACCCGTGCCTGTTAAATAAACGTTAGAAAATTCAGCAAACTGACGATAAACCTCATCCAGTTCACGACTCAATTCTCTAACAACCGGCAAGCAACTATTGTTTTCTTGCCCGTTTAAAAAGTCGCGTATTGTGATGGGTGAATTATCTCGTGTCAAACGGTTATGAGTAAAAACTTCTTTTGTTGAACAATGAACCCCTGAATTAACAATCACATACCATGTTTCCGGCAGCTTCATTGGTGTTATTTTTTCACCTAGACCTTCTGCCCAAGCCGACAAACCTCTTACAAACACCGGCACATCTGCGCCCAGACTAAGCCCAAAAGCACTTAACTGTTCTGTAGAGAAGCCCAGCTTCCACATTTTATTCAACACCACCAGCGTTGTTGCCGCATCGGAACTTCCTCCACCCAAACCAGCCCCCATCGGCAATATTTTTTTAAGAATAATTTTAACACCCAGGTTTGTATTGCTTTTATCTTTAAGCAACTGAGCTGCCCGAACAACCAAATTATCTTCCGGGGCAATATCAACCTCATGATTAATTAACTGGATATCATTTCCATCAGTTGGTACAAAATTCAACCAATCTGAAATGGCTATTAATTGAAAAACTGTTTGCAAGTCGTGGTAACCGTTCTCTCGCTGCCCGATGATATTCAGCATTAAATTCAGCTTTGCCGGCGCGGGCCACCAATGTTCTTTCCAATCCAACATACGTTCTTCTAGGTCAACCATTCATCAATCACCAACTTAATTTTTAACGTATCTTTTAGCAGTGTTATTTTACCCGGCAAAAGCAAGCCACCCTGTTCACTGAAACGCTCTAGCTGAATGGTCCACGCCTCTTGTTTAAATCTCATTACACCCATCGACTGCCCTTTATCCATCTCCACCTTTTTTTTTGGTGACGGCAACCCCCTCACCCAATAGGCTAAATGTTCCAAAGGTGGCGTATAACCCAACATGGCTTTCAACTGCTCCTCAGAGACTCGTTGCAAAACACCCTTTTCATCCACCATGACCATGCCGTGCTTTGAATACCCAAGCTTTGCAACAACCCCACCCAAGGAGGTACTTAGGGTTAAATTATCCACCAATGCACCATGTTTCCACTCTAACAGCGTCAACCATGACTTGTTCGCGTTTCGAACTGATAGGCGCCCCAACATATGCCATTGCTGAACGGCTGAAATGTTCTCCACATCTCTGGCAGCCAACAAATGGTTTTGCGCCTTCGTTGCTTTATTTATTGAAGCACACGCCAGCAACTGCGAGGTTAGTAATATCAATACAAAATAACGGATCACTTTAATCTCTTTAATACCTCAATTAAGTGCCGATTATCTTTATCTCGTTTTAACGCTTCCTGCCATAACTGTCGCGCTTCATGTTGCCGGCCCAACATCCATAAGGTTTCTCCAAGGTGCGCGGCTATTTCTCCATCAGGGGACTGACTGTATGCTTTTTGCAAAAAAATCAACGCCTTTTCATATTGGCCTTCACGATAATTTAACCACCCCACACTGTCCAAAATAGCTGAGTCATTAGGCTTTAAAGCCAGCGCTTTTGTTAAATACTCACGTGCCTCCTTAAACCGGAAGGTCTTACTCGCCAGAGTATAACCCAGTGCATTTAATGCATTCGCATTATCCGGCTCCCTTTCTAGTATGAACAACAAGTCCTTCTCAGCAACCTTTATTTTATCCAATTCAGTTGCCGCTATTGACCGAAGGTACCTAAAAGATAAATTATCTGGGCTCTCAGCAATGGCTCCAGACAATAAGTCATACAGGACTGAATGTTGCTGACTATCCATCAACAATTCAGCTTCTAATAAGAAAAAGCGCGCAGAGTTTGTTGGGTAATCATTACGCAATCGCTGCAAAATACTTCTTGCGGATTGCAAGTTCCCCACCTCAGCTTCAAGCATCGCGATGGAGGCTTGAGAATCAATATAATGACTTCCTTTATCGACTCGCCCAAACCACAATAAAGCATCCTTATATTGTTTTTGATAATAATGAATCCGGCCTAAATAAAAAGCCGATTTGGACGGAAACGCTTTTTCTTCATAAAGTTTTTCAAATATTTTTGCAGCCTTCGCCGCCTCCTCTAATTTCAAATAAACAAGCCCTAAAGCAAAGCTGGCTTCAGGGTCACTACTTCCATCCGACAATAATCTTAAGAATTGCTTTTTAGCTTCCTCATAGCGTTCATTTTTGGCCAATAAACGCCCATAAACCATTACCAACTGCCTTACTTCAAGTTGCTCAGCAGCTTGTTTTAAAACGAGTAACGCTTGATCTATTTCACCTTGACCATCTAACACTAAAGCCAGTTGAGCAAAACCCGCTGGCCATGATGAGTCGATCTTTGTGGCTTTAACCGCATCCTTTTTGGCTTGCTCCAACTCAGCAAAATGAGACATCACACGAGACCGAGCCAAATACACACTGGCCTTTTCAGGAAATCGAGCAACCAAATCGTTCATTACGCTGGTTGCCACCTCTTTGCTTGCATTACGCGCAACAAGGTCTCCAATCGAAAGCACCGTGTTACGTGGCGACACATCACTTTTTTTAAGAATAGAATCGACCTGATTTAAACTTTTCTCTACTTCCGCAGCATGCAGGTAGATCGTCAAAGCCAAACGATGCGATGATAATTGTAGATCTCCCTCTTCAACCAGTATATCTATAGCCGATTCTGCCGACACTAAATCCTTGTTATATAAAGCTATTTGAGCAGCCCTTAACGCCACTTCCGAATCTCCTGAACGCTTCGCAGCGTCAAGATAAAAAGCAGAAGCCATCCTGATATTACCGCGTTGACCAGCCACCTCACCACTTAATAAGCTAAACAACAAGTCAGCATCTAATTGACTGGGCTCAACTGATTTTTCTTCTGGCTCGAGATCAACAGGTTTTGGCTTATTAACAGGCTCTTCGATAGCTTTCACTGGTTGAACCACTTTATTTTGATCAATGTCTTTTTGCTTTTCGACATGCGAACAGGCCACCAACAAAACCATTAAAAGCATTACCACAAACTTTAACATCATATTTTTCTCTCTTAACCAGCCAGACAGTAACATCCGCCTTAAAAATAAACACCTTTAGCTTACATCCAAAAACACGCTAAAAGCCTCCTATTGAAACATATGGAACATTCACCAGGATAAAACGCTTATAATAGCGCAATTAAACTAAAGTAAAACCATCAAAAGCGCATGCTGCTTACGCTCGGACTTAATCACAATACAGCACCCATCGATATTCGCGAGAAGCTCGTCTTTGCGCCTGAACAACTTAACGACTCGCTTCAAGCGTTGACCAATCTTTCGTCAATAGAAGAAGCCGCCATTTTATCCACCTGCAATCGAACTGAAATTTATTGTGACGTGGCAACATTGCAAACAGACGAACTGATCGCTTGGCTGGCAAGCCATCATCGTTTGGATGAAAAAAATATACGCGAATATCTATACAGCCATACTGAGCAGCAGTCGATAAAACACATGTCTCGCGTTGCTTGCGGGCTTGATTCAATGGTATTAGGCGAACCCCAAATTCTCGGTCAAATGAAAACAGCATACCAACGGGCCGCTGAAGCAGGCACGCTTGGTAAATACCTTGGCCGACTGTTCCAGCACACCTTTCAGGTCGCTAAAAAGGTACGCACCGACACCGCCATTGGTTCCAGTCCTGTGTCTATCGCCTTTGCGGGCGTTAAGTTAGCTCAACAGATTTTTGGCCAATTGAAAAACCAAACCGCCCTGCTAATTGGCGCTGGCGAAACCATCGAACTGTCTGCTCAGCATTTAAAAGAACAAGGCATTGGCCGGTTGATTGTTGCCAACAGAACTCTTGAAAAAGCTCACGCCATTGCCTCTCAAGGTAACGGCTACGCTATAGAAATTAAAGATATACCTGAGCACTTGGCCGAAGCCGACATTATCGTCTCCTCTACGGCCAGCTCGCTGCCTATACTAGGAAAGGGCAGCGTTGAAACCGCTATTGCAAAACGCAAACACAAACCTGTCTTTATGATGGATTTAGCCGTCCCTCACGATATTGAAAAAGAAGTCGGCTCTTTGAGCGATGTTTACCTTTATTGCGTCGATGATCTTAAAAACATTGTTGATGATGGCCTGCAATCTCGACGCAAAGCGGCCGAACAAGCAGAAGACATTATCGATATCCAGGTTTCGCATTTCCAAACTTGGATGCGCGCACAAGATGCGTCAAAAACAATTCATCAACTGAGAAGTCAAGCTGAGAAATCCCGTGAAGAACTTCTGCAAAAAGCCATCAACTCGCTCAATAAGGGACAACCCGCTGAACACGTTCTTGAACGGTTAGCCAATGACTTAACAAACAAAATTCTACATTCACCCAGCAGCACTTTAAAACAAGCCGCTTCTGAAGGTAACAATGAACTCTTATCAGCCGCTCAACAACTTTTTAATCTAAAGAACTAACGTGAACACAACTATTTTACAAAAATTAGATACGCTTTCTGAACGCTTTGAAGAAATTGCAGGTTTATTATCTGAACCCAGCGTACAAAACGACCAAAATCAATTCCGCTCCTTAAGCCAGGAATACGCTCAGCTTGAACCCATCGTCAACACGCACCAAAACTACTTATCTACATTAGAAGATCACGAAGCCGCAAAAACCATGCTTGGCGATAGCGATCCCGAGATTAAAGCCATGGCGAAGGAAGAGCTAAAAGAAACACAAATCGCTCTTGAAACACAAGAAAAAGAACTGCAAATTCTTTTGCTTCCAAAAGACCCTAATGATGGAAAAAATGCCTTTCTTGAGATTCGCGCAGGAACCGGTGGCGATGAAGCCGCTATTTTCTCGGGTGACTTATATCGCATGTATTTACGGTTTGCAGAGAAAAAAGGCTGGAAGTTCGAAATCATGAGTGAGAACCAAGGCGATCACGGTGGCTATAAAGAAATTATCGCTCGAATTGAAGGAAATGATGTGTACTCTCAACTAAAATTTGAATCTGGCGCACATCGTGTTCAGCGGGTCCCCGAGACAGAATCCCAAGGGCGTGTCCATACATCCGCTTGTACTGTCGCCATCATGCCTGAAGCTGATGAAAAGGACGAAATTGAAATTAACTCTGGCGACCTTCGTGTTGACACATTCCGAGCTTCTGGGTCGGGTGGTCAGCACGTCAATAAAACCGATTCCGCTATTCGCCTCACCCACCTTCCAACAGGCACCGTTGTCGAATGCCAGGATGAGCGTTCTCAGCACAAAAACCGGGCACGGGCCATGTCACTTCTAAAAGCTAGAATCATGAGCGCCGAACAAGAAAAAATGGCAGCGGAGCAGGCAGAATCTCGACGTTCGCAAGTGGGCAGTGGCGACCGATCTGAACGTATTCGAACTTACAATTACCCGCAAGGACGTGTGACAGATCACCGCATCAACCTAACGCTGTATAAACTAGATGAAGTGATGCAAGGTGGCCTTGATCAAGTCATCAACCCACTCATTCAAGAGCACCAGGCAGAACAATTAACACAGTTAAGCTCAGAAGAATAACGAACTGATCCCCTTGAGCCATCGCTTAACAATAAAAGAAGCACTGACACAGGCTGCCGATTTGCTAACCGACAGCGACAGCAGTTTGTTGGATAGTGAAGTTCTTTTAGCTCATGTGCTTAAAAAAACACGAAGCTATTTTAGAGCCTGGCCGGAAAAAGTTTTAACGCCCAATGAGTTGAAAGCGTTTCAACACCTCATTGAACAGCGCAAGACGGGGCAGCCGATTGCCTATTTAACCGGTGAACGCGAATTTTGGTCTCGCTCTTTTAATGTTTCGCCCGATGTCTTAATACCACGACCTGACACGGAATTACTGATTGATATTGTTCAAGAAAACTTTTCACCTGATCAAGCCTTTTCCATTTTAGATTTAGGCACAGGCAGCGGCATTATCGCCATTACCCTCGCCTTAGAATTTAAAAATGCGACAGTCACTGCGGTAGACATCAGTGAAAAAGCGCTGTCGATGGCAAAAAAAAATGCTCGTCAACATAAAGCTGACCACATCCAATTTATTCTCAGTTCCTGGTTCAAAAACATACCCAAAAACCGGTTTGATTTAATAATCAGTAACCCACCTTATATCAGCCCAAATGACCAACACCTCCGTGAAGGCGATGTTCGCTTCGAGCCTAATTCTGCCCTGATTGCTCAGGACAATGGCTTGGATGATTTCAAGAAAATCATTACAAAAGCCTCGGTGTTTCTCAACCCCAAAGGAACTATCTTGCTTGAACACGGGTTTCAACAAGGCGCGATCGTTAAAAACTTGTTAGAATCTTCGGGATTTGTTCAGATTCGGCATTACCAGGATATCCAAGGTCATGTCCGGGCAACATTAGGCAAAAAACCATAACCGTTAACGTTGAATATGCAATCAAAAGAAATCGTCTTACCTAGAAAGCTGGTTAATGAACTTCTTCATCACGCACAATCATCAGAAAAATTAGAAGTTTGCGGGTTTGTCGGCAAAAATAGTGCTGATGAATTCAGCTGTTACCCTGTTGACAATATTGCAGAAACTCCTTCTACTCGCTTCCTGATGGCGCCGGAAGAGCATATCGACACCATGAAAGCGATGCGTGATAAAAAGGAAGACGTTTTTGCCATTTATCACTCTCACCCAACCGCTCCCGCCAGACCTTCAGCCACCGACATTGAGCTTGCCTCTTATCCAGACGCCTGCTATCTGATCATTTCACTTAACACCAAGGGCGTATTAGAAATGCGCTGTTTCAAGATACTTCATGATGAAAACCTTGTTGAAATGACCCTGAGGATGATAGAGAAATAAGAAAACACCTTTATGCTCTTTAGCGGGTTTACCTTGACTCTTTGGCAGACAAATAAATCGCGCGTCTTAGCTTTTTCCTGATATCAAGGTCGCCTTCACTTAACAAATAAGCTTGCTGATATGCGCGAATAGCCTCATCGTAACGTTGCAGATGAATATTTGCGTCACCGACTAATATCCACCCTTGTGAAGTCGGTTTATCTTTTAGCTTTTTTTCAATCCGTACAATCTGCTGCTCGATCTCAATGGTCCTTGCATCGACCGGAACAACCGCCTTACTGACCTCTCCTTCCGTTGCTTTCTTTTCATTCGTTGACACACTTGCACAAGCAGTCAGTAACACCGTTAAACCAAAAACACTCAACTTTTTAGTGATAGTCATCATATCCTCTCTCTTTTAGATCACACGATACATCGTAGGTTATTACTTTATTCTTTTAGTTTGCTTTCCAGTAATTTATTTAATTCTTGTGGGTTTGCTTTACCTTGTGTTTGCTTCATCAATTGACCTACAAAATACCCCATCATTTTTGTTTTACCTGCCCGATATTGCTCAACTTGAGCAACATTATCAGCCATTAATTGATCAATCATTTTTTCTAGCGCGCCCGTATCAGAAATTTGTTTTAGCCCTTCTCGCTCAATCACTTCGTCTGCGACATCTTCACTGCCCCACATCAATTCAAGAACCTGTTTGGCAATTTTTCCCGAAATGGTTTGATCGGCAATGCGTGCCACTAAGCCCCCCAAACGTTCTGCGTTGACGGGACTCTCTGTAATGTCCAAATTATTTTGGTTTAACGCAGCACTCAATTCGCCCATCACCCAATTAGCAACCAATTTAGCCTCCCCACCGGAGAAACTAACAGCTTCTTCATAGTAATCGGCCATCGCTTTTTGCGAGGTCAAAACATCTGAGTCATATTCATTTAACGTGTACTGTTGCTGGAATCGCTGCTTCTTTGCCGCTGGTAGTTCTGGCAAGTTATCACGTACTTCAGTCAACAAAGCCGAACTGATTTCCACAGGCAATAAATCAGGGCATGGGAAATACCGGTAATCATTCGCCTCTTCTTTAGACCGCATTGAACGCGTTTCATCCCTGTTTGCATCGTACAAACGGGTTTCCTGAACAACCTCCCCACCCGATTCAATCAAGTCAATTTGACGGTCCACTTCATACTCGATCGCTTTTTCAATAAAACGAAAGGAGTTTAAATTTTTAATCTCCGCACGGGTCCCAAATGCTTCTTGCCCCATCGGTCTTACCGATACATTCACATCACAACGAAAAGAACCTTCCTGCATATTTCCATCACAAATACCCAGATATTGCACCAAAGTATGCAATTTTTTGACATAAGCAACAGCCTCTGCGGCCGACCGCATATCCGGTTCAGATACAATTTCCAACAAGGGTGTACCTGCTCTGTTCAAATCCACACCGGTCATGCCATGGTAGTCTTCGTGCAGCGATTTTCCAGCATCCTCTTCCAAATGAGCGCGTGTTACCCCGATTGTTTTGGTTTTACCATCCACTTCAATATCTAAATGCCCCAAGCCAACAATCGGCTTATCAAATTGGCTCGTTTGATACCCTTTTGGTAAATCGGGGTAAAAATAGTTTTTGCGGGCAAACACCGAATAAGGTGCGATATGTGCGCCTATCGCCAAACCAAACTTAACCGCAAAATATACAGCTTGCTCATTAAGCACCGGTAGCGTGCCTGGCAACCCTAAATCCACGGCGCAAGCTTGCGTGTTAGGCTCTGCTCCATAGGCAGTTGATGCGCCCGAGAAAATTTTTGACTGTGTTGCTAACTGAGCGTGAATCTCAAGCCCAATAACTGTTTCCCATTGCATGCTTAGGCCTCCTGCTCGTAACCGGACGGTACTGCAAGGTGCCAATCGGTTAGTTGTTGATACTGGTGCGCTACATTTAGTAAACGCGCCTCTTCAAAATAATGACCAATCAATTGCATACCGACCGGTTTATCGTCAACAAAGCCACACGGTACCGACATACCGGGCAGCCCGGCCAAATTTACGCCAATAGTGAAAATATCGGATAAATACATTGACACGGGGTCATCCTTTTTTTCACCTGCCGCAAATGCAACGGAAGGCGCTGTTGCACTGGCAATAACATCAACTTCTTTAAACGCTTCTACAAAATCTTGTTTTATTAAACGTCGAATCTGTTGCGCCTTTTTATAATAAGCATCGTAATAACCTGCCGATAGAACATAGGCACCCATCATAATTCTGCGTTTAACCTCGTCACCAAAACCTTCACCGCGAGAACGTTTATACAGGTCTTCTAAATCTTTTGGTGAATCACAACGATGTCCAAAACGGACGCCATCAAATCGTGACAAGTTTGCAGAACATTCTGCTGGTGCAACAACATAATACGCGGGTACAGATAAATTAATATTCGGCAGACTGATTTCTTTTACGTTGGCGCCTGCTGATTTAAAGGCCTCTACAGCCTCTTCTATTTTGATCCGAATTTCTTCGTCAAGGTCTTCACCAAAAAATTCTTTAGGTAGACCAATGGTTAAGCCTTTAACGGAACCGTCTATATCTGACAACAAATCACCGACCGGCTTATCGGTACTTGTTGAATCTTTTTCATCAAAACCTGACATAGCCTGCAGCATAATGGCCGCATCTTCAGCACTTTTTGCCATCGCACCACCTTGATCCAGGCTCGATGCAAAAGCAATCATGCCATAACGTGACACACGGCCATAAGTGGGTTTAATTCCAGTAATGCCACAAAAAGCAGCGGGCTGCCGGATAGAGCCTCCCGTATCTGTTCCACTGGCTAAGGGCGCTAATCGAGCTGCCACCGCTGCCGCAGATCCTCCTGAAGAACCTCCCGGTACCGTACTCAAATCCCAAGGATTTTTAACCGCCCCATAAAAACTTGTCTCATTAGATGAACCCATCGCAAATTCATCCATGTTAGCTTTACCCAAGGTGACTGCACCGGCTTGCTCTAATTTACGAACAGCTGTTGCTGTATAAGGTGCGATAAAGTTATCCAACATGTTAGAACCGCAACTGGTTCGTAACCCTTCGGTACAAAAAATATCTTTATGTAACAAAGGAATACCGGTTAACAAGCCCGAATCACCCGATGCGATAAGTTTATCGGCTTGCTCAGCGGCTTTTAATGCCGCATCAGTATTTATCGTAATAACACTATTGAGCTCGCCATCAAAACGCGCAATACGATCTAAAAAATAATGACTCAGTTCCACACTGGATATCTCCTTTCTGTGAAGACTGGCCGACAGTTCTTTTAATGATTTGTTATACATTGTTTACCAACATTCTTAAGACGCTTAACCATAAATTTTCTAAGCGTTTTTCATTTAAACGGATACAAAACTTGCTCTAATTCAGCTCAATCGATAACACGCGGCACTAAAAACAAACCATCTTCAACATCAGGGGCATTTTGTTGTAGTATTTCACGTTGATTAGTTTCCGAAACCACATCTGCTCTCAATCGTTGAAACTGATCAAGCGGGTGCGCCATAGGCTCAATATCAGACGTATCGACCTGATTCATTTGTTCAACTAACGTAACAATGTTAGATAGGTCTGACGCATACGACTCGACCTGCTCCTGACGAATACCTAACCTTGCCAAATGTGCTATTTTCAGTACATCTTTCGACTGAATTGACATAAAATAACCTCTTTATTTTATTCATACTTTAAAAGCGTGCAAATTAACACAATTCGCGCCTTGCCCAAAGAGGTAAAGGGTTGTTAAAGTACAAAATTACTCAACACCAAAGTTTTTTACTACATGTTTAAAAAAATTCGCGGCATGTTTTCCAACGATTTATCAATCGACTTGGGTACAGCAAACACACTGATATACGCTCTTGGTCAAGGTATCGTGCTTGACGAACCCTCCGTTGTAGCAATACGTGAAGACAAAATTCGCGGTGAAAAAAGTTTTGCGGCAGTAGGCACTGAAGCCAAGGCCATGCTTGGGAGAACTCCGGGCAACATCACCGCGATTCGCCCCCTTAAAGACGGCGTTATTGCCGATTTTACAATCACTGAAAAAATGCTCCAGTACTTTATCCATAAAGTACACGAAGGGAAGTTCCTTCGCCCCAGTCCGCGTGTCCTTATTTGCGTACCTTGCGGTTCAACACAAGTTGAACGCAGAGCAATAAGAGAATCTGCGTCTGGCGCAGGCGCACGCGAAGTTTATTTAATTGAAGAACCCATGTCGGCGGCCATTGGTGCTGGCCTACCTATTGATGAAGCCTGTGGTTCAATGGTACTTGATATTGGTGGCGGCACTTCGGAAATTGCCGTTCTATCATTGAACGGTATCGTTTATTCGGAGTCTATTCGTGTTGGTGGTGATCGTTTTGATGAAGCCATCATAAATTATATTCGTCGTAACTATGGAACAATGGTTGGCGAGTCTACAGCTGAAAAAATTAAACACACTATTGGCTCCGCCTACCCCGCTAACGAAGTTAAAGAAATGTCCGTCACTGGCCGAAATTTAGCCGAGGGGATCCCTCGTAGTTTCACACTAAACAGCAATGAAATTTTAGAATCACTTCAAGAGCCCGTCAGCGCTATTGTTAGTGCTGTTAAACAAGCACTTGAGCAAACGCCACCTGAACTGAGTGCCGACGTGGCTGAAAACGGCATTGTTTTAACCGGTGGAGGCGCGTTACTTAACGGCTTAGATAAACTGCTTCATGAAGAAACAGGCGTTCCTGTTCGTACGGCTGATGAACCACTTACTTGCGTGGCACGTGGTGGCGGTAAAGTACTGGAATTGATTAATGAAAAGGGACCCAGCACATTCGCATTAGAATAAGAAAAAAAGGTTCATCGCTATAAAACCCATTTTCTCAAAAGGCCCTGCTACCAGCACTCGTTTTATTGCTATCGTGGTTGTCTCCATTTTGCTGTTATTAATAGCAAAACAAACCCAGCACCTCAATCGATTTAAAGACATGTTGTCTTTTGTCGTCCACCCTGTTTTAGTGGCTGTTGATTTACCCAGCCAACTGTTTCAGTGGCTCGCAGACAATACAACAGGATACGCAGAATTACGTGAAGAAAACCATCGTTTAAAATCCGAGTCCTCACTGCTAAAGGTCAAATTACAAAAATTTAATGCCTTAGAAATGGAAAACACCCGTTTACACAGCCTGCTGGAAACCTCTTTCAAGCTAGGCGAACAGTTTATCTCCGCTTCTCTGATTAAAGTAAACCAAAACCCGAATACAACCAATATCCTCATAGACAAAGGCAGTCGTTTTAATTTATATAAAGGACAAGCTGCGCTCAATGAGGACGGGGTGCTTGGCCAAATTGTGGACGTTCACCCTCTGACCGCGTCCATTATGCTGATTACAGATCCTAATCATGCGATTCCAATCGAAATAAACAGAACAGGATTAAGAACCATAGCGGCCGGCAATGGTATACAAAACACCCTGATCTTACCCTATATCCCTCATAATGCCGATATTCAAGTAGGTGACTTACTCACCACCTCTGGTTTGGGTGGTGTTTTTCCAAAAGGTTACCCTGTTGCTAAAATAACTCACCTCACCCCTCTTGAAGGCGAGGCCTTTATGCATGCTGAAGCTCAAACCATGGCAAAAATAGAACGGACTCAAAATATTTTATTGGTATGGAGCAAGCAACAGCCCATTCCGCTTGTCCCCGCAGAGCCAATGGGACCTGAAAAACCAGCCACACTTGATCAGTTGCCCCCTAATGCACGCTAAATCTTCCGGCGGATTTGTTATAGCCTTATCGATTTTTTTCTCCATGTGCCTGGCCATTGCACCTTGGCCAAACCATATCGCTGTTTGGATGCCTAATTGGACATTACTGACATTAATTTATTGGAGTATCGCCTTACCCCATAAAATCAGTGTCTTCACTGGTTTTATAACAGGACTACTGGTAGATATTTTAACCGGCCACTTGCTGGGTCAGAATGCACTCATCTTTGGTACCGCTTCCTTTTTAAGCCACTCACTCTACTCAAGATTAAGGAACTATCGACTCTGGCAACAAGCTGTTTTTGTCCTGTTTTTTTTATTGTTGATGCAATTAGTATCACGGTGGATCGATCAACTTTTTATGGGCGCGAACACAGGTTATACATACTGGTTTCAAGCCTTCTCTAGCGCCCTGTTATGGCCTGTTGTTTTTGCTAGCTTACGGTTTATAAGAAGACGATTTAGGGTTCAATAACGCCATGAAAACCCGTTTTGATCTAAAAAGCTCACTACAGGAAAATAAACTTTTTTTTTCGCGTGCCAGCCTACTCAGTCTTTTTGTACTGGTCTTGTTTTTTATCCTTATTGTCCGGCTCGCCTACCTGCAAATAAAAACTCATGATGAATATGCCGACCTGGCGCAAAATAACCGCGTTAAACTGTCTGTCATTGCGCCTGTCCGCGGATTAATTTTTGACACCCACGGTCGAGTGCTCGCAGAAAACAACCCGAGTTACAGCCTCGAATTAGTGCCCGAACAGATTCAAAATATCAATGAAACCATTGAGCGTCTCCGCACTTTGCTACCGATTTCTGATGCTGAAATAAAATTATTCGAAAAGCGTCGAAAACAACAAAAACATTTTGCAAACGTACCACTAAGAAATCGCTTAAACGACACAGAAGTCGCCGTTTTTTCGGCTAACCGCCATTTATTTCCAGGTGTTGATATCCAAGCCAGACCCCTGAGGCATTATCCCTTTCCTGAATTAACTTCACACGTTGTTGGCTATGTCGGCGCCATTAATGAAAAAGAGCTTAAAACCATTAACCCCGTTAACTACCGTGGCTCACGTGTTATTGGCAAAACAGGCATTGAAAAAACTTACGAAACAGAGCTGCACGGCTTTGTCGGTTATCAACAAACTGAAAACACGGCACAAGGCCGGTCAATTAAAACCCTCAGCCACATTGCCCCCCTATCAGGTCGCAACCTAACCTTAAATATTGATATTGACTTACAAAAAATCGCGTATGACGCCTTGGGTGAATTCGCGGGGACGGTGGCCGCTATTGATACCCGTACGGGTGCGGTGCGAGCACTCGTTAGCAAACCAGGCTTTGATGGCAACCTCTTCGCCCAAGGTATTGATCAGGCATCCTATAGTGCCTTACAAAACTCACCTAAGCGTCCGTTATTTAATCGCTCTCTTCGTGGTCAATATCCACCAGGCTCAACATTAAAACCTTTTTTCGGCTTGGCCGCTCTTGATTACAAAACAATAAACCCACAACAAAAAATAATGTGCCCTGGCTTTTACCAACTGCCAAAACAGCGTCACAAATACCGAGACTGGAAAAAAACCGGGCATGGTTTGACAACATTACACGACGCTATAGTCGAATCGTGCGATGTATATTTCTACATACTGGCACATGAACTTAAAATCGACCGGATGCACAATTTTCTTAACCGATTTGGTTTTGGACAACCAACAGGTATTGATATCCTTGGTGAAAAAGCCGGTCTCCTCCCTTCAAGGGAATGGAAGAAACGCAGTCGTAACCAGGCCTGGTACCCTGGTGAAACCCTGATTGCCGGCATTGGACAAGGCTTCAATCTCACCACACCACTTCAACTTGCCCACGCGACGGCCATTCTTGCCAATAAAGGGGTGGCTCACACACCATCTGTCGTCGGAAAAATCAATGACACGGTCAAGCAACCCCAGCTATCGCCCCCCGTTCAATTAAAAAACGATCGCCATTGGGATCTCATTATTCATGCCATGCATGACGTTGTTCATGGCGCACGTGGTTCCGCCAGAATTATTAAAGAGGGCGCCAACTACGATATCGCGGGTAAAACAGGCACTGCCCAAGTCTTTAGCATTAAACAAGATGAAAAATATGAAAAAGATAAAGTCGCTGATCACCTTAAAGATCATGCCTTGTTTATCGCTTTTGCCCCGGTAGAAAAACCTCAATTAGCCATCGCTGTTATTGTTGAAAACGGCAGTCATGGCGGCTCAGTGGCTGCACCCATCGCACGAGCTATCTTTGATCAATACCTCCTAATCCCATAATGAACTGGTTATTTAAAACAAAGCAACAAGTCAGCCCTTATCATCAAAGAGAAGGGCATATTTTTCAGCGTTTTCATCTCGATTTAACGCTCTTTATTTTATTAATCGGCTTATCAGCCTTTGGCATTTTTATTTTAGTAAGCTCTGGCCAGGAAGATATTGGCCTGCTTCAAAGGCAAATTACTCGACTCAGCGTTGCTTTTATTGCGATGATCATCGTCGCTCAAATCCCTCCCCACGTTTTAAAAATGTCGGCCCCTTGGTTATTTCTACTTGGCATTTTCCTATTACTTAGCGTTCTATTCGTTGGTGATATGGGCAAAGGTGCACAGCGTTGGTTAAATTTGGGTTTTTTTCGTTTCCAACCATCTGAATTATTAAAAATAGCCACACCCATGATGGTTGCCTGGTACCTTGCAGAAAGGCGGCTGCCGCCCAGTGCAAAACACATTTTTTTCGCTACCGTCTTTATTGCTATTCCAACTGTTCTTATCGCCAAACAACCTGATTTAGGCACCTCTATTTTAATCGCCAGCTCTGGTCTGGCTGTGTTATTTCTAGCGGGTATTTCCTGGAAAATAATCATAACGGTCATGGCAACAGCTACAGCGCTCGCACCGGTTCTTTGGAGTTTCATGAAGGACTACCAGAAACAGCGTGTTCTCACTTTTCTAAACCCAGAAGAAGACCCATTGGGTGCCGGCTACCATATTATTCAATCAAAAATTGCGATTGGTTCAGGTGGTTTGTATGGCAAAGGCTGGAAGAATGGCTCACAAGCGCGCTTAGAGTTCCTGCCCGAAAGCTCAACCGACTTTATTTTTGCCGTTTTCTCCGAAGAATTTGGGCTAATGGGCTGCGTCGGTTTATTAACAATATACTTCGTTATCTTTATTCGCTCGATCTACATTGCCATACAAGCACAAGATACGTTTTCACGCTTACTGGCTGGTAGCTTGTCATTCACTTTTTTTATTTATCTATTTGTCAATGTCGGCATGGTAACGGGCATTTTACCCGTCGTTGGTGTACCCTTGCCTCTTGTAAGTTATGGTGGCACATCAATGGTGACACTGCTCATTGGTTTTGGTATTTTGATGTCTGTACATACTCACCGAAAATTACTTTCTTCCTAAGGATAGGCCCGCATCACATGAAACAATTCTCTTTTTACTCTATGTTAATTCTTGCCTTAAGCGTTATTCCCTTGACTGCTTATTCAACGGCACCATCGCTTCAACCCGAAACTTATCAACGCTTTATTGATAAAATGGTCACACAGCATCAATTTGATCGCGATGAGTTAAACACTCTATTAAGTAAATCAGTTGTTAAACAAAGCATACTTAAAGCCATGTCTTCGCCGGCTGAAAAACGTTTGGAATGGCATGCTTACCGCAAGATTTTTCTAAAACCAAACCGGATTAATGGTGGTATAAAATTCTGGAAAGAGAATAAAGCGTTATTAGAGGCTGCTTCTGAAAAATATGGTGTCCCCGAAGAAATTATCGTCGCCATTATTGGTGTTGAAACGCGTTACGGTGGAAACACCGGTTCTTATAAAGTGCTTGATGCCTTAACCACGTTGGGATTTCATTTTCCAAAGCGATCCAAATTTTTTCTCAGTGAATTAGAGCACTTCTTGTTGTTATGCAGAGAAGAAGGCTTTGATCCTTATGAGCCCAAAGGGTCTTACGCCGGCGCCATGGGGCAATCTCAATTTATTTCCAGTAGCTATCGAGCCTACGCTGTCGACGGTGATGGCGATAATAAACGCGATCTCTGGAATAGCCACGCCGATATTATTAACAGTATTGCTCATTATTTTTCTAAACATGGCTGGAAAAACTCGGGCCCGGTCACTCAACAGACAACCGTCGAAGGCGACGCTTATAAAACGTTATTAAATCGATCACTCAAACCCAAAAATACCCTCAAGCAATTATCACAAAAACACGTACAAACGCCGACCGATCAGGCAGATGACACGGTCGTAAAATTACTGGAACTAAACCAAAAAGACTCGTCTGAATTTTGGCTAGCGTTCCATAATTTTTATGTTATTACTCGCTATAATCACAGTCACTTGTACGCAATGGCCGTTTATCAACTCGGACAAGAAATTAAAAAAGGTTATCTAGACACTTCATCATCATGACCCGCGTTTATTTTTTACCAATTTTTCTCATCTCATTGCTCAGCGCATGCAGTAGCGATACGTCAATCGTCCGTGATAGCGCACCCTCTATCCACCCCGCTAATATTGAACTAACACCTGATGCCATTCCTCGGATAGAAGCCAAAAGCCGTGGCGGTAACCCAGCTTCCTATGAGGTGTTTGGAAAAACTTATCATGTCTTACCGTCTAGTGAAGGTTTTGTTCAACGGGGTATTGCTTCTTGGTATGGCACAAAATTTCATGGAAACAAAACATCCAATGGCGAAACCTATGACATGTACGCAATGACAGCTGCGCATAAGACACTCCCGCTGCCAAGCTATGTGGAAGTGAGAAATTTAGACACGAACAAAAAAATTATTGTTCGAGTCAATGACCGAGGGCCTTTTCATGATGGACGCATTATTGATTTATCGTACGCCGCGGCTGCCAAACTTGGCACCTTAAAAAATGGAACCTCCTCAGTCGAGATTAAAGTCATTAACCCAAGTGTAGATGCAACGCCGGATGTAGCTCCCCCTCCGCCAATAAAACAAAGCGAACTCCCACCAAGCCCCTCTATTCAACAACCTTTCGCTTCCAACCCTACTCAAGGGCTTCTCTTTATACAAGTGGGGGCGTTCAGTTCAATTGATAATGCCAACCGACTTAAGTATGAGCTAACAAACCAATTAAAAATGCCTGTCACTGTTGAAAAAAAATCTCACTCAACCGACCCTCTGTATCTGGTCCAAGTTGGTCCTTACATCAGAATGCAAAATGCCGATTCAACTCGATTACAACTGTACAAACTGGGTTATAAAAACACTCTTTATACTGGCCGATAAGTGAGCTTTAACAACAGACGACACTGCCTTATGTGCAAAGCTGCGTGATATAATCCATTATAATCTTTCAGCCAAAAGCTAAATTCAACATGAAAAAAATCATTCTGATACTGAGCCTGTTTTTATCATTTCAAGCCATGGCGTTGCCTATTCCCTCGGCCCCTAATTTAAACGCCAGAAGTTACCATCTAACTGACTTCCATAGTGGCGAAGTATTGGCTTCAAAAGATCCTGATTTAAAACTGGCGCCCGCCAGCATGACAAAAATCATGACCGCGCTTATCGTTTTTCGTGAGCTCAACCACGGGAATCTGAACTTAACTGACCAAGTTCGAATCAGTGAAAAAGCCTGGAGAACACCTGGCTCAAGAATGTTTGTAGAAGTTAATAAATTTGTCAGCATTGACGATTTGATTCACGGCATGCTTGTCCAGTCGGGCAACGATGCAACGGTCGCTTTAGCCGAACACATTGCCGGTGATGAAGCTACGTTTGCACAATTAATGAATCAGGTTGCTAAAGAGCTCGGCATGACAAACAGCCATTTTACCAACAGTTCCGGTTTACCTGACGAGCAGCACTACACCAGCGCAAAAGATCTCTCTATTCTTACTCGTGCCATGATTATCGAGTCACCTGAGTTATATAAAATAAATGCAATAAAAGAATTCACCTTTAACGGCATTACCCAGCAAAACAGGAATAAACTTTTGTGGCGTGACAGCACGGTTGATGGCGTTAAAACCGGGCACACAGAAGAGGCAGGATACTGTTTGGTTTCCTCTGCCGTTCGTGACAATATGCGGTTAATTTCTGTTGTCATGGGAACCGATGGAATAGAATCGCGAAATGATATCAACCAAACCTTGCTGAATTATGGCTATCGCTTTTACAAAACACATTTGCTGTACAAATCACAACAAGCATTAACTAACGCACGCATCTGGAAAGGGGCTGTAAAAAATCTGCCGGTTGGCTTATCGAAAAACCTTTACCTGACCATTCCTCGAAATGAGTATAAATCTTTAGACGCCAGTTTAGAATTAACCCCTCGACTACTCGCCCCCATCAAAAAAGGGGCGATTGTCGGTACTGCCGTTATTAAACTCAAAGGTGAGGTCATTGCTAAACGTCCATTAACCGCCTTGCAAGACATCCCCGAAGGCTCCTTCATGGACAGGCTTAAAGACGAAGCATTATTAATGCTTGAATAAGGGAGAGCGTTAACGTGTCTACCGAGTCTGAGGTGTATTTAAACGGCCAATTTTTACCGTTGGCAGATGCCAGGATCTCTGTTCTCGATCGTGGTTTTTTATTTGCTGACGGTGTTTACGAGGTTATTCCTGCCTATGGCGGGAAGCTTTTTCGTCTGCAACAACACATAGATCGGCTCAATAACAGCCTGAACGCTATTCGCATGCAAGCCGTTATGACAGATCAGGAATGGGCCAACGTCTTAACCAAACTCACTCAGTCTCATACCCAATCCGACCAATCAGTTTATGTCCAAGTCACTCGAGGCTCTGGGAACAACCGTGATCACCAATTACCCGTTGACTATACCCCAACGATCTTTGCTATGTGCCAAACGCTCCCAAGCTCTAGCTTGGATTTTATTGCAAAAGGCATTAAGGCCATTACACTGGACGATATCCGTTGGGACTGGTGTCATATAAAATCTATCGCCTTACTGGGTAACATCTTGCTAAAGCAACAAGCCAGTGACCAGCATTGTACCGAAGCCATTTTATTACGTGATGGCTTTGCTACCGAAGGTTCTGCCAGTAATTTATTCATCGTAAAAAACAAACAACTCATCACGCCCCCAAAAAGTCACCATTTGTTACCCGGTATCACTCGCGATTTAGTCTTGGAACTTTCTCTCAAAGAAGGTATCCAATGTGCTGAAGCTGAAATATCAGAGAAGCAATTATTTGACGCTGATGAAATTTGGCTGACCAGTTCAACGAAAGAAATTATGCCGGTGATTGAATTAAATCGACAAGCCGTCGGCAGCGGACAACCTGGGCCTTTATGGCAACAAATGTCCGCTTGTTACAGTGATTTCAAAAACCAATTAAGACACCCATCATGACCGAGCTTACCGACAATCAACATAACGAATTAATGGACTACCCCTGTAAGTTCACCATTAAAACAATGGGGTATGCCAATATTGAATTTGATGTGATTGTTGTCGATATCATTCGTCGTCATGCGCCAGATATTAGCGACCATTCGGTTAAATCAACATTCAGCAAAACAAAAAAATATGTCTCTGTCAGTATCACCATCACCGCTCAAAACAAGCAGCAAATGGATGCTATTTATCAAGATTTAACCGACTGTGAACATGTATTAATGTCTTTGTGATTGATCACTTAAACAATCGAGAGCGGCCCTTAGTTATTCGTCAACTGAACCAACAAAGCTATCAGGCAACCTGGGAATCAATGCGAACTTTTTGCAACGATCGCAACATCGAAACAGCCGACGAAGTATGGTTTGTTGAGCACCCACCTGTTTTCACTCAAGGGGTCAGCGGCAAAGCTGAACATATTTTAACACCCAGTGAGATTCCAATTGTTCAAACAGATCGCGGCGGCCAAGTCACCTATCATGGGCCGGGACAATTGATCATGTACGTTTTATTTGATTTACGCCGCTTAGGTATTGGCATTCGAACATTGGTTGATGTGCTTGAAAACATCACCATTAACAGTTTAAAGAAATACGGTTTAAAAGCCGTTGCTCAAAAAGAAGCGCCTGGCGTTTATATTAATAGAAAAAAAATTGCTTCTTTAGGTTTACGAGTTAAAAAATCTTGCAGTTACCACGGCCTTAGCATCAACTTGAATATGGATTTAACACCCTTCAAGTATATTAACCCTTGCGGTTATAAAGGGCTTGAAATTACCCAATTGACTGAACATGGCGTAAAATGCACCGCATCCGATTTTGCCGCCATTCTCTTACAAGAATTAAAAGAGCAACTTCCGTTTTCTGAGCTTATACTGGGCCCAGACACTTTATACAGTTAACACTTATGCCACACGACGACCTCAATACTCTAAAAGCTCCCTCAAGAGCCACGCCCGAAACTCACCAGCGAAGTGAAGCAAAACTTGCCCGCATTCCCATTAAAGTAGAAAAAAAAGAAGAGATACTACGCAAGCCTCATTGGATACGCGCCAAGGTCCCCAGTGGAACCCGTGTGAATAGCATAAAAAAAGCCCTCCGCAGCCATGGTTTATATTCAGTTTGTGAAGAAGCCGCCTGCCCAAATTTAGGCGAATGTTTTAATAATGGCACCGCTACTTTCATGATCATGGGCGATATTTGCACACGACGTTGCCCTTTTTGTGATGTTGCTCATGGCCGCCCCAAGCCATTAGATACCGATGAGCCTAAAAAACTGGCTGGCACCATAAAAGATATGCAGCTTCGCTACGTCGTTATCACCTCTGTTGATCGTGATGATCTACGCGATGGCGGTGCTGATCACTTTGCTCAATGTATTGAGGCTGTCCGAGAAAAAAATCCATCCATCCAGGTTGAAATTCTGGTTCCTGATTTTAGAGGCCGTAGAGACATTGCCATTGAGATCTTGAAACAAACACCTCCCGATGTCTTTAACCATAATTTAGAAACCGTTCCTCGTTTATATAAAAAAGCACGTCCAGGCTCAGACTATCAATGGTCTCTTGATTTAATAAAACGTTATAAAGAAGCAAAACCATCCGTGGCAACAAAGTCTGGCATTATGCTCGGTTTAGGAGAAACTCTGGACGAAACGCTCGCGGTGATGCAAGATTTGCGCGATCATCACTGTGACATGTTAACCCTGGGTCAATATTTACAGCCCAGTCAAGGCCACTTAGCGGTAGAACGTTACGTCACCCCTGAAGAGTTTGATGAACTGGCAAAACTCGGTAAAGAAATGGGGTTTTCCCACGTCGCCAGTGGACCGATGGTTCGCTCCTCATACCACGCCGACCAACAAGCCTCTGGCGTTATCGACTAACCTTCTGTATTGGGTTGCATTAAAGACTTAACCCTGCTGAAGTTTTACGTTCAGGTCGGCCAACCTGTCAGGTGTACCGACATCAACCCATTCACCGCCATACAGCTCACCGCTCACCTGATCTTTTGTTATTAACTGACGAATCATCGGCGCCAAAGGAAAAACACCCGACGAGTGTTGCTTAAAGACATCAGGATTAAAAACACCCAAGCCACTGTATGTATAGCGCTCTTTATCCGCCAATCGGACAACGCCATCTTGTATGCAAAAATCACCGTTTTTATTATGCTCGGGATTATTAACCAGAACCAAATGAATGCCTTTATCAACCTTCGTTCTTAAACTGGCAAAAGGAAAATCAGTCCACACATCCGCATTCACCACAAGAAAAGGCTCTTTACCCAATAAAGGTAAGGCCTTGAAAATACCTCCGCCCGTTTCTAAGGCTTGCTCTCCCTCATCGGAATATTCAATATGGACACCCCACTGTTCTCCGTTTCCCAACGCTGCTTTAATTTGCTCACCTAAGTAGGCCACATTAATGACAAATTCAGTAAACCCTTGACGTTTTAACGTAACAAGGTGGTGTTCAATCAAGGCTCGACCCGCGACTTTTAATAAAGGTTTGGGACAATTCTTTGTCAAGGCCCCCATGCGTTCACCACGCCCAGCGGCCAAAATCATCACTTTCATAACACTAGGCAATCCACGGTTGTTGCTCAAATTTTTCTACTACCTGATGATGTTCAATCAAGCCAGCCAAAGGTTTTAGCTCCTCATAGCGTTCACTGATCGTTATCAAATAGCCTAAGGTGCGAGGGATGTCCTTTAAATACCCTTCTTTCCCATCCCTTAATAATAAACGTGAAAAGATACCCACTGCTTTCATATGGCGTTGAACCCCCATCCAATCAAACCATTGATAAAATTGCCGATGATCAAAATCATCCACTTCACCACGTTCTTGTCGTTGTTTGAGAAAATCATCAAGCCAAGCGTAAATTTTTTCATCGGACCAGGCTATGTAACAATCTCTATATAAAGAAACCAGGTCATAGGTGAGAGGTCCAATCACAGCATCTTGAAAATCAATAACGCCGGGATTATTGTCTTTTGTCACCATCAGGTTTCTGGAGTGGTAATCTCTATGAACAAATACCTGAGGTTGTTCCAAGGCAGATGCTGCTAATTTTTCCTTAACCTGACTCAAGGTTTCTTTATCCTTAAACGATAAATCAATGCCCAACAAGGTCTTCAAAAACCACTCACCGAATAAATCCATTTCCTGTCGCAATAAAGCCAAATCGTAGGATGGTATCAACAGATCCTTTAACCCGATTCCATGCATTTGATGCAGCACTTGAACCGCATCTTTATATTGCTTATCCACAGTTCGTTCTGTCAGCTGATCCAAATAACTGTCTGAACCTAGATCACTGAGCACCAAAAACCCATCTTCAAGAGATTGATGAAAAATTTTCGGCGCATTAATACCTTGTGCCTTCAGCAAGTTAGCCACTGCAATAAAAGACGTACAGTCTTCTTTTAAAGGCGGTGCATCCATGACCACAAACGATTGATCATCAAATTGAACTCGGAAATAGCGCCTAAAACTCGCATCACTCGATGCCGCTTCGATGCTAAAGTTTTTAATCGAAAAAGTAACCGCCAGCCAATCCATTAATTGCTGTTTTCGCTCATCTATTGCCATAAAAAATACTCTGTCAAACCTATTTAACTCATACCGAAAAATTGCATGTTAATATATGAGAAATTTTCCACAGTATCGTTGAAGAATTCATCATTCTATGCGATTTTATACAACTTAACGTTAGACACAACCAAAAAGGTTTCACCATTATCCTTTCCTATAAACATTTTCTTTTAGCCTCTGTGCTGATCTTGGCCACTTCTCCATCCTTAGGCTTTAATAATTCGCAATGGGATTGCAAATTGGCCAACGATGGTCAAACCTGGGATTGCTCGACTTCAACAAAACCCGTAAAAAAAACAGCACCTAAGAACCCTGCCAACGCGTCTGTCGCTAGCAAGAAAGGTCCTGTCGCTAAAAAAACTGAGCATAAGCCCAATAAACCTTCTATCCCCCGTGTTCAATTAACTCAAAAAGCCGTGCCAAAAAAACAAGAAAAGGCTCCCACTAAGGTGTCTACTAAAAATACAGGTGCCTGGGATTGTCAAACGCATGAAAGCGGCCACTGGGACTGCGCCCAGACAAGCGAACCAAGCGCGGTTGTTATCGCTTCAAGCGCAACCCTGGAAGAAGTGCCTTTAAGTGACCCAAATGCAGATCGAATTAGAAATAGTTTGCTTTTTCAACAAATGGTCAAACAGCTTAAAGCAAACCCTTGGGATACCTGTAATGTCAGCACAGACACCCTTCGTCAAAGCAGACAAGCTTTGCAACAAAATCGCTTAAATGCTGAGGTGAATATCCAGTCTGACTACGCAGAGGTTCTTAACGAAAACAACGCTCGATTTTCTGGCGATGTCCTCGTTAATCGGGCAGATCAATCTATCTCGGCTGATCAAGTCACCTATAACAATGACCTGGAAAATGCGTCTGCCTCTGGTGACGTTTTTTATCAAGAGCATGGTTTTGCCATACACAGTGACCAAGCAGAATTACAACTGGCTAAAAATTCTGGGCAATTCACGCAAAATCAAATGATTCTTGAAGCCACACATGCCCGGGCGACAACACAAACAACCCGTCTAATCAATCGTCATATTTCTGAATCAACACAGGTGACCTATACCACTTGCGCTCCAACAGTTAATGACTGGGAACTGCAAGCGAGGTCTCTTGAACTGAACAAAGAAACCGGGCGTGGCACAGGTCGTGATGTTTGGGTGGAAGTTTTTGATATTCCTCTGCTCTATACACCTTATATTAGTTTTCCTATTGATGACCGCCGTCAATCTGGTGTGCTTACACCCACGTTTGGCAACTCCGACACAACAGGTATCGACTTTTCTATTCCGTACTACTGGAACATTGCCCCTAACTACGATGCAACGCTTACACCACGTTTCATGACTGACCGTGGCCTGATGTTGGGCGGTGAATTTCGCTATTTAACTCAACATTCCGAGGGGCAAGTCTCTGCCGAAATTCTCGATGATACCGACACAGATGAATTACGAGGCCAGTTCTCTTTCCAAAACAAGTCTACCCTTAGCGCTCGATTAACTTCTGATATTGACCTTAACTACCTGTCTGACGATGACTATTTGGAAGATTTTGGGAACAGCCTGAGTACCTCAAGTGATCGTTATCTAAAAAGCCATGCCAGCCTTAATTATCGAGCTGATCACTGGAATTTACTGACTAGAATAGACAACTACGACTCGATTGATGAGTCTATCCCCAGTTCTGCCAGACCTCATCGCCGCCTACCAAGAGTACTTTTTAACTTCCATGAGCGCGAGGTGTTTGGTGGTGCAAAAGTCACTATGCGTAATGAATTTGTTTATTTTGAACACAGTGCAGATGTCGATGCTAAACGCCTGGATTTACACCCTGGCATTAGCCTTCCATACAGAACAGCCGGGGCTTTCTTTACCCCAAGATTAAGCCTGCGACACACTGAATACCGCCTGCAGGATCAAGCAAATACAATAGACAATCATCAAAGCAGAACCTTGCCTATTTTGTCGGTTGACTCTGGTCTCTTCTTTGAAAGGAACCTGGATTTTGCTAACGGCATGGTACAAACCTTGGAACCACGCGCCTATTATTTGTATGTGCCACATAAAAACCAAGATCATATCCCTTTATTTGATACCTCTGAATACGACTTTAGCTTCAATCAATTATTCAGAGAAAACCGTTTCTCTGGCGCTGATAGAGTAGCCGATGCAAACCAACTAACTTTAGCCTTAACCTCGAGGCTTATTGAATCATCAACGGGTAATGAAAGATTAAGGGCCAGCGTTGGAACAATTGTTTACTTTGATAACCTTGATGTAGGACTGAGCCCCACCAGCGATTCGATCAGTGAAGAGACCTCTGATCTGGTCACAGAATTTTCTGCAAAAATCACGGATACCTGGTCTACTCGCTCTGCCCTTCAATACGACCCTCACGCTGGCAAAACTCAAAAAGCCAGTCTCGGTTTTCATTATCGTGACAGTGCAGACCGCCTATTCAATGCCACCTACCGTTCGCGCTATGAAGCAAACTCTGATGATATTGAACAAACTGATTTATCTTTCAAATGGCCTATTAGCAAGGAATGGAGTACGGTTGGTCGCTGGAATTATTCTGAAGAACACAACTTGTCACTTGAAACATTCTTAGGACTGGAAAAAGACACCTGTTGCTGGCGTGCTAGAGTGATCGCCAGACGATATGTTAACGATGCACTGGATGAAGAGCCTAAAGAAGGCATTTTCTTCCAATTCGAACTCAAGGGCCTCACCAGTTTTGGCGAGAAGCTGGATTCATTTTTAGAAGAAGGCATATTGGGTTATCAGCCACCTGATGAATAGCCATTTAAAGAAAACCTTAACGTTATATTTAACTTTTACAATGACCTTAGCGATGATATTTTTTTAGATCTGATGCATCACTTATTTACTTGACACACTGACCCTATGAAAAGATTTAAACAACAATGCCTTGTTCATGCCTTCATCTTCTTTACCCTCGGATCGCTCAATGCGTTAGCACAAACCCCTGTCAATCGAATCGTTGCTATCGTTGATAAAGGCGTTATATTGCAAAATCAACTAGACGAACAAGTACAACAAACCTACCAACGCTTACCACCGGAGCAACGTGCGTCCATTTCAAAAAGTGACATTGAAAAACGGGTGCTGGACAGAATGATCATCACTGAGTTGCAACTGCAAATTGCTCGACGCAGCGCTATTAAAATTTCAGATGCTGAGGTTGAGGATTCAATCAGTCGAATAGCGGCGGCCAATAAATTATCGCCTGAAGAATTTTTATCGGTGCTTGAAAAGGATGGCGTCTCCCTTTCATCGTTCAAAAATACTATTCGAGACCAAATGTTGGTCAGGCGCGTACAATCGAGTTATGTGCATCATGAGGTAAAAATATCTGAACAAGAAGTCGACAGCTTTCTAAACCTGTTAGAGCAAAACGAAGGTGCCCAATCAACCGAGTATCATTTAGGTCATATTCTTATCGCCACGCCTGAGAATGCCTCGCCCCAGCAAATAGCAACCGCCCGAAAAAAAGCAGACGCTATTATTAACAGCCTTAAGCGGGGTGAGAATTTTTCCACCTTATCGATTGCCAATTCTGATGCCAGCAATGCCTTGGAAGGCGGCGATCTTGGGTGGATGAAGCTCGCTCAAATGCCCACTTTATTAACGCCTTTTGTTGAAAAGATGGCTGTTAATGAATTTTCTGAGCCCATAGAAAGCCCCAGTGGCTTCCATATTATTAAACTTTATGAAACACGTGGCCAACAAAAAGTCATGGTAACAAAAACGCATGTACGTCACATTCTTCTTAAAATAAATGCGTTAATCAGTGATCAAATTGCTCAAGAGCGATTACTCAACCTTAAACAACGTCTTGAAAATGGTGAAGACTTTGGTGCTTTAGCAAGAGCAAATTCAGAAGACAGAGGGTCCGCTATTAAAGGAGGGGACCTTGGTTGGGTGCAGCCTGGCGCACTTGTTCCTGCCTTTGAAACTGCTATGGATAAACTGGCGATCAATGAACTGAGCGATCCCGTACAAACTCAGTTTGGCTGGCATTTAATTCAAGTCTTAGGGCGCGAAGAACAAGACAACACACAACTGATGCGTGAAGCCCAGGCACGCTCCCAATTACAAAAACGTAAAGCCGATGCCGCTATTGAAGCATGGCTAACTAAACTGCGTGATGAAGCGTATGTTGAATATCGCTTAGAAGACTAATCTCTTGACAGCATTGTTTTAAACAGGCCTATGTCTATACCTCGAATTGCTATCACGCCAGGTGAACCTGCCGGTATAGGCCCTGATATCTGCATACAGTTGTGTCAAAAAAACTGGCCATGCGAACTGGTTTTTATTGCAGACCCAACACTGTTATTACGTAGAGCATCTGAACTCAACTTATCTATCAACATCCAACCGGCTGATCTAAACCAACCGGCCTGTGTACATAAGCCCGGTTACATGAATGTTTTACCGGTTGAACTAAGCAAAACAGAACACTGTGGTCAGCTCGACGTCATCAATGCGTCCTATGTGATAGAAACTCTCCGCACAGCCGCTCAACTTTGCTTGGAAGACAGCTGTCAGGCGCTTGTGACAGGCCCTGTACAAAAAAGCATCATTAATGATGCACAGATCCCTTTTTCCGGCCATACCGAATTCTTCGCAGATTATTGCGGAGGATACCCCGTCATGATGTTAGCGAGTAAGAAATTTCGGGTTGCTCTTGCTACAACACACCTTCCTTTAAAAGACGTGAGCTCGGCAATCACCCCTTCTTTACTTGAAAAAACCATCACCATATTGCATCAGGATCTAACAAATAAGTTTTCGCTTGCTGAGCCCCGTATCGCCGTTTGTGGATTAAACCCCCATGCTGGCGAAAACGGCCACCTGGGCCATGAAGAGTTAGACACGATTATTCCCGTACTCGATAAATTGCGGCAAAAAAACATGCACTTAACGGGACCGTTACCAGCCGACACCACGTTTACCCCAGCTATTTTAGATAACCATGATGCTGTCTTAGCCATGTATCACGACCAAGGCTTACCAACCCTTAAATATTCTGGCTTCGGCGAGGTCGTCAATATCACGTTAGGATTACCGATTATTCGCACGTCCGTTGACCACGGAACAGCGCTTAATTTAGCCGGCACAGGAAAAGCCAGCTCAACCAGTTTAGAATCTGCCTTAAACAGCGCCATCCAACTTACCTTAAAGTAAAACCTTGAATAAACCTCATAAAGCCCGCAAACGTTTTGGTCAGAACTTCCTGCAAGACAGTCGAATTATCCACCAAATCATCATGGCAATAGATCCATCAGCAACGGATCACTTAGTTGAAATTGGCCCAGGGCAAGGCGCTATTACAGAGCCTTTATTACAAACAAAATGCACCTTGGATGTCATAGAACTGGACCGAGACTTAGTTGATCGTTTAAACCAGCGATTCTCCCACCTTGAGCATTTCCGTTTACACAGTGCCGACGCCTTAACATTCGACTTTGCTGCTCTTGAACGTGAAACGCCGTTAAGAATAGTTGGGAATTTACCTTACAATATTTCAACGCCTTTAATGTTTCATTTGCTCACACAAGCCGCCCATATCCAAGACATGCATTTCATGCTGCAAAAAGAAATCGTCAATCGCTTGCAAGCACAACCTGGTAGTAAGCAATTTGGTCGTCTCAGTATCATGATTCAGCTGTCTTGCCAGGTTGAAGCACTCTTTGATGTCGAACCGGAGTGCTTTCACCCACAACCTAAAGTCATGTCAAGTATCGTCCGCCTTACACCTTACAAAAAACAACGATACACCATTAATGACCTACCCCTGTTTGACAGCATAGTAAAAACTGCCTTTTCCCAGCGCCGTAAAACAATCAGAAACACCCTGAAAAATATCTGTGAAGACCCTGATTTCGATAAAGCCGGCATTGACCCGAGCAGTCGAGCGGAATCACTCTCCATTGACGACTTTGTTAACCTAAGCAATCAACTCAAGCCTTCATAAAGGGTTGAGCACCTGAATAACTTGATAAGACAAATATAAATAGCAAAAAGTGAGCAGCAAACTCACACTGTACGTCTTTTCTATCGTTTCACGAATAATGTGTGCCATCACAATAAAACTCCAGAAAACTATCATAAAAACACTCAAGCCAAGCCAGCCTGTTGAAGCTTCATTATCTGTTAAATCACCCATCATCAATACAAAAGGGAGACTCATAGTCGTCATTAAAAAGCCACTGCCATAAAGAGCGGTTACCGACTGGTTAAAACGATTTTTTACTGCAAAAAAACTCACCAAAAGATACATAAAAACCCCCACTAACAAGGTTTCCATGAAGGCTTGAGCCATGGCTTCACTGAACTCGACAGTCCGCGAAAGCAGTAACGTGCCGGCGACAAAATACAAAAAAAATACAATTCTTAACAAGGCCGCTGAGTTTGGCACTTGACTCGGCCCTTTCTTAAACAAGCAAATATCGATAAATAGTCTACAGAGTCTTTTAAAATCATTATTCATTGGCTAAGTATGCTGTACCATAACCGCATATTCAATCTGCTTTATATAAATCAAGATGATATTAAGCGAAAACGATCAAATTAAACTCCGCATCATCGAGCTCTCTCAAGAGCATCAAGATGTACATTATTTGATCGATCACCTTTCAGAAGACGTTCTACCCGATCAACTAAGAATACGCAGACTAAAAAAGCGCCGTCTCTTTATCAAAGATCAAATAGAACATTTAAAAAGTACCTTAATTCCTGATATCGACGCATGATCAAGAAAATCACACAAAAACACTATCAACAACTGATTAAAGATGCTGACATCATCGAAAAAGATGTGTTTGGTGTAAAAGTTCTCGACACAAAAAAAGGCGAGATGATTAAATTATTTCGTCGCAAACGGCTTTTATCTACAGCCCTTTTCAAACCTTACGCAGTACGTTTCGTCGATAACGCGAAACAACTCACCGCTTTAGGCATCCCAACAATTACCGTCAATAAACTTTTTTGGTGTTCGAGCATTAAGCGCCATTTGGTTATTTATCAACGGCTTGAAGGAGAACTACTTCGTGATGTTTTAAGCAAACCATCAAGCAATGCAAAGGAAATATTCCGTCAGTTTGGTGCTTTTATTGCTCAACTTCACGATAAAGGCATTTATTTTCGTTCAGCGCACCTGAAAAACATCCTTGTGCTAGCCAATGGTGAGTTTGGACTGATTGATATATCTGATTTGATGGTTAAAAGTCACTCACTGAACGTAAAGTTACGCCAACGAAACTTTAAGCATATCCTTCGCTATCGTGAAGATAAAGCATTATTTAAAAGCCACTTACAAGACTTTTTTTCAAGTTACGTTACAGCAAGCAACCTTGGCAAAAATGAAACAGGAAAGATCGAAAAAACGATTAAAACTATTCTGGCTTGATTTTTCTAACCAAAATATCTTCCATCACCAGATATTCCAAATCAGATCCATAAAACATAGTTAAAGCATCCGTTGGCGAGCAAACCATGGGTTCACCACGGCGGTTTAACGATGTATTTAATACAACACCGTTACCGGTTAATTTTTCCACTTCTGTCAGTAACTCATAGTAACGCGGGTTTGTTTCAGCCGTTACAATTTGCGCACGGGCTGTGCCGTCTTCATGCACGACTTCTGGAATACGTTCCTTCCAACTTTCCGCCACATCAAAGGTAAACGTCATATACGGACTTGGATGGCCTGTTTGCAACATATCTTCTGCCACAGTATCCAAAATACTTGGGCAAAATGGACGCCAACGTTCGCGGTATTTAATCTGTGCATTAATTCTATCGGCCACACCTTTGCTGCCAGGGTTACCAATAATACTCCGATTCCCTAAGGCACGAGGGCCAAACTCCATCCGCCCTTGAAACCAGGAAACTGGGTTCCCTTCAGCCAGTAATTTAGCGGTATATTCTGTTGTGTTGTCCAACACGTCATAGTCAGGTTTATTTTCATGATCTAAACACGCCTGAATGCAGTCTTCATTAGTATATTTAGGCCCCAAATAAACATGCTGCATTTTTTCAACGCTGTCACCCAATTCATTCGCTGCATAACTCGCCGCACCGATCGCGGTACCCGCATCACTGGCCGCTGGTTGCACAAATAATTCCTTCACATCGGGGCGCGCAATAATACGTTGATTCAACTTAACATTTAGCGCCACACCACCGGCATAGCACAGCTTACCGGTTTCTTTGAGTGTATCGCCTAAGTAAGTATCAATTAAGCCCAGCGCAACTTTTTCTAGCAAATCCTGAATGCTCGCCGCATAGTCAATGTAAGGGTCATCAATTTCATCACCTTCACGTTTTGGCCCTAACCAATCAATAAGTTTGGGGCTAAAAAAATAGCCTTTACCATTTTCTTTATAGCGACGTAAACCCAAGCAATTAACCAACTTTGTATTGACGCGAAAGCCCTTACCGTCTGTTTTTATCAAACGTGAAAAATCAAACCGTTTTGGGTCGCCATACGGTGCCATACCCATCACTTTAAACTCACCATCGAGCATTTCAAAGCCTAAAAATTCGGTCATTGCACCATACAACCCTCCCAACGAATCAGGGTCGTAGAATTCTTTTATTTTATGAATTTTTCCATTTTCACCATAGCCAAAGAATGTTGATGCGTATTCACCTTTTCCATCAATACTCAGAATGGCGGTTTTTTCTTTGAAGCCACTGAGATGATAAGCACTGCTCGCATGTGCTAAGTGATGCTCCACTGGCATGAATTTGACCTGTTTTGGATCTATGCCTAAATCATCTAGCATTTTCATCACTTTTTTAAAATTACGCTTATAACGACGGTTACCATTAAATAAAGCCAATAATGCGCGATCCGGTGCGTACCAATGCCTTTTTGCATAATGCCAACGAGCTGGGCTCGATATACCTATCTTTGCGTAAGGAAAAGCAACTACATCGACATCATTAGGTTGTATACCCGCATACGCTAAGCAAAACTTAGTGGACTCATAGGGAAATTGACCCTTCGCATGCTTATCACGTAGAAAACGCTCCTCTTCTGCAGCAGCCACTAATTGACCATCAATATACAACGCCGCAGATGCATCATGATTAACGGCACCGGATATCCCTAGCACAATCATATGAATTCTCCTTTGATTCTAACGAGGGTTTTAAAACCCAATATGCAAGACGGTATATCACAGAAATTTATACCGCTTCGCATAGGCCTCAGGCTCTAGGTTGTTTTTTGGTATTTAACTTATTCCATAACCGCCTTGAGCGAGCACTTAACTTATCCTCACCTTGATAAATTTTAAAGAAGGCTAGCTTATCTGCATGACTCCAATTATCTGCATGACGTAGCCATGTATCAAGATCTCTGAAAACTGCATGCCCTTTAAAAAAAGACTGCCGCACCCTTTCCAAATCGATAACACGTAAATCAGTCTCGCCACCAGGCAATTGCTTAGCAAACACATGTTTTGGATAAAAACAACCATGTTGAAAGTGTCGCTGATGCATCGCATGCATCAACGCCGCAAGCTTTTTAAATAAGTGCAGCTTTTGATCGACATCTTTGATAAATTTACCGTCGGTTCCATACTCTGCCGAAGACAGAGGTATATAACCTAAAAGCTCTTCAGTCATAATACACCCGCGTCTTTTTCCAGCTTCTTTCCAATGGTCAAACGCCACCACTTCTAATGTAGGAATATTATGCTGCTGAAACATTTGAATCACATCAAATTCTCTGGAAAAAGTTAATATCCCTTTAACAGGGTGCGCTATTGATCGCGTCATATGATCTTCCTGCCGTTTGAGAAACACACCGGCTTTACCGCCCAAGGGCAGCTTTAACTCTATGCGCGACACACCACTCCAACCACCTCGGCGATGATTAGGTTCCTCAAACCAATCAGCTTTTAAAGACCATATTTTCTCATGGCTATCCAAGCCATTGAAAATCAGTATATCTCGCCATTTTTCCGAAATATAATGCATTCCTCCACCTCGTTACACCTGTTCTTTGAATCTCATCTGAGAACCCATTTATTGATCCATTTAATCGTCAATAATTATTTTTTAGCGTCATATAGGTCATTATTCGCAAGCCTCAATAAGCGCTAAACAATTCAACTCATCATGTATCGGCCTTTTCCACCTCTCGATCTTTATGCCGACTAAAATAACACCTTAAGGTTTTGCCGATTTAGCTTTCAACCGAAGGGCTTTTTGCTCAACCGCTTTCCAGAGTGCCTTGTTTTTCTGAAGTGAGCATTTAAAAGGTTCGCCTGTGTAACAACTCATGAAATAACTCAAATCATACCGGCTCAAACCTAGCTCCATACTCGAAAAATATAAGGCGGCCAGGTCTTTGATTTGCCATCTTTTTGGGGTTTTATCTCGAATTTGTACACGATGAAGGTCTATTAAATACAAGGCAACATCGTCCACATTTTTCAAAGACTCAAGCTCTCCTTCTTTTAATAAAAAATGACAGATGTATAAATCACGGTGGTTAATGCCATTTTCATGCAGTGTACGTGTTATTTTCGCCACCCGTTTAATCAGTGCCCTTTTTAACTTAAAAGGGGGCTTATGAAGCGCCCAATCGGCACAAAAATCTTCAAGACTAACTGCCGGTTCCAAAGACTCTGTCACTACAAACGACTCTTGCTCCGCAAGATTGAATCCACGCCGCCCATAAGCAGCTAAATTCATTGTCTTAATACCTAACTGATGCAGTGCCCCAAGTGCATCATATTCATTCTTGGCGCCCAAGATAGGCAAACGTCCTTGAAATAGATTTTTAAAAATTTCGCCCCAGCCAACGCCTTGGTGAATTTTGGCAAAGTAAACACGGCCATTCATCGAAAACTTTAGCGTTTTTCGCCGTGCCACTTGTCGATAAATTTCACCTTCAAGCGCCATCAATTCATCAAATGATGACGAGGTTCCCCAATTATTTTTGAACGTCTCTGTTAGCTCAAACTGCATGGACTTTCTCTTTTGCAACTCGTTCAATGGCTTCAACTGCTTTTTCGGGCATGCTGTACAAGTCTTCACGATCTGCAAGCGTCAATGCTCGCTGAGCTAACGCCTCCCTTGCATCACTCAACAACAAGGAAGCAAGCTGCTCATTTAAGACTTGTTGTTTAAAAGGAGAGGAAATGACAACACCCGCTTTAGATTGATCGACATATTTTGCATAACCACAATTACCCGTTACCAACATTGGAAGTCCCGCCACCATTGCTTCTAAAATAACGGTTCCCGTATTTTCCTTACGAGCTGGATGCAGCAAAAGATCAGCCGCCAAAAGAAAATCTGGCACATCAGATCGACCACCCATTAAATGAACATGATTGGCTACACCATTAGCCTTGGCTAAACGTTCATACGGCGCAACATCACCTTCGCCAACAACCATTAAGTGTGTTTTTTTACGTAATGTGATGGGTAAAGAAGCCAATGCCTTGATTGAACGATCAACCCCTTTTGTCTTAAACGCCGAGCCTACCATCAAAACCAGAAGCTCTTTTTCACCAAAATTAAGTGCTTGTCTAAAGGCTGAGCGCCTAGTTTCATCACCTTTAACCCTACGACGACTTTTATCGATACCCGGTGGCAATCGTACTAACCTGTTGTCCGGCGTACCATAGTGTCGTTTGAATAACTCTGTTTGGACATCAGAAATCATCAAACACACCGTTTTGCTTTTGACACCAAAAACAGCCTTTTCAACCTGCGAGTAAAATCGGTATCGTGGATTCAGTTGATGTAACAAGCATTTGCTTACAAACCGGTCGACGTAACAAGGATCTGCCGCATAATACACATCCAAATTTGGCATTTTATTAAAACCCACGACGACGTCGTACGATTCCTTTTTTAGTTGATCAGCTAACTGTTGATGAAAACTTGAAACCTTTGCATGATTCGTTAATCCTTTACATGACAATACCTTAGGATGATACCCAGCCATCCTTTCTCCGTGCCATTCCATCACGTAAACGTCAACCCGGTAACCTTTTTGCAAACACATATCAGCAATCCGCACAAAATCTCGTGCCAAACCACCGTACGGAAAATATTTATACAAAGCAAAAGCGATACGCATAACACACTAAGGCAGCAAAAATAAAAAAACATTTTACCTCTAAACATCCTAGTAATGGCCGAACTATAAGTTAAAATATTGAATTGATGCATGCAGACACAAAACATTGACTCAACAAGCAACTCAACACGACTCACCCAATAGCCTTAAAATTTATTTAAGGCTATTAGATTACGTATGGCCCTATTGGAAACCCTTTGCTCTTAGTTTATTTGGTTTTTTTGTCTTTGCTATGACTCAACCCGCCTTAGCTGCCTTAATGGAGCACCTGGTTGATTCGCTACAAGCGGAACACCGGTCTGACATTTATTGGGTTCCCGTAGCCACCATTTGCATTGTCTTTTTAAGAGGCATTGGCTCATTTTTGGGAAGTTACTACATTGCTAAAGTAGCGAATAATGTCGTTCATAATCTTCGTTGTGAAATTTTTGATACATACACTACTTTACCGACCGTCTATTTTGAAGACCAAAATTCTGGACACCTTCTCTCACGCGTCACCTATAACGTTCAGCAAGTGACCTCAGCCGCCACAGATGCCATTAAAATTGTCGTCAGAGAAGGGTTAACCGTCATTGGTCTTCTGGGGTATTTGTTATACATGAATTGGGCCTTATCCCTCATTTTTATTGCAATAGCCCCTATCATTGCGCTCCTTGTCAATTATGCTGGCAAGCGCTTTAAGGCCATCAGCAAACGTATTCAATTCTCAATGGGGGATATTACCCATGTCTCCTCAGAACTTATTAACAATTATCGAGTTGTTCGTAGTTTTGGTGGCGAAGAATACGAAAAAGAGCGTTTTAAAAAAGCCAGTCTATCTAATTTCAAACAAGCCATGAAAATGGTACAAACAGGGGCAATCAATACCCCCGTCCTACAACTTATCGTTGCTTTTGCTTTAGCACTAATGATTTACTTGGCTTTATTGTTAATGACAAATTCAACACCCGGTGAGTTTGTTGCCTACATAACCGCTGCAGGGCTCATTCCAAAGCCTATTAGACAATTAAGTGAGGTTAACGCAAAAATTCAAAAAGGCATCGCCGGTGCTGAAAGTATTTTTGAGGTATTAGACTCACAACCAGAAAAAGATCACGGTAATTTCGAGGCTGAAACTGTTAAGGGCCATATTGAAATAAAAAATTTAAGTTTCAAATACCCAGAGAGCCATCACACTGTATTGAACAGTATCAATGTTGACATTAAACCTGGCATGATGGTTGCGCTTGTTGGAAAGTCTGGCAGCGGTAAAACAACTCTAGCAAACCTTATCCCTCGGTTTTACAATCATCAAGAAGGCGAAATCCTTCTTGATGGCCTAGATGTCAATCGATATACCTTAGGCAACCTTCGAAAACATATTTCACTTGTTACCCAAAATGTCACCTTATTTAATGATAGCATCGCTAATAATATAGCGTATGGTGCACTAAAAAGCACACCTTTGGAAGACATTAAGAAAGCCGCAAAAGATGCCAATGCCTACCACTTTATTGAGCAACTTCCCAATGGTTGGGAAACAATCGTTGGCGAAAACGGCGTAAAACTATCCGGCGGCCAAAGGCAACGAATAGCCATTGCTCGCGCCTTGTTAAAAAAAGCGCCCATTCTCATTTTAGATGAGGCCACCTCAGCTTTAGACACAGAATCTGAAAGAAATATACAAACAGCCTTAGATACGGCAATGAAACACAGAACAACGCTCGTTATTGCTCATCGTTTATCAACCATCGAAAAGGCCGACCTCATTCTTGTGATGGAAAACGGTGAGATTATAGAACAAGGGAACCACCGTGAACTCGTTGCTAAAAATGGCAAATACACTCAACTTCATCAAACCCAATTTGTAAACAGCTAAAAAAATAGTTTCAAGTATGGATGCCGTCAAAAACTATTCGGATAAGCCAGCTAACCCACGCGAAATCAAGCATATTTGCCTTGTAACGGCGGTCATCAGCTTTATTTTATCAGGCAGCCAAGTGCTCCTTGATCCCGTCATCAACTCCGATGGTATCTTATACATTTCAACCGCTTATCACCTACAAAATGATGATTGGCAAACAGCTTCTCAACAGTACAATTGGCTTTTCTTTCCTCTTATCATTGCTCAGCTCTCTAGCTTGACTGGTTTATCTCTAGAATACTCCGCTTATATTCTTAATGCATTCTTCACGGCTATCACTTGTACAAGTTTCTTACTCATTATCAAAGAGTTTGGTGGAAAAGATAAAACAACGCTCTGGTTTGCCAGCTTAATTATTCTTTGCTTCCCCAATTTAAATGAGTACAGAAACCTAATTATTCGAGATCATGGATATTGGGCTTTTTACCTGCTCAGTTGTTATTTCTTTATCAAAGCCTGCCAGCAAACTTCAATTAAATCTATTCTCTTACTTTTAACATCCTCTTCTATGGCCACCTTATTTAGGGTTGAAGGCTTATTATTCACACTATTGCTTCCTGTTTTTACTGTGATCGTTCATTCATCGTCACTCAACAATAAAACAAAGCTCACCGTGCAGGCCTTAGCAGCCCTGTTAGTCATTACTTTGGTATACATCGCCTCAGGTGACCAACAAGTGAAGGGGTTTACAAAGACCTCACAACTAGAACACGCTTTAGAAAAGCCTTTCGAAAAAATTGAGCAATCAATTGAAATAACAAAATCATACATAGAAGATCTATCCCCACAGGGTTTTTCTAATAAATATGCACCCACCATTCTCGCTTGTACTTTCATCCTTATTCTTATCACTGAAGTGACCAGCGCCATAAGCCCCTTTTATGCATTGATGCTATTAATGGGTTTTTTAAAGCAAAATGATTTCCAAAAACATCCTTTTTTTATTCCTTGGATATATTTAATCTTAATTAACGTCATTATTTTATGTGGTTTTCTTGCCTTACGTTTTTTCTTGGCAGGTCGCTACCCTATTCCACTTGCGCTAATTTTATTAATACCCCTTCCTTTTATAGCTGTAATAATCTATCAAAAGTTCCAAAATAAAATATTTAGCCTTAATCAAGTCAAGTTAATTAAATTTACAGCCGCGTTGTTCGCCATTTTAAGTGTTGACGGTCTAATATCAATGGGAGCAAGCAAAATTTACCTCAAAGATGCAGGTCAATGGATTGCAGCCAATAAGAGCTCTCATGACTCCTTGTTCACCAACGACCAGATCGTTAGCTTTTATGCCACTGGTGAGCATAAGAACCGAATTAGAGAAACAAGCTTTAAAAAAGTTCTACGTAAAATAGAAAAAGGGCAACTTAATAAGTTCGATTTACTGGCTGTCCAATTAGACCATAAAAATTTCGATAAAAAACCGCTCCTTTTTAAATTAATGGCTACAAAACCTCTAAAAATATTTAGCAACAGAAGAGGGGACAGCGTTTTTATTTTCAAATCATAACTAAAACAATTTATCAACACCTTTAAAAAGCAAACGTCGATATCATATTTAACTGCTACGATTTATTGTAGAATGAGCAATAAGCAAAAAAGAAGTTCTTATTAATAAAACAAATCTATAAAAACATGAGTGTTGAATCGGTAAATTGCCCAGTCTGTCAAAGCCAATCTCAGTATGACTTTTCTAGTAGAGATTTAATGTTTAACCATTACGAACGCTACGATTACTTCAAGTGCATAAATTGTTTAAGTGTATTTCAAAATCCCATGCCTTCTGATGAAAAAATAAATAGTTTTTATCCTACGAATTATTCTGTTTTTGATGCTAAATCACAGGCTAGAAAAATTAGCCCCTTAAAGGAAGCCATCTACTATATTAAACATGGGTACAAACACCTAAAACCAAATTTTTTCTTTAAACAAGTTGCAACAATAGTTGCCCCTTTTTACAAAGCAGATAAACCTGACTTTATTAAAAATGGGACTTTATTAGATGTAGGTTGTGGAAATGGGCGATATTTAAATACCATGAGACTTTTGGGCTGGGATGTCCAAGGTGTTGAATTAAATGAGAATGGCGTAAAAGTATGCCACGCAGCTAATTTACCTGTCCATCATGGTGATTTATTATCTGCAAGTTTTCCCGATAAGAGCTTCGATGTCATTACATTAAGGCATGTTATTGAACATGTACGCGACATACACCCACTAATGGCAGAACTTGCCCGCATACTGAAACCTAGAGGTAAGCTGATAATAGAAACACCCAACAACCAAGCCTTAGGTCACAGTTTTTGCGGAGCTAATTGGTATGCTAATGATGTGCCTAGACACCTGATTCTCTTTTCACAGACTAGTTTATCTTTACTAGGTGCGGAACATGGCCTCAGAATGCTTAGTTGTCGATTCGAAACATCGCCAAAAATTATCCTCAACAGCTTAGACTACATAACAAAAAATGAATATAAGCCCTCTAAAAAAATAATCTGGAAAAGATTCTTAGCGCGTTTTTATATTTGGAAAGCCCAGCGTAGGAACCAAGGAGATACAATACACTCTGTATTTGTTAAATAGCCAATTGCCAACCAAAATTCTTTTTATTTCTAAATCTATAGAGTCCTCCTCTACTCGTTATAGAGCGTTACAGTTTTATCCATATTTAGAGCGGCATGATTTTTCGCCAACACACAGTCAAATATCAGGCGGTATTCTCTCTGTTATAAAAACTTTAGGATTAGCAAGCAAAGCAGATACTGTAATTGTATTGAGGAAAACATTTCCGTTTGTTCTCACTTGGCTTCTGCGACTAGTCTCGAAAAAACTGATCTTTGACCTAGATGACGCCATCTTTTGCAGCACAGACGGCTCCTCGTCTGCAACACGTAAAAAGCGCTTTAAAAACATAGTGATGCTTAGTGACCATGTTTTTGCAGGAAATAAATTTCTTGCTAAAAATACTCTTTTGTTTAATAAATCAGTGACTGTTATTCCGACATGTTTAAATGTAAAAAAATATGACATTACCGTTGACAAACCTAAGGATCATATTGATTTAGTTTGGATTGGTAGCACCTCAACATCCAAATACCTGTTAAACATTTTACCAATACTTGAACTAGCAGTTAAGGAACAGCCAAAACTAAGATTGAAAATTATTGCCGATTTCAGTCTAACTGATGCAAAAATAAACACGCTGAACATACCGTGGAACGAAGAAACAGAAGCTGAGGAGTTAGCATCTTCGCACATTGGCATTGCTCCCATGATTGAAAATGATTGGACACGCGGCAAGTGCGCTTTAAAAGTACTTCAATATATGGCTTCAAAATTACCCGTTATTTCCTCCAATGTTGGCGTTAATAGCGAAGTAATTCACGCCGGTAAAACGGGTTACTTGGTGTCAACTACTAACGAGTGGCTAAATGCCATTGAGCAATTAAGCACTGACATTGAAAAACAAAAAAGAATGGGTATTGCCGGTCAAAATAAAGTAAAAAGGCTCTATGACGAACAAGTTATTTTTAATAGGGCATTACCCATCTTAAAACTATAAACTGATTGTTCTAATATTCAGCATGCCTATACTTCATATATTAAAAATTTCTCAAACTCACTAAAGTAAGGATTTCCATGCCATTTAGACGGCCAACTCATACCAAAACGTTGGATGTCTTTATTATATTTTTGCAAGAACTTTTTATGTGATAAATTAGACTCCAACCCATCCAAATCAATAAAAACCGCTCCATCTGTAGGGCAGAGTATATTTTGCGCTTTTAAATCACCATGACTTATCTGATTACGCTTTAAAAGCACAAATAATTCATAGATTTTTCTAGCCCACTTCTGTCTATCTAGCTCATTAAATTTATTATTTTCATAAATATCCCAAGCTTGAGGCGCATCAATAAACTCCGACAACAAATACGAACGACGCCTGAAAACACCCACCCGCTCCTCGATGAACGCATATGATTTTGCTGTTGGTATTCCAAGCATTTCCAACAGCAAACCGTTTCTCCATGAAATAGCTGCTCTTGACCACATCAGCGCTTTTAATATTGAGCGCACTTTTTTCTTAATGTTATATCGTTTTAGAACGTATTGTTTGCCTGCTATATCTACTCGCGCCACTGTCGCCGTTTGACCATTCTTCAACAAATGGCCTTGTTCTATTAGCGCATCTGGTTTTTCCAGGGCATTGGCAACATCCTCAGTAAAAAAACCACGTTTAGCCACTAAAAAGCGGTGACTGTTTTTTTTACAAACATAGGCGGTACATTCCCTAAAAACTTTTTTATCGATAAACCGCTTTTGCCGCCATCGCCTTTGTTTTATTAATAATGTTTGCCAGCTTTTTTCGTTTATATTGAGTTTATTGCCCAGTCGTTTTGTTAAAACGCCGAAAGCCATCTCATCAAAAGTGACCGGTAATTGTGCATATAAAAGCGCCAGGTTATTGATTGAAGCCTGGGTATTTAACGGGGTTTTCAAGAGTTGGATATCACCGGCATCAATAATAAAAACGTCACCATTACTAATGAGGAAGTTCCCTAAATGGGGATCTTTTATTTCAAAACCCGCCTGATGACAAGTTATGAGCAACTCGGTGACTGATGAAAAAATGGCTTTAAATTCGGCTTCGCTCGGCCTCGCATCCATCCAATCTAGCAAAGACTTTGAGTCTTCAAGATATTCTATTAATAAGACCGTGACCCCCTCCAAAGTCGCTAGCAATAGCACCGATGGTGTAGAAATTTTTGCTTTTATTAGGGCCTTGATGAGCAAAGCTTCTTTCTCTGCCTGCAATTTATGAAAAGACCCATAAAAGAACTTTGCAACAACCGTTTTACCTTGCCATTTTGCCAAACAGGTTAAGCGTCTTTTCGGCAAATGCCTTAATTGCTGATCGAGCTGAACATCGCCAGCCTCTAGTTCTATATTAATTGATTGATCTGGGTGACTAGCCCAATTTTCTATTAAATCGGGTATTTTCACGTCATTAACCCTTGGAGGCTATTGAATACTTGCTGGGGAGCCAGGGTTTCATAACAAGCCGGGGTAACTGACGATGCTTGAGTGTACCGGCAATCTTTTTGCAGACAAGGTGAACAATCAAACGCCGTTTGTAAAGATAGGTTACGTTCACCCATCGTACCGGTTAACTCTGCACTGGTGGCACCATAAATCGTAACGGCTGGTGTTCCACATGCTGCGGTTAAATGCGATAAACCACTGTCCACACCCACTACACCATTGGCATGCATTAAAATGCTGGCTAATTCTTTTATTGTTGATTTTTTTAGAATCTTTGCATTTTCTCGCCTGTTCGACAACCTTTCAGCGCGTTCCTTTTCTTGCTCATTTCCCCATGGCAAATACACGCTAAGGCCTTGTTTGTTTGCTATTGAAATAAGCTCTTGCCAATAATCTTCTGGCCAATGTTTACTTGCCCAAGTGGTGCCATGCAAGAAAACTAAATAGGGTTTTTCTAAAGTTTTAGGTGCAGGACAATCCTCTTTTTGTAACCCGTATGATAAAGAACTCAGATCAACTTCGTACCCCAAGCTTTTAGCAAATAACTGCCTGACGCGAGTTATCGCATGCTGCCCCTTCGGAACATCTATTTTGTAACGATAAGCAAGCGTCGCTAGCGGTTCTTGACAGCTGGTTTTAGACAAACCATATTTAGCGCCCTTGGCATAACGTGTAAAAATTGCACTCTTAATCAACCCTTGCGCATCAATAACATAGTCATATGTCTGTTGCTGCATATGATGAAGACTGGCTTTCATCTCTGCTCTATTTGCCCATAGGTTTTTTCGCCACCGCCGTACAGATACTGGAATGATCTTCTCAACATCGGGGTGCATTTGGGGTATCTCTTGAAACGACTCTTCAACCACCCAATCAAAGGATATCCCCTTAATTTTTTTTGCCGCATCGGTTAAAGCGGGCAAGGTATGAATAACATCCCCAAGTGATGAGGTTTTTATAACTAGAACTTTCATCGTTAACGTTTACCGCTACTCCAAAAAGGCAAGCACTCGATCTGGGGTGATCTTAGTCAAACAATCTAAATGCTGTAATGGGCACTGTCGTTTAAAACACGGCGAACATTCCAACCCTAGGCTAATTATTTCGGCTTTTGAATGCAAAGGTGGCGTAAAATTCGGGTCTGACGAACCATAAAGAGCAATCGTTTTAATGTCTAACGCGGCGGCGACGTGCATCAAGCCTGAATCATTACTTACAACAACATCACACAATGACATTAAATCCAACGCCTCAGTTAAGCTTGTCTTACCTGCAAAATCTCGACATTTATTGCCCGATAATTCATTAATACGAGCTGCAACAACTTGGTCTTTACCCGAGCCAAACAAGTACACTTCCCAGCCTTTTGAAATCGCTTCTTTTGCTACGGCCGCGTAATGTTCCTCCGGCCAGCGTTTTGCCGGGCCATATTCTGCTCCAGGGCATAACCCCAATCTTTTCCCTTCCGCCTCTGTAATATTGAACGAGTTTTTAGCGACTTCAACACTGGCAGGATCAATCAACAACCGAGGCTGAGGAATTTCCGGAAGAATAGCGCAAGGCTCAGCCGCCAGCGCAACGAAACGCTGAACTGTTTTGGTTAAGAATTTTTTATCTAAGTGGCGCGAATCATTCAGCAAACCCCAACGCACTTCACCTACATAACCGGTCCGTTTAGGAATACTCGCAAAGTACGGGATCAGCGCAGATTTCCATGAATTCGGCAATACAATGGATTGATCATAGCGCTCATTGACCAGACTTTTTCCCAACGCTTTACGGCCTTTAAAATTAAATTTCCCATGGCCAAAAGGCATAATAATAGCCTTACGAACCTCTGGCATCCGTTCAAGGATGGCTAATGACCATTCAGGCGCCAATACATCTATAGAACAATTTTCATGGCGTTGCTTCAGCGCCATAAATAAGCTTTGCGCCATCACCATATCACCAACCCATGAAGGGCCAACAATTAATATGCGATAAGGTTTACTCAACGCATTTAAAGATAGGTTAACCAATCACGATGTTCTGGCGAACGACCTTGAACCACATCAAAATACAGCGTTTGCAATCGCTCAGTTATGGGCCCTCTGCCCCCATTGCCAATCGTTCGGTCATCGACTTCACGTATTGGCGTTACCTCTGCTGCAGTCCCTGTAAAGAACGCTTCATCTGCGACGTAAACTTCATCACGTGTAATTCTCTTTTCGATAACCTCTAATCCACACTCTTCAGCTAATTGAAAAACTGTTTCACGTGTAATGCCTTCCAATGCTGAGGTTAAATCCGGTGTAATCAATTTACCGTTCCGAACGAGGAAGATATTTTCACCACTCCCTTCAGCCACGTAGCCTTCGTGGTCTAATAACATGGCTTCGTCATACCCACAGCTAATCGCTTCTTGTAGCGCCAAAATCGAGTTCATGTAATTACCATTGGCCTTGGCTTTACACATCACACTGTTAACATGATTTCGGATATAAGATGAGGTGCGAATACGTATTCCTTTTTCAATACCGTCTTCACCAAGATATTTCCCCCATTCCCAAGCAGCGACCATCACGTGAACTTTTAAACTATCCGCACGAATACCCATGCCTTCTGAGCCGTAAAAACACATAGGACGAAGATAAGCTGATTTTAAATTGTTTTTTACTATCGCTTCACGTTGAATTTGATTCAAGGTGTCTTTATCAAACGGGACATTCATATTTAAAATATGAGCGGAACGGAACAAACGATCTGTATGATCTTGCAGTCTAAAAATTGCTGTGCCCTCTTCGGTCTCATAGGCACGTGTACCTTCGAAAACCCCCATGCCATAGTGTAGAGTATGTGTTAGCACATGAACCTTGGCATCACGCCAATCAACCCATTCTCCATCCATCCAGATGACGCCATCTTTGTCATCCATTCCCATAGTTAACTCCTAACTTTTTTTGTTAAACCAAATGCACTCGCATTCAGCCATTTATAATCATTTCATCCCACACCGAAGTAACCAGTTGGACATGGTGTTCAACTTCTTCGACCAATACCATTTTTGGATTTTCTGCTAACGAGGCGTGATGAGACGCTTTTCGGTAAGCCTGATACGCCTCATTTAACCCTTTTTGTTGTGAATCCGAAAGGAAACCTATTTTATTTAATGTATCCAGCAAACGGATATTATCTGTATATACTAATAAGGCCGGATGGTTATTGGCATTCTCCAGCACACCGAATTGTACAATAAACTCAATATCGACAATACCTCCAACGCCATGTTTTAGGTCAAAATAACCCGGCTTTTTGTTTAAAAGTGTTGAACGCATTTTTTCTCGCATCTCAATCACTTCTTTCCGCAAGGCATGACTGTCACGGGATTGCTTCAAGACCGCATGACGAATTTGTTTAAACCGCTTGGCTACTCTGTCACACCCTGCCACAAAACGTGCTCGGATTAGCGCTTGATGCTCCCATGTCCAAGCATTTTGCTGCTGATATTGCTCAAATGCCGATTCACTGCTGACCAGCAAACCCGACTGACCGTTCGGACGCAAGCGCAGATCCATTTCATATAATAAACCGGAAAATGTGCGAGTCACCATGTAGGAAATAATTTTTCGACCCAGTCGCATATAGAACTCACCTAAAGAAATACTCCGGTCCCCTGTCGTTTGCTCATCCATCTCCCCATCTTTATGGAGGAATATAATATCTAGATCAGAACTAAAGCCTAATTCGATCCCCCCCATTTTACCAAACGCAATAACCGCAAAACCGCTCACGTCATCTATCGTTTCATTAACCGGCGCACCATATTGTTCACAAACCGAGCGCCAGCTGAGTGTCACAACCTTTTCAACAATCACTTCAGCTATGTCCGTCAACTTATCGCTCACCACCATAACCGGAATAACACCCGTTAAATCTGAAGCCGCCACTCGTAACACATTCACCTGCTTGAAAATCCGCAAGGCTTCCATTTGTCCTTCAGTATCATCTGGTGGAATGGATAATAAGGCTTTGTCTAAATCATCCCGAAGTTCCTCTTTTGTCGGCACGTTGAATAAACTCAACGGGTCAATCAGCTCATCCAATAAAATAGGAGACCGCGTCACTTGCGACACAATCCAAGGGCTTAATATGCTCAATCTAACCAATTGATTAAACACAGGGGTGTTTTCAACCAATAAAACTATATAAACCACGCGGTTACAAATTTTCTCCAACATAGTTAGAAAAAGCGACAATGTTTTTTCGTGAGACTCTCTAATCAATAAAGCCTCAACCAGCATCGGTAATAGACGAACCAGGTATTGCTGCCCTTTTTCTTGTAATTGCCTTACCGGATAGCTTTGACAGAAATGAAGAATGCTCCGTTGCGTCTCTTGACTCACCATCACCTCCTTTAAGGTAAAATAATGCGCCAGTTCTTCCTCATTTAACGACAACCAATCCACGTTATCACTCGACTCATCAGGTTGATCAAAGTCTATTAAACTTTCAAAATAGCCGTGCACCCTTGCCATGACCTGTTGTGTCTTTTCCTGCAATGCACCCCAGCTCTCAACATCCATCGACAAGACAAGTCGAGCACGATTAACCTCATCTTCAGGTAAATCATGTGTTTGCCTGTCATCTATCTCCTGAATATGATTTTCTAGCCGGCGCAAATAGCGATAATCTGCACTTAATTCTTCCGCCGCCAACCGCGGGATATGATTTCCCTCAGCCAATAAATCCAGTACTCTCAATATTCCTCGTTCTTGCAGTACAGTTTCTCGACCCCCTCGGATCAACTGAAAAGCTTGTCCGATAAATTCTATTTCTCGGATACCGCCGGGACCTAATTTAACATTATGTTCCACCCCTTTTTTCTGTAACTGCGCTTCAATTTGACGTTTCATCACACGAATAGAATCAAACACGCCGTAATCCAGATAACGACGAAAAACAAAGGCTTTTATCATCGACATCAGTTCAGCTTTACCAAGTTTTTCGCCCGTAATCAGCCGCGCTTTGACCATTGCATAACGCTCCCATTCACGTGCATGACTTTGATAATAAAGCTCCATCGCATCATTATTTAACACCAGGGCGCCACTCTCGCCAAAAGGCCTTAATCGAGTATCAACACGGAATACAAAACCATCAGCCGTGTGTTTATCTAGGAGCTTGATCACTTGGCGACCCATGCGGGTAAAAAATTCTTCATTACTGATAACACGTTTGCCATCCGTTTCACCTACCGACGGATAACAAAAGATAAGATCAATATCGGATGAGAAATTAAGCTCTTTTGCGCCTAACTTTCCCATACCGATAACAATGAGTTTTTGTTCCATTCCTGCTTCATCGCGTGGTACTCCAAAACGATCGCAAGTTTGCGAATATGCCCAAGCAACAGCACATTGAATCAACGCATCGGCCAAAGCAGAAATTTTGTGTAAAACAGAATCAACATCCTCTCCCGCTAGATCCTGCCAAGCGATTCGCAACATATATTGATTGCGGAATTGACGAAGAATACGCATAACCGTTACTTCATCGCTGACACCCGATGTCAGACTCGTCAGGTCTTCTAACAGCTCATCCGTCGCCCACGGTATAGCGTCTTCTTTTTGCTTTAATGCCTTAGCCACCCTTTCAGGAAACCGAACTGCCTGCTTTTGAACAAATAAGCTGCACGCCAATGCTCGGCTAAAATCCTTTAGCGCCCTGTTGCTTTTTAGCCCCTTTTTATTTTCAAATTGAACAGATAATTCATTGTCTACAAGGTTGGAGACCTCTCCAATTAACTCGACCGGCAACTGGTTCAATAATTCTGCTTTATTCAATATCATGGTTTTATCTTAATACATAAGCGTCTGTTTTCAATAAGCTAAACCCGAACTTCCTTGATGACTAAAAAATAAGGGGTTGTGCTTATATCAAGTATCAGCTATAAGCATACAAGTAAAGCAATAAAATCTCATGGAAGCAAAATCTGAAGAGACCCGTAACCACATGGTAAAACATATGATAATAAGCTCAATCTCTACTTGGCTCTGACAATACAAATTAATCCGTTAAAATCAGCGCAACGCCCTTTCAACTTTACCCATGCTAAAAAAATAGATTATTGTTAATCATATGAAAAACGACTTGCCCCATTTAAACAATGCTCCGAATAAAGAGGGTAATTCAATCATAGAATCAAACGAAAGCGTTGCTGAGTCAAAAAATGCTTCATCTTCGGATCAAACGGCCTCGCCTATCGAGCGTCAATTAAAAGATCAACAGTCAAGCCTGCTAAAAGCACTAGACGCTTTAAAGCAATCAAAACATGAATTGAGCACTGAACGAGACTTTATGCGCGCCACCATGAACGCTCTGAATGAAGGGGTTATCGTGACGAATATGGACGGCGTTATCCAATACAGCAACCCTGCCCTTCACCATTTGTTACACAGCAACCCTGAAGATCACTCCAATAAATTTATAGGCGATATTCTCACTTTAAAAACTGATGAATCACTCCCCATTGACCTTCTTCATATTGAGGAAAAAGCACCGACTGTAGAACAACAAATTGCTTTTATTGAACAGGCTGATGACAATAAATTCACCGTTGAGTGGTCTCGTTCATATATTACTAATGGAAACAATAAACGCTTAGGGCTGGTCTTTACCATTAACGATATTACAACGGCTTACAACATCAATAATCAGTTAAAGCATCAAGCCACTCATGACACCTTAACAGGCTTGTTAAATAGAAATGAATTTGATAAACGCTTATCAAATTGCCTGACCAGTACTCAAGACAATATCCGGCATAGCCTGATCTACATCGACCTTGATAAGTTTAAAATTGTTAATGACACCTGCGGACATCAAGCGGGCGACCAATTGCTCCGACAATTATCATCCATTCTATCTCCTATGGTCAGAGGACGAGATACGCTGGCTAGACTGGGTGGTGATGAATTTGCGATTTTACTCGAGGCTTGCCCAAAAAGTGCCGCTTTGAAAGTCGCCAATGATGTTTTATCAACCATTCAGAAGTTTCGCTTCACCCATGATCATAAAACTTTCGACGTTGGTGCCAGTATGGGCATTGCACACTTCTCTTCAGGAGCTCAAAACGAAAACAACCCCTTGAGTGTTGCTGACGCAGCTTGCTACAAGGCCAAAGAGAACGGCAGAAATTGCATCGTAGAAATGGATATTTCCACTATCCAGCACCAACCCAGTATTCCTCCACAACAAATGCAATGGATTAATCGTTTAAACACTGCCCTTGAGACTGACCAGTTTATTCTCTTTCAACAAAGGGTGATTCCAACCAACCCGGGCAAAAATGATTACCTGCATTTCGAAGTTTTATTGCGAATAAAAGATGACGATGGTCGACTGATCAGCCCAGGAGCCTTTCTCCCCGCTGCCGAACGGTACGGGCTCATACACAAAATTGATCATTGGGTTATTAAAAACACTTTTGCCTGGTTATCAAATAACCCTAACGTATTAGCCAAAACTCATTTATGTAGCATTAATTTATCGGGGTTATCGCTGTCTGACGAAGACCTAACCGAATATGTCACTCGATACATCAAACTTTATAACATTGATTGCAATAAAATATGTTTTGAAATAACGGAATCCTCCGCTATTCAAAACCTGTCCTTGGCCTTTGAATTTATACATAATATGCATGAACTCGGGTGCTCTTTCTCCTTGGATGACTTTGGTACAGGCATGTCATCGTTTTCTTACTTGAAGCAGCTACCGGTCAATCATTTAAAAATAGATGGAAGTTTTATTCGTCACATTGATTCAGACCCTATTGACCTCGCCATGACACGGTCCATCAATGAAATTGGCCATGTCATGGGCATGAGCACGATGGCTGAATTTGTTGAAAGCAAAGAGATTCTTCAACTTCTAAGCCAACTCGGCGTTGACTACGCGCAAGGCTACCACATCGCCCAACCAGCCCCCCTTGAAGAACTGCTGAAAACCCTTAATTAAAGCTTAATTTGTTTCAACCTTAACGCATTTGCAATCACAGAAACTGAGCTTAAACTCATTGCCGCTGCAGCGATCATCGGCGATAACAAAATCCCAAAAAACGGGTACAACACACCTGCGGCAACTGGCACACCCAAACTGTTATACAGAAAGGCAAACACAAGATTTTGCCTGATATTTCGCATCGTTGTTTTACTGAGCTTTCTCGCACGAACAATACCGGTCAAATCTCCTTTAACCAAAACAACGCCGGTGCTTTCAATCGCGATATCAGACCCATTACCCATTGCTATCCCAACATGTGCTTGTGCCAGAGCAGGCGCATCATTAACCCCATCTCCGGCCATAGCAACAATATGTCCGGCCGCTTGAAGCTCTTTCACAACATCTGCTTTTTCAGCCGGTAAAACGCCTGCTCTGAATTCATCAATACCCAACTGTTGAGCAACCTGTTCTGCTGCATTTTGTTGATCACCCGTCAACATCACCACATGTACGTCATGTTGCTGCAGCTCCAACAAGGCATCAGCCGTGGAAGGTTTCATTTCATCTCTCAGCAAAATAACCGCACTGGCTTGATGATTAACTGCCATATACAACGCCGTTTGTCCTCGCTCCTCATTCGATATGGGCAACTCTTTTAAACGGTCTGTCTTAATGTCATGGCTTTCTAAATAACGTATATTTCCCAGCATAACTGTTTGCTGGTTAACCACCCCAGACACCCCTTGTCCTGGTGTTGAATTAAACTCACTCACCTCAAATAAGTTCGCTTTTTTTGCCGCACGTACAACAGCTTCCGCCAATGGGTGTTCACTGGCTTTTTCAAGACTAGCCGCCAAAATAAGCAGTTCTTCATCACTCATTACGCCTAACGTTTTAATATCGGTCACACTCGGCTTTCCTTCTGTTAAGGTACCCGTTTTATCAACCACCAGCGTATCCACTTTTTCCATCAGTTCTAACATTTCGGCGTCTTTTATCAACACCCCCATGCTCGCACCACGCCCCATTCCAACCATAATCGACATCGGCGTCGCCAACCCTAATGCGCAAGGGCAGGCAATAATCAACACAGCAACCGCATTAACAACCCCTAGGCTGAGAGCAGATTCCGTTGCTAGGCCATACCAAGCAAAAAAAGTAATGACCGAAATACCCACCACAATCGGCACAAACCAAGACGCAACTAAATCCGCCACACGTTGAATCGGAGCCCGACTGCGTTGTGCCTCACTGACCATTTGAATAATATGTGATAATAACGTTTCACTACCGACACGTTGAGCCGTAAACGTAAAACTACCGGTCCCGTTAACCGTACCACCCACGACGGAATCACCCGCTATTTTTTCTATCGGAATTGGCTCACCGGTCACCATCGACTCATCAATCGAACTGCTCCCATTCAGCAACTCGCCGTCTACGGGAATTTTCTCGCCTGGGCGAACACGAAGAACATCTCCAACCCTCACTTCCTCTAATGGAATATCTTCTTCATCCCCTTGAGCATTAATTCGCCTTGCCGTATTAGGTGACAACCCCACTAACAAATGAATCGCTTTGTTCGTTTGACCTCGTGCCTTTAGTTCCAACACCTGCCCCAGCAAAACCAACGTGACAATCACCCCAGCCGCTTCAAAATACACAGGTATCACGCCCTGTGACGTCAGCATTGAATTCGGGAATAACGTTGGGGAAAACACCGCTACCAAACTATAGAACCAAGCTACCGTTACGCCTAAACCAATCAAGGTAAACATATTCAGGTTCCACGTTTTAACCGACTGCACTGCCCGTTCAAAAAATGGCCAACCCGCCCAGATGACAACAGGCGATGCCAATAATAACTGAACCCATTGCCATGTTTTAGCCGAGGCAAATTTGAGCAACGTCTCACCCACTGCCATCTCTGACATAGCGATAATAAATAATGGAATCGTGAATAAAAGACTTATTTTAAACCGCCGACTCATCTCATCTAATTCGGGGTTCTCTTCTTCTAAAACAACGGTTTTTGACTCTAAAGCCATGCCACAAATCGGGCACAAACCCGGTGACTCTTCTATCACCTCAGGGTGCATTGGACAGATGTAATCTGTCTGTGTAGACGGCGGCACAAAAGCTTCAGGTTCTAGCGCCATACCACATTTAGGACAAATATCTGGCCCATCACTTTCAATACCAGGACACATGGGACAGATATATTTAGCACCTGGAATGGCCACTGGCTGCGGGCGCGGTTTATCTGATAAATACAGTTCCGGTTCTTTATTAAACTTGATTAAACAGCCTTCGCAACAAAAGCCGTACCACTGACTTTTATACTCTGTATGGTGCTGAGTCTCTTTTGTCACACTCATCCCACACACGGGATCTTTGAAGCCTTCTTCTTTCAGCTTTGTGCCATGACAACACTCATTCACGTTATCGACTCCGAAAAAATAAATTCATGTTTTATTCAAGAGACCGCTTCAACTTCCAGCATTAACGCATTTTTCCACACCTTGATCCCAGTGACGATAATAATGACGTGGATAACCAACGTAATAATGGCTATCACAACGTCTTCATGATGCATTGCGCTGTATATATCCCAAACACTAAAAACCATTTCCGTTATTAAAACCACAGGAATCAACGCAGGGTAATAACGCATGGGCCTTTTAGCGCCCACTATTAAAACCACGCCGATGGACGCCAAACCCAGTCCTACAATCAACCAGGCATCTAGCAATAATTGAAAAACAATTTCTTCTTGAAACAGGTTGACACCTGGATACATGCCCGGCAGTTGCGGCGCCCAAAGAGAAGGCCATAATAAGACCAAGTTTAAAATATAAAAAATACCAACACTCACCATCCACCATTTTAACCCTTTCATACGACTCCCCTTTTTAATTATCAAAAAAACCGTTAAGACACTTATATAAAACACACACTTGCTTATATAATCATATGCTAATTGGTTGTCCTTTACGATTATTAATCAATCAATTTCTGCTTAAACATTGTGCTAAGCATCTTCATTAATTACAACAGGAATTTTCATCATGAAATTATATTACTCACCGGCTTCATGCTCTTTATCTCCTCACATTACTTTATGTGAAACAGGTCTCGATTGTGAACTGGTCAAGGTAGACTTGGCGACACACACACTGGAAAACGGCGACAACTACTTGGACATTAACCCTCATGGTTATGTGCCTGCTTTGGTCTTAGACAATGGTGAATCATTATTTGAAGGTCCCGCGATTATTCAGTACCTTGCCGATTTAGCCCCCGAAAAAAACTTAGTGCCTGCCGCAGGCAGCTTTGAACGCGCGAAAGTACAGCAGTGGTTAAACTTTTTATCCACTGAATTGCACAAACAGCTTGCGCCTTTATTCAACCCTGCACTTCCTGACGAAGCAAAAGGCGTTTTCATTGAAGGCTATAGCAACCGACTCAATCAACTGGCCAACGCGCTAGGTGATAATGATTATTTATTAGGCGATCAATATTCAATCGCTGATATTTATTTATTTGTTATTTTAAGCTGGCATCCATTTTTTGAATTTGACGCATCGCCTTGGCCTACCTTAGAAGCATTCCAAGCGCGTGTTGGTGCTCGTCCTGCTGTCCAACAGGCATTAAAAGAAGAAGGGTTAGCTTAACCCTAAAAATAAAAAAAACCGAGATAGCTGGGTTAAAGGCTATCTCGGTTTTTTATTGCTTCATGGCGACCTGTATTACAACTTCACACAGATATTTCGTGTCTCTGTGTAAAATTCCAGGGAGTGAACGCCTCCCTCACGTCCAATACCTGATTGCTTAGAACCGCCAAAGGCCGTTCGTAAGTCACGTAAAAACCAGCTATTAATCCAACTTATTCCCACTTCAATTTTGGCTGCCACACGGTGAGCGCGCGATAAATCGCCTGTCCAAATCGTTGTCGATAAACCGTATTTCGTATCATTTGCCCAATTGATCACCTGCTGCTCTTCATCAAATGGCGTGATGTGACAGCATGGGCCAAAAATTTCTTCTTTCATTATCGTGGCATTCTCACCTAAACCTGTCCAAATCGTTGGTTCCACCCACGCCCCATGTTTCAATTCATCAGGCACTGTCGGCACCCCTCCTCCAATAACAACCGTAGCACCTTCTTCCACAGCCTTTTCATAATAAGAAAGCACTTTTGCCTGGTGCTCATGACTAATCAAAGGACCATAATTGGCCTCTTTATCATCCGGCCGACCATATCGCACTTGCTCAACCTTTTTCTTCAAAGCAGCGACAAACTTCTCAAAAATAGGCCGCTCTACATAAACACGCTCTGTCCCTAGACAAACCTGACCAGAATTAAGGAATGATGAGCGATAAATGCCATCCACTGCTTTATCAAAATCGCTATCAGCAAAAACAATACCCGCATTCTTACCGCCTAGTTCAAATGATACATCTCGCATGCCTTCTGAAGCCGCCTTCATAATAGCCGTTCCAGTACAAGTTTCACCGGTAAAGGTAATGGCATCGACATTGCTATGGTGTGTTAAAAACTCACCTGCCGAGTCGGGCCCAAACCCATGCACAACATTAAAAACACCTTTGGGCACACCCACCGTATTCATAACCTCGCCCAATAAAGTAGCCGTTAAGGGTGTTTCTTCAGACGGTTTAACCACAACCGTATTACCACACGCTAATGCCGGCCCTACTTTCCATGTCATCAGTAAAAATGGCGCATTCCAAGGTGAAATGACGCCAATGACGCCCTTCGGCACACGAATAGAGTAATTAAGGGCGCCTAACCCATCAGGTGTTGTCGTTTGAAACGACTCACTTGGAACATTTTTAATCACGTCGGCAAATATTTTAAAGTTTGCCGCTCCTCTGGGTATAAAGGCATGGGTCATGACAGCTTTTGGCTGCCCTGTATCTGCCATTTCTGCTTCAACAAAATCATCAAAACGCCGAGTAATTTCGTCTGCAACGCCGTACAAAATATCGACACGTTGTTCCATGGTAAATTGGCCCCATTCACCCTTGAGGGCCGTCCTTGCAGCTTTCACAGCAAGATCGACATCAACTTTACCTGCTTCAGAAATTTGAGCAATAATGCGGTGATCTACCGGAGATCGCTTGCCAAATTGTTTGTTATCTGCCGATAAAACGAACTCGCCATTTATGAAGTGATTAATCTGTTTCATTTGTTTCCTCTATGAATTTGATTCGGTTTATTGTCTAAAAAACTTAATGGTTTTATCGCCTAACTGCGATACTCGGTCTCGCTATTATACGCTTCGCTTTTGCTTTTAGTTGAAACTAACACCCCTTTCTGCACAACTCAAGTGTATTCTGAATATAAACCGTTGCCGCCCTTCCGATATTGATTTAAGTCCCCCACTTACATATAGTATAACTTAACCGCCTATTAATATAGCTATATACCAAGAGGAGAAGATCAGCCAATGCACGAAAAAAACACCCATCAATCTGCCTGGTCCAATGACGAAATCAAAGCCTTAGTCAGCGACGAAAATGGCACGCTAGATGCCCGCATATACAATAACGAAGCATTGTATCAACTGGAACTTGAGCGGGTTTTTGCCCGCTCATGGATTTTACTCGGTCATGAAAGCCACATTCCTAACACCGGTGATTTCCTCAACACCTATAGTTGGTGAAGACCCGGTTATTATGGTTCGTCAAAAAGACAGCAGTATTCGCGTTTTCCTGAACCAATGCCGACATCGGGGAATGAAGTTATCACGCGATGACGCTGGCAATGCTAAAGCCTTTGTTTGTACCTATCACGGCTGGGCGCATGATATTTCAGGTCAACTCATTGACGTGCCTTTTGAAGAACAAGGTCATTGTAACGGGTTAGATAAATCGGAATGGAGTCCGTTACAAGCTCGGGTAGACACTTATCGTGGCCTTGTTTTCGCCAATTGGGATGAAGAAGCCCCTTCTCTAGATGATTATCTATCGGATTCAAAACCGTATATAGACGTGATGTTCAACCGCTCAGAAGCAGGTACAGAAGCCATTGGTGGCATACAAAAATGGGTTATCCCCACTAATTGGAAGTTTGCCGCTGAACAATTTTGCAGTGATATGTACCATGCTGGCACCATGTCACATTTGTCCGGCATCGAAGCTGGCTTACCCACGGATGTTAATCTTAACAATGTTGATATTCCAACAAATGGTAACCAGTTCCGTGCAAAATGGGGTGGTCATGGCACAGGCTATTATGTTGATCAACCCGGTCTATTGGCTGCTATTATGGGGCCAAAAATCACAGACTATGTCACTGCCAGCCCCCGAGCTGAGGCGGCTTCAAAAAGACTGGGCAGCGATCTGTTCGGTCAGCGGATGATGGGGCAACACATGACCATTTTTCCAACGTGTTCGTTCTTGCCCGGAGTTAACACCATTCGCACCTGGCACCCGCGCGGCCCGGGGGAAATCGAAGTCTGGGCTTTCATCGTTGTCGAATCCGACGCGCCAGATCACATTAAAGAAGAGTTCCGCAAACAAAATATTCGCACCTTCTCTGCTGGCGGCGTCTTTGAACAAGACGATGGCGAAAACTGGATTGAGGTACAAAAAGTTTTCAAAGGCAATAAAGCCAGAAAAACAAAACTTAATGTCCAGATGGGTCTTGGCCAATCGACGACCGAACACCCTGATTTCCCGGGTCGGATTAGTGGCGTTTACAGTGAAGATGCTGCTCGCGGCCTGTATCAGCATTGGCTCAGAATGATGACTGAACCAAGCTGGGATACGCTAAAGCCGTCATCTTAACAAGCGTCTTTTAACTTCACCCGACCCTTACATGTAGGAACCCACTATGGCCTTTCATATCGACATTAATCAACTTGTTTCAACCCCAGCGCCAGACCTTGCGCTACAACATGAAGTGGAGCAGTTTTATTACCGCGAAGCATTACTTTTAGACAACATTCAATACGAAGACTGGTTCGGTTTATTGGATGATGATATTCATTACTTTATGCCTATCAGACGAAACCGCATGCAACGATACGGCAAAGTAAGATCAACGGATGTACCTGAGTACACCAGTGAACATGAATTTGCTCACTTTGATGAAGACAAAGCCACCATGACGGGACGTTTAAGAAAATTGCTCAGTGATTATAGCTGGTCAGAAAACCCGGCCTCCCGAACACGTCATACCGTATCCAACGTGATCATTACCCCCGGCGAAGAAAACGGCACCTTGAATGTTTGCTCATCGTTTATTGTTTATCGTAATAGGCTGGAAACCCAAGTGGATCTATTCGCCGGCGAACGTCACGATATTCTACGACGTGCTGATAACACCCTGGGCTTTAAAATAGCCAAGCGAACCATCCTAATCGACCAAAGCACGATCTTGTCTAATAATTTAAGTATTTTCTTTTAAACCTGTCCAAACAGACACCGTTTAAACATATTTAAAATACGGCGGCTGCCTAACTTGGGCAGCCGCTAATTAAAGCAACAATGCTGCGGCTTATATACCAACAAGAGCAATCGTTAAAGAGCCAAACATCATCAACCCACCTATTAAACGACTCATAAGCTGACGCTGCGTTAGTTTTTCCATTTGGCTAAACCCAAGCCGAGCCATCACATACACCACACCAACCGCAATAAACCCTCTCGATGCTTGAACAATATTAATCATCGTTGCTTCCTGCGCTTGTTTAAAGGCATACATTAAAATCACCAATCCGATGAAATGAGCAACGGCATAAATCAACAATGTTTTACTGAATGCCTTGCTGACTTTCCAATCATTCTTAAACATAATCGGAGAGAGCGGCATCAACAAGGCAGCCGGTACAACAAAAACAAACACAGCCAGTTCTAACCCCCCCATCCCATTATGCAAAACAAGAACAACAATAATGTCTGCAAAAGCAAAAAAAATGCAGGTTAATATAATAAACAGAAGCGCTAATGGCGAACCGCGCAATTTTCCGTCATTTAAAAAAAACAAACTAACAAAGGCCCCAAAAGCAGCCAGATACACGCTGGAAGAGTAGGTTTGTTCAAAAAAGGCCACCGAAAAAGCAGCGACAGCAAAAATCTTGCAGCCCAACATCGGTACAACGAAAGAGGCATCGCCATGACGCATCGCATTTAAATAACAGGTCTGCCCTAATAAAACGAGTGCGCACATCAAAAGAATCAGCCAAAATTGATCCCAAAGCTGCTGCAACTCAACAAAAGGTAGCAATAATAGCGTTAACAGACCCACTGCGTATTGACTATAAAACGCCAATTTTTGACGATTTAAAGAATGCTCTAAGAACTGTTTGGTATAAGTAAAACTGAAGGCATGAAAAACAGAGGCCAACAAAGTTAACCAAACATAAGGCGGAATACTATTAGTCAAAATAAGGACCTTGATTTAATTACGCCATTTTTTATGGCAAGTTGTATTGAAGAAGCATATGATGTTCTCTCTTACCTTTACTACCACCCCATCTTTGATAGCCTGTAAGATCCATCATTGTCGAAGCGTTTTCCTTTAAAAAACTGGGGGCTTGCATTAACGCTTTGCTTAACTCCCTATAAAAAAAGCTTATGGTCATAACGATCATAAGCTTTTTAATCGCAGTGTATTTTTTTAATTAATCCGATTTGAATTTCTCTAACAAAGCTGTCGCCGCTCCTTTTAACAGTAATGTATCTGCCGCGATTAAAAAGAAGCTGGCGCCCATTTGTTGATAACAGGCCAACTGTTTTGGATCAGCACAATAAACACCCACAGGTTTTCCGTGCTGATGGACTTTCTGAATTGCCTGCTCGACCACACGCCTCACTTCAGGGTGACCTGGTTGCCCTATATACCCCATAGCTGCTGCCAAATCAGCGGGGCCAACAAAAACAGCATCCACCCCGTCGGTTTGTGTAATGGCATCTAAATTCGCAATCCCTTCAAGGCTTTCAAGTTGAAGAATAAGGCAGACATTATCATCCGCTTTTTCAAAATAATCTGGGAATGAACCCCAACGTGTTGCACGCGTTAAACCGCCGCCAAGACCCCGAATACCTTTTGGTGGAAACCGAACGGCCTGCGCCAGTTCTTTTGCCTGTTCAGCCGTATCAACCATTGGAATGAGCAAACTTTGTGCGCCTATGTCTAATACACGCTTAATATTGGCCACATTATGGTCAGGCAACCGCACAACTGAATTCACCGGATAGGCTGCCAAAGCCTGTAACTGCGCCAAGATAGAAGCAATATCATTGGGTCCATGTTCGCCATCTATCAATAACCAATCAAAACCCGTGTTCGCCATTAATTCAGCAGCAGAGTTATCGGCTAATGCCATAAAGGCACCCAGTTGCCGTGACCCTTTAAGAGCCGCTTGTTTAAACTTATTTTCAATCATAAAACTAAACGTAAATTACTTGCTTAAACAAATCGGAAACCGATGCTGCCGAGCTCACCAAAATCTGCATGAAACGTATCTCCTCGCTCCACAGATAATAACCGAGTAAATGAGCCACCGAGAATAATCTGTCCCGGCTCTAAGGCGATACCATGCGGCGCAAAACGTCTTGAAAGCCAAACAATGCCATTACCGGGGTGATTAAGCACGCCGGCTGAAACACCCGTTTCTTCGATCAACCCATTACGTGACACGATGGCACCAATCCATCTTAGGTCAACATCCATTGGTTTAACGGGTCGTCCACCCGTAATTAATCCAGCGCAAGCTGCGTTGTCAGCGATGGTATCAAACACCTTCCTGCGCTTGCCTGTTTCTGGATCAACACGTATCACCCTTGAATCAACGATTTCCACTGCAGGACAAACGTAATCCGTCGCCTTTAAGACATCCATCAAGGTAATATCCTCACCTTCAAGACGTTGGCCAAGAACAAACGCCACCTCAACTTCCACCAAAGGCGCAATAAATCGATCAAATGGAATTTCAGAATTATCTGAAAATACCATATCATCCATTAACGTGCCGTAATCAGGCTCGGTTATTTGTGATGCTTGTTGCATAGCGCGTGAGGTTAGGCCTATTTTTCTACCCACCACCTTGCGACCTTGCGCTAATCTTAATTTAGTCCACTCTGCCTGGATAGCATAACCATCTTCAATGGTCATTTCCGGGTAAAGTTGAGAGAATTGCGGAATCGTCTCACCGCTGGCTAGCGCTTTATCAAGCGCTAGCGCAGAGGCTTCTAGTATCTTTTGCTCTAACACCTGATCTCTTTTCCTAAGAAGTGAGCCATGATGATAGGGTACATACCATCCCAACGTTGTGTTTGTGCCCAATGCCCACAACGATCCAGGACATGTAATTCAGCGTGTTTTAAATGCTCCAGGAAGTACATACTGGTTTCTAGCGGCACAACTTTATCCTGACGACCATGAACAATTGCCCATTCATGATCCATAGAAGCCAATATAGGTGGTGGAATAACAAGCACCGTGTTCATTTCTGCGTTCATTGCCTTAAACATCACTTCTTGAATTGGACGAATCTTAGGGTCCATTGCTTTATCAAAGCGATCTTGCATCACCGCTTCTAAATCTTCAAAAATACTTGGGTCATAAACAAAACTTTGAATCAGTTCACGGTAACGTTCTTTTCTAGGATCATCATAAAACGTCATCATACGAGTTAATGTTGCAGACTTTTCAAATGGAGCACCAATAGCACCCATTAACATACATTTATCGAAACGATCTGGCATTTCGACCACACACTGCATTGCCAGCGCGCCACCCATTGAATTTCCAATGATGTGTGTTTTTTCAATCCCTAATTCATTTAACAGCCCTTTAATCTGTTCAACACGATAACCCATCCAGCGGGCTATTTTTGTAGGAATGTCTTTAGGCATTTCAGATTTCCCAAAGCCAATGGCGTCAGGCGCTATAACGTAAAAATCTTTTGCCAAAATAGGCGCGCACTTTTCCCAGTTAGACATAGCACTGGCTCCAGGGCCTGCACCGTGCAATAACAACAAAGGTGGATTCTCTGGATTTCCAGCAATAATACAGTTACTTGCAAGCTCCCCTGAAGGGATCATTTTTTCAACCATTTCAAAACTCATCTCTCTTCCTCTTTTTGTTAAATAAAATCTACCATTTTTAGTGCTGCTTCTAATTAAAGATCCAGCACTTGTTCACTATTAAAAATAAAATTGACCTTTATACCGTTTGGTTCTCGCTATAACGCTGGCCCACCTCGTTTAACCCAATCTTGTAAATCCCAATATTCACGCCAAGAACTGATTTTTTCATTCTCATCAAATTCAAAGATACCTAAAACAGGCAGCTCCTTCATAACAGAACCATCTTTAAAACCAAAGGTATCCACTCGCTCGGTTACGACACGTTCCTCATCAGCGACCAAGGTTAATATTTCAAATTTTGCCCTGTTTGCCAGCTGAAAAAAACCGTCTACAAAACCTGCTATTTGCTGTTGCCCTTTGAGGGGTTCTAAGGGCAAATTATGATAAAGCGCGTCTTCACTCATTAAAGATAAGATTTTATCAATATCCAAGTCATCCCAGGCGGCACAAAACTCTCTTACCGTTTTTTCTTTACTTTTTAACATTATATTTTTTCCTTTATTAACCCAGATAACAAACTAACACTTGATAGTTTATAGCCTTTAACATTATTAACCACTTATATTGATCTATTCAGTGCTTTTTGTCACGCATATCAAACGAAATCATCACACAAGAAACCCACTGAAACGACGACTAACAGAATTTTAACTCACATAGGCACTTTACCTTACACGTACTTCAGGATCATGCCATCTTAGATAAGACCAGGTTACCCCATCGATCAACCTCACATTGCCAATTTGGTGCCAGATAGGTCGTGGCCACTTGTTCAACAATCAGCGCCTCTCCCGTCACACTATCATTACTCTTCAATTGTTTACGCTGATAAATGCGCATACTCTGGTCTAATTCACAGGCGATCTGTTCACCAATTGGGCGCCTCATCTGTTCCACTAACCCGGGTTTTGGCATCTCTCCGGATAAAGAAACACGTAAATTGACTAACTCAACGGCTAAGTCCAGATCATGCCCATATCGACTTTTATGCATGCTGTGAAAGTCTTTCATTGCCGCATCGGCATGGTGCCACGGTATAGCCAATGTATATGACTGGCCAACGTATCTTAGATCGACTGAGTAGTTTACTGTGATATCGTTGAGCATCACGCCTTCTGCCATCAGTTCCGCTTGACCTTGTTCAACCATTGACAAAAAACCTTGTTCGATTTGCTCAACAGGAATACTTGTTAATACACCCAACAAACTGCGAGATAACTCACGTGAGCGCGGCGCAGCCAACATACCAAAAGCGGATAACACACCTGAGTTGACTGGAATAATAGCTGTTTCTATACCTAACGCTTCGGCTAAAGCACAAACATGCAAACCACCTGCTCCACCAAATGTCATCAGTGCAAAGGGCCTCGGATCAATCCCTCGCTGAATTGAGATCACGCGTAAAGCACGCGCCATGTGTTCATCGGCCAACTTAATAACACCTTTTGCTGCTTCTTCAGGAGAGCAGCCAAGTTCTAGCGCCAGTTTCTCCATGGCCTTTTTAGTGGCGGCGATATCTAGAGACATGTTCCCGCCCAGAAAATACCGAGCACTTATTCTACCTAAAAATACATTCGCATCAGTGACTGTTACTCTTACACCTCCCTGCCCATAACAGGCAGGTCCTGGTGACGCACCCGCAGATTCCGGCCCTACACACAGTAAGCCGCCGCTATCGACATATGCAATGGAGCCTCCACCGGCACCGATCGTATGCATATCAACCATCGGAACCGCCACGGGATAACCTTCAATTTTCCCTTCATTTGTCAAGGAAACAGCTCCATCCAGCAAGGAAACATCCGTGGAAGTCCCCCCCATATCCAGTGTTAATAAACGTTGAAAGCCCGCTTGTTTCCCCATATGCAAAGCGGCCATCAAGCCGCCCGCAGGGCCAGACAACAACATTCGAACTGCATGCCTACCCGCCTGTTCAGCAGCAATGGTTCCACCTGAACTTTGCATGACCGACACGGATGAGCTTTTCACTGCCCTCGTTAATCTGTCTAAATAACCCATGACCAAGGGCCCCACATAAGCATTCAACCAAGTTGCTATACCGCGTTCGTATTCTTTATATTCGGCTAACACCTCCGATGAACGCGAGACAAAAATATCCGCTGGCATCGCTTTTTCCAATCGTTTTTCAGCTGCATCATCTAAAAAAGAAAACAGTAAGTTAATGGCGATGGCCTCGGGTGCCCGTTCTTTTATTTTTTCAACCAGCGCCCCTATTTCCTGATCAGTCAACGGCTCAACCAATTCACCGGCCGCAGATACTCGCCCTCCCGTTTCCAAACAAAGCTCCTTGGGCACAGGAGGTTTTTGAGGTTCAGGGTTTAAGTGATACAACTCTTTTCTTGCTTGACGGCCAATCGTCAACATATCAGCCAAACCATGATTGGTTATAAAGCAGCAACGGACACCTTTCTTCTCCAACACGGCATTCGTTGCAACCGTAGAACCATGTACAATCAAGAGACTCTCATCATCCACACCCAGCTCTTCTATGCCTTGTATAATGGCTTCTTCAGGCGCCTTGGGTGTTGAAAGCACCTTATGGATACGCACTCCGTGACGATCAATGTAAACAAAATCGGTAAATGTACCGCCCGTATCAACGCCTAATAACATACAGAGATTTTTATTTTTAAAAGTGACATTCTTACACGCCTAGGCGACAGATTCATCCTTAATTACACACTGTCTACTGCTTGAAACGAATGGCCTGCCATATTAGACTCTTTCGCCTGAGAAACTAACAACATGGCCTGCACCCATACGATGAGCACACTCATTGAAATAAACAATTTAACCCGTCAATTTGGCGATCATTGTGCTGTCGATGATGTCAGTTTTTCGTTAAACAAAGGGGAAGTTCTTGGGTTTTTAGGCCCTAATGGTGCGGGTAAATCCACCACCATGAAAATGATATGCGGCAACCTTACCCCCACCGTTGGTGAAATAAAAATTAACGGTTATGACATGCTTGAGCAGCCAAAACTAGCAAAAGCAGAATTAGGCTTTTTACCTGAAATACCGCCCGTTTATCCCGACCTAACGGTGGACGAATTTTTAGGCTATTGCGCAAAATTACATGGCTTACGTAAAAACTCTGTTAAAAAAGCCGTCACCCGTGGAAAGTTAAAATGCGGCCTAACCGACATGGGGCAACGTTTGATAGGCAATCTATCCAAAGGTTACCAACAGCGTGTTGGTATCGCTCAAGCGATTTTACACAACCCATCTGTTATTATTTTGGACGAACCCACGGTTGGCTTAGACCCTATTCAAATTCTAGAAATTCGCGAGCTTATTCGTGAATTAGGCAATGAACACAGTGTCATTTTATCCACGCATATTCTGCCCGAAGTACAACAGTCTTGTAGCCGTGTACAAATCATTCATCATGGAAAGCTGGTGCTAAATGAAAGTATTGAAGGCTTATCACAACGTATGAAATCAACCCGTTTGACAGTCCGTTTTCATGAACACCCTGATGAAGATGCGTTGAAGAATTTAGCTGACGTGACTGGCTTGGAAAAGCTGGGACAGGGAAAATATCGTGTTCACCATCATCAGGACACTCCCGTTTCAGACACCGTGGCAAGGCTTGCTGTAACAAATAATTGGGGATTACTCGAATTAACCCCCGAAAAGCACGATTTGGAACATATTTTTCTTTCCACCACTCAACAGTCAACAATCAATGAATAGCCTGATTATTGCAGCGCGCGAGTTACGCAACTTATTTTTATCACCGTTAGCTTGGACTATTCTTGGCGTCACTCAGCTTATTCTGGCTTATATGTTCCTAACACAGATTGATTATTATTTAATGCTCCAACCCAAGTTGGTTGGCCTTCCGGGCGCGCCGGGTGTTACTGATTTGGTCGTTGCACCGCTATTTGGTAATAGTGCCGTTATTTTATTATTGATCACCCCGCTACTGACCATGCGAACCATCAGCGATGAACGCCGTAATAAAACCATCAGCCTTCTCTTTTCGGCACCCATCAGTTTAACTGACATCGTACTTGGAAAATTTTTAGCCATTTTTGTCTTTTTACTGATTATTCTTTTGTCCATCACCCTGATGCCCTTGTCGTTGCTCACTATCGGCGAACTCGATATGGGCAAATTTTTTGCCTGCTTGCTGGCGATGAGCTTACTGATGGCTGCTTTTAATGCCTTAGGGCTCTATATGTCCGCCATCGCCTCACAGCCAACCGTTGCAGCGGTAGGCAGCTTCGGCGCATTATTATTGCTCTGGATTATTGATTGGGCGGGTACGAATAGCGGTCATTCAAGCAGCGTGATTGAATATTTATCCATCATGCGGCATTTTGAAAATTTACTTCGCGGCCTGGTGAACTCTACGGACATCGCCTACTTTATTTTATTCATCGCTGGCTTTTTAATTCTCAGCATTCGTCGATTAGATAACGATCGCCTGCAAAAATGAAAATTTCACGTAAAAAACACCGGTATATTCGACTGCAAAATATATTGTTTACCGTCTTATTTGTAGGCTGCCTTGGCCTACTTGCCTGGCTTAGTACGCAATACACCCACCAATCAGACTGGACAGCTAATAATAGAAATTCCCTTTCTGCTCAAAGCATTCAATTGCTCGGAAAGCTAAAACAGCCCATTGAAATCACGGCCTATGCCTCTGAAAACGATATTTTGCGCCAACAAATTACCGAATTAGCAGCAAAATACATTCAACATAAAACAGATATCTCCTTGGAAATTATCAACCCGGATACACGCCCCGATCGCGCTCGCGAAGAAGGCATTACCACCGACGGCGAGTTAATTCTTCGATACAACGGCAAGCGTGAATCTTTACAGCAACTCAACGAGCAAGCCCTGACGAATGCCCTGCAACGACTGACAAATAGCGAGCAGCAATGGGTGGTTTTTCTTTCCGGTCATGGTGAGCGAAACCCTTCAGGCCATGCTAACTTTGACTATGGCATTTTCGCCAACGAGCTTAAAAAGAAGGGGATTAACAGCCAAACGATTAACTTGGTTGATTCTCCCTCAATACCAATAAACACATCGTTATTAATAATAGCAGACCCAAAAACAACGCTCTTGAAGGGTGAGGTCAGCCTCATCAAAGACTACTTAGCTAAAGGTCGGCCTCTGTTATTACTTGGCGAACCCAATCATTCAAACATCATTAAACCTTTAACTGAGTGGCTTGGTATTGAACTACTACCCGGCACCGTGGTTGACGCTACTACCCAACTCTTTGGAATAGATGATCCAACGTTTGCGCTTGTTACTGAATACCCACATCACCTGGCTACCCAGCATTTACAAGCAATGAGTTTATTCCCGGGGGCAGCTGGCCTGACAATCAACCCTGATGGTCCTTACACAGCCCACCCTCTCCTTTCTACATTGGAACGCTCTTGGACAGAGACAAGCTCTATAGAAGGTCATATTCAATTCGACCCTCACACTGATGAAAAGCAAGGCCCCATTTCCATTGGTTATGCCTTAAGCAAAAACGACAGCTCTGGAAAAGAACAACGTCTCGCCGTGCTTGGAGATGCAGACTTCATTTCCAATTCATTTCTTGGTAATGGCGCTAATTTAGATTTAGGCCTTAGTCTTATTCAATGGCTTAATCATAACGACACCTTAATTGAAATTCCTGCAAAAACAGCACTAGACACCACATTAGATATAAACGAAACGTGGTCACTTATTTTTGGCCTTGGGTTTTTATTCGTGTTACCGGCCGTCTTCATTCTTTGCGGCCTTGTTATTTGGCTTAAACGTAAAAAACGCTAAGTAATGAAAAATCGCCTTATTATCAACCTCTTTCTTGCTGTGTTGCTTATCGCGCTGGGTTTCTTTACTTGGTTCAAGTCCAATCAAAAAAATAATGACAACCCCACTCTATCAGGACTTGATATACAGGCCATCCACAGCATTAAAATTCATCGGGCAGAGGACGACATCATTGAATTACAACACACAGCAGGGGAATGGAAACTGTTACACCCAATGAATGCCTCAGCATTACCTGGAAAAGTGGAGCGTTTACTAAAGATATCTCAAATAAAGCCGCCCGTTGTGTACCCTTTAGAAAAAGCGTCTCTTGATTTATTTGGCTTACAAAACCCTCTGGTGACACTCAGTTTTAACGACCATGTATTTAAAATCGGTCAGGTTGAGACTATTCAATCACGTCGTTATGTGAGCGATGACGCACAACTGTTTTTGTTAGAGGATACTTTTTTGCATCACTTAACTGCACCGGCCAATACCTATATCAATACACGGTTATTACCTAATGGTATTCAAATTACAGGCATAGAAACACCTGAAATGACCCTGCACAGGCAAAAAGATCATACGTGGCGGAATACATTAAATTTTGACCATAATGCACTGTCATCTGATGCGGTTCAAATGCTACTCGACGAATGGCGCTTTGCACGTGCTATTCAAGTTAATATTCAGTCAAATCAAATCGGCGAAGATCAGGTCATCATTCACTTCAACGATCACCAAAAAATGGCCTTTTATTTACTCAAACAAAAAGAACAGGTGATCTTGATTTCTGCCGAGAATAAATTGGCGTACACGTTCAGCGATATCAAATACAAAAAAATGACGACCTTACCTGCTCTTGAGGCGCCAGATGCCTGAATTACCCGAAGTCGAAACGACTCGTCGAGGTATCGCCCCTCATGTTGAGGGTCGGCAAGTATCACGGGTGATTGTACGGCAAGAAAAACTGAGGTGGCCCGTTAGCCCCGAAATCACAACGCAACTCCCTGGCCTCAGCATTAAACAGGTAAAACGCCGAGCAAAATATTTATTGCTTGAAACAGATCAAGGAACGTTGATTATTCATCTCGGCATGTCTGGCAGCCTGCGTATCATAGCGGCTTCTGTTAAACCGGAAAAACATGAACATGTGGACATTATTTTTGATAATGGGCAGTGTTTACGCTACAAAGACCCCCGACGTTTTGGCTCGCTGTTGTGGTCTTCAACAGCCATTGAAAATCACAAACTCATTCAGCACTTAGGGCCAGAACCCTTATCGGATTTGTTTCATATTGACGACCTTTATACAAAAACAAAACAAAAAAAAACACCCATTAAAAGCCTGATTATGGACGGCCAGATTGTTGTCGGTGTGGGTAATATTTATGCCAGCGAAGCCTTATTCCAATCGGGCATTCACCCTAAACGGGCCGCCCAAAATATTTCTAAAAAACGTCTAATAAAGTTAGTCAGTGCTATTAAAAACATTTTAAATCAAGCCATACAACAAGGCGGCACAACCTTAAAAGATTTTGTAAATAGCGAAGGCAATCCCGGCTATTTTCAACAAACGCTCAATGTTTACGGACAAAAAGGCAAACCCTGCCCGATATGTCAAACGCCTATCAAGCAGATAACGATTGCTCAACGATCGACTTTTTATTGCCCACAGTGCCAACGCTAGCTTTTTCTCCTTCTTTATATAGCTTCCTGCAAAAAACTTGCATTCTTTATTAGGAATAGTGCGCTTATTCATATAGAGTTAAAGCCTACGGAGAGGTATTTTGCTTCAAGTTAAAAATAAATTTGTTAAACAATTGCTGGGCAGCTTTATGGACTTGCTGCCTATTTTTGCTGTCATCTTTATTTTTCAATTATTCATCCTTCGCCAGCCTATTCCCAATATTACTGATATTGCTGTTGGCACTGGTTTTGTTGTTATTGGACTCACCCTTTTTATCCAAGGTCTGGAAAAAAGCCTCTTTCCCATCGGCGAAACCATGGCTTACGCTTTTGCAAAAAAAGGGAGTTTATTTTGGCTGCTTTTATTCGCATTTTCATTAGGTTTTGGAACCACCGCAGCAGAGCCTGCGTTAATTGCCGTTGCTGATGAAGCGGCGCGAATTGCCGCTGAAGGCGGTCTGATCGACGCAACCGATAATGCAAAAAATGACTATGCGCTGGGCCTACGATTGACAGTCGCTTTTTCCGTAGGCTTTGCAATTTTATTGGGGGTTCTTAGAATTATCCGTGGCTGGCCTCTGCATTACTTAATTATTCCGGGCTATATAGGCGTCGTTACAATGACTTTTTTTGCCCCTGATGCCATTATTGGTATCGCTTACGACTCCGGTGGAGTCACTACATCCACAATTACTGTCCCTCTTGTAACGGCCTTAGGGGTTGGGCTCGCTTCTGCCATTCGAGACCGTAACCCAATGACCGATGGCTTTGGCTTAATTGCCTTTGCTTCACTGACACCGATGATTTTTGTAATGGCCTACGGCATGATTTTGTAATGATGTTATTAAACGAAATTTTTGCGACTTTATTAAGTACATTGCGTGATGTCGCGCCAATTATTTTCGTCATTATTTTTTTTCAATTAGTCGTTATTCGTCGACCTTTTAGTCACTTTAAAAACCTCGTGATTGGAATGATTTATGTAATACTGGGCATGACTTTCTTTCTGGTTGGATTAGACAAAGCCCTCTTTCCACTGGGCACCTCCATGGCTGAACAGCTAACCAGCGACGATTTTATCAAGCCATCAACTGATCAAAGCCTTTCCATTGCTTGGCAAGACTATTATTGGGTCTATATCTTTGGTGCTTGCATTGGCTTTGCTACAACATTAGCGGAACCGGCGCTCATTGCTGTTGCCATCAAAGCACAGCAAATTTCCGGCGGAGCGATTAAAGCCTGGTACTTGAGAATAGCCGTTTCTATCGGCGTTTCTGTAGGCATCTCGCTAGGCACTTATCGCATAGTCTCTGGTATAGATTTGTATCTGTTCATTATCGCCGGATACATCATCGTTATACTGCAGACCATTTTTTCACCCAAACTAATCATTGGTCTTGCTTATGATTCCGGTGGTGTTACAACATCAACGGTTACTGTTCCCCTCGTTACTGCTTTAGGCATTGGGCTGGCTTCTAGCATACCCGGCAGAAACCCTTTAATGGATGGTTTTGGACTGATCGCCTTTGCTAGCCTTTTCCCCATTATGGCTGTACTGGCCTACGCTCAATTTGCTGATTGGATTAGCCATAGAACACAACTGAAACAATTGGACCGAAAAGGAGAATAAAATGCATTTTAAATTAATTGTCGTCTTTGTGGATGACAACAAAACTGACAAGGTGCTGAAAGCCGCAAGAGATGTTGGTGCCACAGGATCAACGATTATTAATAATGCGCGTGGCGAAGGTTTAAAAAAACAAAAAACATTTTTAGGGCTCAACCTAGAAACACAGCGAGATGTCTTATTATTTTTAGTCGAAAAACATTTATGCCGAAAGATTATTGAAGAAATTTCCCGCGCCGGTTTATTTGATGAAGAACCCGGTAGCGGTATCGCACTACAAATAGATGTTGAAGATGCCATCGGTGTACTTCATCAAGCAGAAGAAATCACACAATCAATAGAGAGCGAACTATGACCGATACAAAATTAATGACCGTACGCGATGTAATGAAAACCGACTTCCACCTGATAGATGGAAAAGCCACCGTTTCTGAAGCTATTCAGATGATGAAAAAAAATAAAACATCCGTTTTATTTGTTAATAAATTTCATGAGCATGATGAATACGGCATCATCAATGCTGGCATTATCGCAAGACTTGTTCTCGCTAAAGACCGGTCGCCAGATCGTGTTAATGTCTATGAGATAAATGAAAAACCGCTAATCAATGCCCACCCAGAAATGGATATTCGCTACTGTTCGCGCTTATTTGCACGATACAATTTAATGCGTGCCCCTGTTATGGAGCAAGGTAAAATTATCGGTGTTGTTAGCCCTATTCAGCTCGTTTTAGATGGTTTATGCGAAATATCGGGGATTAGTTAATTTTAAAAAACGATTAACCAAACCGCCCGCAAGCTTCTAGCCAGAAGTTTTTTTACGGAGGATACACTAGGTTATATCAATGGCGAACGTCATAGAAAAGTGAATAGCGCAATGCCCTAACAACATTTCATAAAATGCACAGTAAAACCCTTGCTGCCTTTGATTTTTACCATTCTAACGCCATTCTGCCAACACGGACGGTTTGAAAGCCGTTAGCGTCAATTAGCGCTCAAGAACTTTTTGACATCTAGTAACTAACAAGACGATTTTTTATTCGTTAATGCCCACCGTTTCAACAATGGCAAGACCTGAACCTCTTCGGTCACTGGCGGCCATCAATGTATTAGATTTCTTATCCCATAAAATAGCGTGCATATTGCCGTACTGTCTGCCAACAGACTTCAACTGATGGCCTTTTTCTTTTAATTTGACTCGCATACCGTCTTTAAATGTGCCCGGTTCATGCTGAATCACATCAGGCAAATATTGGTGGTGATAGCGTGGCAAATTTACCCAAGACTCAGGTGTATGGCCTTGTTCAGCATCCAAAATTCCCAGTAGTACCATGCTAATAATTCGACTGCCTCCAGGTGTACCCAGTACACCGATATATTCCTTTGTTTCAATAAACGTTGGCGACATACTGGATAACATGCGCTTACCCGCTTCTATTGCATTGGCTTGTCCACCCACTAGACCATAAACATTCGGCGTACCCGGTTTAATTGAAAAATCGTCCATTTCATCATTCAATAAAACCCCGGTCCCTGCGGGCACAAAACCCGACCCAAATGGGTAGTTGATTGATAAGGTTGCGGCCACACGATTACCCGCTTTATCCATCACAGAGAAATGTGTCGTATTATTGCCTTCAATGTCCTTTAAACCGCTGATGTCTTGGCTGCTGGTGGCTGTATCCAGACTTAGGTTTTTCGAAATTGTATGCGCATAAGATTTATGTGTTAGCCGTGCCGTTGGCACGCTTACAAAATCGCTATCGCCCATATACAATGCACGATCACGATACGCTCTTCTCATCGCTTCAACGACAACATGAATCCGCGTTGCCTCGTCCAGGCTTTCTAAATCGTATTGTTCAAGAATATTCAGCGCAATAGATAATACTAAGCCACCTGATGAAGGCAATGCTGCGCTCACCACCTTCATGTCTTTATAATCAATCACGACAGGTGAGCGCTCTTTTACTCGGTATTTTTTTAAATCTTCTTTTGTCCAAATGCCACCGGCTTGCTGTACGCCTTGGACTAATTTATCGGCCACCTCTCCAGCATAAAACCCATCAAACCCTTGTTTTGACAGTTGCTTTAAAGTTTCAGCTAAGTCCTCTTGTTGAATGACAGCCCCTAAATCAGGCACCTGTCCCTTGCTCAGAAAAATGGCCTCCGCTGATGGATTAGAGGCTAAAGCGATCTGGCGAAACTTCGCCAATCTTCGATAGTGCTCATTGACTAAAAACCCTTTTTCAGCCAACTCGATTGCAGGCTTCAAGCTATCGCTTAACGGTAACTTCCCGTATTTCTTGGCTAGATGATCCAAGGCTGCAGGCAAGCCAGGAATTCCGGCTGCTAACGCTCCATTAACAGACGCATTTTTAATGGGTTCACCTTGCTTATCCAGGTACATATCCCGATCGGCTTTTAAAGGCGCCACTTCACGGCCATCAACCATTACTTGAAAACCATCGCTTTCGCGGTGTAACAGCCAAAACCCTCCACCGCCTATGCCTGAGCCAAAAGGCTCTACGACGGCTAACGCGGCACTCACCGCAACAGCCGCATCAAAAGCATTACCGCCTTGATTTAGAACATCAATCCCTGCCTGCGTAGCTGCAGGGTGCGCACTGGCCACTGCTTGTTCTTGGGGCTTTATTGAAGGATTTGCGTATAACGCTACGGAGAAAAAAACACCAACGGTAAGAACAAAGGCTTTCATTATTTATTCCTCGTTGGTTGCCATTAAGCGTTTATATTTTAATAACAACTCTTCTTGTGTTTCTACATTGTCCGGATCCTTAGGAATACACTCAACAGGGCAAACCTCTACACACTGCGGGGTATCATAATGCCCTACACACTCTGTACACAGGTGAGAATGTATTTCGTAAATCTCCTCCCCCATAAAAATAGCATCGTTCGGACACTCCGGTTCACACACATCACAATTGATGCATTCATCAGTAATAATTAGCGACATAGTTAACTCAATTTATTCAAAATAGCTTGTTCAATCTCTGCAGGAACAAAATCAGACATATTCCCATCAAAGCGCGCGATATCTCGCACCAACGTGGACGAAACATCACGCCATTCGGGCGCTGTTGTCAACAAGACGGTCTCTAACTCCGGCATCATTTTTCTGTTCATCCCCGCCATTTGAGTCTCATACTCAAAATCTGCGATATTACGTATTCCACGCACGACAACACGGGCTCCATGCTCTTTGGCTAAATCAACCAGCAGTCCATCAAAAAATACGACCTCAATATTTGGTGCACCAGAAAAGGCTTGCTTTGCCATTTGTAATCGCTCATCACTATCGAATAATGGTGACTTGCCCGCACTCTTTGCCACAGCCACCAAAATAGAATCGAATAACTCGCTCGATCGTTGAATGATATCGATATGACCGTTGGTCAGTGGGTCAAATGTACCCGGATATATTGCTTTTTTAGTCATTTGTTTCTCTTTGATATAAGCAGTAGACAACCTGACCTGCTTTTTTTTGCCGACGTTCAACCCACGTGGCTGGCAAAAAGTTCAGCTTTAGTTTGCTTTCACATTCTATGTAAATAACAGCATCATCCGACAAGCGACCGCTTTGTTCAAGGTGTTTAACGCATTCTTGTAATTCACCCTGCTGAAAGGGCGGGTCGAGAAACACAATATCAAATGACTTTTCTTTTTCTTCAACTTTAGCCTTCAAAACATCCAAAGCGATTCGGTGCATTAATTGAACATTATCGGCCTGCAATAACGCTTTATTTTCTTGAAGCGTTTTTATCGCCTGGGCCTCTTTCTCAACCATTAAAACATGACGCGCACCCCGTGATGCAGCTTCAAATCCTAATGCACCACTGCCCGCATATAAATCCAGACAATTTGCCTGCGGCAAATACCTCTGCAGCCAGTTAAACAACGTCTCTCGAATAGGGTCGGTTGTTGGACGCAAACCTTCAATACTGGGAAAGTCTAATTTACGACCTCGCCATCGCCCTGCAATGATACGAATACGGTTCGCTTTGTTGGCCATTATTTTTCTTGTTCTACCGCTTGGCCTACAGTGACCATCACCATTTTATTCACCAAAACGCGTCGTTGAAAAGCATCCACTATTTGCTGTCGCGTGACTGCCTCGATGTTAGACATATAGTGATTTAAATAATCCAGTGGTACACCGCCAACAACAATACCAACGATGTTGTTTAACAATTTTTTATTACTGTCTAACTTCAGTGCAAAACCGCCGATAAGATTTTTCTTAGCGGCAACCAACTCTTCCTCTGTCGGCCCACGTTGAATAAATTCTTGCAAGGTTTTCTTAACGGCTAATGAAGCCTCTTGTACTTTCTCATTACGTGTTTGAAGCCCTATCAAAAATGGACCCTTTTCCATCATAGGGCGAAAATAACTGTATGCGCTATAAGCCAAGCCTCTTTTTTCCCGAATTTCTTTAACAATACGTGAACTAAAACCGCTGCCTCCCAAAATATGATTCCCCACATATAAGGGAAAGTAGTCAGGGTCGTTACGTTTCAATACCGGCAGACTGTACATGAAGTGCGTTTGTTGAGACGGGTACTCTTGATGAATATTTTTACCTTCTGATGGCAAAACGACGGCAGGAACGCGGGTCATTTTTTCACCCATTTCCAAATCAGCAACCAAATCTTGCACCATTTTTTCTGCTTGCTGGCGTGAAATTCCACCAACGAGGACAACCCTTAGGTTATTCGCTACATAATGTTTTTGGTAAAATTGTTTAAGATCCTCTCTTTGAATTTTTTGTACCGATGCCTCATCCCCTTGTATCGCATTTGCATACGGGTGTCCGTGATATATTTCTTCATAAAGCGCCAATTGCGCCAGCGTCCCGGGGGATTCTTCACGCTGCTTAATACGTAATAACGTACGTTGTTTTACACGCTCGAAGTCTATCAAAGGAAAAGTAGGTTTATTCAAAATGTCCTTTAAAAGCTGCCATGAGGTTTTCAATTCCTTTTCAGAGGTTAAACTTCTATACGAAATCGTCGTAAAATCCCGTGAGGTTGATGCGCCTAATTGCGCACCCACACTTTCCAGCCGCTCAGCAATTTGTTGCGCATTACTGTTTCCCGCCCCCTGATTTAACAGCGCACTGGTCAGCGCTGCTACACCATGTTTCTCCTCATCTCGAGCGCTACCCGCATCAATAATTAATTTAGCGTCTAGAATCGGCAAGCCATCTGTTGCAACAAAATAAACTTTGACACCTTTATCCGTTTCCCAAGACTCAATGTCAGGAACCGCCATCGATAACGAGCTAACCAATATAAGCACCGCCATCACAATTAATTGCCCATTAACTTTCATCTGAACCCCCCTGAGACATCATATGTACGACCGTCAAATGATCCTCGTTCAAATATTTTTTCGCTGCGTTTCGAACTTGTTCTGCCGTGACTGCTTTTATTTTTTCAACATACTCATCAGCCTTTTGCCAACCCACACCCACTGTTTCCAGCATACCTAACTGCATGGCTTGATAAAAATTTGAATCTTTTTCGTACACCGAAGACGCAATGACTTGTGCCTTAATACGATCCAGTTCTTTTTGCGTCACTAAATCCATTTGCAATAATTTGATTTGTTGAAGCAAGGCCTCTTCAAGCTGTTGAACACTGTTGCCTTGTGCAGGTGTGCCATCAAATAAAAACAAAGTCGGTAGGCGCGCATTCATGTCATAGCCCGCACTGGCGCTAGAAGCCACCTGCGAACCTCGAACAATATTCGACGGTAATCTTGCACTGCTGCCACCACTTAAAACTCCGGACAATACCTCCAGTGCATAAACATCAGTATCATCTTCTACAGAGTTTAATACGGGTACCTTAAATCCCATCAATAGATACGGCACCTTAGCGTTCTGTTTCACAATGCCGCGGCGAACACCCACCTGTGGCACTTCAATACGTTTTTTTACGGGTTCAAAAGCAACCGCAGGAATAGGCCCAAAATACTTCTCGGCTAAGTTGAAGACTTGCTCAGATTGAACATCACCGACGATCACCAGGGTGGCATTATTTGGTGAATACCATTGTTTATACCAAGCCGCTAAATCGTCAACTTTCATGTCTTTTAAGTCCTGCATCCAACCAATGATGGGGTTTCTGTACGGACTACTGGTATAAGCCAACGCTTTAAAATATTCGTACGTTTGCCCCTGAGGTTTGTCTTCAGTTCGCAAACGTCGTTCTTCCATGACCACTTGCAACTCTTTCTCGAACTCTTTTTCTTGCAGCTTTAAATTCTGCATTCGTTCAGCTTCGAGTTTCATGCTTACTTCAAGGCGTGAGGCTTCCATCGTCTGAAAGTAAGCCGTGTAATCAGCACCGGTAAATGCGTTCTCGCGGCCACCATTTTCAGCAATAATTTTAGAAAATTCTCCCGGCTCCAAATTGTCAGTGCCTTGAAACATCATATGTTCAAGCACGTGCGATAAACCAGTAATACCATCGTGCTCATAACTGGCGCCCACCTTATACCAAATTTGCGACACAACAACCGGCGCCCGACGATCTTCTTTGACAAGGATTTTTAAGCCATTTTTTAACACTTTTTCGTGTACCATATTAGGTAGAATATGTGGCGAAGCAAAACTGTTCAGCGAACAAAGACCATTTATAATAAAAAGCACTATTGATAACTTTCCCATTGAGTTCTCACTTAACAATTAAACGAATTTAGAATGGGGATTTTACGATAAAGTTCCCATAGAAAGACACAATATCATGTTTGGATTTGGCAAGAAAAAAGATACCGGTAGTCCTGAGCAAGCTCCAACTGAAGAACCTAAAGAAGGATTCTTTGGCCGCTTAAAAGGCCAGCTATCAAAAACACGTCACGGTTTAACCGGTGGCTTAGGCCATTTATTCTTGGGCAAAAAACAAATTGACGATGATTTGTTTGAAGACCTAGAAATGCTGCTGCTGACAGCAGATGTCGGTATTGAAGCCACCCAGCACATTATTGACAACCTGACCCAACGTGTTGCCCGTAAGCAATTATCAGATCCTCAAGCGTTAACACAGGCACTGCAAGAAGAAATGCAATCTATTCTTGAGCCTAAACAACAAACACTGGAAATCCCTGACCAAGAGGGTCCCTTCGTTATTCTAGTCGTTGGTGTGAATGGCATGGGTAAAACCACCACCATTGGTAAACTTGCTAAACGCTTACAAGCCGAGGGTAAAAGTGTCATGCTTGCTGCCGGTGACACCTTTAGAGCCGCCGCCATTGAGCAACTTCAAGAATGGGGCAAACGTAACGACATTGATGTCGTTGCTCAACATACTGGCGCAGATTCAGCGTCGGTTATTTACGATGCCTTTGAAAAAGCTAAAGCACGTAACGTCGATGTACTTCTCGCTGATACCGCTGGCCGTTTACACACGCAAACAAATTTAATGAACGAGCTCAGCAAAATTAACCGCGTTATCAAAAAAATAGATGAAACAGCCCCACATGAAACCATGCTTGTTTTGGATGCGGGCACTGGACAAAACGCCTTGGCACAAGCCAAAAATTTCGATAAAGCCACGCCTCTTAGCGGCATCACACTAACAAAGCTGGATGGCACGGCAAAAGGTGGCATTATTTTCGCCATCGCGAATCAGTTCAATTTACCGATTCGATTTATTGGTATTGGTGAAGGTATTGATGATTTACGCCCTTTTGATGCCGCTCAATTCACCGCTGCATTATTTGAAAAACCTCACCACGATAGTTAACTTATTATGCTCCAGTTTATTAATGTTAGTAAGCGATACCCCGGCGGTGCCGATGCGCTTAAAAACGTTAGTTTTGAATTACAAAAAGGTGAAATGGCTTTTCTTACAGGTCATTCGGGCGCAGGCAAAAGTACACTGCTTAAATTAATTGCTATACTTGAACGCAGCACCCATGGACAAGTGATGCTCGACAATCAAAACATTGGGCGCCTATCTAAACGCAACGTACCTTACGCCCGCCGAAAAATCGGCATGATATTTCAAGATCACCGTTTATTACATGACCGAACAGTGTTCGACAATGTCGCCCTCCCTCTTATTATTGCTGGGCTTGATCATCATGAAATTAAACGACGCGTACGTGCCGCTCTAGATAAAGTAAATTTATTGGGAAAAGAACAACGCTACCCCATAACACTATCTGGCGGTGAGCAACAACGAATTGGCATTGCTCGAGCCGTGGTGAATAGGCCGCCCATGATTTTAGCTGATGAACCTACCGGCAATCTGGACCCTGAACTTTCCGAAGAAATCATGCAGTTATTTGAACAGTTTAACCAAGTGGGTGTTACTGTTCTCATCGCAAGTCATGATATTTCTCTGATTGACCGTATGGGCTACCGCACGTTGCAACTTTCTCAAGGTGAAATGGTGAGTCACCATGGCTAGACGACGCAGTCATATCAAAAGGCCAGCGAACCTGTTTAATCTCCGCGCCTATTTACTGATCCACCTGCATACATTTTTTGCCAGCCTTGGCCGTTTTTCACGGGCACCGTTTAACTTTATGATGACGGTCAGTGTTATTGCGATTACTTTGTCTCTTCCATCAGGGCTACTGGTGTCCATTAATAACCTGCAAACGCTCAGCGGACAAATTGACCTTAATAACAATATTTCCCTCTTTCTTAATCAATCGGTCAGTCTTGAAAAGGCTCGCGAATTAACAGAGTCTTTAGATGGCCATGATAAAATTGCCAAGTCAATTTTAATTGACAAACAATCCGCTCTGGAAGAGTTCCGTCAATACAGTGGATTTGGCTCAGCGATTGGCACCCTTACTAACAACCCCTTGCCCCATGTTATTCAAATAACGCCCTTAGCTGCTTTGAAAGATCAAGCCTCTCTTGAATCGTTGATCAGCGAACTTAAGCAAGAACCCAATATCCAGCAACTTCAAATGGACATGGGTTGGCTTAATCGTTTAAATGGCATTCTCGATATTGCTCAACGCGGCGTTAGCATTATCACCCTGCTATTAGGCTTTGCCGTCCTGTTAATCGTCAGTAACACCATTCGTTTAGAACTTCAAAATCGCCGTGATGAAATCGATATCACTCGGTTAGTCGGGGCAACATCAGCCTTCATTATGCGTCCGTTTATATACAGTGGCTTTTGGTATGGCTTTCTTGGCGGTGTTTTTGCCTGTCTCCTTGTCAATGTATCAGTCGGATTAATTGACGGCCCAACAAGCTCGCTAGCCACTTTATACGATAGTTCTTTCAGCCTTGTCTTTATGTCTCTAAAGCACGCCTTATTATGGGTGCTATTTTCTATTCTACTTGGCATAGCCGGTTCATGGATTGTCGTCGGTCGTTACCTGTCTGAACTGGAAAATTAATCACTCTTTTATCTTGCTCAATTGCTTTATAACCTGAACTTTTGCTACAATTACCGGTCTTATCTTGTGAGTACCATGTTATTCAAGCACACAAATGGAGGGCTAACATGACACATGCTTTAGCGTTAAATAATCAATTATCAGCTGGATCTTTAGATGCCTATATTGCATCTGTTTCGTCTGCGCCTGCACTAACGGCAGAGCAAGAAAGAGATTTAGCCCATCGCTTACGCAACGATAATGATTTAGAAGCCGCTCGTATGCTCGTTTTATCCCACATGCGTTATGTTATTCATATTGCCAGAAGTTACAGTGGTTACGGCTTAGCACTCCCAGACCTTATTCAAGAAGGCAGCATTGGCTTGATGAAGGCTGTTAAACGCTTTGACCCCGATATGGGCGTTCGACTCGTTTCATATGCCGTACACTGGATTAAATCTGAAATTCATGAGTTTGTTATTAAAAATTGGCGAATCGTGAAAATCGCAACGACAAAAGCTCAGCGCAAATTGTTCTTTAACTTAAGAAAACATAAAAAGAACCTTGCATGGTTAAACGAAAATGAAGCGAATGCCATTGCAAATGATCTTGGCGTAGATAAATCTGCTGTCTACGAGATGGAAAGGCGCCTCAGTAATTTCGACATGGCCTTTGATGGCCACCAGGATGACAACAGTGAGTCTGATGAGGTCGCCTACACACCTGCTACCTTCGTCACAAAAGATGAGCACGATCCTGCCAGTGTTATCGAAATAGACAGCGAAAAAGCTCATGATTCAGCTCGATTAAATACTGCTCTTAACAACCTTGACGATAGGAGCCGAGCCATTTTATCTGAGCGTTGGTTAAGTGAAGACAAACCAACGTTGCACGAATTAGCAGATAAGTATCAAGTGTCTGCTGAGCGTATTCGTCAACTAGAAAAAAATGCGATGAATAAGGTTAAACAAGAGCTAATTGAACATCAGATCGACTAGTAACGTGTATTAGGATCGATCTCATATCCTGATTTAAGGCGTAAAGTTAGTTGTTTATTTTTCTGAACCATTTCAACGTGCTTTAAAAAACTCATTCCCAATAAAACAGCCTCACCATCCATGTGAGGATTAACATGTGCAGCAACATTTTTTAGTTCTATAGCTCCTAGCTTTACCGAATCCAGTAAAACCCGATAAACGACAATATCACCATTTGCAGTACGTGTTCTTTCTGGTCGCCCTTGCGTCAAATTCATCTTCTCAGCAACCCGACCGGGTATACTGATGTTCGTAGCCCCCGTATCTAGGACAAACGTTACCCAGAGGTCATTTAATTTACCATCAGCTATATAATGACCTTGCCGGTTTTGCATTAACAAAACTTCAGCGCTTCCATCAGAGGCATACCTCACATCTGGACGATCATTCGGGTTCGATTGTTTTTCGAAATATCGATCAAACCCAAACGCCAACATCATGAGAAAGCCGATCCATGCAAGCGTTACGATTGTTTTTGATATTTTATTACCTGATTCTACACTGCTCATCCGGAAGCGTTAGAGATAATGATCGATTAGTAACGCTGCAAATAAAACCATCAAATATATAATAGAATATTTAAACGCTTTCATCGCAATAACATCATCCGCTGTTTTCTTTAATAGGATGGCGTAATACAAAAAGCCCAACCCTAATGCAATGGCCACAAACAAATAAAGCAGGCCACTCATTCCTGTCAAATAGGGCAATATACTGACTAAAATAAGTAAAACAGTGTAAAAAACGATGTGTAGCCTCGTAAATTCAGCGCCATGCGTCACCGGTAACATTGGAATGTCAGCTTTCGCATACTCCTCTCTTCGGGCAACTGCTAAGGCCCAAAAGTGTGGCGGTGTCCAAATAAAAATAATCAAAAATAATAAAAGCGCATGGGGGTCGATTGTTGCTGTTACGGCGCTCCAACCTAATACCGGTGGCGCAGCTCCTGCAGCACCACCAATGACAATATTCTGCGGCGTAGCATGTTTTAAATACACCGTATAAATCACCGCATAGCCAATTAAAGAAAGAAAGGTTAAAAACGCGGTTAATTCATTCACCAAAAACACCAGCAAAAGCATTGCAATAACCCCAATGGCGAAGGCAAAACTAAGCACTTGAACTCCATTCAAGTCTCCATGCGGCAAGGGTCTTCCCCTTGTACGAGCCATTTTTGCATCAAATTTTTGATCTAAATAATGATTGATGGCAGCCGCTGACGACGCTGCCAAGCCAATACCGAGCGTTCCAAAAACCAATGGTTGCCACGGAACCATCCCTGGGACAGCTAAGAACATGCCAACAATCGCTGTAAAAACAATCAACATCACAACTTTAGGTTTGCACAACTCGTAATAGCTTTTCCAGCTAAGCGTATTCGTTGAATTTTTAAGTGTTTGCTCAGTCAAGATATAACCTTACTTATGCTATTACTTTATTTAATCTGAAATTAACGTATACCACACTTAACAGAAGCAGCGCAGCCACGGCATTATGCGCCACAGCAACGTGCAGAGGCAAATTTAGTAAGACATTAAATATACCGAGTAACACTTGCATGGTTAACAAGCCACCTAACATGAGTGATTCTTTGATGGCACCTAACCTGAAAAGTATCAAGCTCAAACTGCCCAAAATTATAGTGGTCACTAGTGCGCCAATTCGATGCACCCAATGAATCGCTGCGCGGGCTTCATTATTAAGAACACCAAACTCATAATCAACGCCTAAACCACGCCATAAAACAAACCCTTCTTTATAATCTAAGGCTGGGTTCCATGAATCACCAAAACAGGTAGGGAAATCTGGGCATGCTAGTGCTGCATAGTTGGTGCTGGTCCATCCACCCAGTGCAATCTGTATCAACAAAACAACTAAACCCATTGCCGCAAGGTGTTTAGTTTTATTTCCCCTTTTATCAGCCGATAGGCGCTTATTATTGATACGCAATAAAAGCCATAAAAGTAAACTCAACGTTGCTAAACCGCCCATTAAATGGGCCATTACTATCACCGGCTTAACCAGCAAGGTCACCGTCCACATTCCAAGTGCCCCTTGAAACATGACGAGTAATGACAAACAAACCGTCAATCTCCGTTGACCAAGCTCCGGTTTTTTCCACGCTATTACCGTTAAAATTAAAATGACAAGACCCAAAAGACTCGCGAAGTAACGGTGTATCATTTCTTTCCAGGCTTTATCTGCCTCTAAAGGGCGCTCAGGATAGTTATCAGCTGCGCTCTTAATTCCTTCATGGGACTCATCAACAATTAAATTCCCATAACAACCCGGCCAATCAGGGCAACCAAGTCCAGCATCTGAAAGTCGAACATAAGCGCCTAAAACGACAACAAATAACGCCAATAGAATGGCAAAAATGGTTAAATTTCTAAACATTCTTTACCCTATTTGTGACGCTTTAAATAAATGTTTGAGATCTTTTTGGATACCATAAGGATCTGCATCCTTTGAATATTTCATCATGATATTACCTAATGGATCCATCAATAACACATCATCATCTGCTAAGTCTCCGACCTTAGACTTTAACTCCTCAAGCAGTTGATCATTCCAATGAAACATATATAAATCAGGCGCTTGAGAAAGAAATGGCGTAATATCTGCCAGTGATTTATTTAAATAGACCCGTTTTAAACGTTTTGCATCTTTATTTAAAAGCACATGCAATTGATGAATAAGATGCACTGTCTTTTCACACAATTCCAAGCATTGAGCATCCGTGTCGATATGCAATAAGACCCACCGTCCCTTTAAAGCACTCAGAGCCTTTTCATCACCATCAAGAACATACTCAGTTAGATCAGAAGTGATTACGGGTTTAATAAGCTCACCATAATTCTTTGTTTCCCCGCCTTCTAACCACTGTGGGTTATTAAATATCAGCCATGCTGATATGACCGGTAATGCAAACATCCCTGCAATAAATATCAATTTCAATCTATTTTTTGTTACTTGATCCATTATTTTTCTCTATCTATTTTTATAGTTAATACGATGTAAATGACGACCCAAGCTGCTGCCAATGCAAACCATTGAAAGGCATAGCCATAATGTTTTTCTGGCCCCATTTTCATGGGTAACCAATGCCGATCATAGCCGTTAGGCTCTTGTTGGTCTAATAATATTTGATAGGGCAAGATGTCGTAACCTAATCGTTTTGACACCTTATCTAGATCAATAAGCTGAGTCATTGCCGGCCAGCCTTCAGAAAGTTGATCTGCACCATCCAGTTTAAGGCCAACGCTAGGAAAATGATCGAATTTACCTGTTATCGAAATATCTCCAGCATCTAACTGTACATCGGGTAAGTCTTTTATGTCGTCTGCAGCCGGTAGCCAGCCCCTGTTTAGCAGTATTGAATGCGTTTCACTCAATTTGAGAGGGGTCAATACAAAAAAGCCTACTTGCCCATTTTTTACTTGGTTATCAATAAGTATTTGTTTATCTGTATCGAGAAAACCTTCTGCTTTAATAGGCAAATACCGCAAGTTATTATCATCAAAACGAATCGTAGAGATATCAACAGCGGGTAAGTTTATTCTTGCAGATTGCAGATCTAAAATGTCCTGCTTTTGCTGTGCTCTATCAAGCTGCCAAAACCCAAGCCTTAGTAAAAATATCAACACCAACAGCGCCAGTATGGTTAAAAATAAATTTGCTTTAAACTGCATATTTCAACTATCGTTGCTCATTAATGTAAGGTTAAATACTCAACCCCCACATAAAGTGAAGCTAACGAATGCACCCTTTAATTAAATACCTCATTGTTTTTAGTTTATGTCTTATCATCTACAACCTTTTCAAAGCTTTTTATCATTTGACCAAAAGACAATCTTCCCCTAAAGACGTTGTTCGTTCCCTTGCACTTCGTATTGGCTTATCGATCACGTTATTTATCTCATTACTGCTGGCCTCATATCTAGGTTTCCTCAAACCACATGCTATTATGCCCACTCAACAAACCGTTAATAAATAACAATAAAAAAGGCGCTACATTGTAGCGCCTTTTTTAAGAAAACACTGCTTATAGCCAATAGACAAATACAAACAAACCTAGCCACACAACATCAACAAAGTGCCAGTACCAAGCTGTCGCTTCAAATGCAAAATGATTTTCTGGCGTAAAATGACCCTTCATACTACGAACAAGCATCACCGCCAGCATAATGGCACCCACTGTTACATGAAATCCGTGGAAACCCGTTAACATATAGAACGTGGAACCATAAACTCCTGAAGCCATTGTTAGATTTAAATCATTATACCCATGACTGTATTCCAAGGCCTGTAGTGCAACAAAGATAAAGCCTAAAATAACTGTTAAAGCCAACCCAAAAATTAATTGTTTGCGTTTGTTAGCAATTAAGCCCCAATGCGCCCAGGTCACGGTTACACCACTCGTTAATAAGATCAGTGTGTTAATAGCCGGCAGTCCCCAAGGACCCATTTTTTGGTAATCACCGCCTATATTATCCGGACCATTTGTTGGCCACATCGCCTCAAAACTGCTCCACAGGTATTCATTGGTAACCGAACCAGCGCCTATACCGCCTATCCAAGGTACCGAGAAGGTACGAATATAATATAAAGCGCCAAAGAATGCTGCAAAGAACATGACCTCAGAGAAAATAAACCAGATCATCCCTACCCGAAATGAAGCATCTTCGTTGCTTTTATACGAGCCTGATTCGCTTTCATTAATGACCTCTCCAAACCAGCCAAACATCATGTATACCAAGACTAAAAAACCGATCGTCATAACAATCGATGATGAAGGCATGTTATTAAGTTGAGCTGCAAAGCCGCCGAAAAACAGCATTAAACCAATTGAACCGATAATGGGCCACTTAGCATCATGGGGCACGAAGTAAGCATTTTCTGAAGACATAAATTTACCTATTCTGTTTCTTTATTCTGTTAGGAATATGAAAGAACCCAGATAAAAACCTAAAGCGACAGCAACCAACACCGCTACCGTTATTAAGTTTTTTTTTCGTTGTTCTTTCATACTCATCATTATTCCTGATTTAAATAACCCGTTAGAAGTTACTTAATTTCAGGTGCCTTTGAAAAACTGTGGTATGGCGGAGGAGATGACAAGGTCCACTCAAGCCCTTCAGCCCCTTCCCAAACTTGATCAGTCGCTTTCTCGCCCCCTTTAATTGTTTTATAAACGATGTAGCAGAAAAAGACCTGAGATAATCCAAAAGCAAAGCCACCAATACTTGACCACATATTGAATTCGGCAAACTGAACTGAGTAATCAGGAATACGGCGTGGCATTCCAGCGAGCCCTAAGAAATGCTGAGGGAAGAAAAGGATGTTAACGGAAATAGTCGATAACCAAAAGTGCCATTGGCCCATTTTTTCGCTGTACATGTTCCCTGTCCATTTTGGTATCCAGTAATAAACTGATGCCATGATGGAGTAAACAGCCCCCGTTACGAGCACATAATGGAAATGCGCAACAACGAAATAAGTATCGTGATATTGGAAATCAGCCGGAGCAATCGCCAACATCAACCCTGAAAAACCACCAATGGTAAACATAATCACAAAACCAATCGCAAATAACATCGGTGTTTCAAAAGTTAACGAACCTTTCCACATCGTAGAAATCCAGTTGAACACCTTAACCCCGGTTGGCACCGCAATCAACATTGTGGCATACATAAAAAATAATTCAGCTTGAAGCGGCAAACCTACCGTAAACATATGGTGGGCCCATACAATGAATGAAAGAAATGCAATAGATGAAGTTGCATAAACCATAGAGCTGTATCCAAACAGCGGCTTTCGGGCAAACGTTGGAATAATGGCCGAAATAACGCCGAAGGCCGGTAAAATTAAAATATATACCTCGGGATGCCCAAAGAACCAGAAAATGTGTTGGAACAAGACAGGATCACCACCCCCAGCCGCACTAAAAAACGTTGTGTCGTAGAAACGATCAGTCAATAACATCGTGACTGCACCTGCTAGAACCGGCATCACAGCAATCAATAAATAAGCCGTTATAAACCAGGTCCATACGAATAAAGGCATTTTCATTAACGTCATGCCTGGTGCACGCATATTAAGGATTGTCACAATTACATTAATGGCGCCCATAACAGATGAAATACCCATCATATGTATAGCAAAGATCATGAATGAAAAACCATCGCCACCCTGTAGAACTAAAGGAGGGTATAACGTCCAGCCACCTGCAGGTGCACCACCATCCATAAAAAAGGTGCCTAATAACATGGCGAATGCAAACGGAAGTATCCAAAAACTCCAGTTATTCATTCTAGGTAAGGCCATATCAGGGCCACCGATCATGATGGGTAACATCCAGTTTGCCAACCCTACAAAAGCGGGCATTACGCCGCCAAAAATCATAACCAGTGCATGAACGGTTGTCATTTGATTAAAAAAGCCAGGGTCAACAAATTGTAAACCGGGCTGAAATAACTCTAAACGTATCACCATGGCCATCGCTCCACCCACCATAAACATCACGAGAGCAAATATTAAGTAAAGCGTGCCAATGTCTTTATGGTTAGTCGTGGTTACCCAACGCATTAAGCCTTTTGCTGGACCATGATCGTGATGATCGTCATGTAAATCTGTAACAGTCGCCATTATCCGAATCTCCTAGTTATCTTAATGCTGCAATAGCGGTGGGTTGAACAACATCGCCAACATTATTGCCTAATGAATTGCGTTGGTAGGTCACTACAGCTGCTAATTCAACATCATTTAATTGCTCTTTAAATGCGGCCATGGCTGTACCCGCTTTGCCATTCATAATCATATCGATATGTTGATTAATATCGCCTGTTGCAATAGTGCTACCGGTAATTGCAGGGAATACACCGGGGACGCCTTGTCCATTTTGTTGATGACAGGCGACACAATTAGCATTGTAGATGTCTTTTCCCTTGCTGTTTAACTCCGCAGAATCAAGCTCCTTAATCACCTCAACCTGAGCAACAGCCGCACCTGTTTTTTGTTCAGCCAGCCATGTTTCATAATCAGCCTGAGACTTCACCTCAACAACAATAGGCATGAAGCCATGATCACGACCACAGAGTTCAGCACACTGACCACGGTAAACACCCGGCTCATCAACCTTGACCCAGGCTTCATTTACAAAACCAGGAATGGCGTCTTTTTTCCAGCCAAAATCCGGAACCCACCAAGAGTGAATAACATCACTCGCTGTAAGTAAAAAGCCCACTTTTTTCCCTGCGGGTATAACCAAGGGGTTATCAACATTAAGCAAATAATTTTCGACCGTTGATGGATCGATATCAGAACCTAGCTTTCTCGCCTCGTTACTTGCTGCATCTAACGTACTGAAAAAATCAACGCCTTCTCCAATATATTCATATCGCCATTTCCACTGATACCCTGTTACTTTAATCTTCATATCCGCTTCAGACGTATCATGCATCTCCACGAGTACCTTAGTGGCAGGAACAGCCATAACAATTAAGATAACAAAGGGAATGACTGTCCATATAATTTCGGCGGCCATACTTTCATGAAACTGGGAGGCCACTGCACCTCGTGATTTGCGGTGATAAATCATTGAGTAAATCATCGCACCAAAGACAATGACACCAATCACAACACAAATCCATAGGATCAGCATGTGCAAGTCATAGACTTGTTTGCTCGTTTCAGTTACTCCAAGTGGTAAATTCAACCCATACTCCGCTTGTGCAACGCTTGACATAAACGTCAAGACAAGACCACCAGCAAAAAGTTGCTTTAGTTTAATCACGGAAACCGCCTCCCTTATTTACTTTCAATGCTAACTTTACCTCAGCCAAACCAGTTAAATACGTTACTGGAGAGCCGAATCTTCGTCCAACTTTGTCTTACAAAGTGACCGATCTCAAATTCTTTATTAAAAACCTTAATCCCAAAAAAAACAGCCCGCCCTTTATTATTTGATTTTTTCAATCATTTTATGCTAGCTACAGGCCTGTTTTCACCTATTCTTTTTCATGACGAAACCTTAAGGCATCGTGGGCGTAGAAGTTAACGAAAATTCACCAAATAATCAAGTACACTCTCTATCTTTCTTTGCTCCAAGAGGCTCTTTTCTTTCGTATCGGGCCGATATTCAAAGGCACCCAAAAATTTTGACTTCATTCGGCCTTTCAAAGCCTCTAAATTTTCGTTGACTTCATCAAAATCACCACTTAAATCATTACCAATCCAACCGGCGACCTGACACCCTTTATTTAAAACAGCTTCCTCTGTTAAAAGCGCGTGATTGATACAGCCTAACTTTAGCCCGACAACTATTATAACCGCCGCATCAAGTGATAATGCCAAATCATCAAAGCCCATTTTGCTATTCAAGGGTACTTTCCAGCCACCAGCCCCTTCGATAATAACAACATCAGAGACCAGTTGATGCTTTGCATAACAAGACTTAATAACCGATATATCAATCACCACACCCGCCTGATCCGCTGCGATATGAGGTGCGATCGGTGGCTCAAAACAATAAGGGTTAATGTCTTTATAAGAAAATTCTTGTGAGGATTCACACATTAACTCAAGCGCATCGTCATTTTTGAATTGCCCATCCACACGTTTTGCCCCCGCAGCAACCGGTTTAAAACCGGAGGCTTTAATTTGGCCTGCTTGAAAAGCTTTGACCAACTCAGCAGCAACATATGTCTTCCCAACGTCAGTGTCGGTACCGGTGATAAAAAAATTTTTAGGCATTATGCTTACGTCCTCTAACCACAATTTTTATTTGCAACGACATAAACCGCTTCAAAAGTGGCCGGAACCCCTTGTTTTGTACGCAACTTTTCATAGGCCTGTAACATGGCTTTAAAGGCATGCACACCGGTCAATCCAACTCTTCGCCCTCGATTCATATTGTGAGCGCCCATCCCCTTTAAATCTAACATCAGTTGTTTTGGAGAGTCGTAATAGACCACCTTATTTTCCGCCTCTATCGAAATGTTTTTGAACCCCGCGGCCTCTAAATTTCGTTGAATAATATTTTTTGCTACAAACGAATTAACATGCACTGCCTCATCCACTTTCCCCCAAGATTCTTTTAATTCAATAAGCGTTTTAGGGCCAAACGTACTAAACACAAAAGAACCATCCGGACATAATGCCCGGTATGCTTGGGAAAACACGCCCTCCAAATTTTCGCACCATTGGAAGACTAAATTAGAATAAATCGCATCAAACATATTGTCTGTTAATGGCAGTTTTTCGGCATCCGCACAAATAAACCCTGTTGCTTGACCCGCACCGAGGTGATAACGCGCCTGATTCAACATGCTCTGAGCAATATCCAACGCGTACACATCATTCACATTGCCACGCTGACTTAATTTTTTAGTTACATAGCCTGTTCCAGCACCAATATCCAGAACTCGCTGAAATGATTGACGCTGCATAGTTTCTTGAAGCAAAAGGTGATCACCAATCAACCTTTGCAACGATGTATATTGATTGTAATCTTGAGCAGCAACATCAAATGACTGCCGAACCATGTCTTTGCTGTATGTTTCTTTTTGAAACTTCTCGGTACTCACGCCACACAGCCCTCTTTGATAAATTGCCCTAATCCCTGCAGCACCTCACGCGGGTGCGACAAAAAGGGAACATGCGCGGCCCCGTCGATCACACTCAAGTAAATATCAGGATTAATTTGGGCAGATTCAGCACCTGCTTCCAGAGGCACTAATGAATCCTTCTCACCTAACACCATCATCATCGGGCACTTGAGCCGACACAATAAGTCCCGAAGATCGTCTTGGCGTAAAATACTCAAGCCTGCCAGCATGCCTTCTATAGACCCCTCTCCATTTTTTTTCACAACGCTCTTTAGAAACTCATTAATTTCCCTTGAGGGCTCAGCGCCGTGGGTCTGTAGCCTAATAAACCGCTTGAATGTAGCTGTTGGGTTCTTTATTAATCCTTTTGAAAAAAAATCAACGGTTTCCTCTGGTTGGGCACACGGCCAATCTTCAGACCGAACAAACTTAGCAGAACTCGCCAGCATCACCAATCGGCTCACCCTGTTGGGGTAATGACTTGCATAAGCCAAACCAACCATGCCGCCCAATGACCAGCCTAATACAGCACTACAGCTTGGTAAACGTAAAGCCATTGATGACAACAACTCCTCAAGGTTCCACTGTTTTGTATATTGACTATTACCATGACCAGGCAACTCCACTCGGATCACGCGATACGACTTCTCCAACTCCGCCAACCAAGGCTGCCAAACTAAATTATTCATTGCCCACCCATGGAGCAAGACGAGATTTGGGCCTTTACCCGATTCTTGTATTTTTAATGGAATCAACAGAGTGACGCCTCTAAACTCGACAATAATTTATCGACTTGCCGCTCGGTATGATTTGCTGAAAAGGTAATCCGCAAACGCTCACTGGACTTTTTCACCGTTGGATGGCGTATCGCTCCAACCAGAATACTCCTTTTTTTCAAAAAATTGCTCGCCGACATCACCGCCTCGTTACTCCCTAAAATCACTGGCTGGATAGGTGAATCCGATGGCAGTATATGAAGCCCTAATTGTTTTGCCCCATGGCGGAATCGGCTCACCAAAGAAACCAGTTTTTCTCTGCGCCAAGTGTCTTCTTGACACCGCCTTAAGCTTTGCCTCGTAGCCGCCATGATGGCGGGCGGCATGGCCGTTGTAAAAATGTAGGTGCGCGCTTTTTGTATCAGCATCTCAATCAATTCATCACTGCCGGCAATAAAAGCACCTGAGGTCCCTAAGGCCTTACCGAATGTTGCCATGAGAACAGGCACTTGCTGCTGAGTTAAACCATACTTCTCTAATAGCCCGCCACCCTTGTCGCCAAAAACTCCAATGCCGTGCGCATCATCTATCATCAACAGAGCGTTTGAATTTTTTGCCACGGTGATCAAATCATTCAACGGTGCCTCATCGCCATCCATGCTGAATACACCATCACTCGCAATGAGTTTTCTATCACTCGATGATTTTTCGAGTAACTGTGCCAAACGCTTCATATCACCGTGCGAATAGCGCCTTAAGTCCGCCTCAGAAAGCCGACCACCATCTATCAAAGAAGCATGGTTCAATTTGTCTTGAAAAATCTCATCGCCCTTTCGTGTCAGTGCCGATATCGCGCCTAAATTTGCCATATACCCCGTGGAAATAACTAACGCACGCTCTCGACCAGTAAAAGCCGCCAACTCTTCTTCAAGCGCCTGGTGCTCCAGACTATGACCACAGATTAAATGCGCCGAGCCGCTACCGACTCCATACTGCTGTGCCGCTTGCTGAAATGCGTTGATAACCTCAGGGTGATGGGCTAAACCAAGGTAATCATTACTTGAAAAATTATCATACAGCTCGCCCTCAATTTGGACTTGTGCACCCTGAGGCCCACTCAGGGTTAGGCGTGAACGATACAGCTGTTGACGCTTTAAGGCATCAAGCTCTCTTGAGAACTCCCAATGACTCATACAATAGACTAAGCTGTTGCAGGGTGAATCCCTAATCGTTTAAATAATTGGTGGTCTGCACTTTCTTCAGGGTTTTCAGTTGTTAAGAGTTGATCGCCATAAAAAATCGAGTTTGCCCCCGCAAAAAAACACATGGCCTGCATTTCATCCGTCATATCAGATCGACCCGCTGACAACCTGACTTGAGAAGTTGGCATGACAATTCGCGCCACGGCTATCGTTTTTATAAATTCAATTGAATCTATGGATTTTGTGTCTTCAAGTGGTGTGCCTTTGACTTGAACCAGCTTATTTATCGGCACACTTTCAGGTGGGTGCTCCATATTCGCTAATGTGTGCAACATCTTTGCCCGATCGTCGCTTGCCTCACCCATACCCACAATACCGCCACTGCAGACATTAATGCCCGCATTTCGAACCGTATCAATGGTATCCAATCGATCCTGATAAGTTCGCGTTGTAATAACTTCTTGATAGAACTCTTCTGATGTATCGATATTGTGATTGTAATAGTCTAACCCTGCTTCTTTAAGTCGCTTCGCCTGACTATCTTCTAGCATCCCCAGCGTGACACACGTTTCCATCCCTAACGCTTTTACTTCCTCCACCATCCGGGTCACTTTATTTAAATCGCGGTCTTTGGGACTTCGCCATGCAGCCCCCATGCAAAAACGACTCGCTCCATTGGCTTTGGCTTCTTTGGCCGCCTCAACAACAGCTCTAATTTCCATAAGCGCCTCTTTTTCCAAACCCGTGTCGTAACGAACACTTTGCGGACAATACGAGCAATCTTCAGGGCAAGCGCCGGTTTTAATACTCAACAAGGTACTTATTTGAACGGCATTCGGGTCAAAATTTTCTCGATGAACGGTCTGCGCCTTAAAAAGAAGATCATTGAACGGCAAATCAAACAGTGCCTGAATCTTCTTCAACGGCCAGGTATTCTTTACGATATTAACCGCCGCTCTTTTTTGCTCGCTCATGGCTTCTGATGATATGCTCATTCGACAACACCCACTTCTCATGTAAATAAAATGCTAATGGTACCTTAGGCAAACATGTTGTCAAAATCATTTTTTAAAAAAATAGACAACTGGTCAACTATTGCACAATCTGTCTTGTACCCGCCCACTTGCTTTATCTGTGAACAACAAGGCCACAACGGATTGGATTTGTGCCTCCAATGTTTTAAAGAGTTAAACCCTGCTAGATACTCGTGCCTTATCTGTGACATAAAACTCCCAGCCGAGTCCTCCCTATGTGGGCGATGCCTGAAAAATCCCCCGTCATTTGATCAAGTAATTACGCTGTATCGTTACAAGGGTCTTGCTCAGCATTTAATCCAGTCGCTTAAATTTCAATCTAAACACAGTTGCGCGAGAACCCTGGGTCAATTGATGGCTCACCATTTTAAATCACTGAATAAAAACCCAGATGCCCTCATTGCTGTCCCGTTACATCCCAAACGATTACGGGAGCGAGGCTTCAATCAATGTGATCTCATCGCGCAGCACATTCATCATGAGCTCGGTATTCCCCTTATTCACAATCAACTTAAAAGAATCATTAACACCCAGAGTCAAGTCTCGTTAACAGCAAAAGAGCGGCAAAAAAATTTAAAAAATGCCTTCCGTTACCTTCCCACACACGACATCAAAACCATCGCCCTCATTGATGACGTAGTAACAACCGGCTCAACCGCGAACGAAATAGCAAAGACTCTAAAAAAACAAGGGGTACAACGAGTAGAAATTTGGGCCTTCGCTCGTGCTTAATGGACCAAGCTTTTTGCTGCATAATCAGCCGCAATACCAATAAAAACAACTAAACCCAGCCAATTATTATTCAAAAAAGCCGCCATACACTTCGAAGGTTCGCGATCTTTAATTAAAAATTGATGATACAGGGCAAATAAAAAAGCGATAAAAACAGCAATGTAATAAACCATCCCTAACTCTACTTTTTGCCCAATTAAAATCAACGCGGCAAAAAACAAAAGCTGGAATAAACCAATGAATACTTTATCAAGCTCACCAAACAAAACTGCGGTAGATTTCACGCCAATTTTCAAATCGTCCTCTCGATCAACCATGGCATACATGGTGTCATAGATGACTGCCCATATGACTGTCGCAATAAAAACCAGCCACGCTATGATCGGCACATTGCCTAATTGAGCGGCAAAAACCATCGGCACAGCCCAACCAAAGGCCATACCGAGGAACACTTGCGGTAAATGTGTATGGCGCTTCATATAAGGGTATAAAGAAGCCAATAAAACAGCCCCCCATGATAACCAGATGGTTAGAGTATTCATGAGCAGCACCAACATCGCAGACACTGTAATCAACACAAAAAACAATTGCAAAGCCTCACTTGGCTTCACTTGCCCCGATGCAATCGGCCTGTCTTTTGTACGCGATACATGTGGGTCAACCTGCCTATCTGCATAATCATTTATCACACAACCTGCCGATCGCATCAACACCACACCCAGCGTAAATACTATAAAAACAAGGCCATCAGGCTGCCCCTCACTGGCTATCCAAAGCGCCCAATACATTGGCCAAAGCAACAACAAGCTACCGATCGGCTTATGCATACGCGTTAAAATCCAATACGCTTTAATATTTTCTTTTTTTAATTGAAATGTCATTCTCTTTAAATAACGCCGGCAAAAAAAACTCACTGACTAAAAGTTCATGTTGATTGATTTGATAGGTATTTCGTCGCGCCCAAAGGTGCGAGTGCCCTTTTAATAAGGGTTGTGTCTGTGGATTAAGCTGTCCATACCCAATTTTAGCCAAATCCAACCTCAATCGTTTTAACTCAGGGTAATTAAAAATGACTTCGCCTAATGGTTTAGTCCCTAAATGCGTTAATTCCTGCAACCCTTGCGCCACGGACCTGGGTAAAGTGGTGCGTGCAAACACAAACGGCCGACCCGCAATACTCAACTGCACTTCGCGAATAAGCGCGATATGCTGTGGGCGTTGTTTCAAGCATTGAGCATCCGCCAACGTGGGTTTGGCTAAACCTTGCTCTATTAACTGAACACCAAAAGGTGCCTGAAAGCTCTCTTTCATCCGCCGAGTGAGCGAGCCGGGTTCTAATAACCAATCTGACACCTGGCTTGGCAGCGAATGCAAAGGCCACTGCTTTAACTCTCGCCAAACCGGCTCTTTTATAAAAAAGTTATTAATATGTTTCAACGCTATGCGACTCAGTCAAACTTGCGCGTATTCTACTGAATTAGAGACCCAACGGTGAACTAATGGTTCCACTAACTCCGGTTGCTTTTGTAAAATAGCCTCTGCGCAATGCGCAACGTCTTCCAAAATTTCAGCATCTCGTTCTATATCAGCCACCTTAAACTGCATAAAACCAGCCTGTCGCTGGCCTAACAATTCACCCGGGCCACGTAACTGCATGTCTTTTTCTGCAATTTTAAACCCATCTGTTGTCTCACGCATAATGGATAATCGTTCATTCGCATTTTTTGATAGCGGCGGTTTATACATCAGCACACAATGACTCTCTCGCTGCCCTCTACCGACTCGCCCACGTAATTGGTGCAATTGCGCCAAACCCAAACGCTCAGCATTTTCAATCACCATCAAACTCGCATTAGGAACATCAACACCAACTTCTATCACGGTTGTTGCCACTAAAATATCCAGCCTTTGTTGCTTAAATTGCTCCATTTCTTTCTGTTTTTCATCCGCTTGCATGCGCCCATGTACCAACCCTATTTTTAACATTGGCAAAGCGTCACGCAGCAGTTCAACAGCTACTTCAGCTGCTTGACATTGCAATGCTTCAGACTCTTCAACCAGTGTGCAAACCCAGTACACTTGCCGCCCATCCTCCACACCTTTTTTAATGCGTGCAATAATCTGGTCTTTCTTAGAAATTGGCAATACCGCCGTGCTCACCGGTGTTCGCCCTGGCGGTAATTCGTCAATAATCGACAAATCTAAATCGGCATACCCTAACATCGCCAAGGTTCTGGGAATGGGCGTTGCCGTCATTATCAATTGATGCGGATAGATACCCTTGCTGGCGCCTTTATCACGTAAGGCTAAACGCTGATGAACACCAAACCGATGTTGCTCATCAATAATAACCAACCCTAATTTCGCAAAGCTGACTTTTTCCTGAAACAGGGCGTGTGTACCAATCACTATATTAGACCGCCCTTCAGCAATATCATCAGCAATTGCGCTGTACACCTTGCCTTTATGTTGTCCTACAAGCCAGTCCACTTGAACATTTGTATCTTTTAACCAGGTTCGAAAATTTTTATAATGTTGCTCAGCTAATAACTCTGTCGGCACCATCATCGCTACTTGGTAGCCGGCTTCTGTTGCCATCAAGGCTGCACATGCTGCAACAACTGTTTTACCTGATCCCACATCTCCCTGTAACAAACGTTGCATGGGTTGTGCTTGGACTAAATCTGATGAAATATCACTCATCACTCGGTTCTGTGCCGCGGTTAATTTAAACCCCAATGAATTTAAAAATTGCTTCTTTCTGTTTTCTTCCGACCTGAATGGGGGCGCTTTATGGTATCGAACACCTTGTTTTAAGCGGCTTAAACTAACATGGTGCGCGAGCAATTCTTCAAATATAAAACGTTTTAATGCCGGTGTTTTTCGAGCCTCATGCGCTGGCATGGTTTGAGGAAAATGCAACCTGCGCAAACTGTCTTGCAGTGTGGGCAAGCCCTTTTCGTCCAATACGGATTGGGGCAAGCAATCGCGCACCGTCAACCCTTGCTCCATTAAGGAAAAAGCTTGTTTAATCAATTTTCTAAACGATAATTGATGCAGTCCCTCAGTGACTGGATATACAGCCAACATGCCCTCTTCAGCTTGCCCGCGTTTTGATTCAGCTATTAGCTGATACTCTGGGTGCACCACCTCAATTGAGTGTGATTTACTGTATGACTTAATATCACCAAAGCAGCGCAACCATTGGCCTCGCTGCATCGCCAACTGCTGATTTTTCGAAAAATGGAAAAAACGCAACGTGATAAAACCGGTCCCATCACTCAATCGAACAAGCAGGGACCGTCGGCCTCTATAAACCACCTCTGCCAGCTCAACCTGGCCTTCAAACAAACAAGCCTCTCCGACCTTTAAAGCGCCGATAGCCACTACCTTGCTGCGGTCTTCATAACGGAAAGGCAAATGAAATAAAATATCCGCTATACTGACGATGCCCAAACGTTTCAGCTTCAAGGCGATCTTTTCACCAACACCTTTCAGCTGAGTGACGGGCAAATCATCCAGACAATCATCCACCGCCATCAATGCCTTCTATACAAATGCTCGGTTCAGTGATTGCCTAAAACCATCACCGCATCCATCTCGACACGGCTATCTTTAGGCAAAGCGGCTACACCGATTGCTGCACGAGCCGGATAGGGTTGCGAAAAATAGGCCGCCATTTTCTCATTGACGACCGGGAAATCGTTCATATCGGTTAGATAAATATTGAGTTTTACAATATCAGACAGTTCTCCTCCAGCCGCTTGTGCCACCGATTTTAAATTTTTCAATACTTGTTCTATTTGCTCTCCAATGTCCTCACCCACCCGCTTCATTGTCTCTGGGACTAAGGGAATCTGACCAGACAAATAAACCGTTTGGTCAACCTTAACGGCTTGCGAATAAGTCCCGATCGCTTCTGGCGCTAAACTCGTGTGAATCACTGTTTTATCCATTTTTCAGCCTCTTAGTTTCTGATACGTATTATTTTTGATACGGATGAAAGTGCCCGTAACCGGCGCATAACACGCGCCAAATGTTTTCGATCCCGAACCGTAATAGTGAACACATCACTCGAAGCATCATCAGATCGCGAGGCTATTTTAATGTTTTCAATATTACAATCGTACGATGACAAGGTGGATGCAATCTCCGCCAAGACGCCACGCTCATTTTTTAGCTCTAACCCTATATCTGAACTGAACTCACCCTCCACCGTATCAGCCCACTGCACACTCAACCAGTTTTTATGCTTACGCCTGTAATCTCTCGTATTTTTACAATGTACTCGATGCACAACAATGCCCCGCCCCGGATTAAAGAAACCAATAATTTTATCTCCCGGAATAGGTCTGCAGCATGTCCCCAAATTTATTAACATTCCGCCTGCACCATGAATGTTCAGTGTTGCCGTCGATTGCTTTCCTTTTGCAATATCAATTGACGAATCCTCAGTCCCCGCCACTTTGATTAATTGCTGCGCGACTAATAGAGGCATTCGATTCCCAAAACCAACGTCCATCAATAGCGCATCTAGCGAGCCTATTTGTTGTTCAATTAAAAAATCTTCTAATTGTTTAGGGTCTACTTCGTCGAAATTTAAACCAACACTTTTAAACTCAGCATTCAATAACTGCCCGCCTAAAGCAATGGCATCACGTTCTTTAAATTCTTTTAAATAGTTTCGAATAGCATGCCGTGCTTTATTGGTCACAACAAAATTTAACCAATTCGGATTACACACAGCAAAATCACTGGTCATAATCTCTACCGTTTGCCCATTTCTTAACAACGTATGCAAAGGCTCCATAACCCTATTAATTTTCGCCCCGGCACAAGCCATACCAACATCTGTATGAATGGCAAAAGCAAAGTCAACCACTGTGGCGCCTTTCGGCAATTTAATAATTTTTCCTTTTGGTGAAAAAACGAAAATTTCTGTTGGAAACAAATCCACTTTTAACGTATCGATAAATTCAAACGAATCATCAGCATTTTTTTGTGTTTCCAATAAGTTTCTCAACCATTCATGCGCCCTCACCTGCGCATCATGCGCAACATCTGTTGTCTTATACAACCAGTGTGCCGCAATACCCGATTCGGCTACCCTATCCATCTCCAGCGTTCTTATTTGCAACTCTATCGGCACCCCAAATGGCCCGACTAAGACTGTGTGCAATGATTGATAACCATTACTTTTTGGCAACGCAATGTAATCCTTAAACCGACCCGGGATCGGTTTAAACAAATTGTGCAATAAACCCAACGCTTGATAACATTGTTCAACAGTGTCAACGATGACTCTAAACGCGTAGACATCAAAGACTTCATTAAACGGTATGCTTTGCCTTTTCATTTTCCGGTAAATGCTATACAGATTTTTTTCACGCCCATATATAACACCTGGAAAATGGGTTTCTTTAAACTTGTCTACCAACAGTTTTTCTACTTTATCGACCACCTCTTTTCTATTACCACTCGCTTTTTTTATACTTTTTCTAATGATCGATTTACGGTAAGGAAAAATGGCTTCAAAACTTAAATCTTCCAATTCCAATCTAAACTCATGCATGCCAAGCCGGTTTGCAATGGGTGCATAAATGTCTAACGTTTCCTTAGCGATACGTCGTCTACTGGCCGGCTTCATCACATGAATAGTGCGCATATTATGCAAACGGTCAGCCAACTTAATAATAATCACGCGTAAATCTTTTGCCATGGCCAAAAACATCTTTCGCATATTTTCAGCTTGTGCTTGCTCACGGGTTTTAAAATTAATTTTTGTTAATTTACTGACCGCATCCACCAAACCAGCAACGTCTTCATTAAATAATGTGGCTAATTCTTCGAAAGTTGTTTCGGTATCTTCCAGAACATCATGCATCAGAGCCGCCATGATGCAGTCAACATCCATTTTCATGTGGCTCAAAATTATTGCGACAGATACTGGGTGACAAATATAATCTTCACCACTTAAACGATACTGCCCATGATGGGCTTCACTGGCGACTTGATAAGCTTGCTCAACTTGCTGAAGCTGGTCGTTTGGCAAATACTCTGCCAAAATCGACTTAAGTTCAGCCAACAAAATAACCTGTGGTAATTCGTTTTCTTTTTCTGTCTCTACTTCCATCTAATTGCTTTTCTACCTCACATAAAAAATGCCCATGACAACGCCATGAGCATTTGAGTCTATCACCAAAGTTCTATTGGCGAATAGACAGACTGTCTAAATTTATTGTGCCCTCTTGCTAATCTTCCTCTATTTCTGATGAAACGGTAGTCTCAGCTTCATCGATAAACAATTCTTCAACCGGTGGGTTATCAACTAAATCCAAGGTTTCTTCAGTGATATTTCCTGCCGCGATTTCTCTTAATGCAATCACCGTTGGTTTATCATTTTCAAGCTCAACACTTGCATCAGCACCATCCATTATTTGGCGTGCACGTCTCGATGCTAATAAAACCAACTCGAAACGATTGTCTAATTTCTCAAGACAGTCAGAAACTGTTACACGTGCCATTTGAACCCCTTATTTTTAAAGTAAACATTTAATATAGCGGAGTATTATACTCCATTTATTAACATTAATTAAGTAACTGACCAATCAGTTTGGCGTGCGTTATTTTTCCTCGCTCTAAGGTCAACCGTTTGGATTTAACTATCGCACTCAATTCATTTAAAGCGCCTTCAAAATCATCATTCACCACTAAAAAATCGTATTCATGATAATGCTGCATTTCATCAACTGCCGTGCGCATCCGTTTATTGATCACCTCTTCGCTATCTTGACCCCGACCTCGTAATCGATCTTCCAAAATTTGTTTGGAAGGCGGCAACACAAATATCGAACAGCAGCCCTGCATAACCCGCCTAACTTGCTGCGCACCTTGCCAATCTATTTCAAGAATGACATCAATCCCTTGCGCTAATTTTTCGTCCACCAAGGATTTAGACGTTCCATATGAATTACCAAAAACTCGCGCATATTCTAAAAATCCGCCGTCGGCAACAATCTGCTCGAACGCTGCTTCACCGATAAAATGATAATCAATAGCCGATGTCTCACCCGAACGGGGTGCTCTTGTTGTATGTGAAACAGAGACTTCTATACCTGACAGTACGTCTAATAACGCTTTCACTAAACTAGTTTTTCCGGCCCCTGAAGGAGCCGATACGATAAATAATTGTCCTGTTGCCGTCACGTTTTTCCTTTATTCTATGTTTTGGATCTGTTCTCGCATTTGCTCTATGAGAACTTTTAGCTCTACTGAAACGTTTGTTGTTTGTATATCAGCCGATTTTGACCCCAGCGTATTCGCCTCTCGATTCAGCTCCTGCATGAGAAAATCCAATCGCCGCCCAATGGGTTCATCTTGATGCAAAATTCTCCGCACTTCTTTAACATGTGATTCAAGCCTATCTAATTCTTCTTCAACATCCATTTTTTGCAAGAAATAGACTAGTTCCTGCTCAAGTCGAGCTTGCTCAGGCTCTTCCATCAACTCATTTATTTTCTTCTCTAATTTTTCGCGCAGACTCTGTTGCACTTCCGGCAAACGGGTTTTGGCAACAATCATTTGTGCTTCAATGAGTTTACAACGAGAATCGATCATTTCTAGGATATTACTTCCTTCTCGTTCACGCGACTCAACCAATTGCTGCAACACGTTATTTAATAAAGACATAGCGGCGTCATGCACTGGCTCTAAATCTTCCACCACTTCGGCCTGAATCCCTGGCCAACGCAGAACATCTAACGCTGACAAGGATTGACATTGACTCATTGATGTTTCAATTTTAGACGTCGCTTTTAATAACTGATTTAACCGCGCCTCATTGATCTCAATCGCCTCCTCACCCTGTTTTTGTTTTCTGTAAAAGAGGTTGCAATCCACTTTTCCGCGTTTGAGAAACTGGCCAACTGCCTCTCTTACTAATGGCTCAATTGATCGAAAAATCTCTGGCAACCTTGGAGACACATCTAAATAACGGTGATTAACTGACCTGACTTCCCAAATTAATGTATATCCTTCGATCTCACATTCACTACTTGCGAAAGCCGTCATACTTCTTATCATTTTGTCGCCTATACTAATCGTTAAACGATAAATGGTAGGCTGTTTTTAAACAAATTAATACCCTGATGACAAAAATCTCTCCATCACCCCCATCGCACTTAGTGGCAGGTAATATCAATGCGTTATCGTCAGGCTCAGTCATTGACGAATATATTATTGAGCGCGTTCTAGCAAAAGGCGGCTTTAGTACGGTTTACCTTGCTCGTCAGCTTAAAGATCAACAACAAGTCGCGATCAAAGAATATAACCCTAAACACCTGGTTGCACGCGAAGGCAACACCATAATCCCCATCGATCCGGCTTCTGCAAAATTATTCCAGCGTGGCCGGGAATTATTCTTAAAAGAAGCCACTCTACTAACGACTTTAAAGCACCCCAATATTGTTCGTGTGATTAATTTTTTTCTCTGCAATAACACAGCTTATTTGGTCATGAATTATGACTATGGAATCACCTTGGGTAACTGGCTAAAAAACCCTGACAATCTCGTCAACACCGAATTTTTATTAGATGTTTTTCAACCTGTGATGCGATGCATTAAAAATATGCACCATAGGGGCTTATTGCACCTCGACATAAAGCCAGACAATATTTTATTACGGCCTTTAAATAACCCGCTTATTCTCGATTTCGGCTCGGCATTGCCTTACAAAGACCAACAAAATAGAAATGCCCACAGCATGACAAAAGGCTATGCAGCACCAGAACAATATAACGCCAGCAAACAACTTGGGCCGTGGAGTGATTGTTACTCAATAGGCTGCAGTATGCGCGTGTGTTTAGATAGAACAGAACCTCTCCTGTCTACTGATCATCGGGCGATTGAAAAAAGACCATCTGCCCACCAGCGATATAAGCCTCATATTGATGAAAAAGTACTCTATGCCATTGACTGGGCGATGCAATACTCACCCTCAAAAAGACCACAGAGCATTGATGATTTATTGAACGCCACAAACTATCGATAGAATTGCATATTTCGATCATAAATAAATCTGTCATACCCTATAATGCGCGTATGATCAAAGTGAATCACTGATCTTCAATTTCATTCAACATTGACTGCTTTAGGACACAATCATGAGACCCAGTGGACGTAATCCCGACGAACTTCGCGACATTAAAATAACAACTCATTTCACCATGCATGCTGAAGGCTCGGTATTAATCGCCTGCGGAAACACTCAAGTTCTGTGTACTGCCTCAGTTGAAAACAGGGTTCCCAGATTCTTAAAAGATAAAGAACAAGGTTGGGTCACCGCCGAATACGGCATGCTACCTCGATCAACACACAGCCGCATGAGTCGCGAAGCCGCCCGAGGCAAACAAAGCGGTCGCACACAAGAAATTCAACGTCTGATAGGCCGTTCTTTACGTGCAGCTGTTGATTTAAACGCCCTTGATGGCTACACCATCACCATTGATTGTGATGTCATCCAAGCCGATGGCGGCACCCGTACCGCGTCTATTACCGGCAGCTTTATTGCCTTGTCTTTAGCTATTGAAAAACTAATCGCCGATCAAAAAATCAAAAACAACCCAATCCATGGCCAAATTGCTGCCGTCTCTGTCGGCATCTACAACGGCGTACCGGTTTTAGACTTAGATTACCCTGAAGATTCCGAAGCGGAAACTGACATGAATGTCATTATGAATGAAGCGGGAGCCTTCATTGAGGTCCAAGGCACTGCGGAGGGGCATGCCTTCCGTCGTGAAGAATTGGATGACCTGTTAAACCTTGCTGCCTCTGGCATTGGTGAATTAATGCAACACCAGCGAAACGCGCTCGCAAAATGAGCCAACAAATTGTCCTTGCCAGCGGTAACCAAGGAAAGATTGCTGAAATTCAGGCGATGCTTCAACACCACGATATTGAGGTGATCTCTCAATCCTTCTTTGACGTTCCTGATATCGAAGAAACGGGGACAACCTTTATTGAAAATGCCATTATCAAGGCACGGCATGCGGCAAAAATAACAGGGTTGCCTGCTATAGCTGATGATTCAGGACTCGAGGTTGATGCCATCAACGGACAGCCTGGGGTTTACTCAGCACGTTATGCGGGATTACCCTCTAACGACATACTGAATACCAAAAAGCTGCTTAACGCCTTAGATGGCATCCCTGAAAAAAAACGCTCAGCCCGTTTCCACTGTTTAATGATTTTTATGGCTCACGCCACTGACCCATCCCCTTTAATCGGCCAAGGTACTTGGGAAGGGCGCATCGCGTTTCAAGAAGCTGGCGATAATGGTTTTGGTTATGACCCCGTCTTCTATAGTCCAGAACACCAATGTGTCTCTGCCGAATTAACAGCCACCATCAAAAACCGTGTCAGTCACCGTGCCCATGCTTTAAATCAGCTCATGCCTCAAATTACCGATTATTTTTCCAAACAGACATGAGGACAAAGCCAGCAGAGTATAGCCTCTATATTCATATCCCCTGGTGTATAAAAAAATGCCCCTATTGTGATTTTAACTCACATGAAAAAAATGCCGAATATGATGAAAATGCCTATGTTGACGCCTTAATAAAAAACTTATCCGTCGACGCTGAAAAAGTAAAGAACAGGCCACTAAAAAGTATTTTCATTGGTGGCGGAACACCCAGCTTATTTTCCGCTAAAAGCGTGGAACGTATATTGGACGCTGCACATCAATTGCTGACCTTAGGTGATGAGGTCGAAATAACCTTAGAAGCAAACCCCGGCACGACTGAAGCTAAAAAGTTTTCTGATTATTATAAAATAGGCGTGAATCGCCTTTCTATTGGCATACAAAGTTTTAATGATTCTCATCTTAAAAAACTTGGGCGCGTTCACGATGCTAAACAGGCACACCTTGCCATTGAAACAGCTCAAAACGCTGGCTTTGAAAGAATCAATCTCGACCTCATGTTTGGTTTGCCTGAACAAAGCATCGACCAGGCAATTCATGATATTGAACTGGCCCTTAGCTACCAAACGGGACACTTATCTCATTACCAATTAACCCTTGAAAAGAACACCTTATTTCACAGGTACCCTCCTGCGTTACCTCATGACGAGCTGATCTGGGAAATGCAAAACGCCTGTCAACTTTTAATACAACAGCAACTTCAACAGTACGAGGTATCTGCTTATGCTGCCGATCAGCACCAGTCTCAACATAACCTAAATTATTGGCAGTTTGGTGACTATATTGGTATTGGCGCCGGAGCACATGGAAAGCTCACAAACGCGAAAGGCACGATTACTCGCTATTGGAAAAAGAAACACCCACGAGACTATATACAACTTGCCGGCACTTTATCAGTGATCGGGGGACAACACACCGTCAACCCTTCTGAAATACCCTTTGAGTTCATGATGAATGCCCTGAGATTAAAATCTGGTTTCACCATGGAACAATATCAGCGGCGCACACATCAAGATTCATCCACCATACAAAAAATTCTTGATTCACTGCTGGCTAAAAACTTACTGCACATGGAATCCACAGCTTATCGCTGCACAGAACAAGGTTGGAATTTCTTAAATGATACGATTGAACACTTTCTACCCAGCGAATGAACACACCGCACACGACTTCAGACTATTAAAGAGGTTCGCCTCATCACTCGTACTATTGAGCTGACCAACGTCGTAAACTGAACATCTTAAAGCGCGCCCTCACTCAAAAGAGAATAAGACTAAATTAAGCGCATTTATAAAAAAACTGCCGTTCTTTGCGTATAAAATATAACAAACAATCATCCACACAACAGGATCCATGAAAAATTACAAACACAAGTTTATTGAATTTGCCTTACAATGCGATGCGTTAAGGTTTGGGGAGTTTACATTAAAGTCTGGCCGAATAAGCCCTTATTTCTTTAACACCGGACTCTTTAATACTGGCTATCGTTTACGAAAACTCGGGCATTTCTACGCCCATGCACTGACCGACGCGAACATGCCTTGCGATACTTTATACGGCCCTGCTTATAAAGGTATTCCCCTGGTTTGTGCGGTTTCAATGGGCTTATCCGAAGTATTCAATCAAGATATCCCCTATGTTTTTAACCGCAAAGAAGTAAAAGACCACGGTGAGGGAGGCTTATTAGTGGGCGCCGAACTTAAAGGTCATACCCTTATAGTTGACGATGTCATTAGTGCCGGCACCTCGGTTAGAGAATCTGTTGATATTATTCGAGAAGCTAACGCAACCCCATCCGGCGTTCTCATAGCACTGAATCGACAAGAAAAGGGGCGCGGTGAAACATCAGCCATTGATGATGTGGAAGACAGCTATGGCTTTAAAGTCGCCTCCATTATTTGCTTAACAGATATTATTAATTACCTTAAAAAGACAGACCAAACAGCTCATTTAAATAGCATTCTTAAATACCAAGAAACTTATGGAACCAGTTAGCCACCGCCACGTTGGAATTTAAGTAAAAACAGCTTCATAAAACTGGCTTGCCGCTGATCACCCATCTCAGAAAAATCAAAACTCAATAATATAGTCGGCAAATCAGCAAAGGTTAGTTTTCTCGTACCTTCTGGCCCTAAAAAAAGTAATGCTTTTTGACCCGCAAAGGTAAATTTTATGTCATTGCCTTCAAACTCGTAGACCAGTTTACTTTGGCTATCGAGCAACGAGATAAACTCTTTACGTGACAACCCCATTTCTAAGGTAAACTTTTTCTTTTGAAACAGTGACATCAATGAAATAAACCCTGATAAGGAAGACTTAACATACGGTGCGAATTATGCCTTTGTCACTTCATCTAATACACACTTTATCAGCTATTTCATTAAAAAAAGGGTGATGGCTTGCACCTCACCCTTAATCTAAAAAACTGTTTGCATGACTGGTAGAAGGCTCTAACAGTCACACTTATTGCTTTAAAAGGTTACTTGGCAGGCATGGCCTTTGCTGCATAATCCTTCATTCTATCGTAGCCAGTCCAGTTTGCATCTTGGTAAGTAATGGCATCAGTTGGGCAAGCTTTTGCACATTCTGGATCACCCCCACAAAGGTCACATTTGATCACTTTACCACTATCGGCATTATAGTTAACTGTTCCAAACGGACAGGCAATCGTACAAACCTTACAACCCACGCATAAATCGTTGACTATTTCTTTAGCTCCTGTTTCATTATTTAACTGGATCGCTTCAACAGGGCAAGCATGCATACACCAAGCTTCATCGCATTGTGTACAGGTATAAGGCACAAAAATACCTTCCTCATGAAAAGGAAAGATTTTGATTCTTGACTTAGCTGGGTTAAAAACACCTTCACCTTCATAAGAACAAGCCATCTCACATTGCAAACAACCCGTACATTTATTTGCATCAATAACTAATGACATCTGCATCACACCCTCCTGTGGGTTTTATCTATTTTTAATAACTTTAACAAAAAAACTGTACTTTATAAAAATACCTTTTTTTAAACATAATCACTCATCAACCTAATACTACTTTATCCGCCTGTTACACTCATATGCCGAAAAATAACAGGTTGTTCGGTCAAATCGAAGTCATGCCCTTTTGGTTTTATATCCATCGAGTCGACAAGGGCTTGCTTCACTTTATTCAAATCGGTCGGATTAGCTCTTAGAACGCGCTTTAAGTCCATCGAATGCTCCTGACCTAAACACAGCAGTAACGAACCCGAAGCCGTTACGCGAACTCTATTACACGTGTCACAAAAATTATGGCTATGCGGCGAAATAAAGCCTACCAAATTGTCATAACCACCAACATTATAATATCGAGCCGGCCCACCTGTATTTTTTGTACTGGGTACTAACTCAAATTGCTGTTCAATATCTCGCTTAATCTCATCACTAGAGTAATAAGCCTCTTCTCTTGAGTGACTTTCTATTGTTCCCAGCGGCATTTCTTCAATAAAACTAATATCCAACCCTTCCTTCATGGCGTACTGGACTAAATCAAGCACTTCGTCATGATTTCTGTTTTTAAGAATGACTGCATTTAATTTTATTCTCTCAAAGCCGGCCTTTTTTGCTGCTTGGATACCTTGCAACACGTTCTCAAGCTCGCCGACCCGCGTCACTTTTCTAAATTTTTCAGCATCAAGGCTGTCTAAACTGATATTGATTCGCTTGACCCCTGCTTTTTTCAACGGTTGGGCCAATTTGACCAACTGTGAACCATTTGTTGTGATAACCAGTTCATCCAAGCCATCTAGCTTAGCCACATCGGCTAACATGTTAACAATATCTTTTCGTACCAGGGGCTCCCCACCTGTAATGCGAATTTTACTGACCCCCATTTCAACAAACGCTTTTGATAACCGGGTAATTTCTTCTAATGTCAACACTTGCTCACGTGGCAAAAACGCCATCTCTTCGCTCATGCAATAAACACAGCGAAAATCACAACGATCTGTGACCGATATTCTTACATACGTCACTTGGCGACCAAATTTATCAATGAGCTTATCGGTCTGCGTTGTTGGCAAAATGGCATCCATAAAGTATTCAGCGTTAACCACGCTTTTGAAATGTTTTATTTTTCAGTCAGTTAGCTTGCAATTGATAATTATTATCAATAATATTAACCACTTGCAGTTACTTTCACTATTCTACACACCTTACCGCAATTTAAATTTATAGGTCAACGATTAGTTCGTCAGGCGTCTATTTCTTTAAAATCTTACCCTTCTGCAATGTTTAGTTTTTTTCACTTCTCAATATTCCATTTAATTTAGGGTAGACTAATCAGTACTCTAATCGAACCTAACGCCTTTTCCTAAATGCTGCTTTCATTAAAGATAAATTTCATCACCTCTTTGCTCATCGTTCTCTCTATTTTCTCAACGGCCAGCTTGAGTGAAGCCAAGGCACCTATCAAAATCTCTGTGCTGAAATTTGGTACTGTCAATTGGACGCTAGAGACCATCAAAAAAGAAAAGCTCGATACACAAAATGGTTTTGAGCTCATCATTCAACCTTTGGCCAGTACTCAGGCCGGCAAAATTGCCCTACAGGCAAACGCAGCTGACATTATTGTCTCGGACTGGATTTGGGTTGCACGCCAACGAGGCTTTTTTAAGGATTATTTATTTTTTCCTTATTCAAGTTCAGCTGGTTCAATCGTAGTCCCTAAACAATCACCTATTCACTCTATCGAAGACCTGATTGGTAAAAAGGTTGGCATTGCTGGTGGTGGGCTAGATAAGAACTGGTTATTACTGCGTGCTTTAGCCTTACGAAAGAATATCAACCTTGAAGCGGGTATCGATAAAGTTTTCGGCGCGCCGCCCTTGTTAAATGGATTGATGAAGCAAGGCGAACTCGATGCTCTTATTAACTTTTGGCATTATAGCGCTCGGTTAAAAGCAGAAGGCTATCGAGAAATTATCAATACTCACGGAATCATCGAGCAACTTGGCATTCGTCGGACCCTACCAATTTTAGGCTATGTCTTTAGTGAAAAATGGGCACTTGAAAACGCTACCGTTCTCAATAAATTTCTTATCGCCAGCCAAGAAGCGGCTAACCTTTTATGTACATCTGACGAACATTGGACGGCCATATTACCGCTTACTAGAACGCAGGATACAGCAAAACAACAACTTTTAAGGCACCACTATTGTGACGGACGTATAAACCATTTTTCTGATGCAGAAAAGCAAGCCATTGCTCATATTTATTCCATCTTGGCAGATATCGGCGGCAAACAATTGGTCGGCTCTACTACACAATTTGACACGGCATTATTTTGGACCGCCCATCAACCGTAAACCGCTCTATGATGTTACGCTCTTCACTGTTCAACTCGACACTGTCATTAGGGCTTTTGCTGGTCATTTGGCAACTAGCCTCTCTTTCAATTAACAGCCCAGCCCTGCCTTCACCCATCCTCGTCCTCAGCACACTAAATCAAGCTATTCAAAGCGCAGAATTGCTTCACCACCTTGGCATTACGTTATTACGCTTAGCGACCAGCTTTTTTCTTGCCATGATTTTAGGAACGGCCATTGGACTCATTCTTGGACGACACCATAAATTGAATACATTTTTTGATAGTTGGCTAATTATTTTGCTAAACATTCCGGCCTTGGTGACTATCATTCTTTGCTATATTTGGTTCGGTTTGATCGAAACCGCTGCTATTCTTGCTGTCGTCATCAATAAACTCCCAAATGTCATTGTGACCATCAGGGAAGGCGCCAGAAACCTCGACGACCCGCTGATTGAAATGGCTAAAGCCTATCATTTCGGACGTTACAAGACATTAGTTCACGTTATCCTGCCTCAACTTTATCCCTACATTATGGCTTCTGCCAGAACAGGGCTTGCCTTAATCTGGAAAATTATTTTAGTGGTAGAAATGCTCGGTAGAAGCGATGGCATGGGCTATCAAATTCACTTATTTTTCCAATTATTTGATATTGCCAGCATCATGGCTTATACCGTTTCTTTTATTGTTATTATTCAACTAATCGAAACGGCTTTATTAAAGCCTTTGGACAAAAAAACTCAACGCTGGAAATAGCGCTTTATGCACCCAATTGTTGTCGATATTAAAAAGAAAAACTTCACTTCAAACAGCAGTGATCGTATCTTTACTGCGATTGAAAACCTTAAATTTGAATTACTAGAAAATGAATTTACCTGCATTATTGGGCCATCAGGTTGCGGCAAAACGACCCTGCTGAATGCCATAGCTGGCCTTGATAATGATTTTGACGGTTCAATAAATATAAAAAAGACGAACCCTTCCGAACTTCACAGCAGTTATGTGTTTCAAACGCCAAGATTACTCCCTTGGCGAACAGTTATGGAAAACATTCAGCTGGCCGCCGGAGATAACCATTCAGTTCCTTTCATAATCAACACGCTTCAACACTTAGGACTTGGCAACAACATGAACAGCTACCCCCATCATTTATCCTTAGGCATGCAACGGCGCGTTGCTATCGCCAGAGCCTTTAGTGTTCAAAGCCGCCTTTTGTTAATGGATGAACCCTTTGTATCACTGGATCCATCTACCGCAAAAAAAGCCAGAGAATTATTACTTAATTTATGGCGTGAACAACCAAGAAATATTTTATTTGTCACGCATGATTTAAACGAAGCTTTTGAATTAGCTGACCGAATATTATTTTTATCTGACTCACCAAGCCATGTCATTGCTGATGTACAAATAACTTCTCCGAGACCTGAGCGCACACCTCAATTTTTGGACAACTTCAAAAACCAGTTAAGTATAAAGCAGCCCCATATTCATCAATTCCTTTAACAAAACATCTCGGTAGCAAACTGTACATATTAAAAACATCACGCATAAAAAAACCGCTACCTCTTCGAGGTAGCGGCTTTTTAATCTCTTCAGCTAAATTAGGCAGCTTTTTTAGCGGCTTTTTTAACCGTTGATTTCACTTCTTCAGTCACCACAGCATTTCCTTCTTGAATCAACTTAATGACTTCTTCGTTATAAGCCTTAGCCTCTTCCATCAAAGCTTTGCTTTCGGCTTGAACCTTCTCAAAGCTGCTTTGAGCTAGCTCGACTTGATCTTTAACAAAAGCACTCAAGCTTTCCATGTCCTTAATCGCGGCAGCGGCTTTAATACGTGATTCGGTTAACGCAACATACTCTTTAGCGGCTGCTTGTTGTGCGGCCATTGCTTTTTCAAACTGTGATTTATTTAATTCTGCTAATTTTTTAGCGGGAGCAAATAAAGTTTCTAGATTATTTAACATGTCATATCCTTTTTGGTTAATTGCAAGTAAAAACCTCTCTTGTTGCAGTGCATTATACTGATCAAATATTGCAATGCAACATATTTTTTCATAAATATTTAATTTTTTTAGAATAAGAAGGGATAAATAAAAAGAAAAAATGAAAAACTCAATGCAAAAGGTCAACCACTCTTTACTGATTTACGACTCATGCACTTATTGTTCTCACGATAAGCATTAAAAAATATTTCAAGAGTATGTTATGGTCAGGTCTGCTACCGAGAACTTGGGTTAAAAAACTGCTTCAATTTAACCTTATCGCACACCCCTGTAATCAGTTAGAGACATATTATGTACATTGCAATGAACCGTTTTAAAGTCATTCTTGGTAAAGAAAATGCGTTTGAAGAAGTGTGGCGTCAACGAGAATCACGATTGAATAAGGTGCCAGGTTTCAACTCATTCCACCTCTTACGTGGACCACAATTAGAAGATTACACTCTCTTCGCATCGCACACCACATGGCAAGATAAAAAAGCATTTGATGCCTGGACACACTCTGACGCCTTTAAAAAAGCTCATGCTCAAGCAGGGCAAACCAAAGCCCTTTATCGAGAACACCCTCATTTTGAAGGCTTCGATGTCGTTCTTTAGTGAGTTTAACTTAATGATCTTTTTTATCTGTTACCGGCTCATCTTCTCGCTTAAACTCACCCTCAATAACGTTGTCGTCTAAGGTATCCTCACGATGTGCTTGCTGATACGACTCATTGCCTTGAAAAGGTGCTTGGGCAATAAATTGGCTTTCAAGAATAAAACGCGCAACATGATTGCGCAAACTGGGTATTAAACACAAAAATCCGATAAGGTCCGTTACAAACCCGGGGGTCAGTAACAAAGCGCCACTCACCAATAACAGGGCACCTTCAATTAATTCTACCGCCGGTATTTCACCTCGAGACAAACTGGCTTGGACACGTTGCACGGTTGTTAACCCCTGAACACGAAATAGGTAGGCGCCCAATACTGCTGTCAACAAAATTAAAACAATCGTAGAAAAGGCACCAATCACTGTTCCAACCTGTATAAGAAAATAAATTTCTATGACTGGCACAATAATTAAAAGTAACAAAAAAATGGAAAATGGATTCATAGCATAAACAGCTTACACAGGAATCGCCTCTTTGTAAAAATGGCAGCCAATTTATCTGTTTCCCATGCAATCATTGCAAGAAAGATTTAGGCGGCCAAACAGGTCTAGGTATTGAGCCAATATTAAATTGGCGTTTTTTGTTTTAGCTGTATCGTTATAATGTCAATATTCATAGTAAACGACAAATACCCGTACTTTCTTATATCTGGTTTGTCTTATTATTTAGCATCCTATTCATGAAAAAATTTTTAGTCTTATTTTTTATTAGCCTTGGCACCCTGCTTTTCACGTTAAGCAACTCGGCTATCGCTGAAACCGAACTGATCAAAAACAAGCCAATAAGTACCCTAAGTGACTTATTCGGCCAGTTAACCACCTCAGCTTCAAATCAACTGCTTGAACCCGACGAAGCCTTTCGCCTTTTTGCAGAGGTTAATAATGAACAACAAATCGTTTTAAGTTGGCGTATTGCTGAAGGCTATTATTTATATCAGGACAAGATTAAGGTTACTGTTTTACAACCCAAAGAACTGCAGTTAAACAACATTAAACTCCCCAAAGGTCAACCTAAGGTGGATGAAATTTTTGGCGACACAACCGTTTACTACGATGACTTGATCGTGCTTCAAAGCCTATCAAACCCAATTAATAAGCCAACAGACCTAACCCTTGATGTGGCTTTTCAAGGTTGCGCGGACATTGGCGTTTGTTATCCACCCATGAACAAAGTGGTCAATTTGTCGCTTCAGCCTATTCAGGCCAATAAAGCCTCAAAACCAGTTGCACCCCAACTATCCGAGCAAAACCAAATAGCTGAATCCCTTATTAGCAATACCCTATGGCTCACTTGCTTAACGTTCCTGGGCTTTGGGCTTTTACTGTCATTCACTCCCTGCGTTTTCCCAATGATTCCCATTTTGTCTGGCATTATTGTTGGGCATGGCGATAAGCTCACAACGCGTAAAGCATTCTATTTATCATTTGCTTACGTGTTTGCTTCTGCTTTAACCTATGCTTTATTCGGCGTACTGGCAGGGCTGTTCGGCAGTAATCTACAAGCCACATTTCAAAACCCTTGGATTCTTGGCCTCTTTAGTGGTTTATTCGTTCTGCTCGCTTTGTCTATGTTTGGTCTTTATCAGATCCAACTCCCGACTTCTCTTCAAAGCAAACTCTCTCAAATTTCGCAGCACCAAAAACATGGCTCTTTATGGGGCAGTGCCATTATGGGTGTTTTATCAACATTAATTGTAGGCCCTTGTGTTGCCGCTCCTTTAGCCGGCGTACTGATTTATATCGGCCAAACAGGAGACGCCTTTCTAGGTGGTTTTGCTTTATTTTCTCTCGGTATCGGCATGGGTATTCCATTGCTTATTATCGGTGTTTCTGCCGGTAAGTTATTACCTAACGCAGGGCACTGGATGGAGCCTATAAAATATTTCTTTGGCGTCTTATTGCTGGCTGTTGCCATTTGGCTTATTGAACGTATCTTACCTGCAAGCATCACCCTGCTTTTATGGGCCGGCTTGTTCGTCATATGCGCCATTTATCTTAGGGCTATCGACCGCCTTCCAGAAACTGCAACAGGCTGGCAAAAACTATCTAAAGGGATGGGCGTTCTTTGCCTAATATACGGCACCCTTTTGATGGTTGGTGCAGCCTCGGGTGGAAGCCATCTGTTAAAGCCTTTAGCTAACTTTAATATCCATCAAAAACCTGCTTTTCAACAACACGCTCTGCCCTTTAAAACAATAAAAAATATTGACGAGTTAACGGTCTCTTTGGATAGAGCAGCAAAAAATAAGCAACGGGTTATGTTGGATTTTTATGCCGATTGGTGTGTGACATGCAAACAAATGGAGGCTTATACTTTTAGCGACCCGTCTGTTCAAGCTGCTTTAAAAAACACCGTTTTAATCCAAGCGGATGTGACTAAAAACGATGATGAAGACCAGGCATTACTTAAAACATTTTCGCTTATTGGCCCGCCTGCCATTATATTTTTTGATCTCGACTCTTCTGAGATCAAACAAAGCCGGGTTATCGGCTATATGGAACCGACCCATTTTCTAGAGCACTTAGAAACACTGCCTTAAATGAATAAGAAAACTCTATTTTTCATTAGCTTGGTCATCGTGCTTGCTCTATCGGCAATGCTTTATCTCCCTCAGGATAATTCCACCCTGAAGCCTCGACAAGACAAACCAGCGCAACCCAGCTCTTTAATCCGGCCAGAATTTTCTCTCCCCGATCTTCAGGGCAACTTGCGAAACATCAACGAATGGGATGGTCAGTATATCGTGCTGAACTTTTGGGCCACTTGGTGCCCTCCATGCCGTAAAGAAATTCCTGAATTTATTGCTTTACAGGAAGAATACGCTGAAGCAAACCTGCAATTCATTGGTATCGCTATCGATAATGAGGCATCTGTTAAACAATTCGCTTTGGACATGGGAATCAACTACCCAAACCTCATTGCTGAAATGGACGGTATTGAGTTAGCCAGACAATATGGCAATATCATGGGAGCTCTACCCTTTTCTGTCATTATCAGCCCTAAAGGTCAAATCTTAACCCACCAATTTGGTCTCTTGGAGCGCTCAACCATTCTTAAAGTTACGCAACTATCTAAAAGCTAACTCCTGCTAACTTGCTAAGAACTGTCTTTATCTTTCACGAAATGACAATTTATATGGACTTTAATGCGAAGCTTTGGCAAAATCACCACATTGCAAACTGACATTGCATACTGGCTTACCTTTTCATCATTTTGAGTTAACACATTATGGCAATTATTTCAGTGATTAACGGTCCAAACTTGAATATGCTTGGCACTCGGGAACCTGGAATTTATGGTTCTCAAACTTTGAAAGACATTGAAAACTCATTATTACAACTGGCTCATCAACATGGGCACGATTTACTTTTTTATCAAAGTAATGCTGAACATGATCTCGTCAACAACGTTCAACAAAGCCGGCAAAATGAGGTTGCTGTCATTTTGTTAAACCCTGCTGCCTTTACTCATACCAGTGTCGCTTTGAGAGATGCCTTACTCGCTTGTGACACCCCTTTTATTGAACTTCATTTGTCAAATGTCCACGCGCGGGAGTCGTTTCGCCAACATTCGTACTTCTCAGACATTGCCAAAGGCGTTATTTGTGGTTTCGGCCCAAAGAGTTATGAATTAGCCTTGCTTGCAGCGCTACCCCTAATAGAAAAAACACCAAGAGATTAATTATGGATATTAGAAAAATTAAAAAACTGATCGAACTGATTGAAGAGTCCGATATTGCTGAAATTGAAATTCACGAGGGTGAAGAATCTGTGCGCATTAATCGTTATTCTTCAACGCAACCTGTTGCTGTAGCGCCATCACCGGCTGTCGCTGCGCCTGCCTCTGCAAGCACAGTCCCTGAACCGGCTGCAGCCACTGAAAAAAATGAACCGTCAGGACACGTCATCACATCACCCATGGTCGGTACTTTTTACGATGCCCCAGAGCCTGGAGCAACCCCCTTCGTTAAAATTGGCCAATCTGTTCAAAAAGGCGATACCTTATGCATTATTGAAGCGATGAAGATTCTTAATCAAATTGAAGCCGACAAATCCGGTGTCATTGCATCAATCATGGCCGACAATGGCCACCCAGTCGAATTTGATCAACCTTTATTCATCATCGAATAATTAGTTTTTACTTTTAACACATCGACGAGAAAAATATGTTCGATAAAATTCTTATAGCAAACCGTGGTGAAATTGCTTTGCGTATCTTGCGTGCTTGCCGCGAAATGGGCATCCAAACGGTTGCCGTTCATTCTTCCGCTGACCGCGATTTAAAACATGTTCGATTAGCAGATGAGTCTGTTTGTATAGGCGGGCCTTCTTCCACTGAAAGCTATCTCAACGTACCCGCCATTATCAGTGCTGCTGAAATTACTGATGCTGAAGCCATCCATCCCGGTTACGGCTTTTTATCTGAAAATGCCGACTTTGCCGAGCGTGTAGAACAAAGTGGTTTTACCTTCATCGGCCCTCGTTCAGAAACCATTCGCTTAATGGGCGATAAAGTCTCTGCGATTGAAGCCATGATTAAAGCGGGGGTTCCCTGTGTACCCGGCTCTGATGGACCACTAAACGACGACAAGGAACGCAACATTAAGCTTGCCCGTGATATTGGCTACCCAATCATCATTAAAGCTGCCGGTGGTGGAGGTGGGCGCGGAATGCGTGTTGTGCATACAGAAGCCGCTCTTTTGAATGCCATTTCACTGACCAAAACAGAAGCTAAAAACTTTTTTGGTAATGACATGGTTTACATGGAAAAATTCCTTGAAACACCACGCCATATCGAATTTCAAGTTCTCGCCGACCAACACGGCAATGCCATCCATTTAGGTGAACGTGACTGCTCCACCCAACGTAAACACCAAAAAGTTATTGAAGAAGCACCTGCTATTGGCATTACGGAGGAAGTCCGTCAGGAAATTGGTACACGTTGTGCGAAGGCTTGTGAAAAAATAGGCTATTTTGGTGCCGGCACTTTTGAATTTTTATACGAAAAAGGGGAGTTTTACTTCATTGAAATGAATACCCGCGTTCAAGTTGAGCACCCCATTACAGAAATTATCACCGGTGTTGACATCGTGGCCGAGCAGCTCAAAATTGCCTCGGGCGAACCGTTAAGCTACACACAAGATGACATCAAAATTTCCGGGCATGCCATTGAGTGCCGTTTAAATGCAGAGCATTCCGAAACCTTTATGCCCTCTCCAGGAAAAATTAGCCAATTACATATTCCAGGTGGCCCCGGCATTCGTTTTGACAGCCATATCTACAATGGCTACACCGTCCCTCAGTTCTATGACTCAATGATCGGTAAACTCATTGCTTCTGGCACATCACGCGAATCCGCTTTAGCCCGCACTAAGACAGCGCTAGATGAATGCGTTATCGACGGCATTAATACCAATATCCCGCTCCTGCGAGATATTGTGCTTGATAAAGATTTTGCATCCGGCGTATACAACATTCACTACCTTGAAAAGAAACTGGGAATGTAATCTCAATGGCATGGCAACAATTGACCATTGCAACCCATCGAGAATTTGCCGAAACCGTTGAAGTTTTACTAGAAGACCTTGGCGCGCTGTCTGTTACTTTAATGGACAGCGCCGATCAACCCATCTACGAACCGCCTTTAAACAGCACCCCTTTATGGCAGCATATCTCTGTTACAGGGTTATTTGAAGAAAACAAGGACCTTAGCCAGGCTAAAGAGTATTTCAACCAGCATCTTGGTAAGCAAGATCCGTGGCAATTAACACTGGAAAAACTAGCCGATCAAGTCTGGGAGCGTGTTTGGCTCGAGAACTTTCAACCCATAAAATTTGGTGATAACTTCTGGGTTTGCTCAACTGAACACGAGCCGCCAAATTCGGCAGCGACCCTCTTAAGGCTCGACCCCGGCTTAGCCTTTGGCACCGGCACACACCCTACCACTGCGCTTTGCCTTGATTGGCTGGCAAATCACTCGCTTAACAACAGCAAGATCATCGATTTTGGCTGTGGTTCGGGTATTTTAGCCATCGCTGGTCTCCTGCTTGGCGCAAGTGGGGCTATCGGTATCGACATTGACCCTCAAGCACTTATCGCAACACACCATAATGCTGAGCAAAACAACGTTTCCGATAAACTCCAGGTCTATGATGCAGAAAATTACCCTAAAACACCTCAATCTCTCGTTATTGCGAATATTCTTGCTGAACCGCTCATCAACCTGTCCAACGACATTTCAGCTTTAGTTAAGCCTAGTGGACACCTGCTCTTGTCTGGCATTCTCAGCGAACAGATAGAACCCGTTAAGCTGGCTTACAACAATGCGTTCATCTTCTCCCCCGCTGTTATTCGGGACAACTGGGCCTGCTTACAGGCTGTTAAAAAACCTTAAACGATGCATTACGTACGCTGCCCCTTTTGCCTAAGCACATTACAAGTTAGCGAAGAACAACTATCTCAAAAATCCGGCATGATTCGCTGTGGCCGTTGCAATGAAATCTTCGATGCCAACAAAAACGAACTCACGCCTGCAGCTAAAAAAATATTACTCAATAAGGCCGAAGAAACAACTAACCCACCTGATTATTCAACCGATAATGTAATACCTGTAACGGATGAAAATGAACCACCCGTCATTGCAGCTTGGGAAAACGTAAAGAAAAAGCCTGTCTATAAATTACCTTACGGCTTTCTTTCCTTTTTACTCGTCATAACCCTCATGATTCAAGTGACCTACATTGAATCGGCCGTCTTAACTCAAAGCATTCATTTGCAGCCCGTTATTAAAAAATTGAATAACGCGTATAATTTACAGATCCCCAGTTATAAAAACCTCGAAGAAATTCACATTGTTCAACGACAATTAAGCCCTCACCCCAACCAGAGCGATCTCCTTTTGTTTCAACTCACCCTTAAAAATAATGCCCTAGTAGAACAACCTTACCCAACCATTAAACTACTCTTGACTGCCCATTCAGGAGAACCTATCGCAGAAGGCATTTTTAACCGTCATGACTATCTCGCCGATAAGGAAACAAACGACTTTTTTCCGCCCCAAGCGCTAAAAGACATAAAAATTTTATTCGAAAAACCCAACACCCACGCAGCCGGGTTTGAAATATCTTTCATACCTTAACGCTAAATCCTCATATTTCTCACCTTGACCGAAACCGTCACGACACTGACCCCATCATCACCAAACGCTATGAAAATCGGCCCCTACACACTCACTAATAACTTAGTCCTCTCGCCAATGGCAGGGATTACTGATCGACCCTTCCGTCAAATTTGTCGTGAATTAGGGGCCGGTCTCGCCGTATCGGAAATGACCGCTTCAAACCCAGCTTTACGAAACCATCGCCGCACGCTATTAAAGCTCGATCATTCAGGTGAAGACGAACCTCGCGTTGTACAGATTGTCGGAACAAATCCCGAGCAACTGGCCGAAGCCGCTGTGTTTAATCAAAAAAATGGCGCTCAAATTATCGATATTAATATGGGCTGCCCAGCAAAAAAAGTATGCAATGTTGCCGCAGGATCTGCTTTACTAAGGGACGAACCACTGGTGAATAACATTCTAAAAGCGGTTGTTTCTGCTGTTGATATTCCTGTCACGCTAAAAATCAGAACTGGCTGGGATCCCTTGAACAAAAATGCGCCCACTATTGCCAAAATTGCAGAACAGGCCGGCATTCAATCACTCGCCATCCACGGCCGAACCCGTGCCTGCAAATACAACGGAAATGCTGAATTTGATACGATTAAATCAGTCAAAAAATCTATCAAAATCCCTGTGTTTGCCAATGGAGATATCACCACACCTCAACGCGCACTAGAAGTGTTAGACTACACAAACGCTGATGGCTTGTTAATTGGCCGCGGGGCTCAAGGGAACCCGTGGATTTTTAGAGAAATTGCACATTACCTAAAAACCGGTGAAAAGCTGGCACCTCCCAACCTTGATGAAATAAGAGAAACTATCTCTCGCCATCTTGCTCATCTCCATCAATTTTATGGCGATACGATGGGGGTTAGAATTGCCAGAAAGCATATTGCTTGGTATTTTAAGCAAATAGATCAATCATTATTGCCTCTCGTGAAAGAGAGTTTTTCTATTCAAGAACCTCAACTACAATTAGACTTTATGAATAAAATTTTCCACACACTATCAAAAAAAAACAATACGCAGCATGAATTTTAATCATTCAAAAAAGCCTTTATGTGAGCAAGTCACCCAGGCACTGGAACACTATTTTGCCCAATTGGATGGACAAGAAGTCATTGACCTTCATAGCCTGGTGATCCGTGAAGTTGAAAAACCTTTACTGGAGGCCGTGCTAAACCACACCAAATCAAATCAATCAAAAGCGGCCAAGATGCTTGGATTAAGCCGTGGCACTTTGAGAAAAAAACTAGCCACTTATGGGCTGGATATTTAGCACCTTCGCCCTCTACAGCACCTCACCAAAAAGCTCAGCAAAATAACGCAAATTTCTATAAAATAGCCTGTTTCCAAGTTGGCCAAAATGGCCTTCCATTCTTTCAAAACAGGTCCTAGTAGCATGAGCAATAAAATCACCCGCGCTTTGATTAGCGTTTCAGACAAAACAGGCATTATCGAATTTTGCCAACAACTCAATGAATTAAATATTGAGATTATTTCAACCGGCGGCACGGCTAAATTGCTTCAAGAAAACAACCTACCTGTTATCGAAATGAGTGATTACACAGGTTTTCCTGAAATAATGGATGGACGTGTAAAAACTTTGCACCCTAAAGTTCATGGCGGTATTTTAGCTCGCCGAGATATTGATCAACACACGATGAAAGAGAACGACATTCAACCCATTGATCTGGTTGTTGTTAATCTTTACCCGTTCCAACAAACGGTAGCCAACCCCGACTGCCATCTTGCCACCGCCATAGAAAACATTGATATTGGCGGCCCCACCATGATTCGTGCAGCCGCCAAGAACCATAAAGACGTGACGATTATTGTTGATCCAAATGACTATCATCAAACAATCACTTCAATCAAATCAACCGGTGGTGTGGATGATGCAAGCCGTTTTAAACTTGCGGTTAAAACGTTTGAGCATACAGCACAATATGATGGTGCCATCGCGAACTATCTAGGCCGTATTCAAGACAATGGCGAAAAAGCAGACTTTTCCCGTACCATCAACCTTCAATTTAAGCAAAAACAAGTCATGCGTTACGGTGAAAACCCTCACCAGAAGGCTGCGTTTTTCACGGATCCACAGCCTCAATCGGGCTCTATATCTGCCGCTATTCAACATCAAGGTAAAGAGCTCTCCTACAACAATATTGCGGATACAGATGCCGCATTAGAATGCGTTAAACAATTTGACGATTCCCCTGCCTGCGTTATTGTTAAGCATGCAAACCCCTGTGGGGTCGCCTTAGGCGATAATATTTTAGACGCTTATAACCGAGCTTACCAAACCGACCCTGAATCTGCTTTTGGCGGCATTATAGCGTTTAACCGACCGCTTGACCGGATGACTGCCGAAGTCATTACAGAACGCCAATTCGTGGAAGTTATTATTGCGCCCGGTATTCATGATGATGCTTTGGCCATTGTCGCTGCAAAGAAAAATTTACGCCTTCTTGATAGTGGGCCATGGGAAAGCAATCAGACCGAGCATTATGATTTCAAGCGCGTTAATGGCGGGCTCTTAGTCCAAACGGCTGACAATATGCTGTATAACGACTTAACGGTTGTTACAAAACGTCAGCCAACCGAGCAAGAGATGCAAGATTTACTCTTCACATGGCATGTTGCTAAATTTGTTAAATCTAACGCCATTATTTATGGAAAAAACCAGATGACGATTGGGGTGGGTGCCGGCCAAATGAGTCGTGTTAATTCCGCTCGGATTGCGGCTATAAAAGCAGAGCAAGCGGGGTTGGAGGTTGCCGGCTCCGTGATGGCTTCTGATGCCTTTTTCCCATTTAGAGATGGCTTGGATAACGCTGCTCAAGTGGGGATTCGAGCCGTCATCCAACCGGGGGGCTCCATGCGCGATGAAGACGTCATCCAAGCCGCTGATGAGCACGATATAGCTATGGTCTTTACGGGCATGCGTCATTTTAGGCATTAATCAATAAAGGAATTCAAATGGACGTTTTAATTGTTGGTGGAGGCGGTCGTGAACATGCCTTGGCCTGGAAAGCAAAACAATCCGCACATGTTGACACTGTCTACGTTGCACCGGGCAATGCGGGTACGGAGCAAGAACCCGGCATTACTAATATCGATATTAGCGCGGAAGATATTCATGGGTTATTGGTTTTCGCTAAAAAAGAGGCCATAGAACTGACGATTGTTGGCCCCGAAGCCCCTCTCGTCGGTGGTATCGTCGATCGATTCAAAGAAAACGGTTTACGTTGTTTCGGCCCAACCCAATTGGCTGCTCAACTCGAGGGGTCTAAAGCCTACTGCAAAGACTTTCTTGCCCGCCATCACATCCCAACGGCTGAATATGAAAGTTTTACCGATATTGAAGCCGCTTGTGATTACATCCGATTAAAAGGCGCTCCGATCGTCGTTAAAGCTGATGGCTTAGCCGCTGGAAAAGGCGTTATTCTGGCTGAAACGGAACAACAAGCCATTGAGGCCGTTAACGATATGTTAGCAGGCAATGCCTTTGGTGAAGCCGGTCACCGTGTTGTTATTGAAGAATTCTTGGTTGGAGAAGAAGCCAGCTTTATCGTTATGGCGAATGGCTCTCAGGCTTTGCCCATGGCATCATCACAAGACCACAAAGCGCGTGACAATGGTGACTCAGGCCCTAACACAGGTGGTATGGGCGCTTACTCGCCGGCACCTGTTGTCACAGATAAAATGCACCAAACTATCATGGAGACCATTATTCAGCCCACACTCGATGGCATGATAAAGGACGGTATCCCTTACACCGGTTTTCTTTATGCCGGTGTCATGATTGATCAGCAAGGCATCCCAAAAGTGCTGGAATATAATTGCCGTTTTGGTGATCCCGAAACACAGCCCATTATGATGCGCTTGAAAAGCGATCTGACTGAACTCTGTAATGCCGCGCTTGATAATAAACTGGATGTCATTAACGCAGAGTGGGACTCTCGTACAGCAATAGGCGTTGTTCTTGCCGCTGGCGGCTATCCTTTTGACTACGAGAAAGGTCATCTTATTACAGGCATTCCTGCTGAAACCGAGGACACCAAAACCTTTCACGCAGGCACAAAAATGGTGGATGGAGAAATCGCAACCAATGGTGGTCGCGTCTTATGTACCTGTGCACTGGGTGACAGTGTGCTCGATGCTCAATTAAAAGCATACGAGACTGTCGGCTCTATTGACTGGGACAATGTCTATTTCCGGACTGATATTGGCCATAAAGCCATCACACGAGAGCAGCACCAGCAATGAAAGAACGCAAAAAAAAAGAGCTTCTTTAAGAAGCTCTTTTTTTAAATATTAAAACTAACCCAGTTAACGTTTCATTGAATCAAAAAACTCATTATTTGTTTTTGTTTTCTTAAAACGCTCTAACAAGAATTCAATAGCGCCCATTTCATCCATAGGGTTAAGAATTTTTCGCAGAATCCAAGTTTTTTGCAGCACATCTGCATCAACAATATATTCTTCTCGACGCGTACCCGAACGGTTAACATTAATGGCCGGATAAATACGCTTTTCCGCTATTTTGCGCTCAAGATGAAGTTCCATATTGCCAGTACCCTTAAACTCTTCATAAATCACATCATCCATACGTGAACCCGTCTCTACAAGAGCGGTGGCAATAATGGTTAAACTCCCCCCTTCTTCGATATTACGTGCAGCACCGAAAAAACGCTTTGGACGTTCAAGTGCATTAGCATCTACACCCCCAGTTAAAATTTTGCCTGATGAGGGCGCCACGGTATTGTAGGCACGCCCTAAACGAGTGATAGAGTCTAATAAAATAATCACGTCCCGTTTACGTTCAACCAACCTTTTAGCTTTTTCAATTACCATTTCTGCTACTTGAACATGACGAGACGCTGGCTCATCAAATGTACTAGAAATCACTTCACCCTTAACCGTGCGCGACATCTCTGTCACTTCTTCAGGGCGCTCATCAATCAGTAAAACAATCAAGTCGCTTTCAGGGTTATTAGCCGCAATGGAGTGTGCTAAATTTTGTAGAATCATCGTTTTACCCGCTTTAGGCGGCGATACAATCAATCCACGTTGACCTTTACCAATCGGTGAAACCAAATCAATCACACGGGACGTTAAATCTTCAGTCGTTCCATTGCCCATCTCCAGACATAAACGTTCATTTGGAAAAATAGGCGTTAAATCTTTAAAAGCAATTTTGCTTTTTGCATCCTCAGGCTTTTCATAGTTAAGCTTATCGACTTTTAATAGCGCAAAATACCGTTCATTGTCTTTGGGCGGGCGAATTTTGCCTGAAATCACATCCCCTGTTCTAAGCCCAAATCGACGTATCTGACTCGGTGACACATAAATGTCATCTGGGCCCGCCAAAAAAGAACTATCCGCTGACCTTAAAAAACCAAAACCGTCTGACAAAATTTCTAAAACCCCGTCTCCGTATACATCATCACCTTTTTTGGCAATCTTTTTTAGAATTTGAAATACCGTGGTTTGTTTCAGTGATCTTCCGGTATTATCCACACCTAATTCTTTCGCAATTTGAAGAATTTCACTTGCGGGTTTACGCTTCAGCTCAGTTAAGTTCATATAAGTTTGTAGTTAAAATATAAGAAAAGTATATATGTGCAAATTTGGCACAAATATTATGACATTGATTGTTTTTGATTTAGTTGCACGGCAAGCCGCGTGCTTAGAAGTTCTTACTATAACGTAAAGGTAGCATTAAAAATCACCCCCGTCTACCTTTAAGACGAGGGGATTACACTTTCATAAATTACTGTCAATAAAAGCGGCTAATTGTGACTTAGTTACCGCACCCACTTTAGTGGCTTCAACTTCTCCTGCTTTATAAACCATTAACGTTGGAATACCGCGTACACCAAAACGCCTTGGCATGGCAGGATTTGAGTCAATATCTAACTTAACTACTTTCAATTTACCAACATATTCATCGGCTATTTCATCCAATATCGGCGCCACCATTTTGCATGGCCCGCACCACTCAGCCCAAAAATCAACTAAAACAGGTTGGTCAGACGCTAAAACGTCCTGTTCAAAACTATCATCCGTAGTATGTACTACATTTTCACTCACTATTTATCTCCATTCGTTTAATACTCTGCATTGCTACATCATAATAGAGTAGGATATCGACTGTACAGCTTATCATGAATATTTAAATTCTAAGCAAGCTTCTATTTTCATTCAATTATCGTCAAAACTGACTGAACACATGGCCGAAACTCACCTAACGAATACCCAATTCTCCTCTCTCGGATTATCGCCTACTATTATGGAAGGCTTGGATGACGCTAATTTTATAAAATGCACACCCATTCAGGCAAAAACCTTACCCCTCAGTCTGGCGGGTAAAGACGTTGCAGGGCAAGCTCAAACGGGAACCGGAAAAACAATGGCTTTTTTACTGGCTACCTATCACCGTTTATTAACCAAGAAACCCATTGATAACAAAAAAGGTATACGGGCCCTTATCATAGCCCCTACGCGCGAATTGGCCATTCAAATCGCCAATGATGCAAAAATTATTGGTCAACACAGTGACCTTAAAGTCGGCCTGGCATACGGTGGAACCGATTATGAAAAACAACGCAAAACCCTTGATGACGGCATTGATATTTTAATCGGCACCCCGGGGCGAATAATCGATTTTTTCAAACAAAAAGTTTTTCACCTTAGAAACCTTGAGGTACTTGTCCTGGATGAAGCAGACAGAATGTTTGATCTCGGCTTTATCAATGACATTCGGTATTTGTTACGGAGGCTGCCAAAACCAGAGGAGCGCTTAAATTTACTGTTCTCGGCGACCCTTTCCTTTAAAGTGACAGAGTTGGCCTACGAACATATGAACAACCCTGAAATGGTTCGCATTGAACCGGAACAGATCACCGCAAAGCAGGTTAAAGAATCTGTTTATTACCCGGCTGATAATGAAAAAATTCCGTTATTAATCCATCTCCTGACCATTGAGAAACCTGAACGGGGCATTATTTTTATCAACACTAAACATAATGCAGACCGCTTGCACCGATACCTCGATGGCAATGGCTTAGACAATGCTGTGCTATCGGGCGATGTGCCACAAAAAAAACGCCAAGCCATTCTTACCCGGTTCCAAGAAGGCAAGCTGCCCTTGTTAATTGCAACGGATGTTGCCGCCCGTGGTCTACATATCCCGGCTGTTAGCCATGTTTTTAATTTCGACTTACCTCAGGACCCTGAAGATTATGTCCATCGAATTGGCAGAACGGCACGTTCCGGCGCCAGCGGTCTCGCCATCAGCTTTGCTTGTGAAACCTACGCGTATTCATTACCTGATATTGAAGCCTATATTTCACACAAAATCCCTTTTGAACCTATTTATAGCGGATCACTGCCCGATATAAAACCGGCCACAAAAAAAACCTACAAGCCAACAAGCAAAAAGCGTCGAAAAAAAACCAGGTCAGAGAGAAAACCTCAACCCAGTTAGAGCCCGTAGTCTTAATCTGGATGAATATCCCCTAAACTCTCCACAGCCGTGTAGTCATGAATGATTCGTGGTTGTTCTGTGCTATCAGGTTGGCTGATCGCCACAATGTATTTAATACCAAATAAATCAGCTGCTTTGAGAACACTCAGGCTATCATCGACCATCATGGTCTTCGATTTATCAAATGACTCTAGCTGATGAAACGCCTGCCAAAAACTCTGCTGTTCTTTGGGGTAACCAAAATCATGCGCCGAAACAATTGCATCAAAAAACTCAACTAACCCTGTTTTTTTCATCTTAATACTCAAACTATCGGCATGAGCATTCGTTACTAAGAGACAACGTTTTCCCGTTTCTTTAAGTGCTTTCAAAAAAGCCCTCGTGTGCGGCAATTCTCTAATATGTTCCTGCGTTTCAACTTTTAATTGAGCAATATCAATGTCTAATTCTGTGCTCCAATAGTCCAAGCAATACCAATTTAACAAGCCCTCTTGAGCCTTAAAAATCGGTTTTAGGTGCAAAACCGCCTCTTCAAAAGAGATATTTTCTCTGCGGGCATAATAGTCAGGTACCACCCGCTGCCAAAAGTAATTATCGAACCTTAAATCAAGCAAGGTACCGTCCATATCCAACAAAACTGTTTCTATTTCCGCCCAATCAATCATCTGATAACCTTATCGTTTGACCTTTTCAACTTAATGCCAGGGAACATCAACATGTTAAACTATCTTGCAAGACTGTTGTTCATAATTACCGTCTGCGCCTCCCTTTTTGCTTGCCATAAACCCCCTACATTAGACGAAAAACTTGCCTTATCATTATTAATGAAAGCCAACATCCGACCAGGATATGCTGTCAACATGGTCACCAACAACCCTCGTGCTCGTGGCAAAAAGGCACAAGGGTGGAACTGTTCAGACAAACAACCCCTCATTGACGCACTGGTCGTCACCTGCAAAAATTCGGGCCGTTCAGGTGTCTACCTTAGCTTCACACACGAAGGAAAAAAATTATTATTGGGCAAACCTTGGGGGGACGAAACCCTACGTAACGCAAGAGTGATCGCTGTTCGCCAAAAAATCAAAGACATACAATCCATTCATTTAATTAACAATACTCACGCAATCATCAGTTATTCATGGGTCTACCACCAACATACTCCTTTCTCTAACCCTCAATTGAAAAAATTGATCACACTCGATGTGCCGCAGCCAGCACAAGCCAGCGCCACCCTAATCAACAATCAATGGACTATACAACGCGCCTCTCTATGAATAAGATCAAACGTCTGGAAATTTTCGACCGACTCGCTCAGGCTATCCCAGAACCTGTTACAGAACTCAACTACAGCTCACCTTTTGAATTATTAATAGCCGTTATTCTATCGGCACAAGCTACCGACAAAGGCGTCAATAAAGCCACAGACAAACTGTACCCTATTGCCAATACACCAAGGGCTATTTATGATCTCGGCGAAAATGGACTTAAAGAATACATTAAAACCATCGGTTTATTTAACACCAAAGGTCGTAACATCATCAAAACCTGTAACATTTTAATGGACAAACACGGTGGCAATGTTCCAAAAACTCGCGAAGAACTTGAAGCACTGCCTGGCGTTGGCCGAAAAACAGCCAATGTTGTTCTAAATACGGCCTTTGGCATGCCCACCATTGCTGTAGACACACATATTTTTAGAGTCAGTAATCGCACTAAAATTGCACCCGGAAAGAACGTCCTTGATGTTGAAAAAAAGCTTGAAAAAAATGTTCCCAAAAAACACATAATAGATGCTCATCACTTGCTCATTCTGCATGGCCGATATACCTGTATTGCTCGTAAACCCCGTTGTGGCTCGTGTGTCATAGAGGATTTATGTGAATTTAAAGACAAAACAATTGATTAATTCATTTTCAGTTCAAACTAATCGTTTTAAACTCATTAACCTAAAAGTTAAAAAATGCGTGTAAGTTTTTTTAACTTTGCTTGGTCTATTTAATCGCATCTAGTTAATCGATCAATTCTTGTCGAAGCTATCTGCATAAATATTTAACTATTAAGTCAACTGACGATAAAAAGCACAAGGACATTCTTATGAAAAACTCTACAAAAAAACCCTTAGCAGCCGCATTAGGTGCAGCCTTTGTTACATCAATGGCATTTGTTCCCGCAGCAAACGCAGAATCCAATCCGTTTGGTGCAAGCGAATTAGAAACGGGTTATATGGTACTTGCTGAAGGTAAATGTGGCGAAGGTAAATGTGGTGGTGATAAAGCCAAAGAAGCCAAGTGTGGCGAAGGCAAATGCGGTGGCGATAAAGCCAAAGAAGCCAAGTGTGGCGAAGGTAAATGCGGTGGCGATAAAGCCAAAGAAGCCAAGTGTGGCGAAGGCAAATGCGGTGGCGATAAAGCCAAAGAAGCCAAGTGCGGCGAAGGCAAATGCGGTGGTGATAAAGCCAAAGAAGCCAAGTGTGGCGAAGGTAAATGCGGTTCTAGCAATTAACCACATCCTGTGAATACTAATACCTATCCCGTCCACGGAGCAGGTCTTGGATTAAGGCGGGCCTTTATCGGCCCGCTCCTTGAGAAGCCGCCTAGCCATGTCGACTTTTATGAAATCGTCCCTGAAAACTGGATACGAATTGGCGGACACTATGGCAAGCAACTACGCGCATTAACTGAACAGTTTTCTTTTGTAGCGCATGGCCTCTCTCTTAGCATAGGCAGCCCAGATCCACTAGATATTGAATTCATACACGATATCCGTGACTTTATTAAACAACACCACATTAAAATTTACACTGAACACCTCACCTACTGTAGCGATGGCGGCCACCTATACGACTTGATGCCTATCCCCTTTACCCAGGAAGCCGTCAATTATGTAGCGGATAGAATCACACAGGTACAGGATATTCTTGGCGAACAAATTGCCATTGAAAATGCCTCCTACTACGCTGCCCCGGGTAAAGAAATGGAAGAAATTGATTTTATTAATGCTGTTATAAAAAAGGCAGACTGTAAGCTGTTGATTGATATCAACAACATTTATGTCAATAGTGTAAATCATCAATACAATGCAGAGGCATTTTTAAAAAACCTCCCTGGCGACCGCATCAGTTATGCTCACATTGCTGGGCATTATAACGAAGCTGAAGACCTTATCATTGATTCTCATGGCGCTAAAGTTATTGACCCTGTTTGGCAATTACTCGATAAGGCTTACGAAAATTTTGGGCTTTTTCCCACCTTATTGGAGCGTGATTTTAATATCCCACCACTCGATGACTTACTTGAGGAAGTCGACCTTATTCACCAAGCTCAACTGAAGTACACCCCACAACAAAAACATGCCGCAGGATAACACACCCTCTTTTATTCAAACTCAACATGAGTTTACCCGCTATATTCGCGACCCTAAAAACGCGAATAAACCGGCTGATATAGAAGAACGTCGTCTGAATATTTACCGCGATTTATTGTTCACTAATATCTCAAACGTTCTTAGCGATGGCTTCCCGGTTCTAAGGAAGCTCCATTCAGAACAACAATGGGCGAATATCTGTCAGGACTTTTATCACCGCCATCCAAGCAAGAGCCCTTATTTTGCCGATATTTCACAAGAATTTATTCAATACCTACAAAATGAACGTGCAAACTCAGCAACATCAAACACTGATTTTCCCTTTCTTTTGGAGCTCGCTCATTACGAATGGATTGAACTGGTCATTTCAATTGCCGAAGAAACAACAAACAATCTGGCGATCACCGACCCCATTAATCAAACCTTAACGATCGCACCGACGGCTTTAGCTGTTGCCTATACCTACCCTGTTCACAAAATATCACCTGATTTTTTACCTAGCGCCCCGCCTGAACACCCGACTTATCTCACTGTTTACCGAGACACGGAGAACAAAACGGGGTTTCTAGAAACCAATGCAATGACGCATGCTTTATTAACCGCTTTAACTAACAACACTCACACAGTGACAAATGACATCCTGTTTCAACTGGCCCAACACCTTCAGCACCCCAAACCTGAAATCGTTATTGAAGGCGGCTTATCCATACTTAATGACTTCATTCAACGCGGCATTGTTATCTCTACCGATTAAAGCCAAGCACGACAAAAATAAAACGGCGCAAATCAGCCCGTACTAACGCCTCTATTTTTTAGAAATCAAATCATTCATTTCTGTAATGAGCTTACGGTTATTGCTTATAATGCCAAGTCATTCAAATAAATTGATATTAATATGAACCCTTCTGCACTGTTTGATCAAGCAAAACTGTCCATACCAGGTGGCGTTAATTCACCAGTTCGCGCATTCAAAGGCGTCGGTGGTGACCCTGTTTTTATTGACCATGCCAAGGGAGCCTATCTGTATGATACCGACGGCAAAAAATATATAGATTACGTCGCTTCTTGGGGACCTATGGTGCTTGGACATAGCCATCCTAGCGTTGTTAAGGCGGTTCAAGAAACAGCTGAAAAAGGGCTGAGTTTTGGCGCACCAACCGTGATTGAAACAAGAATGGCCGAAAAAGTTTGTCAACTTGTACCCTCAATAGAAAAAATACGCATGGTCAATTCAGGCACCGAAGCGACCATGAGTGCCATACGTTTAGCTCGAGGGTTCACCGGCCGCGATAACATTATTAAATTTGAAGGTTGTTATCATGGTCATTCAGATTCTCTGCTCGTCAAGGCAGGCTCTGGTGCCCTTACATTTGGTGTGCCGAGCTCTCCGGGTGTTCCTTCTTCACTGGCTGATCACACACTAACACTGCCTTTTAACGATCTTGAAGCGATCACTCATTTACTAAAAACCAACGGCGATACCATTGCCTGTATTATTGTTGAACCGGTTGCCGGCAACATGAACTGCATTCCACCCGAAAAAGGCTTTCTTGAAGGATTGAGAGTTCTTTGTGATCAATACGGTATCGTGTTAATTTTTGACGAAGTAATGAGCGGTTTTCGCGTTGCCCTGGGTGGCGCACAGCAAATTTACGAGGTTAAACCAGACTTAACCACGCTGGGTAAAATCATTGGCGGTGGCCTGCCTGTAGGAGCTTTTGGTGGTCGTGCAGATATTATGGCTTTACTTGCACCTAATGGCCCTGTTTATCAGGCCGGGACTTTATCGGGTAACCCGTTAGCGATGTCGGCCGGCTTAACTACCCTGGAAATAATCAGCGAACCAGGCTTCTATGAACAGCTTACTCAGCGGACGACTCAATTACTTGACGGCCTGTCACAACTTGCTAAAGACGCCGATCTGGCCTTTTCAACTAACCAAGTAGGCGGTATGTTTGGCTTATTTTTCTCTGAAGAAACCAACATCAGCCGCTTTGAACAAGTGATGCAATGCAACCAGGAGCACTTTAAACAGTTCTTTCATCTAATGTTAGAGGCGGGCATTTACTTGGCTCCTTCTGCTTTTGAAGCAGGTTTTGTATCAGCCGCCCACAGTGAAGAAGATATCAATAATACCCTGAGTGCCGCTAAAACGGCCTTTGAGAAGCTAACATGATCGATACCATTAAACCGGGTCAAACCTATAAACTGACTCAATACGAAAAACTAGGTGGAGAAAAAGGCGTTCGCCAACTCGTTAACTATTTTTACCAAGTGATGGACAGTGATGCTGAAGCTAACACCATTCGTGACATGCATGCAGCCAATTTATCTGAAGCCGAAGAAAAATTATTTCTTTTCCTAAGTGGTTGGTTAGGTGGCCCCTCTTTATATATAGAGAAATATGGGCACCCTCGATTACGTGCACGTCATTTACCCTTTTCTATTGGAGTAAAAGAGCGTGACCAATGGTTATATTGTATGAATAAGGCACTCACTAAAATGAATATTGAGAAACCCATGCATGACGAGCTGATGCAGGCCTTTTTTAATACTGCCGACTTTATGCGCAACCAACCTAATTAAAAAATACCCCCATGTTGGCTGATTTTCTCAACTTAGTCACTCAATGGGTGACTGATTACCCCTTTTGGTCTGGCGCCATCATTTTTTTAGTCGCAATGATTGAGTCACTCGCTATCATTGGGTTTATTATTCCCGGTGTGGCTATTATGTTTGCTATTGGAACGCTGATTGGCAATGGCACCCTCGATTTGTATAGCGCCATTATCTGGGCTGCTGCTGGCGCTTCGCTTGGAGACGGCTTAAGCTTCGCTTTAGGCAAGCACTATAAAAATAAGGTATACCAACTGACCTGGTTCAAGGACAGACCCGAACTGCTCAACAAGGGCCATACTTTCTTTGAAAAATATGGCATTTTTAGTATTTTAATTGGGCGTTTTGTTGGCCCTATTCGTGCGGTTATTCCTCTCGTAGCAGGTATCTTGGACATGCCGAATAGACAATACATTCCTATTAATCTGATTGCTTCAATTCTTTGGGCACCTGCTTATTTGCTCCCCGGTTTGTTATTTGGCAGCGCCCTCTCCATTATCCCGAATATTTTGTTAGACAAATGGCCGGTCGGACTCGTTCTGCTGATCCTTCTTCTTTTACTAGCGAAACAACTCAAAGAACTGAGAAAATAATCATTACAAAATAACTGCATGCCCAAACATCAACTCAGTTAAATCAGCCGCCTTCATCGGTTTATAGAAGTAATAACCTTGAAAGACCAAGCAACCATGGTGAGTCAAAAAAGCCAACTGACTCTCATCCTCGACGCCCTCAGCCACGACCTCTAGTTTTAAATTTTTTGCCATCGCAATGATCGTGGCAGCAATTTCCGCGTCAGAACGATCTGTCTCTAGGTCTCTCACAAATGATTGATCTACTTTCAACTCATTCAGTGGCAATTTCTTCAAGTACATTAACGAAGAATACCCCGTACCAAAATCATCCATTGATAGCTTGAACCCCATATCTGATAATTTCTCCATCTTATCAATGGTGGATTGTATGTCTTTAATTGTAATGCCTTCGGTCATCTCAAGGGTAACATGGCTGGCCAAGGCGCCTGATTCGTTGAGTAATCCTTTTATATCCTGGACAAAATCATTTTGATGGAATTGATAAGGGCTAATATTAATAGACACTCTAAAGCTTGGGGAAATATCTCCTCGTTGCCATATAGCTAATTGTTTAAAAGCTTCTTTTATCACCCACTCGCCGACCGGTAAAATAAGACCGGTCATTTCGGCAATCGGTATAAAATCTGCCGGAGAGACCATACTTCCATCCTTTTTAAACCATCGCAACAAGGCTTCTACACCTAAAATTCGGCCAAACTCATCTACTTGTGGTTGATAAAACAATTCAAGCTCATCCGCCTCTAAAGCCAAACGTAAATCTGTTTCCATTTGCAATCTGGAATCTGCTATCGCCTGCATCTCAGGCTGGTAAAAATGGTAACCATCTCGACCCGCTTCTTTGGCACGGTACATAGCGGTGTCTGCCTGCTTCATCAATATATCGATGTTATCGGCCATGTTTGGAAACGTGGTAATGCCAATACTCGCTGTTAAATGATAACTCTCCCCTAAAACAACAAACTTTTCACTCAATACATGACGGAGCTTTAACATCAACGAATGCACTTGATTTATAACAGCCTCTTCAGAATCTTCTAAATGCCCCGATAAAATCACAAATTCATCGCCACCCAATCGGGCTATGGTATCCGTTGATCGAAATACTTTTTTTAAACTCTCTGCCACTTTCTTTAGCAGCTCATCACCTGCTGCATGCCCACGTGAATCATTCAGTGTCTTAAAATTATCTAAATCAATAAATAGCAAAGCACCATGTTGGTTTTCTCTGGTAGCAATATCAAGAACATACTCCATATGTTCGGTTAATAATCGCCTATTAGCTAAACCGGTTAAATCATCATAATAAGCCAGTTCTTGTGCAAGCACTCTAGAGTTTTCAACCTCGGTTAATGTTTTATCCATTCGTTGCAATAAAACATTAAAGTGCTTCGCTAAACTCGCCAACTCACTTTTATCGTTCTCATTTATTGATAACGTTTTTGAATACAGCTGGTCATCAGCTATCTTTTTAATCCGGATCATTAATCGCTTTAACGGTGCAACAAAGATTTTTTGCAACCAAAGTGATAAAAATACTGCTAAGGCAAGTGCTATAAGAATCGATATAGCTATCCGCTTAGTCAGTTCTCCAACTAACGCATCATATTTTTTATTAGAAATAACATAGCTGACAACGCCTACCTCTTCCCCGTTAAATTCAACAATATCCTTGTAAAAAAACAAATGACCCACCCGGTCTAATTGATTAGCCTCCAAAGTTTCCTGTGGTTTGATATTATGAAATGTTTGATGTGGTTGATCTAACTTCGAATAATGTAGAATTGACTGACCCGACATCTCCTTAAGGTCAACGTGTTCAATGATTGGAAACTGCTTCCATTTATTGAGTAATTCTATACTTTCGCTCGGCAGGCCTATCATTAGCAACCTGGCATAATCATTTTCTAAGACTCGGCTGATCACTTTTATCTCGTTGCCCAACTCTGACAGGTATTCTTCTTTTTCATTGAAATAAGTAAAAATAGAATAAAAGGCTATCATTAAAGAAGCCAGCGTCATCATTAGGACAACAAATTGATTCCTGAAAGGATAGTGTGACAACTTCATCATATTGAATAGCTATAGATTATTTACTTTTTTCGCCTTTGTAACAGGCAACTCTGGATGTTGACTCCATTCTATCCAAGACCCATCGTATGACCTCACCGGAGCACCAAGAAGCCGCAAGGCAACATAACTCACCGCTGATTTTTTACCTTGATTACAATAAACCGTGTTCATTTGTTTGTTTATCAAACCTTTGTAGAGTGTTTTTAGTTCACTGATCGGTCTAAAACGGATCTGGTCTTTATCTAAATTTTTTGCCCAAGGAATATTTATGGCGGAGGGAATATGTCCATAGACAGCCGTTCGTGATTGCTGCCCTTCATATTCTGCCGCTGGTCTTGCATCGATTAACCCTTCTTTCTCGTTGTTTATCGCCGCAAAAACCATTAACAGAGTGGCCAGCTTATCTCGTTTGAGCGCTGGAGAAAAAACCGACTTTTCCACTTCTTCACCTTGGCCAGTACCCATAGGGTAACCCGCCTTTCCCCATTCAGAATAGGAACCATTCATAATAGCTACCTTGCGGATACCAAAGGTTTCCAACACCCAAAAAAGCCGCGAAACATCCACCATATTATCCCCATAAACCACCACATGAGAATGCTCCTGAATACCCGCATGGCTTAACAAATCGCGAATTTCTTGAAGAGAAGCAACAAGGTCTGAGTGACCATTGTTTGCTAACGTTTGACTAGTCGGCAGTGACACAGCGCCTAAAATATGGCCTTCTTTGAAATTCGACAACGGACGAGAGTCAACCAATGTAACATTCGATCGACCCATAAGATTTTTAACTTCTGACAGTTCTAACAAAATGTTAGTCCTGCTATCCGCCTGGCTAAAACTAGCGCATGACGTAAAAATTAAAGCCAGAACTAGCTTTATTCCAATATCGCTTTTCATTTTTTACGTACCCTCGCTGTGCCCTGTTTACCAAACAAAAACGGTAACTTGAAACATAGCAGAAAAAAACGAATCCACAAGGCAAAGAAAAGTATATTTATTTTTCTGAAAACAACCCTAAAACGAGATGGAGTCGTTCAATAGGGTCGTTAATTTCCAACAAGCGCTGTCGGATGGCATTCTCTATTGGCAGCACTTCAGCTAAACGGCAAGAAACCCAATTCGCATTTTCAAACTGCGATTTACTCCATTTTTTTTTAAGCTGCTGCTTTCTAAGAACCTTCTTCAATAGTGCTGTTAAACTCGATAATTCATCAGGCACAGAAAGACTATGCATCTCATCAATCTCTTTTATTGTTGCTGTGATTAATTGCCGTTCAGAAACTTGACTACCTAAGATTTTAAATCGCTGACAGCCTATCGCTTCTATCTGTAACATGCCCTCTGCAGACCTGTCCCAGTCTACAATTTTAGCCAGTGTGCCAATCTCGTAACATTGCGCTGCTTTGCCAACTTCTGTTCCTTCAGCGATCATACTGACACCAAAAGGCACATTTTGCTTTAAACACTGGCTGACCATATCCAAATAACGTGCTTCAAAAATCCTTAATGAGATCACTCCATCAGGAAAAAGCACTGTGGATAATGGAAAAATAGGAACCTTGTCAGTAGACCATGGCATAAAATATCTAGTCTCTCAAAGCTTTTTCAACACGTTGATGAATTCCCCCAAAGCCACCATTACTCATAAATAAAAGATGATCGCCTGATTTTACTATTGAAATAATGGCTTCAATCAGCGAATCCATTGTAGTGCACACATTGATGTGGGAATAATTTTCCAAATCCATTTGCCAATTGAGTTCATCAGGCATGTAAATCAGGGCCTTACTTGCATCCTTCAACGAAGGCAACAAGGTGTCTTTATGCACCCCCATCTTCATGGTATTTGAGCGCGGTTCCAGCACAGCTATAATGCGCTGCTGACCTACCTTTCCTCTTAGACCTGCCAGCGTGCTTGCAATGGCCGTTGGGTGATGCGCAAAATCATCATACAGGGTGATATTGTTGATAACGGCTCGACGCTCCATGCGACGTTTAACATTCTGAAATGAAGCCAACGCTTCAATCGCCGTCTCCGGTTTAACACCAACATGAACCGCTGCTGAGATAGCAGCTAATGCATTGGACACATTGTGTTGCCCACTCAACGACCAGCAAACTCGACCAATACGACGACCACGATAATACACATCAAACTCACCCTCACCGGCCTCTATATTCGCCGCCGACCAAGTGGCTTTTCCAGAAGGGTCAGTACTAATTTTCTCGATAGGCGTCCAACACCCTTTCTCTAGCACATCGTCTAAATTGGCTTCCCCAGAAGGTAAAATTAACCGTCCATTATTGGGCACGGTCCTTATTAAGTGATGAAACTGGCGTTTTATAGCGTCAAGGTCATCAAAAATATCAGCATGATCGAACTCTAAATTATTTAGCACGCAGGTTTTAGGTCGATAGTGAACAAACTTTGATCGTTTATCAAAGAAGGCCGTGTCGTACTCATCCGCTTCGATTACAAAATAATCAGATTCACCCAATCTGGCGGAGATACCAAAATTTAACGGCACCCCACCAATTAAAAATCCGGGGGTTAAGTTGGCATATTCCAATATCCAGGCTAACATCGAACTGGTTGTCGTTTTCCCATGTGTGCCTGCCACCGCCAGCACCCAGCGATTTTTTAAGACGTGTTCGGCCAGCCATTGTGCGCCGGATGTATAAGGCAAGCCTGAATTTAATACGGCCTCTACTTCTTCATTACCACGCGACAACGCATTTCCAATCACGACAATATCCGGTTTTACCGTCAGGTTATTTGCACTATAGCCCTGCATTAACTCGATGCCTTCTGCTTCAAGTTGCGTGCTCATTGGTGGATAAACGCCGACATCTGAGCCTGTCACGGTATGACCTAACCTTTTTGCCATGACAGCAAGGCCACCCATAAATGTGCCACAAATGCCTAAAATATGTACTCTCAAATCATGTTTTCCTAGATAATATCGCCTAACGCCATCTTACTTCAGATAACATTTAAATTTGAAGGCATTGGCAACATTATTGTTTTAAAATGGCTCAATTTGAGCACAAAATTTATTGTTTAAGTTAAATTATGAGTCATCCTAAACGTCAAGATATCAAAGTGGATGTGGACGCTACTTATATCGCCTCCTCTTCTGAACCTGAAGCGGCGCGCTATGTCTTCGCTTACTCAATCACCATTAAGAATGTGGGCACGGTTGAGGCTCAATTACTCAGCCGCCACTGGATTATTACTGATTCAAACGGCAAAGTACAAGAAGTCCATGGTGAAGGCGTCGTAGGTGAACAACCGCATTTACAACCTGGAGAAAGCTTTCAATATACCAGCGGTGCGGTGATTGAAACATCGATTGGCGCCATGCAAGGCAGTTATCATATGCTCGATGCTGATGGCGAAAAATTTACTGCGACGATTCCACCTTTTTCTTTATCTACCCCAAGAACGCTTCATTAGGGCCTTTTCATGACAACCTATGCCATCGGTGATGTACAAGGTTGTTATGATCCCCTTCGCCGCCTTTTAGATAAAATTAACTTTGATCCTCTTAAAGATCAACTATGGTTTGCTGGTGATTTAATAAACCGTGGCCCACAGTCTTTAGAGACTTTGCGCTTTATTGTTTCCCTCGGGGCAAGTGCACACAGCGTACTAGGCAATCATGAATGTCATTTTTTAGCGAGTGCTCGTGGGCATAAAAAACCCCACCGAACCGACACTTTTGATGATATTTTAAACGCCCACGATGCAGAGCAACTCATTGATTGGGTCCGTTCACGCCCTTTTTTACACCAGGACACCGTTCTCGGTTACACCATGATTCACGCTGGCTTGCCTCCACAATGGTCATTGAATGAGGCAAAGCACTATGCAAATGAGTTAGAGACCGTGTTTAAAGGCGATCTGTTTGATGATTTCTTAGCCCATATGTATGGCAATAAACCGGATCAATGGCAGACGGCTTTGTCCGGGCATGCGCGTTTACGTTTTATTATTAATTGTTTTACTCGATTACGTTTTTGTGATGCACAGGGCCGATTAGATTTCAACGAGAAAAGCGCTCCACCCGAAAGCCCTGCGCACTTAATGCCCTGGTTTGAAGCCCCTAATCGTCAAACAGCGCATGACAAGCTCATTTTTGGGCATTGGTCGACGTTGGGGCTTAATTTTAAAAACAACACCATTTGTTTAGATACAGGCTGTCTTTGGGGAGGACAGTTAAGCGCAATCAAACTAGACGAAACAGAACAGGTGATTTCGTTAGACTGCCATTGCTCACTAAAACCCTTCTAAACCTAAATTCGTTGATACGTTATAAATGAGAACGCGTGGGCGTGCTTTTCATCTGCGCCATGTTTCACTTCGTCGACTTTTTTCCATTCATCCGCTCTTATTTCAGGAAAATAAGCATCTGCTTCAAAGTGCTCATGGACCACCGTTACGTATAATCTGGTCGCCTCGGGTAGCATTTGCTCATAAAAACTAGAGCCACCAATCACCATCACTTCATCAAACCCTTTCGATGCCTCTAACGCTTCACTGATTGAATGAACAATAACCACACCTTCAGCGGTAAAACGTTGATCACGGGTAATAACAATGTTTTTTCTACCCGGCAGCGGTTTACCAATGGATTCATAGGTTTTTCGCCCCATCAAAATAGGTTTACCCATGGTGACCGCTTTAAAATGCTTAAAATCTTTAGGTAAATGCCACAGTAACGCATTGTCTTTTCCAATGGCCCTGTTTTCAGCCATGGCCACAACCATAGAGATCATTAGACGGCCACCGGCGCTTTAATACCCGCGTGAGATTCATAACCCACCATCTCAAAATCGTCATACTGATAATCAAACAATGACATGGGTTTTCGCTTTATGTGTAACTGAGGCAGACTCAAAGTTTTACGCGATAATTGTAATTTCGCCTGCTCAAAATGATTGTGATATAAATGGACATCACCGCCCGTCCAGACAAAATCTCCCACCTCCAAATCAGCTTGCTGGGCAACCATATGAGTTAACAAGGCGTAACTGGCTATATTAAATGGCACGCCAAGGAAAAAATCTGCAGATCGCTGATACAGCTGACACGATAATTTCCCATTGGCCACATAAAATTGAAACAACAAATGACAAGGAGGCAAAGCCATCTCCGGAATTTGACCAACATTCCACGCACTCACAATTAACCGACGCGAATCAGGCGTGTTTTTTATTTGCTGTAACACCTCACTCATTTGATCTATATTATCACCAGTGGGTGTTGGCCAAGAGCGCCATTGATGCCCATAAACCGGGCCTAGGTCACCCTTCTCATCAGCCCATTCATCCCAAATACTCACGCCATTTTCCTTTAAATAGGCTGTGTTAGTGTCTCCATTGAGAAACCAAAGTAATTCATGAATAATGGACCGTAAGTGCAGTTTTTTAGTGGTCACTAAAGGAAACCCTTTTGATAGATCAAAGCGCATTTGTCGCCCAAAAACTGACCGTGTTCCTGTACCTGTTCTATCTTCTTTATCGGCTCCATTATCAAGAATATCTTGCATGAGCTCTAAATACTGTTTCATCAACTCACCCTTTTTGTTTCGCTTTGAACATCAATACCGCCCCTAATATCAACATAGGCAACGTTAAAATTTGCCCCATGGTAAGCCAACCAAAGGCTAAATACCCCAAATGCGCATCAGGTAATCGAACAAATTCAACTGCAAACCTGAATGCACCATAGCCCAACAAGAATAAGCCCGACACACTCATCGTGGCTCTGGGCTTACTGGAATAAAACCACAGTATAAAAAACAGCGCAAAACCCTCCAAGGCCGATTCATACAATTGAGATGGATGGCGCGGTATATCCCCTAAACCCGGCACAACCATACCCAATGCGAAATCAGTTGGCTTACCCCATAATTCACCATTGATGAAATTCCCAATGCGCCCCGCAGCTAAACCAATCGGAACTAATGGAGCGATAAAATCAGTCACTTCAAAAAAACCATGCTTATGTTTCTTACCGAACAGGTGCATCGCAATAAGCACCCCTAGCAGGCCACCATGAAACGACATACCACCTTGCCAGATTTTTAATAATACCAATGGATTTTCAGCAAACGCAGGAAAGTTATAAAACAACACATAACCGATTCGGCCACCTAACACCACACCCATCGCCGCATAAAAAATTAAGTCATCAATCTCTTCTGCAGTCCAGCCATTTTTTTTCGCCCGGAACCGACCTAATAACCATGCCCCCACAAACCCTACCAAATACATCAGGCCATACCAGTGAATTTTTATACTGCCAAGTGAAAGAGCAACGGGGTCAATATTTGGGTACGTCAACATCGAGGTATCTACAATTTAAAAGTATTCATTATATGAAAAATATAAGATTGGAACAGGTAAAAAGGCAACTGCATACGTCATTGCCTTTTTGCTTATTAAGCATCGAGGTTTAACCTAGCAGAGGCGCAATCACCAGGCTAACAATCGCCATGACATTGATTAGGATATTCATAGACGGCCCTGAAGTGTCTTTAAATGGGTCACCGACTGTATCACCAACAACCGCTGCTGTATGTGTATCAGAACCTTTACCACCCAGGTTTCCCTTTTCAACATACTTTTTAGCATTATCCCAAGCACCGCCGGCATTCGCCATCATTAAGGCTAGGAGCACACAGCACAGTAAAGCACCTGATAGCATGCCGCCCAAGGCTTCAGCACTGATCAGAAAACCAACTAAAGGGGGCACGCTAACCGCAATAACACCAGGTACCACCATCTTTTTGAGTGCCGCAGTGGTCGCAATGTCCACACAACGCGCTGTATCAGGCTCAGCTTTGCCCTCAAGCAATCCATCAATTTCTGTAAATTGACGGCGAATTTCTTTAATCATTTCAAACGCGGCATCTCCCACGGCCGTCATCGTTAAAGCCGCAATCACAAAAGGAATAACGCCTCCGATAAATAAACCAATCAAAACCTGCGGGTCATTTAACTCTAGAGCAAAGCCTGGCACATGCACTGATACCGTTTCTATAAACGCTGTAATGATTGCCAAGGCTGCTAAGGCCGCAGCTCCAATCGCAAAACCCTTACCGATTGCCGCGGTGGTATTGCCTAGTTCATCTAACGAATCAGTAATGTTGCGAGTTTGTTCACCTAAGCCGCCCATTTCAGCAATACCGCCCGCATTATCTGCAACGGGGCCATAAGCATCGATCGCCATTGTAATCCCAACGGTAGCCAACATACCAACGGCTGCAATGCCCACACCATACAAGCCTGCAAAATGACTGGAAATCGCTATCACTCCACAGATTGTTAATACGGGGATAGCCACTGATTGCATTCCTACCGATAGCCCCGTAATCATCACCGTTGCTGGGCCCGTTTCACCTGATTTTGCAATATGCTTCACGGGTGTTCCCGCGGTGTAATACTCTGTCACCAAACCGATAATCATACCGCCCAACGACCCTGCCAGCACCGCCATCCAAATATAAGCCGTCACATCCATCATCAACACAATCAATAAGGCTAAAACAATGAACAGCAAAGAAGCGCCCATCGTGCCCATTCGTAAGGCTTTTTCTGGTGACTTAGAGGCATTTTGCTTAACCAGCACAATGCCGCCGATGGAACAAAGCAACCCAATGGATGCTAAGGCTAAGGGCAAAAACATTAAACTGGATTGCGCCCCAAATTCAGCCAACAATGCCGCCGACATTGTTGAAGCAATAGCAATCGTCGCTATCATTGAGCCACAGTAAGATTCCAAAATATCCGAGCCCATGCCGGCCACATCGCCGACGTTATCACCCACGTTATCCGCGATGACACCGGGGTTGCGCGGGTCATCTTCTGGAATACCGGCTTCAATCTTACCCACTAGGTCAGCCCCAACATCCGCACTTTTAGTGAAAATTCCACCACCCACCCGTGAAAATAAGGCAACCACTGAGGCACCCATCGCAAACCCATGGATGGCGTGCGATGTTTCTGGGTCACTTCCAAAGAATAAATACATCAATCCTAGACCCATCAAACCTAACGAGGCGACAGCCAAGCCCATAATAGAACCACCAAAAAAAGCCACCGAAAGTGCCGCTTCAGCCCCTTCTTGATGGGCGGCTGTTGTTGTTCGCACATTCGCTCTGGTCGCCGTATTCATTCCAATATAACCCGCTGCGCCTGATGCTAGAGCACCGAATAAAAAACAAAGAGCTGTTGGCCAACCCAAAAATATAAATGTTAAAACAAATAAAACGGCTGCAAATTTCACCAGCATGTTGTATTCCCGTTTCATAAAAACCATGGCACCCAAATGAATCTGCTCAGCAATTTTTGCTACAACCCCTTCACCTTCTGGATACTTCATAACTAAGCTGTAAACATACTTCGCTGCGTACAAACCCAAACACCCTATGATAGGGGGTAATAAATGACTCAACTCCATGTTTTTCTCCTAGTGATTATTTAACTTTGCTCGCCTTTTCATAACATTAAAAAAAATAACAACTCGTCTTTTTTACTCCGCCTAATAAAATGCTGCAAGTAGAAAATTTAATTTCTTCAATCACCCCTGTATAATGCAATACAGCAATTCAGCACTTTTAAAATAGGAAACAACATGAGCCTTAACCTTGTCCCGTCTGGGAATGATTTACCGCATGATATTAACGTTATTATTGAAATACCTGCCCACTCTGACCCTATTAAATATGAAGTCGATAAAGAATCTGGTTCGTTATTTGTAGATCGCTTTATGGGAACAGCCATGCATTACCCCTGTAATTATGGTTATGTTCCACACACTTTGTCTGATGACGGAGACCCGGTTGACGTACTGGTCATTACCCCTATTCCTCTTATGAACAGCTCTGTTATTCGTTGTCGCCCCATTGGTGTTTTAAAAATGACTGATGAGTCCGGCGAAGATGCGAAAGTTTTAGCGGTTCCTGTTTCTAAACTAACGACGCTATACGATGATGTTCAATCATATGAAGACATTTCTAATGTTTTACTCAAACAAATTGCTCATTTTTTTGAACATTATAAAGATTTAGAATCTGGAAAATGGGTGAAAATTCAAGGCTGGGAAGGCGTTGATGCAGCTGCTAAAGAAATAACTGACAGTGTTGCTCGTTTCGATGTGATTGAAGAGAAACCTCACTTCTAAATCAATCGGGTATCACTATACCCAAAAGGTATCAGTCTGATGGAGACAGGGTAAAGCACCCAACTCAATTTGACTTCAATAACCGCTGGTGTTTTTTTCGACCCAGCGGTTTTTTTCAGCTGTTTGACCAGTAGACTCTAGACTTTCTTTCTTCCAAAAAGGCGCCTTGCTCTTTAAATCTTCCATAATGAAGCGACTTGCTTCAAAGGCATCTTTTCGGTGTGCTGACCAAACGGCTACCAGCACAATCGGGTCATTGGGCAATAATTCCCCAACTCGATGAATCACTAAGGTTTCCAGTATGTCCCACTGTTCTTTTGCTGCTTGCACTATTTTTTCTAAGTGCTTTTCGGTCATTCCTGGGTAGTGCTCAAGAAACATGCCGTTAACCACATCTCCTTCGTTCATATCACGCATGGTGCCAACAAAATTCGCACACGCACCGTACTCGCCCTCTCGTTTCATTGCTGTTTGAAAAGACGACAACTCTTCCCAGGGATCAAATGCAATGCCGGTAATCTTAACCATATTATCCGCCAGTCACTGGGGGGAAAAAAGCAACCTCATCCCCGGCTTTTACTAACGCATCCGCTTGAGCATATTCCTGATTAATTGAATATAAAACTTGATGCGAAACATCGTACCCTTTGCTAACGAGTTTCCAAACATCATCAACCGTACTCACGCCTTCTGCACTCAATTGCTCTTCACTTCGACCAAACAGTTCTTTTAAACTGGCAAAATAAAGAACTTTTATCTGCATCGCTTCTTCATACATCTGGTCATTTGCTTGTGTCATAATTCATTATACTATCATGCAAACAAATAAATCGAAGCACTAGATTATGTCAGAACTCACACACTTTAATGCGGCAGGTGATGCACATATGGTCGATATTAGCGCCAAGGTAGATACCGATCGCACGGCCATCACCGAAGGCTTTATCGAAATGAGCCCGGCTACCTTACAACGTGTACTCAACGGCGATAATAAAAAAGGCGATGTTCTTGGGATTGCACGTATTGCCGGTATTATGGCCAGCAAAAAAACGGCCGACCTTGTCCCTTTGTGCCACCCACTCCCCATTACCCATGTTGATATTAAATTTGAAGCCGACACACAATATAATCGCATTAGCTGCCAAACAACCGTCACTACATCAGGTAAAACCGGTGTAGAAATGGAAGCGCTGAATGCAACCCAAGTCGCCTTACTCACCATTTACGATATGTGCAAGGCTGTTGATCGAGGCATGACGATACAAGGCGTTAGACTGCTTGAGAAAAAGGGTGGCAAGTCCGGGCATTGGAAACGAGAGACATCATAACAATGAGTTTCAAATTACACCCTAAACTTGCGGCTGACTGTTACTATCTTGGCGATTTTTCTTTATCAGCACTGCTGCTAAGCAAAGATGCTAATTATCCTTGGTATATTCTCGTCCCCCGACAAGCCGATATTAGCGAGGCCTTTCAGTTGAGCCTGATTGACCAACAAACATTACAACGCGAGTCCATGCAACTCAGCGAAGCATTAAATAATGGATTTGCTGCTGATAAAATGAACATCGCGGCGTTAGGCAATATGGTTCCTCAATTACACCTCCACCATATTGTGCGTTATAAAACGGATGCTGCATGGCCAAACCCCATTTGGGGATGTGTTGATGCTAAAACGTACAGCGACTCTTTGCTTAATAAGCGCATCGATAAAACACATCAGTTACTGACTCCTTTAGGTTTTACACCACCTATAACACCTTCGTAAAATACGGAATTTATTTTGAATAAACAAACAACCGCTATACTGTTAGCAGAATGCCCCGATCAACCGGGCATCATTGCCAAAGTCACTCAATTTTTGTCTGAAAATCACGGCAATATTGTTGATTTAGAACAACACGTTGACACTGCCGATAAACACTTTTTTATGCGTGTTGAGTGGCAATTAGATCACTTCTCTATCCGTCGTGAACGCATTCATCAAGCCTTTTACGAACAAGTCGGCTCCACCCTAAAGATGAACTGGCACATTGCTTTTTCTGATGTAAAACCTAGACTCGCCCTTTTTGTTTCTCAACATGGGCATTGCTTATTCGATATCCTATCAAGATATCAATCCGGCGAATGGCATGTGGACATTCCCTTAATCATCAGTAACCATAAAAATTACCAAGCACTCGCTGAAGAAGCAGGGATTGAATTTCATCACTTACCCATTACTGCGGAGAACAAACAGCAACAGGAACAAACGCAACTTGCTTTACTCGCTGAACACCAAATAGACACCATTGTTCTAGCCCGTTATATGCAAATATTAAGCGCTGATTTTATTGATCACTATCCACATCAAATTATCAACATTCACCATTCATTCCTACCTGCTTTCCCTGGTGCAAAACCTTATCATTCAGCTCACGAAAGAGGGGTGAAAATTATTGGTGCCACCAGTCATTACGTCACCACCGAATTAGATGCCGGCCCGATCATAGAACAAGATATTGTCCGTATCAGGCACAACGATAATATTGAGGATTTAAAACGAAAAGGGCGTGATAATGAGAAAATTGTTCTTTCGCGTGCTATAAGGCACCATCTCCAACATGAAGTGCTCGTATACAAAAACCGTTGCATCGTCTTTGATTAAGGAAATAGCGGCCTAACTAAGGCCAATCTGATAACGCCAACTTACTCGACGCTAAACCTGTTCTGAGAGCAATACTTTAAACGTGTCGCTCAGGCTTTGTAATACGTCCAAAATACTCTCGTATTGCTCACCATCGCTTGCTGAGAAGACCACCTTGTCATCTGTTTGCTTTAATGTGGGCGTGATGGTTCTTTTACTCAATGCGCCATCCTTAGCCTGTATACAAGGTACAGTAACGGATAACGTATCAGCAGAAAATTCAAACAAACTGTCCATCTGATACTTTTTACTCGAACCATCACTGACATGGCCCACCAAACTATTTATCCTTAATTTGAACGCCTGGATGGCATCAAACAAAATAATCTGGCCTTTTTTTATACGAATATCTTGCTCAAGAGCTACACTGCCTATTACTGCCCTGTCCGCCATATTAACCGCTAAACTTTCAACCAGATTGGATGAAAGTTCCTCCGTACTGAACACCTGCTCTAACGTCGGCGCTATATCAATGTACAATACGCCATAATTTGTTACCGTTTTTTTCTTTTCAACATGGCAAATGACGGCACTTCCTTCGAGGTTCTTATGTCCAACAGAAAGCTGAATTTCAATTTTCTGCAGTAATTCAAATGACTCCGTATCACTTGAGAATGCCAAACCATTCCAGCTAATATCTATCGGTTTGCAATTAACATAATGCCTACCCTCTCCTATACCTGGCTTTTTAACTTTAATTTGCAAGTTTGGGAGCTGTAGGCGTTTATCTTGACGACGGTTATCCATATTTTTTGTCATGTTTATAAAAAAACTCCCCGGCCTTCTGACCAGGGAGGTTTTATTCTAACTTAATAAAATTAAGTTATTCAAATTAGGCCGCGCGACAAACCCAGCTGTTTCCTGCGGTCGTTGGGTAAGCAGATTGGTTATGCCGACGAACCGCGCCTGTTGCGCCATCGTCATTGTCTGTTTTACGATCAATCTCACGGGCCACCTCATTGGGTAGAGAAAAACATACAACCGCCCCACTCAGTCCGGCGTAATTCGAGCGAAAGAATGATTGTTGACCATATTCATTCATAAAACGCCCATTAGCAGCAGCCGTATAGCCTGCTAATAAATTAGCGGCTTCCAAGTGTTCCCAAACACGTCTATCGCCTTCAACACCTGAATAAGCACCATTACCACTGCCGTTCGTTAAACCAGCCACACCGGTATTCGTTGCCGCATTATTATCATCGCCAGGGATTGCACCGTATTTATCCTGATACGTATTAAAAGCAGCCGATATGCCATCCATCTCCTGCATCTGCGATTTAACTTTTGCACTTTTTATCATTTCCTGGCCCTTCAGTACCCCACCTAACAAAAGACCAATGATGACTAAAACTATGGCAATTTCGACTAATGTAAAACCTTGTTGCTTTAACTGTCTTTGCATGACTCTTCCTCTATGTAAATAAACTTAAAAATTATTGACTTAGAAAAAATATAGTCGATGTTTGAAATAATACTAGGTTTAAGGCAATTTATTTCCGGATACCATTTTTCCAACTAGATTATTGATATTAACCCAGACTACTAAATCGTCATATCCTTGATTAACATGGGTTTTATCAACAAAGTTTGTGTCGTTATCTGAGTTCTCTTGCTCATTAACATCGCCAGCAGATACCCAGTTTTTCCCATGTGATACAAGAATTGCAGGCACATTGCTGGCCACCACTGCACCTGAACTCGTTGCTCGAACCGTAATATTCCCTGTTGAGCATAATTCAAACGATATTCCTGGCACATCAGGGTCTGGGCAACCCGTCCCCGTTGCACTGTCAGCAAAACTTCCATCCACTCGGTAGGTCAGTGGTTGTTTCCAGGCATCAACTGACTTTACGCCCAACGTCACCCACGGTACGTCGCCAAGCTCATTAGTACAATTTGCGCCTGGTTTATTTTCTTGCCCATCGCCAGAGGTGTCAGGACAAGGGAGTCGTCCATTTCTTAGCGCAAAGCCTACCAGCGCTTCTCTCGTTGTGTCTAGCGTTTGAACGGTTTCACGACGATCCATATTGTCCAATTGAGTTTGTAAAGGCCCCATGATGCCGCCCACAATTAACCCAAAAATTAACAACACAATGGCAATTTCGATGATAGTAAAACCGTGTTGATTTAGTTTTTGTCTACTCATGGCATTCTCGCATACACATTTCCAAAATCTATTGGACTGATCCACACCAATACATCATTAAAATTATTCTGCTCTCTGGCTTGCATAAAAACCGACGGGGTCGCCGTCGGTAACGCTGTACTGCCAGGAAGCCCCGCACCGGCATACGTCCCAGCAGCATTATTTACATTATTCAACGTATCTAATAAATTACTGGCGTTATTAATTTGTGCGGCCACTACGGTGCTACCGCAAATCGTTGCCGCACCACCGTTAAGCCCCCTTGCTTGCCCCGCGACTATCTTATGCGGCGCAAAAACAACAGCCAGCGCATACTCAGCAGGTACAGACCCCACTAAGTGACTATTGGTTTCATCATGAATAACAAAATGACCGGGTGTGGGCGGCGCTTTAACCAGAGGAGTCGACGGGTTTATTTTATAATGCCCAGAGACAGCATAACGCAAGCACGTTTTATCTTTATCAACGAGTGTTTTTTCACCTAAGGTTTGCCATGGCAACCAGCCTTCTACACTTTCACCACTGACCCCGCAAGGTTCATTAGACAAGCCATCTCCTGTCATATCAGGGCACGGTAAATACCCAACACCCGGTGAACTTGGCAATTTATCTGACAACAAAGCATAATTTATCAACACCTGTTTAGCACGAGCCAGTGCCTTATTGGTTTTTTTATCTCGTTTAACTTTTAATGTATGGGTGTCTAAACCCGACAGCAAAGCAGAAGAAACCATTAAAGCCAATATCGTAATCATAATGATTAAGGCAGCTCCTCTCTGTTTACTGTTGGTAGGCATCTACTAATTCACCTTTGTCCAACTTCAGCTTTTGACCCGCCTTAAAGGGTAACTCAACACCTTTCTTCTTTATCGCCAAATCAACGACCTGACTTGACTCATTGAACCTCTTAAGCACAACATCATTATCGGCCTTTGTTTCATCGAGCGTTTTCCCATCGATCCAAAATTGCCCCTTATGCAAGCCGTCTTTATTTTTAAAGTAAAAACCATTCAGTTTCACTTCGCTAGATACCGGACTCTTTGATGGCATGGCGCCTGATGACCGGAGAATGTCCAATTTCACTCGTTGCTCAACGGTCAACATTAAGTCACCCAAGGCATAGCAATGAGTGACAACGAAAAACAAACCGACTATTAGCACACGTCCATAAGCAGTCATCTATCCACCCTCCAGGTCAATGATGTCATCATCCTCAATCTCATCTGATAAAGATGTTTGAGTCACCGTATAAAAAGCAAACGAACAAGACAGCGCAACATTTTTTGTTATTTCAACCAACTGCAAGGTTTTTTCACGCGTTAACTCACATGATTTCAGGAGATAAGCCCCTTCAGAAAAAGCAGACAAGTTACGACCTAGTTGCACAAAATCGCCTTCATGTAGCAACTCGGCCTCTACACTGACAACGCTCTCCATTAGAGCTAATTGCGTTGAAAAATCCAATCCAACAGTTTGTATTTGAACTTGCGGGGAGATGGCGTATTTAAAGCTGGGAAGCTTCAGGCTATCTGCCGTGTTCGTTAAAGTTTCTACTAAAGCAAGACGATCCTCTTCACCATAAAACCCTTGGGCTTTTAATTTTTTGAATGATGCGCCTATCTCATTTAATAAGGTTTTATCTTTGACTGCTTGATCAATGTCGAAAACCAACTCGTCATGCAACTGGTTTAGCCTTAACTTCTCTTGTTGCTTCTCTTGAAAATCAGCCCACAAATAAATCAACATGGCGGCGGAAAAAATAATGGCCACCAGCAGTAACCCGCCTTCCTTTTTGTATTCAGCCCATTGAATAGTGCGCTCAGTACTCATGATAGTTTCATCGTAATTAACAAGGTAAAGTCAATCGGTTTATCCTCTCCTGCACGGGTACTAACAGAACGTTCTAATGTTGAACTGCTTTTAATATCCAATGATGATGTGTGTTCCGAGACGCTTAACACGCCTTTTTGCTCCAGTAAGGAGGCTGTAAAATCATTCACTCGGTTAATCGCTTCCCTTTCCGTCATTGAATTTGGCAGCGTTATCTGCAATGAAAATTGTTTTTCTTTTTTAACTTGGCTCGTAAAATCGGCATGATTTTGTTCATCAAGCCCTTCTTCCATGCCTTCCGACAACCAACTAATACCCATGATTGCTATATCATTAAACCCTTCATAAGCCTTAGATAAAACGTCCAACACTTGTTGAGGGGCATATTGATTTTCAGCGATCACTTGGTGAATCGTCACCACATCTTTCATTAATTTAGGCTTTACATCGACCTCATGTAGAGCCGACCCCATATCTTGCTGTTGCTCTTCAAGCCCACTTATTAGCTGATTGATTTCTTCGATACGTTGTTTGGTATGATTGGTTTCCCAGCCTATTGCTATCGATAGTAAAAACGATATCGCCAACACACCTACCGTCGCTTTTTGAATCCAACTTTTCAGCAGTCCTTTTTTATAAAACCCACATAACTCTTCAGGTTGAAAGTGCGGTTTTACTTTTTTTACCAAAGCATAATTTAATAGCACCTGAGGCAAACTACTGACACTCTTTGGGCGATTGAGACCTAATTTTTTTGTTAGCTCATAAAGGTTTAAGTATTTAAATATGATATCATTATTAATCTGTTGAGATAGCAGCTTGCTACTTTCTTTTTCACCAAGGGCAACCACGACCTCAAGCTTATGATTGTTATCAATCTTTTTTGCTCCTTTTAGGAAATGATGCATGCGCTCAATTTCAGCCATTAAAACACTAAACACCTCGTCATAACTGTTGCCTTTAGCCCGTGTTGTTCGACTGATATCAATTTCTTGATCTTTATGGAAGGTCTGCCGGTAAGAGCGCCCAATATTTTTTGTATCAGCCACTCTGGAAACGGTTACGTATTGGCTTTTATTAGGTAACACATTTTGAATTGCACTCTCTAACACTGAAATTGAGTACACACCAGACACAGCTTGTTGATTATTAACCAATACCTCAAAAATTGTTTTTACATTTTTTGGGATTTGTACACCCATAAGCAAAAAAACATCGTCTTTTCTTCCTTCTTTCTCACGCTTAAGATGTGTCTTCCAAACCAAATCTGCTGTAGGAAATAGCGTTTGCTCTTTTCGAGACATCAGTAATTCACGATCTTTACTGCTGACATGGGGAATCGACTCGTGCTTAAATTCTTCTCCTATTAAGTCTAAGAAAACAGCTAAAGCAGAGATTTTAAGTTTAGAAAAATAAGCATCAAAGGTTTGCCCAAAGCCCGTGGCCGTTATTCCCTGATTATAGACCAACTGGACCCCTTTACCATTCACAGTACATAAGATCAAAGAGGCGTCTGTTACGTATAAGGCATATTTTTTTTTCATTAGAAATCTATGCCTCCAATCAAGTCATATATGGGGCCAAGTACGGACAACATTACCCAACCCAGAAGAATACCGAGAACAACGGTCATGGCAGGTTCTATCATACCCTGTAGTTTCTCTATTGAATCCTCAACATCCCGATTAAAAAAATAGCTCACATTAACCAGTGACTTATCCAGCCCCCCTGTCTGCTCACCCACTCTCATCATCCGCATAACAAGTGGAGGAAACAGGTCGGTTCGCGCAAACGCATCTGAAATCCCCATGCCTTCGGTCACTTGCGTATGAATAAACTCAACCTCTTCGGCTATGAAAAGGTTATCCACCACGCCTTCAGAGATTTTCAAACCCTGTAATACCCCAATACCTGAGCTGTACATTAGCGCAAAATTAGTTGAGAACCGCGTTAAAATTATTTTTTTTAGTATCGGCCCTAACCAGGGAAGTTTTAATTTGTACTTATCAAATAACAGCCGCGCCTTATCACTCTTCTTTATTAAAACGTTAGTCATACCCCCTAAAAACAAGGGGAGTATTAATAAGGTATACCAATAATCAACAAAAAATTCTGATACCGCTATAAGAGCCATGGTATGGAAAGGCAGCTCCCCACCCATTTCAGTAATAAAACCCACCATTTGTGGCACAAGATAAATCATCATAAAACACAAAACGCCGAAAACAACCAGACCAACAAACGCCGGATACATCATTACTTTTTTTGACTTTGCAATGAGTTCATCCTGCCACATTAACGTTTTTTTCAGTTCACCAAAAATTGAAGCCAGCTCACCACTCGTTTCCCCAACTCGCACTAACTCAACCATTAACGGACTAAACACTTTATGGTATTCAGCCATGGCTTCTGATAATTTTTTTCCACTTTCGATCTGGCCAATCAACGAATTAATCAAACTTTTAAACTGGCCAGGATCTAATGAATCTCTAAAATCCTCCAATGATTCAATAACCGGGATCCCAGCCACAAACATTTGTTCCATGAAGATATAAAAATCAATCACGTCTCGACGAGTAATTTTTTTTCTTCTTGCAAATATTCCTGCCGTTTTTTCTTTAGCAGAAATCAGAACGGTACCCGTTTGTTCCAGCTTTGATTCTAAATCATAGATATTGAGTGCATCCTGACTTCCCGTGATGCCTTTACCATCATGCCTAACCGCTTTGTAACTGAATGTCGGCATTTTACTCAGCCAGCCTTGAGGTAAAATCAACCACACGTGATAATTCATCCAGCGTAGTTTTACCTTCTACCACTTGAGCAATACCATCATCAGCCAAGGTTAAATAGCCTTTTTCTACCGCAGCTTGCAATAATTCACGTTGCGATGCTTTTTTAACCACCATTTCATCAAGGTCGGTGTCCATTCGAAGAATTTCAAGTATCGCAATTCGTCCCTTATAACCCGTATGATGGCAATGCTTACACCCAACCGCCTCATAAAGAGATGACAGTGCCTCGGCTGACTTGCCAAGGAGTTTTTTCTCTACATCCGCAATGGGCCTTTCTTTTTTGCATTCAAGACAAAGCTTTCTGATTAATCGTTGACCAATAACACCGATAATATTTCCCGACATAATATCTGGAAGAACACCTATATCCAGTAATCTGGGAAAAGCCCCTATTGCCGAATTGGTATGCAATGTTGAAAACACTTGATGACCGGTCATTGCCGCTCTAAAACCCATCTCAGCTGTTTCCATATCCCGCATTTCACCAACAAGAATAATGTCGGGGTCTTGTCTCATTAATGAACGAATCCCGTTAGCAAAGTCCATTTTTGATGAACTCCCAATCGATGACTGCCTGATCATTGGAATCGGGTATTCCACTGGGTCTTCAAGCGTCATGATATTCACAGACTCACTATTCAAATAGCTCAGCATAGAGTACAGCGTGGTGGTCTTACCACTACCTGTTGGGCCGGTGACCAGAATAATACCTTCTGGGCGAGCCATCATTAATTTAAGTAAAGCCCGATTGTTTTCAGACAAATCCAGCTTTTCTAAAGGCACAATTGACTTTTCACGGTCCAAAATACGTAAAACGAAATTTTCACCATGAATTGTCGGTTGAGCCGCTACCCTGAAATCAATCGGGTGGCCAGCCACTTTCAAATGGATACGTCCATCTTGTGGGGCCCGAGTTTCTGCCAAGTCCATATGTGACATCACCTTCAATCGAACAACGATAGAAGACCAATATTTATTATGTAAACTTCGGACTTGATGAAGAACACCATCAATTCTATATCGGATTCTTAAGAACCCTTCCTCTGGTTCAAAATGGATATCCGATGCACCACGTTTAACCGCATCGGTTAAAAAAGCATCAACCAACCTGACTAATGGGTGGGTATATTCTGAGGCATGGAGACGTTGACTGATGTCATCATATTCCCCTGTCTCTATTTCTTTTAAGATGCCCTCAATGGATAATTCATAACCATAAAAAAGGTCTATATTGCTTTCGATCTCTTTCGCACCCGCTAATATTGGGGTCACAATAATATCTGAAGGGATCAACGACTTAATTTTATCAACCGCTACAATATCAAACGTATCGGCCATGGCTAGCTGCAATGTTTTATTTTCAACATTGTAGTTACAAGGTAACACCTTAAGTTGCTCGGCTACTTTTTTATCAATTAAGGCAATAGCATCCTCATCAGCCACAACTTCTGCAAGGTTTATTGTTTCATCGCTGCCGCTATCACTTAAGACTTCTTTTAACAAAGTTTCCGTTAAGAAGCCCAATTCAATAAGCACTTTACCTAGTTGATGCCCGGTGATTTTTTGTTCTTGAAGGGCAATTTTTAATTGATCTAATGAAATAATGCCCTTGTCAATTAACCGATCACCTAACCTTTTTGGCGGTTTTTTATCTGTCATGACTGGCCACCTCTAACTCTTTGATGCGGGCATAAATCTTTTGCTCATCTAAGCCTGCATAAGTTCGCGTTTTAAGTGATATTGCCTTTTCATAATAGCTAACAGCCGCCTTATATTTTTCCAGCTTATCTAAACTAACGGCTAAGTTATAGGCTATTACGGGGTTGTCCGGCTGGGCTGTAAACGCATTAAAATAAGCCTTTTGAGCCTCTGACCATTTTGACTGTTTGGCATATTGATGGCCTATTGCCAACAATATATCCGGGTTCTTTGGGTATGTTGATAACATTTCTTGTAATACAGTCAATCCTTTACTGGAAACATCCGATTGGTAGGTATACAACCAACCTAGTTGAGCAACCTTATTTGCAGGCTCAATGGCGAGCACGTCTTCATATCGACGTCGTGCATCTATCACCTGACCTTCTTGCGCATCAATATTGGCCAGCCCAAGCAAAGCGTCCGTTTGTTTAGCCTGCCTTTGCAACACATTTTCATAATGCTGTCGCGCCTCAGAAAGACGGCCTGACTGTAATGCTTCGTATGCGTTACTCAATGATAAGGAGACACTCGAACTCATGCGCGTTTTTTTAATATAAATACCCTCATCTTGAGCTGCTTTTTCTTGAGTAACGGTATCCTTCCTCGACTCTGGTATTTCTATCACCGGTTTTTCAAGTTCATCCGCTGAGTCTTTTGAATCAACCGCCTTTGTGCCCACATTGTTGACGGTTTTGGGCGCCCTTTCAGACAATGGCATTGTTTGCTGATCACCATCGCCTGGAACAAAAAAGTTTTCTTCTTTAAAGGTATTCGCTGATTGTTCACCACCCCACCAAAATATGGCGATAACCACACAGACAAGCACCAGGACAGCAAGGAGTATTAAAGAGCGCTGATCCTTTTTTGGCTTCATTCGACGACTGCCAGCTGCAAACACGTTTAAAGCAGGATCAAGCACTGTGGCCTCATCCCCCTTTTTGAGCTCTGGTTCTGGTTCTGGTTCTGGTTCTGGTTCTGGTTCTGGTTCTGGTTCTGGTTCTGGTTCTGGTTCTGGTTCTGGTT
>MDSW01069616.1_pt1 | contig 287713 bp, 260 predicted proteins | sample 811171 | NCBI WGS metagenome assembly MDSW01 (sample SAMN05326641, study PRJNA326480) | marine metagenome | isolation source: seawater | place: Atlantic Ocean: North West | collected 2012 | reverse complement strand
GCCGATATAATTCCCAGAGGTAACTGGAATGGTAGTTGATAAAATTGGCGGCGTTGGCCCGGGCTACGGTCCAAAGAAATCGGAACCTCAGGTTCGCAACGAGGCTCCGGCCAAGTCCGGAGATAAAGTAACCATCTCCGAGGAAGCGTCTCGCGCTGCCAGTGTAGCGAGAATCCAAAAGCTGGCTCATACAGAGGAAACCTCTCGAAGCCAGAGACTGGACGAAATTCGGGAAAAACTGGCCCGCGGTGATTACAACGAAATCACCGATGAAGTGGCTCAGAGCATTGCAGATCGCATTGCTGATTCATTCCTGGGATAATTAATCCCGATTCCTGCGGAGCATCCGCTACACAGGGGTCGCATGAGCGGCCCCTTTTTCGTTTTAGAGGTTTAGACCTCTTCGGAAGGAGCCAACCACACGGTCCTTCCCTTTCGGGCATTGCAGTCCCAGTAGAACACGGCAGCCTGTCCGGCTGCACCAGCCACGCTACTCACAAAGGCCAATTGATATTTTAGAGGACCGGTTTCCAGAGCCACCGCAAAGGAAGGCTCCTGGTGGGAACTATCTTCATTTCTTCCCAGTGCAGGATAGCAGCTCAATCCCGCTTGCTGCAGGGTTTGAAGCATTCTCTGGTTCGAAAGCTCATTTTCTTCTTTTGCGGGTCGGCGATGACCGGGGTTGTAGGCAGTAATTATTATCCAATCGTTTTCTGGAAGAGGTCCGGAAATCAGCCCATCGGCCGTCAGAATAGTGGTGTCTTTGCCCGGGACATGGATCTCAAACACAGCCTTTCCAAACTCGGGAAATCTTTTGCGTTGATGCTTCTCGAATTCAGACCAATCTTTCATGCCCGGCTCCCAAAAACCAGAAAGAGCCCGTCAGCCTGACATCGGCACTAACGGGCATCCCCTGGGTTCAAACTATCGAATAGTTCCTTGCGGAACGATTCGTGTCTGACAATACCGGCGGACCGGCTCCGGTCTAGCGTTACCGACGGACCGGTTCAGGTCTAGCGATACCGTTCGACTTCGGTGCCAATCCGTTCAATAATCTCGAAATAGCTCTTTTGCACCGGACTTTCTTCCAGGATGGAGTAAGGAGTTCCATCCTCGCCGGATTCCATGATTTCGGTCATCAGCGGAAGATCTCCCAGGAAAGGCACTTTGTACTTCGCGGCAAAGGCAGGCCCTCCATTTTTGGAGAATATGTGACTGGATTTGCCGCAATGAGGACAGACGAATTCGCTCATGTTTTCGATGATTCCCAGAATCGGAATCTTCACTTCCTGAAACATGGCCACAGCTCTTGTAGCATCCTGAATAGCTACATTCTGAGGCGTAGTAACGATGATGGCGCCATCCAGGTCCACCAGCTGCGCAAGAGATAGCTGCACATCGCCGGTTCCTGGAGGCAGATCAATCAGCAGATAGTCCAGCTCCCCCCAGATGATTTCATACAGGAACTGCTCTACAGCTTTTCCCAGCATGGGACCTCGCCAGATCACTGCCTGGTCCGGATTAAGCAGAAATGAAAATGAGATTACCTTCACTCCATGGGCCTGAGGAGGCTCTACCTTGCGCTTTCCATCGCCGAAAAGAGGCTGCTTTCCGGACAGGCCAAACAATTTGCCAATGGATGGCCCGTAGATATCTGCATCCAGAAGACCTACTTTCAGGCCCTTTTTGGCCATGGCTGCGGCCAGGTTTGCGCTGACCGTGGATTTCCCTACTCCACCTTTTCCGGAACCGATGGCGATGATGTTCTTCACTCCGCGAATTCGGTTTCCGATTTCTTCGGGCTTCAGGGTCTCATCGACTGTGAAGCGGATCTTTACCTTTTTTGGGATTTCGAGCTTGGTCAAAAAGCCTCGAATCTGGGCTTCCAGGGCAATCTGGGTCTTTCTATCTGGATCCGGGGACTTAAGATTCAGACGAATGGCATCATCCTCTTCTGTTACCGTATCCAGCATGCCAATCTCTGCCAGTGACATTTTATAAGCGGGGTGTTCAATCTTTCCCAGCGCTTCTTGAATCTGGGTTTCTATCTTCTTCAGGTCCATTTATGATCCTTAACTAAATAACTTTTCCAGGGGATTCAGTACGGAACCTCCGTCGGCCCATGCTTTCGCAGATGGGCAGCCTCCCGGAAAACTACCAATGTAAAGCTACTGAGACCATCCTTTTGAGTCCAATTATGTGGGCCAGCCTTTTGATTTTTCTCAATTGACCGACATTGCTAGTCCGCCATCCCGGTAAGTATGGACTTTAATGTGGGCGATAACATTCGCAGCACCGATGCATCCTGGACATTCGGTGGCGATGTTCCCCGTACCTTCGATTCCCACGTAGGACGCTCGGTGCCACTCTATCAGGAAGGGCATAATCTAATTACTGCTGTTTCAGACTATTTTCTGGCAGATGGCTCGGTAGTTTACGATCTGGGCGCCAGTACAGGTAGCCTGCTTTCCAAGCTGGCCGAGCGCCATAAAGGAAAAACAAACCTCAGGCTCATTGGCATCGACCGAGAAGAAGCCATGGTACAGGAAGCGCGCCAGAGAACGGCAGATGAGCCCAGGATTGAGATGCAGTGCCAGGAGCTCATGGATCTGGAAATGGAAAGCTGCGATCTGGTGATATCGTATTATACAATGCAGTTTGTACGTCCCGCTCATCGTCAGGAAATCTTCAATCGTATTTATGAATCCATGAACTGGGGCGGAGCCCTGTTGATGTTTGAAAAAACCAGAGGGCCGGATGCCAGATTTCAGGATATTCTTACCGGCCTGTACAACGATTTCAAACTGGAGAGAGGCTTCAATCCAGAGGAGATTATTGGTAAATCCAAAAGCCTGAAAGGAGTGCTGGAGCCTTTCTCAACTCAGGGCAACATGGATATGCTGGCCCGGGCAGGCTTTAAAGATATGATGGTCATAATGAAGTATATCTGCTTCGAAGGCTTTGTAGCCATCAAATAGATACCCAACGGCCGCCTGTGGGCGGAAACAGGACAACTCAATGAAAGCATTTATGGTATCCATCGGTAATTTCTTTTTCAAATGGAGAGATACCGTTCTAACTCTTATCCTCATCGCAGCTCTGGTTCTGGTGGCCTATCCCGGCCAGGATCTGCCTCCCATCCCTGCACTGCAGCAATGGAAAATCTCGCTGAGCCAGGAAATCATTGTCTCCGTGATAGGTCTGTTAATCGTCATCGCAGGCCAGATCGTGCGAGGAATTACTATTGGATGGGCCTACATCAAACGAGGCGGATTGAACAAGAAGATCTACGCAGAAACCCTGGTTCGCAGAGGAATGTTTGCGCACAGTCGCAATCCACTGTATCTGGGAAATCTGCTTATTGCCACCGGCGCCCTGGTCTCTGTAAATCAGTTCTGGTACTGGATCGCTGTTCTACCTCTGGTGTACTTTCTTTATTACTGCATCATTTTCGCAGAAGAAAAGTTTCTGCGAGGGAAGTTTGGCGCCGAGTACGATAAATACGAAAAAGAAGTGAACCGTCTTATGCTGGGCAATCTCAAGGACTGGTCCCAATCCACCGAGGGAATGACCTTTACCTGGAAGCGACTGATCAACAAAGAACACGGATCCTTCGTAGTAATCTTCACTGCACTGGCTCTGTATAATCTTCTGAAGTTCCATTTTCGTCATGATCTGGGCTGGACCGATCCAGGAGCCATTGCGCTTTATGCGGTCATGGGCCTTCTACTTTCATTTCAGGTTGTGAGTGCAACCATGAAGAGAATGCATAAACTGGAGTGGGATCCGGCACGGCCATAATCCCTCCCACATCTTGCATGGCCCGGGGAGCTAGCATATGGAATATATAGAAACCGATTCCACAATCCAGAACAGAGCGCTAAAATCGCTCTTTCGAACCACGATTACTGCAGGAGTAATCTTTTCGCTTCTGGGTATTCTGAACTTTCTGGGATGGCTGGCCAGACCGGAACAATCTCCGTACGGCTGGCTTACCATGATCTATCTACTGGTACCTGGTGTTTCGCTGATCTGGGCCTATTTTAACCGAAGCAAGCATTCCCGAATGGCCCACCTGATTGTTCGTATTTCTGGCATCTGGATTGCCACTTCGCTCTTTACCTTTCCCTCTACCTTGTCTCAAAGCCCGGTGGCTGGACTGCTGATTGTAGGGGTATTCACTCTGGGACTTGCACTGTTCTTTTCCAGTATTCGCTTCAAATCAGAAGCCGGCCCAGAGGAAGAGGCCAACCAGAATCCAGAATCGGATTCTTGAATCAAAAACAGGATGCTCCTCAGGCAGTGCTCCTGAAGCGCTGGCCCGGGTTGAAAACACTACTGCCGAAGCCCGCTCGGACCATGGATTGACATCCTCCGAATTATCAAATACGGAATGATTAAAAGACCGAGACGGTAATTTACGGCCCAAAACGGAGTCTAAAGGGAGTCTTTTTGCAGATCCTGCGAACGATACACCACCGGTGCATCTCCCCAGAGTCTTTCCAGATTGTAGAATGAGCGCTGGTCGGGCATAAAAAGATGCAGGATGACATCTCCAAAATCTTGAATCACCCAGCCAGATTCAATGTCATCTGCCTTAAGTCCCCTGGCCACAAGCCTGTGCCCCAGACGTTTTTGAATCTCCCGGGCCAGGGTCTTTAACTGCACGCTGGAGTTAGCACTGGCGATTACAAAGAGACAGAAATAGGGATTCACCTTTTCCAGATTGATGGCAAGAATTCCACCGGCAGATTTCTCTTCCAGGATATCCACCACTTCCATGGCCAGCTCATAGGCCTCTGGATCCACGCCAGATACTTCTCTGGATGCGGCAGCTGCCTTCTGTTTCTTCGCTTCAGACATTCAGTTGCCATTTCCCGCACCGGGCCTGTGGCATCAATCAGTACTTTAGGTCCTTGATCTGGAAGTCCTCTCCCAGAATGAAGGTGCCGCTAATATCCAGCGGCTGACGAAGGAAAAATCCCCTGTCTCGACTTCGCCCGGTCTTGTAGGCGATTCGCCGGGCCACCGAAAAGCTTCCGGAGCGTTCCAGAACCACACTCTCTGGCAAAGGCTTGCGCTCATAGTTATCTGCATACAGCACTTCGGTACCGCTTCCGTGCAGAAATTGCTTCACTCGTCCGGCCAGGCCACCGCGCTCGGTGCCATTCTGTACATCCATGGGAAAGGAGGCGGTATCCAGGGCTCCAGTACGCATTTCCTGTAAAAACTTATTGTAATGCTCTTCGCATCGCTCTTCGTTTACAGCCAGTCGTTTCTCGTAGGGATTTTTGGGATCTTCCTCGAATTGCAGAGGAGTTTCCAGGACAAATACATCCAGGTCTTCCTCGGAAGCGAAATAGAGCAACAGAGAACCAAACTCTTCAGTGGTAAGATCGGTATCGGCAAGACCGTAAAGAAAAGGAATCACTCCGTCGGATTCCAGGAATTCCTGCCTGGCGGGAAGCTGCCATAACAGGTTAAGGATCACACTTTCTGTGCGGAACAGTCGATCCAGCTGAGCAAGATGATCTGAGCCTCTTTCCAGAGGAATGGCTCCATGGGAAAACTCCATAGCCTGTTGTCCGGAAAGAAACTGAATGCCATGTGGGTATTGATACCTGGAATCCTTGATCACCACCGGCTGAGGCAGAAAAATTTGCATGCCCCCCAGAAAGTCGATAAAGCGGCCCATATTCTTTTCTGTGAAGTACAGATTGTAATCGGCCCCGCTACCCACCCACTGACGAAATCGATCCGCCGAAAAAGCGGAAAGGTTGGCAATGTTATCCTCTTCGTCAGGAAAGTGGCTGGCCGTGTTCAAAAAATAGAATACAGCTTTCTTCTCTGCTGGATACAGCATGAGTCGGGAAATGCTCAGTAATTTGGCATCTTCTTCGGTTTGTACGGAAAAGCGAATGGAAAATGGCTCTTCATCTGCGAAACGGGCGGCCACATCATCAGCAAAGAAACCGCGAATCCATTGAAAGATAAAGAAAGCCACCATCAGAATGGCCAGTAATACCAGAAACTTAACAAAACGATTCATCTAGATCAATCTCCGAGGCTCCGGGTCCAACTGCAATCCATCCCTGCCCGTTCCCGGCAGCTCCATCGAAATTCCCTGATAAAGGAACGACGAAAGCAGGGTGCCGCTGACCAGGACGTCAGATATTAGCAATCAGCAAGGAATCATGCCTGAGCGCCGGCCATTTCCTCTTCCGCCCGGCTGCGCAGACTTAGCTGGCTCACCGCTTCCACATCAATATCGGAGGGGATTTCTTCATGAGCCAGTACTGCGAAGTTTCTGATGGGAAACAGGCGTTCAAGTATATAAAATATTCCGGCTCGCACAGCCGAACTGGTGAGAAATACAGCATTTCGGCCGGCATCCTGAGACTTTTTCACCTCTTCTTCCAGGGCATCTCTGAGGGCTACCTGCACATCCGGTTTTAGAGACATCACAAAGCCCAGTTCCGGATCCCGATGGATACCTTCACGCAGCCTTCGATCCAGTCCAGGATCCAGGGTGATTACTCTTAGCTTCTTTTCGCCGCCGATGAGATCCCCCACAACCTGACGTTTCAGGGCCTGCCGCACCGACTCTGTAATTAGATACGGATCCCGGGGCTGACCTCTGTCCAGATGGTCGGACACAGTTTCCAGGATTTTGGTCATATTGCGGATGCTCACTCCCTCTTTGAGCAAGTTCTTGAGCACAGTCTGAACCTGGCCCAGGGTCATGCCATCCTTGCCCATGAGCTCATCCACCACCACAGGATTGTCTTCCCGCACACTGTCGATGATGCTTTTGATTTCCTGGCGACCCATGATCTCCTGGCTGTTTTGCTGAATCACGCTGGATAGATGCGTTGCAATCACGGTGGATGGATCCACGACATCGAATCCCATACCTTCCGCTTCTGATTTTTGAGTGGGATCAATCCAGTAGGCTTTCAGTCCATAGGTAGGCTCCTGAAAGGAAGCCAGTCCCTCAAGAGTTCCGGTGGTGCGACCGGTGTCGATGGCCATGAGCTTTTCGGATTCCAGGGTGGAGCCCGCAATGGAACTACCCTGAAGTTTTATGTTGTATTCCCCTGCTTCCAGGTTCATATTATCTCGAATTCGCACAGGAGGCACGATCAAGCCGCTTTCCATGGCAAACCTTCTTCTAAGCCTGGAAATCTGATCCAGCAAGGTGCCTCCCTGCTTGGGATCCACCAGAGGAATCAGACTGTATCCAATCTCTACTTCCAGAGGTTCTGTGCGAAGATGCTCCAGATAGGATTCCGGTTTTCGTTCGTCGGATTTCTCCTGTTCCTGTCTGGCCTCTTCTTCTACCTTCTTCTGTTTGCTCTTGTCCATCTGATACCCCAGATAGATAAGTCCGCCACCCAGAGAAGCCATGGCGATCAGAGGAAATCCAGGCAGAAAGCCAGCAAGAATCAGAAAACCGCCGGTAACGTAGAGAATGCCTGTATTGGAAAGTAGCTGGGTCTTCAGGTCATGCGGTAGCGAGTCCTCGGATGTACTTCTGGAAACGATAATACCTGTAGCAGCAGATATCAAAAGAGCCGGGATCTGCGATACCAGACCATCACCGATGGTAAATCTGGTATAGATTTCCAGGGCATTGGTAAAGGATTCTCCCTGAATGGTAACTCCCAGGATCAATCCGCCTATGATGTTAATGGCCGTAATCACCAGGCCCAGCCGAACATCTCCCTGCACAAACTTGGAGGCACCATCCATGGCTCCGTAGAAGTTCATTTCAGTCTGTAGAAGATTTCTACGTCGTCTTGCTTCTCGTTCATCGATGTAGCCTGCCTGTTGATCCGAATCAATAGCAAGCTGCTTACCAGGCAATGAATCCAATGCGAATCGGGCCGCTACTTCGGAAACCCGGGTAGCACCTTTTGTAATTACAATGATCTGCACCAACGTTAAGATCAGAAAGATGATGATACCTACAACGTAGGAGCCCATGGAATTTCCACCGCCCACTACAAATGAGCCGAATGCACTTACCAGAGCACTGTCCGCTTGATCCCCTTCAGTAAGAATCATCCTGGTGGTGGAAATGTTTACAGCCAGTCTGTAAATCGTAGTAATCAAAAGCAGCGTAGGAAAGGCAGTAAACTCTGCAGGGCTATTTGTGCCCAGAGATGTCATCAAGATCAAGATTGCAGATAGCAAACTCACTGCGATGAGCACATCCAGAAGTACCCCGGGAAGAGGTACAATGATCAAAACAAGAATGAATACTACGCCCAGACCGAGCACAGTCTCCGTACTCTTGAAGTGCTTCGTAATTTGCTCCAGAAGCTCTTTCATGCGCCTGCCCTCTGTCTGAATTTAGTAAGTCTGGAGAAGATTACACTCACGGCTCGATACAGGCTTTCCGGTATCTCCTGTCCTATCTCCACGTCTCTGTACAATGTGCGCGCCAGCAGCGGATTTTCCTCCACGGGAATACTGTGCTCCTGGGCCACCTTGCGAATGCTGAATGCGAGTTGATCGGTCCCCTTGGCAATGACCATGGGTGCCGTGGATTCCAGCTGATCATATTTCAAGGCAACAGCATAGTGGGTTGGGTTTGTAATTACCACATCTGCCTGCGGCACTTCACCCAGCATGTTCTTCTGACGCCTCATTTCATAGGCTCGCTCTCGCTGCCTCTGCTTGAGCAAAGGATCTCCTTCTTCATCCTTTCGTTCCCGCTTCGCTTCTGCTGTTGTAACTTTTAGGTTCTCGATGTATTCAAAGCGTTGATAAAAGAAATCCGGAATGCTGATGATCAATAGAAGGACACCGCAAAGCAACAGCAATTTCAGCGCCACGGTTGCAAATATCGTCACGGCCTGAGTAAGTCCCATCCCCGACGCTTTGAGCATGGGAATAAAGTCATCTACGATCACCAGATAGGCAGCGCCGGCAATAATGAGCATCTGCATGATCACTTTAAGTAGATTGAATAGATTTCGCCTTACAGGAAGCACTCTCTTGAAATCTGGCTTCATTCTTTCGAAGCGAAATTGCAGGGTCTGTAATGAAAACATCAGTCCTACCTGGACTACATTTCCTATGATGCCCATGACAATGGTCACTACTAGAATGGGTAGCAAGATCATACCCGTCTGATAGAACAGATCCTTCATCAAGACTTGAAGCTCTTCAATTCCAAACACTCCCTGCTGCGTCGCAATGAGACCAAAGTAACGGCTGAACATCTCACCGATTCTCTGTACCATGTAGGTTCCAAAGAGAAAGAGCATCAATACGCCACCTATGAGGATGGCCGAGCCCGCCATATCCTGGCTTTTGGGAACGTTTCCTTTTTCACGCTCTTCGCGTTTTCTGCGTTCACTGGGCTCTTCGGTACGGCCTTCGTCCTCGGCAGCAAATAGCTGTAGATCCAGCCAGCCTTCTTCAGTATGAGGCCCGGTCAGAAAATCCAGTGCAGAGCCGTGAAACTGAATGTAAGAAGATTGATTAGTCCAATTGTAAATAGAGGAGGACACAATATTTGCATCCAGCTTTTCCGAAGAAAAGCAGGGCCGAATACTGGAAGTCAGAACCGATATCGCTTCAACCGCAACGGATGAATGGCACAGGAGATAGGAGTCCCCCTTCGGCCGGTGCGAAAGATCTTCCTTCCACTGATGCTCAGTATCCAGGACTGCGCTCTTACGAAATATCTGGAGCCATCTAGCCAGCATTTACAGCTCCAGGTCGGGCTTTGGGCCATGTATCGAACATCTCTCCGATTACATCGTACATGGATGCGAAGGAATCTCGCATAAGGGGAATGATTACCGGAAGGACTGTGATCATCACAAGCAGGCCTACCATGATATTGATCTGGATACCCATGTTCATCAGGTTCAACTGAGGCGCAGCACGACCCATAATGCCCAGCATTACAGAACTGATAAATAATATGCCCATCATGGGAATTCCAATGCGAAGAGCGGTAAGAAACATGACCCCGAAGGATTCATCCATGTAATTGAGAAGTCCTCCACTGGTCTGACCATCGATAATGATGGTAGGAACGGCCACGAAGGAATAAGCCACCGCACGAACCAGATGCAAATAAGCCGGGGCGTAGACTCCGTCGATTTCGAAAGGAACGGCCAGAAAAAGCAATGTACCTATCAGGTTTTTCAGAGTGCCCATCACCGGGATGGAAACCTGGGCCTGAGGATCCAGCACTTCAGAAAACGAAATACCCATTTGCAGAGAGAAGAACTCCCCCGCCAGCTGAAAGGCTGCAAACAATAGCTGAATCATAAATCCCATGATCGTTCCCATAAATACCTGGGACAGGATTTCCAGTATGAATGGGCCCATTGTATTGGGAGGTGCGTTCAAATGATTGGCTACAATGGGATAAAGGACAAAGGAAAGCATAAGCGCAAGTACCATCTGCGCACGATAACCCACAGCCTGGGAATTAAAGATAGGGGTTGTAAAGATCAACCCCGCTACCCTTGCCAGGATTAGAACGTAATATAGTAGTCCTGTGGACAGTGCTTCCATTTTAAAAACGACGAATCAGCTCAAATACTCCTACAGTGTAATCCACGGTAGTATGGATTATATAGGCAGAAAAAACCATTATAGCCAGAAAGACTGCGATGAGCTTGGGAACAAACGTCAGGGTTTGCTCTTGAATGGATGTTGTAGTCTGAAGAATGGAGATCACCAGACCGGTAATCATACTCAATATGAGCATAGGCCCGGCAGCCTTCATCACTACAATCAGAGCGTCGTGTATTAGTTTAATTGCATCTGTTTCGAGCATGATTTACTCCTTTTCGCTTTCGCCTCAGGCAGAATATGAGAGCACCAGGTTATAGGTAATCAGATGCCAGCCATCCACCAGGATAAAGAGAATGATCTTAAACGGTAGAGAGATCATGGCCGGCGGCAACATGATCATCCCCATAGACATTAGAGTGGAGGCTACCACGAGATCGATGACTATGAATGGTACAAATATGACAATGCCAATGATGAAGGCCTTTTTGATCTCTGAAAGCATGAAGGCCGGAATCAGGATGTAGGTATCTATATCATCCACGCTTTTGATGGCATTTCGATCCTTTCCGGACATTTCCACGAACAGAGCGATTTCGCTGGCCCCATCCTTGCCGATCTGACGAATCATAAAGCTGCGAAAGGGTTTAACTCCTTCCTGGACAAATTCCGTAGTAGTCATTCCGTCGCCGTTCAAATACGGATTCAGGGCTACCTTGTTGAACTCCTGAATGGTAGGGGCCATGATGAAGATAGTCAGGAATATCGCCAGGCCAAAGAGCACCTGGTTGGGAGGCATGTTCTGAAGCGAAAGAGCTCTTCGCACGAAATCGAATACGATGACTACCTTCGTAAAGCTGGTCATCATCATGATGATGGCTGGTGCCAGACTCAGAAAGGTCACCAGCATGATGAGCATCAGGGATGTGGAAGCTTCTTCTCCGTTCCGGGCTGATCGAATTCCGTCGATGACAGGAAGTGAAATGTCCGGAATGGCCTGGGCAAAGAGAGAGCCCGGAAGAAGCAAAAAGACTGCAAGAACTAGATATTTATAACTGCGGCGCCGCATACATCACCCCTGTGGCAGGTGTGTAGCACAGGGCATCCCACGTACAAGCAAAAAAAATTATGTCGCATATTTCTGATTGGCCGATACTCAGGGCGGCCAGGCAACCGATTCAAAGAATAGCTGCCCGGCATAAAAGCCGGCTACATTCCGGAGGACCACTTCTCAGGGAGAGTCTTCCGCGGGACGAGGTTTGCTCACAGCTCTCAGTCGACGATTCTGCTGCTTCAGCAGGTCTTCCAGGTCTTCCATGGGCACATCGTCATCCGGAGCTCGACCTTTCAGGATAGCCTGGAAATCAGATCGGTTGCTTCGGCCTTCGTTTCGGGGCTTCCAGAGCCTGAAATCCGTACTCTTGAGTAGTCCCTGAAGCCCGTTCAGGAAATTGTCCGCAGGCTCGGGCTTGTTCTCTTCCCAGAGACGAATGCGATCGGCCACTGTGGCATCTTCTACTGTTTGAATCAACCGCACGCCATGGTCGCTTACTCCCAGCACCATTAGCTGACCGGCCATATCTACGACCTGCATGTACTTACCGGGCATAAGGCTAATAGAAGCCACTACTCGAAGAGGACCGCCGGAGCTACTGGAAACAATGCCTGATTTCTTTTTCATGAACCGCACAAGTCCATAGAAACCGCCGGCCATCAGACCCATAAAAAGTACAAATCGAATAAACAGTGAAAAGAAGGACGGTCCTTCCTCCTGGGCAAACATCCTGGATGCCGTGGGGCTATTTCCGGACTCCGACTCATTCTGGCTGGATTCCGGGCTGGAATCTCCTTTCTCGACGGACTCTGTACCTGGATTGGAGAAACTGCGACCTTCTGGACTCTCCTCTCCACGAATACTTTCCATCCAGGCCCGATCGATATCATCCATGCCTGCCGGATTGCCCGATTCGGATTCCTTACCGCTCTTCTTGTTTTGCTGATTCTCGGATGATGACTGCTCCTTTTTGGCCTGGGAGCCATCCGGAGACTTCTTCTCTCCTTCTGCATGCACCGAAACGAAAGCAAAAAGAAACAATAACCCGAGGACTGCCCGTACCCGGACCGGTAAGCCCCGCAATGTGATATTATGTCGCATTATTTCGAAACATGAGAGCTAAATTCAGCCTGGCAATCCTTTTTTCATTGCCGGATTGGCCCCTGCCGGGCAACTCAATGCATCATTACGGAGCTTTCCCCTGGAAGCTCTCCATGGAGTGAATTATGCCCATCAAAGCTCTTCGAATTATCACAGGTCTTTTCTTTCTGGTCCTGGGTATCCTGGGAGTCCTGCCTTCCATTGAAGAAGGAATCTTCAGCCTGAATAACAACAACATCCTTCTGGAACAATTGTTTGGAGTAATAGAGATCATCTGCGGAGTAATCCTTCTTGCAGCTCTTTTCACCCATGCCAGTCGAAAGACCCTGTACCGGGCGGCCATGGTAGTATTTGTATTCTGGGTTATTCGAATAGTGCTTGCGAACTTCATATTCAGCGCTCCAACCCTGGCTCTGGCCAGCGGTGCCTTCTGGATATGGCTTCTTCAATTGCTGGCCCAGATACAAATTGCAATAAGCGTCTGGGTTTTGACCAGAGCCTACGACTGAGCGGTCCCAGACAGTTTCGTAGTTTGCGGACCATCCACTGGCATCATGGAGGATGGTCCGGACCTGGTTTCAGCCGGGTACGGTTGGCCTTCCCTTCCGACCTGGGCGGCCCGGTGTGGCCAGTGCATGGGCGGGACCCTGGACGGTGATATTTGTGCAAAGCGCTGGCCTGAAGCTGAAACCTGCAGCTAAAGGCCAAACCGATGGTATACGCGAAAACCACTTAAGGCCCGTATGAGTAAGTTAAAGAAAACACTGCTTATCGCATCAGCTGCTTTTCTGGCAATTCTGGTAATTGCCTTTGCACTTCTGGTCTTCGCAGTCCAGAACCCGGAGTACAGAAACGTAAAGAAGGAAAGAGTGCCAGGAAAGGACCTTTCGCAAGTGGAAATGTCCTGGAATATGCATGCAGGAATCGACGATCTTGTGTTTGGCCTGGCCTCTTCGCAGGCGCAACGATTCTTTAGAGATGGCGTAGAAAGTGCATCGATAGAAGAGCATCTGCGAAACATTCAATTCTATCTACCAGAGATCGATGAGCCAGGGTTACAGGAATTCACTGTCAACACTCTGGATGGTCCCATGCAAACAGGGGTTCTGGCACTCAAATGGATAGGCCCGGATTCGCCTACATTTATCTATAATCATGGAGCATCTCAGATTCCATTCGATGCTTTAATTCGCGGAATCGTTCAATCGGGTCCGTACGATCCGCAGGCAAACATCCTGGTGGTAAAAGCACCGTTCCACACTACAAGTCGCGGAGAGCTGGCAGAAGGATCCAGCACTGTGTCTCGCTTTCTGGCCGTTCTGGCCACCGTATGCAGGGTGGATGAATCTCTGGTCCAGGCCATGCGAAAATCCGGAAGTCCCTTCATTGTCGTGGCGGGACTCAGCATGGGCGGTTACACCACCAACCTGCATCGCATGCATTTCAATACCGCAGATCTTTATCTTCCTGTGGTAGCAGGAACAAAATTCGCAGATGCATTCCTGCACGGATCGCCAGCCCATCCTGCTGCACTTGAAAAAGCAGAGACCTTAAAAAGGACTCTTGATTTCTCTGCCAGATGGAACGATGAGCCTGCGAATGTGATACCCCTACTTGCAAGATACGACCGGATTACCCGAATTCAAGTTCAGGGTCCGGCCTACAAAGGCACAGTTGTAGAAGTCTGGGATACAGGCCATATTACCACGGCCACATCCGTCCAGGCATTGAATGAATTTCTTTTTAAGCACTTTGAAGAGGCTTCAGAGTGATAGATCGGGTCGTGGATAATAGATACAGAGGAAAAAGCCGGACCAAATTTACTGTAAAAGCTAGGCTCCCAGTGGACCAGCTGCGCGATGGAACAGTTTTGATGGGTTCGGTGACCGGGAGAAAAAGCCAGACGAAAGGCCAGACTGCATCATAGAAACCAGAAGCGCTTGCCTGCCTGAAAATCTTCCACACCACGTTTCATGCTTTCGCTTTCGATCACCGGATAGGTATTGGCTGCTTCCCGTTGCAGGGCTTCTTCCAGGGTAAGATTCAATCCTTCAATAGCAGATGCAAGATCCGCTCGCAATGCATCCACCGGCTGCTGCAATATCTGTTCAGCCATGCGAAAGGCTCTCTTCAGTCCCCTGCCTTTTTCGGTCACTTCCCAGACCAGACCAATCTCCCGGGCTCTCTGGGCTCTAATTCGCTGCCCGGTAATGATTAATGGCAGTGCATTTCCAGTGCCCAGCAACCTGGGAAGATAAACACTTCCTCCATCGATCAAAGGTACCCCCCACCGACGACAGGCCACCGAGAATAGTGCCTGCTTCTCTGCGATGCGAATATGGCCGTGGCAGAAGAGCTCCAGTCCGCCGGCATAGGTATAGCCCTGACTCATTGTAATGACAGGCTTCTTTTGAACGATTCGCGAGCCACCCAGAGGACCTGGATCCGTTTTCGGATAGTTCGCTTTTTGATCGGGACTGGCATTTACATCCACCAGGGTTTCCAGAGCCGTAAGGTCAGCTCCAGCGCAGAATGATTTGTTACCTGCACCATGTAGAATACAGACCCCCAGGGAATCATCATCTCGGAATCGTTTCCAGGCTTCCAGAAACAGATGCGACATGGCTCCGTTTACCGCATTGTGAAGCTCCGGACGATTCATCATGATCTCGAAGATCTTTCCATGCCCGCCTTCTACATCATGAGTCCTTGTAATCAATTCAGACGTCTCAGACATCAAAACCTCCAGCTATAGCCCAGACCGGCGCTACCATAATCTCTGGATTCGCCAAATCCTGGACCGGCAGTTGCATTACCGGAATATGCAGGAGCGATCCACATTGGATGAAACTGTCCATTGTGACCCGATGAGTGGCCGGATCCCGGGGATGAGGTATGGCCATCGTTTGCTGTGCGACGTGGAATAAGATAACTCAGCTCATTTTCTTTTTTCCAGTCCGTCCAGTTCTCATAGTCATACCAGGAGATGAGTCCAGAAAAAAGAATGGAAAGACCGGCCAGAGCAGCTGTCTGAGGCCCTGTGAATTTGTTGGATTCCCCGGAGGACTGCTTGGCCAGACTCATGGCTCCATAGCTGAATCCGGCTGTGATAGGCAGGGATAGAAAAAATGTAATCTGCACCCGCCGCCAGCCATCCTCTTTATATGTTTCCGAGTAGGTATAGCGATAGTCGTAGGAATCCATTCCGTATTGCTGAAGATAGCGATCCTCCAGATACTTACGATCCCCTTCCATTTCCAGGCGATTCATGGTGCGAATCTCTTCTCTTCCCCTTTCTTCTACATCTGTGTAGCTTTCGCTTTGCTCCTGCACCGATTCCGGATCGAGAAGCAACTGAGTAGCATCATCGGTTTCCAGATCACGCAAGTAGGGAGGCACCAGAGGAGCTGTATAGCGGGGATCCCTGGGCGTAGGCTTTTTTTCTTCAAGAGACGACGGGCTACCCACCGTTTGCGCCAGCAAAGGAGTGGAAAGCAAACAGGCCGGCAGCATCAGTGCGGCCAGGGTTCGGCCCGCCTTCATTTAGCTCAATCCAGGGAACAGAAATTTTAGTTTTTTCATGGCCTGGGCTCCTCTCTTATCGGGAGCTGTGATGATGCCATGCTGCATTGTGCCTTTGGTAGGATTTTCCAGCTTTGCCAGATCCGGGATGCAGGCTCGGGCCAGCTTTTTCGCGCGATTCGCATTGGATTTCAAATAGCCCAGGATTTCCTCTACAGTTACACTATCCTCTTCTTCGCGCCAGGAATCGTAGTCTGTTGACATACATACCATCTGGTAGTTGATCTCTGCTTCCCGGGCCAGCTTCGCTTCGGGAAGAACGCTCATGTTGATGATATCTGCACCCCAGCTTCTGTACATTACGGACTCTGCACGGGTAGAAAAGGCAGGACCTTCCATGCAAACCAGGGTCTTATGTTTATGCAAAGGTACATCCAGAGCAGCGGGTGCATGCTTCTCAACGATCTTTGCGATGCTTTCGCTGAAAGGATCGCCAAACATGGCATGGGCCACGGCGCCTTCTTCGAAAAAAGTGGATGGTCTTATACCCTTTGTTCGATCGATAATCTGCGAGGGAAGGACAAAGTGCTCCGGTGCAATCTCTTCGCGCAATGATCCCACTGCCGAGAAGCTAAGAATATGCTCAACTCCCATGGATTTCAGGGCTGCAATATTGGCCCTTACCGGTATTTCCGATGGATTGAGAAAGTGTCCCTTTCCATGGCGAGCAAGAAAAGCTACCAGGATTCCATCAAGGTTTCCCACAATAATGCTATCCGATGGTTTGCCCCAGGGAGTATCCGGTTGCACCTCCCGCTCCACCTTCATATCTTCCATTTCATAGAGACCGGACCCACCGATCACTGCCAGCTTAACTTCTTCTGCCATGATGTTCCAGAGGACGGGCGGAGTGGACTGTGTCATTTATTTTTCTTTACCTAATCCCTGGGAGCCAATCTACTGTTGCATGGCTGATCGGGCCGAAAATCACCGCCAGTTGCTAAACTCCCTGGAAGAGGCAGCTGTTCTCCTGGACCGGGATGGAATTGTGTATCATAGCAATTCCATGTTTCGTAGCCTGATCGGGAACCAGAAGCCGGAGTCCAGGTCATTGAAGGAATTGCTGCCAGCCATTCCCGAGCAATGGTTACACACTTCTCTGGAATCAGACGAAGTATCTGCATTTGTATTTCACTCCCCGGTGGTAGGTTGCTCTTTACTGGCCAGCGTTCTTCCCGGGGATCAGTACCGCATACTTATGATCTGGAAGAAGGAAGAGGAGCTTCCTTCCATGGTTCAACTTCAGAACCTCATTCCGTTTGGAATTCTGCTTCTGGACACAAATGGCAATATTCTAAAATGCAATCCGGCAGGACGAAAGCTGCTGGATCTGTCATCTTCCGGGTTTACGAATCTGAACAGGGTATGGTCTCAGTCCAGAGACCGTGCGAATCGGCGAAGGCCTCAGGAGCACGCTCCCTGGAGCCGGGCTCTGGAACAGGGCAAGAGCATTCATGTGGGGCCTGTAAGCCTGGCCCAGTCCGTTCTGGATATTCATTGCATTCCCATTCAAAGCGAATCCGGTCAGGTACTGGTAGTGCTCCAGGATATGCACCGGGAGCACAGGAATCAGAATCGACTGCGAAATGCCCTGGAAATCAACCGAAGCATCAACTCACTGCTTATGGATCTGCTACGAGTTCCGGGCCCGGAAGAAACCATCCATCGTGCACTGAGAGGGGCCCTGGAACTGATAGAAGCAGACGATTGCTTGATGATTACAGAGGAGGACTCTGGATCGCGGATTGCCTTTGTAGAAGGGACATTGAAGGACCTGGTGGGTCAGGTAAATTCTGTGGATCCCTGGGAATTTGATCCAGCCCTGCGAAAAGAAGGAGCACTTCTGATTCGTAATATGGATGCATTACCTCAGCTTGTGCCCGGAATCAAGCCCGGAGAATACAGAGGATGCCTGGCCGCTTCGGTACTCTATGAAAAAAATCGGCGAGGACTGGTGCTAATACTCAGAAAGGCCAGTCGATTCAAATCCAGAGAACGCAGGATATTGCAACTGCTGGTGCCCGCCCTGTCTGCTGCGATATTCAAGTTCCGGTATGAAGCCCGATTGAATCTTATGGCCACCACAGATCCTCTTACCGGGCTATTCAATCGAAGGAGATTCTTCGCTGTTCTGGAAAGTGCCGTCCGGGACAAGACTCCCCCTGCCATTTTACAGATGGATCTGGATCTATTCAAACAGATCAATGATTCTCTGGGACACCAGGCCGGCGACCGGGTTCTGGAAGTCCTGGCCGCAGAATTAAAGAGTATGGAAACCGATGGAGTAACCGCAGCAAGAACCGGAGGCGAAGAATTCATGATACTGATGCGAAACGAATTCGCTTCCCGGTATCGCGAAATTTCAGAAGAACTGCGCAAATCTGTGGAACAACTGGAGATTGAATGGGATCCGGAACCGATTCAGTTCACACTTTCGATTGGTGCTACTCGCTACATCCCGGGAGAAAAGCTGGCTGATTTTTATGCCCGGGCGGACAAATTACTGTATCAGGCAAAGGAAAGCGGAAGAAATCAGAGCTGCTTTGAATCCGTTTCCATTCCCGGACGCTAACCTGGAGTGCCGGGCGCCATCCGCACGAAATAGAGCTCCAACAGAGTTCCAGGCAAATTAGAATCTTGACCGAGATTTTCTGATCCGACTCAGCTTAATCTATTCTGCGCCCGGACTTTTTTCTTCCGAAGGCATCTGCTCTTGAGGAATAATCATAAATTCAATTCTCTTCAACTGGCGAACCACACGAGTAAAATAATCCTTGGACCAGATGATCTCTTCCAGTTCTGGATCTAGAATAGATATCATTTCCCCTGGAACCCAGCGCACAGGCTCTGCATTCCCATCTCTCACTCTACCTTCGGAAAGTGCTCTGGAGATTTCCCGGGCACCGTGCCTGCGAAGGTCGCGAATCAAACCGCGAAAGAAAGCTTCGGTGGCTGGGTCATAGAAGCGAAATTCACGGTGAAACAAAAGTGCATCATGAAAGTACTCCGGAATATTAAAGGCTCCCCTGGCCCCCACTCCCAGGGCCAGGTTCGTAATGAAGTCGCTGATCTGCGAAAATATTCCCAGTCCCGGAGCGTTCTGTCCTGGGAACAATCGATCCGGGCGAATGTTTTTACTTCTTGGGTGCTGGGTCAAGAGCCAGTCGATGTAAAGTAGCTTCTTTTGAGGAGCTCCAGGATGCAGCCTGAATCGAAAGTAGGAAACCTTCAGGCGAATATGGATGAGCACCATATCGGATTCAGGATCTTTTACGAAAATTCTTTGATCCAGATCGGAAAGATAATGAAGTTCCAGAAGAGGATCGGAATAGCCTTTCTCTTTCAGCTCAGCGAAGATGCCGGACCATTCCATTAGCTCCCGGATCTCGATCTCCGAAAACTTACCAAAGATGCGAACCTCACCATCTGGATTCTTGATCAAGGGTCCGCCATGCAGATCCTCTTCAATATCCAGTGGCTCCAGATTGGGCAGTTCGATTTCTTTATCCGAACCGCCCTCCCTTCGGCTGGCCTTATCTGAATCACCAAACAATCCCATTAGCGAAGTCCTGCCAGAACCTCACAGGTTTGAACGTGCAGATCAATTGTATCCTGGGTATTGATGGCATAACCTCCGGCCAGAACGGCAAACATGGGAATATCGGAAAACGCATCCCGCACCATTTTATCTCTGGTGGCCAGGCCCTCTTTACTGACAGACAATCCTCCCAGTCGATCATTTTCGTAGGGATCCACCCCTGCCACATAGGCTACAAGATCTGGTTTGAAGCGGGACTTTATCTGCTTCAGGCTATCGGCAAGTGTCTGCAGATACTTCTCATCGCTGGTTCCGCTTTCCAGACCTATGTTCAAGGAGCCTTTTTCCTTGGGTGGATAGTTTTTTTCTTCGTGGATGGAAAAGGTAAACACAGAGCGAGAGCTCCTGAATATTCGAGCTGTACCATTGCCCTGATGAACATCCAGGTCTACGACCAGAGCTTTACGAATCCTTTTCTGTTTCTGCAAAACTCGAATAGCAATGGCTACATCGTTTAGATAGCAAAAGCCTTCTGCATGATCCGCAAAAGCATGATGAAAACCGCCAGCCAGATTCATCCCCAGCCGGTGTTGCAGCGCCATTTCGGCTGCCAGAAGGGTGCCACCGGAACCAAGAAAGAATGCATCCACTATCATTCGATTCAAAGGAAGTTCACTGCGGTATACCCGCTTGGAGAAATTGAGCTGCTTTAGATCCTCCAGATAGGCGTTTTTGTGCACCGTGCCAGCTTCTTCGTAGCTGAGCATGATAGGCTCCAGGAATTTATGCTCCTGGAATCGTTCATCCTTACGGAGAGCCTCCCGAATGTAACGATATTTCACCGAGGGAAAAACATGTTCCCCCAGGTCCATGTTATAATTGTCTGAATAGATGAAGATGGGCAATGTAGACATGATTCTTACTTTTTTGAATGACAGAGTACAGGCTGTCGGAAGCATTAAGGATTCACCGCTGAATAGTTCAAGTATTTCACGATGGCAGAACAATACAAACAACCCACAGTTCCCGGTATAGATAGGAAGAGAATCGCTCTGGTAAATGGATTTATTGGCTCGGGGAAGCGCATTCGGGCCGAAGGCCAGGTAGTAGATGTGTCCATACTCAGCGATCATAACGATGAGGCCTGGGATCCCTTTATAGGTCTACCTCTGTCGCAGCTTCGGCGCATTCGTCCGGTGCAGGATATGGGGATGAGCGCTGTCAGAAAGCCCAGAATCTCTGTTCAGATGGTGCCCTGGCCAGCGGAGTGGGATGCCCATCCGCCAGATAAACTGGAGACCCTGGCAGAACCGGAAGCGGTACTGGAAAGCGATGAATTCCACGGAGAAGACGATGGATTTTTCGCTGTTGAGTTGAAAGGCGATCTTCCTCCCGGCAAATATATCATTCGAATCATACTTCGGGGAAGCGATTCCATCAGGCAGAGCTTCACTGATATTGCCAGAATTGGAGCCGGTATTCAGCAAATGAATCAAACCGACTCAGCCATTGGCTTTGGTCGGGCTACAATCCTTGCTGAAGACTTCGATGGAACGTTGATTACTTCGGACATCGATCAAACTTTTCTGGATACAAAGATTGAATCCAGACAGGGGCTGCTGGACACTCTGATGGAGCTTCCGGATATGAAAAAGCCTCTTGCCGGGATGGAAGAGCTTTACCGGGTGCTGGCGGGCCATGGCTACTCATTGAGTTTTATATCTGCTTCTCCTCATTTCTTTCGCAGAACATTGATGTCGGTTTTTTCAAGACATGACATTCCGGTGGATTCGCTGCATTTGAAATATTTGATGGGCACCTTAAATCAAATGGTGCGAAAGTCCGTCCAGACAGTCCTGAACATGGATGACTATCTGTCCAAAGGCTTTACCGAAGCTCTGGATCGGTCCATGAAGTACATGGGTTCCAGTCTGCAGAGTCTGTTCGATCAGGTTGGCTACAAGCTAGAGACCCTGCTTCGCATGAGAGTTTATCGCCCTACGAATGCAAAAGAGGTTCTTCTGGGCGACGATACAGAAAGCGACTACTTCATCTTTACGTTCTATCAATGCATCTTATCCGGCTGGATTCATGGGGAGAGATTGCAGCAGTTTCTTTACAGATTGCAGTTTAAGGATCGAGAGGCATTGACCAGGGATGCAGCACGAACCATTGTTGCTCTGGCCGAGCGAAATCTTCAGGAACATGGGGCCATAAATCCTGTAAGTGCCGTATGGATCAACCGAGCCGCCTCCAACGATACTGATACAATGCGTAAAGAAATCGAAGAAAGCTTTCCATCTGAATGGGATCAAAAGCCAGATTTCTCTACGATCAAGTTCCCTGTGGCCTGTGAAGGGGCAGCGGGATTTACCATGCATGCCCTGGAAACCCAGTTCTTAAACACAGAAGAAGCTGTGAGATTCCTGCATTCCCTGGAAGGCAAGATCCTGAAAGAAAAGATCCTGGATGCGCAGAGAATCGATGAAATCATTTCTGCCTGCCATGTTTCAGAGCAGCAAAAGAGCAAGCTACATGCAGCACTAAGAGAGCATCGAAGTACACATCAGAAATAGATCGGGAATCTATCTGAAGATCTGATTCAAGTGTACCGCGGGCAGCACCCCAATTCATGCAGCGATACTCAGCCCATCTCAGCCATACTCCGCAATTCTCAGCCAGTCTCAGCCATAATGCGAAATTGGGGTGATGCGGTCTCCGGTGAGAACAATTCAATGGATAAGTGGTCAGGTGGAGCCGAAGAGATTTCTACTTGCGGTCCGACTTTCTACGGCCGCGGTTTTCATCCGGCATTTCCTTTTTCAATCCACGACTCATGAGCTCCCGGGCCACTCCAGCAGGTTCCATATCCTTATAGAGCATCGCAAACACTGCATCTGTAATCGCAAGCTCCAGGCCCAGCTTCTTGGCAAGATCATGAGCAGAAGCTGTGGTATCCACTCCCTCGGCCACCTGGTTCATCTCTGCGATAATGTCAGACAACTTCATTCCCTGGCCGAGCTTCATACCCACTGTACGATTTCGACTTAGATCGCCGGTACAGGTAAGCACCAGATCCCCCATTCCAGCCAGTCCCAGAAAAGTCATGGGATCTGCACCTTTGGCAACTCCCAGACGGCTGATTTCGGCAAGCCCGCGAGTGATGATGGCTGCACGAGTATTGTGACCCAGCTCCAGTCCATCGGAAACCCCGGCTGCAATTGCGATTACATTTTTTAGAGCTCCGCCTACCTCTACACCAATCACATCCTGAGTGCGATAGGTTCTAAAGTATTTATGGAAGAAGCAATGCTGCACATGGTGTCCTACTTCATCGTCCTTGGCTGCAATACTCACAACCGTAGGAATCTTTCGAACGATCTCTTTGGCAAAGCTGGGGCCGGAAAGATATGTGAGCTGTTTATGAAATTTTCCCGGTAACTCTTCTTCAAAGATCTCAGAGACCAGGCGCAGGGTTCCTTTCTCAATACCTTTGGCAGCACTTACCAGAGGCACTCCAGCAGGAAGATCGGAAGCAATCTCCCTCAAAACGCCACCCAGAGCCTGGGAGGGTATGGCCACCACTATTAGCTCGGATCCGCTCAAGGACTCCTGAATATCGGAAGTAGCTTTGAGCTTTTCTGGCAATTTCATTCCGGGCAGATACCGGATATTCTCATGAGCCTGATTGACGGACTCAACAATCTCCGGGTTTCTGGCCCATAGAAGGACATCCTCTCCCTTGTCCGCCAGCACGGAGGCCAGGGCTGTTCCAAAGGATCCACTACCGAGCACTGATACTTTCATAAGCTTTAAATGTAGACATGGAGCCGGGGATTTTCTTTTGTAAAGGTTTTTGCTGATGGAAATCGAGAATCCCCTGGAGGAGAAAGTCTATAGAATCCAGCTCAGGCTGGAAACACTGAACCCGGTTCTTCAGATCCAGGCCAGGATGCGCAATCCGTCATTGCTGGAATTCTCATTGCAGGCCACCGAAAAAGAAATCCGGGTAATGGGCAAGACCACCCGGACCGGACATCTTCGAGGGGCATCCTTCCAGGTCACCTTTCGACCCGGACGGGTGGAGCACCATGGCATTTACTTCAAGTGCCATCGTTTCAAGTTCCGCACCTATCCATTCAAAACCTTTGATCTGTATCGATTTCTGAGCCCCTTTCCTTTCGCGCAGCGAATTGCCATGAATCGATTCACAAAGAGGATGCCACCTGCTTTCGAACACCACGGAAGATATATCTATTTTCGCCCGGCCTACTATGTCCGGATGGTGCCTACCTTTGTCGGGGATTTTCACGTGCTCTATATTCGCCTGAGCGATGGAAATATCGAATTCTTTGTAAAAAGTAACCGACTGTTTCAGGCGCTGATGGACTTCTTTGGTCCGCAGTATCTGAGGATGGAATCCATCAACCAGTCCGATGAAGCTCTTCGGCTTCTGATGCAAGAGTCTGGTAAATAATCGGACCTTCATTTTAATGAAGTTTTCTTTTTTCTGGCCCGGGCGATTTTTGGTGGGCGCTTTATTGTAATATTGCAATATTACCATTGATATGGGAGCAACCAGAACAGATCTTCATCCGGAGAAATTCAATGAGCTGGGCATGGCCGTGCAGGCCCTGGGCCATCCAGCCCGCCTACGCATTATTGATATTCTCATCAAACGGAGGGAATGCATCGGTCATATGCTGGTGGAAGAACTGGGGCTATCTCAGCCTACGGTGCATCAGCACCTGAAGAGACTGAAAGAGGTAGGACTAATCCAGGGCTCCATCGATGGAAATCGAGTGTGCTACTGCATAAATGCAGAAGTCTATAACAGGGTCCGGGATTCGTTGATTGCCTTTCTGGATCGCCCCATACAGGAAAACTGCTGTTAAGGAGAAGATCATGTTTCCAAGAATGCATGCATCTATTTATGTTTCGAATCTGGAGCGCTCTGTGGAGTTCTACAACCGCTTCTTTCATACACCGCCGGAAAAGAAAAAGGCCGGTTATGCCAAGTATCATTTGAGCACCCCGGATCTTGTGTTCTCTCTTGTAGAATATCCCGAGCGAGTGGCCGGCAATTTTGGACATCTGGGAATTCAGGTAGAGAGCCCCGAACTGCTGGAGGGGATGAAGGAACAGGCCCTGGCTTCCAATGTATTGAGTTACGAAGAAAAGGATGTAGCCTGTTGCTATGCGAAGCAGGATAAATTCTGGGCGGTAGATCCGGATGGCATACAATGGGAAGTGTACTACTTCCATGAAGATGTGGATTTCAATGATCCTGCATTCTCCCGGGATGCCGGGGAAAAGGATGCCTGCTGCAGCACAGCCTTCTCTCTGGAAGATCTACCAGAAGCAGCCAGCATTGAGACGCTGCCATCGAATGATGTGTCTTCGCAGTCAGGTGGATCGCAAAGCGATGGTCTGCCAGGCGAAGCAGAAGACAATGAGCCTGTAGCCGCAGGCGCCTGTTGCGAACCTGGATGTTGCGGTAAGTAGATCTAAACATGAAGAAACTGAGCTTTATTGATCGGTTTTTGACTCTATGGATCTTTCTGGCAATGGCCCTGGGCATAGGCCTGGGGGCTGCCTTTCCATTGGTTTCAGACTCCATTCATCGCCTGTCCATCGGGGAAACAAACATTCCTCTGGCTATAGGTTTAATTCTGATGATGTATCCCCCTCTGGCCAGGGTAGATTATTCAAAGTTACATCAGGTCTTTTCAAATACAAAGGTCCTCTCGCTGTCCATCATCCTGAACTGGGTTGTTGGCCCGGCTCTGATGTTTACTCTTGCTGCCATTTTTCTTTCGGATAGACCGGAGTTAATGTCCGGGCTGGTACTCATCGGTCTTGCACGGTGCATTGCCATGGTTCTGGTATGGAATCAACTGGCTGATGGAAGTCCAGAATACGGAGCCAGTCTGGTAGCGCTTAATAGCCTGTTTCAGGTATTCGCCTATGCCCCGCTGGCCTTTCTTTTCTTGAGTGTACTTCCGGGGTTTCTGGGATTTACCTCATACCAGATCGAGATCTCAACTTACGATGTAGCTATCAGCGTTGGAATTTATCTGGGGATTCCCTTTCTGGCCGGATTTCTGAGCAGAGTTCTCCTGGTTAAGTTGATGGGCCAACAATGGTACGAAAAGAAATTCATACCGGCAATCTCTCCCGTAACTCTGATTGCACTTCTGTTTACGATTATTCTAATGTTTTCGCTTAAAGGCGATCAGATACTCAAACTGCCGGTGGATGTAGCGCGAGTTTCGGTGCCCATGCTTCTATACTTTCTGATCATGTTTTTGATTGCATTTATTGCGGGCAGGCTTCTGCGAGCGGAGTATCCAGCGAATGCAGCCGTTTCTTTTACGGCAGCAGGAAACAACTTTGAATTGGCCATCGCTGTTGCCATCTCTGTATTCGGACTGAACTCCGGCCAGGCTTTTACCGCAGTGCTGGGACCCTTGATTGAAGTTCCGGCTCTTATACTTCTTGTGCAGGCTTCTCTGTGGCTTCGCAAAAGGTGGTATCCAGAAGCTGGCCGCGAATTCAAAAACGGAGGCCAGGGATGAACTGGGATCAACTGAACCATCGATACTCTGAAATTGCAACTCTGGCAAGCTACGTTGCCGGGCAGGCCCGATCGAAGAAGCCGGTACAACTGATTTTCGTGTGCACCCATAATTCCAGAAGAAGCCAGATTGCCAGGGCTCTGGCGCCGTTCATCTGGCAGACTCTTTCAAACAGGGAGTCAGGACTTTCCGTCAGGGCTGGTGAAGCCGACGCACTCTCCAGTATCCATGCTTTTAGCGGTGGAAGCGAAGTCACTTCGGTTCATCCCAATACCATCCAGGCACTCCTTCGCGCAGGCTTTACTTTCGATAAAGGAAAGCGAAAAGACCAGGATGGGTCCGAAAAAGGGGCCGCCGGTTTGGCGAAGAATCCAGTTTATGAACTTCTGGATCCCCTGGATAATTCCCTTTCCCTCTTTTCCAAGCTAATTGATGATATAGAGAATCCGAGTTCAAACTTTGCAGCGATCATGGTATGTTCCCATGCCGATGAGGCCTGCCCTGTAGTAAAAGGAGCGGACGTGCGCATCTCACTGCCTTTTGAGGATCCAGGGAAATTCGACGGAACCGATGTAAGCGCTGAGGCCTATGACCGGGCCCTGGATCAAATCGCAAGAGACCTGTACTGTATCTTTTCTATGGCTTTGATTCGCTGAGATCGAGCCGAGCTGTAAAGAGATACTACCCTCGGATTGGCGCGGTCCTGAGCTCTCAATGCGGTCCGGCGATTTGAATTTCGCTGGATCGTAATTGGATGCAATGATACCGCATTAGTAGAGGCCGTCCTGATTCAGTGTCCGGCCCAGTGCCCTGCCTGCCCGTAAAGATTCCTGTTTATCAATTCGACGTGGTGCTCAATACATATCGAAGCGACGATAGCTACATTCCAGAGGACCATTGTACAGATTAATCTTCGCCGAAGGCTTCAGTCCAATTCTCTTAAAGGCTTCCAGATTCGCGCTAAGCACCCAGACAGTCCAGCCTTTGAACGACGCCTTCATTGTATCTCCCAGTTGCTTGTAGAATGCACTGGCATCCTCCAGGCTCAGGCGTTCTCCATACGGAGGATTAATGATGGCCAGGCCACTTTCTGGCAACTCACGGATGCTCGCTGCATCCGTTGTTTCAAAGAGAATATCGTCGGCGGAAAGACCCAGGATCTTTCTATTGGATTTGGCAATCTCTATTGCCTTTGCGGATTGATCGCTTCCTCGAATCCAGGGTTTTCCATCTTCTGCCATCCCCTGCCCTTCCTTTCGCTTTTCCAGCTCCGTCCATTTTCCTTTTTCTTCGGCCAGGGAGGTGCGATGGGATTTCTCAAAGTAGGTCTTCCAGTTTTGAAAGGACATGGTTTTGCGAAAGATACCAGGAGCCAGACCGTTTCGAATCATATAGGCTTCCATGGGTATAGTGCCCGAACCGCACATAAAATCCAGGAAAGGCTTCTGCCAGTCTGGCCGGGCCAGAAGAACCATTCCCGCAGCCAGAACTTCAGACAGAGGAGCCAGATCGGACTGAGCACGATACCCTCTGCGATGAAGAGAACCACCTCCGGCATCCAGAGAAATGGTGCAATCCTGCTCATGCAGATGCAGATGAATGCGAATATCAGCCTCTTTTACGGATACATCCGGTCGTTTACCGGTGCGAGAGCGAAATTCATCGCAAACAGCGTCCTTTAGTTTGAGGGCTGCATAGTGACTGTTTGAGAAAATGCGCGAATGTACGGCCGCATCCACAGCAATACTATTTGAAACAGAGAACCATTGATTCCAGGGAATGGATCGACCCAGATCATAGAGATCCTTTTGATCTCCAATCCTGGAAGAAGATAGAATCATAAGCACTCGAACCGCACTTCGCAGGCAAAGGCAGCAGCGATAGAGCAAATCATAGTCCCCGGAAAAGAGCACCGCTCCGTGCTGTCTGTCCAGGTCTCGGGCACCCAGATCCGTCAATTCCTGGAGCAAGACATCTTCGAGACCTCGAAGAGTGGTAGCTTTCAGCCTCAGTGCCGTTGTTTTCTTTACAGGAATCTTCCCGCCAGTCCTGGGCGGATTCCTCTTCTGCAGATCCTTTTTTCCAGGGTTCGATTTCATGGGCTTCTAAAAAGAAAAAGGCAGACCATTTCCGGTCTGCCTTCTGCTGTAAGGCCTTTCGCAGTCGCTTTTGACAGGGCAGAAGCCGGAGGCCATGACCGACTTCTACCTTCTTGTGCAGTCAGGTGCGATACCGCTGAATCAAGGCATTACAGAGATAATCTCATCACGGTTTACAAGGTTTACAACATGCTTGTATTCCGCACTGGTCTTACCATACTTCAATTCAGCTGCACGCAGCAGGTGCACATTCTTTTTGTAACGGAATCTAAACATCTGATCTTCTGTACCCATTCCATACTTCTTGATCATGTTTTCCTGAAATGCATAGCACTGTGAAAGATACTTATGCGCAGGGTATTCCTTTTCGTTCTCATCAATCTCGAGATAGAGCTCAAGAATTGGGATCGACTGCGGCAGATTGCCCAGGTCATATTGATACATTACCCAGTTACGATATACAGCTGAAATCAATCGCTTGAATGCTTGCTGCTCACGCAGGTTGGGGTTGCGAATCTCATCCATATGGTTGATGGCTCGCGTGAAATAAGTAACCGCTTCCAGTTTGGCCTTACGCTTCATGCGGTTGATTTTGCGCTCTTCTTGCGCCTTGCGGTCAATTACCTGCCAGTACCATTTTTCGTTCAGGTGTTTGGCTTCTTCCTGCTGCTTGCGGAAAAGCTCTACTTCATCACGCATCTTGATGATGGTGTTTACACCGGACTGATACATGGACAGCGCCAGTCTGTATTTATTGTTTGCAAATGCTTTAGAAAGCTGATGCAGTTCGGAGAACGCAGGATCATAGTCGCGGTAGTCCGCATTTTTCCAGAGTTCTTCGGCTCTCAGGTTTCGATCTCGGATGGCTTTCTGCTCATCGGTTAGCTGAGTCTCATCAACTTCCTCGGATACCAGCTCGCCTGGAGTGGGCTCCAGCGGAGTGGGGTTGGCCGGATTTGTGGGCTCCTCGCTATACAGAGCACTTACTACAAATACCAGGGATAAAAGCAATGCTGCTTTCTTCATATCTCGCACCTTACCTGTCATTGTTTTTGGATTCTCTCCTGCCAGTAGACCCTTTTCCTTTCCGAAAAACGGTGTACGGCCGGATTTTCCTCCGTTCACGGTATTCTATCGGGATATTTTGGGTCCAAATCAACGGTGGCAGATAAATATTTCAGGGGAATTCATTTTTTTCTTTTGCACATAGAAGGCTGTGAAATTCCCCTTTATGTCGGATATGACGAGCCCTGATCCCAAAAGAAAGCAAGAAAATGGTGCGGCCAGCCTGCGGGCCAGACTGCAGGCCAATGCACCCCGTTATGGCGTAGAAGGATGCCCTGAATGCCAGGGCCTGGGAATACTATTTGATCCCCGGGCCGGACGGATGGGGGCCTATGAGATCTGCAACTGCAATCGGCAGAGATGCAGATGCGGTGGGCAGGCCCCGTTCATGTATTTTGATGAAGGCCAGAATGCCATGGTGCCGTGCCCGGCCCGGGAGGCCTATCTGGCCCTGGAACGCATTATTCGCTTAAATCGAAGATCCGGGGTCCCTTCCCGTTTCCAGAACCGGTTTCTGGATACCCTGGATACAAAGGATCCAGGGATCAGCCTGCTCATTGCCATGGACCATGCTGTAGAAATCATCTATCAGTATGGCCGTAGAAAAGATCCAGATGCTCCGGATATCCAGGGCCTGTATCTTTACGGCTCCACCGGTACTGGCAAGACCCACATTGCCTGTACGATTGTAAATGAGCTCATAAGGCTCTATCAGGTGGAAGCGCACTATGCTAAAATCAGCCGAGACATCCTGAATAAGATCCGGGAGTCCTTTAACACTTCCAGCGATTCCTATGGCATGGGGGGGCGAATAGAGAAGGAACTGGCTTCCTATGAAGCGCTGGTCATAGACGACTTTGGAGTGCATCGAGAAAGCCCCTGGGTGAACTCAACTCTGTACGATCTCATCGATAGCCGCTACGAAAAGAATCTTCTCACTATTCTAACATCCAACGAGCCCATGGATTCCTGGAAGGAGCTCTTCGGTGGCCGCGTCTATTCTCGATTGAAGCAGGTATGTATTGAAATCCATCTGGACGGAGAGGATTATCGCCTGCGGGAGAGTCGCTCCATTTCATGAACGAAGCACGGCAGCGAGTTCCCTGCTTTCTGTCTCTGGGCAGCAACATGGGCAATCGAGAGGCCCATATGGCCCATGCTTACTATCTGATTGATCGAAACCCGAAGATTCATATAATCAAAAAGGGAAAAATCCTGGACAACCCTCCTCTGCTGGTAGAGGAGCAACCCCCTTTCCTGAATCAAATTATTCAAACAGAAACCGAGCTTGGCCCCTACGAATTACTGGATACTCTGAAACAATATGAAAGCCAGATAGGCAGAATCAAGCGAATTCGCTTTGGTCCCCGAGAAATTGACCTGGATATCCTTACTTATGGGGATCTACGGCTGGATTCGGACCGTCTCACCATTCCCCATCCTGGCCTCCGAGACCGAGAATACCTGCGGATTCTACTTGCGGAATTTGATACGACACCGGAGGATCTGCTCAAACAGGCAACAAGGAGAAAGCTTTGAGAATTCCGGTGCTGGGCAAATTGTTTGGAAAAAAGAAGGAAGGCTATTCCTATCGAGTCTACAGAAGTATTCATTCCCAGCGAAGAAAAGCCGGTATCTTCTATTTTCCCTTTCGCTGGCTGTTTCGAACGGCAGCCAGCATTCAGCACTCCGAGATTGATGTAATTGGCCTGGAAAACATTCCTCCGGATGGTTCTGTGCTACTGGTGGGAAATCATCCCAACTCTTTTCTGGATTACTTCAATCTGCTAACGGTTGTGCGGCATCCCATCGCCACAGCTGCCAAGGATACCCTTACCAATGTTCCTGTGGTAGGCCCTTTGATGCGGGATCATGCTCTTTTTATTCCCATTGCACGTAAACAGGATCAAGCATTGACTAAAGTCTCTGAAGAAGAGCGAAAGCAGGCCAACGATCAATCCATTCAGCTTCTGGTGGATCATCTGGTAGACGGTCGACTGTTCAATATCTATGCTGAGGGTCGCTCTACGGATTCTCGCAAACTCAACAAAATCAAACTGGGATTCATGTTCGCTGTCATCCAGGCGGAAAAACAGTTCAATTTTCGGCTGAATCTAAAGATCGTCCCCTACGGCTATTACTACGATCGAATCAACAAATTTCAGAGCTCGGTCTGCCTCATCTTCGGAAAGCCTTTTCGTATTCGCGACCTGGTAGAGCTGCCAGCGGATTACATGTCCCAGAGCGAATCCAGGCGAAATGATCTGGAAAAGCGAATCATGGTGGAAGGCAAGCGACGCCTGGAAGCAGAAATCAATGATTTGATTATCTCTATCAATGACCTGAGCCTGATTGACATCATCGATGAAGCTACCGCTCTTCTAATTCTTACACCCGTAAAGTACATGAACTCCTTTGGAAATATCAAAGAGAAATACAGACTCAGCAAGAACCTTTCCGATGGATTTCAACGGGCAGCCAAATCAGACGAAGGTCGCAGCCGGCTGGAAACGTTAAAAGATACCATTCGCGCATACAGAAAGAAGCTTCAGGCATCGGGTTTGCGGGACGCGGTGGTGCGCCGAGAAAAATCCAAGTCAGCTCTGGGCTTCGGGCTACTCAGCATGATTCAGGGCATCCTTCTACTACCATTGATTATCCCGGGATATATTACCAGCTTCCTGCCCCGACGGGTGGCCGGCCTGGCTCGCAAGTACATAATCGACATCAAGAAGATGCCACGAGTAGATGGCGATGAAAAGGCTGTGCTTGGAGCATTCTTCACATCGCTCATAAACTACCCTGTTCTGGCCGGTCTGACCTACTGGGCACTCACCCGTTTCGCCTGGCCTCCTCTGGCAGACTGGGCTTCTCAGTGGCCCGAGCAGACTTTTCCTGCAGGGACCATCAGCTATCTTTTGAGTCAGCATGCTTCGCTGGTTGCTGGAATCATTTCTGGAATTACTTTCTTTTTTCTGATCTGGCTGTGGGGATTTTCCGTTCGCAGGGGTCGCCGGTTTCGCACAGGACTGCGATGGTTTGGCGATATGTTGATGTCAGTTTTTAGAGAAAAGAAGCTGGAACCTTTCCGGGAAATGCGATATCAGATCATCGATGAAATAGACGGAATCCTGGAAGACTACTGATCTAAGGGCAAAAAAGAAAGGCAGGATGTTTCCATCCTGCCCGAGGAGTGCTTCGATTCTAATTCCTGAAAATAAGCGCGTTTACAATCTGTATCTACAGATCCTGATTTCATTGCTCCGGGGCAGAAGCCTGTCCATAATCGGAGACTTCCCCTGAATCCATGGAATTGACTCCCGCCGGATCCCGGGCTCTGGATGCTGGATCTTATAAACAGCCCGGAGCCCGCAAAGCCCTGGCTCGATCCCCGCACTCACAGGTTCCTAGGGGATCGTAAATGACCCGGCGTTGGCAGGATTGAACGGAGCGTCTGTGACTCCACCTGTTCCATCGCTATCGCAGTAGAGCCAGGTCTGCCCTCCATCCCCGGAAACACGGACCAGCACAGAATAGCTTCCTGAGGGCAAACCATCCAGTGCGTAGAACCATTCGTCGTTGTTGCCGCCTCCCGAGTAGGAAGGGTTGGGTGCTCCATCCGCCCAGGTCCAGGTAGTGTTTCTGGGATCGGATCCGGCCGCTCCATAGCCCACCTGGAACTTAAAATGCGAAGGCATGGTATCATTTCCAGAGCTCAGATCTGTGTAGTTCTGAATATAGAACTGGCCGTAAACATTCACAGGCAAGGCCCCATTATGAGTGGTAGGATACTGCAGAATACACCAGAGCCCATCTTCAGAAGGAGTCAGAGCATCCAGAACCTCAGCGCTTACTTCGCTGGAAAGATCCCCTTCCACGCTTCCTTCAACCGTGGACACCGCGAAGTAGTAGGTAGTGCCATTGGTTAGTCCAGTAACTGTATAGATGCTGGTAGCCGAGCCTACCGACACTTTTGTTCCACTGGAAGTCTGACCGGAAGTGGTGGTGTAATAGACATAGTAGTTGGTGGCCCCGCTTACATCCGGCCAATCCAGTGTTGCCTGGCCATTATTGACGGTGACTTCAATGGATGCAGGAGCATCCGGTTTTCCAACAACCACCGCCTGGGAAACAATGCTTGATATGTTGCCCACGCCATCCACAGCACGAACCTTCACTGTATAGCTACCATCTGGCAATGCTACAGATCCTGTATATTCGGAGCCGTTCGTGATACTGGTCCCCGAGAAGGTGGGATCCGTCCCATTTACTGTGTAGGCAACCTTGCTGCAGCCCGTAGCGCCCGTCCCTGAATCAGAACAGTTTACCGTAAGATTCACTCCATTCGGAAACGGACCTGCACTGGCCGGCGAAGTAAGCGATACCGAAGGATTCGTTGCATCCTTTCCTATGGTTCTGGTGGATGATCCATAGTTGCCCAGCAAATTGCTAACACAGATTCGCACAGTATTCGTGCCTTCGCTCAAATGCGTAGATGAAATGGTAGTAACAGTATCGGGTCCGCCTGCATTGATAGAGCCAGTAACATTACTATTGCCGCTTCCATTGCTCAGTGCAGAGCCGGAACTACAGTCGCTGCCGCCGATGCGGACCTGGTAAGTTCCAGCGCGACTGCTTTGCCAGGAGATCTGGGAATTGCTCGAGCCTGCGATCTGACTATCATAGCTATTCACAGTGATAGTAGCTACCGCCGTATCCACAGTATACGTCTCTGATATAACCGTGCCTACGTTGCCGGCCTGATCTCTGGCTCTAGCTTTAATATAGGTCACGGCATTGTCCGAAGGCGAAAGAGCTGTAGAATACAGATTGCCATTGGTAATGGTGCCATTTGTCCCTGTAATGGTGGGATTCGACGGAGCACTTCCTTCTCCGGAAGTATAGGCGATTCGATCGCAGCCGGAGGCACCGGAATCAGAACAGGACAGAGTGATAGAAGGAATACTTCCGTAAGATCCGCTACCAGGAGTAGCGTTTACCGATGGAGCGGTATCGTCTCGAACGACACTGATAGTTTGAAAACCAGTGAGTCCATTGCCCGAGTCCACAACGCAGATCCGGAGAATATGACTGCCTTCGCCGGAAAGGGCGCTGGCATTCACAGTTGTATTCACATTAACTGAAGCTGTGGCCGTTCCTGTAGCAATGGTACTTCCATCGCTGCAACTTGTAGAGTTGATTCTCACCGAGTAGGATCCGTTTCGATCGGACTGCCAGCTCAACGTTGTGGAATTGATCGCTCCGGCTCCGGTACTCACGTAATTGCTGCCCAGGTTCGCTGTAATCGCAGGAACATTATCGTCGATTACATAGACTTCCGTAGAGACAGTGGAATTGTTTCCGGCTGCATCGCGACACATCGCTTTTAAGGTATACGTTCCGTTTCCAGAGCTTCCCATGGTGAGGTTAACACTGGAAGGAGAATGAACCGTACCGTTGGAGCTGGAAGGAGTACTTCCATCGGTGGTATAAATGATCATCCCTGGGGCAACGTTATCAGAGCATGTGGCCGTCACCGACTGAGAGGTTCCATAGGTGCCTCCGGACGGACTGATTCCCATGGTAGGGAGCACCGCGTCGGCTTGAATGTCGGCGAGAATAGAGTCGTTGCTGGTTCCATCTCCGTCTGTATCGATTCCATCTACAGTGCCGTCTGAGTCACCATCCAGAAAGTCTACTTCATTGCCAGAGCAGCCCGCCGCAGTAGTGACGCTTATACCACCAATCAGACAAATATAGTAATCCGGATTCCCGTCCCCATTCATATCAATGGCATCGGCAATCCCGTCGCCGTCCAGGTCGATGAGCCAGACATCCGGCTCTCCATCTCCGTCCAGATCCAGGGAATCCGGCTCTCCATTGCCGTCTCGATCCAGCACTGTGCCGTCGGTGGTGCCGTTTCCATCCAGATCCACGGACTGTCCGGCCACCAGGACTCCGTTGCCTCCGCCTGCTAGAGCCAGGAGCTCCAGCAGGGTTTCATCCGGTTCCCCGAAGATCAAGGAGCACTGGCTGAATGTCAGAGTGGAGACCAGCAGAATAGTCAGCTTTGCGATTTTAGCGCCGATGGAATTCATAAAAAAACCTGTAATTACGGATAATCCGCTTTTTGAACTCTACATGGGCAGGATTAAACCCCGGGACGTACTTTTTTTTTCGGGGACAATTTTTTTAATCCCACTGCCGTAGGGACCCCGGTCCGGGTAAATCGCCGCAGGGAGGCCGGAACAACCCGTTCTGCCGGAGACGTTACGTTACCCCCGGAAACAGGCCAGGAATCGAACATCGTCTGAACATGCCAGAGACATATTCAATAGAGAAAATTGAGTTTTCTAATTCGGTATTTTGCGGAAACCTGGTGGGATGCTGCGTATTTTTCTGGCGGTAGGTCTGATTCTATTCAGCTTACCGGCACTGGCCGATTCTCAGTCCATCCTGCATCTGAAGGATGGTAGTCGACTCATTGGTCTTGTTGAGGCCTGGACCGGGCAGTATTATCTAGTGCGTAGTCCTTCCGGTCATCTGTCCCGAATCGAATCCAGAAGGGTGCAATCCGTGGAAAACCAGGCTTTTCCACGCAAATGCACGATCATTCTGACCTCAGGTAGAACAATCGTGGTTCGAGTCCTGGAAATCGTCAGCGATGGTCCTAGAATCGAACTGCCCGAAGAGAAGAAAGCCCGGGAATCCTTGTTCGAGGCTCTGGAAAAGGAGCCTATTGAGGGCAAGACGCTGGAAATCCGGTACGAAGCCATGGACTCTATGGATCTGTTTCCAGAAAAAAAAGAGTCCGAAAACCCTCCGCCGGCCATGTAAACAATGGAAGGGCGGAATATGCTCCAGGAGATCTTTCAGCGGGAAGCGGCTGGTATGATTCGATTCTTGCAATTCCGCCGAGGTCATAGCATGGAAGAAGCGGAAGATCTGGTTCAAGAAGGGTTTGTGGCTCTCCATGCCTACATTCAATCGAAGAAACTGGAGGCTGTGCACGGAGGTCTTGCCTGGAAGTTTGTTCTGGGAAAGAGCCGGGATCACAGAAAAAAGAAAAAGCTACCGGTGCAGAGTGCACAGTCAGATCAGCTCTATTCCGCAGCTTCGCACACGGAGGCATCCGATGGGGACTCTCTGGAAGAGTTGCATGCAGCAATCCAGCGTGCCCTGGAAAGCCTGAAGCCTCCGGCCGACGCAATCCTGGAGATGCGCATTTACGAACAACTGAATGCTGAAACCATTGCTGCAGCGGTGGATCTATCGATTCGGCAGGTGAACCGCCACCTGGAAAAAGCCAGGCAGGTTGTAGCCAGGGAAATGGAAGCTGCAGGACTGGATACGGAGGGATGGACATGAAAAAAGATCTCTCCTTTCTACATGATGACAGCAGCCAATGGCCTGAACCATTTTCCAGGCTGGCGAAAGGGCAACCCTCCCCTTCCGAAGAACGATTGAATAAACTATGGAGCCGCATTGAAGAGGAAATCGCGGCCGGAACTGCGGACAAGTCAGGCGAATCATTGCCTGAGGCACTTTCTAAGAAGTCAGGTGAATCATCCCATGACTCACCTGGTGAGAAGAAAGAGAGTCTGCAAGCTGGTCCCGAGAATAATGCCAGCAAACAACCATCGCACCATATCGCAAAACAGGACCAGAACACTTCTCACCAAGACGTCCAGAACCACAGGCAACCAACGCCAATTTCATGGGCGCGAAGGAACCGACCTTATCTTGCCGCCGCAAGCATTCTATTAGCTCTTGCCGCAGGCTGGTTCTGGATGCGTCCGGGCTCGTCGCCCACTCTGGCGATCGATTCGTCCAGGGGATTGACAATCCAGCGCTCCGGCGAACTTGTATCGAATCCGGGGGAAATTCGCACCGGGGACAGCGCATTGCTGAAAGAAGATGGCTACCTTGACCTTTCGCTTTCGGATCAAACCAGATTAACCTTTGAGGCATCCAGGATGGATTTTCACGAAATTGATAAGAATACCCTGCGCATGGAGATCTATCTTCGCGATGGATCCCTGACCATCTCCTCCTCCGATGAGTCCAAGAATGTGACTGTGCGAACGCCCAACGGAGTTTATCGCATAGTAGGAACCGTGGCCCGAGTTCAGAGTCGAGGCCAGGCAGACCGCGTGGATGTTCTGGAAGGCCAGGTGCTTGCTACAGTGAACGATGGCGACTCTACTACAGTTGTGCCGGTGAATGCGGAAACGTCGCTGAAACTGGATCAAGGAAAGACGATTACCCAACAAATTAGTCCGGAGGCCCGAGAAGCTCTGGAGCATCGCCAGGATAGAATGGAAATCCAGAAAAAGGATGCGCCGGTACCCGGAGCTTCTGTCACAGAAAGTCGGGATTTCTCAGGCTCTCCGGTCATCATCACTCTATCCGACGGACAGATTCTCCGCGGATTACTGGCTCCTAGATTACGAGGAATGCCTTATACCATTCGAACGGAGAACGGAGTCATTACCCTGGAGCGACAGCTGGTAAAGACTGTAAAGCATGTTAATCAGTAGATCCAAACTCTTTCGCTGGATGTTAGCTGGAGCTCTATCGCTTTGCTTCCTGACGCCTGGTCTCTCCGAGGAGAATGAGAAGGAGAAGGAAGAGAAAAAGGAAGATTCACTGGATCAGTTGCAGAATCTCAGACTTGAGCTATCGCGGCTGGAGATGGAAAACAAGGTTCTTGAAATGCGAAAAGACATTCTGGAACTGGAACAGGAAGCCAGCATTACCCAGGCAGATCTGGAAAATGAGCTTTCCAGAATACATAAGAGAAATCTGTACCGGGAGGAACAGGCACGGATCAAGGCCGAAACAACGCTTTCCAGCTATCAGAAAAACCTGATCCTCCCGGGCTGGGGTCATTATTCCAGCGGGCAGAAAAACCGCTCCTACATTTATGGAGGATTATTCTTAACCAGCCTGAGCTTTACGGCCTATTCTATCAGTCGGACAGAGCAGCTGGGAAACAAGGTAAGCGAATTTGATATACTGGATCCACTTTCCATTCGCTCCAGAGACCGATTTGAGGCGTCCAGAGAAGAAAGCGCTGCATGGATCGGAATAACGCTAATAATCTATGGCCTTGCACTGGCCGATCCGCTGGATTGGTTCCAGGGCTCTGAAAGCGTTCGAAGATCACTCCCCTGGGACCAAGAAGATTCAGGGCCAGATGTCCCCCTGGAATTGGAACTGGTCACCGCTCCTGTTTTAGCCGCCCATTCTGTGCCTGAGGCTTATCAATGCCTGTTTCAAATTACGCTTTCCTTTTAGATCGTTCGATTCGAATAGACCATTCGAAAAGAGCAAAGCTTTCCACTGGAGGGCAAATCCAGGCCAATTGTACTGGTTTTTCGATCTGGATCTCTGACGAAAGCTTCCAGCTATCAAACGATTGCATTGAAAGGCGAATGCCGCACTGCAGTACTGTTTTCGCGCTGACTGCTAATGGATCAATTAAAGCGTACTCAGCTTTTCAGGATTCAGGTCTGCCACCGGCATATCTGCCTGTGCCCCGGTCTTCAGATTCTTTATGCGAATCATTCCTTTTTCCAGCTCTTCCGGTCCCATGACTCCTGCATGACTGTGACCTTTTTTTTCAGCCAGATCAAACTGTTTACCCAGCTTTCGGCCTCCATCCAGTGCCAGCTCCACCTGTAATCCAGCAGCCCGCAAGCTGGAAGCTACCTTCTCTGTATCTGCTGCCAGGTCATCGGAAAACATTGTAAGGAAAAGAGAACTCTTCTGATTCAGATCTGGTCGCAAGTTATGCACCTCCAGAAAATCCTGCAGGGTAACGTCGCCCATCCCAAAGCCAACAGCCGGTATGCTTTCCTTTCCGAATTGAGATAACAACTTATCGTAGCGACCGCCGCCGAACAGAGCCCGGGCATTATCCGGATGAGTGTCATTCATTTCAAATACAAGGCCAGTGTAATAGTCAAAGCCTCGCACAATACCAGGGTCAAATTTGAATGACTCCTGGGAGACATGATCGGACAGACGGTCTCGAATCTCTTTTAGATGCTGAAGGATGGGATTCTCATTTGCGGAATCCAGCGAAAGCTCGTAAAACTCCTCCACTCTAGCTACCAGATCCTTTTTCTGCCACTGCCCACCGAGATCGGACACAGATTTGCGAAAGTCCTCTGGGTTTAACTTATCCTTCTTGTCCAGGAGTCGCCCCAGGGCTCGCAGTTGATCACCGTTTAGCTCAGGGAAGCTGTGATCCAGCAATCTTCGATCGCTAAAGCGAAGCACATAGTCCGATGGGGCCGCTCCATATTCTTTCATCACATCACAGGCCAGGGCCAGTACTTCAACATCTGCAGAAATACTTTCGGAGCCCAGCAAATCCACATTCAGCTGATAGAATTCCCGGAGTCTTCCACGGCCTGGCCGTTCATATCGCATGAAATTGGCTATGGAATACCACCTCAATGGCAGCAGATAATGCTGCGGTCGGGAGCTCACCATTCGAGCCAGGGTAGGTGTCATTTCTGGCCGAATCGCAACCTTTCTTTCACCGCGGTCTGTAAAAATATAGAGCTGTTCGCTTACAATTTCTTCGGAGGATTTGCGAAGATAGAGATCCAGGTATTCCAGCACCGGCGCACCGTATTGCCGATACCCGTACCTTTCACATACCAGTCTCTGTTTATCTGCCATCCATCCGCGAAAATCCATCTCGTCTGGATAGAAATCTCGCGTACCTGGATAGGGCTTGAGCCCTTGATTTGCCATGGATCCCTCTATTAATATAAATGAGATTCAAGACAGGGCTGGATTTTGCATCCGGTGTTTCGGATCAGGTAGCAGAAATTGCAAATTTATCAATGCCCCGGCATTCTAGCCGGCAAGCATCTGCAGCAGCGATTTCAGTCGATCCTTGCTGCCTTTGCGAAAATCCGTATGCCCCAGACCCTGGAAATCCAGACCAGCCAGCACCTTCTCTCCGTCATCACCGGTGGCCACCGGAAGTTCTTCCATATGTCGAATGGCACCATGTAGACGGAGGGGAGCCTGCATCTTGAAAATCAGATCAAACGTGATCCATTTCCTCAGGGGTGCGTATTTTTTCAAGTCCTCATTTGTGAGCATGATGGCGATGCCGCCTTCGGATATGTTCACAACCTTCTGCTTGTCCTTGATCAGGAAGGTATTTGCATCGATGATTCGCTTCACCATCTCATCGGCAGCCGTGGCAAGATCCTGCTGACCTACCGGGTCCATCTCGCCGGGCACCACCATATAGGCTAGATTGGCTTTTCCGCCGGCCTCGGATTCGTAAACCACAGGCTCCGCAAATGCTGGACCCATCTGGGTGGTTACAGCTTTACCTTCATGCCCTTCGAAGGATTTTAGATAGTCCGGAAATTTGGGATCGTAGGGAGCATGGACCTTGAGACCGCTGAATCGAGCCCCCAGACGCTTTTCGAACTCATTAAAGATGACCTGATTGGTAATCTGCATTTTTGTATTGTTCGGGGCGATTTCATTTTTGCTGACTCTAAAATTGGTAACATGAACCAGGTCCTCGCCTACAGAGATTCTGGGAAACGCTCGCATGGCTTTTCCAATACGAACCTCCACTGGTCTGGCTTTCAGATGACCTGGCTCCAGTATCTCCTCCACTTGAAAGTCCAGCTCAATCTGCCTGTTCAAGGTAAGAAAGAGAGTGAAGTTTCCCTCAATAGGGATGTTGGGCGCGTAGTAAAAAGTAACTACACCATCTTCGGAAGGCTCCCTGGAGAACTCGGCCGGAGGAACGGAATGTTTCAAAAACAGGGCTCTTCCTTCCAGCTTGTTATCAATCAGGTAAGTAAGCTTTTGCGGATCTCGTAGAACTTCCCAGTCCCGCTTTCCATTAACAATTACTTTCATGGCTCCTGCACCCGGTACTAAACTAATATCTTCCGGGGAGGCATTCTCTTCTGAGCTCATAAACACTCCCGGATGTCACTGCCTTAATCTTCGGAACTCAACCCTTCGATTTACAGCTCCTGTCACAGCATCCTGCGTCGGTACTATAGGACGTAAATAACTGTAACCTTTAATAAACAATCGGTCAGCTGCAATTCCCATATCCGTTAGCGCTTTCTGCACTGCGCGGGCCCTTTCTTTAGATAGCATAAGGTTGTACTCGTATGCACGGTCTTCTGGCCCTCTATAGGTTCTATCCGTGTGTCCCTGCACTTCAATCCGCATGTCTGGATTTCGTTTCATTACCTCTGCAATGTTACGAATTTTCCTCAATTCAGATGGACGTATGCTGGATTCATTCAATGCAAATAGAATTCGAACATTGTCTACACATGCAGGCTGATAACTTTCACAGGGGTCCGTTCCGTCCGACTTGAGTTCAATCCGAATTCTTTCCAGACCATTTTCCTCGAAACGAAGCCGCTTCATGGTGTACCCCGGTGAACGTGCCTCGAGTTCAAAGCTTTCTCCGGGTTTAACGGTAACTGCGAACTCCCCTTTTTCATCTACATCCGGAACCTGAACAACATCATTGCCCGAGAACTTTCGAATGGTGGATGCTGGCAATGCCAGTCCAGTATCTGCATCTACAACGATGCCGGGAACTATGCGGCCCTTTTCATCGGGGTTGGTAGTGTCAGGTCGAATAGGCTCCAGAAAAACGATACGCTCGTCGGTGCGGCCGGATGGTATGGAACCGCGGTAGTCCAGCTGAATCTCTGCAGGTTCATATCCAGGAGCACTGATTTCTGCCCGGTAAACTCTACCCGAGTAAAGCTCCACTTCAAACTGATTGCTGACTGTTATTCCATCGGTTTTCACCGTCTTTCTGGAACTCAAAACGATGGTTTGCTCTTCGAATATAATCTTGATTGTAGCATCCAGTCCCAGGGGAAGCTTACTGGAAGCGTCCATAATCTTCCCGGTAAGCAGGATCTTCACAGAATCCAGAAGGATATCCGGGGTTGCGAACCTGTAAAGGTCGAATCCACCCATGGCCATAGGATGTTTTCGATCGCTGGCAAAGTACAACCAGAGACCATCCCTGGTTAAACTCATGGCTTCATCGTCTCTTTCGCTATTGATAGGTCGCCCCAGATTCTCGGGCTTTTCCCAGTCATAACCACTGAATCGGCTGTAGTATAGATCAAAGTGGCCAATTCCACCTGGACGATTGGAAGCAAAAATAAGACGAGAGCCTCCGTAACTTACATGCGGAGTAATCTCATCGTATCTGGAATTTATGTCCGGTCCCAGATTGATGGGATCCGACCAGAGGCCGGTTTTCAGATCCCTTTGCGAATAATACAGATCATTTCCGCCGTAACCGCCGGGTCGGTCAGAAACAAAGTACATTCTGCTTCCATCCTGAGTGACGTAGGCCATTCTATCGTTATAATCGCTATTGATTTCATTTAGATGGCGAACTTCCGACCATCGATTGTTACGAAACCTGGCATAATAGATGTTGGTGCCAGCGAAGCCATCACGCGCCAGTTTTCCGTTGCCATCCAGTTGCCTGGTAGAAGTTAAATAGATTTCTACTGGCTGCCCGTTTCGGTAGAGGATGCAGGGATGACCATCGAAACCGTCGCTTCCTGGAGTGAAAAACCCGCTTGTTTCCGAGAATAGAATTCGCATGGTATCATTGGGATCCCGATCCTGATAGGGAAATCGCAATTCCAGAGGAACAGAATACTCCACCGGTCCGGCTCGATCCGGAAAGTTTCGATTAAAACTGTACCATAGATTGTGCCCTTCCAGCGTTCCGGGTCTTTCGGACTGAAAAATGATGTATTTTCCATCCTCTACGATGAAGGGAGCGTAATCGGCCCCGGGAGCATTCAAGGTATTAAGATTCTCAGGTTCATCGTCAGGCGGAAGTTCCTGATCCGCTCGGTCCCTGGATTCCATGGACCGGCGATTGGTTCGCGAGTCTTTCAAAGAGTCTACAGCGTTCAGTCCCGATGGACTGGACTCTGTAGGTTTAACTTCACTGACCGGTTGGCTGGTATTACTGAGCGGGATCTCCGGCCAGAGCGGAGTCGACGAAATGACGACGCTCATCAAAGAGAGCATCCAGATTGCGGGCCGAATCCGGCACAAAGCCGTAAACATTTTGCCAGGAGGACCTGGTTTCCATGCAAAGATAGTGGAATAGCCGCGGATCTCGCGACATGATTTTTTCCCGGACGGACCCATACATTTTCTGCCTTATCGTCTTAAAGTAACGGTACTTCCCGTCCGGTCCTTGAATCATTTCTTCTTTAGTAAGATTATCTTCGGCAAACCTGGATTGCATCACCTCTTTTTGTCCGGGAGAATAGCGAAAACTTCCAATGGAAATCCAGGCAATCCGATTGGTATCTACGGTGTCACAGATTCGATCAATCAGTTCATGGTATTCGGATTCCCAGTTATCGTAGTAGATAAGAGGATCCAGGTGAAAGGCCAGCTTGTAGCCTGCTTTCTGAACCTTCACTGCCGCTTCCAGGCGCTCATCCAGGCTGGCCGTGTCATCTTCTACTTCATCGATTACCGATGGAGGATTCACCGACCAGGCCATCACTGTATGTCCGTTATGGCGAGCATCCAGGAGACTGTCCACATTACAGGACTTGGTCTTCAATTCAAGGGTAGCGTTATCAATATCTGCGAAATGTTCTACAAGGATTCTGGATAAGCCGGTGATGGGCTCCAGAGCCAGAGAATCCGTGTATTCTCCGGTGCCAATGCGAAAGTGAAATTTCTTACCTTTGATTTTTCGATCTACTTCTGCAAACATATCCTCGAGATTTCCAAAGAGGGTCATCAAGGGATGATTCATGAAATTCTGCAGATAGCAATAGTGGCAGTCATAAAGACAGCCCACTCCAAAGTTGATGACGAAATACTGACAGCATACCATGCCATCGGAACCAGGACAGGATGATACAAATCGACCGGGAAATGGATAAATCAGCAATGAATCCTTTTCCAGAAGCTGGCCCTGCTTTTGATAATGATCCAGCACCTCTCGATAGTTATCTACAACTTCGATGGTAACGTCTCCACCGGCCAGACGCTGCCGGATACTGTTGGCCAGAAGCCCATCATTCAGGGACTTATCGATGTAGACGTGGCGGACGTCGTCCGGACTGCGCATACTGCAAGAAAATGGGCGGCCCATGTCCGGGCAAGAAGAAGAATTGCTGCCACATAAAAGGCAGAGCACAGTTCCGCATTTAGCGGGAAAGAATCTTCAAAGAGGACGCTTCCCAAATAAGCGGCCGCCATTCTCTCCCCAGTTCAGGCGAGCCCAAAGGCATCCAGAAAGCTCTCCGGAAAATTAATGGGCCTGCCGCGCTGGAAGTCCATAAATATACCCTGAAAGCTGGCTTCGCAGGCCAGTCGCTGATCCGAAACCCTGTAGATTTCCTGTCTTATCAGTCCCCTTGAGCGATTGGTGGACTCCAGCCAGGTCAGAATAGTCAGACTTTCCGGATGTTCCACCGGACAGCGATATCTAAGGTTTGCCTCGTATATAACCGGCCCCTGGCTTTTCGCCCGCATTACGGCCACTCCCATGCCTGCACTGTCGAAAGCCTGCATTCTGGCTTCATCGAGATAACTCTGGTAGCGACCGTTATTCAGATGCCCGTTGGCATCCAGATCGGACCAGAGCACGGGAAGGCGACATTGAAAGACTCCGGCCATTTCGGTTTTTTCGATTCCTTCGGGTAGTTCTCGATTCGGATTATTCTTTAATACTGCCATTTCATTCTCCTTTGCTCTTTTCTCGTCCGGGTTGCAGCTTCAATGCTTATCCAACAGACTTGTCTGTTTGGATTATACCCGGAAACAGCCCGGTCAATCCCGGGCCGAAAGATCTCTACGTCACCTGAATGAGATCATTCGTAGAATAAATCCTTGACCCGGACAGACTTGTCTGTTTTTTCTATCTTATAAATAGCAGCTTTGAGGACCCATGACCAGAAGCAAGAAGAAAAACACAGCCTCATTAGAAGATCGAAATGTACGATCGCGAATTCTTGATCGGGCTGTGGAGCTATTCTATTCCCAGGGTGTCACTTCCACAGGAATCAATCAGATCATAAGGGAGGCGGATGTAGCAAAGGATACTTTATACCGTCAGTTTCCGTCCAAAGGAGAATTGATTCAAAGTGCGCTTGAACAATGGGGTCGAAAGCTGGGGGCTCTCTGGGAGCGAAAGCTGCGTCGGAGCGAATCCCCCGAGCAACTTGTTCGACGCTGGATTAAGATAGAAAAGGAATCGCTGCGAAAGGAAGAGGGCTACAATGGCTGTCCGGTAGCTTCCATTATGATGGAAATGGGCCGAATTGAAGATTCAGGCATTCAAAAGACGGCCCGGGCCATTGAAAAACGCTGGATCGATTTCCTTTGTACAGAATTTGAAAGATTCAGAAAGGAGGGTTCCCTGCCCTACAGTGGAGAAATCAAGACCCTGGCCTGGGAATTCCTTGTGGTATATCAAGGCGGACTGGCCATGTGGCGGATATCCGGTAGCTCCGCCTATCTAGATCGAATTGAAATCTTATTCTTGAAGCTCCTGGAGGTCCAGTGAATCTGCATCAGACCTTTTGCACAGTGCGATTCTCCAGGTCATAGGCGTGGGCCAGTAGATCGTAGGATTGCATTCGGTCCTCAAAGTCGTAGGCCATCATCATCGCAATTACTTCGTCCAGATCAAATTTGTCTGCATAGGTATTCAGTTGCTCCCGGATCCGGTCCGGTGTTCCAGATACATACTTGCTTTTCTGCATTTCCAGGAAGGCCATCTCCTGCTGATTGAATTCATGGCTCTTTGCCTCGGAGACCGAAGGCATGGGTTGGAATCGGCCATAGAGCGCCATACTGACAAAAACAATTTGAATACATTTCTTCAGTAGCTCCGACTTTTCTTCGGTTTCCGCGCAAATAACAAACAGCCCCATGGAAACCCTGGACTCAGGAAATGTTCCGGAAGGCGAAAACTCCCTGCGATAAAGTTCCACACCTTCTGTACTTCGCACTTCCTGTATAAAATGAGGAAGCGAAAGGCCAAGCCCCCACCGCGCTGCCACAGAAGCATTGGCGCCTCCCGTAAGGATCCATTGCTGCGGCAATGTATCGATGCTGGGACAGGCCATAACCGGGCCTCGCTGAGACATGGCTGCATCTGCGAAAAATGCCTGAAGCTCTTCTACCTTTGCAGGAAAGTTCTCTTCTTTAAAATCGTTGGATGGATTCAGGATTCTCGCAGTATAGGGATCGGTACCGGCAGCCCGACCCAGTCCCAGATCAATGCGGCCCGGATACAGGGCTTCCAGGAGTCGAAAGCACTCGGCCACTTTCAATGCCGAGTGATTGGGCAGCATAATTCCTCCAGCACCCACGCGAATTCTTTCTGTCTGTTCTGCTACCTTGCCAATGAGTATTTCCGGTGTGGAGCTTCCGATAAAAGGCATGTTATGATGTTCCGTTAACCAGAATCTTTCGAAGCCTCTTTCATCTGCAAATCGGGCCAGCTTCACAGTCTCCTCCAGCGCCTGTTTCGCCGATCCGCCGGTCCGTATCATTGTTTGATCTGCTATACTAATTTTCATAATTGTGGTCTACTGAATACTCTTTTGAATCTTTTACCGAAGCCTCTATGGTTCAATGCACTTCCAGGGCTTTTCGCGCATCCACTGGCGCAAATACCACCGGGCGAAATAAGGATGCTCTATCTCAAGAAAACGTCTGCGGAGCCCCGAGGCAATCGAAAGATCATGGATGGAGAATGGAAATAGTCTTACAAACGAACATAGGGCATCCGACGAATTGTAGCCGGTAGACTGTAAGTGTCTGCTCCGCTAATTGTAACTACTTTTGCCCTGGAAAGGTCAAGAGTGCCATCAGGATCCTGAATCTCGGAAGGAAACCGTATCTCCAGGATTCGTCCTACAATCAAACGAGTGCGATTGGCCTCTAACAGGTGTTCTTCTTCGAATCGCAAGCCGATCTGAATTTTACTTTCTGCAACAAAAGGTGCACGATGATCTTGCCAGGGCTCTGGAGTAAGTCCTGTTGCTTCAAACTCAGAATGGCCAGCCGGATACTTACCGGATGTCTGATGTGCGGATTCTATCATATCTTCATGAATATGGTTTATTGTATAATCGCTGGTATCTCGAATGTTATCGTAGGTATGTCGCGAAACGGTGGTGGGCCTGAGTATGAAGCCCAGCAGTGCCGGATCGCTTCCGAGGTGAATTACGGAGCTGAATATAGCGAGGTTCGTCTGTCCCTTTGAGTTGGCTGTGGCAATCAGATTGGCGCTTTTATAACCAGAAAGTGAGTTTACCAGATTAAGCCTGGGTACCTTTCCCAGGCGAGCCAGTTCAGATTCGATCAACTTAACCTTCATGCAATTAGAATAAGAACGATAAATTTTAAAGTCACCCTCCGAAATTACAGTTCATCGAGAACAACAGATAAAAAGTATACTGGTCAGATCAGCGGGGAACGATAAGCTGGCCTGATGCGGCTTCACTACCTTACTTTATTATTCCCAATTCTTCTGCAATGTGCAAGTCCGACAACCCCTGGCAACCAGGCACAGACGTCGGCAGACAAAGACGTTCCTGGAATCCCCATTGAGCTCCAGAAAGGAATATCGAAAAGCTATAAGTTTGCCGGCAGCTGCGAATTTCCTGAAGGGTTTTGCGCACAGCTCTATAGTCCTGATGTAGTGGATGCAGCTACCATGCTTGTTTTGATGGTAAGGAGAGGTTCCTGCCGGCTAGTCCAGATAGACCAGGGAGAATCTCACTGTCAGGACCGCCCGCGATATGGACGATGCCTCCTGGATCCGGTGCAACCGGGCGGCGCTCCGGATGGAACTCTGGTCCAGATGGACATCTACTACGGTGCCCCGCCAGACCATAAAGAACAACGGAGCTGTAATGAAAAGGGCACCTACTATCCACCGATGAGGTAACTCTGACAGAATACACCTGTGATCCCTCTTTAGAGCTTCGGGGACCCATCTGCAGTCTTACGGCTTGATAACGGACGCGTTGTCCAGTGCAACCTTACGACCCAGTTCAAAGTTAATGCCCCCCCGGTGCATCTTATGTGGACCAAGCCTGGGTGTTTCCGTGCGAAACCAGAGGACTTTCACTCCTCTGGATCGTGCCATTTCTAATCGAAGCCGAATCAATTCATCCGAAATGATTTCATGGGATCTTTCCAGAGCGCTGAGAAAGCTAAACTTTTCCGGTGACTCATCACTTCCGCTTCGATACACGAGCTGGTTATCCGGTACCTGTCGCGGAGCGCTGTCGCTTCGCCCACGAAGATATTCGTCCTTTCTATATTTCTTTCGCCCCGTCGCAATGGGAATTACCTGATGCACAATGATCCTGCGAATTCTATCGTTCTCCAGCCAGTGCTCAAATGGAATAGGATCGGCAATGCCTCCATCCCAGTAAAGATCACCGTTTATCTTCTGCGCCTGGAACAGTCCTGGCATGGCGCAGCTTGCCATAATGTATTCTCGGATTAGACCATTTCGCGCAGTCTCCGTACGACCTGCGGTCAGATTGGCTACTGACAGCGCCAGGGTAGGATGCTCACAGTCCTCAATCCTGCGATCACCAATGAATTCTTTCAGCAGGGCCTGAACCTTACGTCCATCGAAGGCCCCGGTTACACCCTTTCTGTTTAACATCAGAGCGGGCATACGGTAGGAAGCCTGCCATTCCATAAAAACCCGGGATAACCTGGGATTGAGAAACTCCTTTGCAATTTCTTCTGGCTGCATTCCGGCAGCATAGAGACCGGCCACGATAGCACCGGCAGAAGCGCCGGAAACATGCTCCGGATGCAACTGCAGCTCCTTCAGTCCCTGGAGAAAACCCGCATGGGCATAGAATCCGAAGTAGGAGGAGTTAAGACAGAGAGCCGTATGCCCTCTGCGAAAGAAGCGAAGCCAGCGAAAACCCATGGGTTTCCTTATAGTGCCCAGATTGTGGCCACTACACGGCGGTCCTGTGCGAACACTTCCATTCCGTATTTTTTACCGCCGGGGGCCTGAACCTTTCCCGATTTTCCGTAATCCTGCTCGATCACTTCCCAGCCGGATTTCTTCATCCCATCCAGAATCATGGCATAGGGAAGGTTCATTTGTTCCGGTTTTATAAATGGAAAGACCAGTTGAAGCTCCCCGGAACTGGCACGAACCACCTCGGCTCCATCGATGTCCAGATTTAACGATTTCCACGGCTCCGGGAGGCTATCGTCGGAACTTTGTTGGCCAGATTCAGTACCGCAGGTAACACTTAACATCAACAGGGAGAATAACACGGAAAGGACTGTGACACTTCGAAATCGCATATTCGAACAATAACCCGGTTCTGAGGATGAGCAAGGAGTTTTCCCGCTCCAACCCACAACGGGACCGGGAAAAATGACTTGCCCTGCCCTCCATTATATCGTTATTTTGCGATATAACAATATGACTCGGTTACCGAAAAAGCCGGCCCTGCCCGATCAGCAACTTCAGGACTTTCTTGAGGCCATAGCAAGCCGCACCAGACAGAAGCTTCTTCTGGCTTTTCTGGATGGCAGAGAAAGGACCGTCAACGAGCTGGTGAGCTATTCCGGATTGGGACAATCCACTGTTTCAGCCCATCTTACGGCGCTCTATCGGGGCGGGCTACTGAATAGAGAAAAAAGAGGAAAGGAAGTATATTATCTCCCGGACCGGCAATCCATTCAAGGCGCATTAAGACGGCTTTCCAGTTACCTGGAGAACTGTTGTCCTTGAATTAGAGTAGCGATTTGCAGGCTTCAGTGGGCTGGTCAATACATCGTTATTTTCCGATATAACGATGGAACAGAGCGATGAAAGGCCATCTTTTGGCCCGAGTAAATGCGAAGGCTTGAAGGTGCAGCCAGGGGAAACCACAGATTCCAGGAATGGTCAGCTGCCTGAAGCCAGGATTACAGATTGGATGATCAGGAGGATCCAAGACAATGGAAAATCAAAAGATAAAGAGAAACGCCTGCGAAAGCAGGCCGGTTGAATCGCTGCAGAAGAAAGTTCTGAGGTACATAGGATTTCCTGTATTACTGGGAATCATGGGAATAGCCCTTGGCTATGACTCAGCACTGTTAGCGTATCCGGGACTACTTGCAGTAGTGATGACAGGATGGTTTCTAGAAAGAATCATTCCCTATGAAATAGATCGTTGGATAGAGCCCGGAGCGTTTAAGCTAAATACAGCGTTTAATCTTGCAACTCTGCTGGTAGGGCCGGCCCTGGGCGTTCTTATATCCTGGACTATTTCTAAAATCGAGATACCAGGTATGAACATATCCTCCTGGAGCTTTGCATTGCAGTTACCTCTGGCTTTGATCGCTTCAGGGTTTTTGCCCTATGTTTTGCACAGGCTTTCCCATGAGCAGGATGGTTTTCTGTGGAGAGCTCATAGTATTCATCATGCTCCGCGAAGCGTTTACTGGTTCAATGCTCTGCGACTGCATCCAGTAAACACTGCCTGGAACACTGCTTCTGGACTGGTTCCCCTGCTGATTCTGGGCTTTGACCCTGAAGTCGTTTTTATGACAGGAGTGCTCAACAACTTCATGTCCATAGTAAATCATTTGAACGCCGATCTAAGACTGGGACCATTTAATCTAATCTTTAACTCGGGGCAGCTCCATCGCTGGCACCACAATAGAAATCTAGATTTCGCAAACCATAATTTCTCAAGTGGACTCTTAATATTCTGGGATTTGGTCCTGGGATCCTATCGATTACCCCGGCGAAGACAGGAAAGCAGCGAAGTAGGCCTCAGTGATGAAACAGATTTTCCACTGGAATCGTTAAAAGAGCAGCTATTGTATCCGTTTCGCCGTACGGATTGCTGCGAAAATCCCGGTCTGGCCGCCTGATCACGCTATCTATTCTGATTTTCCAGAGTATACCTCCGAAGATTGAACGGTAGAATAACCTGACAGAAGTGCTTTGCGCTTCAGTCAGGTTTGATCTTGAAGGGCTACTCCCTAAATCAGATCCAGAATTTTAGTGGTGAAAGGAGTGTAATCCAGGTCGGACTCTCGCTCGAATTGAATGGATGGCACAGCAAACTTCTTTCCGTTTACTTTCAGAGCGCCCTGTACGGAGAAATCCTCGAACTCATTATCGAATTGGCTAAATGTAAGTCGGTATCGTGACTCATCCTCTGACAGCTTCTCCCGGGTCAGGGAAGCCACCCGGGACTTGATCTCATAGTCATCCGGAAAGGTTTCTCCAAACTCCTGGGCGCGAAGAGTAGCCAGCCAATCACTTCCTTCGAGTTCGATTCTTTCTGCATTGCTGGATTTGATATCAACCCAGACTTCCAGGGGACGGGGAAAATCCCGTGTCACCGGAAGGACCGGCAACAGACAGGGCCCCATACTGTGCTGCCAGCTACCGGAAAGAGGAACGTAAACCTGAATTTCATCGGCGCCATCTCGAAATACTGCTCTATCACTGATAATCTGCCAGCCTGTTTCCTGCACAGGAACCATAGAATAATGCGAGCGAAGGGAACTGCAGGCGGCCGTAAGCAGACACAGGAGAGCGATAGAAACGGGGGAGCGCGAGGCCCCCTTAGTAAGAGAAGAAAGATCAGGGAAATGTAGACCGGGAATGGATGAAAAGAATCTCACAGGCGACTTATATTATCTACCGCGAAGATGTCAAACCGGAAGCCATTGCACAAATTATCAACCCTATCCGAGTTCGACAAAATGGGCCTGGCTTTCAAATGAATCCGCCGGGCCGGCTAGCGTTCCAGGGTTCGCTGAATGCAACAGGCTCGCTAGCTTCTTATGGTCCGCTAAAGGCATCAGGCTCGCCAGGTTCTTATGGCTCGCGAAATATTCAGATATCTCCGCAATTCCGGGAGTCGCCGCATTCGTATTTTGCCGGAGCTGGATGGGCTTTGCCCGCCACGATTTAAAAAACTGAGCGTAGGAAACTCTAATTGACCGGAATTAGAATCTCCGTAAGCAAATCCGAGACGGGAGTCTCGGTGGGGTCATTCAAATAGATCTCCAGGCAAAATTCATCGCGGATTTCAAGCCCTCTTTCAGCAACCAGCTGAAAAGCCCTGGGGTAGGCGCCTGCCAGATTTTCGTAGGGCCCCTGAAGCACAAAGCGAGCAAACCTTCCTCCGGCCGCCTGTCGCTGCTTTAAGGGTTCTGGCAGCGGATCAGGGAAGCTTTGCATTTGAACCCCGGCTTGATAGTGGAATCGATCGTCCCCATCCCGTGATTCATCCATTCGCGAAAGAGCCAGCACAGCCTGGATATGGCTGCGATCCAGAGATCCAGCGGATTCCCAGAACTCCTTCCATGCGCGAGGACATTCGGTTTCAAATGGTCCCCGAGCTTCAATATACACCAGAGAAAAACCAGGACGCTCTACTAGCTCCAGATCCGATAGACCTTCCATAATACGCTCCACCGATGACGCTTTCCAGCATCTGCTTTCGCATTCCAGACTTCAACATCTGAAACCCAGGATCTACCAGCATTTTCCAAAGCTACCACCGTTGAGCAGCGAGGTTCCATCACTGAAGCCTGTCCACACTTTTAGATTTTCCGATTCTGAGATCTCAGTTCACACTTTGAGACTTAAGTAATCTTCAATTCCTCCTACATCCACGCAGGTCCGACTTCCCGCAGGTCCGACTTCCCGCAGGATTTTGAAAAATGTTCACAAAAAATCGTGACTTCTATACCCTACTCCCGAATCCTATGATATGAATGACAGTTATAAATATCTCATTATTGGAGCGGATGCTGCGGGGAATTCCGCAGTAGGTCAGATTCGAAGAAACGACAAGGATGGCACAATAGGAATCCTGGAGAAAACTGAAATTATTTCCTACGGTGCCTGTGGTCTTCCCTATGCGATCAGCGAAAATGTGAAGTCCTTTGATGATTTGATACATTTCGATGGTCCAACCTTTGGCCAGAAAACAAAGTCCGATGTGCTCCTGAATCATGAAGCGATCTCGGTAAATACAGAAAAGAAGGTGGTCCTGGTTCGCACACCCAACGGTGAGAAGGAGATTGGATATGAAAAACTGATGTTAGGCACCGGAGCCCCTGCGATAAGGCTTCCTTTCATCGATTACAGCTCCTCCCGAATCTTCGAACTAAAAACGGTGCCGGATGGTCGAGCCATACATGAATTTATTAAAAGAGAAAAGCCTCGCAGGGCAGCCATAATTGGTGCAGGTTACATAGGCCTGGAAGCTGCGGAAAGCTTTCGCGAAATGGGCCTGGAAGTCACCATTTATGAAGCTCTGGATCGTCCGGTGCCCAGGTTGCCGGAAAGCCTGTCGAAGTCCATTGTCTCGCAGATGCAGCAACATCAGATTGAATTTCTTTCGAATACCGCTGTCAAATCTGTAAAGGACACAGGAAAGGGAATTGAGATAGGAACAGAAGCGGGTAATGCCACTTTTGATCTACTACTGGTGGCTGTGGGCGTCAAACCAGCCACCGGATTCCTCGAAGGCTCCGGTATCGAAATGCAGAAAGGAGCAATTGTGGTGGATCAATATGGTGCTACCAATGTAGCAGACGTCTATGCCGGGGGAGATTGCGCTCTGGTATATCACAAGATTTTAAAGAAGGCAGTTTACTATCCTCTGGGACATACAGCCAACAAGCAGGGGCGAATCGCAGGTATGAATATGAGCGGAGATCGCATCGCTTTTCCCGGCATCGTAGGTACCCAGGTATTCAAATTCTTTGACCGTGCCTATGCATTAACCGGCCTTTCGCAGAAAGAAGCTAAGGAGGCAGGCTACGATTTTGAGGAAGCCAGCGCCATGAGACCCAGCCGGGCTGGCTACTATCCGGGCTCCGACAAAGTTAAGATGACCCTTCTTCTGGACAGGAAAGATGGCACAATTCTGGGCGCAGCCATGTTCGGTCCTCTGGACTCTTACGGTCTTATAGATGCGGCCTCGGCACTGGTGAATATGGGAGCCCGGGCAGATGAAGTGGCCTGGATGGACTTCGCCTATGCTCCTCCCTTTGCTCCTGTGTGGAATGCTCTGATCTCCGCAGCCGGCAAAGGATAGTGTACCCTGGACTAAACTATTCCGCTTGACCTACAAAAATCCGGGATGCCTTTTAATTCTGCATGAATTCTACACCGGGCACCCGCAACGTGTTTCTGGCTCTAAGCTGGAGGCTGGAGCTATTCACACATATCGTTCCGGTTCCTATTTCCATCTATTTCTCTGCTACTCTGGTACCCATGACAGAGGAGCAAAGCATGACTGCCTTTATAGCCGGGACTATCAGCGGCACCTTGATGCTCATTCTGGGAATGGTCTGGCGTTACTTTCGACTTCGCAATGTATATGCCGCCCTCAAGCAGGGTGATCATCTAAAGTTCAAAAAGGGCTTATTGAATCATCCGCTCCAGGAAGCCCTGGTTATTGCAGCACGATGGCTGGTGGGTGTGCCCATGGCTCATGTGATGTATGTTCTATACCATGAACGATTTGACTGGGCCGTGCATGCATCCAGCCCCTTCCTCTTATTAATGATCACGCCTGTTTCCATGGCCGCCTATTTCTATATTTCAGAGAGTGTCATCAGAAAGCCTCTCAGCGAACCTGAGTTTAGAAGCATGGCTGTGCCCGGCCTGTTTCGTCTGGGATACTTCCCCCGGCTGCTTTTCACAGTTGTAGCCCTGATGCTGATGCCGCTTACCATGCAGACGTATTTGATCTACCAGTTCATCTACGGGAAGCTTCAAATCTCCAATCCTCTATTTCATATTGGCATTGTACTGATCCTGTTTCTTATTCCTACCGTTATCGCTGCCTTTGCTGTGGCTCGAGCCGTGCGGGCTGGATTGGGAGACACAAGAGATGTACTGTCCAGGCTGGGAGAAGGACACTTTGATGTTTCTGCTGCTGCACGGACGGCAGATGAATTCGGCGAACAGGCCATCCATTTAAACAATGTCATCGACCGTCTACACTCGATGTATGAAAAAATCGAGGATATGAATCAAAACCTGGAAAAGCAGGTCAGAGAAAGAACGCTCCAGCTGGAAAATACTCTTCAGGATGTTCGTGCACTGAAGACTCAACAGGACGGAGACTACTATTTAACTTCACATCTACTTCGCCCTCTTTCCTCCCAGGAAATCAAAAGCGAAACGATTCAAATTCAGCAATACGTAAAACAGAAGAAACAATTTCAGTTCCGAGATCAATATGGAGAAATTGGCGGAGATCTATGTACCGCCCATGAATTGAGCCTTCGAGATCGATACTACGTGGTTTTTTTAAACGGCGATGCCATGGGCAAGTCCATTCAGGGCGCCGGCGGTGCCATCGTCATGGGAACAGTATTCAAGTCCATCGTCGCTAGAACGGATATGGTTGCCTCCCAGAGATCCAGGTTTCCGGAGCAATGGTTGAGGGATGCATTTACCGAGCTCCAGACTGTGTTTGCAGCCTTCGACGGTTTCATGCAGGCTTCGGCCACGGTGGGCGTTCTCGATGAAGTGAACGGATTTCTGTATTACTTCAATGCCGATCATCCGAACCTGGTCCTGTATCGCGACGGAAAAGCCAGCTTTCTGCCCGATGAGCAGAGTACCATGCGATTTGGCATCGAAGGTCTGGGAAACGACTTTCATTTAAATACTTTCCAGCTCAAGCCCGGAGATGTTATCATCGCAGGTTCTGATGGAAGAGATGACCTGGTAATTGGAACCGGAAGCGATGGAGTGCGTCAATTCAACGATGACGAAAACGCCATCCTCACTCATGTTGAAAAGACCGGTGCCGATCTCGAAGGCCTGGTAAGGAGTATTGAAGATTTCGGAGAGCTGGCGGACGATTTGAGTTTGCTGAGAATCTCCTTTAGAGAACAGGAAAGTCCAGGCGAAGGGAAGCCACCGGGAGAGCTTCTTCAAAAGGCAGCCTCTGCCTACAAGATTCGGGACTATTTGCAGGCCGCACGATTATACTCCGAATATGCAGCGGAGGATCCGTCCCGGGTGGATGTTTTGTTTCATGCATCCTATTGCTACAAACTGGGCCGGAGCTACGAACTGGCATGCGATTTCGGGGAGCGATGCCGAATCCGGGACCCGGAAATGGTTAAAAATCTGGTGAATCTGGGAGATATCCATAGATTGCTGGGAAATCGATTCAGGGCCCGAAGTCTCCTTGACGAGGCTCTGGCAAAAGAACCAGACAATGCTTCGGCGCAGCAACTGGCATCCGTACTGCAACATCCGGCCGCCTGATTCGAGACTGGAAAATGATTGCTAAAGTTTCCATTCCTTCCCCAAATAGGACGCGATGACATCATCCCTTATCTGGACGCTTATTGCCGTGTACGCGGGCTTTTTCCTTCTACTTCAGTGGGTGGAGAAACGACTATGATTCTGGGTCATTATGCAGCCGCCTACGTAGCCAGACCTCATGCCAGATCCGCTCCATTCTGGCTTCTCCTAATCTGTTCGAATCTGGCCGAGTTTCTCTGGCTCGGGCTTGCTCTGCTTGGTATTGAATCTCCTGAGCCCTCCTCCCTTTTCGATGCTACTTTTCAAAATCTGCAGGTTCATATGACCTACAGTCACAATCTTATTCCGAATCTGAATCTGGGGCTTCTTGTCTACGGACTGGTTCTGTTAAGATTTCGTTCTCAGAAGTTAGCGCTCTGGTGCGCTTTTCTAACTGTATCCCACGTATGGCTGGATTTCATTGTGGGCTTTGAGCATCAGGTGCTTGGCCCGGAAAGCATGAGCATTGGCCTGAACTCCTACGCCCGATTCCCACATCTGGCGGTGATCATTGAATGGCTCTTTTCCATGGCCTGCCTGGTATACTATTTCAGGTCCGAATCCAGGGCCGGCATGCCTGTATCGAGAAAGAAAAAGTCAGTTCTGCTTATCGCATTTTCTGTGGGAGTGCTACTCTGGCTGCCAAATGCTACCATTCCAATGCGAGATCTACTTCCATTCTAATAAATTCCATTGCAAATATTATCCGGCGCTCCATGAACTGTGGTTGTATTGGATCATGACCCGAGGAAAGCTGACACCATGTCATCGCAACTATTTCTCTATGCATTCTTCGCTCTCAGCGCCATTCATGTGATGGGTGAGCTGATGCAGGATCCGATTCGCCAGCGAATTCGCATGGGTAGTAAGCCGCTACTGATGCCTGCTCTGATCGCTTATAGTTTACTGCATACGGATGATCCCAACTGGTGGATCGTTGGCGGACTTTTTCTGGGATGGATTGGCGATGTAGTTCTGATGTTTCCAAAGGTAGTACTGTTGTTTATGATAGGCCTGGCATCGTTTCTTCTGGGTCATGGACTTTACATCTATGCCTTTCTGGAATCCACCGGCTTTCTGGATGGCATGCCCCTGTGGTTCATAGCTCTTTCTGCTGTATTTGCTTTCGCAGCCGCAGGAGTCTTTCTATACTTCAAGCCCCATCTCGTCGGCGACAATGCGAACAAGAAGGTGCCGGTAGCTCTGTATTGTGCCATCATCCTGGCAATGAGTTATGCCTCTCTGGCCATCTGGCTTAACGGGGCCGGCTCCGGAATATTCTATGTAGCGCTGCCTTTTATTGGATCTCTGTTCTTTATTGTTTCCGATGTACTACTGGCCCAGCTACTCTTTGTTAAGCCATTCAAGTTCGATAAGGCAATGAATATGACAGCCTATCTCGCGGGTCAGTATCTCATCGCTCAGTCTTACCTGCCATACCCTTTCGGTTAAATTCGTGCGCTCCCTTTCTCGGCATTCAAACCGAGGAAGGGAGATATCATACTCACCATTCCTGCATCTCCTTAACAGCCCCGCTCCATTCCCTATCTTATCCCGTAGTCAATTCTTGCTACATTCGTGCCGGGTACTCTCGCGCCGGCAACCTGCTAGATTGCGCTCCTTTTCCCTGGTCCTGTTCTCTTTCATGCAGGGCCGCATGAATCATGCCCTGGCAATAATTTGCGCGATGATCCAGAACATTGGTTGCCTTTCAGAAAAGCCAGGGTAAAGCTGACACCATGTCATCGCAGTTTTTTCTTTATGCATTTCTGGTTCTGAGTTCCGTTCATGTCCTGGGAGAATTTCTGCAGGATCCCATTCGCAAAAAAATACGAATGAGTACCAAGCCATTATTGATGCCAGCATTGATTGCATACAATCTCTTGCATACCGATGATCCGAATTGGTGGATTGTTGGCGGGCTGTTTCTGGGATGGATAGGCGATGTAGTTCTGATGTTTCCCAAAATCGCCATTATGTTTTTGATCGGGCTTGCCTCTTTTCTGGTAGGACATGCTCTTTTTATCTATGCATTTCTGCAGTCCAGCTCCTACCTCCAGGGAATGCCAATGTGGTTTATGGGCCTGGCCGCTATATTCGCATTCGCGGCAGCTGCTTTCTTTACATATTTCAAACCTCATTTGACGGGCGAAAATGCAGATAAGAAGGTACCTGTGGCTCTGTATGCCTCCATCATTGTGGCCATGAGCTACACCTCTCTGGCCATCTGGCTCAATGGTTCTGGATCCGGGGTATTTTTTGTTGCATTGCCCTTTATTGGTTCACTCTGCTTCATTGTTTCCGATTTTCTACTGGCGAATCAGCTCTTCATTAAGCCCTTTAAGTTCGACCAGGCGATTATCATGCTGACCTATCTGGCAGCTCAGTTCTTCATCGCACAGGGCTACCTGCCCTATCCCTTTTAGATTCAGGGCCTGACGTCCGGGTGACGTCAGGGACCGAGCACGAAATGAGTCCCGGACAAAATGCCGGTACTGGAATTGAGTCACGCCATGTCAGAGGCTATTTTGCCGAGCACATCCAGATGCTTCAGCATCGATTCGGTGGGGGGCAATGCGCAGTTTATGCGGAGGTAATTTCGGTAGCCTCCGGAAGGAGAAAAGATGGGGCCCGGAGATACGGTAATTCCTTTTTCCAGGGCCCGCTTTTGAAGCTTCAATGTGTCTATCTTAGCCGGTAGCTCAAGCCAGAGCCAGAATCCGCCTTCCGGACTGGAAACCCGGAGATCCAGTGGCCATTGCAATATTCGTTTTCTAAATTCTGCCATGCGAATTCGGGACTCTTTGCGAAGCCTGCGAAGATGCCTATCAAATTGCCTCTTTGAAAGAAAGAGAGCCAGGGCTTGTTCGGTTAACCTTGAATTTCCCAGGCTCAGGGTACGGAAGCGCTCCAGCATGGAATTGTGAAAGTCAGAAGGGCCGATGAGCCAGCCCAGGCGCATGGAAGGAACGATACTTTTGGCAAACGACGATACCAGAAAAATCCGTTCCCTGCCAAGGGAGATAAGAGGTGGACATCTTCTAACTCCATGATGAATACCACCATAAACATCGTCTTCCAGAATGTAAAAATCATATCGCATGGCAAGATCAAGAAGCCGGATGCGTCTTTCATTATCCATCAGGGCGCCGGTCGGATTATGAAAATTAGGAACTGTAATCAGAAGCCGCGGCCGAGCCCCCTTTCGGAGTCTGGACTCCAGGGCATCAATATCGAGACCCAGCCCGGGATCTACCGGTACCTCCAGTAGCTTGAGTTTGAACTTCTTAACTTGATGAAGAAATCCGCTATAACAGGGGGACTCCAGGGCTACCAGATCGCCTTCCCGTAGCATTTCGCGGAGCACCAGATAGGCCGCTTCGGTGGCGCTTCCGGTTAATATCAGTTCCTGCCAGCTTATATCAACACCTGCCTGTCTATATCTAAGAGAAATCTGTTTTCGCAACTCCTCAAGTCCCGGAGGAAAACTATAGGTATGGACGTTTTCTAAACGATACGCTTCCATCAAACATCGCTTCAAGGCACTTACTGGCAGCATATCCTCGGATGGAACAGCCAGTCCAAAAGAAGCAACCATGGTTTTGTTACCCAGACTGAGAGTCCGATCCAGCGCGGGGTCCAGGGATAGACGCTGGAGAAGGCGAATCTGTTCCGGCCTGGGACTTTCATCCGTCGACTGTCCTGTGGCATAGTAACCGCCTCCGGGTACGGATTGAATACGACCCATATCCAGTAGGATGCGATAGGCTTCTACTACGGTGCCCTGGCTGAAACCGGAAAGCCGAATGGATTGTCGTATGGAAGGAAGTTTGCTTCCGGGCTGTATCTCTCCATTCTCCAGGGACCGGATCATACTCCTTACAAGCTGCATGGGACGACTGTCTGCTTCTGATTTTTCGGTTCCGGGGGGCATTCAACTGTTATAGTGTTTTTTGCTGAATCTGCAACTGTTATTTTTTTCCCTTCACAGGTATACTTTCCTCATGAACCATACAATCTATCCTGCTCCTGCAGTCAGACGATCAGTAGTAAGAGATATCCTGGCATTTCACAACCGCCCGGATATGATTCCATTCGCCGGCGGTTTACCGGATCCGGATACGTTGCCCGTAGCTGAAATCGCACGAGCCGCTCAGTATGTGCTTTCGCGCCAGGGTGCCGTGGCTCTCCAGTATGGCACAACAGAAGGATACCGCCCCTTACGCGAATTCGTAGCTGAATATCTTTGCAAGCGCGGCTTTGCCACAGTTCCCGATGAAATAATTATTACCAGCGGATCCCAGCAAGGTATGGATCTGATTTCGCGATGGTTGCTAAAACCAGGGGACCCTGTATATGCCGTAGAGCCAATGTATAACGGAGCGCTACAGAATTTTGAGTCCCACGGCGCCTGTATTGTTCCGCTGGCTACAGACCGGGAAGGACCGATTGTGCATCCCCTCATCCAGGCTTTTTCGGCAGGGAAGACTCATGCTCCAGGTGGCTTCCTGTCACTTTCCAGAAGCTCACGATTCTCCGTAGGCAAAGGTCCGGGTCTCCTCTATTTACAGCCTACTCTGGATAATCCCACAGGTGGAGTCATTTCCACCAGCCGACGAATGAGAATAGCTCGAGCACTGGGTCACTTTAGAGGCTGGATGCTTGAAGAGGATCCCTATGGAGAACTGTTGTTCGATGGTCACTCAGAAAGTTATATCTCAAGCCTGCAGCCAGATCGCAGCCTTCTTCTGGGAAGTTTCTCAAAGATAGTGTCTCCGTCCCTGCGTATTGGCTGGATTCGAGGCCCCAGCAAAGCGATAGATTCTCTGGTGCCCATTAAGCAGTCTATGGATCTTCACACCAATCTATTTTCGCAGATGGTACTGCATCGCTTTCTTCAAGATACGAACCTGGACTCCCATCTGGAGCGTATTCGAGATATCTATCGCAACCGGCAAACAAAAGCAATAGGTGCGTTGCTACGGTATGGAATCATACAGGATCTGCCGAATCCACCGGCCGGGGGAATGTTTCTGTGGATCGAAACAGAGATGGATTCCGATGAACTTGCCCGAAGGGCTATGAGCCAGGGGGTGGCACTTGTTCCGGGAAGCGCCTTCTTTTCGCATCCGGCAGATGGAAAGAGATTCTTTCGTCTGAACTATACGGCTGTAGATAGAGATGCGATTGAAACTGGTATTGAAAGATTGGCCAGAGCTCTCAGCCTGGCGCGGCTTCCGGATGTTGCGAAAAATGGAGGGGTTTTGTAGCCATCCTCCATTCCATCTCGAAACTACCGATAGATGACCAGCGACAATACAGGACGATCCTGGAAAATACTGATCACATCTGGAAGGAGATTCGAATGAAGGTCGAGGAAATACTTGCGAAGTATGAGGCAGGCGGCCGATTTTTCAACGTGAATGGAGTGCAGAGCTTTGTACTGGATCAGGGAAAAGGAGATCCAGTACTCTGTATCCATGGAGTTCCTGCATCAGCCTATCTCTATCGCAAGGTGGTGCCGGCCCTGGCCCGTCATAATCTGCGAGGAGTGGCTTTTGATATGCCCGGACTGGGACTGGCCGATCGACCTGAAGACTTTGATTATACCTGGTCCGGACTGAGTCGATTTTGCGAAGAAGCCGCCAATTCTCTGGGACTGGGTCGATTTCATCTGGTGGTGCATGATATCGGCGGCCCCGTAGGCCTGATGCTGGCCGCGCGCAACCCGGAAAGGATCAAATCCCTGACCATTCTAAACACTTTGATCGATGCTGACACATTTCATCGCCCCTGGATGATGGCACCGTTTGCCTGGCCCATCATCGATCGTATCTGGCTGGCTTCCATGAATCGATGGCTACTTTACATGCTGTTTCGCTACACCGGAGCAGCTGATTTCTCGAATCTACCCAGACAGGAAATCTATGCCTATGTGGACCTGCTCAAGCGAAAGGATAGCGGCAAGGCATTTCTCAAAATCATGAGAGGCTTTGAATTGACCCCGGGCGTTCGAGATCTATGCCATGCAGCGGTTCAGAATCCGAATTACCCTCGCCAATTGATCTGGGGAATAAAGGACAGGGCCCTTAGTTTCGAAAAGCAGGGAAAAAGGATACTGGAAGTTGCGGGAATAAGCGAGGCTACTCGGGTTAATGGAAAGCACTTCCTGCAGGAAGACAATTCCGAGCTCATCGCACAGCGAATTTCCCGATTGGCTCAAGGTACCCGATAGAAGGCGAACCCGTCAGTCCAGCGAATCAAGCGGAAAGAGAAATTTCTGAATAAATCCGCGCCACGGCTATACAGAGGAATTTCTGATTTTACACTTTACGGCAACGCCGGGGGTAAGGAAATTCCGGCATGTCCACTGAATTCGAATTTATCACCTACGAAAGAAAAGACTCTATTTGCTTGATTGGATTGAATCGTCCAAAATCGCGAAATGCGATGAACACCAAGATGCTTCAGGAATTCGCCCTGGCTCTTACAGCATTCGAGGATGATACAGATGCACGCTGCGCGATAATCTTTGCTCATGGAAAGGCCTTCACCCTGGGTCTTGAATTGGATGACGTTGCGTCCACAATGAGAAATGGAAATGCAATGCTCCCCGAAGGAGCCCTGGATCCATGGGAAGCTGGTAACGGTTCCAATCGCGTGCGAACGAAGCCTGTAGTGGTTGCTGTACACGGATTCTGCCTCACACTGGGCATAGAGCTACTGCTGGCCTCCGATGTTAGGCTCGCGGCTCCCTCTTCTCGCTTTGCTCAGGTAGAAGTGCAGCGAGGCATTATGCCGTTTGGAGGCGCCACTTTTCGCTTCGTTCAGTCCGCAGGTTGGGGTCATGCAATGAAATACATGCTCACCGGGGATGACTTTGGTGCGGAGGAAGCCCTTCGCATGGGGCTCATTCAGGAAATCGTTGAGAAGGATCGGCTTCTAGAAAGAGCCCAGGAAATCGCAAATCGCATTGCAGATCAGGCCCCTCTGGCGGTTCAGGCTACCATCGCCTCGGCCAGAAAGGCCCAAATCGAGGGGATCCCCGCATGCAAGGAATCACTTCTCCCTGAAACGTTGAGACTGATGCAAACCGAAGACGCTGCGGAAGGTGTGCAATCGTTTCTAGAAAAGCGAAAAGCTGTCTACAAAGGGAAATAAGACCTTCACTGATCCTCTAGCGCGGATCTTTCAATGATTCCAGGGCTCTTGTATATGGCTCGGCTCTTCTCTCTGCAAATCCGTCAATTAATAGTCCAATGCCGGCAGCGAGGATGAGTATGGCCCCTGCGGCCCTGGTCCATTCCCAGGGCAGATAATGAACAATCAGTCCCAGCGCTGCAATGGCTCCAAAAGCATAAAAGGTCATACGAAAGTTCCTGTTTACGGCCTCCATTCGAGGAAGCTCATTCTGGACCATTGCCGCAACGTCCTGACTAAATTTTTGCTTGAGTGCCGCCACCTGCGCCTTTGTGCGGAAGGCAACCGTTGCCCCTGTAACCAGTAGAATGAGACCAAAGATGAAGCATGGAATGGCAATGCCCCAGGCAAAACCACCTTTCTCTGCCTTCAGGGCAACAATACCCAATCCGATGAGTAGCAGACCCACCGGAGCAATAAAGAAAGCGGCTTCCAGCTTCTCACCACGGAAATAGGTTTCCAGTATCTCAATAAAGTTCATATCAATAGAATTGTTCATCCCTGGTTTGAATCCAGCCATTTTTGCCAGAGCCGGGCCTTGCCAGGTCAAACGCTGGTCTGTTCAGAGGGCGGCGGCCCCGGGCATCTCCCGAACGCCAGTCAATCAGAACCCACCCGTTCGACTTAAAACGCCATTTCGGGCAAATGCGAACTCGCTCGGCAAATGGGATTCGATTGACGAATCTCTAGCAGATGATCTGCACAAATCGGATTGAAAGCACGGTTCGCTTTCATCTCCCGAACGCCAGTCAATCCATTCCCGCCCGTTCGACTTAGGACGCCATTTGGGGCAAATGCGAACTCGCCCGAAAAGTAAGATTCGATTGACAGAACGGCCTGAAGTGATTGCAGCCCCGGGCTCAGCCACTGGATTCCGAGTCCCCGCACGGTTCCTCGCAGACCGGCCAGGTGATAACCCGAACCATACCTCGAGTGCAAAATCAGGACCACTATTGTGGCGCGCCGCGATAATAGTGCCAGAGAAGAATACTGCCCGCAGTCCTATAAGGAGACCAGTGTTCCACAGCCTTTCGCGCCTGGGATGCGGTGAAAGGCTGCCTGCGTTTCTTTAATCGGGATAGTGATTGTCGAAGTGCCAGATCATCAGCGGCAAAGACATCCTTTCGATTCAGAGCAAACATAAGAAATATCTCAGCAGACCATCGACCAAAACCATACTGGGACTCGATCATCGAAATGACTTGATGATCGGCCAGCCTTCGCATTCCAGGAAAATCGATCGTTCCGGCTTCTGCATTCTGTGCCAGAGATCGAATATAATCGGCTTTTCGCGCAGAAAGACCAGCCGAACTCAATTCGTCTATGCTGAATCTGGAAACAATCTCCGGACTGATGTATTTCACCAATGATTGAAACCTCAGAAAGATGGAGGCCGCTGCCTCCTTGCTGATTTGCTGGCCAATCACTATTCGAACCAGGGTTTCGAATTCGTCTCGCACGGGACGCGGCTCGGGAAAGCCCACCAGTTGAAGGGCACTGGCCACATCTGGATCCTCAGCAGCCAGAAATCTTAAATGCTTTCGCAAGGTTGTCTTGTGCATACTGTGAACGCTGCGGCCAATTCTCTTTTTCCGGCTATGCCATCCCGGGCTTTACGAATGCGGAATTCATGAAGCCTCGGAAGATACGTCGGAAGCTTCCGGTGGTTCCGGGGCAGAAATCGGGTAATGCACCAGGATGGATCGATTCAAGAAAGAAATCGTTTCGAGGTAACGCTCCCGATCTACAGAATCCCAGAACCTTTTCTTTAGTTCTAAAAAGGACTCTCCACTTAAATCGTTTAGCTGCTCCCATTCAAAGGAAGCCAGGATATGGGCGGCCCATTCATCTATCACTCGATGCGATGCATAGAAATGCGAGTAGCGATCATAAATCTCCTCCCGGCGATAACCCGGGAGTAAATTCCACATATCATGAATTAGCTTTCGATACTCCGGCTCCAGGTAGTAGAGAGCGTGAGACAGCTCATGCTTCAGTGTTACCTCACATTGAAAAATAGAACTGGCATCACCGGAATCCGGAAATCTCAGAATAGAAAAGTACAGATCCCTGGATGCGTTGCATTGACGAACAAACCAGGATTCGCAGGGATTCCTGATGCCCTCTGGAAAGGTGGCTGAAAACCGTTGCACATCGGCCGCACTGAAATTACTGCCAAAGAATAAAGATTCGTAAAGGAGACCTCTCTGCTCGGACCAGTAATCCTGTATCTCCTGTAAGGTGCACTGCTCTCCCTGGAAAACAGGATTCTCAATGAAATGCGAAATCCTGGCCGTGCCTTCCAGAAACTCGGAGGGAGATAAAACTATAATTCGAACAAGCCCCCGGCCAAGCGGCCATTCTTCCTGAAATAGAGGATTCATAAAGCAGGTTCTAATAGAGTCGGCCAGATCTTCGAATCAAGAGCAAAAAATGGACGGGAGGCAATAATAGGGCAATCCTGAAACGGTGGCATCCGTAGAGAAAGCCCGGGAATTCATCGGTCCAGGGGCCGGATTCTGACCGGAATTCAGCACCGGGGTTTCATTGACCTTATCAAGCGCAATCTTCGAATAGCCCTATGCTGATGCAAGTTGTTGCCTGGACGGCATCTCTCTTCGTATTTCTGTCATTCTTCATGAAGACAATGGTGCCATTGAGAATCATGGCCATTGTGAGCAACCTGACCTTTATTGCCTATGCTTTGCTGGGAATTCAGGAAGGTGTCTTCGACAAAGTAGCGGCCATATTCGTTCTGCACGTTGTGCTGTTACCCCTTAACATCACCAGATTGTACCAAATGACCTCACTTATTAACAAAGTTCATCAGGCCTCCAACCATGATTCCGGTGTGGACTATCTGATTCCGCATATGACCAGACGCGAATATCCAGAGGGACACGTGCTGTTTCGTCAGGGAGACCCGGCGGATGGCATTTTCTTTATTCAGAAGGGCACTGTGAAATTACCGGAGTTCGGTAAAACCATGGAAGCCGGAGCGGTTTTTGGAGAAGTAGGCATTTTTTCGCCGGACAATGTTCGAGCCGGGACAGTGATCTGCGACGAAGCATGCACTGTGTATCAGATTTCGCGAGAAAAGGTTTTGCAGCTATACTATCAGACCCCGGAATTCGCTTTCTATATGATGCGTTCCGTGGCCCAGATCGTCCAGGATAATACAGAGATCCTCACCAGCATGGCCGGTAAAGCGAAGCAAAAAGAGTTAACCGGAGCCAGCGCAGGCTAGCAGGCTGATGGCTCCGAGCCAGAACTTCACTTCAAAGAAAACTTTCGCAGCATCGACTCACGCTGCTGCGGCATCCTCTTTTCGCTCTAGAGCATCCTTTCGGCCCATCCGAGCTTCCTTTCGCTCAAATCTGCGAGTCCCTGCTTCAGAAGAGGTGCGGGCTTTCAGGAACTCACCCAGACGTTTTTTGCCCACCACCGGGGTAAATTTACCTGCTTCGAATGCAATGGTACCGCCCACGATTACATAGGGCACCGTAGAATCGTTTCTTCGCACAAGCCTTTCATGACCTTTAAAGCGTTCCATGGGCTCCTCATGAATCTGCTCCAGAGAAGCATCCAGGTGCTTCGGATCAATAATCACGAGATCCGCACGAGCGCCTTCATAAATATGTCCGGCCGCAATTCCATGCCAGTCAGCCAGTTCTTTGCTCACTCGCCACACAGCTTTTTCCATAGACATTAGCGGCTTACCGGCCTTATGCGAGTCCTGCACCAGCTTTAGCATACGAAGAGGAAAGTTATAGTGCGCCATGTTCCGTAGATGGGCACCGGCATCTGAAAAACCGATCAATACCTGATTGGAGGAAACGATTTTTTGAAGAGGTTTTAGGCGATCGTTTCCCACTTTCGTATGCCATCGAATGGCCTTATCATACTGATAAACCAGGTCCAGAAAGGTATCCTCGGTACTTTGCTTTCTCTCTTTTGCAATTTCAGAGAAAGTTTTTCCAACCAGACTTTCATCGGGACAATCTACGATTCTAGCCAGGCCAAAGTTTCGGTGAAAAACCCTGGGCGAGAAGGGGTTTCGCCATTGTCGCTTAAACCATCTGCGATATTCCTTGCTTTCTATTAACTTGCGGCGCTCCTCCACCTGGTCTTCATAGTCCAGAGCGCGAGAACCAGCGCCAAACTCTTCGAACACCACCAGGTCAATCCCATCGGACCACACATCAAACAGCTCCGGAAGAGCCTGATAGCGAAATTTGCCACGGACAAGATTGGCTATCCTGGAAAACAGGGGAAGCACCCGATAAATCGACCGATTCGAGCGAATGTCCATTAGAGATACAAGGGATACTCTGAGCCTGCGAAACATGGACAGGGCCAGATAGACGAATACCTCGTATTTTGTGGAGATATTTGGTATACATTGTAGCGATGAATCCTTGCGAGCCACCAGGCGAATGCATTTAAATAACTCGGACCAGCTTGCATAGCTGGAGGGCAATAATTGGCTACGAAACCGGTTCCCGCCCACTTTGTCCCAGAAATTTGTATTGATGGAAAGTCCCAGATAACCCAGATCAATTCCCTCTTCGATTAAACCCAGAATCTGTTTCATTTCATCAGCGGTGGGTTTCTGCTTCGTTAAGGATCGCTCAAATCCCATTACATGGCTTCGAACCGCAGAGTAACCTACGTAGGATGCAACATTGACGCCCAGCGGAAGATTTTCGAAATGATCCCGATACTCCTCCAGGGTTTGCCATGTTTTCTTTTCCTTCATCAACGGCAGAAGAGAATCATACGGGATCGCTTCGACGCGAGTGAACATATCGGTCACATCCTCTGCACTCCCCAGGGCAGCAGAAAGGGAACAACTCCCCATGAAAATCGTAGTGACCCCATGCCTGAGGGATTCGGGCAGCTCAGGCATCACCTCTACCTCGGCATCGTAATGGGTATGTATATCTATAAAACCAGGAGTAATCCATTTCCCGGAAGCATCCACCATTCGTGCTCCTTGCATTGCCTGGATCGGCTCCTTCGAGATTCGAGTAATCTTGCCTCCCTCGATCAAGAGATGACGAATTCTGGCTTTTGCCTGAGTTCCATCAAATAAAAGCCCGTTGTTTATGATTAGCGTTTGCTGACTTTCGTCCACATTGTGATTGGCGCTCATTGTTCCCCCTGCGCAATTCTGATTACTCTTTGATGCTCTTTTTAAGATTCGCTGGCCCGATCTGAAACCGGTGCTACCTTGCAACGGTCGAAAGCTGGAGGAGACTCGTTTCTAGCTTCTCGGATCGCCGCGAAATTCGCATTCGAATAGGGCAAAGACCCTACACTCATTATCCTATGTTTTCTTTATTGAATATTGACTCCAGAGTCAATGTCAATGTATTTTTGGGCCAATTCCTCCGGGGCCACTTCGATGCGAAGATTGCACCCTTTCTTCGGCCGCATTGATCAATTCATAATTGATCCGCTTGCCCCAGCGTTTTCGACTGTTCGTGAGATATCCCAGCTCCAGTTTCTCCAGATTTTGCGCCTTCTCGATAATTCGCTCCAGGAGCCAACCCAGTTTTCGTATACCTGGATCTATCTTCTGCTCTCCCTCGAAGAATTCCAGTCGGACGGCTGCTCCCTGATTGTAGATCCCTTTGATCTCTGAATACATATAGTATCTGGGCTGGCCCATACGGTTTCGAAAAGTGACCCCGCGATCATCCACAAAAATCATTTCTGGAGTCGTAGCCACCCCGTACACGCTACGAATGGCGCTTCCAATGATTACGATTCCAATCAACCGGATAGCCTGGTCTGGCATCATTATGGGGAGATCTCTGGAAATGTCTCCAAGAAAAGCGGATGCGCCGTACATCAGTCCGGAAACAATTCCTATAACAATTGAAGCGCCTATGATGGTGGCGAGTAGACCTGGACCGGGTATCTGAATTCGCTTACCCACGTTTTCTCGAACTCTACGCCGAGCATTGCCGATCAATGCGGCATCGGGCTCCTTTTGCCATGCCACGGACCACAGTGCGCTGTCTTCAGGCTCTTCCATTATAGAACCGAGATGTGGGCTTTCGGCCAGCAGGGTTTCCAGTAACTGGCCCATTTGCTCAAGGTTTCCATCCACCAGAGCGCTGCTTCCGTTTTTCATAGAAATTCGAATCGCATTGCCTTCGTGCTCATCCACATCAATTCCGAAGATGTCTTCCATTTTTCCCTGAATAAGGGTGCGGCCAAAGAAGCTTATCATTCTCAGCTCCCTTCCCTGGAGTTCCACACGATTCGCTATCCAGAAGAACTGACGTCCTTTGTAGACAATGCCATAGTAAAAGAACCCCAGCAGCACAGAAAACACGGTGGGCCCAACCACTCCCATTCCCATTTTCTTAAGATAAGAAAACAGGAATGGAGCAAGCACAATCAGCATGGCCATAGCCAGTATTATCAAAAGCCACTTCATCAAATGCGCGATCCGATTCAATCCAGATCGATTTAAGTAGACAATCTTCGCGCCTGACTCTCTATCCATGGGTTGCACTTCCTTTGCAGACATGGGAAGCCAGGATAGGCGATTTTGCATGAGTATCAAGTGTTTTCAAAATTTATTAAAGGAATGGTATCAGTAGTATTGGACATGACTGACAGACCGGGCAAAGTCGCTCCATGCTCAAACGCATCGTAATTGGACTTCTCATAGGAAGCTCAATTCCATTTATACTGCTAGCTATTTATCTCTTCCGGCCCCTCAGTTATACACCTCATCCAGCCAATTTCGAATGCGTAAGCCTGGCCGATGGTCGTTTTGAAGCACTGGAGCCCAAAGCTGGATACATATATGGCATCGGATTGTCCTACAGTCAGCATATTGATGAGACTGCCTCCAGCTTTGACCCGAATGAATCGCCCCCGATATTTGAAAAAAGCCGCATCTCTCTAAGTGGCCATGGACAGAAGATTGCCATGCCGTCCCGAAAGGATTTGATCCAGGCCCTGGAGGGTATGGAACCCGGGCTGGGCCAGCGGGTAGATGAAAACTTCGAAGAGCTGCCGGTGCTGCTGGATTACGAAGTGGAGCTTGCATTTGTGCTTCTTGAGGATATCCAGGATTCAGACTTCGCAAATGAAGACTTTGCTCCGGACCTTGGCTTTTTCCTGGCAAACGACGTTTCTTCGCGCATCATTGCCGTTCTGGGAGAAGGTCAGCCGAATCGCTACGATTACTGGGGACTTTCCAAGAGCTTTCCGGGTTTTCTGCCCGTCTCCGATCGTATCTGGATTCCGAATGAGTCCGGGCCCAGAACCCTGCCCTGCATAACCATCGAAAGTCATGTAAACGATGAGCAACGTCAGAGTAGTTCTACCAGCGATATGATCTACACTCCAGCAGAACTAATTCGATACATTCACAAGAAATATCCAGACCGCAAACTGAAAAAGGGAGATATCGTTCTTATGGGCACTCCTGGAGGGGTGGCGTTTCAAACTCCTCGCTGGCTGGCTCGAATGGCATCGCTGGTTAGTATGGATCGCTTCGGTAAACTCCGGGCTGTGCTTCGAAGAGATACGCGATTCCTGGAAGTAGGCGATCAAATGCGAATCCAGGCAGAAGGTTTCGATGCGGTGGAGAATGAGATAGTATACCCGCAAAAAAATCACCCTTAAATCCCTATTCTAAATGCATTTTATGATTGCCGACGTTGCATCCACTGAACTACCTGCAATATGGAGGGACCGGTGGAAAAATCAGCTGGAATCTGGCAGTTTTCGTCCTTTTACATTCGAAAAACTATCCGGATCACTGGCATGTTGCTACTGGCTGCAGCTCTATCTGGCTGCTTCCTTCATCCAGCCAGCGGCACAGAACCATCGCAAGAGCTTTTCGGTTTGTCGGATTCGGATATGGATTCAGAGATTACTGCCGCTCTCCTGGCAGGTCTGATGAATTTCAACTCCTCCACTCATATAACGCTATACAATGCCGGCATTACCAATGGAAATATGGGTGGCATCGCCGGCGCCAACGCTACCTGCAACGCTTCCTCCAATAAGCCCTCGGGAACTACCGGGATTGCATTCCTTTCTACTTCCGATCAAAGTCTGTTATTTCGGTCCGGGGTACCCGTAACGCTGCCTATCCAGGGTCCAAACGGACTGCCCATTGCAAATAACTGGCCTGACCTGTTTGGATCAGGAGAGACCATCTTGAATCCCCTGGGCGATGCTGGAGTTCTTCCCTTTCCCTCCAATGAATTCTATTCCGGAAGCAACGTGGATGGGCTTGTAGAACCTGGCTATACCTGCAACGATTGGATGAGTTCCGATGGACAGGCCTTTGATGCAACGGTAGGAATAGGCGATGAAGTGAACGACCTGTGGATTTCACATACAGATCCTCCAGGCTGCAATGAATTTCTATATTTGCTCTGCGCCGCCTGGTAGCAGTCCTTGAGACCGAACTCGCCATTCCATACTGGCGAACTTCTTTATTCTATTCAGCAGTACCCATTCTTTCATCTGTGACCAATTAGCCTGTAATTCGGCCGGCTCAGCCAGGACGCTACGATGCACAGAGGGATGCCATGTGGTTGAGAACCAGTTGTAACTTCACATTTGATATTCAGTTTCCCACTCCCTTTATCTGGATGCTTCGGCCGCGCAGTGGTCCACTGCAATGGGTGGCCCGGGAGGAATTTCGGGTAAAACCACAGGTTCCGGTATTCGAGTTCACGGATCCGTTTGGTAATCTGTGCCAGAGGCTCGTTGCACCTCCGGGACGATTCGAATTAAACACCAGCTCCGATGTTCACACTCCAGATCAAATCGACCAGGGCTTTGGCGAGCCAATGATTCTGGTGCAACATTTACCTGAATCGGTGCTTCCTTATTTATTGCCCAGTCGATTCTGCGAATCGGACCGATTCAATCTTATGGCTACAGAGATTACCGCAGGGCAGAAACCTGGATACGATCAGGTGGCAGCCATCAATCGATGGTTAAAATCATCCATTCGATTTGAACCAGGAAGTAGCGATATTCCTGTATCGGCCGTAGAAGTTAATCAAAGACAGGTCGGCGTTTGCCGGGACCTGTCTCATCTGGGAATCGCGCTTTGCCGCGCTTTAACTCTACCAGCCAGAATGGTGGTGGGCTATCTCTATGACCTCAAGCCCATGGATCTGCATGCCTGGTTCGAAGCGTTCGTAGGCGGCCGATGGTACAAGTTTGATCCCACACAAACTTCATTGCGGGGAGGTTACGTGGCCACAGGCTATGGTAGAGATGCGGCCGATGTTGCCATATACAATCAGTTTGGCCCTCCAGTGTATCCGATTTCTAATAGAGTTGAAATCGAAAAGCTGGACCTGGCCGATCCCGCTCAATAAGCCTGCCGATCAAGGTAATCGGAATTCAATTCCGTAGCTCCAAATAAGTTTAAAGAAATTGCTTCAAATTACTTGTTTCCAGAGCTGTGCCTCTTTTATTGACCGGAGATTTACAGGAATCGAACAGGCGAAAATGGGAAATTCCTGTAATAGCCCTTTCGCGATTTCTGCGGGCCGCTATGGAGCCAGATTTTTGATCGGGCGAAGTGGCTGCGAATACGCCTGGATACTGAGACTGAAGAGGAACAATGAACCGAATTACATTTCCTGTCGGAAACGCCTTCTACCAGACATTGAAGCGAAGGGTGGATGATTATTTTCAAAACAGTCGAAAGCAGAAGACTGGCAATGCCTCCATGTATGTAAAGACTGGAATTGTTCTTCTGTGGTTGGCCGCTTCCTATGTGCTTCTGGTGTTCTTTTCTGCCTCTTTCATCATGGCGCTTATCACAGCTTTTTTTGTGGCTCAGGGTTTCGTGCTGGTTGGATTTAACATCATGCACGATGCCAACCACGGAAGCTACAGTGAACGAAAAATAGTTAATCGGCTGATGGGCTGGACCCTGGATCTAATCGGAGGGAGTAGCCATCTATGGAAACACAAACATAATGTTTTGCACCACACTTACACGAATGTGGCCGATCTGGACGATGACCTGGATACAGGCGGGCTGCTAAGACTCAGTCCAGAGCAGCAATGGAAACCCTGGCACAGATACCAGCAATGGTATGCATTTCCTCTTTACAGTCTCCTTACTATTTCCTGGCTTACATTTTACGATTTCCAGAAGCTAATTACCGGAAGAATTGGAAACCACAAGCTACCACAGACTCTGCTGCGGGATAAACTGTTCTTTTTTCTTACCAAGGTATTCTATTTCACCTATACCATTGCCATTCCTCTATTCTTTCACCCGGTTCTGCATGTTCTTCTGGGTTTTCTTGCGATCCATATTGTTACGGGAATTACGCTGGCTGTGGTGTTTCAACTTGCCCATACCACACCCGCTACTGAATTCCCGACTGCGGACGCAGAATCCGGCAAACTGCCGGAAGACTGGGCCAGCCACCAGGTAAACACTACTGCCGATTTCGCACCCAACAATCCTGTAGTCAGCTGGTATCTGGGCGGACTTAACTTTCAAGTAGAACATCATTTGTTCAGTCGGGTCTGCCATGTACACTACCCTGCTCTCAGCAAGATTGTAAAACAAACCTGCGAAGAGTTTTCTTTATCGTATCATTCCTTTCCAACGGTCAGGGCCGCATTTATGGCTCACTGGAGACATCTGCGGGACCTGGGAAAACAGCCCCTGCCGGCCTGAGGCCCTTCCGGGATATCTGTATTCGCTTCCGGCATCGTTTTCTGTATCCATTGAGATTCGGACCTCAATAGACTGTGTCCAATTTCAATCCGTAGTCTGCCGGCGGCGAAATGGGTATTTCATATAGGTAAGGATTACTCCCAGCATTACCAGACTCAAACCTATTAGATCCACAGCTTCCACTTCATCACCAAAAGCTATCCAGGCCATGACCATGGTTACCGGTGGACCCAGATAAAAGAGCGCAGCCACTCTTGTTGCGTCGATGCGATGAATCAAAACCCACATCAATGAATAGGCTCCAAGAGACACAGCCATAATCAGCCATGACATAGAAAGGATGAACGCCAGGTTCCATTGAACTTCCAGTCTTTCCAGAAAAATGGCAGGGAGAGCAACCGCAAAAACTGTAGCAATGCTCTGATAGAAGAGCGATAGTCCACCGTGCATGGGTTCGTAGTCTTTCTCCAGGTTGAGTCTGCGCTGGAACAGGGTGGCGATGGTAATGGCAACTACAGAGCCAAGAGGTATTAGCCAGGCGAAGACCTCTTCGGCATTATCGAAGTCAACGCGAAATAGTACAGGTATAGCCACTCCTGCAAACCCGATGAACAATCCCAGCCACCGATTCCAGGGAGTGGATTCCCCGGTTACCAGACCAGAAAGCGCTCCCGTTGCCAGGGGCTGGAGGGCCACCACGAGAGCAACGATGCCAGCCGGCACTCCATAATCGATGGCGATTAGAACACAGCCAAGCCAGACTCCATGAGCCAGGGCGCCGTTAAGCAGTTGCGGCCAGACATTTTTCCATCCGGTCCATTGCAGTTGCTTCGCAAGAAGCAAATAGATGCAAAGAAGGGACGCTAGAGCGATGTATCGATAGAACAAAAGGGTGAATGGTCCGGTGTAAGGTAGACCGTATTCAGCGCCTATAAACCCGGAATTCCATAGAAGAACAAATCCTACGATCAGTCCCAGGTTGCTCTTTCCATTCATCTGCCTGGAATTTTTCGCCATGCCCCTTCCTGCGAATGACCGAACCAGCCATCCAGAGTTTTTTGAGAAAATTTCTTACGAAGAGATGGAGGTAACTTTTGACATAGTTGGCTTCCAGAGAGGGCTTAAGTTCTATCGGGATTCCACCCAAAATATCCCGTAGATTCATGGGAGAAATTCACTCCATAGCATCCCTGGATACTTTTCCTGCTCATCGCAACAGATTGCTTTTTTCCAGATCCATCAAGACCGCACCAAAGAGATGCGCATTCATTTCTCCTTCTGTACCTTGATTTGACTGGATTTTAGAAACAACGAGATACTTCATTGAGATACTTCATTTTCTGCAAGACAGAGATTAATCCATCGTCCAAACTATCCCATGATTCTAATGCCCATGGCCAGCCAGGATTTTGATCCCACCGAGGCATCTATTCTGTACAAACATCTTCATGAAGCGGGCCACAAAGTCATATTTGCGACAGTGGATGGACATCCGGCGCGGCCAGATGATCGAATGATGACGGGGCGAGGCCTCGGAATTTGGAAAGGCGTCTTAAAGGCGCGAATGGATGCTGTAGAAGCATGCGAAATGATGATGAAGGATCCTGCATTTCAAGCTCCTGTAAAATGGAACGATATCCAGTCGGAGGATTACGCAGCCCTTGCTTTGCACGGTGGACATGCTCCGGGAATGAGGCCTTATCTGGAATCCTCGGAACTGATGCAAACCATCCGTAACTTTATGAATAACCAGAAGCCGGTAGGCGCCATTTGCCATGGAGTGGTGCTCATGGCCCGTGCAACCAGAAGCGATGGTCAATCCGTTCTATACGGATATCGGTGCACTACTCTGTTGAAATCCCAGGAACTGGCTGCCCACAATATGACCAGAGCCTGGCTAAAGAATTATTATCGCACCTATCCGGGAACCACCTGCCAGCAGGAGGTTACGGCTGCTCTGCAAAGTCCGGATGATTTCCAGTCCGGACCAAAGCCTGTGCTACGAGATTCGCCGGACAAACTGAGTCGTGGCTTCATAGTTCGGGATAGGAATCTGATCACAGCAAGATGGCCCGGGGATGCCTACAACTATGCCCGTGGTTTCCTGGAATTGCTTAAGGAAAGCTAACGGCCGAAAATCGGAACGGCTCTGGCTTACTGCTTTCCCGTCTTTCAACTTCCAGTATTGCGATTTCGCTTTTCTATTATTCCGAGTGCGGCGTCGGTCGGAGAAACATCGTAATCCTCGGTGCCAGAAACAATTATCCTTATATTGGCCCCCGCTGGTGCTTGAGCCCCCACTGGACTTTTCATCGGACTGGCAACTACTCCGATAATACCTATCAATCTGGCGGGCAAACCCTTCACGGATCAAGTTCAGAGCTATGAATCTCTGCAAAATTTCAAGCCGGAACAATGCATTTCTGATCCGTCCTCTTCGCACTCATTTAGTTGAATACGAACCTTGCTTCGCATGGTCTCCAGCTCTTCAATAGCCTCATTTAAACGTTTAAGTCGATTTTTCAGTGGTTCACGCAGTGAATCACAATGAGTTCCAGATGATTTATCTTGCTGGCTGGTGAGGGCTTTAATATCGGAGATGCTCAATCCCAACGCTTTGAGTTCAGAAATCCAGGTTAACCTTAATTTTAGTTCTGGAGGATAATCTCGATATCCGTTCTCCAGCCGGGGCACCTTTCCGAGCAGCCCTTCTTTTTCGTAGAATCGCAGGGTATCCCTGGAAAGCCCACTCTGACGACCAAGTTCTCCGATCTGCATTTTTTTCCACTCCCCTATTGACCCTGGATTCGACTCCAGGCTTTACATTGAAGTAACTAACGTTAATCGATTCAAGCAAGGAGGAATCTATGAAGTTGAAACCCGCACTCTATTCGGCAGCTGCAGGAGCTCTGGGAACCCTGGCCATGACAATACTGATGCTCATTGGAATGAAATCCGGTGCAGCGCCCATGCCTGAACCAATCCCCAGAGCGATCGTAGGTCATATTCTACCGGTAACTGGCGCTGCATTGATGATCATCGCCATGATTGCACACTTTGCCTACGGCTCGGTCTGGGCTGCCCTGGCCGATCAGCTGGTTTCTGGATTCAATTTCGCTCGAGGTCTTTTACTGGGAGTGTTTCTCTGGATCATTATGCAGGTCGTAGTGCTACCGCTTATTGGCTGGGGATTCTTCGGTCTCAACCATACTCCGGCCATCGCTGTGGCAACTCTGGTATTACATCTAATTTACGGAGGAACCACTGGCTATGCAGCCCAGAAGCTGCCATATGCCGGAGAAGCGAAGTCCGTCAGTTGAATTCTGAATCGGATGTCCGTTCCGACGGACATCCGGACTATCTGTTTAAGGGCTGAGACCAGCGCTCACCGCGAATTGAGCCTCACAGCGACCGTTCTCTCGCTACACCGGACAATCCAGTTTGGCTGTTCCGTAACGATCACATCCACAGATTGCAGAAATTGGGCTGACTGCAAAACCTTTTAAGCTCTTCCTGGGTGTATGAAGTTTCATGAAGAGTATGTCGTTTCTGCCGGACTCAAGTTATATATGAAATGGGCAAACCCTGCAGGAGCCAGAACCACCGTTCTTTTTTTGCACGGCTTCCCGGACGATCATGAAACCTGGAGCAATCAGCTGGAAGCGCTGGGTAGGAAGTATCGCGTCGCTGCGCTGGAATTGAGGGGAGTCAATCGAAGTCAGCGACCGAAGAAAGGCAGCCAGTACGCTGTGCGAAACATACTTCCAGACATCAGTAGAGCAATTGAATCCCTGGGAGGCGAAAAGGTTCACCTGGTAGGTCATGATTGGGGAAGTATGATTGGATGGTGCTATGCCACCGATCCAATCTATAGTCAGAATCTAATCAGCTACCAGGGAATGTCTGCGCCTCATCCAGGCACAATACTGACCTACATGGGCGATAAGCTCAAAGCCTTCAAACTGGGCCCCCTGGGCAGGCAGCTCATAAAATCCTGGTATGTGTGGTTTTTTCAAATACCCTGGCTGCCGGAGTATTCTATACGCAAGCTCTCTCCAGAATGGAGAGGCAGGCTACTGCAAAAGGGCGGCATGACATCCGATGATCCGCTGGTTTTAAAGTCCAGGGAGCAGTTTGCTGCCATTACCACCGGAGCCGTCAATCTTTACAGGCAATTGCTTCGCAGGAGACCCGGAAAGCCCGCCGCGCCTACTATACCCACACAGCAGATCATTCCTTCCGGCGATCTATTCGTATCTACAGAACTCTATCATGGTCAGGCTCGACTTCTGGCAGGAAACAATTACAGGGAAGTTCCGGTGAAAGGGCCACACTGGATCCATCGCACAGAGCCAGCACAGATCAATCGTATCCTGGTCGATTTCATAGAGGAACAGGAAAAGAAGATTAGATCCAGGAATCCATCCCCGGGAGCAAAGGGCGCAAAGAAAAGTAGAAAAAACACGGGCAGCGCCATGAATTTAAAGACCTCAAAGACCACCAAAAAATCCAACTCAAGCCCCGGCCGACAGACAAAGAAGCAATCAAGATCTGGCAGCGCAAATAGGAAAGGCGTCAAAAAGAGATAACCGAGCCAATGATTCCCAAATGCCTGGCAGTACCCGGCCAATAGTATCCGGATCGCAACTCATCCTCCTTTCATTAATTTTTGTTGTTCACTACGAATTCGCTTGAACCCTGCATGGTTAACATCGGTCTCATCATCATGAATCGAAAAATCGCTCTTACGAGTGGAACTGCTCTAATTCTAATTCTGGCAACTGCTGTATCGCTAATGGCCAGCCCTGCATCTGCGGATAAGGTTAGCTTGAATCATCGTGAGTTATCATTCTTTCTCCGGTGCGCGCTGCAAAAAGAGGACCCATCCTGGATGTGGAGCAACGACGGGGATACAATTCGTGTGGGGGAATCTGAGTTTGGCCTGCTTCTGGGAGGAGCTCAACATATTCGCTACAGTGCCCTGCCCACCTGCATTACTGAATATGCCCGCCTGAACTATGCCGAAGAGGAAAAGGATTACTTTGATGGATTGAGTATGATTTCAGGTCTGCCTCTATTCCAGGACCGGCAGGGCGGGCAAACCTATTCGAATGAGATTAACTATTACAATCCAGAGTTAATCCGATGGATTGAACTAAACATGATACCGGACCCCGTGGATAACTTCACTCTGGATACAACCTTTCAGAAGCTCTATGACATTGTTGCTCGGCGAAATGCGCGGATTCTAGCTTTTACTCTAATTGAGTTGCAGAAATCCGGAGACTTCCAGAAGAGCTACGAAAGCTACCGCCAGCTGGATGGTCAGGGTCGCGTGGATATGAAATACGAGATCCTGCGTGATTCACCTCTCCAGGATGAATACAGTGCAGAGGTCACGGACCAGTACGGGTACAACTTTGCTCCAGGACACGCTGCCACATTCTGGTTTCGTCGGGAGATGGATGGTACGGCCGATGAAGTCCTCAGCCTATTGAAGGCTGTGTTTGAGAAGTATGATCAGGACGTCCTGAATCGGCTCAAATAGTCCAGGGCAGTGCTGGGACGCTCCCCTGACCTCATTTCGTGGAACAGGCGCCCGATTTCCAGAATGGGTTCGCCTTTGGCCAGATATAGATCATAAGGCGAATAGGGGGGCGAAGGGAATTCGATTGACGAACCTTCCTTGTGTGATATGGGCCGGCCCGGCTACTTTGACCGGGCCAACGGGTTCGCATAATCGCTTGAATTCGTCCATAAGGCGAACGCTACCCTGCGAGCAAAATTTCATTGCCAGATGGCCCAGAGGCGCAATTCTTCCCCCCCCCCCGAATACAGCGGCCACCCCAGGGGCGACTAAACGACCGAAATCGTCCATAAGGCGAACCGTATCAGGCGAGCGAAATTCCGTTGACGGGGCCCCAGATCCTGCTACCCGCCACGCCCCCGAAAACCTTTGACATCCATGATCTTTTCTGAACGTTATGCCATGCGCGTTCGAAATGTAATACTTATAATTCTGTTGGCCTCCCTTGCGGTTTGCAAACGGGAGACCTTTGAGCCGGTGGCTGAGCCCATGAGTCTCAGGCTCATGAACCCGGGACAAACCATCGACCTGGTTGCCGAGCCGCTCAAAGAGCAGATGATATCCTGGGATGGGAAAAAATTACAGGAACTGCAGATTGAAGGTGTGCTGAACATTGAATACCGCGGAGAATATTACCAGTACTTACAATTAAAGTGTGCTGCGGAGCTTCAATGTAATGGATCCAACGCCTACGCTCCCATCAGTCTGGCGATGCAGCTTTCCCCAGATGGTAGGATAGCTACCCCTTATTCGAAGGAGGAGCGAAAGAAACGCCCATTTCTGATTGTTCCTTCCACGAATTCGCAGCAGATTGATTCGCTCCTTGCCTGGATGAAGAATCCAACAAATGAAGTTCCTGAGATTTTCGACGAGAATCTGCTCAAGGCTACGGCGGAATTCTACATTGATTCCCTAGCAGCCCCGGAACAGGAAAGTCGAATTGCAGGCTGGTATTACCTGGGCCTGGCAATGAAGCCGGAAGAGCATGATTCCAATTTCGAACCTTTTCTCAAGCGATTTAAAGATTACGACAAGATCCTGAATGTAGATGAGCGAACCGAGGCCATCGCGGACGCCGAAAAGAAGGGACAACCTTTACCAGGGGAGCTGTCGCATTCCCAGGTATCCTTTCTAAAGGTATTTCGGGAATTCATTGGTGAACGGTTCATGGAGTCCCTGGATAGCTACTACTACGATTTTCCATTTCTGGCCCGGGACAATGCCGGTCTTGCCGCCGCCATGAATGGCCAGAAACTTCCGCTCTACAATGAGCGGGTGATCAAGGATCTTCTGGAAGAAGCTAATTACAAGGGCAGCAGCAGAGTTGTTCTAAAAACAGCAAACGTCAGCGAAGATGACCGTGCGCCAGGTAACGTGGAAGAAAATGACAATGCTGCCTCCACTGAAGATACGAATCCAGATGATGACTCGATGGAGAAATCCGAGAAGCCCAAAGAACTGGCAGTTACAGACCACCAATTCTCCAATGCGAAGGGACTCTCCATTCAAGTTGGAACAGATCCAGCCATCCACCTTACCTCAATTCAGGCGAAACCTCACAAGCTGGGACTTGCCTTTCAAGTACAGGGAGTTCACCAGGAAACGGGAAGCAAATTCCAGTACGAGCTCGAACCGCACAGGGAATCCACCTATCTTGTAGCCGCAAGAAAATCCACGCTCGATAAGTTTCGCAAAATCAAGGATGAAGAAATCATGAAAGCGGCTACCTTTCAGAATCGGCTATTGCTGGCCACTCTGAAATACGGGGAAGGTAACTACGATCGGAGATCCCGGAAATTTCAATACGTTGTGTACATGGACAAGCCTTCCTACTGGAGATTCCTCTCGATAATAAAATCCAACAAAATGATCGATGTTCGCGATGACAGCACCTACTCCGGGCCCCTGGATCTACCCAATAGCGAATCCAAACTTAGATGGGCCCAGCACTATGATAAAGGAAGCGAGCTCTCTCAACTCAAGCTTCATGGCCAATTCCAGTTGTGCGAAAGGGACTGCTGGGATGAGACCATTGAAGTGGCCTGCCTGGATAACACTCGCCAGAGCTACCTGATCGCAGAATTTCCCGCTCGCGCATTGACAAATGTTGAGCAAGGAGATGCTCCGGTGGAGTTTATCCTGGTGCATGAAAATCTACAACAGGGATATTATCACCTTGAACAGGTCTGTTCGGAAGCCCTGGGAGTTACCGTGCAAAGGGAGTTCACCGATTGGATTGTGGCTCTGGGTCGGACGGATGTAGATGACCTGGCCTCCAGATAGATTACCAGAACGATGAAAGTCTGGCGCCTTCCACTGCTTCTGGTAGCGCTTACTGGCTTGCTGCTGTTTCTGGGACTCCTTGCTTCCGTCAAGCAGCCACAGGTGGACTCTTTTCAGGCTGTTTCGCACCGATTGCAGGGACTGGCCCCCGGATGCGCGGGCTGTCACTTTCGAGTCAAATTTGCCCTGGATGGTCCGGGGGCCGCCGGGCTGAGCAAAGGAATCCATTCCATTCGTCAGGAGCTTCTGGAGCATCCCTTCTTTGAGCCACGATCTGGAGATTGCCAAGGATGCCATGCCGGTAACCATTCCTCCTGGCAGTCCTCTGCTCACGGTCGATCTTTCACAAATCCGATTTTCCAGCATGCTTTCAAACGAGACAAGAAAGCCTGGTGCCTGAATTGTCATGCTCCTCTCTGGGATCCAGAATCCATGGATGCCAGCAAGATTGCGTCGAATCCAGACCTGAAAGAGCTCTACGCAGAAGGAATCAACTGTGCGGCCTGCCACATCAGAGACGGTACCATCGTTGGCCCGACCGACTATTCAGGTCGAGAAAATGATCTCTTCCATCCGGTTACTTACGATCCCGGACTTGCTAAAGAAACTTTCTGCGCCGGATGCCATCAGTTCAATTTCGTAGAGGAATTGGAGCCCTTTACCGTTTACGAAGACGATGCTGTAATGCAAAATACGGTGCAGGAATTTCGCAATCACAGGGAAAGTCTTCCCCGGAATATGCAAAAGTCATGCATAGATTGTCATTTTGAATCGGACCATGCACTGGTCTCTCAGCATGGGAAGGGTTCATCGCTGTCCCACTTGCAGATTTATGTTTCCAGGGAAAACAGGAAGCCCGGGGCATATACGGAAGCCCAGAAGCGATACAGGATCCATTGGACCATCGAAATGCGAAATATTGGACATCATTATCCTACCGGAGATCTGTTTCGCATTCTGACACTGTACGCTTTCAATGCTTCAGGCAAGGAAATTTACAGATATGATTTTCGTAAGGAAGTGCGAGTTGTGGATCGGACCTTGATTCGGGATACTACACTCAAGCCGGAGCCCGGTACCTACAGGGCAAAGCGCAGCCAGTCTGCTTTCCTTTCGGAAAAGCCCATCAGATGCGAACTGGTTTACAGATTGCAGGGATCCATCGAACCGCGAATCCAGGCTCACTTTAAACCGGGAATACTTCGCAGGGTTATTTACGCGGGACCCTGCGAATCCATGGAAGACCTCCCCCGGCTCTAGTTTCGCACAAGTTGCACCGAAGAGCCGGCGCTGCTTTTTCTAACGTGCAACTGACAGGGAATGGTTCTCTTTAGTTCGGACACATGGGAGATGATTCCAACCATACGATTCTCCCGAATCTCTTCCAGTATTGTCATGGCGCGGTTCAAAGCTTCTTCGTCCAGGGTTCCAAAACCTTCATCCAGAAAGAGGGAATCCATCTCAATTGTGCCGGCCCGTTCCTGGATTACATCTGCAAGCCCCAGAGCCAGAGCAAGAGAGGCCAGGAATTTCTCTCCACCGGAAAGCGATTTTACGCTTCGCGGAATCCCTGTGTGGGCATCCAGTATGTCCAGATTCAGTCCGGTTTGCCTGTTCCCGTGCTCCACTTCGGCGTTTACAATCAACGCATAACGACCATCTGACAATCGAGCCAGTCTTTGATTTGCATGGTCGGTGACTTCTCTAAGATAATAATTCAGTACAAAATTCTCGAAGTTCACCTTACGGTGGTTGAATCCGGCCAGGTCATCGGCCAGCTGGAACAACGCTAGATTATCCTGTTCCAGCTTCTTAATGCGGTCCTTGAGTTTCTCTGTCCGGTCCTTTCTGCGAATCAGTTCTTCCAGTTCTGACCTCTTTTTCTCCAGCTCCTTTTCATTCTCTTCCAGATCCTGATTGAGTTTCTGAATTCTTGTTCGGGTAGCATCCAGATCCGGTATTGATCTGTCTTTGAGTTCGATCCGTAATTTGTCCAGAAGAGCCGCTATCTTTTCCTTTTTACGAGCGAACTCGCCCAGCTCCTCCCTGAGCTTTGTCAGGGCATCTTCCGGCATGGAAGCTTCCCTGATCTGTTCCAGGGACTTGAACTCGGTCTTTTTCCGGAGTTTTTCGATTTGCGCTTCTCTTTCTTTTTTTTCGGCTGCAGATTGTTTACGCTGCTTCTCCAATGCCTGAAGATTTGCCTGGTTGTTTGTTTTCGCCTCCTGCCAATCCCTTTCCTTCTTATCGATTAGCGACATCGCTTCTTCCAGTTCAGCGCTCTGGGATTGTAATGTTTCGATCCTCTCTGTAATATTACTTCTCTCGGCCAGATCCTTATTCAGGGAATCCAGAGAAGAATCCAGGTAGGCAATATCGCTCCGAAGAGCCTGTCGCTTCTCGGTGAGATCAGTCAGGCTTTCCCTGATTTCGAACTCGGATTGCTGAAGGTCTTTCTTCTTGAGCTTCAGCTCCTGTATCCGGGTCCTGGAAGCCTTCATTTTTTCAATACGATCTTCGATATCGCCAATTGCTTTCTTTTCCGCTGCAACGGTGGCTTCTACCTTCTTCGCTTTCTGCAGCGATTTCGCATCAATACTCCATTCTTGAGGGTCCGACACCTTCAGGGCGTTTTCGATGGATATTAACAGGGGCTCATTATCCGATGCATTGTTTACTGATCGGACTTCGCCAATAGATTTCAGAATCTTTCTGCCGGTTTCCAGAATCATCGCCTCTGCCCCCGACTGCGCCGATTTTGCATTTTCCAGATTAAGCTTTGCAGCCTCCAGTTCTTCCTGACGCGTAAATGTATCTGTTTCTAGATGCGCCGGGGCAGGATGCTCGGTGGAACCGCACACCGGGCAGGGACTTCCATCGGACAGATCGGCAGCCAGGGCGGATGCCAGACTGGAATCCTTGAGCGCCTGAAGCTTTTGCAGACTGTGCTCATTAACCTGCACTGTCTTTCGAATGGATTCGTATTCCTCGAATTTCTGAACCAGCGTCCCGGAATCCTGAAGAATAGTGTTCCAGAGATCCAGTGCTGTTTTATGAATTCCTAGAGATTCATACAGAGAGTCCGTGTCCTCCAGCTCTCCTTCCTGTTGTTCAAGCTCCTCATCGCAGGATGTAAGTGCACGGGATAGTTGCTTCAAATCTTCTTTAAGCTTTTCTTCTGTCTGCGCAATTGTCTCATCCTTCTGACTGAGCTCTACTCTTTCTTTTTCGATGGTGGCCTTTCGCCCTTCCTTTTCAACCAGAGGTTGCAGTTCGCCTATTTCTGTTTGAAGAGCCTTCCTGGAATCTGCCAGCTCCTTTCGCTTCTGCAGTTCCTTTTCCAGTTCCTTCTCCTCTGCATGGAGGGCATCCTTCTCATCTTCCAGAATCTTCGCTGAGCTTTCCAGTTCCACTAACTCAAGGTCCAGACGCTCCAGCTCCATAATGTAAGGGCTTATTCCGCTGGCCTTTTCGGCCAGATTCAGCGAGCTCTGCAATTCATCCATCCGGGATTGTTGCTCCGAAAGAGCTTCCGATTCCCGGGTGTACTGCTTTTCCTCTTCAAACCTCTGGAACAAATAGGATTCCTGTTCTTGAAGACGTACGCTGGATTCAAGTTCCTTTCGAAGCAACTTCCTCTGTGAGTCCAGGTCTTCGAGATTGTTTTTCAATTCCACTTCTCTGGATTCTAAATCAAGATCAGGATTCTCCTCCTGGTAAGTCTCCAGCTCTTCGAGCTGAGCTCTGGCCGTTCGCAGCTCCTGGTTTTCTTGCCTCTTTTTTTCGTTTAAAGCTTCAGTTATGCGAAGGTGCTCTTCCGTAGGAAACAGCTTTCGCATAATGGCCTGACGCCCCCTGCTATCCTCTTCCAGAAATTGTTGAAATTCCCCCTGGGGTAGTAGAATTATTTTGGAGAACTCTTCTCTGGATAGATGGAGCAATTCTACGACGAAGCGATTCAGCTCCATTATCTTGTTCGTTTCAGGAACCGGCTCTTCTTTTTTGGCCGTGCCCTTTAATAGGAACAAACACTGTTCCTTTCGAGGATTCAATTCCCCCTTCCTGTTTCTGGAAATAATCAGGCTTCTTTCTATGCGATAGTGTTTTCCTCTGGCGCGAAATTCCAGACTAACCTTTGACGTTCCTTCTTCCGAGGTGTAGTTGGATTTGATTCTCAATGGATCCCTGGTACCGGGAAGCTCGCCGTACAGAGCATAGACCATACCATCGAACAGTGATGTCTTACCGCTACCGGTGGGCCCACTGATCAAAAAAATCTCATCCAGCTGAGTAAAGTCCACAGTCTGGGAATCTGCGAAAGGTCCAAAGTTTTCCAGTGTCAGACGAATGGGTTTCACGAATCTTTACTCTGCTTCGCCGGTTTCTTTTTTCCTGGAACCGGCTCCGAACCTACAGTGGCTAATTGGATGAGCTCCCTTTCGAACAATGCCAGTTTCTCTTTTTGAAGCTCATCCTGATCGATTCCGACCAGTGCATAGCTGCCAGATGCCTGGTCCTGGGTTGCAATGTCATCCGCTTCACCCGGAGAATCCTTCACTCCCGGTTTGCTGGCAGAATCCTTCGCAACGCTCTTAATTTCTTTCGTAGCACTTTCTTGCACCGGGATCAATTCTTCCGTCTGCATAGAGTCGCGGATTTGCTGTTTTGAGTTCGAATCAGCGGAACCAGCGGTGGATCCGTATAAATATTCCTGAAAGGATTTAAAATCATCCTCTATAGACTTCCCCTGCCGGGCGGGAAAGAAATCATCTCCAACCAGATCTGTTCGCAGCTTCCTGCGAATAGATAAGAGATAGGGAAATCGGGCACCGAGAGCGTTCATCGGACTACCAGCAATTACCGGATCCTTTAGCTCCACTTCCAGGTAATGATCCTGGAATCGATCATATTCTTGGGACTCTAGAATCTCCTGATAGAATCCGGAAACACAGGTAACCGGACGAAGGGGTTGCACATGAATTTTTCGGATCTCGACGAGAGCGCCACTACCCGCCGACTCATACAAAGTTTGCGAATTGCCAGTTCCATCAGCTACCTCTGAACTCTCTCTGCCTGCGCTGGGTCCTTTCGCTTCAGGCACTTTCGCGCTTATACGGGAAGCCCGGCTCTTTTTTTTCGCACTCATCCGGGAATCTTTATCTAGCTGAATCCGTTGGGCATCCAGGCTCTCGTCAGAAAGCAAGGTAAGCTGACCATCCAAATCGGATTGTGTTTGAAACTGCTGCATATCCCGTTGCTTTTCGCTGGGCTTTTTTGCGTTGGTGGATGGGCCCTTTTCTTTTCCTGACCTGGAGCTGGCGGGGGACTTAGAGCTGGTGGGAGATTTAGAATCGGATTTCTGATCGGGATCTTCCCTTTCTTCAGGGCCGGAATCTCCAGTTCGGAGCTCTATGGACAAAACGCATTTATCATCGCCCGCCTCCGAAAAGGAATAGGCCAGCGGACTTCCACTGTAATATGCGAACTGCGAAACTTTCTGAGGTCGATGTAAATGACCCAGGGCAACGTAATCGAACTGATCTAGAAGCGATATATTTACTTCTCCGCTGGCGCCTACGAAGGCTCTTTCTGAATCGGAGGTACTCCCACCGGTGGCGAAGAGATGCGCGATCAAGACATTTGGCCGATGTGGATTGAGCTGAATTTTCTTAAGAGCTGCCCGTAACGCATTTTCATGGGTGCGAGTCTGATACTTTTCGTCAAGATCGGATAGATCCAGGTCATAAGGGCTGAGAAATGGAATTCCGTAAAAGTCAACATCGCCCAGGGTTACCGGTGTTCCCACTTCCTCCAGATTGGCCATAAAATGAATGTTCTGATCTCGAACAATAGAAGCCAGATAATCCAGCCTGGAAGCGCTATCATGATTTCCTGGAATTATCAGTACCGGTATATCGCACTGCCTGCGAAACCGGGATAGAAAATCGCTCAAGAGCTGCACAGCCTCTCGAGGTGGAATACTGCGATCGTAGATATCGCCAGCAACAATCAGCACGTCATGAGGATCCGATCTCAGTAGATTCAGTAGCTGGTCCAGAAAATGCTTCTGATCTTCGATCAGAGAATGCTCATGCAGAGTCTTACCCAGATGCCAGTCAGATGTATGCAGAATGCGCATTATTATCCCTGTGGATGTGCTTTTTGGCCAGCCCGTCTCGGGCCCAGGAGTTCAGGAACCTGATTTCTACCCTGATCTCCATCGCTCAGGCCGATGGAACCGAGTCCTTCAACATTCAAGATTTTTTGAGAAGCGCCAATGACAGGATCTTAATCCTTCACTGTGACATAGACCGGTTCTGGAAGGTGGATCAGGCAGCGTCCCGGGAATTCCCCTCGGGGCCGGACTGTTCCTGGTCCGAGTTGGGGCTCCATTCAGAGGAAGCGCCATCTTCCAGAAATTCCATTCCAGCTTCATTTTTCAGGGCTTCATCTACAGCATCTCTAAGCTCATCCTTATGCGGATCCGCCAGAAACTCCGCTTCATAGCCACCGCCTCCTCGGCGAAAGGCCACCAGGGAATAGCCCTCGGCAATGCAATAGATGCTTCCAATGCAGCCATCTTCGAATCCGGAGTACCAGGTGACTACAGGTTCTGCGAAGGTAGATTCCAGCATGCCCATGAAATCCCGATCGGCCAGGGTATGCCATTCGGTGGGCTCCAGGGTCATTATCCGCACGATTTCATTTTCGCGATCGTAGTCCGCCATTCCCACCAGCTCTTCATCGCAGTAGAATTCCAGATCAAACTCCAGCTCGGATCGATCTTCAGGACCCGGCACTACTTCAGGGTTTTGCTTTCTTAAATCCTCAGGAATGCACAGAGCCAGTCCTGTGGAGCCTTCTTCACTTCTAAGAAATCGATCCAGCTTCATTTTGCCTCCGGAGCGTCGCAGTCTTTGCAGCATTCATCCAGAATGGACCGGCCGCTCAGACCAGTGAGATCATCCAGAGCCACAAAGTACAAGGAAAATGCTGCAGATCCCGGATTTTTTTCTGTCTGGCCAGTCCCGACCCGGCCGGGTGTCTGGATTCTGGCCACCGGAGCCGCAAAACATCTTCCCTGAGCCCAGATCCCGTGTTCTGGCTCAGTGACCACATCTTTTTGAGACAATTTTTTTCAACGGGGGCCTGGCAGAGCAGACCTGAACGCCGGTATCCCGGACTCAGAAGCCCCGGTGCTACGGTGCTAACACTCAGTAACACTAATTTAGCGCTCCCGGTAAGTTCCGATTGCCCGTTTAATGATCCGTGGTTTTCAACAGAAAGCCTCTGCCATCGTACTGAAGGGTCTTTTTCTTTCTTCCGTCCCGATGATAGTAGATCCAGGTTCCGACTTTGACACCATAGTTGTACTGGCCCCTGGAAAGGAGCTCACCGGTAGCATAGTAGGTCTCTTCCGGTCCATTCATGCGGCCCCCGGTTATCATCACCTTCCGCATCAGATTGCCAGACAGAGTATTGAGATAATACTGCCACCCGGTCTCTGCACCGCCGTTGAACGTCCTGATTCGTTGAAGCTTACCGTTACGATCATACTCAAATACGTGAGTCTTTTGATTGTTACAGAGATGAGTCACCTGTTGGAGTAGATTGGATCCGGGCCAGACCGATTTTTGCTCTGTATGCGTGGCATTACCTGGACACAGATAGGAACGCTTCCAGAAATCCTCGGCTGAAACCGAGCTGAAAGAAAGCACCAGCATCATGACCGTCAGTGCCAGGCTCGATGCAAAAAATGCCCTCGATGCCGGGGCCTGCTTCCCAGCTTGTGTTCGTTGAATATTTCTCATAGCTTCCAGAAACCTGTAACAGAAGCAGGTCAAGCGAATTGCCTGCGATATAGGATGGTATACAGAGTCAAATTCAATTGCGATAAGCCTGATCCGGATAGACACCGGGTACCGTTTTTTCCTGAGGATCAGACCTTCTCTTCGCAATGACTCTACCGTCGCTTTGTAGATTTCTAGACGTCCCCGCTTTTCTAGACGTCCCCCGAATTCTGGAGGGATTCTCCCAGTTCCTCCAGGCCTCCAGGATAATAGAATTCCATGGTATAACGATTGGAGGATTCCTTGAATACCAGCACGGAGCAATCTTCTTCATCGCTACGAATCTGTGCCAGGGCGCCCCATCCGTAACCCACGTACCAGTTAATTCCGGGGCTCTTTAACGTAGCGGACGCTCTATGGACAAAATCGCGATCCTCTTTCGAATGCCATTCGGTGGGCTCCAGGGTAATTAGCGTGGCCCTTTCATATTTCATTTCATAGCAAATCAATCCTCTGAAGCTACCGTTCTCGTAGAGACGGATCTCCGAATTCATGGGCAGCGCATGGACAGGAAGATCCTGATCCTCGGTTAAGATTTGTTCCATGTGATTTGGACCGGCGAAATGGAAGTCCGACCCATCCTTATCAGAATTTCTCCCACCGCGCAATGCTTCCAGGTTGTCCTGGCTACTGGCTGGGTTCATGTTTGCAGATTTAAGACTGGAGCCAGCGCCGTTATCCGATGCAGACATACCCAAACCTGCACGTTCTGAAGTGGACGAAGAAGCGTTGTTCGATCGAGAAGAAAGCGGCACCGGTGGAATGGTTTCCGGCTGCGATTGTGCGTAATGGGAAGGTTCCTCCTCCAGATCAAAGCTAAATCTACAGCCACTGGCAGATTTTTGAAAGGTAACCTCTACCTCCTCCGGATACAGAGCCTCGGATGTGAGCTCCGGTGAGCGCCCGGGATCCTCCCATTCCAGGTCCGGATCCATCTGGATAATGCTGGCCGGCAGAATACTACAAAGCTCGGTGGATGAGTAAGGGCTTCTTAAGAATTCAGATAATCGCATGGTTTCCTCCTGAAGCCTCCCAATTCAGTCAGGCTTCTAGAATTAGATTAACCGGCGACTGTGACAATTTTCTGGACCAGACCTGCCCGTATCGGGAGGCCTTTTTTTCACGTCTTTCTTTCTAATGTTGACAGCAGAAAAGAAATGATGCGGTTCTGAATTAGAATGTTTGAAACCCTGAACCAGAAGCTTAAGTCCTTTCTCAACCCGGCCAACAAGAACCCTGTGGCCCGCCATTTCCGTGAACCTGATTATGTTCAGGATCAGGAAGGACGAAAAAGCCAGGTTCTATTTCTCAAGCTCCTGATGGCCATAGCCAGGGCGGATGGCAAAATCGATCCAGAAGAGTACGAATTACTTCAAGACTATGCATTCAGTAATGCACTGAACGAAACGGAATGGAGAGAGATTCAGTTCTTCGCCCATGCAAAGCTTTCCGAGGAAGAGCTTGATAACATGATTGGAGAACTGCAGAAGGAAATTCGTTCCAGGGTAGAGAAAGAAGAGTTTCTCCAGGCGATTCAGGACATGGTGGAAGCGGACCATATTATGGCAGACCGGGAAAGGGAAATCTTTTCGCAGCTAAAAGCCAGATTGCAGGATGTAGAAACCAGCATGCTGGACAACACCGTTAAATCTCTGGGAAAAGCGCTTCGCAATCAGAAACCCTCCAGCCTGGATGAGAATGCAAGTATGTATTCTTTGAATCCGGTGGCTGCGATCTTAAAGCAGGAAATACCCTACCAGGGCTTCAACCATCAGATCATTGGCGCTCGCCTGGGGCTGATGCTTATTCTAATCCATTCCGATGAGGAAGTGGCCGGAAAAGAGCTCCAGGCCTTTGTTGAGCTCACTGCAAAGCAACTGGGAAAGTCGGAATCCGAATGCGAAGATCTGGCCAGAAGGTTGCTTCAGATTCCTCCAACTCATTTTGAGCTGGCTCATCTGGGGCGATTGCTGGTGGAAGATCTGCCTGAAGAATCCCGCCTGGAGTGGCTTATTTCACTTTTTCGCATGGCCCATGCCGATGGCATTTACCATGAAGAAGAAGACCGTCAGATGCGATTGATATCCAGGTTCCTGCTACTCAGCACTCGACAATTTCTGGAAGCCCGCAAAGTAGTGACGGGAAGCTAATCGATAACCGGCCGTTTTCAGCGGTCAAATAATCTGGCTGCCTTCCGTATCCTTTCCTGCCGCGGCTCGTCCTGCCCGGCCCCATCGGAATTACATTTACTTTCTAAGGCCCGGTAGCTAATTCAGGCTATGCAGAAGACTCTCATCGGTGCCATCGCCAGCCATGACTCGGTTCGCAAGAATGTGGAATTTTCAACCATTCTACGACTTCTATATGAAAGGGACCGGGAGCTGCTTTCTGAATTTCACTTCTTGATGACCAGAGGCACATTCAATCGCTGCGTACTGGGAAAAGATGTAGGCGATTTTCAGGAAGCGGGACAGCTCACCGGCCTGGAATCACCGGTGCGCGAATTTATGATCGAAAACACAACCATCCTGCCGCGAAACCGGGATGGCGGTGTGATACTGCTTTCCAATCTAATGGTTAAAAAAAGATGCTCCCTCCTCTGGACCTTTCTTACGCCCACCACAACCCATTGGATGAATCCTGAATTGCTGGCTCTTATTCGACTCTCGGATGTATGGAGAGCCAAGCGACTGTTGAACTTCGGTTCAGTAGAGGAATGGTTTACCCGTGAAGCCAGCCGTGATCGAAATCGAAGATTGCAGCCCATCCCCCCGGAATTCAAGCTGGCGGACGGAAGTTTGCAAAAGGCCATTCCGTCTTCCAGCGGAGCCCACAAAATCGAATTTCCGCGAAACTCCGTATCCTATAGCCGGCAGAGCTTTGGTGATAAAACCGTAGCCTTGATTGCTCACGATGAGATGAAACCCAGGATGATTGAGTTCTGCGTGGATTTTGAATTCGAACTGGCGCGATTCAAGCGGATACTTACCACAGGCACCACCGGTAAGAAAATCATGGATGCCACCTCCATGCTTAAAGATCGCATTGTTCCTTTGAATTCAGGTCCCCTGGGTGGAGATATTGAAATCGCAGTGGAGGTTCTTTTTGATCAGTGCGATGTAATTATCTTCTTTGTGGATCCACTTCATCCACATCCGCATACGGATGATATTCGAGTGGTTTTTGCCGCTGCCATGCGCACTCCTACCGTCCGGGTTCTGGCCAATGAAATGCAGGCCAGAGAGTGGATGGACCGAGTGGTACGCGAAAGCGAATGAAAGTTAGTAAAATGTAGTCCTGACTTTCCCATAATGGAGGCGTAATTATTCCAACAGTAATTCCGCCTTCGACTTTTCGGTGGACGAATCAGTCAGACTTAATATAATCTATCCCCATGTCTGGACCTTACCTTCGATTTTTCATCGCAGCTCCGGCTATCGGTGCCACCGGTTACTACGGAGTCCTGTTGATGAACCATGCATTTGCAATAATGCAGCAATTCGCAATGCTGATGGTGGTGCTGGTAGGGCTCTGGATCGGTTTGTGGATTTTTGGAATTCTCTGGCTACAGGGGAGGGAGAATAAGACCCTTCAGAACATTGGCGAGATTCTGGGCCAGGCATTCGGTTATACTGCCCTGTTTCAGGCCATGGTTTATTTAACTTTGATTTTCTTTTCCCTGGGCACTGCCATGGGGTTTGGCGATTCTCCAGAGGATGGAAGTAAAATTACCTTTGATTTCCTCTTTGGCAGCGGTTTTCTTTCTGTCTTTGTCTACGGTGGAGCAAGCGCCACCATATTGCTTACCGATTCTAGAACTCTCTGGAAAGTGATTTCAGGCCTTTGCCTGCCCATTACCATCGGACTGCCGTTGTATCTACTAATATGGCAGGAGCCCTTTCTTCAAGATCTTGCCACTGATAGCTTGCAGGCAGCTTTATCCGCCGGGACTTATTATCTGCTCTTTTCAGTATTGCTTATGATTCCACAGATCCATGCGAAAGGCGCTCAGGGCTCGGCCGCAGATCAGTACCGCGAAAGGAAAAAGCAAATGCAGCCCTGATTCTTCCAGAATGCGCAACGGGCGCTCCAGAGAAGTCCGCCGTCGAATCCGAGGTCCGGCGCCAGAGCTCGGGGCCTCGCCGGGTATCAAATATCTAAATGACTTCCATCGTCCCCTGCGCAAACTGGAGCCGTGGAATTCCGACAGATTCGCTATTTCCTGGAGATCCATCGTCAGGGATCGTTTAGCAAGGCAGCTTCTGCTCTGGGACTCACCCAGCCTGCTCTTTCTCGTCAGATCGCCGTGCTGGAAAAGGAACTGGGTCATACAGTGTTTGAGCGAAACACCAGGGAGCTCTTTCTCACAGAAGCTGGAAGAAGGCTTCTGGAAAAAGCGATTCCTTTGCAGGATCTATGGAAAGAAACCCTGGAATCCGTTTCCAATCTAGAATCCGGCAACCCCGATCGAAGCATTCAGGGAGACTTTCGAATATCCACCGGCGGAACCATGGCTGCCTATGTCCTGCCATCGCTCATTCGAAATCTTAGAATCAGTCATCCAGATTTAACTCTTCAGATCATCGAAGGGGACTTACGTACAAGCCGGGATGCTGTGCTCTGGGGAGATGCGGACCTGGGAATCCTCACAGAAAAGGAGTATCATGGCGAACTGGAGTACAGAACCTTTCTGGAAGATGAGATTGTGCCGGTGGTGGCCAGAGAACATAAACTTGCGTCCAGAAAAAAGATTGCGATTAAGGATCTTCTTCGAGAAGATTTTGTATTCTATCATCCTCATTCTGCCATTCGAAATACCATCGAAGACCATCTGCAAAAACAGGGCATACGGTTTTCATTTAAGGTTTCCATGGAACTGCGAAGCGTGGATGCCGTAATACGATCTGTAGAAGCCGAACTTGGCATTGGATTCGTATCCAGAAGAAGTGTGGGCTCTTCCCTGCATGTGCTTCCCGTAAGGGAATTGATAGCTCCCAGGAAATTTCACATTTCCTGGAGAAAAGGACGTCCCGGTCTCTTGCCCCTGGTGGAAGTCCTGCTGGACTGCGCCTCCAACCTCTGAAACAATACGGTCTCTGAACATTAACATTAATCTGGATCTGGACCTCGATTTGGATCTCGACCTGAATTCAGACATCGCTCGCTTAAACTGTTCCTGTCTTCCTGTGGACGAGCGGGATTGATTGTGCCCCGGCACTACTGGCGCACCCTGCTTATAACTTTTTGTTATACTAATAATACCCACTTATTATTTTGGAAAATAGCTTGCCCGGGCTATAATAACCACATCAGCAACACAAATGAAGCTGAAAAAGGAGATATCAATGGGAAAGAATTTATACGACAAAGTCTTTGATGCCCATCTGGTGCGAGAGATCGAGCCGGGGCAATATCAGCTCTTTATGGGACTGCATCTTGTACATGAAGTAACGTCCCCACAGGCTTTCTCCATGCTTCGCGAAGCCGGATACTCGGTACTTCATCCAGAAAGGACCTTTGCCACATCGGATCATGTAATACCCACTTCCGGGCCAGACTTTGCATCCGATGAAAACCGTCAGATGGTGCAAAGCCTGGAGAAGAATACTGGCGATTTCAAAATTCGATACTTTTCGCCCCAGAATCAGGAGCATGGAATCGTCCATGTAATCGGACCAGAGTACGGAATAACTCAGCCGGGAATGACTGTATGCTGCGGAGATTCGCATACCAGCACCCACGGTGCTTTTGGAGCGGTGGCCTTTGGAATTGGATCGTCCCAGGTAAGGGATGTGCTGGCCACCCAGACCATGGTGACCGGCAAACTCAAGGTGCGCAAAATCCACGTAAACGGAAGTCTGGGTGCCGGCGTCTATGCGAAAGACCTGGCACTGTACATCATCAACCGCCTGGGAACACGAGCGGGAGTGGGTTATGCTTACGAATTCGCAGGTCCGGCCATCGAAGCATTGAGCATGGATGAGCGAATGACCCTGTGCAATCTCTCTGTAGAGGCCGGGGCCCGATGCGGATACATTAATCCAGACCAGGTGACTTTTGACTTCTTGAAGGGAAAGCCTTTCGCTCCCGCGGAGTCCGACTGGAACCGGGCGGTAGATTACTGGAAATCCATGGCCTCCGACGATGATGCCAGCTTTGACGATGTAGTGAAATTCGATGCAAACGATGTGGAGCCAATGGTAACCTACGGCATTACTCCTGCTCAGTCTGTATCCATCCAGGGAGTTTTGCCGCCGGCAAATGATGCAAGCTTGCAGGAAGCCATGGAATACATGAAATTCCAGCCAGGACAGAAAATACAGGGCCAGAAGATTCAAGTGGCCTTTATAGGTTCCTGCACGAATGGAAGGTATTCCGATTTCAAAGAAGTGGCAGATCTCCTGGTCAGAGGAGATTTCCGGGTCTCGCCGGATGTTCAGGCTCTGGTGGTGCCCGGCTCCCATGCGATCTACAAAAGAATGAAAAGCGAAGGAATGGATCGTATATTCGAGCACGCTGGCTTTGAGTTTCGCACCACTGGATGCTCCATGTGCCTGGCAATGAACGGAGATCAATTGGAAGGAGATCAAGTATGCGCTTCCTCTTCCAACCGAAACTTCAAGGGTCGCCAGGGATCGCCCACAGGCAGAACTCTCTTGATGTCCCCTGCTATGGTGGCCGCCTCGGCCATTGCAGGTGAGGTGGCAGATCCCCGACATGTCTTTTCTATATGAAGGATTCAAAGGAGAAACAAATGAAAGACGATTCAATTAAGACCATTTCCGGCACCATGATCCCTGTATACGGCGAGGACATCGACACGGATCGAATTATTCCAGCGCGCTATATGAAGGCACTGGATTTCAATAAGCTGGGCCAGTACGCATTTGTGGATGAAAGAGCCTCCTTTCAGCGTCAGGGCAAAACACATCCCATGGACGATGCACGATTCAATAACGCATCCATCTTGATCGCAGGAAGGAATTTTGGATGCGGCAGTTCCCGAGAACATGCAGTGCAGGCTTTGTTACGATCCGGCATTCAAGCTGTGATAGGTGAATCCTTTGGAGAGATCTTTCGCGGAAACAGTGTTTCGGCAGGCATGCCCTGTTTCACTGCATCCGCCAGTGTGATTCAAGAACTTCAAAGTCAGGCCGAGATGAATCCACAACAGATGGTCGAAATCGATGTAGCCGGCGGAAATTTGAGCATTGCCGGCAGATCCTTCGAATTGTCCATGCCACAGGGAATGGTGAATCGATTCATATCCGGAGGATGGAATCAATTGAATCGATTGCGCGATGCAGAGCCAGAAATCGAAAATGTGGCCCGGAGCTTGCCTTATATGCAATGGGGCAGCGGACTGTCCGTTTAATGGACTATTTCGACTAAACATATCCTGGTGGCTCCGCACAGGAGCCGCCAGGTTTCTTTTAAAAATTTTATTGATTCTAACTTGCATCCGCCCTAGTTTAAAGCATCCACAGAGGAGGTAGGATGCTTACAGTGTTGAACACAGTGCTGGCCGGACTGGTGGCCACTCTGGGAATGTCTACGATAATGTATTCCATACATGCCCTGGGTCTGGCCAACGCGGATATGGTGCGAGCGCTGGGATCCCTTATGACCAAAGGAAAGAAGAATGCCATGCTGGCTGGCTTCATATCCCATTTAATCTCTGGAATCATGTTCGCTTTTCCTTATGCAATTATCATCAGTGCTTTTCCTCAAACCAGCTTTGCAGCGCCTCTGGCTCTGGGTGCATTGCTGGGACTGTTTCATGGATTTGTATTCAGCTTTGCGATGATCGCTCTGGTGGCGGAGAATCATCCCCTGGAGGAGTATCGCAAGGTAGGGGTCTCCGTAGCGGTAGCTCATATTGCAGGTCATATCGCTTATGGTGTTCTCATTGGACTTTTGGTCTACGCTCTGCCTATCTCCTACGGCTTTCAGTTAAATATTCAATAGATGGGCCGTGGCTTTTAGCGCATTGCCGGGTCTATGGCTCCTGGCTACCGCCAATTACTGTTGGTAGCCTGCCGGGATTCACCTTTGTAAGCAGAATCAGTTCGTAAGTCCTGATTCTGGAATTGAATTCTTATATTGATTCTTGAGCGACCAATGAAGTGCATTTAATACTGGAAATTTCCCGGCCCATGCCTATGATTAACCTGCATGCAACTAACCTTGCGACTGGCAGCCATCTATAATTTGATATGGGGCGGATTCGTAGTTCTATCTCCAGGAACCTTCTTTTCTGTTCTGGGTATGGAGCCCATCAATCATATTGTGATCTGGCAGGGTATGGGTATGGTTATCGGGGTCTATGGCGTGGCCTACTGGCTGGCCTCCTATGATCCGGTGCGTCACTGGCCCATTGTAGCAGCCGGTCTACTGGGAAAAACCCTGGGCCCCCTGGGTTATGCATGGAATGTTCTTCAGGGATCCATCGATCCAGCATTTGGTTTCACATTGCTAACCAATGATTTGATCTGGTGGATTCCCTTTCTCTATATCTTAAATCAAGCGAGGAAAGCCGGATGGCCCTTAACAGAAAAGTAAAACAGGCAGGTCGCTATATCCTGGGATTGTTCTATATCGCAGCTGGAATCAATCATTTCATTAGCCCGGACTTTTATATAGGAATCATGCCCCCTTATTTTCCCGCCCCGGATGTATTGAATATTCTGGCAGGAATTGCAGAGATAGCTCTGGGGGCCATGGTATTCTTCGATGCCACTGTCCGGTGGGCCTGCTATACCATCATCGCCATGCTCATCGCATTTATTCCAGTCCACGTTTACTTCATTCAGGTAGGCTCATGCATTGAAGGATCTCTATGCATTCCTCAGTGGCAGGGATGGGTTCGCTTAGTAGTTGTGCATCCACTGCTACTGCTCTGGGCCTGGGCCGTTTCTCGATCCGCCGAGAATTCCTAAATCCCGGTTTTCTGAAAGGCCAGATCCTCTATACTCTCTCGAAATACGTTTCCTTTCAGGAGTACAGAGGATACATGCCCTCCAGGAACCGTGCGAAGCAGCGATCCTTTCCAGTGCTCATGCAGAGCCACAACGGAACGATACGGCACGTAACCGTCCTCATGCGCTCCTACCAGAATGGCCCGGGACGGATCCACAGGCACAGAATAGTTTCTTAGATCGGCCACAGACATTAGTCGATGAAGCTTTCGCTTTGCAAGGGGTAGCGGATGGTCCACAGCATCCTCTGGCGAGTTCCGGGGCACAGTGCCAACATCCTCCCTGGATTCCTGAAGCACGGTCCCAAAAGAACTCTGTGCGGTATCGACTACGAAATCGTTGGCAGAATCTTCGGAAGGAGCATTACCAGAGTTTTCGCCTGCATCTTTCGATGGAAAATACTGGTTTAGCTCTGGAATCAATCGTTGCCAGTCCACTCTGTTGGAAAGAGCTCCATAACAAAAAGCAGGACCCGGCCCCACCGGTGCGATGCAGGCGGCCACGGATACAGGAAGCGAAGTGGCAGCCGCCACCGAAGCTGCCATGGATCCGCCCATGCTCACACCTGTAACTCCCAGGTTCGAGTATCCCAGAGAATCCAGCCATTTCAGCAGTGCCACTCCTTCCAGAATCGTGGCCTGATTCATTTTGAACTGATCGCTGATGGTTGAAATTACAAAGTCCTTTTGCTCGGCAGGCCTTCGCTTTCCGTAGTAGGGATTTTCCAGGATAATGGATGCAATGCCCTTGCGAGCCAGAGGCTCAGCAATGAGCAACCTTCTGGGTAAAGTTGTTTCATCGCCTGTGGCTGCGAAATGAATAAAGACAGGGGTATCGCTGGATAGTTTATGCGATGAGCTGTCCGGAATAACCATTTCCATAAATCCCAGAGAACTTTCTTCCGGAAGCCAGGGGGCCGGACTGGAAAAACTGGCCATTCGGCGAATAACTCCATGGCCCTTCTCTTCGCTTTCAATGTTAACTCTTGCAGCAGCTACTTCTGTGGATACAGGAAGACTCCTCAAGAATTCATGATCTCCCAGTCCTTCTGAAAAGAAGAGTCTGGGACTGGCCATACGAGAAACCAGATGATCGATACCATTCCAGATTAAGTTAAGATTCATCCTGTTCGCTCCTTATTTCATTCCCGGCATTCGAAACAGCTGGAACTGAGCCGTGGATCTGGCCACCATTTTGCCCCGCTCATCGCTGGCCACCGCTTCCATAATCAAATTTGTACGACTCCGACTCACCACCGAAGCGGTAACATACAGCCTTTTGCCGGCGGCAATCCCTCTAACATAGTCCAAATTCATAGAAAGTGTCACCGCCGCACTTTTTGAAACCAGCAGGGAAAGCGGGCCCATGGTGTTGTCTATGGCCGCTGCAATCATGCCGCCCTGCATTCTTTGCATTGGATTGCTGTATTCAGCCTTAACAGGAAAGGAGGTTCTAAGGCTCTTTCCAGGATCATATGATTCAATCCTTCCCTCCATGAAATTGAATACCGGCGGCGGAATTTCCAGTCCCAGAGACTCTGCATCGGAAACAGCCGATTTTAACTGCTCCAGAATTTCTGATTCTTCCACTACTGGTTCCTGAACGGTTTGTGCCATGGTCTTCTCTCCTATAATTAAGCCAACTGTCCTTAATTGGATACGGCTCCCTGGCCCGGGCCCGATCCACGGACCGAATCGGCCTCAACCAGCAGACAAATTCCTGCGGCTGCCTACAATGTTAATACCATTAACATCTGCACCAGAAAAGCGAACCGGAATGTTAATGACGATAACATTTTTTACTGACTTCTGAAAGATTTTTCCGTTTATGGAACCATGCCTGATACAGCCCAGAAACAGGATTCCTACCACCATGGTGACTTAAAGCAGGCATTGCTGGAAAGTGGCGTAGCCATTATCCAGGCAGAGGGAATTCAGGGACTGACCTTGAACAAGGTAGCCCGCAGACAGGGAGTCAGCGCTGCTGCGGTGTACAGGCATTACGATTCCAAAGAGGCTTTGATGGCCTCCATTGCCGCCCAGGGATTCCGCGCCCTGAGGGATGCCCTGGATCAAAATCTGGAAGAGCCGATAGTGGATACCAGGATCTTCTTTAGAAGGTGTGTGGAGGCTTACATCGATCTGGCACTTTCCAGGCCCAGGCATTATGAGCTGATGTTTGGTGGAATTATCCCGGACCAAAAACGATTTGAAGAACTCCATGAGGCCGGCCAGTCAGCTTTTCAACGATTGCTTCAATCCATTCGCATCTGCCAGCGAAGGGGGCTATTTCGCAAACGAAAGCCCATTATCATGGCATTTCACGTATGGAGCACAATGCATGGATTCGCCATGCTACATATCTCGGGACAGAACCCACTGCAACCCAGGGATTCGGCCGATCTTCGCAGTCAAATTGGAGTAATGGTGCAGCTTCTAAGAAGGGGCCTGGATGTGGACTCCGGCAGAGGACCCATCCAGTAGACGAAGAGAGATAGACCAGCCGCGTCCTCTCTGTTTCTCGCTAACGCGCGAGCTCTGGTTGAGCTGTCCGGCAGACAACCGTAGTCAACCTGGAATCGAGAGATCTTATAAATTCCTGGCCGGTAAAATTCATTGCTCCCAATATCAGACATCTGCTTCTGGTGACATGAAGACCGTGGTTCGAAGAATGACTCGCCCGGCTCTTGCCATCATCGTTTCTATCATGAGCATCCCTCTTGCTGTCGGTTGTTTAACTTTCGTGGCATGGTTGATTCGACCTTCCCACGATTTCAGCGAAGATCCCTCTACGAACACTCCAGACTACTCTTCAAATCTCTTCTGGGCTGCCCTGCCCGACACCAGCGATGAAGCGGATGTTACCCCTCCCAATACAGAGATTAAAGATCAACAGTCCCGGGCCAGGGTGGATGTATTCTTCGTCCATCCCACAAGCTATATCAGCGATAAATCCTGGAATGCCGATGCTTCGAGTTACAGCACCAGAATCAATGACCAGGATGTAGTGCAGCAGGCTTCTGTATTTAATGGATCGGCAAAGATCTATGCGCCCAGATACAGACAGGCAACCATGGCAACATTCGCCTATCTGGAAAATGAAAACAGTCAACACGCTCTGGATAGGGCCTATGAAGATGTTCGCGCTGCATTTCTATATTACCGCAAAAACTTGAATCAGGGTCGTCCGTATATCCTGGCCGGGCACAGTCAGGGAGCGTTTATGGTAGTTCGATTGATGCAAGAATTCCTGGATGTTAATCCGAAAAGCATGGATGCCAGATTTATTATCGCCTACGCTCCCGGAGCCGCCATTCATACCGCTGAGTTCCAGCAACTCAAGCCCTGCGAAACTCCAGACGAAATAAGATGCTATGTTACCTGGAACGCCAGGGCCTGGAACGTCGAAGAGAAAAACTCCAGATTGCAAAACAGTGTATGCGTAAATCCCATCTCCTGGAACAGGCGGGAGGATTCTGCCGGAAGCGAAAATCATATGGGTAGCATTCGAAAGAACTTTCAGACTATCGATCGAAACAACGTAGAAGCTCGTTGCAAAGATTCCCTGTTGTGGGTTAGACTAAAGCATTCAGAATACTACGAATCCAGTTTCCAGAAGAGTAACTTTCATCCGGTGGACTTCAATCTGTTCTATCTGGATATTCGAAAGAATCTGGAACTGAGAATTCACCGCTATTTTCAGACCCTTTAGAATTCGGCGCTACCTTATAGCTGTTCCGCCCTGCAGGCTACTCAGTCAGATAAATAAAAGCACCCTGGTTCTAGACTTTGAGTAAGAAATACCCTGGACAATTTAATTTCGGGTAGAATCCAGATTCGGCAGTAACCTTACCTGGCCCACCGTTGGATATTTTGTGGTTGCCTGCATTCTGGCAAGGCCGGAGCTTTCAATCGAGTGCAACTGCCCCGAAGCTCCATCAAAAATACAGGAGCCGGGCTGTTAATCTGGCGACCTCGGAATCTAAATTAGCACGGGAGCTGCCTCTCCGGGGGAGCCGATGGAGAAACTATGGAACCGTCGGCCGGAAATGATATTAAATCCTTCGCCCCTGCTGTATCCAGGATTGAATGGATATGCGAAGGCGACTGGCCCATCGTTCAATGCGAGGGTCCGATTTGCACTGAACTGCATGGGGCTACCATGCGAAATTTATTATCCGATGATGACTGGCAAAACCTGGATGAACTGATTGCTCAGTGGCCCAACGATATTCGTGACTACAGGGCAATGACTCTCAGGAGGCGGCGTAGCAACAAGAGTCCCTGGATAGTGGCCTATATACGACCGGGACACAACAACACCTGGGAAGCGATGGTATCCTCCCTGGATAGCCATCTGACGGAAGATGGTTCCCTTTTTCGTAGTAAAGAAAGACTGGAACTGGTCCTGGAAGGAACCCGGCTGGGCATGTGGGACTGGAATCCCCAGACAAACGAAGTGCATTTCGATCAGCGTTGGGCGGAAATGCTTGGTTACGATATCACCGAAATTGAGATGAAGCTGGATAGCTGGCAAAGCCGGGTGCATCCAGATGACCTGGCTGCCTGCTTCGAAGACATCCAGGCACATATGGATGGTCGACGGGACTTCTACGAAAACATCCATAGAATGAAGCACAGGGATGGTCACTGGGTATACATCCTGGATCGAGGCCGCATAGTAGAATGGGATGAGGACGGCAAACCGGTACGATTTACCGGCACACATACAGATATTTCGAGAGAAAAGAATGCACAGATGGCCGCGGCCGAGGCTTCGCGGGCCAAGTCGATATTTCTGGCCAGCATGAGCCATGAGCTTCGCACACCTATTCATGGAATGCTGGGTATGGCCGAGCTACTGGATCGCGGTGTGAGCAAAGCAGAACAGTCCCAGTATCTGGCCTACATTCAGGATGCCGGCAAAAGCCTTCTGCGATTGATAAGCGATATTCTGGACGTATCCAGATTCGAAACCAACTCCATTGACATCCGTCCTTCGGACTTTGCTTTGCGAAAGCATCTGGAAGATACTGTAGAATTGCACAGAAAGCAATTCAACGAGAAGGGTATTACTCTGGAACTCGAAATTGAAGAGGATACATCTCAATACATTCGCGCCGATCCAATACGACTTCGCCAGATCATTTCTAATCTAATCAACAATGCGCTCAAGTTTACCGCCCGGGGCGAAGTCAGGGTGCAGGCAAGAACACTCTCTGTAGATGAATCTCAATACGATTTGATGATTTCTGTAATGGATACCGGGGAAGGAATCCATGCAGAGCATCTGGATCAGATCTTTGATCTATTTGTGCAGGCACCGGAATCCAGGTCAGAACTCCATGAAGGAGTGGGGCTGGGACTGTCTATCTGCAAATCTCTGGTTGAGAAAATGGGCGGCTCAATTGAGGCAAGTAGCGAAGTAGGATCTGGTAGTCGGTTCAGCTTTAAGATTCCAGTAACAGAGGTTAGTAGCGTTACCGAGCCTGTGCGAAATCCGGTTTCCGATTTTTCCGGAGCGAACTTGAAAATTCTGGTAGTGGAGGATTCCGATCTGAATCAAGTTCTGGTTCGCCGCTTTCTGCAGTATCTGGGTCTGGATTGCGAAATCGTAGATTCCGGGCCAGATGCTCTGGATCGGGTCCGTAGCGATAATCTCAACCTGGTATTTATGGACCTGGGAATTCCTGGAATGGGCGGACTGGAAACCACAAGACAGATTCGAAAACTGGATATCCGACAGCCTCACATCATCGCACTTACTGCAGATGCATTCATAGAAACCAGAGAAGAATGCCTGGAAGCCGGGATGAATCAATTCCTGAGCAAGCCATTCAATCTGCATCAGCTTTCGGATGCCCTGGGTGTCGCCGTAGAAGGTCTATTTTCTGCGTAACCACGGTGCGATTCCGGACACTAATGTATTGCTTCGGCAAAATAATGTGCAGAGAATCATAGCTCTACACTCCAGGAGACCATCATGGAAGCCCAGACTACAGTTGAGAAAACCTTGCATCGATCTTCCAGTCGAGGAGGCGCCAACTTCGGATGGTTGCAGAGTCGGCATACATTTAGTTTTGGAAATTACTTCAACCCGGAACGGGTACACTTTGGAGCTCTGAGAGTTCTGAACGATGATCAGGTGGCTCCAGGGGCCGGCTTTCCCACGCATCCCCATGATAACATGGAGATTGTGAGTATTCCTCTGGAAGGAGCCCTGGAGCATAAAGATACCACAGGCACCGATGGAGTCATTCGCACCGGGGATGTGCAGATCATGTCTGCAGGGACAGGAATCGCTCATTCAGAATACAATCATTCCGATGCAGATCCAGTGAAGTTTCTTCAGATCTGGGTGTTGCCAGAGAAACTGGACATTGAGCCCAGATACGACCAGAAGGCGTTTCGCAGCGAAAATCGAAAGAATAGATTTCAATTGATGGTTTCGCCTCAGCAATCCGCCGAAACACTTTGGATCAACCAGAATGCGTACTTTTCCATGGCTGAGCTGGACAAAGGCTCTACGGTGGTCTACGAAATGCATGAAAAGGCAAACGGGCTCTATCTATTCATGATTTCCGGCGCCGCAATTGTAGAGGATGAATCCCTGGGTCATCGAGATGGTCTGGGACTGGTGGGCAAGGATAGATACAATCTGCAGGCAGAATCCGCGGCTACAGTGCTGGCCATGGAGGTTCCCTATCAGGGATTCTGAGAATCCCGCTCAGCAAACAGGCTCCGACACCGGATTGGGTAGCGGCTACCGGGCCTGGCGTGGAACGGACTACCGTGCGAAAAATTTGAAAGCCAGGGCACCCTCCAGACCCGGACAGAGTTGACAGCCAGGCCAGCTTGCCGGATTCTGCCTGTGACACTCCCCTGTAGCTCAGTCGGTAGAGCAGTTGACTGTTAATCAATTGGTCGTAGGTTCGAGTCCTACCGGGGGAGCACTGCTTCAAACTCTCGAACTCCATTCACAAGGTCCAGAACCCCCTCTCGCATGAGGGGAGCAAACATAGGCTTATAGATGAGCCTCAAGTTCTGCTCCTTGTCCAATTCCATAGAGTCGATCAAGTCCATCAGAATTTCACGTTGACCCTCTGCAGGAGCGTTTAGGATAGCCCCGGGCAAAACCTGCAAGGTTTCGGCAATATCCACGGCCTTGAAGACGAGCCCTCTGTCTCGCATTGGTCTCTTGCTTCTTTCCGCCTCTAGGCTCGAGATTTCCCGGTTGATCCGGTTCAGCTCGGAATTAAGAGCCTCGATATCGTCAATCTTGTTGAGGCCAAGGACGCGCAGGATGTTGTGCTTCTGAGCGGTGAGCTCCGAGATCTGCCGGGTTAGTAAAGCGTTCTCTTGTCCATAGTGCTTGCGGTATTCTCGTTCCACAGCTTTAATGAGAGTCCGCAAGTTCTCGGTGAACTGAGGCCCGAAATGGTGGCTCCGCAATTGCTCGTAAACCATTGTATCCAGGCGTTCGACAGATACGTTCCTTCTCTGATATCCCTTCTTCGTACTATTCGGATGGTGCTTACAAGAATGCGCATAATAGATGTACTTCCCCTTCTTTGGTGGTTCACGGTACAACCCCATCCCGCAGGTGCAGCGGATTAACCCATCGTACTTGCCAGGAGTTTCAATTGTCCGAGATCGGTGTGAGAAGTGCCAGCCTGCTTTTTCCACTCGCTTTTTCCAGCGCTCCACGGTGATATATGGTTCCTGACTACCTTCGAACAATTTGTCTTCGGTCCGGGAGTAGAACTTTCCACACCAGAAGGGATTCTGGAGCCATTGCCTGAGGCTTTGAACAGTCCAAGCGCTATGACGACCTTCCTTGATTGATCCGTCCCGTTGTCGCCGTGGCTCGACGAACGGAATATAAGTTAGAACCCGCGATTCATTTAACTCCTCAATCGCTGCCTGTAGTCCGGGCCATCGGCCATAATCCCACGAGTCATGGATGAACATTACGGCCTTCTGGACTATCGGGTCCGGATCTTTAATATACCTTTTATCTGGTCCTTTAACATACCCTCCGCGACGCGGTGCCTGGGAAGCGACCCCCCTATCGCGATTCTTGATGTGGTTTCGCCTGGCACCGCGAGCCCGACGCATGTTCTCTAACCAATGCATCCCGAATCCTAATGATAGAACGAATAGGTCATCCTCCGAGCTCTCCGCAGAACACACCTTTCCGTCTTGATAAGTATGAACGCGGATTTTACCAGATTCGATCATTTCAGTGACCCGAGCAGCATCCATCGCATTACGTGTAACACGGGAACCATTGTAGAAGAGTAGGTCAGGAATCTTGGCCTCTTCCGCAAGCCACAGAATCAGTTCGAAATCCGGACGGCGACCGCTTGTCTTTGCGCTCTCAACCGTCTGGATCTCAAAGGCAGCCTCCATACCGTGGCTTTCCATGTGTCGATGGGCATCGTCTAACTGGAAATCGAGAGAGTTACCCTTCATTTGTCGGGTACTGGAAATGCGGCCGAAGGAAATGCAGGGAGTCTTTCCCTCCGCAAGAATCCTATTCTTGGCATCGAGCGTCGACTGCAGAGCTGCGTAATATTCAGCAGGTACTTTACGCATGATTGAACCTCCATCGTGCCACTGTTGCGCTTAGTTTGATAATGCCATTGAGATATAGCCCTATGTCTGAAGCATCAAGGGAGAACGGCACCCTCTCTGTATTGGCCGGTAATATTCGGCTGATCACCTCGGGTTTTCCTTTGGCCACCGCTAGTCGTCCCGTGGAACGCACAGCAGGAAATGCCCGAGCGAGGCCCTCGGGAATAGTCCGGCCATACCTGGTAGATTTCCTCCGGACTGAAATAGATGCGCGGTCCTGGGAGGGGCTGCTGTCATCGTGGTCCACCCCCATATACAGGGGGGTGGGAAACCACTCTTCACGGCCATAATCGTCCTCGTACCTCGTTGTATGTGTTCCTGCTGCAGCCTGGATTGCGCTGCCGACCCCCCCATACAGGGAGGTAATCGGTTGATTAGTACGTTTCACACTCATAGTCTATTTCTCCCTCTTCTTGTTGGAGTCCTGCCGGGAACTAAACTCGTAGTCGAGGTCCAGTGCCTGTGCCAGCGTAATAAGGAGATCTATGGTTCCTTGCTTATCGCGCTTTAACACTCCTGACAATTGCCCCACGCTGACTCCGGAGAGCTCAGCTAGCTTGCGCATCGATAATCCCTCTGCCGTTAGCTTTTCTTCAATCTGCTGCAGGAGACTTTCCTTTTCCGCTTGGTGGGGACCGCCCGCCCGGTTATAGCGGCGCAGAGGGCCGCGCACTCGAACAAATGCCCTTGGAGTCTTTGCCATACTGTTCACTTAAGTGAACACTTGAGGATGAGTCAAGAGCTTTTTCGACCAATTAGAAGCGGGTCGTTATTGCTGCAATGGCGGACTAATCTGGGCGTGATGTTCTTGTATAGCCCGGTAGGCTGCTTGAATGTTGGCGCGCGCATCAGGAACCCATTCGTCCACGCTCAGGCGTTCGATCTCATCCACTGGCACCCAGTTCAATTCGGAATGCTTCTTCGGGTGAAGAGCGGTTTTAATGTCCTCAGACTCATTCTTGAGGAAGGCTGGGAAGATGAATCCCGGAATTACTTTCCCCGTCTGTTCTACCAGGATATGATAGCAGGCAATGGGTTGATTTACGACTTCAATCTTGGCCCCAAAGTCCTCCAAGTATGCTTCTTTGAGACAGTCCTCAACCGTATGAGTTGATCGAATTTGTGCGCACCCGAATTCCCAGATTCCAGGCATCCTTTCCTTGTCCATTGGTCGCCTAGCAGCGAGCACTCGCATCGAGGTGTCGAATACGATTGCAACGCAATGGACCTCGGCTAGCTTAGCCCTTGAAATCGAAGTGTACCGTAGCTCGGTCTCTGGCTCCGGTGCTTTCATACTCGAGCGGAATTCACCTGGAAATTGCCCTAAGCCAATTTGCTGCATAATCAGTGGTAGGGTTTCTGAAACTTGGGCTGGCGACTCCACCGCAGTTTTGGCTAGATCACTTTGTAGAACGGCGTCGTACGGGAGGATTTGCCGAATGGCTTCCCAATCAGCGCAGTACCAAATGATGGGGTATGGTCTCCCACGCCACACTCCCTTCAATTGTTTATAGCCTACGATCCGCAATCGCCCCGACAGCCCCATCGAATCCTCATGATCCAGCAAGATAAATGCAAGCTCAGCACTGACTGCTAGTACGTTCGCGGCCACGTGGGGTCCCAATCTGAATCCGATATCAATGTCTGGACCCAAGAAGTCCTCTGCCTCTTGATCTCCGTGCACGGTAGGTATGATAACATTGGGTGCCTCCAAATGGGGCTGAGCTGTAACAGGTCCAGGCTTCGGTCTTTGGGCACGCGCCGCCCATATAACCCCCTTAATCGCTAGGGCACCTATGACGATCGGACTGTGATTGTGGAGCAAGCGAGTAATAGTCTCAATAACTACTCCCGCTTCAGTAACGAATTTTGCCAAGTGCTGAGGACTCGGAATCTGCATGTAGAACAGTATCTCGTCACCGACATATTTCCAGACGCGCATTTCAGGGAGCACGTTTTTCACCTCCCTTTCTGCGACAGCGTAGAAATAGCGAAAGATCACCGGCCATTCACCCGGTCTGCGAACTTTGAATTCAGTGGACCCGACCAAATCCAGGGAAAGAAATACGTATGCTACAGGCTTTTCCGTCTTCCCTTCAATCGGACGACCAAACTGAGCGATTTTGGACTTTGGATCGTCTATTGCCAACGAAAGATACCCAACCATCTGCCTCGAATTAGGGCCGCTTTCTTAGATACCTGGAAATGGTCGGCCAGTTTCGCGACATCGCAGCGGCCCGCCACAGTATACTTTTCCACGGCCGCTGCGTAGGCTGAGCGAGGCATTAACAGAGCAGCCGCAAACTCATTGGCCTCGAATTCTTCCTCACTGTACCCATAGCGCAAATAAACGGAGTCCTTGTACTCTGGTGTGGATGCCCATTTCTCCGGATCAATGAGGTAGCCCATGTGAAGAAACAGGTGGCCTAGCTCATGAGCGATCGAGAACCGATCCCGATTTCCAGCCTTGGAATCCTCAGAAATCACGATCTGGAATGCATCGCCCATCTTGTAGATGATTGCATCAACTGATTCTGGTAACTTCTGCCTGCTTAGCTCTCCGCCCAACTTGGTCACAACTTGCTCGAGACTGACCGGGATCGAGAGATCCAAGGATTCGGAGATGTGCTCAGCAAGCTCGTTGATGTATTCACGATCAATGACCGGCATGGCGATTATGTCCCAAGACTACCAGATTTTGTCAAGCTCCCTCCGCTTTTCCCGTTAGCTGCTGCTCGGCTGATGGCACAGTGCAATCTGATTTAACCTGATTATATTGAGTCCCACGCGCACTGCAGGGCTCCTGAAGCCTATATTCCGGACATTTCCAGTGGATATTCCGAGTCATAGGGAAGATCGAAGCATAATGCATAAACGGGGTGGGGGTGGCTTCCCGGACCCCTCTCTGCTACCATTCCGCATGCGCTATCGGGAGTTGATTGAGACGGTCCCGGATATGCTCCCATCCAGGCATCCATTTATTGAGAATCTCCCGGAATCGATGGCTATGGGTTCGTTCTATGAGATGGGACATTTCATGGACGACGATGTATTCGAGGCAATCCAGCGGCTTTCGAGCCAATTCTGTATTGAGCAGGATGCTCCGGCGCGCGGGGGTGCAACTACCCCAACGAGTACGCATCCGCCGGACCTGTAACCGCTCTACTGAGACTCCCAGTTTCGGTGCCCATTTGTCGATCATCGGGAGGGCCGCAGTTCGAATTTCAGATCGGTAGAATTCGTCGAGCACCGCTTTGCGTCTATCTAGCGGTAGGTTGGGTCGGCCCTTCATTAGCATACGGTTCCCGGTGATCTCAATGCGTGGACGACCTGAAGTCTCTATCAACTCCAGCAGGTACCGTTTGCCCCATAGATAATGACTCTCACGATCGATGTATTCTCGAATTGGTTCCCGATCCTGGGAACGGACTTTGACCTGTTGTTCTTTGATCCAGTCCAGCTTGGAAATAGCGAACACACGGACTCGTTCAAGATCCATGCCTTTTGGAACAGATACCCGAACGGCACCGGCAGGCGGATGAACGGTCAAATGGACATTCCTTATGTCCTTATGCGTAACATCGATCTGGATATCACCGATTGCAAGATGCTGCCCCATTAATACTCCTTCTGATTTACAACTATCTGAAACACCCGCTCAACTGCGCTCTCGTCCTGCAGGACACCGTAAAGAGCAGCCTTGATGACCTGTTCCCGTGACTGAACACCTCGCCAACCGTCTGGACGAACTTGAAGGATAGTTTGATCCAGCTCGATGGCGAGGTCCTCATTGTTGTCGAGGTTATGGTACAATACTCTTTTCCCCGGAGTGTCGAGCAATACCGGGGTTTCTTTGCTTCGCCCGGACAGCAGTTGGCGAGCCAATTCCGCGACCCGCTCTAAGTACTGTGCATAGCGGTCAGCTTTCTCTTTCCGGAACTTGATGATTTCGTCGAGGAGTGCCGACATCTTTTCATAGAAGGCAGGATCATTCAGGTGTTCCTTCATGATCTTACGTCGGATGTTGTTTTCAATCGTTTCAGCAACAGCCTTCTGGTTATTCTTCCGAGCCGCCATCTTCTTTGCTATCGCATCGGCTACCCCGCTCTCAACAATCAACTCCAATAGGGATGTGTCTTCAAAGTCCGAGATGGGCCGAGGATTCTCCGCCTGAATATAGGTATCGATCAGGTGGCGCATGTCCGCTTCGTATGGCTTCAGGTCAAGGGTCTCACCACTCGCCAGGCGAATCATATCCCGTAGGGCCACGTAGTCCCGTAATTCCCTTTGCAGTGACCCTATTTCAGCGTCCGAATATCCGGCATGTGGCAGATCATCAGCAATATTTGCATATGCCCGGGCAAGCATGGCCGTGGTGACATAGAGCACTTCCCTGTGGAGGTCCCTTTCCGCGAGATCATTTCTGTTCTCTGGATTGCCGCAGAAATACCGTTGATATTCCAGGTCGCCGCGCGGCTGCTCCACATCTTCACACAGACGGGCGAGTTTTTCCCGCGCTGCTTCGAGTTGTTCCCGACCCTTTGTTAACCGATCTTTCAGTAGAATCTGAGGGTCTTCTTCTCCCGGCCCGCGATCGAGTTCGGTAGTGTACACAGCCAACGCGTTTTCCACTTTGCGAAAGAGATCCTTGTAGTCGACGATGTAGCCGTATGGCTTGTCCTCACCGTCGAGCCGGTTGGTCCGACAGATCGCCTGGAAGAGACCGTGGTCCTGCATTGATTTATCGATATACAGATAAGTGCAGGACGGCGCATCAAACCCCGTTAGCAGTTTCTCCACCACGATCAATAGTTTCATGTTGGACGGTTCTTGTATAAATAGCTTCTTGGCCCGGTCTTCGTAAGTCTCAGTCTTTGATTTGCCGGGCTGCGCCTGAACCGATTCCAGTAGTTTCTGGTAGGTTTCGTAGATGTATTGCTTATCGGTCTCGGTGTTTGCGCCCGTATCTTCGGCACTCAGGTCTCTTGATTGGGGATTATAGGATGTAACGACAGCACATTTACCCTTGAGCATAGTCTCGTTAAACAGCCCGAAATAGCGACAGGCTTCATAGATACTGGATGCCACGAGGATTGCGTTTCCACGTTCGCTTGAGAGCCGCGGCTTTACGGAGAAATCGAATATGATATCCGACACAAGGCGATCCATACGGGACTTGCTACTAAGAACCTTCTGCAACGTTCCCCAGTGCCGCTTGAGCTCTTCCTGCTGCCACGAGTTTAGGCCCTTTGTCTTAGCTGCAAACCATTCATCGACCTTTTGGGGTGATGTGAGCTTCTGGTCGATGTCTCTAGCCTCGTAAACGAGATCCAGAATCACTCCATCTCTTACGGCCTCGTTAAACTTATAGGTGTGGATGTAACTTCCGAAGACCTCTATGGTTGTCTGCCGGTCTTGCTTTAGGAGTGGTGTTCCCGTGAAGCCTACAAAGACCGCGTTCGGCATCATGGCCTTCATAATTCGGTGCAGCTTGCCACTTTGAGTCCGATGCGCCTCGTCCACGAAGACGAACACCTCCCCGACAGTATTGCTTGGTTTGCCCTCCAATTCCCTAATGAACTCGCTAATGTCATCGACGTCCTTTCTCCCAAACTTGTGGATAAGGGAGCATAGCAAGCGCGGGGTGGCCTGACCCAACTTTGAGAGCAAATCTCTTCCGCTTGCAGTTCGTTTGATATTCTCGCCGGCTTCCGTAAATACTCGCTCGATCTGTTTGTCCAGTTCATCCCGGTCGGTAATAATTGCAACACGGGCGTTTGAGTTATTCTCCAGAATCCAGCGCGCCAGGAGGACCATCACGATACTCTTTCCGCTTCCCTGAGTATGCCAGATGATGCCACCCTTCTGCTGTCGCACATGTTCCTGTGCATGCTTTACGGCGAAGTACTGATGCACGCGGGGCACCTTCTTGGTGCCTCCATCGAAGAGTATGAAATCATGCACCAGCTCTAGCAGACGCTCTTTAGAGCATAGCTTACGGATATATTTGTCTAACCGATAACCGGTACCGTCCTCTTCATCTTCACGCCAGGTCAGATAATACTTCTCGGGAGTCCCGATAGTTCCGTATTTTAGTCCCTCCGAGTCATTGCCGGCGATGAGTAATTGCACTGTACTGAAGAAGGATTCATTGAACTCCGGTCTCTGGTTGGAGATGAGCTGCCGGATGCCTTCCCCGATGCTCTTGCGGCTGTTCTTGAGTTCGATCACTACGAGAGCGATGCCGTTCACGTAGAGTACGATGTCCGGCCTGCGCTCGTGCCCCCCGTGCAAAGTGACTTCCTCGGCTACATGGAAGTCGTTGTTTTCCGGATGATCCCAATCGATCAGCTTCACTGTCTCGGTTGCCTTTTCGGCCTCGGTCTTTACGTGAACACCGTAGCGGAGAAGAGAGTGGACGGCTTTATTGTTTCCGTAGAGACCGCGCGTTGGATTCTCGGCTTCCGTGCGGAGCCGATGAACAATAGCTGCAACCTGAGCGTCGGTATTACCCTGACCCTTGAGCCAAGCCGCGAGTTGCATCGTTTCGATATTACTGTTGCCGTCGCGGTCAGTCCAGTCGCCCAGATACTCGTAGCCCAAGCCTTTCGGTTGCGGGCCGAGGACCTCATGGATGAGGCGGCGCTGCGTTTCTTTCTCTGGCTTGGCGATTGTGTCCATAGGCAACCTCAGACGAGTCGAATCCTGCCAGTGAGGAGTTCTTGCATCATACCCTGCTTGAGCTGACGGGTCTTGGAGAGCTTGGTTTCTAATAATTCGATTTCCGAATCAATATCCCCCAGGACTTCCGCGATGGCCCGCTGCTCAGCATGCTGGGGCACCGCAATGGAAAAGTTCGTGAAGGTGGGTAGACGCAAGGAGTCTACGGTTGCCTTTACAGTGTTCGTCATTGCATGCCGTCCGAAGTGAAGGTGCATGTAATGGAAAATGAAGCGAGCGTCCATCTCGGGTGCAAACTGCGTAATTGCATAGACACGTTGGTGGACGTCAAACTTTCCGACGATGTAGTGGAAGATGCTGCCGATCCCACCCTCGCCGGGAACCAAGATAGCCTCGCAATCATAAGAGTAGGAATTGATGCGCTCGACGGTGGCGGAGCGAACGAAGAACGGATATTGTCCATTCTCCTCCTTGTCCTGGTTGTTTCGCTCCCCGGTTTTGATATGCGCAACCGCGCCCAACGTCCTCACCTCCCAATCCTCCGGAATCATTCCGATCTCTGTTTGCTTGGTCTTCTTCGACTTGGCGAACCCCGGCAACCGCCGCTTTCCGGTCAGCAGTTCCTGCATGGCCCCCTGCTTGATGAGGCGTTTCTTGGTGATGAGCTTCTCCAGCGATTCGATGAGGGCATCGACATCTCCAAGGGCCTCGGCGATGGCTTGTTGTTCTGGGAGGGGTGGGAGGGGGACGTGTATTATTTCCACGTCGCGAATGTTCAGTCCGGGCTGCGCATTTCCCTTGATGAAGTTTTGCACTACTCGTTTCCCAGCACTGCTTTGGAAGAAGTATAAACAGAATCGATTGTTCATTCGCGCCCGGTTCGTCCTAATCCGGGCTGTAGTTTGGGTAATGTTCGCCCCGCCCAGCCAGTCGGGGACTACCGCCACGTGACCGGTGTTGGCTCCCACAATCGTCATTAAGACGTCCCCGGGAGCAAGTCGCGCATTCTTGTAGCGCGTTTCAATGGGAGCGGATACCCGGAAGAGCTGACTTTCGGCGACCCAGCCGAAGGAGTAGTCTTGCCCACGAACCATATAGCGCCCCGTCGAGTCGTACTTTCCGGGCTGGATGATCCCATACCGAATCTTGTGCTCTGGGTCCACGACATCGCGCAACTCGGCGATTTGCCAGTCCGCTGGCATCGTTCCGATCTCGGTCTGCTTGTAGCCCCTTTCTACTTCCACGCGAACCCCATAGATTCGAGGTGCCCGTTCACACGGGCCTCCATTTCACTTGCGTCTTTTATTAAATCCGGCAGAGGTAACTCATACCGTTCAGCCAAGTCGCGGATTCGATGAGTCAATCCCTGCCCAATGCGATCCATCTCGCGATGGATCAGCCGGTCCAGAGAGCCCATCCACTTGTCTTCCACCACGAGACTCTTCACCTCGGCCTCCGTGAGTTTCGGGTACTTTGCGTAGGCCAGCGCATCGAGCTCTGCCTCCGCCTCCTTCCTGGCTTTCTTGAGAACGGCCGTGCGTTCCAGCGCGTCCCGGTAGCGGCCCAGAATCCTGATGTCCTCCAAGTCACCATTCGCATCGCTGGCGGATAGTCGCTCCTCGACAAGGGACTCCTGCTCCGAGACCGAGTTGACCAGGTCGGTCCGCAATGATTTCTCCTCGTCGTACGCTTCCAAGAACCGTTGGAGTGTCTCCGCTGCGCCTCCTTTGGCCGTCTTGAGCTGCTTCTTCACGCTACCTATGGGGACCTTGCCTTTGTCATTTGTGAGGTCCTGGAATGCGGGCTCTTCCGCCAGCTTTGCCAACTGTTCCTGAAAACGCTCAAGCCTTTGCTCATTGAGAGAGTACGCACGGTGTCCGTCCGGGTCACGGACCTGCCAGTAGGTTACGACTGCCTCTTGATGCGCTCTCTTGAGATCGGCGCTTGTGCTCACATCGGCGAGAATACCTTCGTCGCCTCCGTGTTCCTCCTCCAGCTCGGTGACGGTACTTTCCGCCGCTTGAAGGTCAGCTTCGATGGCGATGAGGGCGTCCGACTCCTTCTTGAAGAACCGAGCCACGACAAGCTCCTTCGGTATCAGGTCGCAGGCCCAGCCCTTGTCCTTCTCCTTGCCCTTCCTGTCGGTCTGGACAATGCGATACGTTTCCGCCTTCCACCCGTCCGCCGCAATGATGTAACAGTCGTCCTGCATCGTCTCCGACCAGTAATCCATCAGATGCTGATAGACATCGTACTTGTCGATGAGCGGTACCTCGGCATAATGTCCGAGCAGGTCTTCGGAGAGCGTAGTGATAATCTCCTTGGGATGGGAACCCGACGCAAGCTTCTTGAGGCGCGTCGTAGAAGCCTTGCGCCATTCCTCGAAGTGGGCATTCATCTGTTCCACCAATGCTACGAACTCGGGGTGCTCCAGAATGGCGCTCCTTACGACACTCTGGTCCACAGCCAGATCCACATAGCCGGAGCGGTTGGCTTTAAATAGAGTCTTGCGCAGGCCCGGACAGACCTCCCAGTATCGTCCGAGGTCATCCAGGTCCGCGACCGGAATCCCGCCCTTCAGATGCGCTTCGATGTCCTGTCGGTCCTCTGGCGCCTGCGTGTCGATGTAGCGCGGAAGATTGAGATTGTAGTCGTTCTCTTCAATCTCCTTAAAGGGAACCCGTCGCGAATACTTCGGCACTTCCTTACCGCTCACCCAGGTCGACACCATCCGGTGAATATCCTTGGAGCGGAGGCGGTTCTTGTTACCGTCTTTGAAGAAGCCTGCACTGGCATCGATCATGAATATGCTGCGTCGGGCGGCGGCTTCCTCTTTGTCCAAGATAACAATGCAGGCCGGAATGCCGGTGCCATAGAACAAGTTAGCAGGCAAACCGATAATGCCCTTGATGTACCCCTTCCGGACCAAATTACGCCGGATGTCGGCTTCCACATTGCCCCGAAACAGCACACCATGCGGCAAGATACATGCCCCCTTTCCTTTGCTCTTGAGCGAGCGAACAATATGTAGTAGGAATGCGTAGTCTCCCTGTTTCGCTGGCGGTGTCCCATAGGGTTGAAATCGCTGGTGCGGATCATTCAGCGGATCAATTCCGCTGCTCCATCGCTTGTCGCTAAAGGGGGGATTGGCAACCACGTAATCAAAGGTCTTCAGTTCTCCTTCATCGAGGAACTTTGGGTTTGAGATCGTATTTCCCTGTTCGATAACTGCCGTCGGATAATCGTGCAGAATCATATTCATTCGACCCAGGTTGGCAGTGGTGGCTTCACGCTCCTGGCCGTATAGGGTGATGGGCGTATTGGCTTCGTAGGCGAGCTTCAGAAGTAAGGAGCCTGATCCGCATGTGGGATCATAGACGGTGGTATCACTGCTGGTCTTTGCACTACCGATTTCTAACACTTGCGCGATTACTCGGCTGACTTCCGACGGAGTGTAAAATTGGCCCTTAGACTTCCCGCTCTCCGTTGCAAAGTGCCGCATCAAGTATTCATAGGCATCGCCCAGAAGATCATCGTCGCCTGCGCGGTTGCCAGAGAAGTCAAGAGCTGGCCGTTCGAATACTGCAATAAGATTGCTAAGCCGTTCCACCATTTCTTTGTCGCTACCCAGGCGATTCGGATCGTTGAAATCCGGCATGTCTGAGAGCTTATTGGCCTTCTGAAGCGGAGCTATGATTTGCTTATTAATCCGATCTCCGATATCGGATTTCCCCTTCAGGGCAACCATGTCCGCAAAGCTGGCACCCGCTGGGATTGTCAGCGGTGCATACTTCTTGCCAGCATATTTGTCGCTGATGTATTTGATGAATAGGATCACGAGGACATAGTCTTTGTATTGACTGGCGTCCATCCCGCCCCGTAGCTCATCACAGCTTGCCCAGAGAGAGGAGTATAGTTCCGATTTCTTTATAGCCATAATTGTAGTTGAATGAGGGCCGCTCTGGAGCCAGTATCCCTCAGCTTGATACAGATTCTTTATTGTCCCCCGATGATTCCAGCAGATTTCCGGGCTGCTTCAGGTATGCCGGTAATTTATGGGTCCCTGACAGATATCTGGCCATAGGTAGGCGAATACAGATCAGCCCACAGGAGGGTGGGGGTGGGTTTATGCCGACCCGTTTCTTTCACGTCCTCCAGTCCAGGTGGTCGGAAGCATCGAAGTAGGTCGCGGTATAGAATCGTTCCAGTGTTCTCGTGGAAGTGTGCCCGCCTACCTTTCTGGCCGCCTCCGCTCCGACAAGGGAGAATAGTCTCTGGAGGGCGGTATGGCGGAAAGCATGTGGGTGGAGTTTACAAGTTCTCTCCCCGGTTTGAGTGTTTCGGCGGTCCCGTCCGGTGTGGATATTCAGTTCCTTCCCCCAGCGTTCAACGATCCTTTCGAGGGATCGGACATCCAGAGGGCGGCGCATTCCCTTCCGGGCACGGTTTGGAAGGGTCAGGAAGAATTCCTCGGGCGAGAAATCCAACGTGGCATGGTATTCCCGGAGGGCAGCAAGGGCGGTATCCCCGGGGATGGCGGGAACGATCCGTCCCCCCTTTCGGCGGACAGGAAAGGCAGTCTTCCCATCTGGCAAGGTTACGGCATCGGACAATCGCAGGGAAACGATTTCCCGTGCACGGAGCGCGGTCCGTGAAAGGATCAGATACAGGGCGCGGTCCCGGTGTTCTTTTTCGGTCTGAGGGTTCTGGAAGTGGTTTTCCAATTTCCGCATGTCGGCATCCGTGATTCCACGTCCCAGCATGATTCCTGGTCCGGGTCCTCCCGTCCTTCCTCCCCCGGTTTCCCTGGACGGTTTCTTGCGGTGACGGAATTCATTGAGGTCGGTTATTTTCGTTTCGGGTCGCATGGTTTCAGTACATTGGTAGGGTCGTTTTTCGTCTGGAATTAAACGACGCATCGGGCATTCTAGGCAGTCTTCTCCGGTACAGTCAGGTCGAATCGAAGGTCATTCAGGCAATCCAGAGTCAATATGGGTTCTACAATAGCATCCTTGTCATTATCAATCTTCAGGTATTCCAGTCCAAAGCACAGACGGCGATGGATCTCCTCCATGGTCCATTTGCGGGCGCGATGATAAAGGCATGTATAGAAGAGGGTTTCGATTGCAAACGCCTGAGCATCAGTAATCTCGCGCCCATAGCTCCAGAGGGATTCGATACGTGCAATACGTAGGAGATCCCGGGAGAGCATGACATCCATTCCTCCTCCGCAAGCGGACATAAACAGAAAGCGCGTCCCCAGGTTCTTGAATAGATTCAGGTTTCTACGAATCGGCATTTCTTCCTTCCCGATCTTCAGCAGATATTCCCCGTCTTCGGTAAAGTCTCCATGGCAGACAATGTGCAATCCATCGAGTTCAGGTTCTTTGCGCGCATTCTCGATGGCATCCACGAATTCAGCGCAGGATTCAACGGGCACGGAATCGAATTCGGCGGGTAGATTGTTAAACATCTCCTGCATGAATTGCGATTGTGAGCGGTTCACGTCTCGTTTCGAGAGGGGGCATTCTAATAATCGAACGATGGGTTTCTTGGTTTTCCGGGTTGGCATCTGTTCCATTTTATGGAACGACAGAGAAGGAGTCAATCCCAATATGGGATTTTTCCTCTAAGGATAGGAGAAAGTAATCCTATAGGCAATATCCAGATTGCGGGCGATCTTAAACAAAGTCTCCGCATCCACGGAACGTTTCGCGTCTATTGCGATAGAGTATAGGTGTGTTTTAGATATCCCAAGCTCTTTCGCTTGAAGTGCATAGGACTTTTCCCCGGTTTCGCTCATTGAGCGTAGCCTTGCCCGAACTACACTCTTCAATCTCTCGTAATCGGTAATTGCTTTCATGGAAGGTCGCTGGAATCCATTCCCCGGTCTTTCTGAATACGGTCAATTGCTGCGTCAAGACTCTCCTGCAGTCTTCGCGTCAGCTGGTGAATGTTTCTCACTTGCACTGTGTTTGCCCATTCCTCAAACTCATTGGCAAAGATTCGCTCAGCGCCTGATGTCGGTCGCAGGTATCTTGCGTAGAGATCATAGACTGTAACTGCCATTAGACGCACAGCCGCGCCATGCTCGGGGGAATTTGGCCAGGGCTCATCCAAGATTTCATCCAGATTGGTACGAAGATCCCGTAACAGAAGCAACTGGAAGGCTCTTAAGTGCTCCTCTATCCGTGGATCAGAGGCCTCGGGGGACAGGAGACTGATGATATCTCCAGAGGTAACATTGAGCTCTTTGCCTGACCCATAGAAGTGCACTCGATAGCGGTCGAGTTCGTAGGCTACACCGTTCAACAACTTGTCGATGGGAATTCTAATCGAATTCTTACTCTCTAGATCGCTAATGTCCAAGACAGGGCGACCTTCTAGTCGCGGATGGCTTATTATGATTTGATTAACAGGCGGGACCTGGTTTCCGCTTTCAATCGGCAGTCTGGTCCGCATAGTAACTTCTCTTACTTCTTTCTGGCTTTCAGGCAAACGAAAGGGTAGACTGGACCAATCCCCTATGGCTCCGATCCAAAGCATACCCATTGTACCTATCCCCCCGAATAAGATGTACCGAAGCCAATAGTCGGGCCAAGAGATCGGCCAACCATTCAGGTCCGTAGGGCGGTAATCACCATCGATTTGATAGGTAACCAGTTCTTTGCGCTCCATGAGAGGGCCTTGGTGCGGTTTCAATACCCACTGGATGGAAACCATTTCGCCCTTGATGGCCACCCTAACATCTGCTGCCAACTGCATCGGCTCAACGATGGCATTAGACACTATTTCCCGACCGATTTCGACAGGGTCCGTCCGAACAACCTCAATCAAGCACCTCGGCATCAATGCCACCACCAAGACTAAACCGACGAGTCTCTGAATTCGACGTAGCGCGACCATAGCACTACAGTACCCATCTGCAAAGAGCAGTCAATCCAATCCCGTTATGGGATATCTCGTAACAGGTTGTAGCATCATTGGGTGAAGATCAACCCCCTGCACGACCCCGAATACAGGGTCTTCCTGCAAAAACTCAAACAGGCTCGTGAAGAATCAGGCCTCACACAGGTGCAGGTCGCCCAGAGGCTCGAACGGCACCAATCCTACGTCGCTAAATGTGAACAGGGGGAGCGCCGGGTGGATGTAATCGAATTGAAGCGATTTGCTGAACTCTATGACCGCTCTGTGGAGTGGTTCTTGCCTTGATTAGGGACGATCCCCATTTGCATTGCTTGGACCATAAGACGAAAGTCATACTGAATACCCGCCGGCCCGGCTATACACATAAGTGTAAGAACAGAGACTCGTTCACCGCCATGCTTTCTCAGCCGGTGGATGACCGACTTAGAAGCCCTGTATTTGAGAGCCGCGCTCCTGACGGAAAGCGGATCGGAGCGTATGGCCGCGACGACCGCTTCGAGCAAGTCAGAGACCGCACTGACCACTGCAGCTTCATCAGTGATCTCGAGGAAGTCCCTCGGCTGGGCAACGGATTGATTGAGCATAGCATCAAGTACGCATAAAAGGTTCAGTGTAGCCATCCTTTCGAGATTCGCCTGAAGATCGGATGGCTACACCAGGCCCCTCTATCGCCGGCCGGACCGCTCATTCTCGATTCGCTCGGCAAGTTTGGCGAGGCTCCGAGCCTTCTCAGCAATCCTCCCTCTCTCAATACCGTCTGAATTCCGCTCAGTTATTTGTTGAAGCTGTCCAAACATTCGCTCGATGCGCCTTTCAATTAAAGGAGCCCAATCGGGCCTACCGCGCCCGAGTTTCATGGCTTCCTTGGGCTTCACTAGCATCAATACTCCTTCAGGGTCTTCCAGGGCATTGCGGCATATTGCTCCCAGAATTCCAGCTTGCCTCATTCCAGTAAGGTCTGAAAGCTCTGTGAGCCGGCCGGCCAATTCAGGGTTGAGCCGAACTTCGAACTTGATTAGAGTTCTCGGGCTGGCTTCCTTGATTTGTTCCTTCGCATTCCCCTTCGGCGGTCCCTCCTCCGAGGTACGATAATCGGCGGGTAAACGCCTGATTCTTGACTTTGTTCTTTCATTCATCGTCGTAACTCCTAATAATGGGTGCAGACCGACTCCTTTATGGGTTGACTATCCGGTAGATCCAGGTCCGACCAATATGTGGTCCTTGCTCTGGCGGATAGAACTCCCCATGGAAGGTCCTCGGTGCTCGCTTCGCTGCGCGCCTCGGAGTGCGATGGGTAAACCATCGCACCTATTAAGTTGATTTGAATTAGCTAAGAGGTTGGATCGGGCTCCGGGGCTCGCTATCGCTCGCTCCTCGTAAGACGAGGGGTCCCCGGCGCGGGACAGAGTCAAGCAACTCTGGGTAAAAAGCGAATGCAATAAGCTTTGCAATAACTTCAGCCATAGTTGATGCCGTAACAGGTAGAGCCCGTTAGATTGCATTGGCCAGCTCCATTACTAGACTCTCTGCAAGTTCTCGGATATCCGTTCGAGTCTCGTACAACCGGGGGAGCAACTTCGATGCGTCTTGCCGCATCGAATTGCTATGAACAAGAAGCGGCGCGAGCCGCTTTTCTTATTTTGAGCCAGGACCTGAATTGAAGATTTCCCACCAGCATATCCATTCATTGGTAAAGCCTCCGAATTTTTTCGGCTGCCTGACGCATCTGCTGTCGTAGATTGAGGGGCTCAATAACTTCGATGGCCGTTCCAAAGGGCATCAGGATGGCAACGGCACGGTCCGCTTCCAACAGATTTGCTTCTACTTCCACCCATTCCTTCTTTCGGTCCAGCTCAGTAACTTCCACGTAAGGTACGCCGGTCAGCCACTCAACACAATCGCTTCGAACCTTCAGTCGCGCTCTAAATGTGGGAAACCCTTCGACCAGGTTTCGTGTGTTTTCTTCCCAGTAGCGTTCCAGATCAAATCCCACGGGTACCTGCCCGGTTTCGGGCAGTACTCTCGAGTTCTTCATTCGGGACAGGCGATAGATTCTGATGGAACGATTGTATCGCGCCACCAGATACCAGGCTTTGCCTTTAAGAACCAGACCGAGCGGCATAACGGTACGCTGGTGATGTCCCTCTTTCGCAGGATACGTAAAGAAAAGCTTTTTATCCGTTATCAGAGCTTCCTGGACCGGTTCCAGTGCCTCCGGACGAGTGCTGGTCTGTCCCCAGCCCGCGGTATCGATGAGGATCTTGCGATGAGCGGATCGAACCTTATCCTGAACCGCAGCAGGCATTGAGGCAAGAAGCTTCAAGATGGCGGAGTCGAAATCCTGCTCGCGACCCAGTTCCCGGGCTATGAAACCGCTATGGCTCAGTAGTAGCGAAAGAGCTTCCCCTTGCTTCATACCAGTCAGATTTGTGCGGTACCCTTCGCTCAGTTCCCACCCACCGGTGGTACCCCTTTCCGCATATACCGGCACACCGGCCGCCGATAGTGCTTCCATGTCGCGATGAATGGTTCGTTCGCTGACCTCCAGCTTCTCTGCAAGCACCCTGCCCGAGGTCCGGCCCCGGGATTGTAAATGCATCAAAATGGCGATCAGTCGGTCAGCTCTCATGGTTCATCCTGGGAGATAATATGACAGTATATGACATATTTTGAATAGAGGAATAAAAAAACATCCGGTAGGTGAAAAACCGCATCCATATATGACACTAGTTGACATATATATTCTATATACTGGGAGCCATGAAACAGCAAAAAAGAGAAAAGTCTTCGGTAACAATGCCGGTTGCCGAACCCCATCCGGGAGGCGGCCCTGGATATACTGAACGGAACATCGATCTAAACGGTGTTCGACTCCACCTGGTGGAGGCCGGACGCGGCCCGCTTGTGGTCTTATTGCACGGTTTTCCCGAATTCTGGTATGCCTGGCGCAAACAGATTCCGGTTCTTGCGGCAGCAGGCTATCGAGTGGTAGTGCCGGATCTGCGGGGCTATAATCTTTCGGACAAACCGCGGGGTGTCCGAGCCTACGGCATCGATTATCTGCTAGAGGACGTGCGAGGCATAATCGATGCCTGTGGTGCGGAGCGGGCCACGGTAATCGGCCACGACTGGGGAGCCATGATCGCCTGGCTATTTGCCATGATACACCCGCACAAAGTGGATCGGGTTGCGGCTCTGAATGGGATGCATCCGGTGGCCTTTCGCAATGCCATGGGATCGCTTTCGCATCTTCGCCAGACCTACTACGGCCTTGTCTTTCAGATTCCGGTCTTACCGGAGATACTGCTGCGAGCCAGAAATTACCGATGGCTCCGTAGCATATACAGCGAACACTTTACAGACGAAGATCCACCGCCTCAGGACCAGCAAGCCTGGATGCAGGCCATGAGCCGACCGGGAGCATTAACTTCAATGGTGAACTATTACCGTGGGGCAGGAGTAATGATGAAATTCCTTAAGACCTCGGTACAACCGGTGCAGGCGCCCAGCCTGCTGATCTGGGGGGAGCGAGATGGGATCGGAATCGAAACAGCCCTGCCCACGAATCATTGGGCCCCGGATCTGGATGTGGTACGCGTCCCGGAGGCAGGTCACTGGCCACATAGCGATCAGCCGGAAATCGTAAATGAGGCATTGTTGAGGTTCCTTGAGCGATAGAGAGCTATCCGTGCCCTTCACCGTATTGGTCCTTCCATAGATGACGCGTTGCTAGTTTAACTTGTGCAGCTGGACTGCGGCGATCCGGCACTCGCCGCAGTCCTAATCACAGGGTGAAGTCATTACGCGATTTGTTCCATCATTCGATACAGCCACGAACAGCTTATTTCCATAGGTAAGCCCACTCCAGCCGTTTGCTTCGGCGGCCGAACGAGCCGTCCAGGTGATTCCATCACGAGACGTCATGATTCGATTCGTTCCGCTGTTAGCCACGGCTACAAAAAGCCCATCCCCGTAGGTTACATCAGACCATCCATTGGCCTCCGGGGCTGACCGGGCTGTCCAGGTGATCCCATCCGGAGAAGTCATAATACGATTAGTTCCGCTACTGGAGACCGCCACGAAAAGTCCATTTCCATAGGCTACATCAGACCATGCATTGGCCTCGGGTGCTGAGCGGGCCGTCCATGTGACTCCATTCGGAGAGGTCATGATACGGTTCGTTCCATCGAGTGATACAGCCACAAAAAGCCCGTTGCCGTAAGTAACGCTCACCCACAGATTAGCTTCCGCTGCCGATCGGCCCGTCCATGTGATTCCATCCGAAGAGGTCATGACTCGATTGGTTCCATTGGTGGAGACGGCCACAAAGAGTCCGTTACCATAAGCGACATCCTGCCATAGGTTCGCTTCCGCTGCTGACCGCGCGGTCCAACTGATACCGTCCGATGAGGTCATAACACGATTAGTTCCTGTCGTAGCAACTGTTACGAATAATCCATTTCCGTAGGTGATTCCACCCCATTCGTTGGCCTCTGCTGCCGATCGACCGGTCCAGTTGATGCCATCCGAAGATGTCATGACGCGGTTGGTTCCGTTGAGTGCAGTGGCTACAAAAAGTCCGTTTCCATGGGTCACGTTGTTCCATGCATTGGCCTCGGCCGCGGATCGCGCCGTCCAAACATCTCCATCGTCTCCGCAGCCCAGATTGGACAGAATCAAGAGCAAGAGGGCGTTTTGCGCCGATTTGTCGGAGTCTTTTGTGCAACCGGACAGCACTACCATAAGGAAAGACAAAGCCATTGCAGGCGCCGCGCACCGGTTTAGGAAAAGCTTCAAGTAACTTTTCTTAGTGTAGATTAAGGGCATGGACACCTCTCCTTGGCGATTCTATACTGGCATTTAATTCAGATTATGTCGACACTTTTCCCAAACGCTGGGTAGCACCCGGCTATCGAGAAAGGGTCGTCCTGTATTATCGGACACCTCCGGCCTTAACTTATACCTATCCCGGAGTAATACTATTCCGGGCCTGAGCTAACGGAGCAAGAACCGCCTGGATCCCAGACAATCCCTCATCTTCCGTAGGCCACTTTGCTTGAATTACCTGGAAATCCTGGGTAAGGCCCGATTCGTATGAGTTGACAGAAGAGGGCCTCGGCGATCTTTCTGATCCTGGTTCCGGGTGGGTGCGAAAATGAGTAAAATAATCATCTCCAGTCTAATCATAAATCTAATTAGTTTTGGAGCATTGATCCTTGCGGTGTTCCTACCGGAATACCCGCTCATTATAGCTCTCATTCCCTGCTACTTGATTGGAATCGTTCTGGGCGTTCTTACTATTGGAAAGCAGGGAATCCCGCTATTTCAGAAAGTCCTGGCTCTTACAGGCCCATTCCTTTCGCCGGTGATGGCTCTGGCCTGTATCTATCTTTTCAAGGCTCTGGGAATCCTGGGCGCTGGCGAAAGCTGATTCTGGAACGATGACAACCAGGCGCAGCTACAATCTCCAGGGTCACCTTGTTGGGTTTCTCTTAATCTTAAGTATAGGCGGATGTTTTTCCGGCTCTATGATGTTGATTTTCTCAGATATGGCACTGGCCGGTTCGATTCTGCTGGGATTGAGTCTGCCTGCGCTTATCGGGGGCGCCTATCTGGCAAACAGGCTGGCAAATTCCTGGAGACGAAAGCGTCTGTCAGAAGTTCTGGCAAATCCCGAGGCTTATATCATCGCCCGCTTCAACGATACTGACACCGGCGAAGAGATAATTCTGACAAATGATGAGTACTTCAGGGGAGAAAAGGAGCACCAGGAATTTCTTAATGATCCCTATAAACTCATGTCCGTTCAACTTCGCAACGGGACAATGCATTTAAGAATCAGATACTCGGGGGGCAACACCTATATGCTCGCTGAAGAAATCCATTACCCACCTGAAATAGAAGACGCGCTGAGGAAGTGGATCGGGGAACGGGACTTCAGTTGAGTGCATCCGGTGGGACGCTAGCCAGTGCCACCGGGAGCGATGATCGGATAGTGTTATTTTTGCTGGATGTAAATCATCGTAGCGAAGCGAAACAATTTTGATACTGGATTACTGGATCTTTCCAGTGAGTGCCTCGCCCCCTACGGAATACATATTTCCAGACTAAGCGCTCAGCTCTACGAATAAGTAGTAAGCGCTGAATAATACCAGAAACACCAGCCCTACAATGCTCAGGCCCCGGGCGATGGGCCCCTGACGGTGCTCCTGCTGAATGTCAGCCTGGTTCATTACGCGCAGGTTCAGATAGGCAAGGATGGCAGCCGTCAGAAAGGCAATGGAAGTGGCAAAATCCACCAGTGCCCGCATACTCTCCAGGAAAAAGACGAGAATAATTACGCTGCCTCCAATTAGTGCGGCCAGAAGCAACCAGTAATGCCTGGACCGATTATTATCTTCTTCGGAAGACAGCTCCGGGTCCGTTCCATGACGCAACACCATCACACCATGGCGCAAGCTTCGGGCATACGCATCCAGTACAGTCAGAGTTGTACTGAACATAGTAGTGAACGCAGCGATGGCAATTATGAAAAAGAAAGCAGGTCCCAGGTTTCTTGTGTACATCTCTATTAGCTGACCGGCGAACGTTGCGGCCCGAGGCGAAAGCGCTTCGCCAGACCCATAAAGAACAAGGGCACCCAGGGACACAAAACACACTGCTAGAAACGTAGTGCCCCAGTAACCTACGTGGAAATCTCGCATCGCATCGCGCATGGATGGCATGTGCCCATCCTGTCTCTTGCGCGCAATGGTCCAAAGAGAATGCCAGATGGAAATATCAATTGGGGCCGGCATCCAACCCACCAGGGCAATCAAAAATGCAATGCTGGCTGCATCGCTCCAATCGAATTCTTTTAGCGGTCCCACTGAGGCTGGAGCCGGATTGCCAAAAGCGGACACAACGGCAATAATCGTGGAAACGGTGAGGATCAGAATAATCAGTCGCATGGACTTATCCAATACCCTGTAGCGGCCCACGGCCAGGATGGCCCCACAAATCGCGAGAAGACTGGAGCTAATAACCCAGAGTGGCAACTGCACTTTAAAGATATGGGTCGCAAGCCCGGCAGTAACCACCGTGACTGCAGCTTGCACAATAAACATACTGCCAACGGTGATTAAAAGGTAAAGAACCACTGCGAAACGACCCATCTCGCGATAGCCTTCCAGTAAACTCTTGCCGGTGGCTACCGTATAACGGGGCCCGATTTCGAAGAATGGATACTTGATTACGTTTGCAATAAGGATTACCCATATCAACTGAAAGCCATATTCCGCACCGGCGCGAGTGGACTGCACCAGATGAGAAACACCAATGGCCGCCCCGGCGTACAGCAGGCCGGGGCCCAGACTTCGAAAAAACGTGATCATAGGAACCAGGGACCGGACATCTGAACTGCGGGAAATCTTCTTTTAATGCCTTTTTCTGGCGACCGATGATTTTTACGAATGCACACCAGGAAAAGCTTCGCATGTTTTTCAATTGATTTGAGGCAACGAGTTTTCCAGGATATCCTGTGAATAACCAACTCAGTCCGGAGCAGCAGATAAAGCTAGAGCAGCTCAGCCAGAAGCCTTTTGGGCGGGAGTTGGCCGGAAAGGTAGCCAGGTTTCTAAAGGAAAATGGATCCATCGCATACAATCACAGAGATTATTGTGGCACGGGCCTATTCTACTTGAATCATCAGTATTTACATACCGCAGTGGATGACGGTAATCCGGTGGTATACTTTGCCGAAGAAAGAGGCTGGGTGTTTTCGGATCCCCATAAATTCATAGATTGGCTGGCCATGCAGTCCGATCACTCCCTGAGCATGCATGATAATCCGAACATATTTAGCAATCAGACGATCACGCGACATCGTCTACTGGCTGCACTGAACAGAAGTGATTGATGCTTGCTCCGGCAATCCATTGAATGCGAAGGGACACGGTCACGGGATCCGTCAAACATCCAGGCTATCTTCTCGAAACTTACGAATATCGTTGATGAGCTCCGAGACCTTTTGATAGCGATTGTTCGGATCCAGCTCCACGCATTTAAGGCAGATTTCTTCAAGTTCCGGTGGCACCTTTCGCTCGGGCTTTCGCTTGGATGGTGGAATGAAGCGTGCATTATTTATGTTATCCATCACTTCCTGAACGGTTTTTCCTTCGACCATGTTTTCCAGCGTCAGAATTTCGTATAGCACCGTTCCCAGACTGTAGATATCTGAACGTGCATCCAGGTTGCGATCCCGATTCACCTGTTCTGGCGACATGTACAGTGGAGTTGCTTTGAGTTCGCCGGCTCGAGTGAGTCTGAAATCGCTCAAGGGACTGAGGCTTTCCTTTTTGACTTCTATGTCTGCCTCTTCATCGCTCTTATGCCCTACTTTGGCCAGGCCCCAGTCGATGAGATGGACTTCCCCATAAGCCCCAATGGCAATGTTCATAGGCTTGATGTCTCTATGAATCACTCCATGCTCATGAGCGTAATCAAGAGCATTCGCTATTTGAATGTAGGCACCGAGCATGCGGTTTAACTTGAACTCCTGGGCAATTTCCTGATTATTCTGTTTCAAGTTTTCAAAGATAGAATGCAGAGTATGACCGTGGAGCAATTTCATGGTGAAGAAATATCGGCCCATGTTATCCCGACTTATATCATAGACCGGAATGGTGTTGGGATGCTGCAGCATCGCCGTGACTCGCGCCTCACGAAGAAAGCGAATTCGCTCCTCTTTGCTGTTTACGAACTCTTTTCGCAGACTTTTATGGCAGACAATTCGACCCAGGTAATTGTCTTTACAGGACTGAATAAGACAAACTCCGCCATGAGCAAATACCTTGAAATCGGTATATCGCATGTCACGAGTACGAACATGCTCCGGCAGTTCATGATCTGTCTCTTCGATAAAAAGCTTCCTGCTAAGCGAGATTAATTCTTTAGATTCCGGTTCCATATTTTTAAAAGCCCGTCACCTACTAGCTGTAGGACGGAAGTCAATTTCTAACGACCTCACCGCATCAAGTAAAGCAATTTCTCCGACCAGGATACCTCCTAAAAACCAGGCTGAATGGGGAAATTGACTCTTGATTGTAAAGATGAATCAGGCTCCGCCCGGCCAATATAAATCCGACGTAATTGAAGTAATAGTAGAAGAGAATCTGAAAAATAGCGGAGATTCCCATCACTCCATAGACTTCCCCGCGCAGGCCGGCCGTTTTTAGGCGAACGTGCGGGGGCGCCTTTGCGCGGGCCGGTGGTTTTAAGGCGAACCGCTTGGGGCGCTTTTGCGCGCTCCGGCCGCTATAAGAAGAACCCGGTGGGGCGCTTTTGTCGGAGCCGGTGGTTATTAGACGAACTCGGTGGGGCGCTCTTGCACGCTCCGGCGGTTTTAAGGCGAACCCGGTGGGGCGCTCTTGCACGCTCCGGCGGTTTTAAGGCGAACCCGGTGGGGCGCTCTTGCCCGCTCCGGCCGCTATAAGAAGAACCCGCTGGGCCGCTTTTGCAAAAAGCTAGTCTTCCAGATGCTCGCGACGAAAAATAGAATATGGCAAAGCTGAAACTGGACCTGCACGATATCTACAATCAGGGCCAAAAGATCGACGAGGCACTGGAAAACATCATCCAGGAAGCTGTAGCAAAAAAGATCAAAGAAGTGGAAATCATTCCAGGCAAGGGCAGCGGCCAGTTAAAGAAGAAGGTTCTTCGATTCCTGGACCGGAAAGACATCAAGGCTTTGTATCACCGCGTGGACAAAGATTCCAAAAACTTCGGAAGGCTATTTGTATATTTCAAATTCTGAGAGAAATGCCCCTGCCTCTCAGCGTTGTTCAGATTTGCCGCGGCCGAAGGTCATAAGCCGCACCCGCCGGGCGCATTTGCACGGTTAGATGCTCGTAAGGCGAATTGAGCGGGATGGTAGACGGCCGTGCCCTTTCTGCCTGGCGGTCTCACCAATATGGCCATTGAAGATCTGAGCCAGCGCCACTGCTGTCACCGGATTCTTGTGAATATTCTTTCCGCCCTTTACATTAAACCGGTTGGATTGCTTCACAATCTATTAACCCTACTCCCTCAAAACAGTTGGCCAACGCCGTTGGCCTCTTTGGGCCATTTAAATTGTTCATCTGGCTTTTCTTTACGTCTCCCGCTTAACTAGAGTTACTAGAGTTTATTTTTTCCCGTCCACAGATCCGTATTCTCTAAACCACCATAATCTATGCTTCTCAAATTGGGGCTGCGAGACTCGATCGCGTGCATACATTGGTCCAACGGCTCCAAATTATGATGGAGTACCAATTGCCCCCCACGCTCCAGCACAAGCTTCAGGTGCACATGCTGTCCAGCGAAGAATAATTTCTCAGTGGGCTTGATGGCGACAATTTCGGTCCAATTGATCTCGGAGCGGCGTTCTCTAAAATCATATGCGACCAGGAACTTGTCAGTTAGTTCGACGCGGATATGAGCCCATTTGAACTCAAAGATGTTTGCTCGAATAGCGAACGCTGAACCCACAAATAATGAAAGCACCGCTCCTCTAAGGATAAATTTTTTCGGAAGCGTATCCGCATCAAAGAAATCGGGAGAAACTGCGAGAAAAAATCCCAGACCTCCAAAGAATGCGTAGAAAGCGAGCAACTTTAAGAGCCTTGCCTTTCCAGAGGCTGGCCCAACTCTATAAGTAATGTTTCCTGTTTTCATAGTCTTATGGGGCGATCCGGTCCCAGTCTCTTTATTCCATTGCCAAGTTCAGAGCTTATTCGTCTCAGTCCATAGGTCCGTTTTGTCCAATCCACCATAGTCGACGCTTTCCAAATTTGGGCAGCGCTTCTCGATAGCTGCGATACATTCCCCGAGTGGTTCAATGTTATGGTGAATTACCAATGTATCCCCCTTTGTATTAATAATCATCAAATGAACTCTACTCCAGGAGAGAAAGAAGGTCTTTGTGGGCTTAATAGTCACAATCTGATCCCATTCGAACTGCGTCTCACGGCCGCGAATATTGTAGGCCCGTAATGCGCTGGGGGAAAGCTCAACTCGAAAATGCCCGTGAAAAAACTCGAACGCCTCCGCTCTCATCGAAAACACAGCAAAGAACAGATATCCAGTTAGGAGCCCGAAAGGCACAATCCGTTCGAGCCTTGTTTCCAGAGAAAAGACCTCCGGAAACAATAGGAAAGTTATCAGGAGCCCCATCGTTATCGCATGACCCAATACCAAAAGGAAGAGCCGCGCCCCTGCCCCCGATGGGCCGGTTTTGTATTCCACTTTGTCCGCCATTATTCACCCCAGTAGGCTGAGTTCACAGTTTGCTAGTTTCAGTCCAATATCGCGTCCTGTCCAATCCTCCGTAATCTATTGATTTCAAGTTAGGAGAGCGTTGCTCTATTTCATGCACGCATTCGCCCAGGGGTTCGATGTTATGATGCAAGATAATCTCTTTTCCTTCTTTGGTCTCTATGATCAAGTGAATTGGTTCCCAAGAGAGAAGGAATTTCTTAGAGGGTCGAATTTTCATGATTTCGGACCAGTTGAGTTCCTTTACTCTCCCCCGAATATCTCTGGCAATCACGAGCGAATCTGAAAATTCTATAGAGAAACTGCACCTTTGAAATTCGAAAATATGCGCTGGCAAAGTCATCGCAATCGCAATAAAATACATAACTAGGCCGATGATTCCCGTCAGAAAGATTTCCATCGCGTCCCCGGCAATTTCATTGCGGAAAATAATGAGACCGCAAAAAATTAAAGGCATCAATAAATAGCTCAGAAAGAGAACCCAGAACCGTAGCATGCTGGAAGCAAAGGTAGCTGTATACGAAGTCTTTCCCGTCATTGTCCTCCCCAATACTTTTCATGTAGTAACTGAACGGGGAATAACAACATTCCGTTCACGGTCTGAGCCCCCCAAAAGGCTGCCGGTCCCCCGGATGGCATACCGGACCCGTTTACAAGCATGCTTTCCCAACTTTTGTTGGTCGCCGCGCTGCCAAAACTGAGAGCTCCCGTCGTCAGCACCTGAAGTCCTTTGAACTCGTAATCATCTTGTAAACCTGTGTTTATCAATTGGGTCACTGAGTTCGTCGCGACTGAGGTCATTCCCATTCGGATATTTCCGAAGAAGTTCCTCCATTTCATTGTGCAAATCATAATTTGTTAGCTTCAGTCCCGTATCGCGTCCTGTCCAATCCTCCATAATCTATTGATTTTAGGTTAGGAGAGCGTTGCTCTATTTCATGCACGCATTCGACCAGAGGTTCGAGGTTATGATGAATGATCACATCTGTTCCATCGGCCCGGATTAGACGCAGGTGCGCTGGAGCGTTGGATAGGGGAAATCGTTTGGTTGGAGCAATTGCAACAATCTCCTGCCATGCCATACTTATTCGTTTTCCCTGAAAGTTCTCACAGATGATTTTATTGTCCAGGATTTCAACCTTGAAGCAGGCATGGCGAAACTCGAAAAAGTGAGCGGGCAAGGAGAATATGGCTCCGACAAAAAATAATAGCAACCCAGATGCTAAAGTAAGCGAAATTTCAGATGGGTCCCCTCGAATATGGTTACGAAAAATAATTATTGCGAAGCCCAAGATTGGTGTAAGCACATATGTGCCAGCCAAGCTCCAGAATCGGAGAACACTCGCCGAAAATGAAGTGGAATAAACTATTCTATTTGTCATTGATCATTCTCATAGCAAGTGCTCTATTGCCTTCCATCTTATTCTGAAGATTCACCAGCGAGCTACCAGACACAGAGGGCTTTCCGCACCCTATTGAAAGTGGATTTCCCCTCACGGCGGTGCCTCCAGTTACGTAGGTCCTTTCTGGAGAACGCGGTATGAGGGGATGACAATTTAATCTCCTCCACTACTCACCATCTCCGCGAATTGCACCCGGGTCGAACGCCCGTCAGGTGGATTGGACAATACCTCCAATTCCACCAGCGAAATCGGGCGCTTGTAGCACGAGCCATTATCAAAAATATAACGCTCATCCTCATGCTTCACGGAAACTGGACGCGTGAACAGGAGTCCATTTCCTGTAAAGTTCAGAACATATGCAGAGTTTCTTTTACCAGAGAAGCGCGCATAGAAGAACACGGTCGGCATTCGCATGATCGCTTCCTCCTCATCGTGGTCCATAAGATAGCAACGAGTGTACTGTCCAGAAAAGGTCTTCAGGAATTGCTTCGCACTGCTTCCGTCAAGCTGGTTCATTGATAGCTCACTACTATACGCGGCTGGCACCGAATAGGAGGAGCCTGTAACTCCAACAGGGAACTCCTTTCGATTTCCGGTCCACTCCGTATCGAAAGTGTACGTGTACATTCGCTCAGGTTCCTCATCAGGAAATCCCAACAATACCTCCTCTTGATTAAAGAGATTGCAATGTGCTCCCATCAGCAGGATTGGTATATGGATGGAGAGCCACATTGTTAGGGGGCCTGCCACAAAGGTACTATCTCGAGACTGCTGCATGAATCAATAACCCTTTTGGCGGTGCAATTAGCTCTAACTTCACAAACAACTCTTTTCCTGGCGCGAATAGTAGATTTCCTCTTCGCCAACACCCGAACCGAAATCACAGTTGATCCAAAGCTCAGAATCGGTGATCCGCTGGATGTCACAATGAAAATATGGCTGCATAGATCCGCATTTGATTCGTACTCGTCTCAAACCCGCCCATTCATAGAAGCATGGGCCCTTTTGAGAGAAATGAATCCAGCGATCCTCGGTAATAGATATGCTGGAGTATTTCTTATTCTTGATGGACCATAGCTTCCCCGAAGAGTCTTCAGTCCAATTACCCTGTATCATTTCAGCCAGCTTTGCATCCTTTTGACAAGTTCTGGAACAGGTGATGGACAAGGAAACGGCTATAAATAAAAACGCCATGATATAACGTTAGCTTCAATCTTAATCTCCTCTGATGTTCTTATAAATTTTGATTTGCAGACCGACGCCTGGATCTCTCGGGAGCTCCACTCATGGCCTCGGAGGCGAGATATCACATGACAAGAGCAAAGGTTGTTAATCTCCAATCGCTTCAATCGATACCAGACTCTTCTTTGTTACAGTTCCAGTATAAAACCCTTAAAATTACCTCTTCGCACCAGATTGGAAATTCCGATAACTTTAGCGAAGTGGCGCAATGAGTACGCAGGCTCGTCCTATATCTTGCTACTCCAACCGCCTATGATAGTAGAAATTCTGACTACCTGAAGGACATTCCAGGACGAATTCCTTTTTGGAAAGAAACTGAATGGGACAGGCACTATCCGTATTCATCGCATTAAATTCTTCACGAGTCTGGTTGCCGCAGGCCCGGGAAAGCGTCCCCTCCTCGGAATTGAGCCGATACATACATCGCTGAAAGCTGGAGTGATTTATAAGAATATCCCTGCGATATTCCACTGCAATAGGATTCTCTATGAGTTCTGCGCTGCCTTCCCCGTCCGTCCATTTATATACCTCCCATCTTCCGATAAGCACATCTTGCTCTCGCATCGAGCCTGAATTGCCATTACATGTAACAATCAGAAACATTGCTACAAGATTAATATATAGTCTTGATGAATACATTATTCCAATCCTCGGGTTAGGCTCCATGGGTTACACTTCGAAGCAGATTGGAGAACACAAATCAGCTACCTGACGAAGTCTGCGAGCACACTACTCAGGAACGTAGCGATCTAGAACTGAGCAATCCGAGTTTATGGAAGCATCTGCAATCTTTCTTATTTCTACCGAGGTTAACGTTCCTGATGGATAACCCAGAACAATTTTATTGTCAACCCGGGCAAGAGCTTTCGGCTCACCGGGCAATTTGCAGGCTCTGAAATCTCGGGTCCCTGACCGTTGTAATAGCCCCATCAATGATTTCTTTCTATATTCAATCCAGAAAATATTAGCGTCGTCGATGGCAATAGTCTTGAGGGAACGCACACCTGGAAGCCTGAATCTATTCTGCGTCTCTGGCTTCCCTGGTTCATACTCTGAACACTCACCGAAGACGAGACATACGACTATCCGATTATCGGCTATTCCGTACCCCTCAAAGATATCCAGAGGACCTGAGCCAGCTGAAATCTCATACCCTTGCTTTGGTGCATCTATCGGAACGACGCGAAAGAACCCAGGAGAGCCAATGAATACACTGTATCGCCTTTCCTGATCGGTGCTAACTCTGTGAATTCGAAGATATGGGCGCACCTGAAAACCTTCGGGTGCAGCATCCGGAATTATTTTCTGCGGTCCCTTCCCGGAAGGGTCCAGGATACCCAGAGCGCTTTTTCGATTGGTTTTTCTATCAACCAGTGCCAGATACCAATGCTTTCCTATATGCACAGAATCTGCGGCGATCCAATGACTCAATTTTATCTCATTCCGTAAAGCCAGGACTTCTGATTCGAATGAGTATTCTCGAATCCCGCCGTGAATATCCGTCACCATCAGAGAACGCCCATCGGTCTGCCAGGTCACAGACTCTATGCGATTAAAACCAAGGTTGGTAGAAGCAATGGGCCGGAGCTCGGCAGTTAAAATGACAAGCTTCCATTGATCAGGGTTAGCCGGGACAATCCAGGCAACATATCTTTGACCAGGTGCTACCCTCAAGATCGGTTGATCGGTTTCATCCAGGCTCCGTGGAGTGATACTGTGAAAGGGGATCAGCCAGGAGAGCAAGATAATAAGAGGGATTCTAATCATTTTCGATTCTGTAGGGCCAGGTATGTTTATTTGGAGACTAGCGCTCACTTAAATCGTCAATATGGATGCCTCAGTTTTTCTCCCATTTAGGATAACATCCAATGGCTCTTGTCTGTCCGTTTCGAAGTCGCATTACTCCGAGATCCGAGGGTTCCATAGGGCATCGAATTTCAATGGCAGTCTGTTGATTGCGGGTCTCAGCACCGAGCTGATGTTGAGCAAAATAATCGATATAGAGATTTCCTGATCTAAGCTCCCATTGTCCCTCCACGGAATATAGATCCCGAATCTCAAGCTCCCGTATCCCACCAACCCCGGCGAAGCCCGGAAGCTCTCGATGAATTTTACCTTGCGGTAGTATTTGAAATTCAGCATTATTTAAGACCCTTAACAGAAGCTTCTTTTCATCGCTCTTTGACAATCCATGGGAGATGAATTGCAATTCCGCGGCATACACTTCAATGACCTGCTCTTGCAATGAGACAGACAGAAGCCCCCTTTTTGAAAGCAGGTTAGGACCGAATCTGATATTGGACTGGCCCCGGTCATCCGACCGCATCTCCGATGGGGAATGCTCCTCTTGCAGTGGAATCCGCCCCTCACGCGGGTCGTCAGAGCAATGTATGCCCAGAAAAATGATGCTTATCCAGATCAATTTACCGAACATAGGCTCCGTTGTCCTTCCCTTGAAGTTTAGTTTCCAGACATCACCATCTTCAAAAAAACCTGGATCGGAAATAATGCTTCGCCGCCTCTCTCCCTCAAAGCCCACCATCAATATTTCCGGGACCCGAGCTGTCCGATCCGCCTGCCGGCGCACCGGAACTTCCCGGAGCTCCCGAACCGCCATCGCCGCTTCCTGAGCTACCAGGTGTTGCGCGCGAACCACCATCCGGCGATCCAGAAGTTCCTTCTGTGCTCCCGGGTTCCATGCCATGGTCTTTGAGCATTTTCTGACGTGCTTCTTCGCTGAGTCTCTCATCGATTGCATCGAGATCCTCGGTCATACAACTACAATTAACGGAAAGTTTATATTCAAAATCCTTCTGGCAATTCCCACTTTGCGAAGGCGCATTACAATCAATCTTGATGTCGGCGGTCTGACCGGGTCCTATGCGTTCGGGCAGATTCAGTTTACATTTCCAGGGTGCTTTATAGCTCGGCTCAGCTTCCAGTCGGCAATCCACCCTGCACAGCGACTTGTTTGTTAAGATGCGAACAACATTTAGTTCGCCGGCGCTGCAATTCGCTTTTACCTGTGAAGGTCCAGCCTTTACATCAAACTCATAGTTGGGTTCAATGCGATACTTGCTAACTTCGGGAAATTGGGCACAACCGACCAATGCAAGCAGACAGAGCAGTACTGGCAGGGCACGGCAATGAAGAACGGCAATTCCGGGCTTATTCATGAGTGAGCTCCAGAGTTTTGCTGGTTCTGTTTTCCCGGAACTCGTAGTAATCGTCATCGTACAGATCAAATCCAAAGAGTCCCACGAAGAAATCTCCGATCTCACCGGGGTTGATGCCTGCAATGGCCCAAAGAAAAATGCCGGCTTTGGTCCATTCTTCGTTTCCCTGCATATCCGCCATGCTGATGGACGCTCGTTTCCCTCTATAGGTGAACCTGTAGTCGTAAAATAAGGATTCCTGATCTAGCTTTTGATCAAAGAAGAGATAATTTTGCTCATCTATACAATGGGTACCCCATCGGCCGGCCAGCAGACCATAGAAACATGTGCTGTTATGTCCCAGTCCAAGCTTCAAGGGGCCAACACCGACCTGGACCAGCAAAGCCGATCCCTCCACCGGCACGGCAATATCGACAATGTCGGCCATGTCGGCGCTACGATCTCGGACGTAGGAGCTCTGACAGCTCACAGTGGTCAGAATGAGCAGGAAAATGATATTATATTTCACCCTGCCATCAAGTCAGGTATAATAAATTAATGCAAGTGAAACATAAAAAAGGGACAGGCTTTCACCTGTCCCTTTTCCGTTCCAATGGGGATGCTCCGAATTATGCCAGAGCTTCTTTGGTTGTCTGAACGATAGCTGCAGCAACCTTGTAAGGATCGGCATTGGAAGAAGTTCTTCGGTCTTCCAGACGTCCCTTCCATCCATCAGCTTTTGTGCTAACCGGAATTCGGATAGATGCACCTCGGTCAGAAACACCGTAGCTAAACTTATCAATAGCCTGAGTTTCATGGAGACCGGTGAGGCGTTGCTCATTATGAGCTCCGTATACGCTGATGTGGCGTTCGATATTTTTACCGAAGTTTTCGCAAATCTTGATAAACACCTGCTCGTCGCCGTTTTCACGCATAGCTTTGTTTGAAAAGTTCGCATGCATTCCGGAACCGTTCCAGTCCAGATCGCGTCCCAGTGGTTTTGGATGCCAGTTAATTGCCATACCGTACTTTTCTCCTGCTCTTTCTAGCAGATAGCGAGCGATCCAGATTTCATCGCCGGCTCGTTTGGCCCCTTTGGCAAAGATCTGAAATTCCCACTGACCGGCAGCAACCTCGGAGTTAATACCTTCAATGTTCAGTCCGGCCTCGATACACAGATCCAGATGCTCTTCCACAAGAGGACGTCCGTATGCTCTAGAAGCGCCCACGCCGCAATAATAAGGACCTTGAGGACCGGGATATCCACCAGGAGGGAATCCAGGAGGAAGATTGTGATCGGTATCCCACAGGAAGTACTCCTGCTCGAATCCGAACCAGAATTCGTCATCATCATCGTGGATTGTAGCGCGACCGTTGGACTCGTGTGGAGTGCCGTCCGCGTTCATTACCTCGGTCATCACCAGAAATGCATTCTTTCGGTCAGGATCGGGCACCATAAATACGGGTTTCAGCAGACAGTCTGAACTACCACCTTCTGCCTGTTCGGTGGAGCTACCGTCGAATACCCACATAGGGCAATCTTCCAGTTTTCCACCGAAGTTGTCTCGGACCATGGTCTTGCTTCTCAGCAACTGCGTTGGCCTGTAACCGTCCAGCCAAATGTACTCCAACTTTGTTTTCATCTTTCTTTAACTCCAGGTAAATTATTCTTAATGCTCGAGCTGTTTGCACCCCTTCCGAAGGCGGCCAGGTCAGATCGTTTCCTCGATTCCGACGGCTCTTTTTTCCAGGGAATCTGTTCCCCAACCAATCAGCCCGGTTGCCAATACTAATGCAATTTCCAGACCAGGATGAGAGGCCCAACAAAGGCTCCGTATTGCTGATTTTCAGGTCGGGAGTGCCTATTTTCTACACATCTCGATTATATTTCGTACTTGTTGTCCTTATTGTACGCATTTGGCCGTTATACTGGTCTATCAGGGTACCTGAAATTCGGGTCTTCTCTATAAATAGTGTGCCAAAGGCGGATGCAGATTTCCCTGGAATTATGCAGTCAGCTGTGTGGGGTCATCGTCTTTCGAAAGAAAGGGCGAATGCCAATACCTTAGATCCCCGGAAACGCAATCCAGGCCTACCGGGCGATCCTCTATCTTTCGGGGAAGTATGCCCGCGAGATTGCGTACCCTAGGTCCGGGTCCATCGAGGCTGGTAATTCTGTGCTCGAGTGCTCGCATCCATCCAGAAGGCGCTCCGGTTCGCCATGGTGGCACCGGTTCGTCTCCCCTCGCACAGGCCCCGGCCAACCCTCCTCCTGGCCTTCGTTTTGGCTAGCTTTCGCGTCTAACCAGTGTTATCAAAGCGATTTCGGAGCTCGTGCCCACTCGCAGGGGTGGGCCCCAGTAACCGGTGCCGCAGCTAATAAAAACTTGAGCGCTTTCGTAGCGATGGAGCCCGCGCACCATGGGCTGTTGCAGAGGAACAAATAGATTCCCCGGGAAAAACTGACCTCCATGGGTATGACCCGATAGTTGAAGATGGATCCCCGCCTCCACTGCCTTAAAGATACTTTTGGGCTGATGCGCCAGCAGAATTCGAATTACTCCTTCTGGACTGTTTTCGAAAGCCTTTTGAGGATCGGATCGATGGTTGGGATAGAACGATCCTGCGGTGTAGTCGGTAACACCACCGATTGCGATTCGCGCAGAATTATGTTCTAGAATCTGATGATCGTTGAGCAGAACCGTCATTCCCAGCCTTCTGGCTTCGCCAATCCATTGCAGGGCTCCGGAGTAATATTCGTGATTTCCGGTAACATAGAATGTTCCGTACCTGGAGCGAAGATCGGCCAGGGGTTGCACGTGCTTTCGCAGTTTGGGAACGCTTCCATCCACCAGATCCCCGGTAATGGCCACCATATCTGCATTCAGAGAATTTACCATATCCACTACTTTAGTAACGAATTTTTCCTTGATAGTGGGACCAACATGCAGATCCGAAATCTGAGCGATGGTAAATCCATCTAGATCTGCCGGTAGATCGTCGATGGGAACGTTTACACGATTGATCTTAACCAAACCTCTGGCTTTAAAGTAGCCATACACCGTCAACCCACCGGTGAGCCCCAGAATGGATAGATTCATGGCCTGGATCCAGGAGGTTCGCTCAGAGGCCAGCTCTCCGATCTTCGCAGGCGAAAACAGAGCGCTACTTGCAAGATCATACACAACAAGGCCCAGGTCGCGGACTATCACAAAGAACAGAGTCATGCTAAAAAATCCGAATGTTACGTAGGCAATCCAGGCTATAGCATCGCTCCAGGGCGAATCTTCGTAAAATATTCGAATAAACTGAGAAAGCGGCCCAAGAAGAACGCATGCAATTACAGCGGTGATTGCTACAACGCGAAGGGAGTTTTCCATGGTAGAAAAGGGAAGCAACCTGTAGGCTGTATAGCCATAGGCCAGAGCCAGCATTCCCGTAATGATCGAAAGAAAGATGATCAAGCGTTTGAGGCCGGGCATGGGACAGGGTACCGAGAGGCAGATACATCGACCAGTAAAAGAAGCCAGATAATGCTCCGCTTATTGTTTAGCAAATCCACGAGAAGCACCCAGAACGACGTACCTTCAAGCCTACCACCCGAAATGAGCCGATCCAATACATTACATTATAGGCTTCGGGGGCTACTTGCGACATCGGCAAATTCTGCGCAGCACGCTGTATTATTTGTAATTACGTTGCTGTATCTAATGTAACGAAGCTGCCCACTCTGCGATTACGCTCCTCGATGTAGATTAGCTGGAGCGCCGGCCATTGCCTCTGGGGCCCAGCACTACTCCGGTTCAACGCGAAGGAAGTCCTGGTCTGGAATATGCTTCAGAGATTCCTTCGCATCTGGTACTCTTGGATGCTTAATGAACAAATCCCCATCTGGAATAGGAGTTCCCCCAACGGTGAGGGCATTCACAACGTCCTCTGCCCTGAAATCCGGATGAACCGACCAGATCAAGGCCAGAAGACCAGAAATATGAGGGGTGGCCATAGAAGTACCATTCAGCACTCTGTATTGATTATTCAGTAGCTCTGCCTCATAAAGCCCAAAAATACTGGTGCCCCCCGGGATTGCGACGCCGTATTCGTAATCGGAATCATATTCGTCCGCATCGAATTCAAAGCCCACACTGCATTCGGTCATAACCGCACAGTGTGGTAAATCAATATCAAAGTGCCGAAACTCGTGCAGGTCACTGAGTTCCAGGATTAGGTCGCCATCAAAAGGAGTGGAATCTGAATCATAGTAAACGCGAAAATAGTCACTGGAACCTGTGAGGTCCAATATGGCGTAGAACTGCAATCGAACTATGTGGGAGGCCCCGGAAAGAGTAAAACCCTTCGAAGCCCTGGATAGTGTATCGGGAGAGTATTCACCGGCAGAAGACTGACAGAAGTCAGACGGCAGGGATAGATAGGAACTAGTTTCGGGAATACACCACTCACCATCCCCGCCATCCGGATCCAGCCCGAACTCACCGGTCAGGGTCCAGCCGGATTCAAGTTCATCGTGAACGAAATGTGAACTCCCATGCCATGCGCCAAGTATGTTGGTACCCGGAGCTCCTAGCTCTACACTGGATTGTCCATAATTTGCGAAAGAAGGAAATTCAAAGTTTTGGTCCAGCGCCGTTACACATAGAACCCTCCCGAAGGAACATGGATAGACCTTTGTATTGGGGTCCCCATCTCCATCGTTTTCGCCACCGTTGATATCGTCGCCCTGACCATCCGCTCCACCATTTCCGGCTGCGGCTACCAGAATGCTCCGAAAACCATACTCGTCGGTGGCCCTTTCTATAGTGGATTGCATAAAGGTATCGTATGGAATCTCGTTGCCCAGACTGAGGTTAATAATGTGCGCCCCATTTTGATTCGCAAAGGTGATACCGTCCCGGATGCTTTCGGTGGTTCCTCCAGAAGGTCCAAGGACTCGCACAATCATTAGCTGGACGTCCCAGCACATCCCGCTGATACCTATACTATTGTTGCCCTGGGCTCCGATAATAGAAGCTACATGCGTTCCATGTCCATCGATGTCCATGGGATCGTTATCGGCGTTCACAAAATCCCAACCATGATTGGGACAGGGGAGATCATCAGTTCCCACCCGGCATTGACCGGATGCCGGCTCCCAGAGATTACCTACCAAATCCTCATGGTTATAGTTTGCCCCGGTATCGACCACAGCCACTACAATGGACTCACAGCTTCGGCTTTCTTCCAGTTGCCAGGCACTGGATAGATTCATATCTTTTCCAGGAGTTCCCGGATTGTTATAGCTATAGACTTCGGGTGAAATGACCTGGCCATTGTTTCCCAGCCCCCACTGCTGCAAAAAATGCTGATCATCGGGCCTGATTTCCGATTTGTAGTAGATGTAGTTCGGCTGCATAGACTCCACTCGCGGATCCAGTGCAACCGAAGCAAAGGCTCCCGTGAGGCCACTGCCTTCCTTGAAGCGAACTTTTACCATTCGATCCTGCGGTAAAAGGCGGGACTCTAAATCCATTGATTGATACCGGTGCGATTGCTGCGAAATATCCACACCCGTCTTGAACTGAACCAGATATTCGTTCGGCACACGGTCCGGACGATCTTTGCTGGCAGCCTGCCGGGCCTCTCCCCAGGATTGAAACATCTTTCGAAGCTCCGGAGAGGCAAGGAGAGTTCCGGCGGTCAGAGTAAGCACTGCAAGCCCAGAAAAGACAAGATAGAGTATTCTATTACTATTTTTCATTGGGGTTCTCTTTATCAGGGTTCTGTGACCACAATGGCATCCGTGCGGGAATAGCCACCGCTAACGTGCTCTCCAAACACTTCCGCGTAAGCAGAAACTCGGAAGAAATAAGTACCGGGATTCTCCAGAGAGATCACAGTTTCTTCGGGGGCCTTTTCACCGGATACGTAAGGCGTGTTGCTGCAAATCACAGGATCCGTGTGCTCTTCTCCAAAGGATGGCCCCTCGCTGTAGCACACTTCATAGCCACCTCCAGACCTATGTACAAAGGAAGACTGGTTATGACGCCATTCGATTCGCGCGTTGCATGGAGCCGGACAGGTGTCAGCGGATCCTATGTAGAACGTTTCGTCCGAGAAGTCGGGATTGGAGGGTTCTATATGCTTACCAGAGCGCCCGTAGCATCTCCACATTTCATCTTCCGGACGCACCCGACAGAGTCCCACATATCGATAATCCCGTTCTCCACCGGAAAAGGACGAGAGCTCCTCGGGTATATATACCTCAAAACTTGTTTGTCCGGGCTGAAGCTCGAAATCGTGAGAAGAATCGGGCTCCGGATACACTCCAAACCCATCCGATGTCAGAAAAACCGGGCGCACATTCAATGGTAGATCTCCCGTGGTTTCCACATAGACCTCCAGATACCCTCCCCTGAAGACCTCTCGATACTTAAGTCCCTTTACATTGAACTCGAGCTCCTGTGGTTCCGGCGGTGGAAGAGGTCCTCCTTCAACAGGCTCCTGTCCCGCTCCTACCGAGTCGTCGTTGCCCAGAAGCAAGAGGAAAGGAGATGGGGCAGATGAATCGGCCCCACATTTTGCCGCAAGAAGCAGTGTAGACATTAGAACCGCCCACAATTTAAATCTATATGATCTCACCAATATAGCCTCTCGAACATACTTTCTTATATACTTCATTATTACAACTAAAAAGATTGAATACATACTATTTCGGAGTAGCCCATTGTTGGGACTGATGGATGGTAGAGTTAGACCTGCTTGCATCATTTCCTGGCTACTGGACCCACCAGGCGCAAATGCCAACAAACGTCCGGACGCAATTCACTTATAAGAAAACCGATGGCCCGGGCTGAATCTGGCAGGGGGGGCGTAAGCACCCGGCAAATAATATGGGATAGAAGGCATTATTGACCGCGACTTTACAAAACGGAGGGTCATTCTAGAGGAGAAGGAGGGTTGCTCAAGGGTTCGCCGATTGTTGGACGGATAGTCAAGCCTTAAACGGTTGGCAAAGTCCTTGAAGGTTCGACGGTTTGGGAAGCGCTGACTCCGGAACCGGATGATAGCGCTCATCCGCGCGCCCATTGCCCGGGCACGTTCGATGGTGAGTCGGATTCTAAATCCGCTTATTCACCTGGCTTCTTTTGCTCTGCTTTTAACTCACCCAGAAATTCCATCAGCTCCAGAATCTCTTTTTGCAGCTCGGACGATCTCTTTTTCTTCAGGTCTTCGTAGCTCTGCAATCGGTTCTGGGATTGTTTTACATAGGACTGCCGATTCTTGAGTATTTCTGCCTTTTCTTCCGATGATACGTCCCCTGCTGCCCCGCTCTGGATTTTCGTAAAAGCCAGATTGATTCGATTCAGCGAATTCCTTTCCAGCTCAGCAAAGCAGGCCAGCCCATACCGGGGATATGATAGGCCAGCACCTCGGGGTTCCGTAGCATGGCCACCGCATAACTTTCATTGCTGTGATCCATTCGAATGGATTTTTTCTCTCCGTCTTCCATGAATCTTCGCTCATGCTCGCTGAAAAGCAAAGGCCAACCTGTGGGCAGAATGTAGGCCAGTTTGTCTCGATTTTCCCACCAGAGCTCGGTCAATTCTTCCAGAGCATAGGGATCCTGGCCGTGCTCGTCTACCGCGCGATTCAGCTCATTTTGAAAGTGTTGTTGCACCACTCCGTGAAGCCGGTTCATTTCCTTCTGGCTAATGTTTTCGTAGCTTTCATCGGTGAGTTCCTGGATTCGGATGCGACTGCCCATTACATAGGTTAGCTTCGCAGGCAGTCCAAAGTAGAAAGACCAGGGGAGCATGGAAACCAGGGTAGTGAGCGGACCCACTGGCAGAAAGGGAAGCCCTATCTTTTGCACTATCCGATTCAGCATCTCCACGCGATATCCATAGGGATTGATGTATTCTCCGTTCACAGTAAGAACCGGCACTATATCTGTATGATACTTTAAAGCCATGCGAAGCATGCTGTTCGAGAATCGCTGCAGCTGATATCGATGATCGAATCCTTTTCCTATACCTGCTATACCTTCCGGATAGATCACCACTGCCTGATGCGGCCTGTGAGTGAGAGCATCGAAATTTCGCAGGGTGGCATCCACTCCACCTATCCGGTGCCAGAAATTATCAATAAAGAAAGGATGCATGACTCGCATGCGCGAAAGTGCCGGGGCGATGAGAGCACGAACCGGATGATCTTCGCTGTATCCCTGCATTCTATAGATTGTAGATGCGAAAACCAGAGCGTCCCAGGGAAAGGCCATGCCCGAATGATTTCCAGCATAGATCAGAGGCACCTCCCTGGATTCTGTATGAGGGAGTGTGTCGAATCCCACCAGGCGAGCACGGAAATAGTATTTATCCAGAAAATCCAGAACGTTTCTGCACACGCTGGCCGCGTATTCAGGATCGTAATACTGATCCACTGTGTTTAAACGGGATTGCCGGACTTTCTTTTCGATATCCGAATCGCTGGTTGCCATAGCAGAAATACTATTCCGGTAATATAGAAATCAATAAAAATTCGCATAAACCCTGGCGAATGATGCTTCAATGATGCTACGCACCAGGGGAAATATTTGACGGCTCTCATGAAGGCCCACCGGATTGGATGGGGAAGCTGCCAGGACAGAGAAACGGTGCGAACATCGGGCATCCCGCTAGCGATGGATGGGCGGGATGCGCCCCGGAAATCGCTTTCGCGGTCTTTTCAATGGCGCATCCCGAGGGCACATTCAGGGGGAGTCAGGAATTTCGTATGGATAACATGGACAGTATAGATAGAGCAATTCAATTGATCGAAAATCGCGAACAGGGGCCTGATCAGCTAAATCAGGCAGAGGCAGTTTTGAAAGAACATCTGAAAGGCGATGCGAATTCGGCCCGGGCTTACGGGCTGCTGGCCCAGATCCAGTACTGGCGAGGCGAAGTGTCCAGCCAAGGACTCCTGGAAATCTATCAGGCCGGCGTGGACTACGGAAAAAAAGGAGTGGAGCTGGACGAAAACAATCTGGAATCCCAGTTCTGGCTCTCTGTAAACTACGGATTCTACGGAGAGACCAGAGGTATTCTCAGCAGCCTATTTTTGATCGATCCAATCGAGCATGCCATTCAGAAGTCCCTGGAAATCGATGAATCCTATTTCTTCGGTGGTCCGCACCGCGCCATGGGCTGGTTTCTTCATAGAGTTCCTCCCTGGCCTCTGGGAAAAGGAGATAATCGCAAAGCGTTGAAGCATCTGGAAAAGGCTCTGGAGTATGGACCGGATTTCTATTTGAATCGTCTCTACATAGCTCAGGTTCTAATCGCACTGCGAGATAAGGATGGCGGGCGAAAGCACCTGGAATGGATTATCGCTGCTCCTCTTTCCAGCAAACATCCGGCAGAAGACCAGCGATACAAAGACCAGGCCCGCCAGATCATGGAAAAGAACGGGTTGAATTAATAATACCGCGGAGCTCATCCGACTCGCATCTCCCGGGACGGCAGGGCGAATGAAACTCGTCATTACCAGGCCTGGAATTTGACCCAGTAACCAGAAACATTAAAAAGCTCTCTATTTTCGCGGTACAGCCACTTCCAGAAATTCACGGAATCCATCGCGAATTTCCTGCCTTCCATAGACCTCATAGCGACCTGGCAACTCCCGGTACCACCAGTAGGTTCCCTGGGTACAATCATGGTAGGCCTTGAATAGTGCGGGCCATCCGCCGATGGACTCGATCTTGTTTTCCAGTTCTTTGATTCTGGAATCGCGGTCTGCGCGATGAATCTTGCGATGAGTTGCATAGAAAGCGCGAATTACAGGCTCATAGAAATAGGGAGTGGAGAATCGATATCCTTTGATTTTGGAGCGATAGCGGGAATCCGCGAGGCGGCCGTCCAGTTCTCGATGCGGCTGAAACACTCCAAACTCAAAGTACTTCTTGTAGTGCTCCGGAAGCTCCCACTTCTCCGAGCGGATGATCTGAAGCTCCGGCTCCAGGGTTTCATATTGCTTCGCTTTTTTGCGATAGCGAAAGTCTTTTCTGTGCGAGCGAATGCTATGGTTGATGTGACATAGAATCTCGGAAAAGGTTGAGGCATCCTTTCTGGCGGCTACATCCGCTCGTAATTCAAAAGTCTGCTCCCAGCCGGCGCGCACCGGCTTCTCCAGTTCAATCCAGTCTTTGAGCTCCCGGTCGGGATCCCGATATTTCCCGGTCCGTCTGAGTCTTTCGTATTCATCCTGCAGCTTTCTTAGCTCCTGATGATGGTTCTCCACAAAGAACTTTCGCTGTCTGCGCCTATCCATGATTACTATACAAATCAATAAGGGGTGATAACCTTCGCCAGCGTGGTTTGAGATCCTAGAACCCCATCGAATACCTTCAGAATCACCTCGGTCCCGAATCCTAATTCAAAAGGAGGTTTGCTTTCAGTCCACCTAAAAAAGCGAAACGATGGGCTCGCAACGACGGCCGTCCTCTTTATAGTTCAGAAGCCGAAACCGTCCCTGCCCCTGGAAACATTTCCACATAATGATCCATGGATCGCCCATAATAGAAGGCACGCTTGCCTTTCATCGTCACAAAATAACCGACGCATCCGGCTTGAGCAATCCGACGGCAAAACTCAAGATAATTGATCTCATTTCCCTGGATGGATCGCACAGCTTCACGAACTCCTTCCGCAGAAAAATCTTCAGTGGGCGATTCTGTTTCATGGCAGGGAACAACTACGTTGGATCCGTCCGACCAGTAATAAGTTTTATTCGATAGGATGAGATCGGCATGGTACCGTTCTACGCCCGCTTCCATAAGCGATCGCACAACTTCCGGAAATTTCATGCGGCCTTCATCTGAGGCTAACGTTGCCTCAGTCACAATATTCTTAAGCGCTATGTTCATTTTTAGGCTCCATTTTTGCTCTGTTCGTGTTCGGCACTTCCTAAAGATTTGACTACTCTCAATTCGCAGACTGCACCGGGCCCCGGAGCAATCGCTTCTGACCCGCTCTACCACCCGGATCTCCTGGATCCACTAAATCCGCTCCACGGCTCTTGATAGAGAAATTAGCCCATCCTTTATAGCTTTCGATCATTGTGTAGGAAGAACTTTCCATTGATGCCGGGCTACAATGTCCTTCATCGCATCCATGATCTTTTCCCGGTCACGGGACTCCAGATTTCCAAAGAATTCCCGGTCATTTTCGTCTGCTTCCGCGGCCAGCAACGGTACCAATCGCCGGCCGCGAGCGGTGATGGAAAGAATGTGCGAACGTCCATCCTGACTGTCCTCGGTTCGTGCAATCAGTCCCTTTCCCAGCAATCGATCTGCCAGTTTGGAGATTGCACCCCGAGTCATACCCATGCTCTCCGCCAGAACATTGGGTTTTTGGGGATTATCGAATAACTGGCGAAGAAACACCCATTCAGCTACGGTCACCCCTCGACGCTGCACCCGCAGGGCAAAGGAATGAGAAACCTGGTTGGAGACGTAGCGAAGCCAGTAACCCAGATGATCCTCCAGCTGGCTCACCTGGATTTCATTGCTTTCCCGACTCACAGCTTTGAAGAAGCCGATTTTAGTTTCCTTGTCAACTATTTGTTCGAAACTTAAGAAGGTTTTCCGGGTCCCACTAATCTCTACCAGTGTATGTAATTAGCCACGGGAGCCTGGATCCGGTGTTCTCGCGTTCCTTCGTTCCTGAGAGCCTTCCACTGCGACCGGCCGGGTCTTGCCAGATATCGCAATTGCCCAAAAACATCCCAGGCGTCACAAGGTCTCTATAATGGAAGTTACAGGCTATAGAATGTCTTTCGCACATTGGACAAAAAGATCCAGCTCGCATACACTCCACTGCAGTACACGTGGACTTACATCGCACCTATTGCGAAAATAATGGCGAATCCAGTGCAGCCCGTTTGCTTTTTCGCTGGCATTGATTCGCAAAATAGCGGCATATGTGCAGATCAAAATAGACCGGAAGGAGCCAAGACATTGATACAGATGACCAAATCCAGGACCATGCTGGTATTGTTTGCTGCAGCCACATTGCTGGCCGTTCATTGTAAAGACAAGGGTGGAGAAAGCACATCCACCGAAAACCAGGTGGCGACGGTGGAGCTTACCGGCACGGCAGCCAATAAGATGATCACGGTAATGGACATGGGAGTAAAAGCTCTGCAGTCCAACGCATCCGACCCTGCGAAAGCGGCAGCCGAGCTCAGCCGACTGATGAAGAGCTACGACATTACCGCCATTCGAAACGAGGCGAAAGCAGCCAAAGAAGCCGGACAGGGCGCAACGGAAGAAGAGAAAGCTCGATTCAAGGAGCTAACAGAAACCTATAAGAAATTAGCTACAGAGGTAGGACAGTCCAACCCGGCTGCGTTTAACGCGGCCCATACGGAATGGTCCAGACTCTGGAGCATCAACTAAGAGGAGCAAGATAAGATGAGTGCCGATTTTGACGCAAAGAGTGTACAGGAAGCGCTGAGAATGCTGGGACATCCGCTGGCCACAGACGGGATCAACGGACCCAAAACTCAGGCTTCGATCAAGGCTTTCCAGAAGGATGCCGGAGTAGGTGTGGATGGGATTGTAGGCCCTAAAACTGCAGCCGCTTTCGCAAAGAAGCTGGGCGAAGTATCCGTGCGAGCTTCTGGCCTGAAGGGATATTTCGAATCCGGCGGAGGAAGCGCAGCAGACGATATGTAAGCTACGCCTGATTCGTGCGAAGAAGCCGATCCCTGTGGGTTGGCTTTCTTCGCTTCACTTCCTCGGACGGGCTTCCTGGTATTTTTGATTCCCATTTACCTGCCCAGCGGATGGAGTAGCAATACAGTTCGAATAAAGACGGTCCGGCGGCCATAAGGCGAACCATCCGGGCCGCACCAAGGCCCCGGGTACGACTTAAAGCCCTCCGGCGGCCATAAGCCGAACTTCACCGGCACCAACACGCGCGGGTGCGACTTAAAGCGTTCCGGCGGCGATAAGCCGAACTTCACCGGTGCTTCCGCACCCCGGGTTCCAATAAAAGCGCTCCACTGGTAATAAGCCGAACCTCCCGTGCGCCTTTGCCCGCTCTCCCGGTGTTTAGGCGCACCTCCTCCGGCGACATCACACTCCGGGTTCTACTAAAAACGCTCCGGCGGCCATAAGCCGAACCTCCGGTACGCATTTACCCGCTCTCCCGGTGTTTATGCGCACTTCCCAGTCGGTAAACCTCCCGTGCGCAATTCCCGAGATGAATTCAAAAAGAGAAATCCAGCACCCTGCCTTCCTGGTGGTTAGAAATTTTGTCGGACCTGAAATTTAGAGTTGACCAAAACCCAGATCAGGCTGCCCAACCTCATCATTATGGCCAAACTTAGGCTTTTTGCAGTTAGTATCTCTCTACTTTCGAGCGGCATAGCTACCGCGGCTCCCTTCGAGTTTCCCGACACCGCAGTATATCATTACAATGTTACCTATAGCGGAAGCTGGGGGCCCGCAGCAGCCGAACTTCCCTGGTTTCAGGCGCAGATGAACTTTACACCGCGCGTCACCGATTATCCATGCTGTCCCGTAATTCTGGTGGGGCAGCAGTTGCCCACTGGAAGTTCCCGGGATCTCAAAGGGCTAACTCAGAGTCCTCCCGGTAGCATATCGCTTCTGGCTCCCAAGGCAAAGATTGGCATTCGACTGCAGGGCAACGGACCGGTATACGATATGGACCAGGGATACTACGGAGTCATCAAGAAGGTAGATCTTACCCGATCAACACAGCTTTCGTCTACGGATGGTAACCCCTGGCACTGGCTGAAGTTTCAATTCGATAATGCATTCAAAGTTCTTACCACGGTATCTGCGTATAATCGCGGAGTTAATGGAGCGCCATCCGACCCTGCGGCTGCGGCTCAAAAGGAAGGTGCCGATGAAGATCTGGCCGCGAAGGGATACTACCTGGTAGACGGCAAGCTGATGTTTCCACGACCTGTGGACGGCCTGCATCTTAAATATGAACAGGATTCTTCCGGTCGGTTCCAGGCGGTGCTGGAAGACTCATGGTTGAATCATTACGATGTGGTGCTGCTTGCGAAATCCAGCAAAGGTCACTATAGCGGCAACACCATTCAACATCTGCGAATCACAAACGGCCGGCCAAACCAATCTCTACGCCTTCATTTTCTGGTGGAATATGAACCATACTACGACAAAGATAGGTCGTATCTGGAAAACACTCGATTCCTATTTGCAAGAAAAGCCTGGGGATCACTGTCCTCTCGAAAAAAGAAAGTCTGCATCGATCCAGAATGCATTATCGGAGATTCGGAAAAAGCGCCTGCGAAGGATCCGGTACGTAAACCGGGGCCCACCAAAATCACCGAAGATGAAAAAAAATCGTCTCGCATCAAACCGGGACTGGAGGGCAAGCTCAGCAAGGAGGCCGCTCTTCGAGCCATCAAGCGCGATCGACTTTTCCGACCGGAAATCAAGCTGCCTCAGAAATGGGAACCCATAGCCCCTGCCCGTGTGGCCGTTCGTCTGGTCCCCGCCCCCGGAAGCGATCTAAACGGAGTGAGCCTGCAGTTCACTGCATTTCGCAAGTCCGACAATCGAGTAACCCGGGCCACCATCCAACGACAGAAATACAGTCCCATGGATGCCAGGTACCATCAGCCAAAGTTTGATCCGCCGCTGAATCAGATATCCCCTGCCCCGGTGGAAGAAGATCGCTACTATTTGCAGATTGACGATGCACCGGGCACCGAGTATGGATTTAGCTGTATGGTTCTGTATCGCTCCACCGGCCATAACTGCACGGCCGGCACGCCCAATGAATCTATCATTTCCATCGCACTCATTACGTCCGCGGATGGCCGAACTCCCAGAAAAAAGGAGTTTCGCAAATTCGAAGATGCCTTTGCTGCCTATCGCGTGGCCCAGGCCTACTCGGCGGATAAGTATCAACCGGATGAGGATGCGTATTTGCTATTTGAGATTCAGTTCAAGAAGCCCAATTGATTTCTGAAGTGGGTGTTCGGGCGAATTATGGTTTCCAGGCCGACTCAAAGCCATCGCTCCGCCAGCTGCCACACCACCGGCAGCAAAACCGAAAGGGATGCCACAGCGCCGAAAATTACCCCGATGATCCAGCGGGTGGTTCGACGCATCTCCGCTGACATGTGAAGAATCTCGGTTCGCATACCGCTAATTTCAGAGCGCATATTTGAGAATTCTGCACGCATTTCATGGCGCAGTTCGGAAATCTCCCCTTCTATCCTGGCCCGGCTCTCCCGGTATTCCTCCCGAGCCTGCTCAATAAGGCGTTCATTCATTGCTCAGGCAGAGGCGAATCGTTTATGGCAGCTTCGCACGCTCAGCCCTTTTCTTTTTAAGCATCTTACCTGCCAGAGCATAACCGCCGTCAGCAGAATCTACAAAGTGCACTTCACGGCTGGAACCAAGGTGCAGAAAGCAGGTGAGCAATGCACGATCGCTCTCGTGGATTCCGTACAGGATCTTGCCTTCGCGCTCCAGACTATCCAGATAGTCGATGAGCTGCGTCAAACTCTCGCGATCGGCATTCAAAGTCATTTTCAGGGAGCCATCAAATTTGTAGTAATCGCTGGAAAGCATTTGATATTCGCGCAGACGACTTAGATCATACCAGCCGGATTTCAAAGGTAGTCCGGTCGTCTTGGCGATTCTACAGACAAACTGCTCCAGGCGAATGCGAGCCATGGTAGCCAGATAGGCCAGCTTGCCGCGACCCACGGTTTGCGCTCGCCCTTCCCTCTTCAGTGCATCCGAACCGGATAGCTGGATTCCATCCAGATGTAGCGGATTCGAATCACCCAGGATTCGCTTCATGGCGGCCTGAAGATCGTGCAGATCATTGGCCGGAAAATCCGACTGTTGAAATTCAACCACCAGCGAAAAGGTAATGGGTCTTTTCCCTGGAACGTCCTGCCAGCGGCAGGTAAATCCCTCAAAGCTGGCCTCGGCCCCGGGCTCCTTCTGAGCAATCATGTAGGGCAATGCGAAATCGGTCTTAAGCAGCGATTCTGCATCCTGAATGCCTCCCGAAATAATGGCCTGATCATAATACTGTGAAATCTGAAGACGGGCCACTTGAATGGGAGGCAGAACGTTTACAGGAAACAGAGCCACGCGAAGGGAGAGATCATAGAGCTGCGCTACTTTGTTGGCCGTATCTGCAAGAATGGATTTCAGAGTCTCCGGATCATCCTGAGGAGGAAGAAGCAGAGCCATGCCGTCGCCTCCAAACACAAAAGGATAATGCATGTTGCCCAGATGATTGGCCACAGCGATAACCGGCAGAGCACCGGCGATATTAACTTCCTTGTAACGTCCGTCCTGGATGGCCCCGGTGCTGTTTACAACGTCTGTCATCACCAGATTCCAGTCCTGGGGCACGGCTTTGTAGTAGGAAGCATCACCAATCTGGTCGTAGGCCTCCATAGGCCGGAGATCGTTGAAAAAGGACGTCATGGGCGGAATCTGGCTCGGCCGGAGGGTTTGACAAGGGGAAAGTTGGGGCCTGGGATTGGACCGGAGGTAGGGGGGCGGAAGGTGACGCGATCGAGTTTTCTAGAGGCAGTTTTCAACGAGCTTCCCAACGACGGAATAAATGATGGAGGAGACTATTGCCAGCGGAATAGCCGACCATGCCATGATCATCCTAATGCGCCGCCCCTGCCGTAGTGTTTCCTGGACGTGCTCGTGGACTTCTTGGAGTGTTGGATCCATAAGGGATGCCGTGACACAGGAGATTTCAGAAATCAAGGACATAACCTGGATGATCGAAGAGTCGGAAGCCGGAAGAAGAATCTGGCCCACATCATTGTGCTCGTCGACTGCCATGGCGGCTGAACCTCTCGCGACCATTGAGGGAGACCCTGCATGGCGGATTGTCCGCTAAAAACGGCAAGATGCACTGCCATCGACTCCTATAGCACCATCGCTATAGCGCCATCCTTTAGTGTATTCGCTATAAATTCCGTTTTTAGCGATTTCACTATGATTTTCATTGCCTATTCGCTGTGTCTTCATTCTATTGCATATAGACTATGAACTTCATGGTCGATGCATAATAAAGAGGCGAATGACTGTGTCACGAAGAGTTATAACATCGATCGAGAGCCTGGGAACCATGATCCGAGCCCGTCGCAAAGAGTTACGAATGAGTCAGGAAGAGCTGGGCCAGCGTATTGGCGTCCATCAGGTTACTCTCTCGGCCATCGAAAGAGGGTCGGCCCGGGCGAGGCTGGACACCTTGCTTAGAGTTTTGTCCGCTCTGGACCTTGAGCTGACGCTCCAGACAAAAGGCAGCAACGCTCAGGTAGACTGGTAAAATGGACCGGGCATCGCAACTAAGAGCCTATATGAATGGCTATCTGGTGGGAACGCTCCAACAGACAGCAAGCGGTGGGCTGGAATTTCACTACGACAGGGAGTGGCTGGATTCCAGCGTCGCACGGCCCATTTCCCTTTCCCTGCCTTTGACCACCCAGACTTACCGGGGCAGTACGGTGATTGACTTTTTTGATAACCTGTTACCGGAAGCCTCCCCTATTCGGACCCGCATTAGAGATTTATTGTCCGCATCCAGCACCGGTACGTTTGATCTATTGAGCGCTGTAGGCGGTGACTGCGTCGGGGCACTACAGCTTCTTCCGCCCAACAGGAAACCCGACGATACTCAGCGCTCGAAACCGCTAAGCGAAACGGAAATAGCCCAAAGATTGCGAAACATTAGAACGGATCCTATGGGTATGCGCAAAGAAGAGGACTTTCGCATTTCTCTGGCCGGAGTCCAGAGTAAGACCGCCCTGCTCTGGCAGGAATCGCAGTGGCATCTTCCGCTGGGCTCCACGCCTACCAGTCATATCTTTAAGCTGCAGATAGGCCAGCAGGATGCATTTGATTTCGATCTTTCGCAGAGTGTAGAGAACGAATTTTTGTGCAGTCGTATTCTACGCTCATTTGGCCTGCCCGCCGCCGGCAGTGAGATCGCGGACTTTGATGGTATTCGGGCCCTGATAGTGGAACGATTCGATCGAAAATTGGACAATGCTACCGGTAGACTGTTACGTCTACCTCAAGAAGATCTTTGCCAGGCTCTTGGTCTCCCTGCCTCAAGAAAATACCAGGAATCCGGAGGGCCCGACATGGCCCGTATTATGGACTTCCTCTTGAGCTCGGAGAACGCAGCCGAAGACCGCCGCAACTTTATGAAAGCTCAGCTGTTGTTCTAGATGTTAGCTGCCATCGATGGGCATTCCAAGAATTACAGCATATTTCTCGGATATCAAGGGCGGTATAGACTTGCACCGCTCTACGATGTAATCTCTGTCTATCCGGTAGCCAGTGCTAACTTTCCCCGGCAGAAATGGAAGATGGCACTTTCTGTTCGCGGAAAGAAAAGGAATCACTATCGATGGGACAGAATAGCGCCGCGACACTGGCTGCACACGGCAAAATTCTGCCGCTACGATGATCGGGAAATGAAGAGAACTCTCGAAGAAGTAGCAGATACCTGCGAAGATGCGCTCCGGATGGCAACAACGCGTCTGCCAGCAGGATTTCCGGATGCTGTGGTGGAGAGTATTGTCGGTGGAGTCCGCAAGGCGCGGGAGAGATTGACGATGGGTGGGAAGACAGACACGTAAACGGCAGTGATTGGCGCTGGGTGCCGGACCCAAGAATAGGGTATGATTTATTGTCGACTTCGGTATACATTGATCCAGGAATGAGGTTAGCCCGAGTCAATTCCACCCATAGGACAGAAGCCATGAGATTTAGATTTCGCATAGGTCCCTTTACCTTTGGCAAGAGCGGCCCAAGACTCAGCGTCTGGAAGAAGGGTAGCGGAATATCCATTCCTCTCTCGGAAAAAGGCGGAGACACCTTCGGCAGAATCAAAGTCGGACCTGTTAGTGCTCATTTCGGCGGGTCTAAAGCCAAAAAGAATCTTGATACCAATACTTTAGAAGAAGAGATGGCCATCGCCGCCCTTCGCAGCGATACAGAATTGCTGCAGAGGCTCCGAAACGGAGGAGTTCCCTGGAGAGCTGTGCAGGAGAGCTTAAAGTCCGGACTGCCAGATCGACTACCAGATCACCATAATGTAGCATACAGGCTTGTGCCCAGGGCGATGGATTCAGTTTTTGGAAGCCAGAACTATCGATGGAAGACTGAGAAACGGCCGGCTCGGAGTGGACCTGGAGAAACAACGTGGATTGTTTTGCTTTAGGAGGTCCCTATTTGTTTTTGCCCCCACACCGCAGCTTCAAACGGCCGCTTTCAGAATCCATACGGACTGTAACCACCCACCAAATACAATCTCCGGTCTGCGGCGTCCAACTTCCACAAATAGGTTTTTACCGAGCGATACCTGCTATTAACAATTCCTGCATGGTATTTGTACTGTTCCATCTGATTGCGATACTCTTCACGTAAGACGATGAATCGATCCATAGGACTCCCTTCCAGGTTGCCTGTAAACAACATTCGAAAGAAACTCAGCAACACTTTGCCCTCCAGACCATCGGCTTCGCGACGCAGCTCGGGTTCAAGGAGGCATAGCCGGCGAGTCGCATCTTTGAGACCAATTAGATCCCCATCCGTGACTGGCTGAGAATCAAATGTGCCCATCAGGTTGCGACATTCGCGACTCAGTTCGGAAGAATTCTGTCTTTCCAACTCTTCCAGTCGGGCAATGGCAATAAAAAGCCTACCGGCATATTCTTCGTTCTTGTTGAAAAAAAGAATATGAAACCTATGCTCATTCTGCTCGAAGAACGCCATCCCCAGATACACCCCACCTACGATCAGCGCCGCCAGAATAACTCGGGCTCCGATGAAACGCACCACAGCTACTGTGGCCGCCCAAGGAAACGATGAGCGCGCTTGCCAAGCCTGTCCGATTGATCTAAGCAAATGCTCAACGAGTTTTCCAGAATTTGCGCGGTACGTTGGGATACGAAATACAAAGTACACGGCAATGGCGCCCCCCGTGGCGACCAGACCGATCAATAGATAGAAGAATATGGAGGGCTTTTGGACCACCTCTATTTCTGAGATAGCCAGATCCTGCCATTTCGAGCCAGTGTACCACGACAATATATGCAGCGTAAGCTTGGTTACATGGTTCTCACTGATTCGGATTTCCTGCGGACCGGTATGGTCCGATATTTCCGTCTCAATACAGCGTGTCGCATCATTCACGCATATCTTGAGTCGCCGGATGCGTTGGTTTTTATAGTAGAGATCGCCCCAGGGGGCTGCCGACTTCTGGTACCCATTCCAGAGCCGCAGAGATTCGATATTGACAGAATCTCGAAACTTCAGATCGAGAATGACCGGTCGCTTCTTCTGGTGCCCGCGGGTTTGCCAGGATGTTGTAGGATCACCGTCCTTGAGATTGTCCGGCACATAGGAGAACCTACTGTCGTTTGAATCCACGTGCCCTACTCGATCCACGACAGCATAGTCGGCGTTCCGACTGCAGCTGAGGAAGAGAGCAGCAGCGAGTAATGGCCCGCCGGTGACAGTAAGGATTTGCTTGAGCACTGGATTCTCCTATGAGAAATCAAGAATTTTGTCTTTCATTGGTTCGATTGGTTGAGGGAGTATAGTCTTTTTTCCCTTTTTGCGGGCACCTGTCTCGCAAGCTATTGACAAGCGGCTCCATATGATCGGAATTCCAGAAGATCCAGGACGATGGGTTCAGAAGCTTCCGATCCCCCCCTACGCCCCCACTTCCTGCTCTCGCACAATCGGCTGAAACTCCGGCCCCGAAAATGGCTGCCAGTCTTCCGGCCAGACACCACCAATATTCACCAGCAGTATATCCGGCGTGTACATCGTCGGCGGATAGTTCACGCGACGCACGTGGCATTCCAGAGAGGATGCATCTTCGTCCAGTAACGGTGCCAGCGCCTCTGCATAGTAGGCAGGCACCCAACCCACAAGACCTTGATCGCTTTCGATTTTGATGGCGTTCGAGTCGTATTCGTTTTCTGGGTCGCGCACCAGCGAAAGCACCTGACCTGCTTTTAGAGGTCTGATGCGCTGTTCCCAATGTTCGGAAATCTGCAACCGGGAAAGACCTACAGCAAAAAATGTAAGATCGATTCGCCCGTCCACGGGTTCCGGGATGCTTACCACACGAAACCGATCGGTGGCACGCTTGCCGCCCGTGCGAGCCATCTCCACGAGAGGATCCGGCTCCGAAGAAAAATCCATGGCTGCCATGTATTCTCCCAGACTCCGACGGCCCCTGTCCATAAGGCGGTTTCGAAAGATCGCGAAAAGCTGCTTACTGCGGTATGCCCGGTCTGTTTCAGGAAATTCTGGGGGCAGAATGAAGCCCAGTTCAATTGCCCGATGCACTCCGCCCACATATCGGAATTCGAACTCGCCATTACGCGATAGGATTCCGATGGGGATCATTTGAATGATGATAGAATCTGGATACCAGTAGAGGAAAACTGCCTCCGATGGAGCAAAGCCTGAGGAGTCTTTGGATGAAAACTGATTCATTTTCTGGTTCCCTGTGGGTCATCCACCAATGTTGAGGTAAATAGTTCAGCCATCAAGTCCGCAAGGGCCTTTTGTCTTATTCATAACACGAATTCCTTTCAATTCCAAAGCACACAAGGTTCAAGGTCCCAGGTTGTCGCAACATCGCAGAAGTGCCCGACCATATTCGAAACCAACCCGTCGCAGCCGTACGATTCTACAATGTAAAAACCACCAGAGAACGTGGAGGGTAATTGCAAAGAAAGCCAAGTCAATTCCCGTTTCGGATACCGCCGGTAATACCTTTGTACTTACTCCGCTACTAACCCAAGTGAGGAATGCCAAGGTAATTAAATCCAATGCTATTCCATAATTCCTAATAGCCACTACATTGCGAACGAATCCGTAATCTGTGAGCTTTTTAAAGAGAACTGCAAATTTGGTAGTATCGCGAGTCTGCTCTTTCAACCACTCTACTCCCGAAGCATAGATTGCATCGGCAGCCCGCTGATCTTGAGACTCTGTCTGCATATTAGGGAACGCTAACCCTGTACCATTAGAAAGAACAGAATGATAACGCGCCTTACTATAAACGTCGACTCTGTCGTCAGAGTGGCGCAATAGCACAGTCGTAGGGAGGACATGAGCGAAAACTTCGGTTTGAAGAGCCCGGCCTCTTTCTGCAACCATTGTCGCCATCAAATAGCCTATTGCCGCACCCAAAATCAACGAGATCCCAGCCATTTTCCAGGAGACTTCAATTCCGAAAAGAAGAGCCAGGACAAACAGCGGGACCGCAACCAAGACCGCAGGAAACAATTGAGCCCGACGCTCATAGCTGCTGGAGAACGCTTTCAAAAATTCAATCATCCAACGCCTCCTGCAAGTACACTTGGACGCCAGAATCACCGACAATCAGCATCAGCGCCGGAAAGCCCTCTGCAGCCTGAAAATCAGCAATCTGACTGAGCAGAATTTCATCCCGGGTGCTCATGCTCGTTGAACAATTAGGAGGATGCGAGTGCCACTCCCCGAGATAAATAACGCGGCCGCCTGTCAATTTGGAGATCCGGATAAGCTCCTCACCGACTCCATCCAACCCGCGCTGAAAAGTTCCAGGAGACTTGGCGCTATCGGGGGGGGCCGGAAGTGCCTCTACAATACGAATTTCCTGCGCAACCAGATCAAGCAGGCCAATGAGTATGCCACCTGTCTCGTTTGGTAAATCCGATTCCCGGAGCGACTGGAGCGTTTCCTCTAACTTACTATCCCAGCGCATCGTAAAGCTTCCAGTGGTGCTTTGCCTGGCGTCCGAAGGCTGCACTTTCAGGCACTGGGTAGCTCCCGTTTCGCGATCGTTTTTCCAAATTCTAATTCTGGCCTCGGGATTTGATGAAAACCGCAGTATCTGACTCGAGAGTAAAGCGGCGTGCAGGTTCACATCTGCACCGCTCATCACCATCGAATGATCTCGACAGGAACCTCCGGTACGGATTCTCCCTCCTGGAAGTTGACTAAAATCTGCAAGATCTTTATTTTGAATAAGTGCCCTATAGAATTGTGCCTCGAGTTCCGAAAGCCGAACATCCCGTGCCAGGCTTTCACCAAGGAGAACTGAGTAATCGGCATTCGGACTCAAAAACACGGAACAGGCACGCGACCCTGTTTCTGACCTTGAGTACGCAAGTGAAAATTCAACACCTGCAGTCGCATCAATGATGAGTTCTTTTCCCTCGAATTCCACGAGCCCTTCCGCTAGGTTAGACTCTGTCACCCTCTGGACAATTGGGGCAGCGCTTCCTTCAATAACATCGTTGGCCATAGCTGCCATAATCTCAGATTTCGGGACCCCTACTTGCGAACCAAAAGCCTGGTGTCGCACCAGATTATGCGGTTTGATATGATCATGGTCTATGAAGGTCCAGTCTGCGAAACCTCCTCGAATGAGATTCATAGAAATAGATGATCCTAGAGATCCTAGACCTACAATTACGCCACGACGGAGCCTATCGTAATGGCCCGAATGGGATTGCGCGGTTTCTGCAGTCAAGCGGTGGTGCACTTCGATTGGTGCAACGCGAATTGATTTCCATTCGTCCGCAAGCAATTTGTTCCCCTTCCTCATACTGTTCAAGACTAACGTATTTTCGAAATTATCGATGAACCCCATGATTAAGCCCACAGAAATGAAGTCCTGACCTATAAAAAAAGCCTTCCGTCGGACTTCCTCCGCTCTTTCACTGGAATCCCTGGCGATAGGTATCTCCACTAGCAGAACAAAGGCACGTTGATGGGGCGCATGTGAGAACGTATGGCCTTCGAATTTTGACCGTAAAAACGCATCAATAGAAACCCTAAGGTCAACTCCCCTTTCCCCCAGCCACTCGGATAGATCGCCGAGGTCCCTTGGCGGTAGTTCCAGCATTGGGTTAGGCACCAAGGCAGTTTGTATTACCAGCAGATCCGCCGGCGGAGCTGCTGGATGCTTTTCTACGGTTTCGGCGAAGTAAACAAAACGGCCATCGCCAGTTTGGCGGGAATGGGCGATGGCCAGTCTGTTGCGCGCCGCGTTGGTTCCCCAAGAGGCAGGCAAAATCAACTCAGCGGGCGCCAAAAAGAAAAGCTCCTCAAGGGGCTGATCCTCAGAATGCAGCTCTCGTCTGGCCGCTCGCTCAAGCCAATAGAGAATGTCATTTAAATAGTTCGTCGCTGTCCAACGGCACCGGGCAAGCTCCCACGATTCTTCTGTAAGGCAAATAGAACGAGGACCTCCATCCAAGTTTTCATTTTGATGGGGTGTAACCGGAAAGCCTTTGCGGAGAATTCGCACATCCGGCCGTTGCCACTTATCGTGCGGAAATACCAATGCTAGCCGTTCACGATACTTGATACCGAGATCATTTTTTGATGGGACACCGTCGCTGAGTGCATCAACAATCAGTACATCGGAGGGTGATTTTTCTGCAGCCAAAGAGCGGATTGCAACGAATTCAAAATCCTTGCGCTTCTGAAGTGCCTGGTAAACCCGGCGCGAAAGATCGGTCCGCAATACGTTATCAGGAGCACCCGCAATGGGTGCTCCGAAATCCAAAAAAGTCATTGCAAATCACCCTGCTCTTGCTGGCCGAATTGTAGACACTTTCGCAGAGGCCGTTTTCTCACTCGATTTCAACGAAAGGCCATTCTCGGTGAAGACAAAGATCAGTGGTTCCGGTTTTCTCTTGTTCGGCTCCTCCATCGTTACTACAAACCTGCGACCTTCGATTTTTTGCAGGCTCCTGACATAAGCGCGCTTTGCCTGGACATGGGGCGGCTGCTTTTGGGCTTCGCCCTCTGAAGTTTCCGAGATCGGGTCGCTGGAACTGACAAGATACGAATCACGGCGGCCTGCCTTCAGGAACTCCTGTACCAGCGCAGTTGGTTCGGTGATTCTTGCGCCCTTTTCAGAATTAAGTGCCTTGTAACTACAGTGGTGTGGTATATTTAACAAATCCCATTGTAACCGGTCGGCATTCCCATGGCGCTTGGATTTCTCCACAATAGCCTCGAGATTCGTGTAATCGGTATCACCAAAGGCGAAATAGTCGAGTTCTGAGGCACCAAATTGAAATCTCACCTGGAAAATCAATGAGGAATCGTTTCTTAGCTCCTCTTGCTCAGAATTCACAATAAATGGAGAATGACAGAAAAATTCCACACCGTCGTTCGCCAAAGTAAATCCCTTAGCCAGGGTTCCCGCATCCGTGATTAGATCCTTCCGCGATTCAAGAGAAAGCCCCGCCTTTTCAAGCCATTCCTTCAATTTGGAAGGCTTTGAAAAAACCTGTATTCCTTTGCCTTCGCGTAGGCGATAACGAGCTTCCTGCCGCCAGATCTTGGCTTCAGAACTCATTGACCCGTTCTCTGCCTTTTCGAGGATCAGTGCAGCAGGAACCCACAAAGTCTTAATCTTGACTCGGCCATCCCCTTGATATTTTTCCGCGTGCTCCAGATGGAAAAATTCTGTACTGCCGGCAATATGGTCATCGTCCGCGTGAGTAATAGCAAAAACATCCATGCTATCCCGATTGTCTGCTTTAAGATCTTCCAAAAGAACAGACTTTAGGTCAATTCGAGCATCATCTGCACTTTCAGCCTCGGTACGGTGACAAAAATCGAATAGCAGTCTCCTGCGATCCGATAGCAATATTTGGCTCGAGTCCCCGTTCCCAACGGGATAAATTATCACTTTCGATTCTTTCGACATGTTTCTTCTCCTCAGGCCGCAACTCGGCCTGTGCCGCAATTTCCGATTGCGACAATATAAAATTTAGTTTGACCTGGGAGGAATTATGCCGACACTATTAGATATTGATATTAATAGAGAGCGGCCCTTCCAGGGTTGACTCCGGAAAGACTGCTTCAGCGCCAACTGAAGTAGTCTTTTTTTTGCCTGAAGACAACCCTACAATTAAGCCATGCATGATACATAATGTCAAGCACAAATGCGAAGCAAGGTGTCGAATACCAGGATTTTTAATGATTCAGAAGGTTTATAGATATCTGAGCCAGAGTTCTCGAAGAGTACCATGGTACAACAGGTTACAGATCTATGTTCCGGTCCATCGAGATCAAATCCTGGGTGCCGTGTGCCGCTTCTTGCGCTCTGACCGAAAGTCTTCCAGGTTTGGTAACAGGTATTGATCCCAGAAAATGTCTGGAGTTATAGGTTCCGGCATACCTAACCCACCAACCTCCCCGCCATCAGCTGCGGAAGTAGCAGATCCCGACTGGCCGCGCATTTGATACTCTTTGCCCGCAGGCTCCCGCCTAAGACCATCAAAGCCCGAGCGCATTTATGAAACCGACCGATCAAATCTGCCGAGGGTACCAAGATTTCCTTCTCCTCAAAAATTCGAGCTGTCACGGCTGGATAGGCTGCTCCGCCAGCATTATTGGTAAGGTACGCTATAAAATCTTCCGTGGTGACTGCGCAGTATAGGAACTCGCGGAATCGTTCTTCTGCGCGGAGAATAGTAAATCCAGTCGAAGCTACGGTATTCGCAGGAGGTGAGTAGAGTAGCCCGAATCCACGTAGGTTTGGCCGGACACTGGACCACAGGATATCGCCATGGGAGACTATCCGACGGGCCCGGCTCGGCGCTTCCGAAAAACAGAGGTCTGCGGGAGCGGAGATAGTTCCGTTTTTTACGGTAGATATGTCGATGTAGTGTATCCGATCAGGAGCCTCCTGTGTGCGAAGAAGGTCTGGGTTAACCTCACACACCTCACACACCTTCTTCACTTCCCATCCTTCCGGAATCCTCCCCATCGACGAATCCACAAACTGCGCCTTCTCATGCCCCGGAAACCGAAAGTACACAAACCATTCCCTGTACAACGCCCGGGCCATCTCCTCCACAATCCCAATCCTCTTCAGATTATTCTCAATCAAATAATCATACGCCGAAAGAATCCCCGCGATCTTCTTCTGCGTTTCCAGAGGGGGGAGCGGGATTTCGATACTCTCAAGTATCCCCTGATTCAGGGAAGCCATCGTTGCGCCATGGCTGCATTGGTTATGCATCCAACGTTGGTGTTCTCTGGTATTCAAGAAGTAAGAAACGAACCTCGGAACCAGTTCCTTCCCCTTCATTCGAAGTCGAATGCAGTCAGAGCCTTGTACCCATCCTTCCTGTTCAGGCCGGATCAGCGCATGCCGTTCTACAGCCCCTTTGCGACCAAAAACTATGTCGTTGGCCATGAGTTGATGCCGTCGTAGCCGATCAGCTGTTTCCCGATTAACGAATTCTAGAGACTCGGTGCGCAAAGCGCCATAGCCGATATGCTTGACGTTGACTACCGGAATACCGGAGTCCGTGTATTCTGCAGCCTTGAATTGGGTACCGAATGGTCCGGTGACCAGCTCAGCTGATCCTGCGTCGATCAGCTCTTTTACCTGAACACTCTCCCACTCCCCGCTCATCAGCCCAGAATCTCCTTGGCATTCTTCGAAATCACTTTCTCCAGGCTATGCGCTTGCTTCGTTAGCTCCTCGAACTCTGCATGCAGGGCCGCGAATCGTTCCTTGAAGTCATCCTCATCCATCTCTTCGCCGGCCGCTACGCCCACATACCGGCCCGGATTCAGACTGTATCCCTGCTCTGCAATCTCAGATACACTGGCTACCTTGCAAAGCCCCGCCAAATCCGCATAGGCTGGTTTCTTTCCAAACACCTCTTTGATCTTCTCTTCTGCTTCCTTGCCGCCCAGGGAATAATCCGCCTTATCTCCTCTATAGAGTCGCACCACATTGGCCAGAAATCCAATCTGCCCTTCCGTCCAGTCCCGGTGCGCCCGGTCAATCTGGCGATAAATATGCCGCGCATCTAGAAAGAGTACCGTGTCGGCCCGCTTCGTTCCCTTCTTGCCGCGATCTAAAAACCAGAGCGTACACGGCAGGGTTACCGTATAGAACATGTTCGGACCTACCGCCACCATCACATCCACGGCGCCGTCTTCGATGAGCGTCTTTCGCAGCTCCATCTCGCTGGCCCGCGCATCGGAAGCCGAATTCGCCATTACAAAGCCGGCCCGGCCCTTCTTGTTCAGCGCCGAATAGAACATCTGAATCCACAGATAGTTTCCGTTATCTACCCGCGGCAGCCCCAGAGGATAGCGCTTGTTTGCACCCACCTCCGTTTTCAGGCGATCCTTATCCACCGCATTCACATTGAACGGCGGATTCGCCAGCACAAAGTCAAATCGACCGGTGCTCTTATGCAGATCATCGTAGTAGGAGTTCTCTTTTCGAATATCCCCTTCCAGCCCGTGCACCGCCAGGTTCATGCGAGCGATGGGTATGGCCAGATCCTTCAATTCCTGACCATAGATCGATATCTCTTTCGAAGGGTTCTTCTTATGCCTGGAAACGAATCGCGCGCTCTGCACAAACATACCGCCAGATCCACAGGCAGGATCCAGAATCAATCCATGATAGGGCTCCAGTATCTCCACCATCAGCTCCACAATGGCCGATGGAGTATAGAACTCCCCGCCCAGCTGACCTTCCGCCATGGCAAAGCTACTCAGGAAATATTCGTACACCTTGCCGATGGCATCTCCGGCCATATCCTCCGGAATCGAAGATACCATCTTCAAAAGCTCCGCAAGCGTGGCATTCTCGTAGTTCTGATACCCCTGCGGTAAAATTCCCTGGAGCGATTCGTTGGCCTTCTCCACCGCCGTCATCGCCTCATTCACTGCCTTTCCCAGATCCGTACCTTCCGGCAGATTCAAAAGCGTTTCAAACCGGGCGGACTCCGGAAGATAGATCACTCCCGCTGCAATGTAGGCCTGGGGATCCTCCGCCGGCGATCGTCTGCGGCTGGAGCCTCCTTCCTTTTCCAGTTCCTTTCGCTTGGCCTGGAAACGAACATCCGCAAACCGCAGAAAGATCAATCCCAGCACCGGCCCCGAATACTGCGCCGCCGTCAGCCCGGAGTTCGCCCGTAGCTGATCCGCCGTCTTCCAGAGCCGATCCTCCAGCGCCGATGTAGTTTCATCCTTTTGATAGGGTGCAATCCATTCCATTTACATCATTGTGTCCTGGCCCTGGGACGTTCAGGCCACCGAATAGACACTTCTTTCCTTTGATTCGTATTTCTCGTAAATATGCTGAAAGATGCGAGTGACCTTCTTCTCGTACAACTCTTTGTCAAAATCCCGGGGCAGACCCTTATCCAGCACCTCTTCGATGGTCAGCCGCACTTGAGCCCGTGCGATGGATCGCTTTCTCCAGTCCAGCACCAGCGCTTCCTTTACCGATTCCAGAAGCTCCCGGGCCGCCGCCTTCACCTGGCTGCGTTCTTTCTTTTTTAGATCCGGCGCAGGTTTCATCAATAAATCGAATATGGCCAGCTCCTCCGGGCTTAATTCTTCCTGCACCGCTCGACTCTGCTCTTCCGTGAGCGCCTTCGAGAGTGCCAGCAACGCCTTGTAGGCTTCTTCGATTGTGCGACTTCCTTCGTTGTAGCTCTGGATCAATTCTTCGAACTTCTCCCGAAAGTCGTATCGAGTGGGATTCTCATCAATCATCCGGCCAATCTCTCTGGCAAGCTGCGCTTTTAATCGCTCAAGCAGAGTCTTTTTCTCATCCGACTTTTTGAACTGCTCCTGCAATGCCTCAAAGTCAATCTTCGAAAGATCCAGGGTTCGGTATTCGCTGCCTTTCTCCGCGATCTCAAAGCCTTCTGCTGCAATGGATGCATCCAGCAATCTCTGGATCTCCGCCATCACTTCGCCTGGATCACCACCCTCTTCTGCCGTGCGCTCTCGCACCACTCGACCAATCATACCCAGCAAAGCGCACCTCGGTGCAATCTGCGAAAGCGCCGGATCTGGCTTGGCCGCCTGATAGAAGCTCAATACCTTTCTTTCTTTAGCGATGAACTCCTGACGCACAGGATCCGGACTGCAGAACTCATTGGCCGCATCCCCTATGGCTTTTTGCAGCTCCATGCCGCGGAGCTCCAGCAAAGCCTTGAGATCCATTCCATGGCTTTGCAGATACTCCTCGGTGGATTTCAGAGAGTCCATCAACTCATTGATTAGCTCGGATTTGTCCTCTACCGGATGATCGCCACCCTTTCCTTTTCCGTAGATGGAAAGCGCCTCTTCCAGGGATGCAAACACATTGGCATAATCTACAATCAGTCCATTCTTCTTTCCCGGCCATACCCGGTTGGCCCTTGCGATGGTCTGCATCAAAGTATGATTTCGCATGGGCTTATCCAGATAGATGGTCGAACAGCTGGGCGCATCAAAGCCGGTGAGCCACATAGCACATACAAATACCAGCCGCAGCGGATCCTCTGGCTCCTTGAACTTCGAAGCCAGGTCCTCTTTATTCATCCGATCCCGATGCGGCAAGATATCCAGGCCCAGCTCCTTCATGGACTCCGCCTCATTCTGCGCCGATGATACCACCACCGCCATATCCGTGGTTTCCAGAATCTTGCGCCGCTCCTGCAAGGCGGGATTCCCCGGATTCGCCTGCAGGTCCTTCTTTACCCTGTTTAGCTCCTCGTTCCAGGCGGCCTGCACCAGATCATGCATTCGCACTGCCGTGGCTTTATCTATAGAGATCACCATGGCCTTTCCCTGGTAACCGCGATCCAGATAATGACTTACAATATCGCCGGCAATCTTTTCCAGACGATCCTGCCTGGTCAGGATATGATACTGCCGGCCCAGATCCCGCTGGATCTTTCGCTCATCCGCCACGCTCAAATCCGCATCTTCAATGATCTGATAAATGTCATCGTTCAGATTGGGATTCTCCAGATGCAGCACCGGAGTGCGATTCTCATAGTACAGCGGGACCGTGGCATTGTCTTCTACAGACTGCTTGAAGTCATAAACAGAGATATAGTCTCCGAACACCTCTTTGGTCTTTTCTTCGCCTGCAATCAGCGGCGTGCCTGTGAATGCCAGAAACAAAGCATTGGGAAGAGCCCTGCGCATGTTCATGGCCAGAACATCATACTGACTTCTATGCGCCTCATCTGTCAGAACGATGATATCGCTTCTCTCCGAAAGCACAGGAAACTCTTCGAATTCGGCGGCACGAAACTTCTGGATCAGAGTAAATACAAATCGATGGTTCTCTTTCAGCAGTCGACGTAGATCCGCCCCCGAATCGGCCCGGCATTCCTTGCTTTCTGTTTCGCTTACCACATCGCAGCGGGCAAAGGTCTCGGAAATCTGATCATCCAGTTCCGTGCGATCCGTAATCACCACAAAGGTCCAGTTCCCGGTAACCTTGCGAAGCACCTTCCGTGCAAAGAATACCATGGAGTAACTCTTCCCGGAACCCTGTGTATGCCAGAACACACCTATGCGGCCATGCTTTCCCCGGGCCGCATCCAGCGCCTTTAGAGCATTGTTCACTCCCAGATACTGATGGTTCTTTGAGAACAGCTTCTTCGTTCCGCCGGATTCATCCGAGTAGAGAATAAAGTTTTCCACTAGATCCAGAAACCTACCGGGCTCACAGGTTCCGCGAATGGCCTTTTCCAGCGATACCGCCGCAGGCTCATCTTCTGACTCCGCCCGTTTCCACTCCGCCAGATGTTCCCAGGGCGCGCTAAAGCTCCCAAGCCGCGTATCCAGTCCGTTGGAAGCGATTATGAATGCATTGTAATGAAATAGCTGCGGAATATCCGCTTTGTAAGATCGAATGTTGTCCTCGTAGGCTCGAACGGCAGCCACTCCTGGCTTTTTTAGTTCAATCAATAGCAGCGGTAGCCCGTTCAGGAATCCTACAAGATCCGGCCGCCTGGTGTAATGCGAGCCCACGACGGTGAACTGGCTCACGATCAAAAAATCATTGTTGGTGGGATTCTCCCAGTCCACGACGCGCAGGCGAACGGAATCTGGATTTCCTGACTTCGAAGGCTGAAGATCTACCAACACTCCGTTCAATATCAGGTCATGAATCTTTCGGTTGGCGGCCACAGGACTCCAGGTGGATAGATCCTGAGATAGCTCATCAGCGGCCCGTTGAATTGCGTCTTCCGGTGCATCTGGATTCAGAGTGCGCAGACTGAATAGCAATCGGGGACGAAGCACCACTTCCGATCTGGTCTCGCGGCCAAAGCCATCCGCGTCCTGCTCCTCATACGCGTTTACAAATTCCCATCCGAGGACTTGGAATAGCTCTATGGCAGGCTGCTCCACCAGCTGATCTTCGGAAAGCGGACTCGGCATCTATGGATTACTTCCCCGCATAAGGCACTTTTTTGCAAGAACGATCTTCAAATGAGCTCAATGCCAGACGGAGTTCCGAAAACGGAAAATTAGAATACCCATTATTTCTCAATAATCTCGGCATAAGACATTTTATCCGCGGACATTAAGGCACGCCATATATCCTGACCTGTGCATTCAGGCTCCTTGCCTCCCTTCTTGATTATTTCACCTGCTGGAGTGAGACAGTTGGCTCTCTGCGAATCCTCTGGTATGCGAAAAATGCCAAAGTCTTCTGAATTGTAACCCCAGTAAACCCAGGGAATCGGGGAAACCGCCCCTTCCTCCGGCACTCGATCCCTGTCTAGCTGGCATTTCCGGTTAACACGAGCTGCACGGACAATGTGGTAGGCCCACTGAACTCTGGAAGGCGAATCCGCGATAGTTGTTGTAGTGCCAAATTCCCCGAGGAAAACTGGATAACCCTTCTCTTCTGCAATTTCACGCAGCCGTCGAAAATCCTCTCGAATGGCTGGGCAACCCTCCCGGCCTTCCTGCTGAGCCCAGATCATTGTCTCAGAGTTATTTAACGGATGCTGTTGCCCAGGAAATTTCGAATCAGGCTTCCACCAAATACTGGTTAAAACCTCGCGCTGGACCGCAGAGCACTCAACAGAAAACTGGCCAATTCGACATAGGTCGCCTTCTAGGCTCTCCTGGTCCCGAGCTCCAGCTTCCTGAGGGACTAGCCCGATGCAGTGACGCGAATACTTCTTCTCAGCAGCCTGCGCGAAGCAAGAAGGCTCATAGTAATGAACAGTAAAGATTAGATTGGGGTCCTGATCTTCAGGGCTTAAATATAGCCCTTCCAGTCCGCGGATGGAATTCCAACCACTGCCTCCCAAAATCAAAGTCAAATGTGGAGCCTCTTTTCTTAGAGCGGGAATCAACCCATTGATGAAATCATTCCAGGTATCAGAATCCATCTTTGGCTCACCATCGGCGTATTTGTCGGCATGCGGCTCATTAAGAATCTCAAAATAAACCTGACGATGCAACGGGTTTAGGACCCTCACGATTTTCTTCGATTGTTCGAAAAAGGCTTCTCGCTGTCCGGTGGGATCCCTCATGACCCGCATGTTATGGTGATTGCTTATGATGATCGTTAGGCCAAGACTTCGAGCCTTAGTGATGATGCGCGCCAGCATCACCTCAGGGGAACTGGACTCTTCATGCAGAGCGGCTTCTCTTTCTTCAGGAACATGATGCAGGAAACTCTTACAGTTCTCACGAAAGGGATCAACCTGACTGCTTTTAGCTGGCTTGACTTCCTTTTTGGGCTTTGATAGTTCCTTATGCAGCTCCTCCGGGTACACGCCCCGGTCATACTTCGTCAAGTCGGTCTGGTCAGGTTCTCCGTACTCCCATTTCACCGGTATGCGAATCGTGTCGAAACCGCAGTCTTTGATCCTGGTAATATCATCCGTAGTAATCCGAACGCGATTCGATGGGTTTGTGATCTCCAGGAAATTGGCAAGGCTGATGCCACGATTGATCCTCTTTAAAGCTTCGTGTCCGGCGTGGAATCTTTTTTTCTCTTCAGCAGCCAGTTGCGTCAGATACGGAATTGTAATAATCGTCAAAAAGAGTAACGATCGCACGCTCTTAGAATGCTTCTTTCGTGGAATTTGACTTCTCATAGCGACACTACCTGTAGAATTAGAATGAGCCACTATTTATCTTATGTTATTATTAATACTAGCTATTTTTACACTTTACTATCTTATTGCAGAGCCACGTACCATTGTACAGTCTAATATGGTATCCTGCCAGGCTGATCTTGAATGTGTGCCGTGAGTCGAATCGCTCTGCCCCGCGCAAGAAACAGTCCCGCCCGTATTAAAGAACCCACCGGAATGCAATTTCCTGGGACTAATCGATTGGCGGAGCGGCTAATTTCAGATTCCTTCACTGTCCCAACTTGCATATATCTCCATCCCATCGCCTCAGGACCCCTCCCCCATCCTCCATTCTTCTTGCCACGACTCAGGACTTCCCCTAACCTGTGCTCCGGTTGCCTGAATCCCCGGCGGATCTTCTACAAGGCCCAGGAGTAACAATGAACTATCGAATTAGAATGCTTATTGCTGGAATCTGGGCCGGCATTGTCACATTCATTGTTTTCTGGATCAGCCTCATCACCTGGGGAAGGCCTTTTAGCGCCTGGCTCTATGCCCGAATGCTGGGCGGAGTGGGCATGCGAATCCTGGGTATCAAAGTGCGCGTTGAAGGCATGGAAAATCTGCCATCGGAACCTGCCGTTCTAATGGCCAATCATCAGTCCAACCTGGATGCATTCTTCATGGGAACCATGTATCCGCGAAATACTGTGGTGCTTGGTAAAAGAGAAATGCTCAAGGTGCCAATGTTCGGAATCATTTTGCTCGCTTCCGACAACATCCTTGTAGATCGCGAAGATGCGGCCGGCGCGAAAAAAGCGGTGTCCGAGGCCACTGCGGCCATTAAGAAACGCCGAAGACATCTGTGGATATTTCCGGAAGGAACTCGTAGCAAAGGTAAAGGTCTGGGCGAATTCAAGAAAGGAGCATTTATCATGGCCATCGCCGCACAGGCGCCCATTGTGCCCATCGTGAATCAGGACATGGGTCATCTGATCAACACGAAAGAGAGAATCCTGAAAAGCGGCACTCATACCGTAAAGGTGCTGCCTCCTATTTCTACGCAAGGTATGCGATTCAAAGATGCGGATCGGCTGATTCAGGAGCTGAGGGAACTCTACGAGCGAGAGATTCAGGGCTTCTAGAAAGGAAGCGCAAAAAATCGTATACCCCTGGTGTGCGACAACCCCGCCCCGGAAATCCTTCAAAATGACCCTCAGGTTTCCAGGCCCAGAAGATCCCTGAGCCTACCCAACGTTACTTTTCTTCTTGCAATCCCCGCCCCAGCCCTCTATTTTTTCAGAACGATACGTAAGATCGGCACCCGAGTAGGTATGGATGATCTGCAGAACAGAGTCGGAATTTTGGAGCATCGTATGGAAGCACTGGAATCAGAAATGATACGCTCAAGAGAGGAAATGAAAGAGGCCTTTCAACGCCTGGAGATGAAAATGGACGCCACCATCGCTCGAATCGATCAAAAATTCGATCAGATGCAGGAGCGTATGGATCAGAAATTCAATCTGATGGACCAGAGATTCAATCAGATGGATCGCCGAATGGATTCGATGAACCAGCGAATAGATGCAACCAATGACCGCATGGACAGGAGATTCGATCAACTCAGCCAGAATATCCTGGATCTGTCGGCGGAGCTTCGGAAAACCCATCGCTGGATTCTGGCCGCGGTCCTCTTCGTGGTCACGGTTCTGCCCATTACATTGACGGTGGCCGAGCGCTTTCTGTAAGGCGCCGCCCGCTCGCCCGGACCGGCAAAAGCCAAGCCGGCCTGAAACGCAGCAACCTGGCTCATCGACAGCACACTTTGCTTGAGAGCACACTCTGCTTGAGAGCACAGTCTGATTGAGATCGCAAAAAAAGAATCTTACTGGAATCCGGGAGGCTTCTTTCTGGTCCTAATTCGCTACCTCGGATCTGCTGGCAGAATTTTCTGCCTGATTGTCACAGAAGGAAGGGCTCATTCGTCTTCCCTGTATGAAATCAAAATACTGGCTGTTAATTCTAGTCCCCGCATCTCTGGGGAGTTTTTTCAATGCAATATGGATGATGAGCGATCCGGGAGGATGGTATTATCAGCTTCCGGCGGCCATTCCAGATTTTGGTCCGCTGAATGAGCATTTTGTAAGAGATCTGGGAGCCATGTTCTTGATCTGGGGCCTGGCACTACTCTGGGCGGCTTTTTCCGAAAAACACAGGTTTGTACTTCTAGCACTGATTGCGATGTGGAACGGTCTTCATGCCCTGGTGCATGCTTTTGATACACTCCGTGGCCTGGTCGCATCGGAGCACTGGCTCATAGACTTTCCCCTGGTATACTCACCTACCGCAATCTATGTGCTTTTAGCCTGGCTTGCACGACCAGGGCCCGCGCGCGATGAGATGTCCGCCTCGGCTAGCATTGGACGGGCCGAGCAATGAAAGGACCGCACGTGCAGAGAAGCGATAGGTTCAAAGCCTGGAAAAATACGATAACGCCAGGCCGCTTGGCATTTACTGTGGTTCTGGCCTTTCTGGGTTTGTACCTGGCTCTGGTTCCCGTGGCAAGTTATGCTTTCGCATCTCACAATCCAAAATGTCCCTGTCATGCACCCTGGAATCAGATTCGTATGCGAATTCAGATGCTTCAGGAGATTCGCCTCTGGTAAGATTCGACTTTGTGTGAAGTATTTCCGCAGAATAGGTTTACGACCGGGCACTTGCCGGTGGACCTGAGGGTAGCCGGCCGTGCGAAAGATTGCGGATTGACTGGAGAATCGTCCGATCGTCGATCAGCTTGCTCATATCATAACCCGAGCGGGCAATCTCTTGATCTATCAGCCTAAATGCGAACGACCACTCGCTGCATTGTGGCTGTTGCCATCATCCCAACTCTACGCATCACCATGGGGCTTTCGGAACCCTGACCGGAGAAGTGCATCTCCATCCTAAAAAATATACTTGCAGGCAAATCAGCATACCGCTATTTTTTACTAACGTTGGACCAGTTGTGCACATAGGATTGTGTATGGAAGAGCTGGAAAAAAGAGTGACGATTCTGGAGCATAAGATGGACTCCGCAGATATCAGATTCAGAGAATTGCAGGAAGAGCAGATCCGCACCAGGTTGGAGCTGAATGAGTCTCTCCACCGGCTGGAGCAGCGGATAGATGAATTGAATGTGAGGTTCGAGCAGCGCACAGGTGAACTAAATTCCAGAATAGATCAAATGAGCAACAGCATCCATCAGCTTGGCTATAATCTGACCAATCAGATTCTCAATGCATCTGCAGAGATGCGAAAGACCAATCGCTGGATTGTGACTGTTGCCATGGCCATCATTACCATTCTGCCCATCACCATGCGACTTGCGGAACGCTGGCTTTGAACCAGAGACCTGCTACCAGAGACTTTTTGCCAGGCTAGCTTATCTGCGGCATTTGGGCTGTTCCAATGAACCAGAATGTAACAGCTGCGACTCAATTGTATTCACACCAGCATTCAGAGAGTACTCATACCAATTAGTAATTGAGCCCCGATGCGCAAGCATCAGGACTCATCACTTACAGAATACAACGGAAATGCAGGCTGTCCGATGGGCTTCATGGCCAGCGATATCAGCAAGGTCTCATTATCATCCGGCGCAACACGATTGGGACGAATCTCCCCACATCCGCGACAGCGATGCAATAAAACCCACTCACCGCTTCGTACCCAGATGGCAATAGGGTCCATCAGACTCTTACAGTCGGATGCGCGATCCCCCGGAGTCACATCCAGATGCAGGCTGTGCAAACAGAGAGGGCAATGATTCCTCTGCCTGGTTCCCGATTCTGGAATCCCAATGACATGCTTGCAGTTTCGGCAGCGAAATTCTCGGGACGGTTTTCTCCTCTCAGAAAGAGATACTTTTCCCTTTTCCGTTTGCTTCTGCCCGCGAAATTTGGAGTCAGCGTCGCTATCGCGAAACTCTGAATACTCAGTACTATCGAGACTCCGATAGCCTGTGTCCTTTTTTCGTTTCCCGGACTTTCTTGATCGATGGAATCCACCTGATTGATTCGAATCCTCTTCGAAGTCACCAGGATAGTCGTAATATTTCATGAAACCCTGTGGCGCATAGATCCGCCGGTCGCTTCCGGCGATAGCTTCAGGGGCCCGTAGATTGATTCACTCGCCTGCATCCAACGGGGATGGCCAGATCATAGATTGCGTTCAGCGCGGCGAGGATCCGATCCACGGACCCTGTTACAGGGTGGCTAGATATGACATAAAACTCGTTCGAAGCGCAACGCTTCTTTGCGAAAGAAACTGCCGTCAAAGCTGAAGTCAACAAAATTTAGCGGTTTTGGATTGTGTGGCGGTTTCCAGTCCCTTCGAGGCCCTGAAGTCTACGGTTGTTACGAAAACGCTCCAGCTAGGAATCTTGATCTTCCAGAAGCGTTTTTTGCGTCTTCAGATCTGAATTGCGATCATCACCATAAAAACTCCCGGTCGAAATTCTCCACCGCCGGTAGCGCCTTTTCCAGCTGACGCCTCCCTTTCGCAGATCGGTGTCCCACTAGCGTAGTGCAGCTCTAATGAGACACTGAATTCGTCGAAAGCGGTCTACAGGGTCACCAATTGCAGGAAAAACAGTGGAAGGAATGGAAAGAGGTGATTGAATAGTAGAGGTTGCTAACTTTGCTCCGGGAGTGATGCTCTGAAGGTCTTTCTTGCCATTTTTTTTTTCTCTTTCGCTGTTGCCTCAATGTGTTTTGCATCCGGTATTTGATTTCGGGTCCACCGGCGAAGAGGACCAGGACTTTTCCAGTCTGCTTCTTCTGGGTGCTGCTCTGAGTAGCACCACAGTGCTTAAGTACGGCTATGTTGCCAATCAGGGTGATGCTTCTATTGGAATGTATTCTGTAGATGATTCCACCGGTGTCTGGACAGCTTTGTCTCCCGCCACTATTGCAAGCGGTGGCGGAAACACAGGCTACCTGGTCATACATCCCACGTCTCCTTTCTTATATGCCACAAATCAATCGGGAGACAACATAAGCATGTTTCGGATTGGAAGTGATGGCCAGCTTTCGCAGCTCAGTCCTTTCAATGTAGCTACTTCCGGTACAGGCCCCATCGCCATCGCCATTCATCCCTCCGGTCTATTTGGCTATGTTGGTTTTAATGTTACCGCCCAAATTGAGATCTATAATATCGATCCATCTACAGGACAATGGACCTTTTTCAACAGTATTGCAGGCTGCAGTGCTGCGCGAGAGCTGGAGTTTCATCCAAACGGTAACTTTCTCTATGCACTGTGCTCCGGCGGATCCGAGATTCGCATCCATTCCATTGCCAGCGGAGATCTGACCTATATCGGAAGCGCCGGCACCGGCTCCCAACCAAATGGACTTACCCTCACCGGGGATCTACAATATCTTTACGCAACCAGCCAGGGAAGCAATCAGGTGCGAATGTTCAGTGTAAACAGCACATCCGGAGGACTGACGGTGCTGAGTCCGGCCAACATCGGAACAGATACAAGGCCGGCCGAGATAGTAGTGGATGCTCAGTCCAGGTACGCCTACGTAAACTGCTGGCAGTCCGCGGCTCTCACGGTGCGAATGTATGACATAGCGGCCGATGGACAGCTGAGCGACAAATCGCCCAATTCCGTGCCCACCGGCGGGGACGGGCCTATCAACATGGACATTGATCCCACGGGAAGATACGTCTATGTTTCTAACTCCGTGCCCAATAACATCAACATGTATTCGATAGGTTCCACCGGTATTCTCACTTCCAATGGTCTGCTACCCACGGGCAGCGGACCACGAGGAATCGCTATCTACGCAGAATCCCTGATCTCCGGGGATTCTCCTTGAGCCAGCTCAAATCATATATACGGCCAGCATTCAAGTATTTGTCATCCATTGACTGGCAATGTTATTGTTGGCGTGGTGCGATTCTGGCTGTACCAGGAGAAGCTTACTTGATTGTACAGGATCCGGCTATGCGAATTTCGCTTCGCAAACGGAGCCGATCAATCCTGAACTTTTTCAATAGTTACGGTGCAGCTTGATTTGCAGAGCTCTGCAAGCCGATGAACATCCTTCAATCTTCCAAGCGGAACCAGACCGGATGCATATCCGTGATCTCTGTAGAAGATGGCCATGTTTCCCCATGGGGCGTAATAGGTAATATCTCCGGTCATTCCTTTGCTACCGGAAGGTGCCCCTTCCAGAGAAAGCTTTCTGGAAAAGGTATGCACTTTTTCCTTTCCAGCGTAGTCTTCCAGTTTGATAGTCATGGGCAGTAGAGATGCGAAATCTCGGGCCGTAGAATTGTACTCCAGCACCCCTTCCAATACCTCATTTCCTATAAGAAGCTTAATTTTCACTGGTTTACCTCCCGGCCCTTCGGCCTGCATCTCTGGAGCGCAAAGTAGCGCTGCCAGGCAAATAAGCGCAACAAAGAGCCCTTTGATTAGCGACTTCGCCTGAATAGAATCCAGGAACGGTCCATCCGAACCTGTCTGCGCACCGCTGGCTGGCAGACAGGTTTGCCCACTGGCAGACGAACGGACCTTTGCACCATGCCAGTGCTTAACGATTTTCATCCTGCTTTCCTGCATCATAGTCTTCATCGCTTACTTTCTCTTTCCAGTTCGCAGCGGTACCGTTTTCGTGCTCCTGCACTGCGATATGACTCATGGCAGTATCTGGCATGGCTCCGTGCCAGTGTTTCTCTCCCGGATGAATTACCACTACATCCCCAGGAAAGATTACCTGAGCTTCCCTGCCATCCAGTTGCACCTGACCTCGCCCGGAAGTAACAATTAGAGTCTGTCCATAAGGATGGCTGTGCCATGCCGTTCGCGCACCAGGCTCGAAGGTTACATGAGCGCCTGTTACCCGTCCCGGGGCCGGCGCCTCGAACATCGGGTCGATTCGCACGGTGCCGGTGAAATAGGACTCCGGTCCCTGTGCCGATGGAAATGATCCACTTCGTATTACATCCATAGAATTCCTCCTTGTTTCAGGCTAAGGCATCATGCGCCGGAATACAACACCCATACCAGTTATTACTCTGCTAAAGACATCGAAGCTTTCCTGGCATGGTTACCGGACGCTGATAAAAGAAAACTACACCGAATCCCATCCTGGATCAATATCCGATGCTTCTAATTCTTGCCCAATCCTGCAATATTGCAGATTTTTCTGAATTCCAGGGCCCGAGCTTGCCTTATCTCCCATTTTCTTGCCCAATCCTACAATCCGCAGAAATTTTTATGCAATGCGCAAGAAAGTCGATTTATTCTAAAAGAGATACAGATTCTGCTGAGCGTATACCATGGAAGAAAAGCGAAAAGATCTAATTTCATTCTTTGATCAATTGATTCCCGAGGATGGGGCCCGAGAAACATCCATTCCGGGACTTCGCATTTTTCGCCTGAGCAAACCTGTGGAGCGATCTCCCATGTCTTACGAACCTCAGATTATCATCATGGCTCAGGGACGAAAAATCATCTATGTAGGAAATGAAAGCTACATGTATGATCCCATGAACTATGTGGTGCTATCGGTTCCTTTGCCTCTGGAATGTGTGGTAGAAACACCGGACGATGAGCCGGTGCTGGGAATCAGTATCCTGGTGGATCCGGTATCCATCGGCGAAATTATCCTGGAGGATGACAGTATTCGCCGCGAAGGCGTGGAGGCCCCCCGGGGCATTTATTCGGCTGCTCTGCAACCAGCCATGTTCGATGCTACGTATAGACTCCTGCAGACTCTGGCAGACGAAAGAGATGCGCGAATCCTGGGTCCCATGATTATTCGAGAGATCCTCTATCGAGTACTGTGCGATGAACCCGGCTGGGCCCTTCAGGCTCTGGCACTGCAAAATCGTGGATTCTTTCAGATCACTCGAATTTTGCACAAAATACGAAACAGCTACAATTCGCATCTGGACATCAAGACTCTGGCCAGGGATGCTGGAATGAGCCCTACATCATTTCATACCAGCTTCAAACATATTACCGGAGCCTCCCCTTTACAATACATAAAGAACATTCGTTTACACAAGGCCAGGGAATTCATGTCCAGAGAAGGACTGAATGCCTACTCCGCTGCCTTTCGCGTAGGTTACGAAAGTCCGTCCCAGTTTAATCGAGAATACAAGCGCCTGTTTGGCATCACACCAGCAAGGGATGCAGTGGCTGTGGTGGCCGAATAGCGAACCCTGCTGTCCAATAAAGCCAAAAAAACTCCAGAATTGTAGGATTGTGCAAGAATTAGTACGATCCGGTATTGAATCACTGCACAATCACGCTTACTCTCATAAATGGGTGAGCAACAATGAGTAAATGGAATGAGTTGGATAAGATCATAGAGGCGGACGATCTTCACATCGCCCCGTTTCGAGATGACGGAAAGACCTATGGAACTCCCACCTGGATCTGGTGCGTTTCCGTGGATGGAGAACTGTATGTTCGCGCCTACAATGGAACCAGTTCCCGGTGGTATGGCGCAGCCATGCGTCAGAAGAGGGGTAAGATCCAGTCAGCAGGAAAAAGCTATGAAGTGACCTTCGAGGCGGCCAGTGACGATCTCAAAGACAGAATCGATGAGGCCTATCGCAAGAAGTATGCGAATAGTCCCTATCTACCTCCCATGATTTCAGATCGCGCAAGCGCAGCCACGGTTCGGATACTACCATTGTAGATGTGGCCGCCAGCGAAAGTGGGCCGGGTCATTCTGGTGCAGGACGTGCCGGATAACCTGGAGATCTATTCAATAATTTAAATCAAAATCTAGAAAAACGAAGGAGAATAAAATGAACGATAACATTAAAGGCAAAGTAATCGTAATTACCGGAGCATCCAGTGGGATGGGCGAAGCCACAGCCAGGGATCTCGCAAAAATGGGAGCCAGGGTTGTTCTGGGGGCCCGTAGAAAGGACCGGCTGGAGGCCCTGGTGAAAGAAATCAAGGATGCCGGTGGGGAGGCAGCGTCCGTAGTAACGGATGTAGTAAAGAGAGACGATGTAAAAATCCTGGTAGATACGGCCGTTAAAGCCTTTGGACGAATCGATGTGCTCTTTAACAATGCAGGGCTCATGCCACTTTCGCCTCTGGAAAGTCTCAAGATCGATGAATGGGACCAGATGATCGATGTAAACCTGAAGGGGACCCTGTACGGAATTGCGGCAGCCCTTCCTTATATGAAGGAGCAGAAATCAGGACAGATCATCAATGTGTCCTCTGTGTACGGTCACATCGTAGTAGCTTCTGGAGCGGTATACTGTGCAACCAAGCATGGGGTGCGAGCCATTTCCGAAGGCCTGCGACAGGAAGTGAAGGATTACAATATTCGCGTCACTACAATCTCCCCGGGCGCGGTAGATACCGAACTGACTCAGCATATTTCTGAGCCAGGACTGGGCGACACCGTACGCGATGTAGTTAAAAAGATTGGGGTACCGGCCTCCACCATGTCCGATATGGTGGCCTTTGCCATCTCCCAGCCAGAGAATGTGGATGTGAACGAAATCCTGTTTCGTCCCACAGTGCAACCTCAGTAAGACTGATTTAAGCACCGATTCGAGCTATCCCCCTCTGCGCGGATGGCTCGATCTTCGGTGGGTCTGCTTTTTTCTTCGGCCGGGCTGCCTTTATCTCAGTCCGGTCTGTCTTATCTTCCGCCCGGGCTGCTTTTTCTGATCCGCAATGACCCGAGTCAAGCGCCCTGCCAGGCAAGATTGCGACATTGCAAGCTCTGGTAGTCTGGATCTATAGCTCTGCCAAAAAGCAATTGACCCGAACAGGGAAGCCCGTCAGATTCATTTTCCCATTCCAGTTCATCATTATGAGCGAAATCCAAAAAAAGATAATCATCGTTGGCGGTGGTCCAGCTGGATCATCTACGGCACTTCATCTAAGCAAGCTGAACCCGGAATTAATTCCTGACATACTGCTGCTGGAGAAAGCCACACATCCACGAACGAAGGTTTGCTCGGGAGCACTGAGTCATCATGGATCCCTGGTCTTAAAGGGCCTTGGTATCCAGCCGGATGTGCCCCATATTCCGCTACGCGACATTCGCATGGCTTACGGAAAGCATCATTACTCATTCAAAGGAAACCCGGTGGCCCGGGTCTTCCAGAGATCCGAACTGGATCAGTGGCTTTTAGAGGAAGTACGCAAGAGCGGCGTGGAAGTCAGAGAAAATGAAGGTGTACAACAAGCTTCCATTGAAGAGGACGGAGTTACTCTGCATACGGATCGCGCACAGTATAGGGCGAAGATGGTTGTGGCAGCCGATGGTGCCAGCAGCCCTGTGCGACATGCCCTTGGTTGGCCCATTAATCCGAATAATAAATCCAGACTTCTGGACTTTCCTTCCCCACCAGAAGCCTCCTTCCCATTGAAACCTGCCGGTGTCGACGCAAACCATGAGGTATCACTCCATGAGCGCGGCCTGGCCATCTTATACTTTTCTAGAATTTCGCAGGGACTGCAGGGATATCTCTGGGACATTCCCACACAGCATGGAGGGTCCCTTTATGTGGACCGAGGACTGTTCGATAGCAGAACCTTTGCGCATCGACCGATCGTCGCCCTCAAAGATGAATTGCGACCTTTTCTTGCGCAAAGAAATCTTGATCTGGATTCCCAGGCGCAAAGACTGAGCAGTCATCCCTATCATTTTTTTGATCCATCCAATGAATTCTCGAGGCCGCATATACTTCTGGCCGGCGATGCAGCCGGGGTGGATCCACTATGTGGAGAAGGTATCGCATTCGCACTGGGCTACGGCCGTGTAGCTGCCAAACACCTGGTGCGCGGCTTCAAGAATCAGGATTTCAGTGGAAAGGGGTATAAGCAGGAAATTCTAAAGGATCCGGTGACGAAACAACTTCGAATGCGATTCAGATTGGCTCGCATGGCCTATTCCATTCGATCCAGCGCCGTGCTTTCCGCCGGCTGGAGCATCGCTTCATTCTTTGCGCGGTTCACAAAGTGGAACAATGCAGATTATGTTCCGGACAATCCAGGTAAGTCCTGAGATTGATCTATTGACCGATTCTCCTATCGGCTGGAGCATCGCTTCATTAGCCCGGCCCGACACAAGTTTCTGCTTATTTCAAGACCGGTTCCAATAAAGCCCGGATGGGCTCGGACATCTGATTCTGGCAGGACCGGATCCGATTCGCTTTCAAGAAACATCAATTTCTTACCTCTTGTTACCTGGTATCTGTCGTCCGATTCTTATCGCTTATTGCCTGATTCTTGTGGCTTTCTGGCCTGGACCAGGTGTCTTTCGCTTATCACTTCTCGACTGCTGTTTATCGTTCGGCGCTTGTTGATCTTTGATGGACTCTTATCGCTTGCTGGCCTGGGCCTGGTGTCTGTCTCCTGGCCCTCGGATGCAGGTACCCGGCCTGCATTAATTCCGATTCTGGACTTTGCCAATACCTCTGGAATCAAAGAACCTTTAGATTCATAGGCATTCCACGCTGCAGGCCCAGGGTTGCACCGGTGGCGAATTCGGGTTCACCACTCATAGCTTCCAGACGAAAATGTTTGAAGATTGTTCCCAGAACCATGGGCCCTTCAATCATGGCCAGGTTCTGACCAATGCAGGCCCGGGAGCCTCCTCCAAAGGGAAGAAATACCTTTCGCAACACGCTCGGGTCCTGCTCTGCGAATCTACGGGGATTGAAAAGCAGTGGATCTTTCCAGTATTTTGCCGAACGATGAATATCCCAGATCGACAAAAGCAGTAGTGAGCCACGGGGAAGCCTGAAGCCACCAAGGGTCACATCCTGCACCGGAGTGCGATTAACCATATAAACGGGCGGGTACATGCGCATCGCCTCTCGAAATGCCATGGAAGTCTCCGTCAAAGCCCGGGCTTCCTCTTCTGTAGCAACGGCACCGCTGATACCCTGTCTGGCCTCCCTTTCCAGCGAATTGCGTATGTCCGGATTTTGAGAGATAAGCCACAAACTCATAGTCAGTGCAAAGGAAGTGGTATCGTACCCGGCGAAGAAAATGGTCATTAATTCGTCTCGCACCTCCTCATCGGTCATGACTTTTCCCGTTTCATGGTCTACGGACTCTATCAACATGGTCAATAGATCTTTTGGACGATGCGCCGAAAGCCTTCGTTGTTCTATAAGATTTCGAATTGCAGTCTCCAGTTGTTCATGAGATCGACGAACGTCCGGATTGACCATGTAGGCCAGCGATAGAGGCAGCGGCATAGGAGCGAAGAATCGCTTAATACAGAATTCAGATAGTATATGAAAGGCCTCTACCAGCTCACTTGCCTGCTTCTTCGCTTCCCCGGAAAAGAGACTATTCAGTATGATCTGGATTGTCAGTTGCTGCATTTCCGCATGCACATCGATGCGAGTCGGTTTCTTCTTCCAGGAAAGCAAAACATCTGCAATAGCATCCTGAATATGCGATTCGAAGCTACGAATCGAAGTAGCAGAAAAAAATGGATTCATTAGCTTTCGCTGACGCTTCCAGTGAGCCCCGTTACTGAGTACAAGTCCCTGCCCCAGAAGCGGCTCGAAACGAGAGTTCTGGGATCCCTTCAGAAAGGTTTGCCCGGTCTGCACGAGAATATCATGGACCAGGTCGGCATCAGTGACGATATATAACTTCTTTCCGGGAATCGGGACACGAACTATCCCGCCAAATTCCTGGCTAAGCTTTGCAGATAACCCCAGAACGTCTCTCTGTAGCTCAGAAGCATAGCCCAGGGGAAATCGGCGTGGTGGCTCCGGAATGCGCCTGCGTGGTGAGTCCTGAATCTTTTCCTTCTGATGTGGCATTTCCAACTCTAGAAATTATTCTTCTACGGCTGAACGGCTCGGGGCGATCTCCGGCACCGCCCGTTCTATTCGCTCCCATTTTTGCTGACCTGGTATTCGCTATCAGGTCCCTTTCTGGAGTACCAGATAGTTGGCCACTGAAAATTCATCCGAAATCCACTCCGAACTCGAAGAAGCAAATCTGGAGCGAGAGACCATACCCATGAACTGTTCCTGACTGCGTTCATTCATGAGCCACTCCAAAAGATGCACCAGAAGAGGCGAATCTGCATGATCCGGCGCCGTAATGCTAATGATTGCATGTCCTCCAGCATTGAGATTGTCATAAACCCAGTCCAGAAGCGAAACGCATTCGCCTTCTACCATGTAATCCATCAATCCGGGAATGACAATTAGATCCTGAGCTCCCAGCGTCATGCGCCCACGACCGGCCACCAGGCCCATGACATTCTGCTCTACCAGATCAATGCTGTGAGAAAATCCAAATTCGCTTATGGCATCGGCTACGCTGGCCAGGGCATCCTGGTCTACATCCACCAGAGTGGTCATGGGATGGGCTTTCGTATTGGCCAGAAAATCCAGAAACTCTCTCGAAGATCCGGAGGCCAGCCCCAGTAGAGCAGGTCTGGACTTTCCTTTGAGCAAGCGTTGCATAGTATTTGAAATCAGGTTTGCAGATTCCCTTCTGGCTCGACAGAATGTTCGGTTAAGAAACCAGCGATCTATGGACTCGCCCAGCACAGTATCTCCGGCAGGCCGATTCGCAGAAATCATCTCATTTGTAACAATGTCATCCGAAAAGCCCCTGGGTTTCATATAGCAATGAGCCATGGTCTCACTCAGCATGAACCATCGAAAGGTTTCTCTGAAAACGTATGCGCCAATTCCAATTAGAAGCTGATCGGTATCCCGGTAGCCCATTAAATCGTCGTATCCAATTTCGATGAGTGCTTCTGGACCTGTAAATCGCTTGAGATCCTGAATCACGCTATCGCACAGAGAATCAATTTGATTGTCCAGTTCAGCGATTTCTGCTCCGTTCCTGAGTTTGGACTGGAATCCCCGCAGCGTAGAGTCAAAGCGCTCCATGGACTGCACCAGATCCTCCGGCAACTGTCTCTGAGTGATGTATCCCAGCCGGGTGGAATGAAAACGATTCACCTGGGCCACTTCATTAACATTCAGCTCCTGAACATAGGCTGTTGCGTCTCGCAATCGCTGCGAAAGAGTAACTGCCAGTGAGTGAAATACCCGGGCAGAGAAACCAGGATCAGAAGATAATAGCGATTTGAGTTTGTTGGACTCGATGGCCTCTACAAGAACCTCTCCTTCAGCCACCACAGAGGCGCTGGCCCCCTGCTCTTCCAGAAAGCTCATCTCTCCAAAGGTTTCTTCCGGGCCCAGACGGTGCAGAGTAATGGAATGCCCTTCTACCTCGCTGGCGATTCGCACGAAACCGCTCACTATCAGATAGATGGTCCGCTGCTCGCTACCGGATTTAATAATCACATCATTATCTTTGAAGCGTATCTCTCGGGCACTTGCTCTTAGCGTTTGCCAGTCTGAATCCGTTAATAGAGATAGAGATCTAAACATCTTAATGTGCTCCTTTTTCAGCGGAGTTTAGCCTGGAAGGCATATTGAACTTCGCATCTTTTCCTTTAAGACCGGAGCTTAAAGTTCGATGCCACACAAACTGGCCAATTCGAGAAGCCAGTAGCCCGGCACCAGGAATCAGAATTCGAAATAATTCTGCGAAGCGAACAAAGGGCCAGATTGAATACGGAAGCATTTGCCAGACATTGAAGCCAAGCCCCAGTTCGGATGCTCTTCTTCCTCCCAGGAGATTTCTGGTAAGGCCGGCCAGCATGGAACGAATGAGCGATTTCATAGGTAGACCCACAACATCCACTGCCATTGAAGAACCTGCATCCAGAAGTGATGACATCAACTGCACGGAAGGCTCATCTGCAGGCTGCCTGTTTAGCTCCAGTACATCAAGGATTCTGCGGCATTCGTTGGAAGTGGCTGGAAGAATATCGCGGTCGATTCCCAGAAGAAATCCGTTATATCGCCAGATCGCATACATGGATTGTTCTTCTCGCGAGCTTATGTACAGCCCCCATCGGCGAAGCGCCCGCACCACGGCCAGCGAGAACAGGACATTGCTTCCCAGCATCTGCCACTGATTGATAGGCTGACCCCAGTTCTCCCGGTCCCATTTGCCGCTTTTTAGTAGCAGTCGGCGAACCTGGGCATGCATCAATCTAACGCGAATTGTGACCTGATAGCCACGGCTTCCCGGCAGCAACCCTCCAGGACGACAGCATTCGTATACGAATCCGGCCGTTTCATCCAATCGTCTTCGAGCTCGCTGCACCAGGCGGCCAGAAAACACCAGAGGTTTACTACTTAAAGGATCCAGATAGCCAGTGGGTAAGGAATGACACATCAAAGCCGCAGGGCCAAATGGGCCAGTTCGCATGAATGCGTTGGCACCGTATTCGATTTCGTCATAATCCACCCAGAGAGGTGTACGCGCCAGGTCCGCAAACAAGTCCTTCACAGATGCCGGTGCCTGGGGAACCTTCTCAATACCGGCATTTAGAGCCAGAGAAAGGATTGCATTTCCTTCGCCGGGTCGCATACGCGAAAAATCTTCCACTACGGCATCAGCCAGAACATCGGATGCATGGAAGTACGGAGCCATCCTGTTTCGTAGCTCTTCGATTTGAGAATCGGGATGCTTCATGAATGATGGCCGGTCCCGGGCTTTCGAGCTGTAAATACTCCATATCGCCAGAGATTCCTTTTAAGCGCCTTCCATTGAAATTTGCCTGCCAGATAGTTTCCGTGCTGGATGGAATTTCTGAGTCCCATCCAGTACATCAAATTCGCAGGCCATGTTGCAAGACGAGCTCGAGAATTCAGAATTCTCGCAGAAGGTAATATCAGATCCGTTACATCCCGGGCGGAGATCTGTTCAAAGCCCACAGAACTCATGGACTGTTCGAATTCTTCAAACGTAGCCAGGGAATCCACCGCCCAGGGCTCCAGCCATCCACGCATCAGCTTCCTTTCGTATGAGTCCAGATCTTCGGCAGGCAAACTGAAGCCATCGGCGATAATCAATCGTCCACCTGGTTTAAGAAGACGAAATGCTTCTCGCAGAAAGGCACTTTTATCCCCGGCATGACATACACTTTCAATGGCCCAGACTACATTAAATGTAGAATCTGCAAAGCCAGAGGCGCAGAAATCTCGCACCTGAAAATCAGCATTTGATGCTCCATTCTCCTCTGCAATCTCTCGCGCTCGATCAATCTGGCGCTGCGACAGGGAAATACCGGTGGCCCTGCATCCGGTGCTGAGAGCAAGATAGACGGAACTGCCTCCAATGCCACATCCAGCATCCAGAACGTGATCCTCTTTGGAAATGCCCGCAGCTTCACACATCCACTGGTTTTGATACTGCTGGGCCTGCCTCAAGCTGCGAACACCTTCAGTCCAGAAACCATAATGTAATGCAAAGCTCTGCTGAGTATTCCAGACAATTTGATAGTCCCATTCGCATGTATCGTAGTAAGAAATGATTTCCTGATGGGCATTGACTGGCATATCGAATTCGCAGCATTTTAGATCTCGCAGCAGTATTGGAGCAAGTAACTTTTGGGTAGCTGACCAGGGTTTTGATGTGGAGATTTGCCTGGCCCCTGGCCCAGGAATGCACAGAAGTATTCTCATTAATTTTACCTGCTTTGAGCTTATCATTCGGTAGACCAGAAGAGTTCGGTATTGCTGCCGGAGTATCCAGGCCTTTTGCCTTGACACCGTGCTGGAACGGGCCGCAATCACAGGGATGCTGCCAGGGAAGAATCAAATACCGGGGTACCTTATGCTACTTGGAACCCTGCTCCCTGCTCAGATTTTTGCTGAACCGGTGCATCTCGGTCCAGACTTCTACTTCGAGAACCTACGGGCCCATTGTGAACTAATCATCATTCCGGCCAGCCTAAAAACTAAACGACCACTATCGATTCGCACTATCCAGCAAAGATCAGACTGGAGGCCCTGTTCGGAATTGTCATTATCCAGAGGGTACTCGAACGAAGTAGTATGGCTTCGCACCAGAATCATTAACGATACGAATCTGGATCAAATCCTGTTTCTGGAATCCACCCCACCCTGGATCTCAGAAGTGGATGTATTCCAGGTTAATGAAAAAGGAACCATACTATTTCAACGAAGCTACGGATCGGGCCGTCCTTTCTACGAAAGGGACTTTGCAGTTCCTCCAATCTATGCGCCAATTACTGTAAGACAGAAATCTACTGATGAAGTCTATGTGCGCCTGCACAGCCAGGGTAGTCTGCCCATCAACCTGGCAATCCATTCAACGGAAAGCTTTGAGAAGGACCGAACATTCTGGAGCACCTTTAACGGAATATTGATGGGCGGAGTGGCACTGCTCATTCTTTACAATCTGGCTGTATACTGGTCCATTCGCGATCCAGATTACCTGGTATATGTCCTATTTGCCTTCTGGGGTACTCTGTTTCTTGGCGCTGTATACGGATATAATTTTCAGTTTTTCTGGCCTGCATGGCCAGAGGCCCACCTGCGAATAACCTGGATCTCCATTGGCCTGGGCTCGGCCAGCATGATACTTATGGCGCGCAGGTTCCTGAATCTAAAAACCTACATGCCCTGGGCCGCGAAGGGCTTTCTTGTTCTAATTTATTCCGGTTTACTCATTGCCGCTCTGGCCTGGCCGTTTGCACACAGCCGTCTATTGCAGATCATCGCCAACGGACATGGAGTATTATCCGCCTTTCTAAGTCTGGGCGTTACTGGCTACGGAGTCGTTCGAAAACTGCCGGGGTCACGAATATTCCTGGGAGCATGGCTTTTTCTGCTTATGAGCCTTGCTTCCATTGGACTTGTCAATCGCGGAGTCTTTGAATTCAGCGAAACCCTGCATCGAGCCGGCGGGTTCGCTTTGATAGCCAACCTGACGCTGTTATCTTTCGCACTGGCCGACAAGATCCGACAGATTCACCGGGAAAAGGATCGAGCGGAAGAAAGAACCCGAAGAATTCTGGAAGCATCCAAAGCTGACCTGGAACGGAAAGTGGCGCGAAGGACTGCCGATCTGGAGCAGGCCCGTCAGAGTGCGGAATATCTGGCCAGCATCGATGTACTGACCGGGCTGAAAAATCGACGAGCATTATTTGAGCTGGGACGAGCTCTATTGTCCACTTCGCAGGAAAGTGAAAGTCCCCTTACGGACATTCTTCTGGATCTTGACCATTTCAAGATAATCAATGATACGCATGGTCATGCTACAGGGGATGAGGTGCTTCGCACGGTAGGCGGGATACTCGGCGATGCCGTGGACGGACATGATGTTGTGGGTCGATTGGGAGGCGAAGAGTTTTTAATACTCCGGGCAGGGGAAGGCATGAATGAAGCCAGCACTTTTGCAGAGGCTCTTCGCGAACAGATCGACTCTCTGGGCTTTCCTGTATCTGACGGAATCCTGTCCACCAGCGCCAGCTTTGGACTGGCCGATGTGCGAAAGGACGAACGTCTGGAGGATGTCTTAACTCGTGCAGATGCAGCACTATACGCAGCCAAAGATCAGGGACGAAACCAGGTGGTGCAGTTCGGGAATTAGCTGGCTGTGGCCACTGCGTTATAATGTTAGCTACAGGACGTTATTGTAACTTTCGCACATTTTATGCGCCGGAGTGCGTATAAATTGCGTCCAATGGATGCGGAGGCCAGCAATGCAACCAATCTTATCATGTCTTTTCGAGAAGCAACAATCCACAGTAATACCTGGAAAAAGCCCAATACACAGACCATCTAAATGGCGCCCGCTTCTCGCATTTCTGCTGACGCTGGGCCTACCGGCTACGATGGAGGCTCGCACAGTCGTAATTCACCTGGAGGACTCCACTGTTTTTGCAGGGTTTGCCGGTGAATCTTCTCCACGAATGAGCATGCCTGCGGTGGTGGGTCGATCTCGTTCAATGGGTCCTATGATTGGGATGAATCAGAAACAGGTCTATGTGGGCAACGAAGCTCTCGCAAAGCAATCTACATTGAATATCACATATATTGTTCAAAATGGCGTGCTGAAGGATTATGATGGCTTCGAGAAGATTTTGCATCATATTTTCTACAATGCCCTTAAAGTTGAACCCGAAGATTCAGAGGTGCTTATTGCACTTTCGCCCGAAAGCACTTCTCAGAACCGAGAACGAATCATTCAAATCCTGTTCGAAACGTTTAATACTCAGGCAGCCTATGTATCCTGGGATCCTGTACTTTCCCTTTATGCGGCACAGCGAACCTCGGGAATTGTGATTCAGCAGGGAGCCAGTTACTACAGAGTGACTTCCATTTATGAAGGTTACATGCAAAAGAGTGTGCGGGCCGGTAGTGGATCAGACATAGTAAGCAGCATAAAGGAGGTAATCTCAGCTCTTTCCACCGGGCAGAGAGCTTCCGTAATTTCCTCGGTTCTAATTACCGGTATGAAGGTAACGGACGCAGACTCAATCTACGAGAAGTTTGTATCTGTCGCGGCAGGAGATAGTAAACCGGTGCAATTGAATTTTTCACCACCTCCTGAATCAAGCTGGCGGGGCGGATCCATACTCAGTGCCCTCAGTACCTTCGCAGATATGTGGGTGACGAAAGATGAATACGATGAGTCCGGACCATCTATCGTGCACAGGAAGTGTAATTGATTGCCAACTGCTAAGCGATTTCACGGTCGGTAGCGTTTGGAAAGATAGTTCTCTACGTTCTGTATCTCATCAAGAGTCAATGCCCGATCGTATACGAGTATCTCTGCAATGGCCCCCTCCATGTACAGGAACTCTCCGGGAACAATAGGACGGGGCCTGCCTCCAAAGTAAAAGCTGGCCGTGACGCTTCCGGTAGGATTGTTCGTGAACACCGCCAGCAGAGAAGGCTGTACACCGTTGATTCTTACTATATGCGAAGCATCGGCTCCACCGTACTGGACAGTTACATATAAAGCTTCATTCGTTGTAGCCCAGTTCGCATCCGCATCTCTGGTGGACATGGTGGTGCCAAAGGTGCCTGGCCCCCGACGAAAGGCGGATGTATTGGTATTACCAGAAGCGAGATACATGCCCCCCGCATTAGTACTATTTGTGTCCTCGCCATGCTCGGTAATGACATGAACTCCAGAGAGAGAATGCCGCAGAGCCACGAAGTACGTTACCTGGTCTCCCAGCGTCAGATTCAAATATTCCATACCACCGGCGGAAAATACTACAGATGGGCGGCCATTCATGGAAGAGTCAGATGCCAGAAATACAGGAGCCAATCCAGTCTCCACCACAGTGGCCGCTTGATTGGATACTCCGTTAGCCCATTGACTGACTGTACCGTCGGCTGCCAGAGTAAGTCCGCGATCGGCCCGAAGAGAGAGAACCAGAGAATCCGTCACCGGCACTACCTCTGTAGAAAAATACAGAAAGGCAGCGATGACATTTTGATTCGAGGCCTTCGGTTCCTCCAGGATTTCCTGAGAGAATGGATGGGCCACGCAGTTCGCACACAGGAATGCCACCAGCAGGGGCCATCTAATGAAAGACAGAAAAGACTTCATTGAATTTTCCGGGTAACCGGCAATCCATTATGAGTCTCTGGATTTAATCTAGCTATTTTCGTTTTACAGACTTTTTTTAATCACAAACTTCTTCCAATAAATGTTTGTAGTCCGGAGTGCAGGGCGTCGGGTAATAGGACGCAAAAAAGGTTCGGACCGAATAAAAAGCCAGGGGCCCGGCAAATGAAAAGCCAGAGCCCGGCCCGGGATTGCACAGTGCCGTTTTCTCCAACCATATCCTGCCCGGACCTGGATTTATTTAGTTCTTTACCGCTAAATGTCACTGGAATTTAGTGCCATTAACGCTTTTCTATCAATCGACTGACCCACGACTCGGCGCAAGAACCCGAGCAGCATGACCGGCCTGGCCTTTCTTTCTTCTTTGTTCTTCCCTTTTCTAACGACATCGCAATTTGATCGCAAGGTGATTTTTGATAATACAGGTATAACCAATTGAAACTTTTTGTAGGAAACATCAGCTTTGATGCAACCCAGGAATCTTTTAAGCAGCTCTTTGCTGCTTATGGCGAAGTAGAATCCGCCAATATCGTAATGGACCGTGAAACCGGGCGATCTCGAGGTTTTGGATTCGTGGAAATGCCAAACAAGAAAGAAGCCATTGCGGCCATTAGTGCCCTTTCGGATACAGAACTGCACGGACGTCAAATCGTTGTAAACGAAGCACGTCCCAGGACCAACCGATTCTAAGACTCTTACCGTGGGGAGTTCGGTTCGCGCCGAACTCCTGCACCACCGTAGCAACGACCTCGCAAGGAAGCTGCTACAAGTTAGCTTTCACATTTACGAGGATACCCATGAAATTTGATTCATTCGGCCTTGCCGAAACTATTTGCCGCGCCATTGCGGAAGAAGGATACACTGAACCCACCAAGATTCAGAAAGAGGCCATACCGGCCATTCTTACTGGCCGCGATGTACTTGCAGCGGCCCAGACCGGCACCGGAAAAACAGCGGGATTCACCCTGCCCATTCTACAGAGATTACTTGAGGAAAAGGGAACCAGAGGACCGGAACTGCGAGTTCTTATTCTTACACCAACCAGGGAACTGGCCGCACAGGTCCATGAGAGCATTCTAGCATACGGAAAGCATACCCGTCTGCGCTCGACGGTAATCTTTGGAGGGGTAAGCATCAACCCGCAAATCCAGGCCCTACGAAAGGGAACAGACATTCTCGTCGCCACTCCCGGCCGCTTGCTGGATCTGGCCTCTCAAGGACACCTGAAGTTCTCGAAAATTCATACGCTGGTTCTGGATGAAGCGGATCGGATGCTGGATATGGGTTTTATTCATGACATTCGCCGGGTGCTCAAGTTGCTGCCCGCCAAACGTCAGAATTTGCTTTTCTCCGCTACCTTCTCTCAGTCTATTTTGAAACTTACGCAAGGGCTCTTGCAAAAGCCTTTAAGAATTGAAGCAACTCCAAACAGCACTGCGGCTACTACTGTGCAGCAGAAGATCTACACTGTAGAACAGGCCGGTAAACTGGCTCTGCTTCGACATTTGATTACGGATGGAGATTGGCAGCAGGTCCTGGTGTTTACCAGAACCAAGCATGGCGCCAACCGGCTTTCGCAGAAACTGGAACAGAGCGGAATCAAGGCTGCAGCCATTCATGGAAACAAAAGCCAGAATGCGCGAACGAAGGCCCTGGCTGGCTTCAAACAGGGACAGGTACGAGTGCTGGTGGCCACCGATATTGCAGCCAGAGGACTGGATATCGAACAGCTTCCCCATGTAGTAAACTTTGATCTGCCCAACGTGGCAGAAGACTATGTTCACAGGATTGGACGAACCGGGCGAGCTGGCTCTCCGGGCCATGCAGATTCCCTGGTTTCCAGAGAAGAACTTCCTCTGTTGAAAAACATTGAAAAGATAATCAAGCAAAGGTTGGAGCGGTCCACGGTATCGCTTAACTGAGCAAGAAAAACGAAAAGGGGCGGCCTAATCACCGCCCCTATTACTCTCTCAAGACTTGATGTTCGCAACCTGATTTGCTGCTTCACCAGAGATCAGGATATAGTGCCTGAATCCTGCCCTGGGAAGTGGCAGGATTCAAATCACTGTTCTTCATCCTATTTTGTAATATCGAACCGATCCAGGTTCATCACCTTGTTCCAGACTTTTACAAAATCCTTTATGAACTTCTCTTTTGCATCATCCTGAGCATACACTTCTGCCAGTGCTCTCAGCTGAGAGTTCGATCCAAAGATCAAATCCACTCTGGTTCCGGTCCATTTAGTCTTTCCAGACTTAACATCTTTGCCTTCGTAGACCCCGTCTTCGCCGGATTTTTCTGACCAGGTAGTACCCATATCGATTAGATTTACAAAGAAATCATTTGTGAGTGTACCGGGTTTTTCTGTGAAAACGCCATGTCTGGAGCCATCGAAATTGGTATCCAGGACTCGCAGACCACCAACCAGCACTGTCATTTCAGGAGCTGAAAGTGTAAGAAGCTGGGCACGATCCACCAGCAGATGCTCGGAGGCCACAGTAAACTTCGCTTTCAGATAGTTTCTGAATCCGTCCGCTTCTGGCTCCAGCTGAGACCACCCCTCCAGATCCGTTTGTTCCTGGAGAGCATCCATCCGACCTGGAGTAAAAGGGACGGCAACCTTGAATCCTGCCTGTTTCGCAGCCTCTTCGATAGCAGCACATCCGCCCAGAACGATTAGATCGGCCATGGAAACTTTCTTTCCACCGGAGGCAGATTTGTTGAAATCAGATTGCACCTTTTCCAGCGCAGAAAGCACCTTTTTGACTCGTTCAGGGTTATCGGCCTTCCAGTCTTTTTGAGGGGCCAGTCGGATGCGAGCACCGTTGGCTCCACCACGATTATCGGAACCGCGAAAGGTAGAGGCAGAAGCCCAGGCCGTAGCCACAAGCTCGGATATAGAAAGACCTGATTTAAGGATTTTCGCTTTTAGATCTTTTGCATCGCTTTCGTCGATAAGCTTATGATCTACGGCTGGAATTGGGTCCTGCCAGATCAAATCTTCTTTTGGAACCTCCGGTCCCAGGTAGCGAACTTTAGGCCCCATATCCCGGTGGGTCAGCTTGAACCATGCTCTGGCGAAAGCATCTGCGAACTCCTTCGGGTTCTCATGAAAACGACGGGAAATAGGTTCGTAGATGGGATCCATCTTAAGGCTCATATCCGCCGTGGTCATCATGGGAGGTGCTTTTTTTCCATTTCCATGAGCATCGGGTATCATATGCTCATCTTTCGTTCCTTTTGGATGCCATTGATGTGCTCCGGCCGGGCTCTTTTTTAGCTCCCATTCGTATCCGAAAAGCATATCGAAATAACCATTGTCCCATTTCGTGGGATTGGGTTTCCAGGCGCCTTCGATCCCACTGGTGATGGTATCCGATCCCTTGCCGGTTCCATGTTTATTCTTCCAGCCAAAGCCCTGTGCTTCGATGGGCGATGCTTCCGGATCCGGACCTACAAGAGCTGCATCCCCTGCACCGTGGGCTTTACCGAAAGTGTGACCTCCAGCGGTTAGAGCCACGGTCTCTTCATCGTTCATGGCCATCCGCTTGAAGGTTTCGCGTACATCCTTTCCGGACGCTACTGGATCGGGGTTTCCATCCGGACCTTCCGGGTTCACATAGATCAGACCCATCTGCACGGCAGCCAGCGGGTTTTCCAGTTCCCTGTCTCCGGAGTATCGACTTTCTTCTTTATCGCTGGTCGCCAGCCATTCCTTTTCTTTTCCCCAGTAGATATCTTCTTCCGGTTGCCAGATGTCTTCGCGACCACCACCAAAACCAAAGGTTTTAAATCCCATGGATTCAAGAGCGCAGTTTCCTGCCAGGATCATAAGATCTGCCCAGGAAATCTTATTTCCATATTTCTTTTTGATGGGCCACAGAAGTCTGCGCGCTTTGTCCAGGTTGCCATTGTCGGGCCAGCTATTTACAGGTGCGAAACGCTGATTGCCGGTTCCACCGCCACCACGGCCATCCGCCGTGCGATAGGTTCCTGCACTGTGCCACGCCATACGAATGAACAGTCCACCATAATGGCCCCAGTCCGCCGGCCACCAGTCCTGCGAATCTGTCATCAGTTTATATAGATCTTTTTTTAATGCATCGTAGTCCAGCTTCTTGAACTGCTCTGCATAGTTGAATCCTGAATCCATCGGATTGGAGGATCTGGAATGCTGGTGTAGAATATTCAGGTTTAGCTGATTGGGCCACCAGTCCTGGTTGGATGTTCCTTTCCCGGCCACAGGTTGCCGGCCGGAAAATGGACACTTGCTCTCTTCGTTCATAGACTCTCTCCATTGCTTTCTATATTCGTAATCTCCAGGATCCAAACAGATGCTGGAGTGAGTGGCACATTGAGCATCAAGATCAGGGGTCGCTGGTGATATCGCTTTAAAATTAGAATCATTATAGAGGCCCCGTCAAGCAGATATGCGAAAAGAACATCAAATCCTTAAAATAAATTACCGTTCGTCGATAGTACCCGGCAATTCGCACATAGTCACTATCTATGGGAGTCAGGAAATCTCACGGACCGTGAAAGCGATGGTGTTAACACAGAGCGCCTTATTCGTGCGTTCAACTATGAGGTGCGAAAATCAGGTTCGTGATTTTGGGCTCATGCTTACAGGGGCGAACGGTGGACATTTGCATGGACGACTTTAGCAAGAAGGGATGAATTCGCAGGAACATCAGTTTCAGCAGAAACGGGATTTTATGCAAAGAACCCTTTATTTATCCGAGTAAAGAATTGTTCCTGAGCCACTGAACTATTGTCCGCAATTGCATGGGAAAACCTTCCCCGGATGCCCGGTCCATGGCCGATCGATGAACGAATCAAGTGTGCAAGGAGTAAACGCTGGAGGCTAGAAAATGTTGCTACCACTACCAGCACTCCTGGCAGTGGCTTCATGCAGGATTCTCAAAGTCTGAATCGATGGGGCGGGGTTGCATCGCTGTACAATGCGATGTCCTATTTCGCAGGAATGATCTATTTTCTGCTTTTTGTAGATTACACCTCGGCAAGAGATCCGCAGGATAAACTGGCACTGCTTGTGGCCCATTACCCGGGCATTATCGCAATGAATCTGATAATCTATGTGATTTTTGGAATCATGCTGGTTTTTCTGGTTCTTTCCATACATGAGAATCTAAAAGACGGCGCAAACATTCTCCGGGCTGGAACGGTCTTCGGATTTCTCTGGGCTGGCGTTGTAATCTCATCTGGAATGATCTTGAACGTAGGCGCTGGCGTGGCGCTGGAAATCCACCAGCAGGATGCTTCAGCCGCAGCCAGTTTCTGGCATATCATCAGCACCATTGGTGATGCCCTGGGAGGGGGTGTAGAAATCCTGGGTGGTCTCTGGATGGCCTTCATAAGTGTGGCTGGATTAAGAACTCGAAAATTTCCTGCAAGCCTCCATTATCTGGGCCTTCTGGTAGGAGTGGCCGGATGCCTGACCATCGTTCCTGTAGCAGGGGAGATTGGAGGCGCAATATTTGGACTGGGGCAGATTCCGTGGTTTCTATGGACTGGAATCTATCTGCTTTTTGGTTCCAGGAATCCAGTGGACAGGCAGACGCAGGCCAGTTCGCTTTAAAGAAATAGCCAAAAAAGCGATCCGGACGCATGGGCTGCGTTCGCAGAAAGAGTTGGAGAACAGCGATGATCAATGAGAAACGAAACGGCCATGTCCTGGAACTGGAAATTGCCACCAACGAATTGAATACACTGGATAGCGAAGCATTCAAAGCTTTACATAGCAGTCTGCTAAAAGCCAGAAGCGATGATTCCGTAAAAACCCTGATCCTTACAGGGAGCGGAGAAAAATTCTTCTCCAACGGTTTTGAACCTACCATGTTTATTGGTAAGGACTTCGACGAAGTCTGCTCTCTGCTGCAGCCTGCCATGGATGCTACTTCCGAACTGCTAATGTTTCCCCGACCGGTGCTTAGCTTCATTAACGGTCATTGCATGGGAGTAGGATCGGTACTGGCTATATTTACAGATTACAGAATCATGATCGATGGAAAAGCCAGGTTTGGTTTTCCAGAATCCCAGATTGGCATCAATTTCCCCTCGGTGCCCGGTTTTATCCTCAAGGAACTGGTGGGCATTCGCAATGCCAGAAGCATACTTTTTTCCGGTCGTCCTATGAAAGCTCCAGAAGCTCTGGAGATGGGCGTAATCGACGAAGCTGTTTCGCAGGAGGATGCACGCAAGAGAGTGGAAAAATACTGCAATCAGTTCAAGGATATGGCTCTGGAGTCTGTTAAGGGCATCAAAAAGTCGCTCACGGATTATCTAAGGGTTCCCCTGGAAGAAATGCGAAAGACAGACACCGAAGAATTGGCCCGGGCAGTTGTGTCGGACAATGGACAGGAAGGCATGCGCTCTATAGTAGAGAGGCGACGGCCGGTGTTCAAGTAAGCCGGCCGGAATGCCAGCCTCTGGGCAATTACCCTGCAAAACTAACAGACACTCGTTCACTATTTAAGCCCGAGCCCGTGATAATTGCCGGAAGCGGCCCGGGCTCTCCCCTGCAACCCAGTATATTCTGATCCGTGGCCAGGTAGATTCTCTTTGGCGGGATTATGTCTCATTGTATGGCTATATTGGGAATCGGGCGCTAGATTATGTCACATCGCGATGCGGCCTCCGCGCTGGATTATGTCGCATTCCTGCTATTCACACTCTGAAGGCCCACTGTACGAGCTGCGCGACGTCCCAGAAGGCCGGATTATGTCGCATAATAGTCGGCAATTGGCTGGATTATGTTGCATTCTATCCGACCCCGGCGCAACTACCGGAAGTGTATTTGATGCCGCTCATTTTATTCGACAATTGTCGATTTTTTTCTTGTAACCTGCAACATACAGTAATCATTCTAGTACCGGTGGCTTAAGCCTTCTGTTTCCGGGACACACTTTGTGAACCGCGACTCCGGGGAAAGGCGGCAAGTCGGAGGAAGCGATGAAATCCAGGTCTGGAAATCTAATTGCATGGATCCAGAAGGCCCCGGGCAGGCTGGGACGATTCTTTCTGGGATCGGCGGATCAATTCGTCATGCGGCACAGAATTCTTAATGGCACTTTGTTGGCCGGAGTGGCCGCCATGGGCATGGGTCTGGCTTCTGAATTCTTTCGCGAAGGATTCGAAACAGGAGGACTGATTGCGCTGTGGACCGCATTCACATCTTCGATTCTGTTCTATTATCTTGCCCGGTTCAAGCACCAGTTTCGCTGGCTCATAGTTCCCACATTCTTTATTGGAGGCCTGTCTACTCTGATGCAGATCCAGTACAGCGGTGGAATCATCAGCGCTAATATCATGGTGATGTTCCCTCTTTTGATTATGTACATGCTCATCCTGGGCCAGAAATACGACTGGCTCATTATACTGGCCTTCGCAGCAACATTATTTGGCATCCAGTATTTCCAGAGCATTCGGCCTGATCTGTTTTCCGATTATTCCAGCGATCGAGCCAGAAGCGAAGACTTCCTGGTAACCGGAGTTACTGTACTTCTGGTTGTGGGATTGATGCTACGAACACTGAATCGATCATACGAAGATGCGCTGGGAGAGGTTCGCAGACTCAAGGATCAGCAGGATGGTGACTACTTTCTGACATCATTACTCATTCGTCCTCTGGCAGGAATCCGCAATCGCTCCCAGGCAGTATCTTTGCAAGCCTTTGTAAAACAGAAGAAGTCCTTTCTCTTCAAAGACAGAGAACATGAACTGGGAGGGGATATCTGCGTTGCCGATCGGATTATCCTTCGAGGGAAGAGCTACTGCGTTTTTGCCAACGGAGATGCCATGGGAAAGTCCATGCAGGGAGCCGGCGGAGCCCTGGTATTTGGCGCGGCCTTTCGTGCGCTAATTGAAAGAACTCATCGAGAATCGTATCTTTCTGGTTACTATCCGGAACACTGGCTCCAGGAGGCTCTGAACGACATGAACAGCGCCTTTCAGGGTTTCGATGGCTCCATGTCCATTTCACTTATCCTCGGCCTGGTGGACGAATCCAACGGGTTTCTATATTACATCAATGCAGAGCACCCTTTCCCTATTCTACTGAGGGAAAATAAGGCTCAGTTCCTTTCCGAAGAAGCCACTAATTTCAAAGTTGGAATGCTTCATGAACGCGCCAGGATCGAGACATTTCGCATTCGTCCAGGTGACATCATCATCCTTGGTTCCGATGGCCGGGATGATCTGTCCATGGCCGGAGACGGAGAAAATCGAAGTATCAACGAAGATCATACAGCCATCCTGCAGGAAGTAGAACTAAGTGAGGGAGATCTGGAGACTCTGGCAACCAACCTGCAGGCCCGCGGTGAACTTACGGACGACCTTTCGCTTCTAAGTATTTCCTATTCGCCTCAAGAGGATCTCCAGCCAACCCGAGACGGAATACCGAAACGGGCTGCTCGCTACATTGGAGAATCGAGACCAATGGAAGCGCTACCCATTCTGGAGCGAGAGCTACAGAATGGTAATGATAGCCCGGAATTGCAGAAGCTACTGTATGAGGCCTATAAGCATTGTGGCCAGCCAGAAAAATCCGCCTCCGCAGCAGCCAGTTATATTGATCGGAGGCCAGGAAGTCTGCAAATGATTTACAATGCAGCCCTGGAATATACCAGAGCTGGTATGCTGGCGGATGCCATTTCCATGGCAGAACGATTGCAAAGCCGAAAACCAGAAGCCCGGCCAGTGCTCAAGCTTCTCAAGAAGCTCTACGAGAAAACCGGACAAAATGAATTGGCTCGCGAAATTGAAAGAGAACTATCCGAACAGATAGATGCAGCTTTAACCGAAGCTTAGGGCATAAAGTTTATAGCTGAAGCCAGAGAGTGAGGAGTCCTTGCCGTTTGATTCAGGATATTCTTGATCGCGGCTTCACAATACCTGTCCGTCTCAAGAGCCTATCTTTCCGCTGGAGGGCTTTTGATCAGGCTCCTGTGTGCGATCCTGCAGGATTCGCATTATTTCCAGTTCTCTCAGACAAATGGTAAGCACTTCCCGGGCGATAGCTCGCTCCCGGTCATCTTCGATGAAGCTTAACTGCGTACGCGCCTTCTCGCAATGGGTGAAGGCCTCTTCCAGCTTTCCATCGATCATGGCCACCTGAGCCCGAGTTAATGTAGAGAATGCTTTGTCTATGGCTGGAAAGTCTTCCTGATCCAGACGATCCAGAAGTCCGGGTACCTCTGCATCATTTTCTAGCTTTTCATCCAGAAGATAGTCATCGGCCAGCCCCAGCAGATCCTCTTTTTTCTTCAATTCAGCTTCCCGTTCTGCATCGAACTCATTTCTAAAGTAAACGAATCGGTCGCCGCGAATCAGGTAGGCTGTACCAAAGCTTTCCTCCGTTATCTTTTCCTTGAGCATGCCGGATTCTGGATGGAGGTTGGTAAGCATGATCAGGTTGACCTCCCCCTTAACCTCCACCAGCTTGAAATTGATAAACAGAGTTTCACCTGGTTTACGATAGTTTTCTATGCGAATCTGGTTCGTGGCTTCCTTTGACATGTTGGATCGCACAAAATGCACCATGGATGCAGTTTCCGCAGCCGTAAGATCGATTTGAAGAGGACGTACGAGATAGACCTGGATACCATGAACTATGAAATAGTCGTTTAGCGAAATATTGGCCGGCACGGTATCATGACTGCGAAAGAAAACCAGGTCATCGGCCCGAATTTTTGCGGGAACGAAAATATGGAGCGTAGCCAGAAGGGCCAGCATGGCGGATTGATATTTCAGATTTATCATTTTTATTCCAGGGAATATCCTTTATTCAATGCATTCTCAGACATTTCTCTGATACTGGCCGGAGAATCTATGACTCCTGCCAACCCGATCAGGGCCGGGTTAGAATCGTTTTCCAGACTTCATGATTCTTTTCTGGCATTATATTCGCATGGTAGTTATATCGCAGATCATAGGTCTTTTCTCCGGACATATTGAAAACACCGATAACATGCATGGGGCCCTCTTCCTCGCCGCAGCCCTTATGACTCCATTCGAAATAGATTAGATCCCGACCCAGATTCTCCATCTGAAAGGTAGAATCTATACATTCCTTGAGCATCTCATTCTCCTTGAATTCCAGAAAGCTCACAGGATTGAACCCGGGCGCCAGAATAGCATGCATTACGCTTTCCTCTGGTCCTTCCGGAGGATGGTCCAGGCTGTAATGCATGATTACATATTCATCCTTCGCATAATAATCCGACATGGTCCATCGACGTGTATCCAGAAAGAAGTATGGGCGAACTGTAACCAGCGGCTGTTCATGTCCCAACCGTTGCTTGAATAGCAGTCTGTGAGTCTTTTTGATACTTTCTCCAAAAGTCCGGGGCACAAAAAGCGACGTAGTAGACTGCTCACGCACTATATCCAGGCGAAAAAGTCGCACGGTGGTGCCTTCTTCATACACCCAGTTCAGTCTGGCCAGGTCGATCACTTCACTGCTTTTAAAATCGGGCTCATAGATTTGTTCGCCTTTCAGAGCTATGATAAGCTTCTCTTCTCCATCTGTGAGGTTATAGAGTTTTAATTCCTTGATATCATCCACTCTGGTCTCATACCAGAGGGTCCAGCGAAACCCTTCGGTGGTATTGGCCGCTCCAATGCCTCGGACCAGAATAAAATCATTTTCATCCTGGGGTAGCACCTGGGCAGAGAGCGATGTGCTCAAAAGAAGGCATAAAATTACTATATTTCGCATATCATTCATCATTATTAAAGGTGGTTTCCCGATGCATTCCATTCCGGGAGGGTTAGAGAATAGACGGCTGGAAAATTCCGTCAATGGAAATATACTATTGTTCAGGACCCCGGAAAGACCCGGGGATTAAGTCGCAATGCGATACAGTGAACCTTTGTCCCCTGGGTAGCACCCCGGTTTTTTTTCGCAACAATCGGTTTGAGCTAAACATCCAGAGACAGGAGTGTCTATGAAACCTGTCCCAAGTCTGCTTCCCTGCCCCATCCTCTGCAGTACCGCAGTCGCCCTCCTGTTGTGCGCCGTAGGATGCAGCCCGTCGGTGGATTCATCTGATAAGCGACGCCTGATGGAAGCTCATAAAAACTATATCCGTCAGGATTTTCCCCGGTCTCGATCAATCCTCTTAGACTTAATTGAGAAAAACGATGATTGGATTCCACCGAGGATACTGAATGGAAAGATTCTATACTTCACCCGTAAATTTTCCGGAGCAGAGAACCAATTCCGGAACATACTATCTATGGAGCCAGATCATCCTTACGCGCAGCAATGGCTGGCCCGAACCATCGCCACCGATCCAGGCAGAACGGGCGAAGCTATCAAGCTACTTAAGAGGATTCTGGATAGAAACCCGGATGATATTACTGCTCACTATCTTCTGGCCAGGTGCGCAACCAGAGCAGAAAAACCCAGGCTGGCTATCTCGCATTTTAAAGATGCCCTTCGAGGCTCCAGGATACTACAGAAAACACATCTGGAACTGGGGCGATTGCTACAGTCCCTTGGTCTTGATAAACGAGCGGACAAACATCTGCACTGGAACTCAGATCATAATTCGCCGGGCGAAGCACAGAAAGGAGACAAGAGCAATGTGTCCGGGAAATAGGGTCCTTTCCAATTGGACCTTTATGCGCAAGGCTCTATGGCTCATGGCTGTTTTTGTAGCTCTGAATGGGCCCACCAGAGCCAGGGCCAATCCGGCACGAAACGCCAGATCTCTACCGGATTTAGAGTCCGTGGAACGCCAGGCACTTCTTCACAGCATTGAAATGAAAACAAGCCGAATCGATGCCAGAATCGCTCGGGCTCAGCATCACTCTGCCTGGAGAACTTTTCTTCCCTCGGTTTCCGTTTCCTACAGGAGAAACCGTACAGTGGCACGAAGAAACTTTGATAACGGTCGCTATTCGGCTCAACTCAATATTAGCCAGCCTGTGTACGATGGAGGTCGCTCCTCGCAGAAACTGAAGAAAGCAAGAATTGAACAGTCTATGCTGCAATCAAGAAGAGAACAGCTAGGACGTAAGATCCGGTTAGAAGCAAAAGAATACTACCTGAATATCCAGCGAATACTCACCGAGATTTCGATCCAGAAATCTTCGCTGAATCGCAGTACTCGAATGCTTCGCAGAGCCAGAATGAAACTCAAAAGAGGTCTGATCACTCCTCTGGAGTACACAGAGCTAGAGAACAGACAGAGGGGCATTCAAATTCAACTGGACTCATCCAGAAGAAGGCTTTCCAGAGCCATCCAGGATCTCTGTCTGCTCACAGGATCCAGTCCGGAGCATTTTTCCGGGATTCGCCTACTGAATCTGGAAACTCTTACAATCCATTCAGATCATCTGAACCCCCGGCAAATTCAGTCCAAAGCATTGAATAATCATCCACAGATTTTGAATGCTCGGAGATCCCTGGAGCTTGCCAGAAAGGATCTCCAGGTAGCGGAGGACTACTATCTTCCCAGAATAGCACTGACGGCCAGATACGGCAAAACAGGCGAAGAATGGCCCCCGGAAACTGCAGAATGGGGGCTGGGATTCAGCATTAGTTTTCGCGGCTTGAACAGTACTTTGAGTAACGATTTGAGCATCCAGCGCTCCAGCGATAAGAGCCGCGCAGCATCCTCCGGTGGAACCCTGGATCTATTCAATGATATGAACCGTGAATCCAGGATTCTTCGCAGTCAGAAGCAATTGCTGAGGCAAAAAAGAAAGCTGAACGATCTAAGAAAATCTATTCCTGCCCTGGCGAAGCGATTGCTCCTGGAGCTCAATGAAAAAACGCGGCGACTGGAATTGCAGTATCGCCTAACGGACAATCAAAAGGATCAATTCAATGTAGATGCCATTCGATACAGACAGGGCGAACTCTCCCTGGAAGAATACAGAGAAGAAGAACTCCGAATGAATCAACGTACTAAAGAGCTGGCAAAAGTTCAGGAAGAATTGCTGCTCTTTGTGGCCAGAATGGAATACGAGCTTGGATTACCTCTGGATTCTTTGAACATTGTGGACTATAGTTACCTGTCCAGCACCCGGAGCGCGAAACGATATCGCGAAGCTCTACAAAATCCGGACTCTCCAGAATGATACGTCTCTTATTACAACTGGTTCAAATCTGCCTGTTTATCTGTGTATTCGGTTTTGACCAGGGTTGCACCAGGAGCCCGGCCACAGAGGTGCTGAAGCCTGCAGTAAAAACCAGGAAAATCGAAAGAAAGGATCTTCAAGGAACCCTGCGAAAGGGAGCCTCCGTAGCCTACCTGGAAAAAGCCGCCATTGCCTCTCCGTTTCCGGGTACAATTGAGGACATAGTTGTTCAACCCGGGGATTCAGTAACCAGGAATGAAGTAGTAGCCACCCTGGAAACCCTGGAGCTGGAGCTATCTCTGGAACGAGCCCGGGCCAAGCAGGCCAGTGCCAGAGCTCGCTGGCTTCTGGCCAGAGCCCTGATAAAGGAATCGAGGAAGCAAACAGAAAAGGAGCTGAAATCCCTGGAGACCGCCAGGTCCAGGATCATAGAGGCCCGCTCCAAATTACTTCAGGCTCAAAAGGCTCTGAACGACAGGAAGCGAATCTATGAACTGGGAGGGCTTTCTCGTCTGGAGATGAAGGAATCCTACCACCGTTACATATCCTCTTTAACCGGCTACTATGAAACCCTGCAGAATCTGAAGAACCGAAAAATTGGCTTTCGCGGGATAGATCTGAAGCAAGCGAATCAGCCGGTGCCCGACGATTCAAGAAAACAGCAAGAGGCCTTGATCGATCTAAATACAGATGCAGAGCGAAAGGAAGCCGAAGCGGCATTTCAAAAACTCCAGGCCGCCAGGTCCAATCAGCAAAGAGCAAGCAGAATGCTTAAGGAGGCCACCATTCGATCCCCAATTAATGGAGTGGTGGCCACGAGAAGTAAAGAACCAGGGGAAGAAATACAGGCCAGGAAGCCTTTTCTCTCGGTCGTTCGCATAGATCGCTTACTGGTCCAGGGCTCTATTTCGGAGCTTGAACGACCGGAAGTTCACGTTGGCCAGAGAGCATTCGTGACTGTGGACGTTTATCCCGATGTAGAATTTGAGGGAAAAATACACAGGATTTCGCCTCTGGTGGATCCTGAATCCAGATCATTTCAAATAAGTGTTCTAGTGAGAAATGATTCGGAACATCCCCTTTCGCCAGGAATGTATGCAGAAATTGAAATCAGAACAGCACTGAAGAGAAATTCTCTGGCACTTCCCTGCGCGCTACTTGCATCAGAATCCAGGGACGTTTCCGGAACAACACAGGAGGTATTCACCTTCCTCCGAGGTCATGTTTACCAACAAACGGTAACTGTAGGGCAGCGCTTTGGTGATCTGTGCAGCGTCGAATCAGGGCTGGACGAAGGAGACCTGGTTGTAGAATCCAATACAGCACTTCTGCGAGACGGAATGCCAGTAGAACACACCTCCTCAATAGACTAACAGAGGAGGAAGATATGATACGATTAAAAGCTGCGCACATGCGCGGCAAAATTCCGCAGAGTTGCCGAAATCACGGCCGATTCAGCCGCCAGGCCCTGATGCAGTTTCTGGTTCTTATTCTGAGCGTTCTCTTACTGCCGGCTACATGCAAGAAAGCAGCAGAAATCCCAGGCATCCTGTTAAAACCTCCAGGGGAGGGCCCCGAAGTTACTGACTCCAGCCCGCGGCCTGGGTCCGGCGGAGTGAAACCAGAGACGAAAGTATACCTGCAATTTGACCGACCCATGAACAAACGCAGCGTCCAGGATTCCTTTTCTCTCTCTGGCACGGTTCGAGCATCCGGATCCTTTCGCTGGGAAGGCAATCGACTCTATTATGATCTGGATAGGCCGCTACAGCCCGGCGAAAGCTATGAGTTAACTTTGAGTAAGAATGCATCGGATACGGAGGGGAAAACCCTGGCACTGCCATACTATGTGTCTTTTTTCGCTGGCTCAAGGGTGGACGGGCCTGGAATCGAATCCTCCATTCCGGCTCCTAATGCCACCGGGGCGCCTCCAGGCACCGCGATTGAGATAAACTTTTCACGCCCCATGGATGAGAGCTCTGTAGAAAAGGCATTCTCCATCAACCCTTCTATGGAAGGATTCATTCAGTGGTCAGAGGATAGCATATCCTTCAGGTTCATGCCCTATAAATCTCTGGAAGTGGGCCGCAGTTATCAGATTAACGTTTCCAGTGATGCCAGGGATCGCGAAGGAATTGCCCTTGCGAATCGGTACTCCAGCAATTTTCAGGTAGGCGACGATTTTGAATCTCCGGAAGTCTTGAATGTTTATACATCGGGTAACCCTGTATCCCTGATGGAGGGCAGAACTGGAATACTCAAAAACTCCACCTTCACCATCAAATTCAACGAACCCATGCATTACCAGAAGACTCTGGAGTCGGTAACATTGCGCGAGCGAAATGGCAGCCCACCGGTGAATGTAGAGCTCTCCTGGAGCGAAAACTTCACAGAACTGAAAGTGGAGCCTTCCATGGCGCTGGAACCAGAAACGGAATACCGTTTACGCGTTGGAACCGGTGCCATGGACCAATCCGGCAATACCCTGGACTCCCCCTTCACCCTGGACTTTACAGTAGATGACCCCTCTGGAGAATTGAATTCAGGATTCTTAACCCTCAAAGAAGTTCGTAAGGTATACCCGGCCCGGACCAGAATTTTCGAGTTTGGCGAGGATCAAATTAATGAACTTCCATTACCTGCACCCCATGAAGCTGGCTGGAGCTCGGAGTTCGAGCTAGAATTCAGCCACAGCATTCGAAAGTCCACGGCTCTGCCCGAAAACATTACGGTGCATCAGATTGCGGGAGCTTTTTCCAGTTCTGTCTATATTGAATCCATAAAGTTTCCAGAGGATGGTCGCATAGTAAGTCTCATGGTCCGGGGCCTGCATCCCAACATCTACAGACTCAGCATCAAGGGACAGAGGAATGGAATCAAGAGCACGAAAAGCCAGGCAGACTCATCTACCTGGATGAAATCCGATCAAGTGGTGTACTTTCGTCCGGAGGAAGGCTGATGTTTCTCCGGACAACCCGGCTCTTCTCTTCCAATTGCGAAGCCCGCGGCTGCCCTGCAATCCTCTCGGTATGGCAGCCGGGTGTTATCCGTGGATGGATACTTTGCTTACTTGCAGGATCCCTGCTACTTCTTCCAGGCTGCCAGGAAGAAAAGTTACTGGAATCAATCCTGCCGGCCATCGGTTCTTCGCCTCGAATCATTGCCGCCTATCCGCCAGACAACCTTAAGGGACTGGATCCCTCCCGAGGCATCTGGCTTCTATTTGACCAATCCATGGACACTTCGCAGTGCGAGCGGGCTTTTTCCCTTACCGGAACCAGAGGGGAAATTCAGGGAGCCTTTGTCTGGCAGGGCCGCCGACGATTGGAGTTCGTTCCGGACAGTGAGCTAGAATCAGGAATGCATCTGCTAAGAGTTGCAGCATCAGCAGAGTCCCGGCATGGACTGGATCTGGAGCAGGAATACCGCTCCAGCTTCTTTCCCAATGAGGATGCCCGGCCGCCTCGCCTTACAGGATCAGATCCGATGGATGGAGCTCAAGGAGTGGAGCCGGATTCTAAAATCTCACTCCATTTTTCCGAAGCATTATCGATTCAAAGTCTACATCAGGGAATCCAGATAAGTCCGTCCGCAGGCTTTTCCATAGAATTCGAGGATGCCCGGTCCACCGTAGTTCTGAATCCCAGGGCTGATTTTGTTCGAGGACAATCCTACACCATATCTCTGGCCACCTCCATTGAGGATCTCAGTGGAAATCAACTTCCGAGCTCAAGGAAAATCGCCTTCGTCGCGGGCTCGGATTTTCAGGCGCCCGGGCTAGAAAGCATTACCATGGGAGGAAAGATACTTTCTGAAGGCATTGTTCGCTCGAACATCAGCAAGAGCGATTCCATTGTTTTTGAATTCACCGAGGCTATGTCAAAGCCGGCCACAGAAAACAGCATAGGTATTTCTCCTTCCACCGATTTAAGCAGAACCTGGGAGTCCCCCACTACGCTGATTCTTGAGGCAGACCAGGAACTGCAAGGCGAAACACAATATGAACTGACACTGTCTGGTGGAGCAACGGACACTTCGGGCAATTCCATGGAATCGCCGGCCATCTATCCATTCTTTACAGATGCAGAGGATTCGATATCGCCTCAAGTTGAAATTATTCAACAGGCCAGAGTAGACCTCCCGGGGGATGTAGATGGAGCCAGTCCCATTGAGCAATATTTCCCGGAGCCACAAATTCCGGACTATGGCATTGTAGATACCGCTCATGTTGCCGATCTTGACGAAGGTCCGGGCCTGGAAAGAGCGATTGTACTTCGCATCCTTTTTTCCAGAGATATGAACCTGGCAACTCTTTACGAAGCAATGTCATTTGTTCCGGTAATCAATACCGGTAATTCCAGTCTTCAGGTTCACAGACTTCAACGCGGCTCCGAAGGAAATGAAATCCTGCTGCTAGCTGCCTGGACCCCCGCCGGTTATGAATCCTCTCCAGTTTATGCATTGCAGATCAGCGACCGGGCGGAGGACTCTGATGGCAATCGATTGTCAGAACGATTTCGCCGATACCTTTCCTTCTAATCACAGAATTCGATGCTTCGTCTGATTCTACAAAGACCCATCGCTGTGATTATGATCACAGGATTTTTGATCCTGGTTGGTATAGTCGGTTATCAACGGCTCAATGTAGCCCTGCTTCCTGAACTGGAAGTTCCACGCATCTATCTCATTACTCGATTTCCGGGCATGGCTCCAACGCAGGTGGAGAATATGGTTACAGTACCTCTGGAAAAAGCTATCGCAGGTACCGATGGACTGGACTCCATTACATCCCGAAGCGAACGAGGAGTTTCCATTATTCAGGTTAGCTTTCGATGGAATACCGGGCGAGAATCCGCCCTGATAGAACTCAGACAGAATCTGAACAGGGTTTATGTAAATCTGCCAGAAAGCGCAGGCAGAACTCGAATGTTACCCTATGACCCTTCCAGAAAGCCCTTGATACTTATAAAGGCCGAAAGTGAAGCACTGGGAAAAGGGCTTCGATTCTTTGTAGATACGGTTCTCAGATCCGAGCTGGAGCAGACTTCCGGAGTGGCAGCGCTGGAAATCGATGGCGGATTCATACGAGAGGTTCAGGTGGATCTGGAGCCCGGACGATTGTACGGACATGGGCTGGATATTCGCAGTGTGGTTCGAGGGATCCAATCCCAGAATATCTCCAGACCTCTGGGCCGGGTAGAATCCGGCAGGTTCGAAAAGATGGTGCGGATGGAATCTAAAGCAGAAAGCATCGCAGCAATTCGTAGAATCCCCATCGCAAGAAAGAAAAAAGGAACTGTCTATCTTTCCGATGTAGCCAGTGTTCAGAAGGGATTCGCCGAGCGATCCGGACAGACACTGGTAAACGGCAAACCATCGGTGGTCATCGGCCTGCGAAAGGAGCCTTCCGCGAATACGCTGACCACAGCGGCCAATATTCTGGAGTCTATTCACAGAGTTAACAGGAAGTATAAAGGTTCCGTGCATCTAACGGTCCTGGAAAACAGAGCAAAATCGGTACATCAAGCGATAGAATCGATTCAGATGGCCGCGATTCCCGGCGCCCTTCTGGCTTTCCTTGTCTTGATCCTGTTTCTGCGAAATATTCAGTCTGCACTCCTGGTAGCACTTACTGTTCCTGTATCGCTCCTCATTTCCATGGGCTTTCTGGACATCCTGGGGGTATCCCTGAACATTATGAGTCTTTCGGGAATAATCCTGGGCATAGGCATGCTAATGGATGGTTCCATAGTGGTTACAGAATCCATTCGATCCGTCTTTGAGCAGCATAGCTCGCCTCATGGTAACGCGGTTCGCATGGAACATTCTGACGGGAATGCAATGACACAGGACGAATCGTCCGTTCTTCTGGATACCGTAGTTAATGGCACAAGCAGGGTCCTGGGAACCCTCATCGCATCCACAGGAACCACGATCATCGTATTTCTCCCCATTAACTTTGTGAGCGGAATCGCAGCTGCCCTGTTCCAAGATCTCGCTCTGGCAGTGATAGTTTCCCTCCTGGCTGGACTATACTGCTCATGCCTCCTGATACCTGTATTGACTATCCTGACTGCCTCCACAAAGCGCCCGCCGTTGGACGCAAATGGATTCCCATCGTCCCTGGCAAAGCTCCAGTCCCTTTACCGAGTATCAATGAATCGAATTCTGCTCCGCCCGGTGCTCACAGTAACCCTGGCCAGCGGATGTGTTGCTTTCGGGCTCTGGATCATCGCAGAGCTACCCCGGTCCGTTATGCCCCGGAGATCACCGGATACAATTGTCGCTCGACTCAGTTTACCACCGGGAACACCTTATAAAGTCACTGCAAGTCAGGCTGCACAGATCCAGAGTTCCATCCAGAACCATTTTTCCGTTCAGGATACAATCATCCATGCCGGCCACGAAAATGACGATCCATCGGAGGTGGTAAGTGGAAAAGCGCCCGAAAGTGAGGCAAGCATTCTCATATTTCCAGGTGCGGATTGCAATGGGAAAGAGGTAATGAAGGCACTTCGCAACATTCTATCCGCTGGATCATCCGCCAGACTGGATGTAAGGGCAAGAGCTGGACCCATCCAGAATATCATCCAGGAAGCGAAAGGAGATTATGAGTTAAGTATCCGGAAAGGATCAGGGCTAAACCCAGATCAACTTCTGAGAAACATTGCCAGAGATTTGCGCTCTCGAAAATGGATTTCGGTAGGGAACCGTCACCGCCAACCGCAGCCTGTGATCAATCTGGAACTGCGACGCAATCGAGCATCCAGTGCAGGACTCTCTCCGTTGATCGCTGCCCGCCATATTCGTAGTTCTCTGCACGGCACCATTGCTTCCACAATTGACATCAAAGACAGCAGCGTCGATATCAGAGTTCGTCTGAAAGATTCATTTCAGAATCCCCGAAAGTTTAAAAAAATTCGCATCAATACCGACAAACAGAGACAGGTATCCTTACAGGGACTCCTGGATTTCAATTCTATCCTTGAGAAGCCACCCCGAATACGAAGAGACCAGAAACCTGTGCATAAGCTGCGCTTTCGCCTGAATCCAGAGTATCCAGGCCAGTTAAGAAAAGTAAGATCCACTGTCCGGCAACAAATCAAACGAATGGGTATCCATTCGCGAATAAAGAGGGATTCCACATTCGAAATCCACCCGGCCAATAAAAAAGCAATGAATTCTTTAAGGAACCTGGCTTTCGCCTTTGGTTTTTCCTGTATACTGGTCTTTCAGCTTCTTGCGGCCCAGTTTGAATCACCGCTACATGCTCTGGGACTGATTCTTTCAGTGCCAGCTATGCTTCCTGCAGCTGGGCTTGCGCTGGGACTTACCGGACAGGGGTTAAACATAGGATCGGGCATTGGAATCATAATGCTCACCGGTATTGTAATTAACTCTTCCATTGCTCTATTCGAGGAAATGGAATTTCGCAAAAAGAAGCAAGCTATCGCAAAACCCATCCCTGACGAGTATTTGCGAAACCTCATCATAGAGTCAGGAGTTCGCAGAATCAGGCCCATCCTGTTAACAGCTCTCACAACCATCGGAGGAATCCTCCCTCTGGCCCTGGGCAGCGGAAGCGAAAACCAGAAACCAATGGCTACTGTGATCGTTGCAGGACTGGCTCTGGGCACTCTTGCCTGTATCACTACATTTCCCTGTTTCTATTACCTGATTGAGAGGCGCAGGAAATGATTGATGAGCGTCCAGAAACAGCTCAAGGATTCCTTTTTCGCAGCGTTCTAAGACGACCAGTAACCAGCGCTGTGCTTGCAGCATTGATTCTTCAGCTGGGTCTGGTTTCGCTTCACCAATTGCCTCTGTCCTTCTATCCTCCATCCTCGGCCACATCAGTAACAGTTGTCACCAGGTATCCCGGTGCCGATCCAGAAACACTGGAAAAGGAAATTACCCGACCTCTTGAACAATCTCTGAGTGATTTGCGCGGCCTTCAGCACATGGCTTCGGAGATCCATAAAGGCACATCCAGAATTCATCTGATTTTCGCTCCCGGTGATTCACTGAGTGCAAGGATAAACCAGGCCAGCGAAAGGATTCTGTCCGTTGCCCGGACTTTCCCGGCCCTGGTCAATCGGCCATACATTATTGAATATAACTCCAGACAGGGGCCTGTCTTCGCCTTCTCTCTGAAAAGCACAGAAAAATCCCGTGCATGGACTTATAAATACGCCAGAGACAATCTGAAGTCCAGGTTTCAAAAGATCCCCGGAGTTTCGGAAGTTTCGGTTGTGGGAGGCAGTAGGCCGGAAGTCCAGATAATCTGCCTTCCTCGAAAAATGTCTCCTGCAGGTAAGAGGTTGGATAGAATCCATCGCACCGTTTCCCGGGAAAATACTGTGAGGAAAACAGGAACAATGTCTTTCCTGAATTCTAAGCGCCAGATAGCTTCCAGCCGACTGGATGCAAGTATAGACTCTGCGAAAGAACTGGCCACTCTACCACTTTCCGACGGACGGCTGCTGCGATGGTGCAAAGTCCAGAAAGGCACCCGACCAGAAACACGGATTTCCCGAACGAATGGTTCAAGACAGATTAACATTTTCCTTAATAAATCGGATTCCGGAAGCATTCTGTCTGTTACGAATCAGGCCAGATCGCTCTTAAGAGACCTTGACCTGCCATTTGATATGGCATACGAACCGATCCTGGACAGGGGCGTACGCATTAAGAACACCCTGGCTTCTTTGATGACATCCTCTTTGACAGGTATGTGCATCGCATCCACTGTCCTGCTAATCTTCCTGCGAAAGATTCAAATTGCTTTGTTTACGGCTCTGAGCATTCCATTCTCTTTGATTGGTGCAGCCTTCTTTTTGCAAGTGTGCGAAATAGAATTGCACATAATGACCCTCTCCGCCTTCGCTCTGAGCGGAGGACTCCTGATCGATAATGCAATAGTTGTTTCAGATAGGCTGGCTCGACTGGAACCCTGGAAGTCTCAATCCAATAGAGTCATTCTGGAAATCATACTAGGGCAATCGGCCCGTGAACTTTTGGGCGGAACCGCTACCACGCTCATTGCATTTTTGCCTGTGTATTTGATGCCTGCCATAAGTAGATCCAGGTATATAGATTTTGCCGCTGCAATTTCTTTCTGTCTGATTCTTGGATATGCCTATTCTCTTGTGGTACTACCAAATGCCATTCTTCACTGGAAATGGATTCCGGAAAAACCGGGCCCTCCAGTAGCCCTGTTAATCCGATCAAATCTCTTCAGACTGATCGCTCGGGGAAGTAACCTTTATTCCGGTTCCGTATTCCCCTATTTGGCGAAACTACAGAGTGCATACTCTAGAGCTTCAAACACTCTGAGCTCCAGGCAGCTCTTTAGAACGGTGATTTTATTATCACGCAGAAGTACGCTGCTGATCTGGATCTGCGCTGGATCCTGTGCGGTTCTGGTCTGTGCCCTGATCTTCGCCCCCAGATCCATGGCCGAGGTAAATGAGCGAACCACCATTCAGGCACGGGTAAGCCTTCCCACAGGAATCCATCTGAAAGAATCAGAAAGATTATTCCAGAGGCTGGAGTCCCGGGCCTCGAAGAGCCCCGGTATCCAGAGGGTGGACAGCCGAATCAAGAAGAACCGGGGGACTCTTTTCCTTCGGCCGGTCCCGGGGAAACATTCCAGAAAAGCGATAAGCAGAATAAAGGAGAACTTGGAGCGGTCTTTTCAGAAGGTTCCGGATGCCTTTGTCCATTTCCAGGAGAATTCGCGAAATAACTTTGCTCTTCGCTTCTCCATCCTGGGACCGGAATTCGCCAGACTTCGAGAAATAGCCAGTGGGCTGGCTCGTAGACTGCAAAGGCTATCTAAGGTTCAGGAGGTGGTATTTCACTATAGAGAGGAAGGTAAGTATCTGGACTTCCATCCAGATACCGATATCTACGAAAGAGGCGGCCCTTCACCTGCCCTTATCGCAGACAGGCTACAAACCTATCTTACAGGAAAGGTCATCTCCAAGATGTATAATGGGCAGGAAATGGATGTTCGCCTGAAAGGAGACTGGAAGGCTGCCAGAGGCATCTCCGCTCTTCGCAAAATTCCCATCAACCGGAGCTCGAAATCAGTGGAGCTTAACGATCTGGGTCGCTTTAGCATCAGCAGTGCAGAATCAGAAATCTGGCGCATCAACAAGAGAAGATCCCTGGCCCTCTCCGCAGAAATGCAAGAACCGGTTCCAGAGTCTGCGATCCGCGAAATACAGAATTATTTCAACGAAGAAGTGAGCGATTCCGAATATTCTTATCTTCTGGACAGAAAGTACAGAGAGCGAAAGCGAAGTTTTCGCAGGTTGATCCTGGCCGTTCTGGTAGCTCTATTGCTAATCTATTTGCTTCTGGGCGCACTGATGGAAAGCTTTCTTCAACCAGCACTGATACTCATAACCTTGCCTCTACCCTTACTGCTGGCTCTGAGTGCGCAACTTATCTTTCAGGGAAACCTTTCGCATGTTTCGTTGTTCGCATTGATGATGCTGGCAGGACTCATCGCAAATGGTGGGATTATTATGGTATTTTCAATGGTCCGGGCTTTGCACGGCCAGAAGCGAAATTTGGCACCATTTTTTTCTGTGCGAATTCTTCGATCAGCTCGCGATAGAATCAGACCTGTAATGATTACCTCCCTTACAACGATCCTGGGGATGCTGCCCCTTCTATTCTCCTCTCACTCGGGTTTTTCCTGGCAATCGGTGGCTCTGGTTACGATTTCTGGCACCCTCTCCGCTATTCCCGTGGTCCTGATTCTTATTCCCTCTCTTTGCTTTAGCCTTTTGCCTGGCAAGTCTACCTTCAGGACCGGGCCCCACGGCCGCCTCAAAGATATCTTCAGGCAGAGCATCCAGGCTGGTATGCGACTCTTAAAATCCATACATCAAAGGCGATAACATCGATCAGAAATATTTAAACTAGAGAAAGCGCCATTTAAGACTGAAAGGCCAGTCTCGATACGGATCAAAGGAGGAAAGCTAAGATGAAGATGAAAAATAGAGCAGGATCCCGACGGTTCCAATCCCGGCAGCATATTGAGACAGGAACCAGTCCGGAAGAGTCAGGCGGCAACCCGGAGAACTTCTATTCGGAGTCCCCAGGGCCCAGAAGCAACAGCCGATGGGAAGAATTTCGAGTCTGGATGCACTCTGCCAGGGGATGGATCTATGCTCTGCTACTCATCGGTATCCTGGGACCCTACTCCATCCGATTGCTGCCATCCCGGAATTATCCGGACGAAATGCTGAATCGCTATTTTTCAAATGCCAGGACCGCTGATGAAAAAAATGCAGCATATAGAATTGGAGGTTTTTATAGAAGCAAGTCGGACCTGGCGAAAACCAGAAGAACTATTGAGTTGATGACCGGGATCGATGGTTCGCAGAGCAGGTTCCTGGATAGTGCGACCAATGCCGAATTTCAAAAGGAACAGTATGAAACAGATCTACTGGCGGCTGCCGTTCTCAGAAAAGGGCTGCTAGAAAACTCCATTTTTCGCAGATTCATTCGCAATGCCATGCGAAGGTCCATGGCCCGGGCCTATGTAATCTATTCATTCCGGCAAAATCCAGATTCCTGGCCAGGGTCAGGGTCCGCATCAGGATCGCATCCAGTAAATGGCAATATCGAGCAACGTCTCAAGAAAAAGATGGGTGCAGAGAATTGGAAGTCTCTGAGTCAGGAAAAGAAGCAAATCCTCAAGAAAAGACTTCGCCTGGAACGTATTCGAACAGTGATTCAAGATCGCAGAGAGAAATTGATTCGAGCTGAAAAAGCGCTACAGGGAAACCCGGATCCTTAGAGCTTGAAGAACTGAGTTTCCTTGATCAGTCCCTCTGCTTCCTGGGAGAGCTCCCCGGAAATATCTCGCAGGTTCTGGGATACAGCGGTAATGGATTCCGTTCGCTTTGTAATTTGATCCAGATTCTTGCTCATCTCCTGGAATGCCTGGGTTTGTTCGGAAGTGGCTTCGGCTACAAAATTGGCATTACGCAGAACTCCCTGAAAGGCTTCGCTAAGTTGATCTCCTGCTTTTCGCTGGGATGCAGCCTGCTCTCCCAGTTTCTTGAATAAAGCAAACCTGGTGGATATTTCATCGATGTACTGAATCATTGTATGCGAAGCATCGCTTACCTGCTGTAGCCCGTTGCGAATGGTATCCGAGGAACCAGAGCTCAATTCCTGAATGTTTCCCAGATACTGCCTGGTGCGATCGGCCAGCCTGGAAATCTCACTGGCGACTACCGCAAATCCCCGACCATACTCTCCGGCCCGGGCAGCCTCGATACTGGCGTTCAATGCCAGTAGACCGACCTGGTCGGCAATCTCTGCTATGCTTTCTACAGCCTCGATGATATCCCCGGTGGCCTTCTCCACGTCCTGCATGGACTGAATGGACCTGGCCATCATGGTCTGACCTTCTTTAGCTCTACTCTGCGTACTTTCGATTTCTTGAGACACAGTTTCTGTTTCCTGAACCGTTGCCTCGAGCTGATTATGGAGCGTGTCCAGAATCTTCTCTACTTCCCGGGCCGAGGTAGTTTGCTCTCGCGCATTTCCGGCAATGGATTCGGCTACACTGCCTGTCTCTTCAATGGAGGCAGAAATCTCTTCCACAGCAGCAGCGTTTTCCTGAGATTCCCGGGACAGAGTATCCCCCGATTGAGTTAACGTTTCCGACCGACGGTCCAGGTCCTTTGCTGTGATCGTCAGGGACGTAGCTGTAGTATGGAGAGTCCTGCCCATCCGACTGATGGCCTGAGCCATTTCCCCCAGTTCATCCGATCCTACCGTTGGTGTAGATCCTCGGAGATCCCCCGTTCCAAGGGTTTCCAGACTGCTGATGACGGCCTTTACATTGGTGCCAATGCTGCTTGCATAGCTACCAGCTGTAGTAGCACCGCAAAGCATCAGTATTAAGGAGAGCATTCCAACATGGATCTCAGAGTTCTCAGCGTTTAGCTGACCGGTAGCGTAGGCAAAGGCCACCGAACCCAGAATCATAAGAAAAGACATCCCGATGCTCACCTGGGTTAGCTGTGTTCTCCACCAGATCGGAAACCTGACTATCTGACGTCTTTCCAGAGGCACCGATGCCAGCTCCGGTCTGGCCAGAAAAGAAGCAAAGTATCGCTCCGCGAAGAAATAATACAGGCAGGCTGATATGGGAAAACAGGCAAGAAATACGATTCCAACAGTAAACCAGATCCAGGGCCTGAACCCGGTGGTTAAAGTTAAGACCCCGGCAACAGTGGAAACACCCAGGAGCCATCTCAGTGCAATATTCAAAGCTTCTTTTCCAGGAGCCCGTAGCAAATGTAGTTTCAGCTGCCTCCTGGCCTCCTCGTTCAGGGAGTCTTTGCTAAAGAGTCCTCTGGCAGGCTTTACCACCTGAATATAACGGGCGATATTTCCCAGCACCAGAGTAACGACGATGGCAGCAGGCAATGCAGCGAATAGAAATGCCTTGAACTCCGCTTCGCTGAAGCCGGTGAAAAAAAGAAGGAAATACACTGCCAGGCCCACTGGAAGCGAATATACAATGAGATCCAATCGGATGATAAGTTGAGTTTGCATGGATTGCCGTTATCGTTCCCCCGAAGCATTCAGTACCGGGGCAACGGAGCTTAGATTAGGTTAAATTATCGGCAAATGGGTACAGACCAGAAGTATCCCATCTCTGAAGTCGATACCGGAATATATGTGTACCGGTGGTGCCGCTGATGCCCGATCACTCCGCCGCCAGACTGGAGAATTTACCTATTCTGGACGTTGAAGCAGAGTCAATAGGTTTATGAAGTTGGGATTGAAAGATGGGACCGAAAACAAATCCGAACCGGGACAATGGATAGTCCAGTGAGCCCGGCCCGAAGAATTTCTAGAACTTCTGATATAGAAAATTTGGCTCCACGCTAATTATGTACGGAGAGTCTGACAGCGCCTTCTTAATGGCGTCCAGCCCTGGATCCGGATCTAACTTCAATTTGTAAAACTGAGAACTGGCCGAAACCAGTTTCACTTCCTTTAGAGGTAGTCCAGAGAGCAACTCTGATAGGAAGGCCTTCCCGTCTTCGACGCTGGTCTTCAGTTGTACGATGTATTCACCGGGAACCCGGCGCGGCGGCATTTCCCCGCCGCCCGGTTCTGGTCTTGACAATGGACTGTCCGGAGATGCTCCCATACAGAATGGTAATAGGAGCATTCCTGTTATGATCAATCCTTTGTGCATCATTGTAGAGTGGCGGTAACGCCCGTTACCTGATCCAGATCTCTCATGGAGTTATCAGCATTGATAGAAACTCCATACTTTGTATTGGAGCTGATGCTGGTATTTGCCTCTCCACCATCGATTATTTTCTGAATGGTGGTGGCTGCATCAAAGTCCGGATTGTAGGCTCGTAACAACGCGGCCAGTCCGGCAACATGAGGAGCAGCCATGGATGTTCCATCCAGATAGGAATAGGCAGTGTTACTGGGCGCCCAGGTAGTGAGCGTAATATCAGTAACGAAGGCTCCCGGAAAAGCATCGATGGAGTCTGAACTGAACTGATAACCTACCGTGCAGTTGCTGCTTCCTACACAATCTTCCAGATAGTGCTGATAGGAGGCCACAAAGGGAGTGCTACTTGCACGACAGAAGATGGTCCTGAACACGCTCCGATTATAGTCCGGAAGCGACAGGTAGGTACCGGTTCCGATTGGATCTCCAGTAGATGTATCGTATGCTGCCCGCACATAGTCATAGCATGTGGACCCAATTGGTTCTCCATATACGAATACAGAGTGAAACAGGCTCACGTTGGTGGCGCTGGAACTAATCGAAAAATTTCGATATATCCGCTGATCGGTGCTGGTAGGAATTGCTGTCGGGGTCGAACCGCTATCGAAGAAGTATTCGTAAAGGGAACAATCCCGCATAGTCAGCATTTCCAGAGACTCGGCCCCATCTCCACATGTACTGGAATTCCAACCGTAAGTACCGGTTCCAGTAGTGTTCCAGCTTGTATATGCGCTGCTTCCCGAAACCTCGGTTTCATTTCCATAGGCACTCATGATGTTGGTTCCTGGAGCCCCCAGGTCTACGGCACGCGAAGACTGGCTAGAAGTGTCAAAATTCGAAAAACTTGCTCTGGCAAAATCCTGATCCAGCGCGGCCACGCAAAGAATGTTGCTGTTGGTTAATTCGCATGGATACACATTATTGGAGGCCAGGTCCTGGTTCGAATTCCCGGCTGCGATAATCACAACCACGTCATTGGCTTCTGCATAGTCGATGGCATCCTCCATCAATGAACTGGTAGAGCCTCCTCCCAGACTGAGGTTGATTACCTTGGCACCGTTTCGCACAGCAAACTGAATGCCCTGAGCAATATCGTCCAGGGCCGCTCCTTCATGACCAATCACTCGAACGGCCATGATTTCCGCGGTCTGGCATACTCCGGAAACGCCTTTGTTGTTGTTTCCCACAGCACCGATGGTTGCGGCTACGTGCGAACCGTGCCCTTCTTCATCGGCAGGATCGTTATCGTCGTCAGCATAGTCCCAGCCATGGTTGGGGCATCCGCCAGATACGGTGACACCATTCTCATCCACGCAGCCGGTGCCATCCCACATGTTCGCAGCAAGATCCTCATGCGAATAATTCACACCCGTATCGATTACAGCAACAGTTGTAGCGCTGCAATCCGATGTCACATCCCAGGCGTTTAGAATGTCTATATCCTTGCCGGATGTACCAGGATTGTTCGTTGTATACGACGGACTACTCAGAGTCTGTCCGGTGTTTTCCAGGCCCCATTGATTGCCCCACTGGGTATCGTTGGGAGCAGGTGCAAACTTCTGATACAGATAGTTGGGCTCAGCATATTCAACCATGGGATCTTTGTTCAGTCGAGCCACAGCCTCTTCTACAGTTTCTCCTGTAAGAATTCTGGCTTTCATGGCCTTCAGCCGAGGCATGCGAATGGAGGATTGTAGTCCCAGTCCATTTGTGCGAGCCATCTGAGCGTTCTCACTCAGACCGGGCTTATACTTCACAATAACCTCCCCGGGCACGTACGCAGCCTGCGTATTTACCTTGTGAAAGGGAACGTTGTAGGGTTGCATCTCCGGCCTCGGCGATTCGGGCTTGGGAGCTCCCAGAACACTGGTAGCAAATACCGCTGCCAGCGTGAGACCCAGGGCAGCTCCTAGCTGCCGGGTCCTGAAGATTTCGTTGTTTCGTTTCGATTTCATGATTTCACCTCTTACTGTGGAACTACCACGGTTTGTTGGGCAGATGGAGGTCCTCCATCGGTGTTAAATCCAGCGAAAGCATAGACCTTGATGTACCAGGTTCCATGGTAATTCACCGTGATTACTTTGGATGTGGAGGTATCGCCAGATCCTGGCCAGGATACAAGGTCACAGAAGATGGTAGAGCCATCTACGTCCGCCGGATTAAATCCGGAAGTCTGACTGTAACAAACCGCATATCCGCCGCCTGTGTCGCTCACTCCCTGCTCTTTCGCCTGGTCCCATTCTACCAGAATATCTTTACCCGAATGGCCTGTGCCACTGAGGTTCAGAGATACCGAGGAAGCTGATCCGTCATCGCCATCGTCGCTATCAATATCGAGGGTGGCTGTTTTGGAACCGATGGTATCTGGTTCGAAAGTTACGTTAAAAGTAATGGATCCACCTGGAGCAATTGTGGTGGCAGGCAATGCCGTGCGAACAAACTGAGACGCATCTGTGCCACTGATGGAAACATCCAGACCGGTAAGCGTCACCGTTCCGATATTTCGTACAGTAATCGTTTTGGATGAGCTTACATCGTCAGGCCAGACTGTTCCGAAGGTTGGGATCGAGCCACCGCTGGTATAGTCCACGCTGTTATGTTCGATCTGGATCATTGGCTGTGGTTCTGGAGTAGAAGTTCCTACAAGATCCAGGTCAAATGCCGGATAATCCGGATCATTGGTCTCTATGGTAAGCGTAGCCGTTTTGGAGCCGTCCACAGTGGGTTCGAACGTAATGGTAAATGTTCGGGAATTTCCAGGAGTCAGGTTCGCATTGGAGGGCTGCCCAATGGTAAATTCAGTATGATTCGTTCCTGCTTTGGAAATAGCCGGACTGTTTGTGAATGTCAGATTCTGACTGCCGGTATTCGTAATCGTAAACGTTCTTGCAGAACCGCTATCGTTTTCCTGAACGCTACCCATATTGATTTCCGAGTTATGCGAAAAGCTGGTAGAGCCCTCCGTTATGGCCATCCTCGGTGCTGCTCCCGATCCCTCGCCTGTTAGGTTCAGCTCGTAGGTAGGGGTACCATTATCGTTGCTATCGATTTCAATCGTAGCCGTGCGAGTTCCATCGGCTCCGGGAACAAACGTTATCGTAAAACTAACCGTGCCTCCTCCAGAGATTGTAGTTCCGGATGGCTGGCTGATGGTATAGTCAGAACTATTGGAGCCAGATTTATCTACGATCGGCGTGCCCGTTAGCTCCAGGGACTCATCACCATCGTTGTGAATGGTAACTGTGTAGGTCTTTCCAGAACTGGCATTTGTGATTTCGGAGCCGAAATCCAGTGTTGTTCCACTTCCGTAATCGCTTCCTTCGTAGGTTACCCTCATGGATGGGGCTTGCCGGACTGGTGGTTCTCCCCCTAGAAAGAGGAACGCTAGACCGTTATTTCCTCCTCCGCTGGGCGGACAATGCAGTGCAAAAAAGCACACTGCGACTACGGACAGTAGTCTCCCGTATTTGAGTATCATTGATCATCTCCCAATATCTATTTTTATCCTCAGGAATCAGGACACAGGAGACAATGCCGGGGGCATAGTCCCTGTTCTATATGTTTTTTGGTATACTATTTTTTGGGGGTACAACAGGCCGACAGTTCATTTTTTTATAAAAATTTCGTATTTTATTGAGATTATATCGTCTCAGATCCGGCCTCTTCATTTTATCCACGATCGTAATAGGTAACCATGTAGTATCTGCGGCAAAACCGTGATTTCATACCGGAATAGCCCGTCCAACCCGGTTCCGGCTTCTGAATGAACGGGTTTACGATTCAAATTAACGGAGTTAGATTACTTTCGCGCCGGAGGACGTTAGCGGTTTGAGCGTTAGCAGATTGATCGGTTTTATCTGAGAAAAACCACTGAGAGCGTGCAATCAAATCGGGCATGGCGCCTGAACTTCACGGAATAGCTATTGGCGCGAATCTACATTCTATTGATGATCCATACTTATAGAAAAAGCCCGGATTTCTCCGGGCTTTTCACGGTCAGGGTATTCCTGAGGGGTTAGAAGTATTTCCCGGGCGCTGGTGCTTTCAGTGCACAGGGCCCGAGAGCCAATCCACGTTCGGTTTCCGGGGATTTACACCTAAATCCTTCGCCTCAGGAATTACTTCGCTGAACTCTTCGATAGGCATTCAGGAATCCTGCCAGAGGATAAACCTGTCGAGTCTGAATCCAGACCTTGCCGTTACCGGAGAAGCGGCAAACCAGACCTTCACCGGACAGAAATAGCGATTTGTATCCGCCTACTTTGGTGATGTTGTAGTCCAGACCTTCTGTAAATGCTACAATGCAGCCGGTATCCACGACATACTGATCTTTCACATCGATCTCGATAATGGCTCCATAGGAGTTGAACCATAGATCACCGGATCCGGTACATTTGATCAGGAACAGGGATTCTCCGGAGAAGAAACCTTTTGTCAGCCCCTGCCATTTGGTCTGCACTTCCACACCCATGGTGGATGCCACGAAAGCAGAGTTCTGCAGAAACATGGTTTCATTGTTCAGATGAACATGAAACAAATCTCCGGGAGGCCCCGGAGACACGGAAACGCTACCGTTGCCGCCTTCTGCCGTAAACTCATTGATAAACAGAGATTCGCCGGTGAGGAATCGAGAGAATCCACCTTTGAATCTGGTTTTCATCTTAACGTTGGTGTCCATGGCTGCCATGGCGCTCGCTTCCACTTTCAGGGTTTGTCCTGCAGGAACATCGATTACGGCCATGGAGAAGTCCGGACGACCTTCCATTTTAAAATTCCAGCTTTGTCCTTCCATATATTACTCCTTGCGCTTTCTCCTGGATCAACCTCGACGGGGCCGCAGATGCGGAGTCATGGCCGCGCCAAAAGCCGAAGGGTTATGGGACTGACAGTAAAGCTTACCTTTGCCAGAGAATCGACATACCAGGCCTTCGCCGCCCAGAAAGGAGCTGATCCAGCTCTTTCCTGCTTTGGAGATCTTAAAGCTCAAAGTCTCCTGGAAGGCTACGATATGCCCTGTATCTACGATGAAATCTCCATCCACATCTATAGAATAGATTGTGCCAAAAGAGTTCATGAGCAGTTTTCCGGATCCTTTCATACTGATCCAGAACAGGCTTTCGCCGGAAAACATGGATTGAAATCCCTGCCAGTTCATGTCCATATCAACCGTTGGTTCGGCAGCAAGGAATGAACCACCCTGGACGATCAGGGTCTCCTGGTTCAAAGTTACTTCCTCTATGTCTCCGGACAGCGTAGGAGCCACCCATACATGACCGCCGTTTGCGCCGGCTGTGTAGTGGTTCAGAAAGAGGGATTCGCCGGTAAGCAATCTCTTTAGAGATTTAAGCAGGCTGCCCTTTCCTTTCTTATGGGTAGTGGTTTCAATCTGCATATCACCACTCATGGCAATCATGGAACCACCCTCTGCAGTAAACGATTCGCCTGGAGCAAGATCAACGCGAGCGGCTGAGTTTCCAGGTCTGTAGTGTATTTCCGTATTCATATTACTTTCTACTCCTGATTATCAGCCCCAGAAGAATGGGTTGATCCATCCGGCCATTCCGCTCAGACTTCTGGTCTGAAGCACTACTCGGCCTTTTCCTTCCAGGCGGGTCACCAGACCCTCTCCGCCAAAAAAGCTGGAGAAGATTCCGCCGGCCAATTGCATCTTAAGTTTGATTCCTGGATCGTAAGCTACCAGGTGAGATGTATCTACGATATACTCTCCATCCAGCTCTTTATCTACGAAAGCACCATAGGCACCGTAGTAGAGCTTTCCTGTGCCGCTAACTTCCAGCTTGAACAATCCTTCGCGACCGATAAACGATGCGAAACCTGCCCAGGCAAGACCCAGCTTCAGGCCGGGAGTAGAAGCGATGTAGGCCCCGGGTTGCAGACAGAACGTTTCATCGTTCAGTTCAATCTCGCGGATGTCTCCGGGAGTGGCCTGCACCAGGGAACATCTGGCTGGCTTATCTGAATTATTTGTGAACTCATTCACAAAAAAGGACTCTCCCCCGAGAAACTTCTTAAGGGGAGCACGAAAGAATCCACCGTTCAGCTTGGCTTTCATATCCAGGTCGGCTTCCATGGAGGCCATGGCACCTGACTCTGCGATAATGGTTTCGCCTGGGTCTAACTCAACGTGGATGGACGCGAATGCGGGAGCACCAGTGATTTCACTTTTCATAGGCTTATTCTGGGAGGCTGATCCTCCGCTGAATTTTCTGAATGTCCAGCGGAATTTTTTGAAATTTTCGGTCTGGTGGCAATTCATCGATTTTTTGTTGGATGAATTCGATTCGTTCATCGGTGGCAGGATGTGTACCCATTACAGCCATGGCGCTTTGCTCGGTTTCAGACATCTGCTCTTCCTGGAATTCCTTAATTCTGCGAAAGAAACTTAGCATACCTCGAGGATCGATGTCCGCTTTTACCAATAAATTGAACCCTGTTTCATCGGCCTGACGCTCGAAATCCCGGCTGAACTTCTGCGACAGCAGAAAGCCTCCTTGATCCGCCAGGGCAGCTATCAATCCCTGGGTATCTCCAAACATTGCTCCAATCAATACATAGAGCCCGATGCGTCGCACCAGTAACTGGGTTCCATGACGATGAATTACATGAGCCATCTCATGAGCCAGAACTCCGGCCACTTCCTCTGCTGAATCTGCCTTTTGAAGCAGAGCAGAATGAATGAAGATCGAACCACCGGGGATAGCAAATGCGTTCACATCCTGATGATGCACCACCTGAAACTTGAAGTGAAAGGGCGACTCGGCCACCTCCAGCAGTGGTTTCGTCATTGTATCGATCCCTTCATTGACCACCGGATCCTGAACTACTGACATGCTGGATGTCAGGTTCTTCTCCACAAGTTCGCCCAGCTTTACCTCTGCCTCCGGAGGAATTTGATCGATGGCAGCCTTGAACAGCAATCCGCGGCCCAGCCAGGCGCCAACTACCAGGCCCAGTGTAACAGCGGCAAGAGTCCAGTAGCCTCCCTTCACTCGTCTATGACGACCTACGATCTTCTTGATGGCAGGCTGCAAATGAGGTTTCTGAAGAGCTGGCTCCTTGAGAATGCTGCGATCCGTAGTGTAGATCGAGATCCCTGAGCGAGCCGGACTCTTAAAGTAGATCAGCCGGTTCTGATTTCCACCTGCCGAAATATCCAGATTCTCCAGGGGCATCTGGATCAAATGCTGATCCGATGCATTGGGCTTGAATTCCAGAGTGCCTTCCAGAACGCGTAGAGAGCCGGCCACGCGGCTGCCATCCTCAACAAAGGCGGCTCCTTCAAATGAGGCCGTGGTTTGCCCGGAGCGAGTAGTAAGATCTTCCATATGTACCGGGATAATACATGGATTGCACTGTCAGCCAAGCAAAATTACCCTGACTCAATGAAATCGTTCATGATCTATGGAGCCAGCGGCTATACAGGGGAGCTCATAGCCCATAAATGTAAGGAGCTGGGCCTGCCGGCTATCCTGGCTGGCAGAAATGCAGACAAAGTGCGTCCCCTGGCCGAGAAACTGGATCTGCCTTTTCGCATTTTCGATCTAGAAGACTCATCACGCATAGAGTCTTCTATAAAAGACTGCTTCGCGGTGCTGCACTGCGCCGGACCATTCATCCATACAGCAGAGCCCATGGCCCGAGCGTGTATCGCATCCGGGGTTCATTATCTGGATATTACAGGAGAAATACCGGTATTTCAGAAAATCCATACTCTGGATGAAGAAGCGAAATCGGCCGGGGTAGCTCTAATGCCTGGAAGCGGCTTTGATGTGGTACCCACCGATTGCGCTGCAGCCATGGTAGCTCAGGCATGTCCGGATGCAACCGACCTGGATATTGCTTTTTTCTCATTGGGAAAGATGTCCCGGGGCACTATGAAAAGCGCACTTTTGCAGATGCCCCAGGGCAATAAGATTCGCAGGAATGGCAACCTGGAAAGCGGCCCACTGCTCAAGCTAAAGAAATCTGTTCAACTGGCCGGGAAATCGCGCACCGGTTTTAGCATTCCCTGGGGCGATGTATTTACAGCAGGAATCTCCACCGGAATACATAACATCACCGTCTACAGCATGGTTCCAGGCCTGCCGGTATTTATGGCTCCTTTGATTCGCCCATTTACAGGGCTTCTAAAAAGTTCCGGTGTGCAGTCTTTTCTGCGAAATCGCATCGATGCAGGAGAAGCCGGGCCGGATGAAAAAACGAGACAGACTGAGAAAAGCTATGTGTATGCCAGGGCATGGAATGCAGATAGAAGCAACGGCAAGAAGACAGGCAAACCCCGGGAATCCGGAAGTCCGGCTCAGGACTTCGCCGAAGTGGAACTGGAAACCATGGAAGGATATCAGTTTACCATGGAATCTGCTTTAGCCGCCTTGCAGGCCCTGGATAAGAAGCCGGGTCTCAAGGGGTTCCTAACTCCTTCCATGGCCTTTGGCAGCGACTTTGTTTTGAAGCTTCCGAATACGAAAATTCTGCGCAGGCTTCCTTGAGATACATCTTGCTTATGCCAGGACCCAATCCATGGCCCGGTATATGACTATCACAGAAGACAACTCGTAAGGATGTTCTGGAACGATTTCAGTGTAACGTCAGAGGATTCAGGGTAAAGACTCCATGAATAAGGATTCCGCGAAAAGCGAAGAAATATTCTCTACCATGCATGTAATCGCCGTGCCAGACCTGGCAGCTTCTGCGAAATTCTATGAGGATACGCTGGGCTTTACTGTGCACGAAATTGGCGATCCTGGATGGCGAATCTTTCGACGAGGTGCCTTTCAAATCATGGCCGGCCATTGTCCGGATGCAACACCTCCGTCGCAAACAGGCGACCATTCCTATTTCGCCTACGTTCATCTAAGAAATGCGAGTTCCCTTTACCGGGAACTCCAGCAGAAGGATGTGGACTGGATCAAGCATATCGCAGATGAGCCCTGGGGAATGCGAGAGTTTGGAATCCGCACTCCAGATGGGCATCGAATTATGTTCGGGGAGCCCCTGACTCAAAATTAGGAGGATCTGATTTATCTACGAGCCCTGGTGTGGCCCGCCCGATTTTGTCACACCCCCATGGCATAATCTCTTCTGGAATTCAGTTATTGCCGGATTTAATCAGGGTCCATCAGGAATTAACCGGGGTTTAACCTGGATTTAACTAGAATTCCTACGGCAGGCCCAGGTCTGAAGGGATCTGGAGCCATTTGAAAGAGCGCTTGGCACTAAAGGAGCAATTCAATGAAAACTCAGTATTATACGGCCTCCACCCTGGATGGTTTTGTGGCCTCCCGTGAACATAGTCTGGAATGGCTATTCGCCCTGGGCGATCCAGTGGAGTCCAGCTATGATGAGTTCTTCGCAGAAATAGGTGCAATGGCCATGGGTTCGGCTACCTATGAATGGCTGGTCAAAAATCATCTGCGGCCGGGCACACCGGAGGAGCAACCCTGGCCCTACGAGAAACCGGTATGGGTATTTAGCAGCAGAGAATTGGACCTTCCCGAAAATGCAGATGTGAAACTGGTTCAGGGGGACGTTCGTCCGGTGCATGAGCGGATGCAAGAGGAAGCGCAGGGAAAGAATGTATGGGTTGTAGGAGGAGGCGAATTGGCCGGCCAGTTTTATGATGCGGGTCTTCTAGATGAGTTAATCATCCAGTTCGCAGCCACCACTCTGGGCTCTGGCATGCCAGTGTTTCCTCGAGAAACTCCGGCGGGCCGACTCCAGTTTCAAAACGCAAGCCCCATGGGTAATGGCTTTGTAGAGCTAAGATACCAGATTCATTACAGCTAAAGAGTACACAACGGTAAGCCAGCGACGAGCGTATTGTGTCTAGAGTATAGCCTATCTGGGATTGAATCCACCAGAAGTGGGCTGGACAATACTGTGCCAAAAAGCAGAAAACGGCAGGGGGCCGGACTCAAATTCGAGGGCCCCGATGCTCCCCGGCGCCGGCCTCCGACCAGGCATTGGTCCAGAATTCTCAGCGGAAAGGAAGCGTAGGCGAAAGATCCACCTTTCGCACGGGCACAGCTATCTCAATTCCTGCTCGAGATAATGCTTTGTGCATGGCCATCAGCCCTTCATGTTTGGCTTCAAAATACCCCTGCTGTCCCGGATATTCGATCCAGTACCGGGCCATGGCTTTCATTCCATATTCCCCTGCTTCATCCATCAGTACACTGAAATCTGTCTCTGGCATTCTTCGCTCCAGGCCCTCTAAAGCTCCTGTCATTGCAGTGGCTGCCTTTTCCAGATCGCAATGAAAAGGCAGCATCACAGGAAGATCGATTCGCCTGAGTCCGGTACGGCTGTAATTTTTTAAAGGTTCTCTGTACACCTCTCGATTGGGGATAACCACAATCTGGCCCTGAGGAGTTCGCAAATCGGCGGCTCCCAGGCCTACTTTGGTTATGGCACCAAAATGACCTCGAATTTCAACAATATCGCCTACGATAAATGGTCTTTGAAAAGCGAGAATAATGCCACTTAAATAGTTGGAAGCTACCTCGCGAAACGCAAAGCCCAGGGCCAGACCCAGGATACCGGCCCCGGCAAGCAGGCTGGAAACAGCCCGGTCCAGCTTAAGAACTCCCAGAGCGACGAACAGGCCCAGCACCACCACCAGTATTTGTGCGATTCCACCCAGGATGTACACCAGGTTTTCGTTACTGGAAAACCGTTTCAGCAATCGAACTGTGGTACGCCGCATTAGCTTTGCGCCCACGAAAAAAAGAATTAGAACGACAATTGCTGCGATTGCGTTGGGAAGACTTACCACCAGGGCGTCGGCCCAGCCCAGCAATTTTAGCTCTAGAAGTTTGTAGACTCTTTGCAAATCCATCCATGTTAACATAGGAAGTGGAAACTGGAAGTCCAGGGGTTTTGCCTTCACTCTGCACTATAGTTCAGCACGGCCAATTGCCTTCTCTACCTGTGACAAAAAGACAATCTGGACCTCGGCCTGGGCTTTCCGGCAGTTCCCGGATTCTGGAGCGAACCCTTCTTATGCGAGCGGCAATGTAATCTATATCGCGCACCATCCCTCCGCTGATTACACTGCGGCCTCGAAATCCATGAACTATCCTGTCTTCGTCCGCTCGCTTATCTACCAATCACCTCTCGGAGGCCTTCCCTCGGCGCAACCGGTCCTCTTCTTACCGATCGTATCCCTGGGTCTTAAATCACTCCAGCCCTAGCCTTCTTCTCGAATGAGCTGCACCGGCGATGTATGAAATACCTCTCGACTAATCCATAATCCAATCAATATGTTTAGAATCACCGTACCGGCAAAAAGTAGACTCAGAGAAAAGTAAGGCACGGCAGCATCGCTTTCAAAGAAGTAGGAAAGCACCGGACGACTTACCACTTCAGCCAGCAGCCATCCTACAACGCATCCCAGGAAGCTCAGAATTCCATACTCATAGGTTAGAATCTTTCGAATATCTGATGCGGGAGCCCCCAGAACCTTGAGAAGCATACTTTCCTTGAGCCTCTGAAAGCGCCCGGCTGCAACCGCCCCTACCAGGATAACAATTCCATTGGCCAGAGTCATATAGGATAGAAACTGAATCACAACGCTGATCCTTTGCATTATGTAGCTGGCATTTCGCACAGCTTCGGAAATATCGATAATGGTAAGATTGGCAAATTGCTCCACCATCGCCTTCTGGAAATTGACAATGTCCGAATCCAGACGAAAGCTTGCGATGGTCATCCCCGGTGCATTCTCCAGCATACCTGGAGAAAAAACAAAGTAAGAATTGGGTTTGATGGCCTGCCATTCTACTTCGCGCAGGCTGGTCACTTCTGCATCCAGAGCAATCCCCTGGATATCCATGGTAATTTCATCCCCCACTTCTATGCCCAGACGATCCGCCAGGTCTTCATCGATAGATACCTGCTGATTTCCAGGTTTGCCCTGCCAGAATTCTCCATCCGTAACCCGTTCCGATGATATCGTATGATCCCTGTAGGTAATTCTGTATTCCCGGGTAAGCAGGCGATCCTCCCAGCTTCGGTTCACAGAATCCGGATCCACACTGGACTTATCCAGGGTATCTCCATTGATGGCCTGTAACCTGGCTGGAATCATGGGCGCCATGGAGATATCGCTGGCACCTCTTGCTTCAATGAAACCTTGAAACTCCCCCAGCTGATCCTTCTGAAGATCGATAACAAATACGTTGGGTAAATCTTCCCGGGTCTCTACATTGATCTCTTCCTGAATTGAATTTTCCAGGATGTACACTGCACTCAATAGCAGAATTCCCAGACCAATACTGGTAAGTACGCTGGCTGTTTGATTGCCGGGCCTGTAGAGACTGGCAATTCCATAGGATGCATGAACTGACTTTGCAGGAATGATGCGGGCCAATCGCATAACGCCCATGGCAAACAAATACAGTAGTGCGATGCATCCTGCAATAGCCGCGGCAAAACCCACAGAGGCCCCGGCAGACTCCGTTTGCCAGTAGACAACGGCGATGACCGAGATCACAGAAAGAAGGGCCACACCCAGAACGATGAGTAATCTACTGCGCTCTTCTCCTTCTTCAATACTCTTTCGAATCACTCGAAGAGGAGAAACGTTTCGCATACGATACACAGGAATAAGTACAAAGATTGCGCAGGCTACAGATCCAATAAGCACCGATTGCAAAAGAGTGATCCAGGAAAATTCCAGTTGGATCTGGACCGGCAGGAGTTCACTACCCAGAGCCGATTTAAGCCAGTCAAATGCCAGAGGCGGTAACAGACTTCCAGGCAGCGCTCCCAGAAGAGATCCCAGAATTCCAGGAATCATAGAAAGGAAGAAATAGATAGCAAATACCTGGCCAGGGGTAGCCCCCAGGCTTCGTAGAATCGCTCCGTGCTGCAGCCGATCCTTGAGAAAGACCGAAATTCCGGAACCAATACCCAGGCCTCCCAGAATCAATGTGACTATACCTACGATACTCAAGAAATCCGCCACAATTTTGAGAAATCGGCGAAGACTATCTGCCCCCTCTTTTGATGTGCGAATCTCCAGGTTTTCTTCCCGCAGTGCAGCAGAGAAATATTCAGACTTTACATCCTCTGCTGAAAGGGACTGCGGCAAAAAGAACATCTCATGATAGCGAACGCGGCTTCCTCTCTGTAAAAGTCCGGTGGCCTCAGCGAACCTCTCACCAATGTAGAGTGATTTGGCATATCCGAATCCCGAAGCAACAGTGCCCGGCTCTGGAACAAAAACACCCAGCACCCGGAAATCCTTGCTGCCCAGACGAATTCGCTGCCCGGATGATACCTCCATGGATTTGGCCAGGTCCGGATCCAGTATTGCACCTGGCAGTCCATCGGACGGATTCTGCTGCAGTTTCTGCCAGACCCCCGGAGGATCGGTGCGGATCTCTCCGTAGAAAGGAAAGCCTTCTCCCACGGCTCTTAATCGAGCCAGGGCAGTAGTTTCCACCTCTTCGCCATCCGCACTGCGCTTTTGCGCCATGGTGTTAAACTCAACCATGGCTGCGGATTGAGCTCCACTATTCAGTAGTTCCTGCTTGATCTGAGTGGCCCTGGGCCCGTCCTGCTTTCGCGTGGATTCCAGGATTAAATCGGCCCCCACCAGCCTGCGGGTCTGGGATTCAATACTTCCTTCTACACCATTTACTGTGGTCTGAATCAGTGCAATGGCCGCGGTACCCAGAGCAATACTCAGAAAACAGAAGGCTAGCTTTCCCCGGGAGTTTCTAGTTTCTTTCCAGGCCAGTTCCAGGCCGTAGCTCAGTTTCATCGAGAGGCCTTCTTGCGGCTGGTCTTCCCTTTTCGGGTCGATGTTTGGCCGGACTTTCTGGTAGCTTTTCTGGCTACCTTCGTAGCGGCTTTTTTCGACGACCTCTTCTTATGCACAACGATTTGCTCCACCTGACCGTCCCGTAGTCGAATCTCCCGGTCCGCAAGACCTGCAAGAGCCGGGTTATGGGTTACCAGTACAAGGGTGCAGTTCTTACGTGTATCCATCAGCAAATCGATCACCGTATCTCCGCTGGCAGAGTCCAGGTTTCCGGTAGGCTCATCGGCAAATAGAATGGAAGGAGAGGTTACCGATGCCCGGGCAATAGCCACCCGTTGCATTTCACCTCCAGAAAGCTGCGTGGGATAGTGATTTAAACGATCGGCCAATCCCATTCGTTCAAGCATCCGGGCGGCCCTTTCATCGGCACCGGACTGATCCTGGAGTCTGAGAGGCAGGCTAACATTCTCCAGAGCAGTCAAAGTGGGAACCAGCTGAAAGTTCTGGAATACAAAACCAATGCGGCTTCCCCGGAAACGTGACAGCCTGGTTTCATCCATGGCATTTAGATCCTGCCCTGCCAGCAATACCCTGCCCCTGGTGGGGCGATCCAACCCTGCCAGCAATCCCAGCAGAGTTGATTTTCCACTTCCGGAGGGTCCGGTTATGGAAACAAATTCACCATCCTCTACTTTAAAACTTACATCATGTAAGACAGTCAGTGCTCTTTCCCCTCTTACATAGTCTCTACCCAGGCCAATTGTTTCGATCATGTTCCAATGAATAAAGGGATTCCTTCTCTACCGGTCAAGTAGGGAAAAGATGAGACCGTTTCTCAATTTCATATATAATCACGTCGCAAAGGGGCTTTCTATAGAAAGAAACTTGTAAGCACTATCGCGCATTGTAAGTAAGACAGGAATCCCTGGTTACTCCATATAAGTTCTCTTTAAAGAGAATGTCGCATACTACAAACAAAGGACTCAGGTCCAAATGCGAAACGAACTGTGGATACTGGAGGGTTCGCACCTGATTCCCAAGAGGACCCAATATGCAGGAACAGACCAACACTGCCGGCCACGTGCCGGATTACGACAACCAGATCGTTCGCTGGTGGGTGCTCAGCACCATTTTTTATGGTGTGGCAGCCATGCTTATGGGTGTTATTGCGGCATTCCAGATGGTTTACCCATCCTGGAACCTGACGCACATACTGCCCAACCTGAGCTTCGGACGAATCCGGCCCGTTCACACAAACGGGATTATCTTCGGATTTACATTGAGTATTATCTTCGCGACGATGTACTATTCCATCCCGCGTTTACTAAAAACTTCCGTATGGTCCCGAGCCCTGTCTCGAGTCCATTTCTGGATGTACCAGGTAACCCTTCTGGGCGCCGTTGTGACTTTGCTTCTGGGGTATACCCAGAGCAAGGAATACGCAGAGCTGGAATGGCCGCTGGATTTGATTATCGCTGTATGGTGGGTAATCATGTCCCTGAACTTCTTTATGACCATAAAGAATCGTCAGGAAAAGCATATCTATGTAGCCATCTGGTTCTTTATCGCCACCTGGGTAACCATCCCAATCCTGTTCATTGTGAACAACCTGGCCATTCCATCCGGCCTGTTTAAATCCTATTCCATCTTCAGTGGAACGACAGATGCAAACATTCAGTGGTGGTATGGACACAATGCTGTGGCATTCGTACTCACCACTCCTATCCTGGGAATGATGTATTACTATCTGCCCAAGCATGCCAGGGTTCCTATTTTCAGTCACAGGATTTCCATTATCCACTTCTGGTCTTTGATCTTCATCTACATCTGGGCCGGACCTCACCACCTTCTGTATTCACCTATTCCAGACTGGGCTCAAACCCTGGGGATGGTATTCTCGGTGGCGTTGATCGCACCTTCCTGGGGAGGTATGCTGAATGGATTTCTCACCCTTACCCAGTCTAAAGAGAAGATTCGCACCGATGCAGTGATTAAATTCATGCTGGTGGCTCTGACCTTCTATGGTATGTCCACGTTCGAAGGGCCTATGATGTCTGTTCGTGCAGTAAATACCATTTCGCACAACACAGACTGGACCATCGGACACGTTCACGGTGGCGCTCTTGGCTGGGTGGCAGGAATGGCATTCGTTGCTATCTACTACCTGGTGCCCAGACTGTGGAACACCAATCTGCATAGCGAAAAACTGGCAGAGGTGCACTTCTGGATGGCATTTGGAGGCATTATCCTCTATGTAGTTTCCATGTGGGTTTCCGGTGTTACCGAAGGGCTTATGTGGAGAGCTGTGGATGCTACCGGTGCACTCCAGTACGATAAATGGATAGAGATCGTTGAGATCTTGCAGCCCTACCGATTGATTCGTGCTCTGGGCGGAACATTGTTCCTGGCAGGATTCCTGCTTCTGATCTACAATATCTGGATGACCATACGCAACGCCGGTTCTGGCTTCGTTGCTGTGGATCTGCGAGAAAAGGCTTAAGCTGAGCCAGGAGAACCAATATGTCAGAAGAAAATAGCAGAATACCAAAGGAATTAACCTGGTACGAAAAGCTCAGCGCCAAAGTTGAGTCCCATGGCTTGAAACTGACCATCTGGACCACCATCGCCATTCTGATTGGTGGTGCAGTGGAGATACCTCCCTTCTTTATGATGGGCGAGGTCAAAAAGATCGAATCTGTGACTCCTTTCAGCGCTCCTGAACTGGCCGGTCGAGATGTGTATCAGGCAGAAGGATGCTTCTATTGCCATACTCAGATGATTCGACCCTTTCGCTGGGAAACTCAGCGATGGGATCCGAACCTGGCTTATGGCGAAGCTCCCTACTCCAAGGCTGGCGAATTCGTTTACGATCACCCTTTTCTCTGGGGATCCAAGCGAACCGGTCCGGACCTTTCGCATGAAGCGAGCATTCGCCCCAGCGCTGCCTGGCATGCGGAACACTTGATCAACCCCAGGGATGCTGTGGATAATTCGCCCATGCCGGCGTATCCTCATCTGTTTCTGGAGCCTGTAGATGCAGACCAGACCATCGCCAATATGCGAGCCCTGGCAACCATCGGAGTTCCCTATAAGGCTACGGATTTCCAGCTGGCGAAAAACCTTTTGATCAAAGAATGCTCCGAGCAGGATCAGAAGAACCTGAAGAGAGCCATGGTAATGAAAGGCTACAGCGAAGCGGAAATTGAAGCAAAGGTCTGCAAACTGGGCGAAGTAGTGCCCATCACCAAAGGTGATGCTCTGGTGAGCTATCTACTGAAACTCGGTCGCGATACAACCTCTGTAGCCATGGAAAAAGCTGCAGAAGCGAAAGAGTCCGATGTAGCGAATGCATCAGAGGATTCGGAGGCCCAGAATGGAAACTGAAATCTGGATGGGGATCTATAAAGGCTTACGCCTTCCCCTGCTGGGTATGATACTTCTCTTTATTGCCTGGTACGTTTATCGTCCGGGCAAGAAGAAGGAACTGGAAGCGGCCAAATACGATATGCTGGACGATGAGATCGATACCGGCCTGTCCGAGGAATACCGCAACCGGGATAAGGAGGCAGTATAATGGCAGATTTTCAAGAAGTAAGAGATGATGAAGAGATTTACGAGGGACGCGGCTGGCTACCTACCTGGTGGACCTTGATGCTGATTGCCGGTATCGTCTTTGGAGTAGTCTATGTTCTCTGGACCCATGGTCTGGAAGGATGGGATCAAGAGAAGGGTTATGAGCAGGAAGTTGCCGATTATCAGAAGCAATTTCCCGAAGCCATGAACCTGAACAAGATCACTCTGAACGAAGAAGGTGCAAATCCACTGCGCGGCGATGCTGAAGCCATCGAAGCCGGCCAGAGCCACTTCCAGTCCAAATGTGCTGCCTGTCATGGTAACGATGCGAAAGGCCGAGTGGGCCCGGATCTTACCGATGCCACATGGTTGCACGGTAACTCGGATGAAGTAGTTTTTGGTCTGGTGATGAACGGAATCCAGGGAAATCAGAAGATGCTGGAAACCGGAGGCAATATGCCCGCTCATAATCGCAGCCTGGGCAGCACGAAAGTGCTCCAGGTGATGGCATGGCTGGCCAAAATGAATCCCAGTCTCAAAACCAAATAGTTTTTGGAGACGTAGTTTCCAGGTTCAATAAAGATAGATTAATTATAAAGCGGAGGGTTACTCCCTCCGCTTCCTTTCGGAAGAGCAAGACCCCACCTGGGAGGACATCATGGTCATCGCAAGGCCTATTGAAGGCAAGCACCGCACAATCAAGAATCGAATCAACATTGCACTCTTTGCTCTGTTTCTGGTACTCCCCTTTATTCGCATAAACGGACACCCTTTTCTGCTTCTGGACATTCCCCAGAGAACTTTTCACGTCTTTGGACTGACGATCTGGCCTCAGGAGCTCTATTTCCTTCACGTAATTCTTTTGACTCTGGGCTTTATGCTGCTCTTTTTTACCGCTCTTTTCGGGCGAATCTGGTGCGGCTATGCATGTCCTCAGACCATCTTCACGGAAGCCTATAACTGGGTCGGGAAGCTGGTAGCGGGAAATTCCTACGGTAAGCCCACAATGAAAAAGTCGCACTGGGCTCGCGTAATACCGGCCTGGGTGCTTCTTTCCTTTTTGTTTAGCTTTGCATTCGTCGCCTACTTTGTTCGCTACGAATTCATGCTGGGCCATCTGGCAGCGGGAAACATCTTCGCTTTTGAGGATACCTATCGTCCTGCTGCCTGGTTCATCTTCTTGATGGCTTCCACCGGTACTGCTTTCTTTAATATGGTCTACTTTCGTGAGAATCTATGCAAGTATGCCTGTCCGTATGGTCGCTTCCAGGCTGCACTTATTGATCGTCACAGCCCCATCGTTATGTATGATGTAGAACGTGGCGAGCAGCGCAGACAGAAAGGCCAGAAGGTGGGCGAACATGCAGGGGATTGCATCGACTGTCATCTATGTGTGCAGGTTTGTCCTACCGGAATTGACATTCGCGATGGATTACAGATTGGATGCCTTTCCTGCGGGCTCTGTGTAGATGCCTGTAACAGCGTTTTACAAAAATTCGATAAGCCCACTCTCATCGACTATAGCACTATTGCAGAGTCGGAAACCCATAAAGTGGATCGTCAGAGCCGACCCTACTTTCGTCCCAGAACAGCCGTCTATGGCGCTGTAGTGGGAGCCCTGATTGTTGTCTTTACAGCTCTTCTTGTTCTTCGCACCCCCATCTATGCCAGTATTCAGAGAGATGCGGAACTGCGAAACAGAAAGGTGGCAGACAGCTACCAGAACGGTTACGAGCTTCACCTGGGAAACATGTCCTACACCGACCTGCGAGTAAATGTTGCGGTGAAGGGAGATGGACCGTTTGAAATTATTTCAAGACCTGGAACCATAGAACTGGATCCATCCCAGCACAAGGAATTGCGACTTATTGTGGCTTATAAGGCGGAAAAGGCGCCCCTGCGCCCACGCGAAATCCAGTTTCTAATTACGAGCGCGGATGATCCATCCATGCAACACGTAGTGGAAAGCAAGTTTACATTCCCCATTGAGTGATGGAAAGGACTGAATACGAAATGTCAGAATCAATGAAAACAGCCTTCTGGCTAATTGGTATATTCTTCACCCTGCTGGTAATTGGCCTGGGATACACTCTGAAGCTGGCTCTGGATAATGCGGAGCCAATTCTGGACGAAAGCTACTATGAAAAAGGTCTGGATTATCAGGCCCATATAGATGCCCGGGAGCTGGCCCAGAACCAGGGATTTCAAATCCAGGGCGCCGTCTTTGAAAAGGATTTGCTGGAGCGAGGTAAGCAGAACCTGTCCTGGACCCTGATGGTGCCCGAAGGTAAAACCTTGAAAGCGAAAGACGTGAACTTCACTCTGGTTCTGGATCAGCCAGCCACCAGCCGCTACCGGCAAAGCGTCAAGATTGCTCCTGAAGACATTCAGATTCGAGACGGTAACCTGGTATTCAGCAAAGAGATCAATATTCCTCGACCGGGATACTGGGACGTAATTGTGGATGGCAAAGCGGGAGAGCTGCGCTTTCATCGCAGCCATAGAGTAGGTGTGGAATAAATGGCCGGTCTATTGATCACTCTTCCCATCGCGGCGGTAATCGCACTGGCCTTTCTGGGCTTCTTTCTCTGGAGCGTGCGAAACGAAGATTACGAAGATCCGGAAATGATCAAGTATCGCATGCTCATGGATGAACAGGACCAGGCAGATCGTTCCATTCAGCCAAAGAAGCAAAAATCCCATCCTGTTTCAGATTATTCTGCGGAGTCAACAGAGCATTCTACGGAAACTATGAGGAAGCATGCGAATTCGCAAGTCGAAACTGTCGATTCGCCCATAGAAGCAGAGAATCCGGTGGCCGGCGGTACCACCGGGCGAAGCTCCTGACCGAGAAACCATGACAGGCATAGAAAGTTCCGGGTTCTGGGCAGCTGTTTCCGTGGCCTTTATGCAGGGATTTGTAGGCTCCCTGCATTGCGTAGGAATGTGTGGTCCTTTCGTCCATTTATTGAACGGTAGATCTGCATCGTCCGCAAACTCCCGAACAAACGGCTCTTCCCCAAAGGTTGCATCCGACGCCGCCCAGAATCCTGCTGATTCCTTCGCCACTGAATCCAGTTCCCTTTCAGAGGATGGCTCAACCGGACCAGATGGTTCTACCAGTCCAGGTGCTGCCAGCACTCCAGGGAGATCAATAAGCAAACCCCGGATTTCCATAAACCTGATCTACAATTTGATGCGCTCCCTTTCCTACATGTCGGTAGGCTTTTTTCTGGGAATCGCAGGAAAGACTTTGAACCTTTATGTAGTGAACTCTGTGGCAGCCATACTGGGTGCACTGCTTCTACTGTACTTTGGCCTCAGCTTTCTTTTTCCCGCATCTATTCCTGGATTTCATGGTATTCGTATGCCTGGCTGGTTCAACCGTTCCATCGGACAATTGCTTCGCGGTCGAACCAACCCTGTGGAAAATGCTGCACTGATGGGCATGGTGTCTGGATTGCTTCCCTGCGGCCTGCTCTATCCTGCCTATGGATTGGCCCTGGGAACGGGAGAGCCTCTGGCCGGTGCTTTTATCATGTTTGTATTCAGCCTGGGCACTTACCCGGCTCTGATGGTAGTGGGTCTTGCCAGCTCCAAACTGTGGGATTTCTTGCGCGCCAGATGGCCCGGACGAATCCTGGGAATTGCCATGATTCTGTATGCAGGTTTCATTGTATTCAAGCGTTGGAGCCATGCAGGACAATTCTAAAACCAGCCAGGGCCAGCAGACGGATGTCGTCGAAAAGGACGTTGGACTTTGCTATCATTGCGGCCTTCCTATAAACATTTCTGCCATCGTTCGAAACGGTCAGTCTTTCTGCTGCCAGGGATGCGCCGGTGCATATGAACTAATTGCCGGCTCCGGCATGCTGGATTACTACGAGTTTCGCACGGAGTATGCCCCTCGTCCGGAAGAAAAGACAAACGATGAGATCTGGGATTTGATTGAGAGTCAGTCCACCGGATCCGAATCCGATCCCCCCAGAACCAGAGCCATCCCTACTGATTCTGATACCAGTACTGGTAATGATAGAAATATAGCACCCACTTCAAATAAGGCCGGACAAACATTTCCAGGCCACGGGACCAACCCCCGAGCAGAGTCAGACTTTCTCATAGAAGGCATCCACTGCAGCTCCTGCATATGGCTTAACGAAACCATGCTTCGCTCCCTGCCCGGAGTGCTGGAAGCCTCGGGCAATCTGGCCACCAATCGACTACACCTGGTGTGGAATCCGGAGTCAATTTCGCTGAAGGAACTGGCACATCGAATAGAAAAGATGGGCTATCGCCTGCTACCCCTGAGAAAAAGCGATTCTTCGGAAGCACAAAAAAACTACGCCCGCAACCTGTTGAAGCGAATGGTGGTGGCTGGATTTTTCGCAGGCAACATTATGCTGGTAAGTGTTTCTCTGTACGCTGGCTACTTTGGTGTGATGGATCGATTTACCAGGAATTTTTTTCATCTGGTGAGCTTTGCATTTGCTACTCCTGTAATGCTGTACAGCGCCGCAGTGTTCTTTCGCACGGCCTGGTCCTCATTGAAGCATGGAGTTCTTTCCATGGATTTGCTTACCGCGTCGGGGCTGGCCATTGCATATTTCTATAGCATATATGCAGCCTTTTTCGAAGCCGGAGAGGTATACTTCGATTCCGTCTGTTTCGTAACCTTCGCAGTACTTGCAGGAAGGTATCTGGAAAGCAGGCTAAAGCTTCGAAGCCTGTATTTGATCGATAATCTGCAACAGGCAGAATCCCCCTTTGCTCGGATTCTGGAAAACGGCAATCAGAGGATTGTGGCATCTGAATCATTGAATCCCGGAGATATAATTCTATTGAAGCCGGGAGAAAGCCTGCCATGCGACTGCCGGCTGCTGGATGAATCTGCAGAAGTGGAACAGTCCCTGCTTACCGGAGAATTTGAACCCGTCACTCGAAAGCGGGGAGATCTATTGCTTTCTGGGGTCAAATCCATCGGCGAAATGAAACTGAAAGTAGAGCGCCCAGGAGATCAAAGCGCTTTAAGACAGATTCAGAATATGGCATCCGAAAGCTTGAATGATTCGCCGCGAAGCCAGAAATTTGCAGAAATGGCCGGCCGATACTTCGTAGGCTTTGTACTTCTGGCAGGTATCGCAGCATTCTTCTATCATTATCAGATATCCGGTCTCTCAGAAGCAATCATCGTCACTGTAACTTTGCTCATTGTGGCCTGTCCGTGCGCCCTGAACCTGGCTATTCCCACGGCCTTCATTGCAGGAATTCAAAGATCCTACAGCTCCGGAATTCTATACCGGAATGGTCAGCATCTAGAAACCGTGGCCCGGGCCCGGCATATCATATTCGACAAAACAGGAACCCTGACATCAGGAAGAATGGAAATCGCAGAAACCTACATTGCTCCTGACCTGGATGCAGACACTCTGTGTAGCATCAGTCGAAGTATGGAATCAGGATCCGGGATTCAACATCCAGTGGTTCGTGCATTTGAAACCAGGTTTGCTCATCTAAAGCAGATCAGCTTTCCACCGGAAAATCTTAAGTATCTACCCGGGAAGGGTTTGATTCTTCGCCTCACCCAGGAGCTTCAAAGAGCCGTGATGGGTCCGATGGATTCAATGGATTCAAAGGATTCGCCCGGAGATTTCTATCTGGGTTCCGTTCTATGGCTGAAACAGCAGGCCCTGGAACGAAAAGCAGGGCTGGACCTTGAACAGATCTTGCGAAAAGTAACAAGGGAAGGAGCAGCTCCACAGGGCCCGGCGGAAAAAGTATCACAGATCCTGAAAGTATGCGAAGCGAATCGACAGTCTGCCATTGCTTTATTCACAGCCAAAGAGAAAAGCATTCGAGTTCTGGCTGTGTTCCTGTTGCATGATGCGCTGCGACCGGATGCGAAGGAGGTTCTTTCCAGCTTCGACAGCCGGTATAGACTTACCATGCTCAGCGGAGATTCCAGAGAGCATGTAGGCAAGATTTCCGAAGAACTGGGTATTCAGGATTTCTATGCTCAACAGAGCCCGGAGCAAAAACGAGACTTCGTAAAATCCGCTTCTCAGAAAACGGAAACACTGATGGTAGGAGATGGCATCAACGATAGTGCGGCCCTGGCCAGTGCAGATGCAGGCATCAGCTTCGCAGGAGGAGCCGGTCTGGCACTGAACAGTTCAGACATTCTACTTCTAAACAATCGCCTGGGAGATCTATGGAAGATGATAGTTATCGCCAGATCCACCCGAAGGAAGATTATCCAGAACCTGATCCTGGCTTTCACCTATAATATCTTACTGCTTCCCATCGCCTTCGCCGGATTCATCAGCCCGTTTCTGGGAGCACTTTTTATGAGTCTGTCATCCATTACAGTAATCGTAAATTCCATCTTTGCAGGCAAAGTGAAGTCCATCTCCTGAGCCGCGTAGAATTGTCATTAGTTCCGGCTATCCTGAATTAACCTGTCTGGCGCAAAAGATTCATCAGTTCCAGAAAATCCCGAGCACAAACATCGGCAAGACTTCGATACGGAAATTCTCCGGTGGGATCCATGTAAATAGTGGAAGTACCTGCAGCTCGGCCCGCTTCCAGGTCGTAGCGAAAATCCCCTACCATAGCTGCTTGCGATGGCATCATAGAAAATTTATCTACAAGCAGATTGATTCCATCTGGATACGGTTTGGGCGCAGCCCTTTCGCGATCCACAATGACATCCTCGGAAAAAAACTCATGAAGCCCTGCCTGCTTCAATGTTTCCAGAGCTACATCATGTCGATTCCTGGTCAGAATTCCCAGACAGCATCCCCTCTCTTTCAAATCGATGAGAAATTCGTGGATGCCTGCCGCGGGACGAGCCAGCGAAGCCAGTTCCCATTCGATCTCATCCAGCTTTTTGTTGAGTCTGGCCGATTCCTCCGGAGGTGCATTTCGGATGGAATCCAGAATGGGTGCATCCTCCGCCAGTCCCAGATCGCGCCTGATTTTCTGGAAATCATGCACGGCTTCGGTAAGGGTTCCATCCATATCAAAGATCCATAGAAGGCGATTCAGGGGCATTCTGTCAGCCTCTGGGGCAAATTTTGGACTGCTACGAAAATTTCTTTACCTATGTACTATCCTTGATGGGTTTCACCCCATGTCCTCCGAAGAGCTGGAACGGGCGTTACGCGAGAAAGAACAGGAGCTGGAACGCCTTAAAACCCTGCTGGGTGCTTACGAAAAGGTCACCGATCTTTCTAGAAGAGAACTGGTGGATGCCGACCAGACCATTCAAGCCCAGGAAGTGGCCCAGGAACTGTCCCGGGCGGAGATCATTGGCCTTCAAAACCAGGTGAAGGAACTGGAAACCGGAAATGCAGACCTGGTGGATCTAATCAGACAAATCCTGGATGAGGATCCCCTCAGCGAGGACCGAATTCTCAAGAAATTCGAGGAGCTCCGGGATAAATCCAACAATGAATTCTATGTAGATATCTTTCGTGTGCTGCTGCATCACCGCTTTGAACCAGGGGTTGCCCAGGATCACTGGAAGGAAATTCTACAGCATGCCAGAAACCTGGAGCGAAAACTGGAGCGGCCTATAGGCTTCCGGGTAGCCATGCTGGACTACTTCATCAACCTGAACAAGATTCTGCGTAATCCAATTGTCATCGAGATCTCTGTAGTGGATGAGATGATGAAGAATTCCATGACCGATGAGCTTACCATGCTCTACAATCGTAGATATTTTGACCGATGTCTACGAAGAGAGATGAAACGGGCAGAAAGACACCAGGTGCCTGTGTCCCTTCTGGTGCTGGACCTGGATGATTTCAAGCAGATCAACGATACCTTCGGGCATTCTTCCGGCGATATGATCATGCGAAAAGTAGGTCAAATTCTCAAGCTGATTCTACGCCAGGAAGATTATCCCTGTCGCTTTGGTGGGGAGGAATTTGCCGTTGTACTGCCCCATACCTCTCCGGAACAGGCTCAGAGGGTGGCGGAGCGCTTCAGAGAAGCAATCGAGAAAGAGGAATTTGACGGAATTCGTGTTACCTGTAGTGGAGGACTGGCAAGTTTTCCCAATCATGGGACATCGGGGTCGGAGATTTTCGAAAGGGCGGACCGCGCTCTATACGAAGCAAAAAAAGCAGGAAAAAACCGTATCATACTGGCCTCCTGATCCTCCCCTTACAATTCTATTCCTGATTGGATGAAATTCAAGAAGGGAAAAACCTACGAAGGACTATTTCTGTCCGATGTTCATTATCTGGTCTATAAGAAGATAAAGAACCACCATCACCAGGATCTTTTTAGAGTTCTAAACAGCTTCCGAAAAAGAGGAGTGCGGTTTCGCTCGCTGTATCTGGTGGGAGATATCCTGGAAAACTGGTATTTTGATTCCAGCGCAAGACTGAGAACCAGCGAAAAGAAATTTAATAAACTATTCGATCGCCTGGATGCCATATGCCTTCCGGGGGCGATCAAGTACTTCATTGTAGGAAATCACGACACCACAAGTTTCAGCATGAAGCTTTCGCCGGAGATCTCTGAATTTCTGGAAAAAAGAGGGTATCGCATTGCTGAACGATTCGAAAGCTCCGAAATGGTTGTGATCCATGGCCACCAGGGCCAGTACAATCGAATTACCTGGGCCCTGGATATTCTCATAGTCCGCATCTTCTACTGGATGGCTTCCTTGATACCGGGCTTTTTCAGGAAAGCTGAGTCCTTCTACAACCGCCATCTAAACGGCCGGGATCCTACAAATTACGAAGAGCGAATAAAATACTACGGCAGGCTAAATCGAATCACACAGCAGGGAGACCGGGTACTGATTTCCGGACATACGCATCAATTTCTCTATATGCCGGAGATTGGGGTGATCAATACCGGAGACTGGGTACACAGTAGAACATTGCTGATTCAGAATGGTCGCAATCTGGTTGGCCTGCGAATGAAAACCCGAAAGAAATGGAAAAAGGAATTCGTCCATCCATTGACACGACAGTAGCTTCCGGCCCCAAACTGGAGTAACCGATTCCAATTCTCTGCGAACCATAGGCAGAGGATATCATGAACACCAGAACCGTTGAGCCCACCAGATTCGCAGCTATTCAGGGAGCTTCCTGGACAATAGGGTCATTGATCTTATTTTCTGTGGTATTTTTGACGGCGGCAGGATGCTCCGGTGAAACCGATGCAAAACCGGCCGGAATGCAGGATAAGAAATTCCCGGTGATGAAAAGCGCCCAGGAATGGAAGGAAATCCTGGGTGAAGATAGATACCGGGTGATGCGCCTACATGGAACTGAACGCGCTTTTTCGGGTGAGTACCATGACTATAAGAAGAAGGGAATCTATGTATGCGCTGCCTGCGGAAAGGAACTTTTCTCTTCTTCTACGAAGTATGATTCCGGCACCGGATGGCCCAGATTCTATGAACCGATCGACGATGAATCTGTAGGCGAAAGCAGAGATGAATCCTATGGAATGGTTCGCACAGAGGTTCATTGCGCCAGATGCGGAGGTCATCTTGGTCATGTATTTCCGGACGGACCGGAACCCACCGGACTCAGATACTGCATAAATTCCATTTCCCTGATGTTTGAGCCGGCCCGGTAGCCATTTCAGTCAGCATCATGCTCCCGGGGTCGGTCTTGCGGTGTAGCCGCTTGCACGAAGCTGCCGGCATGATTCGCTGCCTCATTGCTGCTACTCTATTCGGTTCGCGCTGCACGAACAATCGTTCAAAGTTCAATATCAGGGCCGATTATCTACGATTTTGAAATAATTGCCCTGAGGAAGTGATTCGTATTTTGCGAAGTCCAGCTTTCGCCCCCGCGGAAGATACGGTCCATAGCCCGGTTTTTTTAGTTCCAGACCTGCGAATAGAGAGTAGATTCCTACGGCCAGACTGATAGCCACTTCTTCTCTCTGATCGATTACCATTCTTCGATCTCTCCACACATTAAGATGACCCACTTCCAGAAAGGCCACAATGGCATTGGTATAGGTTGGCAGTGTGTAGGTACTGACAAAGGGATCCAGGATAGGCCCGAGCTTGTTGGAAGCTCTCTTTTCTGGTACCTGGGTTCTCACCCCGTACTGAATGAATCGCATCAATTCGTTGGAGGCCAGGTGATTATCGCCTCCATAGGTAATTCCGCTACCAGAAACCGCTGCTTCCCTTCTCCAGTACTCCGCTTTGCTCTGTTCTCTTTCCCAGAATCGGCCTTCTGGTCTCCATTTACTGTAGATCATACTGTAGGGACCGGTGGACTTTCGCTCTCTTAAGGCTTTCTTTTCCCAGCCAGCCGGATCTGCATATCGCCACTGAAATAGATTGTGTCTGAACCCTCTGGCCTTCTTGTACCAGGGGGCCGTGCCGCTCTTATTGCTCCAGTATCCATTCATATAGACCCAGGCATCGGCCCGGGCCGCCTGGAGTTTATTCCAGCCTGGTTCGGTACTGAGCCAGTGACTGGCCCATGGAAGTCTATAGAAAGCACTGGCTGGCTTCTGCTTTAAAGATATCTTTCGCAACAGATCAAACGTTTGCCAGCCCGGAGCAAGTACTGCTGCCATTCCACCGGAATGGCCCGGAGGTGCAGGGTTTAAATGAAGCGATAGAACCAGGTAAGGTTCCTGATCATTGATTTTAGAAATGCGACCTTTTTGAATTCTACCTGTCTTTCTATCCGGATAATCGTAAAGCCTGTAGGGCGCATTTACGTCCGGATGTGAGGCAGGCAATGATCGGTCCTTCCAGCCATCCTTCCTGCTCAGATATGAATTGAATTTGATTCGCACAAACTTCTGCTGTGGCGAGAACTGTTTTAGAAGCGCTTCAAACTTCTTCCAGCCAGCCTCAGTTTGCGTTAGTTGAAGATAATGATGTACCCTGAGTGCCAGCTCAAGCATTAGTTCATGCTCTGTGTACTTTGTGTACTGGGTACCTGGCAAAAAGGAGCTTAGATACTTTCTGGAAATTGGATCCCAGCGATCATCTTTTCTTCTAACGATAGCCCCCCCATGTCCTGCATCCACTACTACAGAGTACTCTGGTACAGGAACGCTGGATGGACCGGCCTCGGCTCCCATAGGTTTCGCGAAAAGCAGAAAAGAAAACAGGAAAACGAAGCAGTGCAATGAATGCTGCCACAACCGGAATCCAAGGGCTCTTGCGATAATAAGGCGGCCGTTTTCATGTTGTGACATCGTTGAGTTGGCTGCAGGTCCAGAGCTGGTTAAGAGAGGGAAAAGGAAAGTGGAAAGGTACTTCATAAAGATGCTTCGCAATAATCGCAGAATCATCGCCCAGAAGTCAAGTATGAAGAATCTCCCTGTAAGCTATCTGCATCATACCAGACCAAGCCTCCGCCCAATGTCAGATTGAAACATATTCTGCGGATCATACTTTCGCTTGATTTTCTTCCAGTCCTCCAGCTGCGAATACATGGATGCAAAGGACTGAGCGTCCAGAGTAGCATCCTTTCCGGCGTAGATGCGACCGCCTGCATCCAGCACCAGTGCATCCAGCCGCTTCAAGAAGGGGAAGAGCTTGCGCGAAATGGGAAAATCGATGGCAAAGGTGTAACCCGGGGCAGGAAAGGAAAGATAGTCAGTTCCTTTTCCAAACTTCTTTAGCACGTTTAAGAAGGGTTTGCATCCTCCGGTACCAATTTCTTCGAGAATCTTGCGAATTGTAAGACGAGCTCCCTCTACAGGAACTACAAACTGGTACTGGGTGAAACCTCGCTTGCCGTAACCCCGGTTCCAGTTATTGATGGCATCCAGGGGATAGAAAAAGGAATCGTAATGGCTGAACTGACCTGCATGAGACTGAACGTAATTTATAACGCCGTTCAGGATTCTCAATGTGAGTCCATTCAACGCAAATCCTGGCATAAAGAAAGGGACGTTCAGTCCAGGCATTCCGGTAACCTTGAGTGGCTCTTTCTTGAGACTCGCAGACAGGTCTTCGATTCCGGCATGGTCGCCTGCCGTAAGCACCCCTTTACCCAGGGACTTGCCTCTGGCCAGAGGATTTACCCATGCCACGGAATAAGGAAACTCTCTGTCCTTTTCATCGATCAAGTCCAGCATCTCGTCCAGGTTACGAGCTTTGAAGGATTGTTGTTTGAAGTAGGTAGTTTCGATCTTTCTTAACTTGATTCTGGCTCGAAGGATCAATCCCAGCAAACCCAGGCCGCCAAAGTTTGCATGAAATAACTCTGAGTGCTTCTTTCTACTTGCCGTAACTACTTTGCCGCTGGCCAGAAGAATATCAAAGCTCTCAACACAGTTCTTGAAGCTACCATCCACATGATGCGCTTTTCCATGCACATCGTTTGCAATGGCCCCTCCCACGGTAACAAACTTGGTGCCCGGTGTAATCATAGGAAAGAATCCACGGGGGCCCAGAGTTTGAATGATGTCGTACAGCGCTACACCGGCCTCACATTCCAGGCTACCGGACCTTTCGTCGAATGCCAGGAATCTCTTTCGGTCCGTAAAGGGAACCACGTATCCCCGGCCATTCATAGCCTGGTCAGCATAACTTCGGCCCAGCCCTCTGGGGGTAACATCGGAGTATAAACCCAGTTCTTTCTCCAGGTTCTTTCCGCTCAGGATGGTATTTTCTTCAGATGGATACAGGCCCCATCCAGTAACTGTCGCTCTTTTTTCTATCATTTCAAGTAAGGACAGAAAATATTGCAGATTATTGGACGCAAAACCTTTTCGCACTATGTATCAAAGCACAGCAGAACCCATCCAGGGCATCGTTTTTGACATGGACGGATTGCTCATCGATTCCGAGCCAATCTGGCAGGACTCAGAGATCCAGGTATTTGGTGGCCATGGACTAAAACTGAGTCGCTCGGACTGCATGCAGACCATGGGCCTGCGAATCGACGAAGTAGTAGAATACTGGAAAACGCGGGTCCCGACCTTTGGGCCAGACATGCCGAATCAACGGTTAGTTGCAGAGGTACTTTCCGAAGTGAAGCAAAGGATTGAAAACTACGGTGAGCCCATGCCCGGTGCATTGGAGCTATTAAATCGATTATCCGGATCCATCCCCCTGGCCCTGGCTTCATCTTCCTATCCAGAGATTATCGATGCTGCATTGAAGCGACTGGGTGTTAAGCATCTCTTTGAAGTAATCCATTCAGCGCAAATGGAGAAGCGAGGAAAACCGGCGCCGGATGTTTATCTAACCGCTTGCAGAATGCTCAATCTCAAAACTCAGAATTGTCTGGCACTCGAAGACAGCCCTGGCGGCGTTCAATCAGCTCTGGCAGCCGGAATGACCGTTCTTGCCGTGCCGGATGATTCGCATAAGAATCATCCGGTTATTCAGAAAGCGCATCTAAGATTGAACTCGCTTTTGGAATTTAACTGGGATGCGGATCAGCTAAAGCAGGGCCAGTGGATTTCTAACGCCTAAAAAAGTCTTTTCCAGAATAGCCGCTTCAGCTTTCTTACTGGAGTATGAATGTAGGCCCGGTATATCAAAAGCCAGAATCCCCTGGATACGAACCAGGTCCGGAAAACACAGTCCATATTCTATATCGCGTAGAGCCAGAGACATCCTTTGAGCAAGCAGCATCCGAAACGTTTGACCTGGTGCTTCAGGCACAGAAGGAGTATCCTGGTTGGGCCAGGGTTCTATATCTGGAAATTAACGGACACACAGGAACTCAGTTCGGTTTCGATGGAGATTTCTTTGAGTTTCAGCAGGAATATTTGCAGGGCTTTCTGGGGCCCTATCTAAGCGGTCTGGATCTGCCTCTGCTTTCAGTCTTCAATCCCAGACCCCAGAAAAATGATCTACCGGACAAGATCGAAATCGATGGACCGGCCCCTGGAGGATTTCCTTTTCCCATGGGGCATTCCAGTTCAGAGGGCAAGAACCAGAATCATTGACGTTTTTTAAATAGTCCACCGAGCCATCGGCGAAACTTTCGCTTTTCCTCCTGCATTTTTTCGAAGGCCTTTCTTCCGGCTTCAAGACCCATGTCCACTACCTGATTCAGGACCTGCTCATTTGTAGTTACAATCTTCATGGGCAAGCTCATGGGCGGATCTACAATTCTAATCTTTACACCAGGGGGAGGATGATTGATCACTTCCTTCGCACGGTTGTACCGAAGATGGTATTCGTGCCGAACAAACCTGGCCATGGATCGATTATAAGGAAAGGACAGAAAGCTCAGAAATCGGCCCGTGCGTCCGGTAATATAACTTCTTGGATGGTTGAGCACGACTGTGATGTCACGATAACCGGCCTCGATCACAGCTTCTACAGGAATGGGATCCGTCACTGCACCATCGGTAAATTGCTCATCTCCTATATTACTTCTGCCCTTTGTGGCAATGGGCAACGCAGTGGCCGCCTTCAGAAGCGGAAGTGCATTCTCTGCAGTGGCCCGAACATACTCCGGTTGGCCACTTCCCAGATTGCTGACTACTACATATAGAGGGGTGGTTCTGGGACTATCCAGTCTCTCCTTTTTAAGTCGATAACGGCTACCAAAGAGATAATCGATGAGATAGTTCTGATCCATCACCGTCTTCTTACCCACCAACCGACGGCGGGCCAGAAATCGTCCATCGCTTAACTCATAACGCCAGACATTCAGGTTCTTAATGGTAGCTTCCAGATCATTGGGGGACTCGGTTACATAATAGGCGGCGGAGCAACTCCCTGCCGATACACCCACCACCAGGTCAAATTTCCGGGAAGGGTACCATCGATTCATGGCTGCCAGCACACCACCCGCAAAGGCCCCCCTCATTCCGCCACCTTCCACAATAAGGACCCTGTTTTTCTTCCCTCTGGCCCTGGGCAGAGTGCGGGAGACCTGGCCAAATTGTTCTTGCGACTTTCGCTTTCTTCGGGACATGCTCCTGCCCAGCAATATGAAACGAATCGCTGTAAACAACGCTTTTTCCCCCATTCTAACTGCCCTGCTGGCAGTCCTTCTCCTCGCAGGCTGCTCCGGTAAGAAAAAAAATACTGAGCCCCATGTAGCCGAAATTGTGAGCAGCATTCTGGAAACCAGGCAAACCCTGGAAAAGGAACATTGCCCGGACGGATGCATCTTTTTGAGCTTCTGGGATTTTGATGGGACCATCCTGAAAGGAGACTGTTCCGAAGGCCTCAGTAAGGATGGAAAGGTTGTTTATCGCGGTCTGGTAGAGCTCACTATCGAGCAGGGCTTTTCCTCGAAATTCAGGCGAAATGAGGCCCATCTATTCGAAAAGGAATACCGCAGAAGAGATGAGCAGCTGGGGCATCGAAATGCGTATACCTTCCTCACTACTCAGTATGGGGGAGCCAATCCAGAGGAGATCCAGGCCTTCGCTCGAAAGCGGTTCGAAGAGGTTTACAGAAATTACTATTTTCGCAGCTCTCTGGAGATGTGGAAATCTCTGGAGGAAGCGGGTATCCAGAATCATATCATCTCTGCCAGTCCTCATTTCTTTGTACAGGCAGCGGCCGAAAGCCTGGAAACACCTCCCGAGCGTATCAACGGAGTGCGCCTCAAGATGCAGGACGGCAGGTTGCTTCCTGTGCTGGACCCACCTCTGACCTATGCGGAGGGAAAAACCCGTACGCTGGAAGCCATAGTGCAGCGCATTCAGAGCGAAAACCCAGGGCAAAGAGTCTTTGTTCTGGCTGCCTTTGGGAATAGCTACCATACCGACGGCCATTTCCTGGACTATGTAGACTCATCCACCCTCCCTGCAGGAAAAACGAAGGCCATAATGATCAACGGTGGCGAAGCTCCGCCGGAGTATAACGGTCGTTTTGTGGAAGTGAGCCAGGACCTGACGCCGGAAGAACCATGATTCGAACGTTGCAGTGCAAAATTCAGTGCGAAAGCGAAAATAAAAAAAATGACTTGCATCACCCTGGACAACGGTCTTAATCTAGAAAGCGACAGAGGGTAGAAACATGGTAACTGGAGAAGAAGAACCGGAAGTCAGGTCCGGAGAGCCTGATACAAACTTATACAGGGAAGTAATCTCAAATAGCGTCATCGGATGGTCGCTCTTTGTGGATACTGCCATCGAAAGTAATATATATAGTGTAGCTCGTGAGAGTTATGATCCTCAGAAGGCGGCTCGGATTGCGCTCTTTCGGCTGTATCTGGAAGGCTTCAATCCAGAGGAACGAAAGAATCTACTGGAGAAACCAGACTATTTTCTACAATATGCCTTCGGTGTAGTACGGGAGCTTTACCCTCCGCACCCCAAGAATCGCAGAACCATCCTGCACAATCGCCTGGTATTTATGACCTCGGTAAGGCAGTTTCTGGACAGAGAACGCAGAATGTCAATGGATCGCTTCAAGGAAGCGGCTCAAATCCTTCGGGCTGCCAGCCAGATGTCACGATCAGTAGAGGAAATTGTGCGAGCCAGGGATCTCTATAGAGAATTCCAGTTTCGCATTGCAGCCCAGAGAAATGAAGAATGGCTGAATTCCTTCGAAGTTCTGCCCCTGGAACTGAAGACCCCGGATAACCAGCCAGCGTAATACTAGGCAACCAGGGAAAGCTCCTTAGAGAGCGGGGACGAATCGCATCAGGCGCCAGTTCTCTGCTATGCACAGAATCGGCGGTTTTCGCGTTACCGGGCTCCTTTTGCTCCAGGCATCCCAGGTTTTGAGTATTACCTTGCCCAGAATTCCACAGTACTATCGATAGCAGCTCGGATCCTGGCTCATCTCCTCTTTTTTCCAGTGTAACAGTCATCTTTTTAACCACCAGGGGATCTTTTTGCCGGTTCCATCGTCCCATTGTAAGGAAGCCGAAGCATGGATCAGTTACTCAGTGTAATTCCAACGGGATTTGTACGTGTGAACCTGAAAGGTGAGATCACCTTTGCCAATGAGATGGCTTGCCGCATCCTGGATCTTACCCCGGATGAACTGACCCATACCTTCTACCAGAGTACGAACTTTGGCCAGATAGGCCTGGATGGCAAACCCATGCCCCCTTCCCGTCTGCCGCTGGCCATCGCCATGACCGAAATGCGCCCTGTGAAGGACTATGTGCATGGTATCACCCATCCAAATACAAAGGAACTTAGATGGCTGTCCGTGAGTGCTGCTCCGGAAACAGACGCTGAAGGAAACCTGCTTAGTGCCGTGGCCAGCTTCACGGACATTACCGATCGAATCAAAAAAGATCAGATCTACCGCAAAATCATTGAAAACAGCAATGATATGATCTGCTTCCATAGACCAGATGGAACCTACGAATACGTAAATCCGGCGGCCCACAGGCTTCTTGGATACGATGTGGCCGAGCTTATCGGCCGAGACCCCTATGACCTTCTGCATCCTCAGGATGAAAAACGAATTCGCGAAACCAGTCATGGCCAAGTATTGCATGGAATGGCCGATCCAGGCATTCGGTATCGAATAAAACGAAAGGATGGCAGCTATATCTGGCTTCAAAGTACTATCTATCCGATTACGGATCCTGCCGGAAATGTTACAGGACTGCAGTCCATTTCCAGGGATGTAGGCCAGGATGTTCAAAGGGAGCAAGAGATCCTGCGCGCAAGATTGCTGGCCGAAAAGGCAAACCAGGCAAAGAGCGAATTTATCGCGAATATGAGTCATGATATTCGCACTCCTATTCATGGAATTCTGGGATTGACCGAGGTTCTTCTGGAATCATGCGAAACTGATTCCCAGCAGGAAATGCTGGAAATGGTGGATCGATCAGCTCATCATCTGCTAAATATCATCAATGATTTGCTGGATGTATCCAAACTGGAGGCAGGCGCGGTTCAGTTGCGATACAACTGGTTCTCCCTGGAAGATCTAATGCAATCCCTGCAGGCTCTCTATGCTCCAGAAGCAAGGCAGCAGGGGTTGAATCTTTCGGCCAGCCTTACAGGGCAGTGCGATGGATTTCTACTAGGCGATGAATCCAGGATAATGCAAATTCTGGGAAATCTTATTTCCAACGCCATTCGCTACACCAGACAGGGCTCGGTGCATATAGAGCTACAATGCAGCGCCACCAGGAAAGATCACCGTACATTTACCGTCAGCGTCGAAGACACCGGTCCAGGAATTCCTCCAGCCGAACAGGAGCGGATCTTCGATCGCTTTGTGCATCTGGACATCGGTCCGGAACGGAGTAAGGGAGCGGGTCTGGGATTGGCCATCGCTCAAATGCTGCTCAAGGAAATGGGAGGCCAGATCTCTGTGGAAAGCGAACCCGGGCACGGATCCCGGTTTACGATTCAAATTGAACTGGAACATCGCGATACCCTTCCCCCGGACAATGTCGCATCCGCAGAAGATCCGGCACGGACGGTGGTTTCTAAACCCTTAAAGATACTTCTGGCCGAGGATGCTCCGGAAAACCGAATGCTATTGAATCGATTCCTGGAGCATACATGCTGGTTGCTGGACTTTGCCGAAGATGGCAGGGAAGCTCTGGAAAAAGCCAACAAGAACGAATACGACATTATCCTGCTGGATATCTCCATGCCAGAGCTGGATGGACTCCAGGTCGCGAAAGAGCTAAGACGCAGATGCAATCTTTCCGAACGAACTCTACCACCTCTAATCGCCCTGACAGCATACGGCTCCCAGGAGGATTTTGAGCGATCCAGGGAAGCGGGATTTTCCCTGCATCTTACCAAGCCGTTCAGCAAGAACAAGCTGATTCGCGCTATCGCCTCGGTCCTGGAGGGAAATGGATCCAGAGGCTATCAAGCTATTCGAAGCTAAACAGCGCTGCGGAAGGATAGTCATTGGAAAGCCAGCGAGCATTCCATGACGTTCCAGGGCATCCAATCAGCTGAAACCACTCTTCATCCCGGAATCTTTCTTAATCGGTGAAGCTCCTGTCCGCCAATGATCGTAGAGACCGAGATTCCAGGTAAGCCGGTGCAACAAACATGGTCCCCGAGCATACGCATACGCTCGCGGACCAATCAGTGGCTTTCGCTTTCTGCTTTCGGTTCTGAACTAATTCCCGACTTTAAAGGCAGGAACCCAGCTGGATCCGTTATGGATATAGCCCTGTCCCCCTTTTAAGGGAACGGCAAGGAATTCATCCCGGGAAGGATGCTTCAGAATAATGTATTTCTCGTCCCTTCTGGCTTCCTGGTACTTCTGCTTTCCAGTAAGAGAGGACTCCAGCACCCAGTCAGTTCCTTCCTTATAGAATTTTGCCTGGATACTGGCTGCGTAACTATCATTGCCAATAATATCCGGAGCATCGGTATCTGTATCTTCGCCGGTAGTGGCAAAGGGCGCCAGAGCGCTCAAAAAGCTGTTTTCCTGACGACCAATACCGCCATCTTTGATGATCTTACCAGAAGGATCCGCCACCTTCATAGTGGGATAGCCACTGAACTGAAACTTGCTCTTATCTGGATTGGTATCCAGTATTCGTAAAGCCACGAATCCAGAATTCAATGCTTCGGCCACGGAACTTTTGGAAAAAACATCCCTTTCCAGATAGCGACAGTATCCACACCAGTCCGGAGCTGTGATGACTACGAAAACATTTTTTCCGGACGACTTGGCCTTCTTGAACGCTTCATCGTATGAAGTTACCCAGTTAATGCTGGAGGTTGACCGGAAAGTAACGCTTTGCTTTTTTCCAGTAACTTTGATTCGCAGTAGTTTTTTGAATTCCTGGGGTTTGTAGCATATATTCGTTTTGGAATTACACATCTGACTTTTGATTATCAGAGGAACGGCGTAGGTTCGAGCACCGGATTCTCGGCCCTTCTGCTCAAAAATGGTAAGCTTGTAACTGCCAGAAGTTTGATTTCTTCCCTTGCCCCGAAGAATGTAATCAGTGTCGTATTTTTCGCCTTCAGGAGCGCTTTCGATTTCCACTCCAAATCCCTGATCCTCGGGAATACTGAAGGAAGTGACGATGTTGAAACTCATGGAAGTGGCGTGACGCAAATAGATGTGATGCCCCTCGGGTAGCTTCAAATCCAGGTTTATGGTGCTGCTTCCGCCAGGAGCGATTTCCATATTTCCAGATCTGGCTTCCAGTTCAAAATCTGTCGGTAGTTGCTGAGCGGCCAGGCCGGATGTCATCAGCATTACGAGAACCAGGACGATTTTACTTTTCATTTAGTTTTCCCCTTCAGTCGAATGTGAGCTAAACCCTGTATGGCCTACACTCTTTCGCTTTGTTTGAGCCACTACCTGGACGAATCTGTTTTCCGTCCCAGGCAACCCGATCTCAGCGAACCCTAGATTGGACGAAATCAAAGTCCAAATGTTTGCTTCTCTTTCTCCCCGCTGTCGGGCACAGAAACCGGCTCCCCCAGAAATCTGGGCCCGGTATTCAATAGAAATAGATCTACCAGAACCAGGGCGCGAGCAGGTATCTCCCTGAGGTAGGTCTTCACTCCCTGACCTACATATACATCTCTGGCATTAAACCCAATGATATCGATTCCGTTATGAAGCCCTATCAATATGGCTCGTTCATTATGGAACCTCTGAGAAATCACAGTTATTGATGATTGGCCAAACACCTGTCGTGCACGAACTACCGAGTCCAGGGTTCTAAATCCTGCAAAATCCATCACTATCCGATCCGATGGCACTCCCCGTGCGATAAGAGATTCTTTCATGGCCCGGGGCTCATTGTAGCTATGAGTGCTATTGTCTCCGCTTACCAGAATATACTGAATCTTCCCTGCTTTAAAGAGTGCGATGGCTGCTTCCATCCGATAGATAAAAAACAGATTTCGCTGTCCTCCCCGGACATACCTGGAGGTTCCCAGCACCAGACCCACGCGATTTGCAGGCACATCCGCTACAGAATCAAAAATTCTGGCCCTCACAGAATAGGAAACCCAGAAGTAGCTTGCAACCAGACCACCGATTATCAACAACAAGGTCAATGCTGCAAGAAGAAGGCGGATTTTTAGGCGCAAGGACACAGAACATTGTTTAATCCCATGGACCTGGCCCGCAAATCAAAAAGCTCCTCTTCCCCATCCTCAACCACGCCCGGGAGCTGGCTCACGATAGCAGGAATATGCTTTATTTCGATTCTGGTAGGAAGCACATTTACGTCCGGATGCGGAGGCCAGCAGGCACCCAGCGCTCTGGTGCAAAAGGGAGAGGCCAGGGTTTCCTTTTCCGATCTGGAAAAATATGGAATCCAGAATCTGCACGGAATCTGGCGGTTCTATCCAGGCAAAGAGCCTGTGTCCCATCTACGAAAATCCCCTTCTTTCATCAGCGTTCCTGGAACATGGCCGGATAGCCTGTTTTCTGACCAGGCGGATACCATTCATCGTCAGGGAATGTATGAGCTACAATTGCATCTGGACCGGCAGGAGCCTTTCGCACTTCGCTTTACAGAGGTAATGACCGAATCCTGCATCTATCTGGATGGAGAAGAAATCCGATGCCAGGGAAAACTTGAGTCCAATGAGCAGGAGTCTATCGCAAATACCAGTCCGTTCACCGTTGTGCTCTTTCCGAAGCAACTGAATCCGGTTCTTCAGATTATAGTATCCAATAATCACCATAGAAAGGGAGGGATTTTTGGCACAGTAGCCATTGGAACCCCGGATCAAATTCAAACTCTGGATCGTTCCAGAATGAGTCGATACCTTCTCGTAGCCGGAGCCCTGCTCCTTACAGCCGTCTACTTTGGTCTGGTGGGTCTGGTTGAAGGTCGTGCTCCCACGAATCTCTCGCTGGCACTTTTCTGTGCAATAGCCATGATTCGCATTATGACAGCCGGAGAAAAACCGGCCGTTTCATTCTTTCCGGATTTGCCATTCGGAGTCTATCTTAGGCTCCAATACATTACATACTTTTTGAGCGTTGCGGCGGCACTGCATTATCTCTATACAATGTTTCCGCAGGATGTGCACCGAACCGTAGTATACGTGGCCTATTCCATTGCTGCCGCGTTCTCCCTTTTCGCAGTGGCTGTAAATACAACGATACTTTCCTACTCCCTGGATTACTACGCAGTCATTTTCTTCTCCGTGGTGTTTTACTGCACATATGCCATCACCCGAGCCAGTTTCCATCGTCGCACAGGATCCTGGTTTGTGTTCGCGGGAATGATGGCCCTCCTCGTAGCCGTTATTGTAGACTTCCTTAGAGTCTACGAACTGGCTCTTGTCCAGTATCTCATAGGCGATGCAATATTGATTCTGGTTCTCTGCCAGGCTGTAGCCACCAGTCTGCAAAATCGAAATGTCCATTTACGAATGGGACAATTACAAAATGAAAAAGATCAGGCCGATGCCGCTGCCAGAAACAACCGCGAATTCCTGTCTCGGATGAGCCATGAACTTCGCACACCTCTGCACTCTATTGTGCACATTGGCCACCTGCTTAAAGAAGAACGGGATCCTTCCCGAGCCAGAGACTATGTAAACACACTACAATCCGCATCCGATCATCTTTTGACTCTAGTAAATGATGTACTGGACTTTAACCGAATGGTGCAGGGAAAACTGAAATACCAGGAAGGTTCCTTTTCCCTTCGCCTGCTTCTGAACCGTGTAGTCGTGATCCACCGCGAAAGAGCCGCTGGAAAAGGCCTGGATCTAAGACTTGATATTCAAGAGCCCATGCCGGATCGATTGCTTGGAGACTCGCATCGCATTTCACAGGTTTTACACAATCTAATAGGAAATGCGATCAAGTTTACTGCAGATGGAGAGATTCGAGTTACTGTTCAGAAGAATCCTTCCGACGGAGAGCAGGATCGCATAATGTTTACGGTGACCGATACCGGAATTGGAATGAGTCCTGATCAACTTCCCATGATTTTTGAAACCTATTTCCAGGCCGGCTTTCAAGCCGACCGCAAACATGAGGGTACCGGCCTTGGCCTGGCAATCTCTCAGGAGCTGGTGAGATTGATGGGTGGTGACCTTAAAGTTAACAGTACTCCGGACGTAGGTTCCGAGTTTAGCTTTTCCCTTCCCTTGAAGACTGACCCGGAAGGCGATAGACCACCGGAACTGGCGGAGATATCTGAAGCGATGTCCATGGCTGCCCCGGAACTGGCCAAATCCAGAGCCTTTCGTCAGGAACTGATTTTTATCGTGGATGATAATCCGGACAATCGCAAGCTAACCGGCCGATTTTTGGAAAAATGGAATCTGCAGTATCTGGAAGCAGCCAGCGGAATGCAGGCCCTGGGCCTTCTGGAGGAGCATTATCCGCACCTGGTTCTTCTGGATCTTCACATGCCGGACATGGACGGATTTGCAACTCTAGATGCATTGCGCGAAAAGGGCTATTCCGGTCCTGTAATCGCAGCCACTGCCGACGTTAGCAATGAAACCCGGTCCAGGCTGGATGAGGCGGGGTTTGATGGCTTTATCGGAAAGCCATTTTCGCCTGCCAACTTTCATCAGATTCTTTCCGGTTATCTGAATGCCAGACAGAACAATTGAAACCTGAGAAGTTCGCACTGTACAGTATTCCCTGGATCGTACCGGATCTTCCGAACAACTGAACCGGAAAAGTCCGCGCTGCAGATGCCCCAGCTTCAAAGCATCCAGTAACCAGATCATGTCCCCATTTTCGCAATCAAGCGTTGCTGCTCTGAATCGGTTCATTACGCAATGAGCATCACGCATTGAGCATTTCCCATTGAGCATTCCGGATGGGCCGAACTAACTTGAAGCGGCCCGGACGGATTCTGACGTTGCCTTTTTCCTTATCCTCTGCTCAGCGAGGCTAATTTTCGGTGGCTTTTCCAGAGGATTTGTCGTCTAAAAGATACGACTGCCGCAAAACCTGGAGAAAAAATGAAATTCTGGCCCAGCAATTCCCATCGATTATTTCCCGTCCTGGCCGTAGCCTTGCTTTCCATGAGTGTAATGTCTGCTACATGCGAAAGCAATCCGGAAGAAGCCAGAACCCTGGATTTCGATAAAGAAAGCCTGGAAGCAGCCAAACAGGACTGGAAGACCACTGCCAGCCGCCTGGGCAATACGTATACATATATCAGAGTACAGGGCAGTATGACCGGCGAAACCTATGTAACGCTGGTTCGCTTTGAAAAGGGAGAGTTAACCGCGCGTATTTATAAGAGACTCAAAGTAGGTGTAAAGGATGGAAAGCGTCAGGTAGAAATTCGAGAAGCATGGATGGCCACCAGAGGAATGAAAAAGCTCTTTGGAGGCGAAGGTGGTTTCCCGGGACTTTCCATGGAGGAGCTATACGAATCTTGCCAGTCAGAGGTGCTTAGCCGGGATATAGAAAAGAATCATGTAGGCCTGGCGGCCGATGCGCGGGGTGTATTGAAACGATGTTACTATTCGCCTAAAATGTGCGCAGACGACTGCGGCAAAAGCTACGACGTCAGCCATTTCTATGAGGAGTCACCATCCGATGACATCCTTAAGGAGTATGTAAAGGGACCGGCCATTGAGCTGAAGTACTAGATTCAAGGCCTGCAATGATTGAAAGCTTATACACAGATGAATTGATATCTCCGGCCCCGGGTTGGAGGTAAAAATAAGCAGGAAACGCCCGCTAGTTTGAGACCAAGCGAGTATCAAGATCAAGAGAAACTAGATTGGGAAGATTACCCTGAGCATCAGTGGGCAGGCACAAGAAAAAAAATACCTGCCTGGATACTGGAAGACAAGAATGACAGAGACTGTCATTGAGCGATATCAAAGATAGAAGACGACCCGGGATTCTGAACTCCGGGTTGAACGTTGAACGTGAACAGATAGCTGAATGAAGAACCGGCGAGCCCTGAATCGCCAGATGCGAAAAAAACGGAGTGCGACCATGAAAGACTTAGGAGAAAAGCTGATCAAGATTACCCTGGCGCTATTATTATCGCTGGGACTGGGACTGCAATTCAATTGCAGCGCTGAGGAACTGGCGGCCCTGCAGGGCGAAGAAGAAGAGGAAGAAGATCCGTTGGATCAGCTGATCCAGGAATGGCTATTATACGAATTGTTCGATATTGGGAATGGTCCATGTAACGTTCAGCAAGGATTACTGCTTGAGACTTTGATTCAGCAGTACATTGAGGAAGGGGCTACGTTGTCGGATGCTGCATCAGATGATTTTGACCCTCATTACGATCCAATTGGAGATCAGCCTCTGAATGGCCTCGGGGAAGAGAAACTGGTCTACATTCCAACAAAATATGGGGTTCAGCCTATCACAGTGTACGAGTACCACGGTAATTATGTAACAGAGAGTGACATTATCTATTCCGAGGACCAGTTATTCCAATTCCCGGACGTAGCGGAGAATCAGTATTTCAGCCTGGGTATTGACGCTACTCAGGGCGGACGCTGGCCCACGGGTTCGGACGGTACAGTCGAAGTCAACTACTCTATCGACTCTAGTTTACCAGCAGAAACGGTAAATGAAATTAACCAGGCCCTTGCACATTGGCAAGAACGCGGTCGATTTCGTTTCGTAGCCAATTCATCGGCTACACCGAGAATTCACTTTCAGGACGACGATACTGGCTGCAATTCATATGTTGGACGACAATCCACACAGCCGCAGCCAATAAACCTTGCCCCAAACTGTGGTTTTGGTGCTGCCGTCCACGAAATTGGACACGCATTGGGATTGTGGCATGAGCAAACCCGGCTGGACCGAGACGAATATATAATCTATTATTCCGGTAGGACCACAAATCCGTCCCAGTACACCAAGAAAACTACAGGCGAGGCCTACGATATCGGCTCATACGATTTCGAATCCATCATGCACTATGGCTCATTCTATTTCAAAAATAGCGATGAACCCGTCATGACCAAAAAGGATGGTAGTCTGATTGAACCGAATAGGCGCGCTCTAACAGATTGCGACGTTTATGGCGCAGAACAACTTCACTATAACTCCTCATCTTATCTATGATTTATTTAAAGATTTATGCGGCTGTGTAGAACCATCCAATGCAGGATGCCGAGGAGGTTTCTTATCGCTCTCCTCGCCGCCTCCCTGTTTGGTCAATGTATGCAACAGGAATCAGATTCCTCCACCGATCTGATAGCACTTGCATTCATTCTGGCCAATAGCGGTCCTGAATGTAACCTGAACGCATCCACCTTTGATGCTCCTGTTTTCGGGCTGTCCCTGGCGGATCCCAATATTCCTGAAACGGGAGTACCGGGAGGTGAAACCGTGCAAGGGTATGTACGGCTCAACGGCCAATGGACCTTGCTTTCGCTTACGAAAGCAGGCAACTCCTACTTCAATGGAGATATGGTGTTCGATGAATCGGAAGTTAGTGCCATTCCGTACGGCGGAGGGGATTCCTATTATAGCCTGGCTTTCAACAATTCTAGCTATCGTTGGCCCATGAGCGGTGGCTATATTCGAGTGCCCTATGTAATCGATGGTGCTGTTCCGGTTGCCACAAGAACTGAAATTCAAGATGCCATGGCTCACTGGGAAACCTACAGCATAGTGCGTTTTGCACCCAGGACATCGGAGGCGGGCTATATCTTTTTTGAAGATCCAGGAAGTAGCACCTGTAGTGCCAATGTCGGTTACAGCGATTCAGCAAGAACCATCCGGCTTGGTGAAGCATGCGGTACCGGAAATGCCGTCCATGAAATCGGCCATACTCTGGGTCTAATGCATACACAACAGAGAAACGATCGAGACAACCACATCATCTATTATCCGGATAGAACCACAGCCCCTTCGCAATACGAAAAACTGGGCAGTGCCGGTCTGGACATTGGACGCTACGATATCACGTCGATCATGCATTACGGCTCCTATTTCTTCCCCAGCGGGAGCGATCCAGTAATAACAACCAGAACCGGCGCCTTAATCGAGGCCAATCGCTCTGCGCTGACAACCTGCGACACCTATGTAGTAGAACAGGTGCATACGAATCCGGCGTACAACAATAAACTGTAAGCCAACAAAGCATTGGCTGGAGACCTGATAGGCCTATCAGGACCGCTCATCTCCAGAGCGGAGAGCGCCCAATGAAACCTGCTTCAATTTGAACCTGTGTCTATTCCAGATAGCCCACTCATAAAGGGGCTAACTTCCCGCTCACTCCGAGACAGATCAATGACGATCAACCCTCCTTTACGATTACATAGACGTAGCGATCCGCCGGCCTACTTTCGCTGTCTTCCCCACATTGGCGCAGGTTACGATACAGCACTTCGGTATTGCTTTTAGAAACACCCAGGTTCTTGAGCATTGCCATGGCGTAGTTCGCCCGTTCCTGCATCAGCTGCTGATTCTCTTCCTGGTCGCCTTCGCAGTCGGCGCTTACAGCAATCAGAAAGCGAGCATCGGATTGATTCTTGATTCGCTCCTTGAGACCTGCCAGAGGTGCATCGGATATGGCCTTTGATCCAACGCCGGTTTCAAATCTAAATCGAAATACACCCACCTGACGATTTCCTTCCATTGCAGACCCAAGCTTCTGTGGGTTGGTATCCGCAGCAGCCAGCGCACCACATTCTGCGATTACGGCCGTATCGGTAATTACTCCAAAGAGAAAGCCCAGAGCAGTGTAGCCAATGTCAGACCATCGCATGGTACGATACTTGATCAAGATGGTATCCGAGCCAGAATCTATGGGCTTGATCACAGGCTCATTCACGGGCAATACAAAGGGAAAGTGCACTACATGGGTTTGCTGCAGCACCCGGCAATTCTCATAGCTGCCCCGATACGTCGCCAGGGAACGCTCCATGGCCACCGGAACATCCGTTACAATCACAGAGGAATTGGAGGGATCGGACCCGGTAGCGCAACTAACGCCTGCGAAACCAACGGACATCGCAATACATAGAATAAGAAAAAAACTGGACCTCGGTACTATAAACTTTTCCATGCTTTCTATTACATTTCCTTAACAAACTGGGAAAGTGATCAGATACAAACAGGCAATACAGATATGGAATCAAGAACTATTCATAAACTTAAAAAGCAGGGACTTCTGCTGCTTCTTGCGGGCATACCTTTTGTATCTGCCTGTATTGCATTTCTGCCTTCTGCCACCAGCAAATCCGAGGAAGAACGAAAATGGTTCCTTCTGGATCTGGTCTCATCCCCGGACAGGAATGCACTGATTTCAAGTCCTCCCACGGTAGGAGCGGACGGATATGATCCAGCCCTTTTCACTGTAGATCAAAAAGAGGATCAGGAGGAAATCGCGGTACCAATCTATGGAAAGCATTACGTATCTGTAGGTCATATTTTCGACATTGATGTAGACACATCCAAAATTCCCGGCGCGCCTGAGGAATATCAAAGCGTGTTCATGCCAGAAGGTCATGTAGCCGAGATCACTTACGAATATGATGAGCGTCTCCTTCGCGAACGGGGCCTTATGGAGGAATTCCAGGTCTTTTACTATCACAAAGGCAGCGATCGATGGTATCCTCTAACGGACGTAAAAGTAGACACTCAGAACAATCGCGTTACTGCCCGAACCAATCATTTTACTCCTTTTGTCCTTACGGCTCTGCCAGCGCCTGCAGATGGAGGTGTTTTTGACCCACCCCAGTGTATTGTAGATGCCCTGGACGATCCCTCGGGCTCCATGGCCGGTCCGAAGTGGAGTCGTCTGGATGTAGGCTTTAAGTATTATATTGATCGCGGCTATACAATCCGTCATAATGAGGATTTCTATGACCTGGGCTTCAATGAAGCCCTGGGTATTGCCACCTGTAATGGCGGCAACCATGCCTCTTCCAGCATATTCTGCGGTCCTCAGGGGCAGCATAAATACAACAAGGATCCAGACTACCTGGACTTCTCGTTGCCATTCGATGCGAAAGTATATGTTATGTACGATCGCCGTGGAACAGAGCGAGCAGGATGGCTTGCAGATATGGGGTTTACTCAGATTCCAGATAAGTTCATCGAATCTACCGATGGAGTGGGTTACTACCTCGTCTATGAGAAGGAATATCCATCTGGATCTCAAGTTACGCTTCCGGGGAATCATTACGACCTTGCCAATCCCAACCAGATCGATACAAACTATTTCGTTGCGGTATTACCGCAGGGAGACTGGGCAGCAGATGCAGGCATCGATTGCTCAGGAGAGCCCCTTCGCCCTGCTTCGCCGGAAGGAATTTCTCTTATTCCTGGTTCCGATCAGGTATCCATTGTTCTGGACCAAACTATCGACCGAGATGTCACCGGCCTTATTGTGCGAAGACGCTTGCTTGAGCCGTCTCTTTCACCGGAATACGGTGAAGCTGTAGGACTGGCCATTGAAGATCCTGGCTACATTATCGATGCCGGCCTGACAGAAGGCATGACCTACTACTATAGCTTTTTCGCAGTGACGGACAGCGGATTGTATTCTCCTCCTCTGGTAATTGAGGTTCAAACTGGGTCGGATGATGATGGGGATGGTCTGGCCAACTATTACGAAAACAATCCTTCCATTGTCTACTACGGAGGCGATGGAACCAACAGCAATGAGGCCGACACAGATGCCGACGGCATTGATGATCTAACCGAGATCTTGAATCTCACAGATCCCACACACAGTGATCATACAAATCCTGTGATTACAGCCTTTGAAGACGACGGTACCATTAGCACAATTCCTGTTGCTCGCTTCAACATTGAGGTAGATGATATATCCCCGATTACTGGCTGGTATTTATCCACAGGGACAGAGCCTCCGCCCAATGATTCCACGAATTGGCTCACCGAAGAACCCACAACATGGGATGTTCCACAAATTGGCGAGCTCAGCCTTAACCTCTGGGTCCGCGATGAAGCAGGCAACGTAAGCGAAATGGCCACCCTGGAACTGGATTTTCCATATCTCAATTACAGCAATCGCTTCATAATCTTTGATCCCAGAGATGATGATTTTCAGACTACGACAACTAATCCAACGGATCTGGCCTATTATCTGGAGCATACCGGCACCGATGCAACAACCAATAGCTTCGGTAAGAATTACTTGCTTTCCATTTCCGGTGGCCAATCAGCATTCGTGCAGCATGCCGGGAATATTGGCACAGCCGATTATGATTTGAGCGGAAGCAGTCCGCTGCCGCCCGGTTCAGTGATCTCTTCCTTGCAATACAACTCAAACCAGGATTACTGGCTGGTTTCCTATTTCATTAGAGAGGGATACTCGCCTACTACGGAATGTCCGGTGGTCAAGCAAGCTCAGTGCTTCATGACCCTGAGATACAATGAGTCCACTGATACTCTGGTGACCCTGGATTCCGCGCATATAACAATTCCAGACGTCGCGACCCGCTGGGGGGATCCGGGAGAACTCATCCTGGATCCATCAGGACCGGGCTTCCTTATAGCTATGAATGCTCAATACGTCCTGGAAAACGTTGATAATTCTATTAACCAGTACCCCTGGCATGAATACGTAATTCTAATTCACGGAACCATTGAAAATGGACAAATCCAGGAGTTGCTCTTTTCGCATAAGTGGGCCCTGGAATACCTTCCAGGAGAAGAGATTCCTGCGAACCTGAATCAAAAGGGTTGGACCAGACAGGCCATCTCTCCTTCCGGAGAGGTCCTGGTCTTGACTGCACCTCCTCAGGGGGTGCGTTCACCGCGCGGATGGAATAGCATGAATGGAATCGATGTCTATTCCCTGGATTTTTCCGACCCCGGTATGGATCCCGAGGCACGGGTTCAAAAGGTAGGAACCTTTTTTCATTTGATTCGCTACTTTGACGTGGCTTTCATAAGCGAAACAGAAGCGCTTGCAATTACCAGCACGGGTCTGGAAAGACTGGTTTTCGATCCAGCGAGCCGCCATTTCACTTCCCGCACCCCGGTCCACAACTTCGGGGAGACCGTCGCTTCAGGCCAACTTCACATGGGCCCCGACAATACAATCGGGATGGTAAAATACGGAAACCGTGCTCAGCTCTTCGCCTACGACAGTGAGAACGTAAGGATTTCGTGGACTAAAACACTGGTTGATTTGCGACCGGAAGGATTGGAAGAGGTGGACCGGGTAACATTTAACCATCTACCTCAGGGAAACCAGCCTCCGAGAATCACCTTTGAGTTAGATCCGGGAAAAAGAATCTTAACCCCCGAGGGATGGAGCTATCCTTTCCGCGGAGTATATCGGCCGAACGCAGGTTGTTCATCAGGGGATTGGTTCTGGAGCACTCTTGATGGGGCGGATCCTTATGGCAAATGGAGCGTTGGAAAAGTACGATACTCGGATCCGGATGCTCAAAGGTGTGATATCGCGAATACACCAATTAACTTGAGTCAATCCGGCACCACCTCTCCGGGACCGGGATCCCTCGAAACTCCCATGGATCTTTTCACCGGGGTGGAAACAAATGGTCAAAAGGCTCGAGCAGTGCTTCAAATTCTTGAGAGCCTAATCGGAAGCCAAGCATCACGGTTGTGTCCCACAAAGCTGCTAGCAGACCAAAGGGTTCAGAATATTTTTCCCATAACTCCCAGGGAAGCCGGGGATTACCAAATCACGGTGGAAGCTACTGACTCACCGGGTAGCTGTGAAGGTCGTGACCAGACGGTGCGCGCCACATTGCTACTACGAGCAAGGCGGCCCCAGGGAGACCCAAGACACGGTTTCATCCAGCCCGAGTACTATCCGAAGGCCCCGGGCAGTCTTCAGAAGTTCTCATTGAGCGAGGCACCCTCACCTGCCCCGTCGGGCACAGTTGAATTATATCACAGATTTCAGTGTGACTATCAGTATGTTGTATGTGTGATTAGGGGTAGCTTCGGTCCGGAATGTTTTTTCGAGAGAGATATAACCGAGTCTATTGTAGCTCCAGCGACGCATGCTTCCTGCGGCTCGGAACAAAACAAGACTCCCTACTGGCACACTACGTTCTATCAGGGACTGGTTCCTGGCTCGGGTAATGGCATAATTTACCACGCGCCCAAAAATGTTGAACTACCGTTTCCGCAAGGCCTGTTTATGGACGGAGCCCATGGTTTTATCTTTCTAAGAAATGACACCAAGCTCCTCAACTATGCCCCTCTATACCACGGCCAGTGGAGCGGCTACGAAGACCTGTAGCGCGTTGCACCTCCCATATGCGCAAGATAACGGATAATTCAAGAGCAGAGAAAGATATGGAATCAAGAACTATTCATAAACTTAAAAAGCAGGGACTTCTGCTGCTTCTTGCGGGCATACCTTTCGTATCTGCCTGTATTGCATTTCTGCCTTCTGCCACCAGCAAATCCGAGGAAGAACGAAAATGGTTCCTTCTGGATCTGGTTTCCTCCCCGGAGCAGAATGCACTGATTTCAAGTCCGCCTACGGTGGGAGCGGACGGATATGATCCAGCCCTTTTCACTGTGGATCAAAAAGAGGACCAGGAGGAGATCGCGGTACCCATCTATGGAAAGCATTACGTATCTGTAGGTCATATTTTCGACATTGATGTAGACACATCCAAAATTCCCGGCGCGCCTGAGCAATATGAAAGCGTGGTCATGCCGCCGGGCCAGTTCGCAGAGATTACATACGAATACGATGAACGAATGCTACGAGAACGGGGACTGATTGAGGAGTTTCAGGTATTTTCATACGATAAGCGATCGGGACAGTGGATTCCGGCCATCGACGTTGAAGTGGATTTAGAAAACAACAGAGTTACTGCTCGCACCAACCATTTCACTCCCTTTGTATTGACGGCCCTGCCGGCGCCGGCAGACGGAGGGGTATTCACTCCTCCACAGTGCATAGTAGATGTCCTGGACGATCCGGCTGGCTCCATGACAGGCCCAAAGTGGAGTAGAATCGATGTAGGATTCAAATATTATCTCGATCGCGGGTATACCATCCAGCACAACAATGCATTTTACGATCTAAAGCTCAATGAATCCCTGGGAATTGCCACTTGTAATGGCGGAAACCATTCCTCCTCCAGCGTCTTCTGCGGCCCGCAAGGACAGCACAAGTACAACAGCGATCCGGATTATCTGGATTTCCAGCTTCCCTTCAATGCGAAGGTCTACATAATGTATGATGGGCGCGGTAGTGTCCGGGCCAACTGGCTGGCTGATATGGGATTTGCACAAGTGGCAGACACCTTTATTGAAACCACCGATGACGCTCAATACTACGAAGTCTACGAAAAGGAATATGTAGCCGGTTCTCAGGTAACCCTCCCGGGGAACCATTACGATATAGATAATCCGAATCAGATCCGCACAAACTACTTTGTGGCTGTGCTACCTCAGGGCGACTGGGCCGCAGATGCAGGTATCGATTGCTCCGGGGAGCCCCTTCGCCCTGCTTCTCCCGAGGGAATCTCTCTTATTCCGGGGTCCGATCAGATTTCCATTGTTCTGGACCAAACCATTGACCGAGATGTCAGCGGCCTAATAGTCCGAAGACGTCTGCAAGAGCCATCCCTTTCGCCGGAATACGGCGAAGCTGTAGGATTGGCCATTGAAGAACCTGGCTACATCGTTGATACCGGCCTTACAGAAGGTATGACCTATTACTACAGCTTTTTCGCAGTCACGGAGTCCGGACTTTATTCGCCACCTCTGGTTCTTCAAATTCAAACTGGACCGGATGATGATGGAGATGGTCTGGCCAACTACTACGAAATCAACCCATCCAACACTTACTATGGAGGCGATGGCACAAAGTCCAACATGGCAGACACCGACTCGGACGGAATCGATGATTTGACGGAGATCTTGCGTCTCACGGATCCAACAAACGGAGACCACTCTGACCCGGTTATAACTCTCTTCGAAGACGATGGGACAAATAGTACAATGCCCGTTGCTCGCTTCAACATTGAGGTAGATGATGCATCCCCGATTACTGGCTGGTATTTATCCACAGGCTCAGAGCCTCCTGCGAACGATTCGGAGGATTGGCTCACAGAGGAGCCTACAACCTGGTCAGTACAGCAGTTAGGGGAACTCACCCTGAATCTATGGGTCCGGGATGAAGCAGGCAACGTAAGCGAAATGGCAAGTCTGGAGTTGGATTTTCCATATTTTGAGTATGCGAAGAGCTTTGCCATATTCGATCCTCGGGACAATGAGTATCAGCACAACAATGTAGATCCGATTAGCGGCCCCCCAAATCAAGGACAGGCTGGGTGGAATGCCACAACACATAGCTTCGGCCAGGAATTCGTACTGTCTGTGTCGGGAGGTAGTGGTGTCTGGGTTCAAAGTGCAGATGCAATTGGAACTTCGGTTTTCGAATTCTCTGGACCAAGTCCCCTGCCCAACGGCTCAGTGATTTCTGCTATAGCTTACGATTCCCGCGATGACTTCTGGCTTGTTTCATATTACATTGCAGACGGTTTCTCTCCAGATCCCATGTGTCCGGTGGTCAATCATTTACAATGCTTTGTTACCTTGCGGTACGATGAAGGCAACAAAGAACTTATCACTCTAGATAGCAAGTATACAAGCATTCCAGAGAACGCAACCAGATGGAACGACGGAAGTCCCATCGCCCTCAGGCTAAACGATGTTGGATTTGCCCAGATAGTAAACGCCCAATACCTCCTGGAAGACTACGATACATCAATCAATCAGTATCCATGGCATGAATACATGCTGATTTTTCATGGGCAGGTCGAGGATGGAATAATCTCCAACCTGACCTTTTCGCATCAGTGGTCCTACGAGCATCTACCCGGACAGGAAGTAGTAGCATCCCAGAATAGGCCTGGATGGACGCGGAAGGCAATATCTCCCTCTGGAGAATCCATTGTGGTCATTGCTCCGCCAAACGGTGTTCGATCCCCCCGTGGCTGGAATTCCAATCAAGGTCTGGACGTCTATAGAGTCGATCTTGTGGCCCCTTCTTTGGCTCCTGAATCGCGAACTCATAGGATAGGAAGCTTCTTTGGTCAGGTTCAGTATTTTGATTTGGCTTTTGTCACCGAAACCGAACTCCTTGCTTTAAGCGAAAATGGTCTGGAGCTCCTACAATTTGACCCGGCCACTTACCAGATTCAGCAACGGTCCGTCTTGATGCCGATAACCGGTGGAGTGGAATCTGGCCGTCTTGAATTAAGCCGGTCTGGGTCCCTTGGAATCATCAAGCACGGCACTGCAAAACTGATCTTTTCGTACGATCCGACAGAGAAAGATATTCCCTGGTCCACTCCCATGGATGATCTTCGCCCCGGTGGGTCTACACCGGTGGATCGAGTAGCTTTCCAGGATTTCGCACGTGGTAATCAGCCGCCTCGCCTCACCGTAAGGTTGGACAAGGGGTATCGGATTGTTCATCCCGGAGGCATCATTTATCCATTTACCGGGGTTTACACTGCCGGTCAGGACTGTGCGGACCCCAGCTTTTTCTCCAATGGCTACCAGAGTAGCCCATCAAGCAAATGGAACATGGCTCAGGTTAAGTATTCGGACCCTGACGCTAGCAAATGCGGAGTGAGTGACAGTCCTTCAGTGCTCGGCCAAGCGGGATCCAGTGCTCCCTCAGCCTCTGCTCTCCAGACCCCGATGGATATTTTTCCCAACCTTGACCTCAGGAATAGCTGGCTTCATCGGATATTCATGGAAGACCTCCTGGGCCCAGTTGGGAGGCGCATTTGTCCGCAGACATTATCACTCTATGGAAACAATGATGCTGGAATACCAATTACACCCCGGGAGGCGGGCGATTACTCCCTCACAATACAGGCCACTGACTCCAGAGGCACATGCGAAGGCCGCGACCAGACGGCAACAGCCACTCTTCACCTTCGGGCAAGAGAACGCTATCGAGATTCTTCCTGGGAACTGATTCGCACCGACTCATACCCGGAGCCCCGGTCCGACTTGCTCCACTTTACCCTGGAATCGAACATTAGCGGAGCGCCAAAGAGATTCAGCCGATTTCGGTGCCAGGTTAATACTGTAGTTTGCATCCGCTGGGGACACCTCTTTGCCTGCCTGCCCAACTCGCATCTGGGACTGGTCAACGTCGCCGAAGAGTCCGAAGCAAAATGTGGTCCGCCCATCTTCTTTATGAAACGGTGGGTTTCCCCCAATGGAAATGCAGCACCACTTTCGGCGTATAAGCCCCTACGAAAGTACTATTACAAAGCTGACCATTACTGGAATGAATCCTGGGACCAGAGCGTATACAATACAATCAATTTCGAGCAAGACATTGACCCGTTTGATACCGCTGATTTCAGGGGCCTCCTATTTATTCAGACGGAAACCATGATACCTATCGAAACCCTCTACAATGGCCACTGGTTCGGCTACGAAGACCTGTAGCCCCAAACCGCCCCATAACCCTCTTGCGCTCCTCCATGGGCCCATAACTCTGGGCCCATGAGCAGCGATTCCTCTCAGCAGCCAAACTTTCAGGGCACCGATCAATATTACCTTTCCCCTGAGCTGGGTGCCATTGTAAATATGGCCATTGCCATGGAGAAGCCTCTCCTGCTTACCGGGGAGCCTGGCACCGGAAAGACTCAGCTGGCATTTGAAATCTCCCGTAGTCTGGGTATGGACCTTGAGGTGCTGCGGGCCAAATCCACCATTCGCGGCGAAGAAGCGTGCTATGTTCAGGATACAGTACTCAGATTGAACGATGCCCGCTTTGGTACAGAGGCCAGCGGCCGGGATGTAAATCAGTTCTACGATTATGTTATCTGGGGCCCCATCGGCCGGGCCTTTCGCGCAGAAAAACGATGTGTGCTTCTTCTGGATGAAATCGACAAAACCGAGTCCGATGTCCAGGACAATCTTCTGGATGTTCTGGAGGATATGGAATTTACCATCCGCGAGGTAAACGATACCATCAAAGCAGTTCATCGTCCGGTCATCATCATAACTTCCAATGCGAAAAGAGAGCTCAGCGACCCATTTCTTCGAAGATGCTTCGCACATCATATTGCCTTTCCCGAAGAATCCGAGATGCGAGAAATCCTGGATCTTCATTTCGATGAGCTGGATAGCCAGCTCGTAGATGTATCTTTGAAGGTATTCTATGAACTTCGCAGCCGTGGCCTGGAAAAGGCCCCGGCCACCGGGGAACTTATTCACTGGATCGAAGCTTTGCAGCGGTCCGGCAAAAAGCCAGAAGGACTGACGGATCTTCCCTTTCCTGGTATATTGATGAAGCGAGCGGCAGATCTACAGAATTACAGGGCCGGCCGCATATAGAATATAGCTGGACATCCGCTTCTGAAAGGATTGATGATTCTGGGCATTCGATGAGGGGATGGGCACTCAACACCTGGATGATTGAGTTTCTAAAACTTTTGTGCTCAGTAAAAGCGCGATGAGCTGCAATTGAAGCATGAAGAAAGAGTAAAACCGATGGAAGAGCAAGAGAATCCCCCTGTTCGCACATATGATGTCTTTCTGGCTTTCGCCTATGAACTGCGAAGGGCGGATGTTCCTGTAAGCCCGGATCAGCTTATTGAGCTTTTGCGGGCCTTCAAGAAAGGCCTGGTTCAATCCATGGACGATCTCTATCTCATGGCCCGGCTTTGCTTTGTGAAAGAGGTAAAATACTTCGACACCTACGATCGTACTTTTCTCTATTTCTTCGAAGGCCTGGAACTTCCTCCTGTGGCAGAAGGAGATCTGGATTTGCTGGAAACCAAACAGTTCCAGCAATGGCTGCGCGAAGCCTGGATCAAGGGCGAATTACCCAGACATCCCTACTCCATGTCCTCCGATGAATTGATGAAGCTTTTCTGGGAACGCTTGCGCGAACAAACAGAAGCCCATCATGGGGGCAACAAGTGGATCGGCACCGGCGGAACATCGCCTTTCGGGCATTCTGGCTTTTCTGAAAATGGATTCAGAGTTATGGGACAGGCCAATCGATTCAGTGCCAAAAAGGTGATGGGCCAACGCCGGTACGTGGATTACTCGGAAGCCGGAAGATTGACCAGAAAGAACTTTCATGATGCCCTGGAGCATCTCAAGCATTTGAAGCCTGCGGGAGCTCCGGATCAGCTCAATATTCCAGAAAGCATTCGAAAGACTGCAAAGAATGCAGGAGAAATAGAGCTGATCTTCGAAAAAGATAAACGAGATCGCCTGGAAGTGATTCTAATGATGGATAACGGAGGAAGCTCCATGGCCCCATATGTACATCTAACCTCAGATCTATTCCAGCGAATGAATAAACAGCTCAAGAAGCTGGATAGCTACTATTTTCACAATACCATCTATTCCTATGTCTACTCCGATCCTCAAAGAAGTAAGCCTATAGCGATCCGAGATATTCTTCGCAGAAATAGAGATTGCCGTGTATTCATTATCGGTGATGCCTCCATGGCGCCGGAAGAACTGGTATCGCCGTACGGAAATATCAATTTTGGCGAAGAGGAGTACGAACCTTCCATCGAACATTTAAAGCGCCTGAAAGACAGATTCCCGGCTCTGGTCTGGCTCAATCCTATCCCCGCAGAATTCTGGCCCACCGGTTCCTTTACCTTGAAAAAAATCGCGTCGATATTACCCATGGAAGAGATGACCCTGGGCGGCCTTGATCGCGCCGTAAAGCGGATGAATGAGATAAAACATGAAGTCCTATAGTCAGCATCGCCCAAATCTCTTTATGTCCTTTATGTCATCTACAGCTATGGATTTTCGCAGCCATTCTGCTTCTGAGTTTCTACTCTGCGAACACCAGATTTCTGAGCCAGGAATCGCGGGCCAGGCGACGTGCAGACAACGTAACTACGGACAAGCTCGTCCCGTTCCAATTACCCGGGAACAGCCCAGGGCCGGCCTCCTCCACCAGCGAAAGCTAATGATTATGACTCTGGCAGGTATTCTGACCATGGCATTTCCATTGGCGCATGGATTCCAGGCCGAAGAAGCGTCAGGCCCAATTTCCACTCCAGCGAATATCGGCGAAATTGAAAAAGCCGATGGACCCGGCGTCGGAGAAACGGAGTTCGTGGATAGCTCCAAAAGCTCCGAAAGTTCGGAAAGCTCCGAGAGTTCCGAAAGCTCCCATGGCGAAAACGGCAAAGATTCAGCGAATCAGAGCCCGGAGCAAAAAGCTCTGGTGGAGCTTCAAACACAGCTCAAGGAAATGGAAGATTCGGTTGAGTTTCCGGTGGGCCAGCAGAACCGATTGCTTACCGAGAATCGGGCGGCCTACGACAAGCGAGATCTATCGGCCCTGGCACAATCCCTGTTATCTAGAAAGCAGCTCTATGGAATCGTTATCTGGAAAAGTAGACATCGACTGTCTGTATTTGATCAAAGAGGAGTCGAGGTCCTGTCATTCGATGCCGGTATTGGAGGCGATGCTCAAGGGGGCTTGAAACCCAAACAATTCGAATACGATGGAAGAACCCCAGAAGGCATTTACCGGATCTTTCGCTTCTACAGTCTGGATGCTCCCAAAAAGTCCGAATCCTACAAAGAACTGGAAAGACTCAATGGCTATTTTCTCACAGCGAAGCTGGGCTACAGCCTGTATGGAAAGCCCGGAAAGGATGCCGGCAAAAATGTATTCGGGCCTCGCTTCTATGGAATCGATTATCCCGCTGCATCCGACATCTGGCGATACAAAGTAGACCTCAAGGAAGGCAGCGTACCCCTGGACAATAAGCGAAAGCTGCCCATGCGCATCGGCTCTGGAATTGCCATCCATGGAACCAACGATCCGGCCAGCGTTGGACAGACCTTCGGTAGCGGCTGTATTAGATTGAGAAATGAAGATATCGTAAAACTGGATCCGTTTATGAATAATGGTATGCCAGTTATCATTTTTCCTTGATCTATTCCCGATTCCCTTCATTCTAATAGAATTCAGATTCGTGCACCGGTTCGGGCGCCGGGATCCACAGGATTCCGGCCGCGATTGCATGGATTGAATTTACGAATGGGCTGCCATGGATTGCTTGATAGTCATAGATCCTCAGATGGACTTCGTTTCAGCGGAGGGAGCGTATGCCAGACGAGGCCATGGCACATCTAATATTCGACGGTGTCTGGGCTCCATCCATCAGGCGCTGTTGAATCAAGAAAAGCACAGAATCCTCGTGTATTCCAACTACGCAGCCAATCAGTTTGGCCCTGGACTGAACCTCTGTATTCCGGGAAGCCCGGGACATCGCATCGCACTGTCAGTAGAAAATTTCGATACAGTTCTGGCAAAAACCGATCACGATGCCATAAAGAGTTCGGAGCTTCCCGCAACTCTGGAGCAACTCAGGCCACGCCGAATATTTCTCTGCGGATTTCTTCTGGAGTATTGCGTCAGAAAGACCGCCCTATCCCTGCTTGAGGCAGGATGGCCGGTTACTATTTACGAAGATTTGATCGCCACCGGCGACGATGTCCTGGAGCGAAAGATCACACTCATTCAGGAACTGGAGAGTCTGGGAGCCGTGATTGGTACGGCCCTGGCCACCGAGAACTAGCGAATCACATACGGCATTACCGGAGTAATCCAGATAACACGCACAAGATAAAGCAGCAGAATTCCCAGAGAAATCACATGGAAAGGCAGGTCCAGGATGTTATGATCCCTGGATTTCAGAAGTAGAACCAGAGCTACGGTTATAGTAAACATCCGGGAGATATTATCGTAGACGGACCAGAAATAGTAATGATCCGCCACAAATACCATCAGAAGCGACAGAAAGAGTCCAAGACGCATGGCAAAGCCTTTTCGCATACGACCGGTTACAAGAGCAATGACACCCGTAATCCAAAGAATCAAAAGAGGCATGCGGCTCAGGGTTCTGGCAATGTCCTTTAAGCCATTTTCCGGATTCTGCACAGAAGCCATTACCTCCAGCAGGTATTCTTTCATGCCCTGCATGGGTTGGATAAAAACTCCCAGCCGGGTGGGACTCCATTCAGGAAGAGTAAATCGCAGGTAGGTCTGCCACACCGCTGGAATAACCAGGGTTGCAAGTATTACAGCAGCCTTGCGAAAATCCAGGCGAATGAGCTCGTATAAGCCAAGAGGAAATAAGATGAATAGCGCCGGTTCCTTGGTGATCAGCGCCAGACTGCCCAGGGCCCAGAACAGAAATAGACGCTCTCTCTGATACGCCCAGTAGGCGATCACCACTGTGGAAACCATCACAGAATCACTAACAAGCAAATGATAGCTGCCAAGAGCGAAAGGCGAAAGCAAATAAAGTAGCGCCAGACCGCTGTTGGTACCCAGAATCTGTCGCAGGCACAGATAGGCCATCCCCATCAAAGCGATGTTCCAGAAAAACATCCCAAACAGGGCGGCGTTTGGCCCCAGAAATCCAAAAATGGCAATCAGGAATGGATAGCCTATTCTGGGAGCACGATAACTTGCATCAATCTGTCCGTCTTTATCCACGCCTTCGCTGGAAGGATAGTCCAGACCTTCGCTAATGGATCGACTGTAGAAATAAAAGATCTGACCATCGTACCCTGCGCCCAGATCCCCTTCCTGACTCTTATAGAACACTGCATTGGGCGGCACATGATCCGGATTGGACTGGGCAAATTCCAGGCCAAATCGCACCATAGAAGAGAAGTTCATCTCATATTTGTTGATATGAAAGTAGGTAACAGTTCCGTAGAGCAGAATAAACAGAGTTAGCGCAAGCCAGGGCTTATCCAGCCTCTGAAGCGGAGAATACAGTGTATGCTGCCATCGCACAAGACGCCCCGGCTCGTGGGGTTCCTGAAGATGCAGTTTCTTTCTATATAGATGCCTGGCGAATACCATGGCCTGGAACAGTACTTTACGATTAAATGAGGACGTAGAAAATTTATAGGTAATGGGCACTTCCACATGACTGGCCCCATTTCGCACAGCCAGATAGAGAGATTCCATATGAAAGTCAAAGGCACGAGATTCCAACTCACTGCCTGCGATAATTGAATAGATTCGCTTGCTGTATCTGCGAAAACCAGAGGTGCAGTCTTGAATCCCGGGTCCTTTTATGTCCAGCAGGCCGTCGGAAAGGCAATAATTCATTACCCGGGCGGCCTTCCAGGATATTAGCTTTCGATAGAGAGGCACATTTTCCGTTTCATGGCGACGGCCAATGACCAGATCCTTATCGCCGGCCTGAAGAAAAAGAGGTAGATCGGACGGTAGATGCGACATTCCGGCATCCATGGTAATTACATAGTCGTAATTTTGCTCCAGAGCGTAACGCATCCCGTCCTGGATGCCACCGGGAATGTGAGTATTGCTTTCGTGACGAATAATGTGTAATGTTCCGGTCTTGCGCCCGGAGAATTCAGATTTCAAATTGGCCAGTATTACAGGGGTCTGGTCTTTGGAGGCATCGTCCACCACGCACACATCGCAGTATTCGGATGCCCCTCGCACCACCTCTTCGATGGTGCTTTCTTCATTGTAAGCAGGAATAACTACAAGGGTTCTCAAGCTTTGACCTCGAAGACCTTCCTGTTCTCTTCTACCCATTTGATGAGCTTTTCAACACCCTGTCGCGGCTTCACTTTAGGATCGAAGCCAAATTTTCGCGCTTCGGTTATATCGCAGATAAAATATCGCATATCCCCGGGGCGTTCGGTTTCGATGCTTACTTCAATCTTCTTACCCAGGATTTCTCCAATCATGGTAATACATTCCAGCAGAGAAATCTTATGCTCTGGTCCTCCTCCAATGTTATAAACACCGGGGCGCGGATCTTTGAAGAATTTGAGATAGCTATCGGCTCCGTCCGCGGCATAAAGGATGTCTCGCGCCTGTTTTCCGGTGCCAAAAATTCGAATAGGAAGTCCAAATACTGCACGAATTACAAAGTTTGCCACCCAGCCATGGTCCTCGCCGCCAAATTGACGCGGTCCGTATATACCAGTGAAGCGAAAGCTGGCAGACTTTAGATCATACATATCATGAAAGGATCGCACGTAATGCTCGGCACTCATCTTGGAAGCATGCAACGGGCTAATTTCTCCCACCATCACAGGCTGGCTTTCGGGGATTGCTACGGGCTCGCGAACATAGCTGGTATCGGACTCGGTCAATGAATCATTGATGGAGTTTCCGTATACATGAATGGAACTGGTATTTACCACCGGAATTTTATGAGCCCGGGCAGCCTGCATTACATTGAAGGTACCGGTTACATTTGTGGTGAAATCGTGCTCCGGATCTTCCCAGGAGATGGTCATGGCCGGCTGAGCCGCTGTATGTACGATGTAATCCGCTCCCGTGCTACGATCCATCAGATGTTCCAGGTTACGGATGTCCCCTTTTACCATCTCAACGCCCAGGCCCTTTAGATAGTCCCAGTTAAAGTCCCGAGTGGCATCTGTGCCATAGCCAGTGCGTTTCAGCTCGTATTTGGTCATGTTATCGAAGCTCACAACTTCCCAACCTTCATTTCTAAAATGCTCACATACATGGGATCCCAGAAATCCACATCCGCCAGTTACCAGTACTTTCATCTTTATCCTCTTTGCGGTGAACCCTGGAAATAGACGTTCACCTTCCAATCTGTAATGAGAATCGATCGAAACAGGCCCAATCTATCTCTGATTTCAGTCTATAGAACGATTGATGGGTTAGTGCTCTCTCCGTCAAGCTCAGTGAATCTTACCAAACTTCTTTTTCAATAGCATTCCAGTCAGACGCATCAGATCCCCGATGGAACGAATATCTCCAGCGGCCTGATCTTTCACGGGCTTGAAGTAAGTTACCGGCACTTCAATACAGCGATACAGAGAACGAACAATCTCTGTCATCATCTCGGCAATGTATAGAGACCCATCCTCCTGCAACCTGGGGCGAATCTTAAGAAAAGTATCTTTCCAGACACAGAAATAACGACAGCTTGCATCCGTAAACCTGGGCTCCATTCCCCAGTAGAATACCTCGATCATCTTGCCGCCCAGGAGGTTCATGATTCTTCGTATGGTCTTCAGGTTTGCACCCTGCTCGATCATCTGCCTGGTAGTTCTGGTTCCGATGGCCATATCGCAGTCTTTCATATATTCCAGAAGTTTGGGTAAATCTTTGCATCGGAAAGTTCCATCAGCAGAAACTACAATGCAGATGTCGCCTCTTGCGGCCTCCAGTCCGGCCATCACCATGGCTCCTTCTTTCTTGCGCGGCCCATTGAAAGGCACTACCTGAGCGCCATGCTGCGAAGCGATTTCTCTGGTGCGATCCTCGGACCCTGCATCCACCACGATGATCTCGTCCACAGAGTCCTTGAAATCATTCAATACATCATCGATGGATTGTTCCCGGTTCGCGGCGGGAATAATCAGACTCTTTTTGAATTTATGGAATCTCTCATTGCGAATTTCATACACAGCATGATGATAATCCTGCAATGAATTGATATTGAAATAACCACACTGCACCATTGTGGCATACACTTCCCGGGTTTCCCGGGCCATGCGGTCAATAACCTCGGTAATCTCGATCACTCCTGTTCGTTCAGAGGGAGGCGTATTTCTAAATGTATCAAAAAATGCCTGAGTGAACAGATAGGTTCCCAACCCCAAAAGACGATTGGCAGGATTCTCCGGCTTCTCCACCAGATGCTGTACGCGGTCTTTATCCAGCTCGACGGAATAGTTCTTTTTGATATGCGAAACCAGCGGTGTTTCTTTCACAGCCACGCTGGCCGCAAGTCCGGGATGCTTGCGAAGTGTTGTAAGCATCTTTTCATGGTTGGATTCATGATAGAGCTCGTCGCCCAGGACCGTAACGAATGGACCTTCAAACTTTCCTTCCAGGGAGGCAACATCGCTGGCCAGTCCCTTTCTGGTCCAGAAACTGGTCTCGATTTTTACAGCCGGATACAATGGCCGAATGCGCTCTACCTCCGCCATCACCTGCTCTGCCAGATGACCTACGATTACAAAGATTTGCTTAACCTTGATCTTCCTGGCAAGGAGCTCAATGTTTTTCTCCAGAATACTTTTTCCATCGATGCGAAAAAGTGGCTTCGGAATAAATGTAGTGCGGGGATAGGAGCGTGTCCCCTTGCCCGCAGCTGCGATGACACCTGTGTTTACTCTTTTCAAGACGGCTGATAGACTTGAATCCGCAGGCTCTGGGTCAATCCAAAACCCCCTTCCGGAGCACCGTAGGCATAGAGGCAGAATGATCTTTTCATTCTTCCATGACGGGGACCCATTTCATGATTCGTGTCTGCCACCGGCTCGCACCCGGATTCCCGCTCAGGAATCCCTATCCCGGCGTCGCAATAGATGATTTGCCAGCACCTGGAGCAGGTATTTTTTCTGAAATGGCTTTTTAATTCGACCGGAGAATCCTGCCTGAATTAACTCTGCAATGAATTCAGATCCATCGTGGGCGCTCAAGGCCAGTACCGGCGGCCTGGGTAATCCAGCCAGGGCCAGGTTCTTTTTTAGCGACTTCAAGACAGTAAAGCCATCCGAACCCTGCAATTCGATATCCAGAAGTACCAGATCATAGGGCTGTTCCTGGAGAGCCACAAGGGCCTCGCTTTCGGAGGAAACCGCCCGGACATCCAGGTGACCTGAACAGTAGGCCAGCACCAATTCGCGTATTGCTTCGCTATCATCGATCAGAAGAATTGAGCCTGTTTCACTCATCGCAGTAATTTCTCAGCCTCTAAATACCAGACTCCCGGGAGACCGGCCAGATATTGAACTGTTTCAGGGCATCTCCACCAGAAAGGTATGTCTAAGCATTCCCCAGCGCCTGAATCTCTCTCTGTAGATTCTCGTGGTTCATCGTCATCTTCAATTGATTCAGGTCCAGCGTATAAATCTCGATCGGCTCTGACTTACCTGCCGGTCGAAACTTTCCAACCTTTCGTATGGCAGGTAGATCACTTACCGGATTCTCCTTCACGGCCTCCAAAGTAGGGTTATCAAAAATTAGAGTCCAGCCAGCCTTTCTGGTCACACCCTCCAGTCGCGCCGCTGTATTGACGGTATCGCCGAGCAAGGTATAATCCATATATATGGACGAGCCAATGTTACCTTCCAGGACCCGGCCGGTGCTCAATCCAACACCTGCATACAATAGCCGGAGCGGATTGTCCGATTCACCGGATCGCGCTCGCAACTGTTCAAAGTCCGCCAGAAACCGGGCGGATGCTTTTAGAGCCCCGGCAGCTTCCTTTCTGGGCCAGTAAGCCATAATACCATCTCCCGTAAGTTTGGAAATAATACCGCCATATTCTTTGATGGCCTTCAGCGCTGTGTCGTAGAAACGATGCAGGATCATGGTAGCATTTTCTACAGACCAGCTTTCGAATATACTGGTCGAGCGAAATAGATCAACGAACATTACTGTGCGATCCTGAAAACTGGATGCGATCTCATCCGGAAGTCCTCCCTTTTCGATTTCCTCCAGCACTCGCTGGGGTGTATATCGTTCCAGTGTTCGATGTGTATTTGCCAGACTTGCAAGCAGATTTCGAATCGGGCGCATCAGAGGATCGGTACTTTCATCCAGGATAACAGTACGCATTTCCCATTCGCTATATTTGCGACGATCTATATCCTGTTCTACTTGAAGAACGAATACTTTGCTATGGCGATCATCCTTTTCGATGCGAGCAAAGCAGCGGTCTACTGCCTCTTCATCTCCTTCCAGGATCTGGTAGAAAATGTTCCGAAAACAAAAGAGGGCTCCGGTGAGACCATCTCTTTTGTTATTACGAACCGAAACTTCACTGATAGAGTCCAGGTCGTCCAGAGACAGCGGACGACTGAAGTTTGATATGTAGGTAATTCTCTTCATAGTACTTTGTCCAGATTCTAGAATCGGGGCTTCCCGGTCAACAGACGGGGCATCCCTGGAATTCTCATGCACTGCACGGGAGTACACCCGAAGTATTATCCGTTGAGGTTCAAACGTCTGTGAATCGCATCCAGGGTTTCGTAGGGCCAGTACTGATTGGCCTGCTGTCTTAGAATTGATCCATCCTCATTGGAATACTCATCGCCCCTCAATACCGACCGTTCATCGCTTGCAGTTCTGTAGATATTCAGATAGAATATACTATTACCGCGGATTACTTCTTCCCTCCATTCAGCGCCTATCGCGGAAGGAGGCTCAGACAACCGCTGAATTTCATTACCATCCATGTATTCCAGAACAACCTCTTGGCCAAAATGGATGCTTACCAGATGGTACCTGCATTGTTTCTTTCTAAACCTGAAATTCAGAGTGGTAACAACCGCAAATAGCAACGCCATTGCAATGTAGAAATATGACTCTGTAAAATAGGCCAGCGGCAGCATACCTATGGCAGGCAGAGCGGTGCTACCCAGAGCAAATGCGAATCCTCCAGATAAGATCCTGCGAATCTGGCCGGGACGCTGGTGGATGCGATAGCTCGCTCTGGTTTCCATAGGAGGCTTAGAGGTAGAGGATCTATGGACCAGAGGCCCGAACCTGGAAGACTGATGCTCTTCGGGTCCAGGGCTCTTCTCTTGAGCATCTGAACCTGGCCAGCATAAATGGACGGAGCCTAGAAAGAACAGTATCCAATGAGGGACAAACAGGCCGAGCTCATGACAATGGGCCGCGGGCTCGCTCAAATCCGAATCGCATAATGCAGACATTACCGGACCATTCATGAGGAAGTTAGCAGCAGCGAGGACGATTACCAGAAGAATGAGAATCCTCAATGGGACAGGCGCCAGAGTCACCAGAAAGTGAAAGCCCCTCGCCCGGATCGGAGGGGGACTATTTCGCAGTCGGTGATGAAAAAGCAGAAAGGACGAGGCAAAGTTCACAATAGCGAGTACATGAAGCGATGCAGTCAGAGCGTTCCCCGGAGCGTTCCATGGAATAAAATGGAGATCAGGGAAACCAGGCAGGCAACTGAACAGGCAGGAAAGATATACCAGTACTGATATCAGGGCTCCGATACTACCGACCCATAGTAGAAATGTTCGAAACGATACCACTTCAGGATTCAATCCGGGAAAAGCCCCGGAAAGGCGAGGCAAAAAAGAAAAAGGCGCGACTTTCGTCGCGCCCTGTCAGAAAATCCGCCCGGTTTTACGGCCTCTATGGTGACGCTTTGTATTCTCTACTAAGACATCCATGAGGCCGCCACCGAAGCGGCGGATGGGAGAAATCTTACATCATTCCGCCCATTCCACCCATGTCGGGCATTCCTGCTTCTTTCTCTTTCTTGGGCAGATCGGTAATGCTCACTTCAGTAGTGAGGATCATTCCACCAATGGAAGCTGCGTTCTGAAGAGCGCTTCTTACCACTTTGGCGGGATCCAGAATTCCTTCTTTGGCCAGGTCCTGCCATTCCAGAGATGCTGCGTTGAATCCGATTCCTTCTTTTTGCTCCAGAGCTTTTTGAACAATCACAGTTCCTTCCAGACCTGCATTGTTAGCAATGGTGCGAAGAGGAGCTTCCACAGCTCGAAAGATGATGCTTGCGCCAGTAGCTTCATCGCCATCCAGCTTCAGGCCTTCGATTACGTTGCGAGCGCGAAGCAGAGTGGATCCACCGCCAGGAACAATTCCTTCTTCTACAGCGGATCGGGTAGCAGACAGTGCATCCTCTACACGGGCTTTCTTTTCTTTCATCTCTACTTCTGTAGGAGCGCCCACATAGATTACAGCTACACCGCCGCTGAGCTTCGCCAGACGCTCCTGCAGCTTTTCGCGATCGTAATCGCTGGTGGTATCTTCGACTTGCTTCTTCAGCTGACTGATTCGGCCTTTGATATCTGAGTCCTGACCAGCACCTTCGATGATGGTAGTGTTCTCTTTATCTACAGATACTTTCTGAGCTTCGCCAAGATGGCTTACATCGGCGTTTTCCAGCTTCATTCCCAGGTCTTCAGAGATAACCTGTCCACCGGTAAGAATAGCGATGTCTTCCAGCATTGCTTTTCTGCGATCGCCAAAGCCTGGAGCTTTTACTGCGCATACCTTGATGGTCTTTCGCAGATTATTTACTACCAGAGTAGCCAGGGCTTCGCCTTCTACTTCTTCTGAAATAATCAGAAGAGGACGGCTGGACTGCGCTACTTTTTCCAGAACTGGAAGCAGCTCTCGCATGTTGCCGATTTTCTTTTCATGGATCAGAATGTAAGGATTCTCCAGCGTAGCTACCATGGTCTCGGGATCGGTTACGAAATAAGGAGACTGATATCCACGATCGAACTGCATACCTTCTACAACATCCATGTAGGTATCGATGCCTTTCGCTTCTTCAACAGTGATCACACCGTCTTTGCCAACTTTCTCCATTGCATCCGCAATCAGAGTACCGATTTCTTTATCGTTGTTGGCCGAGATGGAAGCTACGGCTGCGATATCGTTCTTGCTGGATCCAACTTCTTTGGCCTGCTTTCCGATTTCTTCAACAACAGCTTCAACAGCTTTGTCGATTCCTCGCTTCAGACTCATTGGGTTGGCGCCTGCAGTTACGTTCTTTAGACCTTCCTTAACGATTGCCTGAGCTAGAACAGTTGCAGTAGTAGTTCCATCACCAGCTACATCGTTGGTTTTGGTAGCTACTTCGCGAGCCATGGAAGCTCCCATATTCTCATACGGATCTTCCAGTTCTACTTCTTTTGCTACGGTTACACCATCTTTGGTTACTGTAGGTGCGCCAAATTTTTTATCGATTACTACGTTGCGTCCACGAGGACCCAGAGTAGCTTTTACGGCGTTTGCCAGTTTATCTACACCGCGGGCAAGATTCCTGCGGGCTTCTTCATTGAATTCTAGTTGCTTTGCCATTTTAATCCTCCGGATCAGGAGATGACCGCGAGAATGTCGCTTT